>SAMEA3387510__coassemble_1374_pt1 | contig 65699 bp, 50 predicted proteins | sample SAMEA3387510__metabat2_low_PE_015 | metagenome-assembled genome bin SAMEA3387510 (sample SAMEA3387510) | Felis catus | biome: Faeces | place: United Kingdom | collected 2012
GCTCGTCGAACGCGTGGAGCATGCCGGTGCCGCCGTCGGCCGCCCCCGCCGCCCACTCCACGAACCACAGGCGGTTCAGCGCCGCCTCAACGGCGAGCAGCGTGGCCCGCTGCCCTGGGGATACGTCGTCGTCGAACCGCAGCCAGAACAGCGATGTGGAGCCCAGACGGACCAGTGTCACGTTGTGTTCCGCGGCGATGGCACGAACGTCGGCCGCCCCCGCCTCCACCAGTTGGCGGGCGGCGAAGCGCTCGAACCCGCTCGTCTGCCCCTGCTGGGTGGTGCCGCGCCAGATCAACGCGTCAAGTGCATCGGGCAGCGGACCGTCCAGCAGGTCGAGGATGACCTCCCCGATGCGGCCGCCGCCCGTGCCGGCCGCAATGCCCTGCGTCTGCGGGATATGGACGAAGGTGAGCCAGCTGACCGCCAGGAAGTACCGCAGCTCCCAGTTGCGGGTGAGGAAGAATCGCCCCGGATCACGCGTTGGGTTGACGAAACCGTATCTCTGGTCCCATGTCGTCTGGTATTCGCCCACGATTACCGGTTGACCGCCGCCGTTCGGGTCTGGGACGCGAATGGCGCCCTGCCCCTTCCTGTCCTGCCATTGAACCAGTTCCAGCGACGGGCGCAGACCGGCAAGACCGGTCAGCGGTCGATCGCACGAGTAGACCTTGCCGCCGGCGGCCAACCACGCGAGCAACCGCGCGCGACGGCCGGGCAGCAGTTCGGCCACATAGCCGAAGCCGTGCTCGGGATCGCGGCAGGCGTCCCACACCACGCCATAGGTCATGCCTTCGGGCCGGCCGGGGATGGCGGCCAGCTTGCTCGTCTTGGAGAATAACGGCAGCTTGATGACGGCGGGATCCTGGTCCATTACGACCTCCTTGTCCTCGTATGCTGTTCCATCCTAGCCGGTTCCGGCCCACTTGGCGGGCGTCCCCCAACCCGTTTGGTTCCGGCCCGATCGACCGAAGGCGGCACGGAAATTCATCCGACGTTCATATTTGAGCATGCATGGCGGCGACACACCATTTAGGATGAACAGTGACAAAGGAGCGTTATGGAACAACACACTCAGAACACCGGTAACCCGGCCGGCGCCTTCAAAGGGCAGGATGCCCCCGAAGCGCTTTCGACCGGGGAGTTTCCGGTGCAGCCGGCGGGCAAACTCACGCCGCGCGAGAAGCGGTGGATTATGTACGATGTCGGCAATTCCGCGTTCGTGCTGCTGTCCACCGCGGTGGTGCCGATCTACGCGGACTCGCTGCTGGAGGCCGCGGGACAGGACAACATCGTGTCCACATGGGGGTACGCGCAGACCGTGGCCTCGCTGGTGATCGCGCTGCTGATGCCGATCCTGGGGTCGATCGCCGACGTGCAGGGCATGAAGATCAAGTTCTTCCTCGGTTTCTTCCTGACCGGCGTGGTGATGTGCCTGGGCATGTCGCTGCCGCTGGGGTGGCTGGCGTTCCTGATCGTGTACGTGCTGGCCACCATCGGACTGAACGGGTCGCTGACGTTCTACGATTCGATGCTGATCGACACCACGTCGAACGAACGGATGGACAAGGTGTCCTCGCACGGCTACGCATGGGGCTACGTGGGATCCACGATCCCGTTCATCATATGCATCGCGGTGATTTTCGGCGGGCCGTCGCTGCTGGGCCTGGACACGGCCACCTGCACGCGCATCTCGTTCCTCATCACCGCCGTATGGTGGGTGGCGTTCACCGTGCCGCTGCTGCGCAGCTACCGGCAGGTCCACTACCGCACGACCGCCGATCATACGGCCGAGGCGGTGCGCGGCACGTTCCGGGAGCTGGCCGCCACGTTCCGCAGAATCGCGCATGACAGGTCGCTGCTGCTGTTCATGATCGCGTTCTTCTTCTACATCGACGCGGTGAATACCGTCATCTCCATGTCCACCTCGTACGGCACACAGCTGGGCATCGATTCCACGCAGCTGGTCATCGCGCTGCTGGTCACGCAGTTCGTGGCGTTCCCATGCGCGATCCTGTACGGACGTCTGGCCGGACGGTTCGGCGCCAAGCGGATGATCGTGATCGCGGTGATCGCCTATCTGGGTATTGTGATGTTCGCCGCGTTCTTCCTGAAAACAGCCGTGGAGTTCTGGACCCTGGCGATTCTGGTGGGCATGTTCCAGGGCGGCATCCAGGCGCTCTCGCGCTCGTACTACGGCAAGATCATTCCGAAGGACCACGCCAACGAGTACTACGGCTTCTACGACATCTTCGGCAAGACCGCCTCGGTACTGGGCACGTTCCTGGTGGCCACGACCACGGCCGTGACGGGCAACGCGTCGGCCGGCGTGCTGTCGATCGCGGTGCTGCTGGCGGCGGCGCTCGTGCTGCTGCTCGTGCAGAAGGATCCGACGGCGAGATAACGAACAGTGGTGCGCACTACTGCAGGTTTGATGATCTCACTAGGCTTTTTCCGCGAAGTTGAATGATTTAGCCTGCGGCAGTGCGCACCAGCCCTGAGCATAATCCCCCACCGCTATGGCGTTTCTCCGATTTCCGCGCCATGATTGTTCCAAACCAACCAGCAGGAGATCGTCATGACCGAAGATTCCAAGACCACGCTCGCCCACGCCTACCGCATCGAACACGATTCGCTGGGCGAACTGCCCGTACCGGCCGACGCCTACTGGGGCATCAACACGCAACGCGCCATCGGCAACTTCCCGGTGTCCGGCATCACCGACTCCCAGCACCCCAGCCTGATCCGCTCCTACGCCACCGTCAAGCGCGCCTGCGCCGAAGCCAACGACGAGCTCGGTCTGCTCGACCACGACCGTGCGCGATTCATCAAAGCCGCCTGCCTGGAGGTGGAATCAGGCAAACTCGCCGACCAGTTCCCCATCGATGTGCTGCAGGGCGGCGCCGGCACCTCCACCAACATGAACGTCAACGAGGTCATCGCCAACCGCGCGCTCGAACTGGCCGGCCATCCGCGCGGCGACTACGCGTTCATCCACCCCAACGACCACGTCAACCACTCGCAGTCCACCAACGACACCTATCCTGCGGCCTGCAAGCTGGCGATCATCGACGCGCTCGGCCCCCTGACCGAGCAGTGCCGCAACCTGGCCCGCGCCTTCCACGACCTGGCTGACAAGCACATCCACGACGTCACCATCGGCCGCACCCAGTTGCAGGACGCGGTGCCGATGACCTTCGGCCAGGAGTTCCACACCTTCGCCACGTTCCTGAAGATGGATGTGGCCGCGCTCGAATCGCTGGTGCCGCAGCTGGCCGTACTCAACCTGGGTGGCACCGCCATCGGCACCGGCATCTGCGCCGACCTGCGGTTCCGCGAGGCCGCAATCGACCATCTGGCGCGCATCACCGGCCTGCCGGTGACCGCCGCCCCCGACCCGCTGGCCGCCGTCACCGACATGAGCGCGTATATCGCCGCGTCGGCCGCGCTGAAGAACCTGGCGATCCACCTAAAGAAGGCCGCCGACGACCTGCGTCTGCTCAACTCGGGCCCGCGCTCCGGCTTCGGCGATCTGCGTGTGCCGCCGCGCCAGGCCGGTTCGAGCATCATGCCCGCCAAGGTGAACCCGGTGATTCCCGAATGCGTGGACCAGTGCTGCTTCGTGATCTTCGGCATGGACGTGACCGTGAACTGGGCCGCCGCCGAGGGCCAGTTGCAGCTCAACGCGTTCGACCCGGTGATGACGCACGAGATTCTGACCGGCATGGAGCTGATGGACAATGCTATGCGCATCTTCCGCGAGAACTGCGTGGAGGGCATCGAGGTGAACCTGGAGACCGGACGCCGGTACGCGGAGGGCTCGCCGTCCATCTCGGCGGCGCTGAACGACGCGATCGGCTACGAGCGCGCGTCGGCAATCGCCAAGGAGGCTGTGGCGACGGGCCGCACGGTGCGCGAGGTGGCCGGCGAGCGCACCGACCTGCCGGCGGAGCAGTTGGACGCCCTGTTGGATCCGATCGCCCTGTCCCGCCGTCTGGGCCAGACCTGCCGCGAACGTCGGGATTCCGGACTCTGACACATTCACTCCCATCTCCTGTCCCTCGTCCTTGGGATTCCGCCATTCAGGAGGATGGTTCAGAGTCACAATGCGTCAGAGTCCGTGAAGGTCCGGCGAAGGACTTACGGACGTCCCGGCTAAGATGGTGGGCAGGAAGGAGGCCGCCATGGCAAGCCAGACCTCAAGAGCCACTGACAACATTATCGACTACGTGCGCACGCGCACGGGGTCGTTCGACGAACGCCCGTTCAACGACGTGGACGCGCTGGTGCTGGCCTCGCTCGCCTACCAGACGATGCCCGACGCGGTGCCGACGCTGACCGACTGGGAGCACCGGTACGGTACGGCCGCCGACCGCTGGCGCACACTGATGTCCGATCCGGGGACCGCATTGCGCCATCCGCTGAATTCGTTGCGCGCGCTGTGCCATCCCGTTTTCCCCGCCACCACGCTGGCCGACGCGGCCGCCGACCTGCACCCGCAGGATTTCAACCATAAAGCCGGATACACCGGATTGGCCGACCCGAAGCTCACCGAGGCCCTGTTCGCCGCAATGGCCCGCAACCCCCGTTTCTCGTCGATTCACGTGGGCGCGGTCGACGAGCGGTTCAGCCGCGAACACCAGACCCAGTTCGCGGCGATGACGCTGCTGCTGCCCGACGGCACGCTGGTGGTGTCGTTCCGCGGCACGGACACCTCGTTCGTCGGCTGGAAGGAGGACTTCAACATGGCCTTCCAGTATCCGGTGCCCGCCCAGCAGCTTGCGGCCGACTACGTGACGCGCGTGGCGCGGCTCTGGCAGGGCGATCTGGTGCTGCTCGGCCATTCCAAGGGCGGGAACCTGGCCGTGTATGCGGCGCTGCAGGCCGGTGATGACGTGCTGCCGCGCATCCGCCGCGTCTATTCGCTGGACGGCCCCGGATTCCCCGCCGACGTGGTGGCGGGCGACCGGTACCGCGCCGTAGCCGACCGGATCGTCAAGATCGTGCCCGATTCGTCGATTGTGGGCATGATCCTGGACTCACCGGAGCATTGCGTGGTGGTCAAGTCGAACGAATACGGCCCGATGCAGCATCTGGCGTTCTCCTGGCAGGTGGATCGCGACCGGTTCGTGACCGTGCCGGAGGTTTCGGCCACGTCCCGCGAGTTCAAACGCTCGTTGGACCGGATGCTGGCCGGCATGACGCCCGACCAGTGCGAGCGCGTGGTGGATGCGTTGTTCAAGGTGCTCGCCGCCAGCGACGAGCACGGCCTGATCGGTCTGATGGAGGCGGGTCCGAAGACGATTCCTGCGATGCTGGGCGCGTTCGCGGGACTGACCGACGAGGAGCGTCAGCACATTCTGGAGGCCGCCGGCATCCTGCTCAAGGCCTCCTTCCCGCTCCCCTGGCAGTCCGCACGCCCCTCCTCCTGACGGGGGTGCAGGCCCGCCCGCAGAAACCTACGCCTCCGGCTTCTCGAACGGCGCGTTGAGCACACGGTCGCGCCAGTAATACACGTCGTCGTGCTCGCCGATCTCACGCGCCACATGGCACGGGTTCCCGTACGCCACGACGTTCGCCGGAATATCCTTGGTGACGACCGACCCCGCGCCGATCACGCTGTTCTCGCCGATGGTGACGCCGGGCAGGATCGTCACGTTCGCACCGATCCACGCACTGCTGCCGATGGTGACCGGCAGCGAGTACTGGGTGACGGTCGGCGCCTTGCGCAGGTCGGGACGGATCGGGTGTCCGGTGGTCACGATCGTCACGTTCGGGCCGATCATCACGTCGTCGCCGATGGTCACGACGCCGTCGTCGACCAGGGTCAGGTTGAAGTTGGCGTAGAACCGTTCGCCGACGAACGTGTTGCACCCCCAGTTCGCGTGCAGCGGTGGTTCGATGTATGAGCCCTCGCCGATGCCGCCGAGCAGTCGCTGCAGGAGGGTGGCGCGGCGGCCGGCCTCCCCCGGACGCGTGGCGTTGAAGTCGTAGAGCAGTTCCAGTTGGGCACGCTGGGCGTCGAGCATCTCCTCGTCGTCGCACAGATAGACATCGCCGGATTGCATGATGTCCAGCACTCGTTGTGGCACCGCCATGGCAACCTCCTTGTCAGCGGGATTGCGCCCCATCCTACCGCACGGGGTGGCGTTCCATCCGGGGCGGCGGGTTCGCCGGCAGCCGATTCACGCCACGGGGCGGGTATCATATAGATGGTATGTCTAATTAATTGGGCCAAGGAGATGATGCACATGCCGCGCCCACGTCACGATTCGGAACTGCTGCCAGCCAAGGAACGGATGCGCAACGCGTTCTGGGCGCTGCTGGAGGACCGCGAATACCGCAAGATCACCGTCACGGACATCGTGCATGAAGCGCAGGTGAACCGCAACTCGTTCTACTACCATTACGGCAGTCTCAGCGAGCTGGCTGACGACGCGATCCTGCAGGAGGTGGAGAACACGTCCATCGCCCAGCTGGTCGACGAGACCACCGACGACCACGGCATACCTTCCATGGACGACGACGCCGTGCGCGAACACTGGCGCAAGCGCATCAGCGCCGCCATCAACTCCTCCGAACACCGCACACGGCTCAACCACATGGCGCTTCTGGCCGGCCCGCACAGCTCCCCCGAACTGATGGACTCGCTACGCGATTTCACGCGTATGACCCTGTTCACCGCGCTGAAGCTGGACGAAAGCGATATGACGCTGCGCAGCGACCTGTACATCGACTTCGCCGTCGGCGGGATTCTGGCGATTCTGCGCCGTTGGCCGGAGCTGCGGGAGATGAACGTGGCGCAGACCCTGTACGACGACGACATCGCCACCATGGCCATCGGACTGTACCTGTCGATGTCGGGCGACGAGGTGCGCGACTCGTGGGAGCGCATCTTCCGCCGCCGCGGGGAGGCCCCTGCCAATCAGCAGTAGGACCGTCCCTCGGCGGCAACCAGGGGACCGACCTCCCAGCACTCATGATTTAGCGTCTATGGCACCGTTCCTATTGAACCGGTGCCATAGACGCCGCCGAACGTGTCACGCGCTCACGAGCGTGCGCACAGCGGCCCCTGCCAGTCCGGGTACTCCACGTCGCGCGCGGACTCGACCGGCTCCTCCGGCAGATGCCTGGCCGGAATCGTCTTGGGTTTGAACGGGAACTTCTCGGCGCGCATCTTCTCGTACGCGGCGATCTCGTCCTCATGCTGCAGCGTCAGGTCGATGTCGTCGTAGCCGTTCATCAGACGCCAACGGGTGTAGTCGTTGACCTCGAACGGCAGCGTCACGTCGCCGCAGGTCACGGTACGCTCGCCCAGATCCACGGTCATCTCGCGGCCGGGCTCCTCCTCGAGCAGCTTCCACAGCAGCTCCACCGACTCCTGCGGCATGATGGCGGCCAGCACGCCATTCTTGGCGGTGTTGCCGTAGAAGATGTCCGCAAAACGCGGGGAGATGACCACGCGGAAGCCGTAATCGTGCAGCGCCCACACCGCGTGCTCGCGGGAGGAGCCGATGCCGAAGTCCGGCCCGGCCACCAGGATGCGCCCCTTGCCGGCATACTCGGGCTTGTTCAGCACGAACTCCGGGTCGCGTCGCCAGGCGTAGAACAGGGCGTCCTCGAAACCGGTTTTGGTCACGCGCTTGAGGAACACGGCGGGGATGATCTGGTCGGTGTCCACATTCGAACGGCGCAGCGGAACGCCCACGCCGGTCACCACAGTCAGTTTTTCCATCAGTGTTTTCCTTTACAGACTCTACAGATCGGCGGGGCAGGAGATGGTGCCGCGGATGGCGGTGGCGGCGGCCACGGCGGGCGAGGCCAGATGCGTGCGGCCGCCCTTGCCCTGGCGCCCCTCGAAGTTGCGGTTCGACGTGGACACGCAGCGCTCGCCCGGCACCAGCTTGTCCGGGTTCATGCCCAGGCACATCGAGCAGCCGGCGTTGCGCCACTCGGCGCCGAAGTCCTTGAAGATCCGGTCCAGTCCCTCCTGCTCCGCCTGCAGACGCACGCGGGAGGAGGCCGGCACCACCAGCACGCGGTGAATCGACTCGGCCTTGTGGTGGCCCTTCATGATCGCGGCGGCCTGACGCAGATCCTCAATGCGGCCGTTCGTGCAGGAGCCAATGAACACCGTGTCCACCGGGATGTTCTTGATCGGCGTGCCCGGTTCCAGCCCCATGTACTTGAGCGCGGAGGCGGCGGCGTTGCGCGCGGTCTCGTCGGCGATCTGCTCCGGCACCGGCACCGTGGCGGTGATCGGCGCGCCCTGGCCGGGGTTCGTGCCCCAGGTCACGTACGGCTGCAGGTCGGCGGCGTTGAGCGTCACTTCCTTGTCGAAGATGGCGTCGTCGTCGGTTTTCAGCGTCTTCCAGTAGGCCACGGCCTTGTCCCACATCTCGCCCTCCGGCGCATGCGGGCGACCCTTCAGATATTCGAACGTCACCTCGTCGGGGGCGATCATGCCGGCACGTGCGCCCGCCTCGATGGACATGTTGCAGATCGTCATGCGCGCGTCCATCGACAGCTTGCGGATGGCCTCACCGCGGTATTCGATCACGTGGCCCTGGCCGCCACCGGTGCCGATCTTGGCGATGATGGCCAAGATGATGTCCTTGGCGGTCACGCCTTCGGGCAGCTCGCCCTCCACGTTCACGGCCATGGTCTTGAACGGCTTGAGGCTCAGCGTCTGCGTGGCCATCACATGTTCGACCTCGCTGGTGCCGATGCCGAACGCGAGCGCGCCGAACGCCCCGTGCGTGGAAGTGTGCGAGTCGCCGCACACGATGGTCATGCCCGGCTGGGTCAGACCCAGGATCGGGGCGAATGCGTGCACGATGCCCTGGTCGGCGTCGCCCAGCGGGTGCAGGCGCACGCCGAACTCCTTGCAGTTGTGTTCCAGCGTGGTCAGCTGCGTGGCGCTCGTCTCGTCCGGGTTCGGACGGTCGATGTCCACGGTGGGCGTGTTGTGATCCTCGGTGGCGATCAACTGATCGACGTGGCGCGGCTTGCGTCCGGCCAGACGCAGTCCTTCGAACGCCTGCGGGCTGGTGACCTCGTGCATCAGCATCAGATCGATGTACAGCAGATCGGGCGCGCCATCGTCACCCTTGCGTACCAAATGATCGGCCCAGACCTTTTCGGCCAACGTACTTCCCATATTCCAAGTCTCCTTTGGTGTCAACCGTTTTGGGTTTCTCACCGTAAAAAACTTCAGCCATGCGGTATCCACATGGCCTCTCCTGTACGAGTATGGAGCCTGAACGGGGGCGCGAACTTTTGCGTTTCGAAATATGAGATGGCATAATCCAATGTATGACTGCTTCCAACACCACTGACCAGATTGCGGATCAGACCGCCGAGTCCGCGCTCAATGTTGTCCCGGATAACGAGATCCACTCCGGCGTCGGCGTGCTCGATAAAACCGTCAAGATCCTGGATGCGCTGGAATCCGGCCCGGCCACGCTGGCGCAGCTGGTCTCCGCAACCGGTTTGGCGCGGCCGACCGCACACCGTCTGGCGATTGCGTTGGAGCGGCATCGTTTCGTCCTGCGCGACCAGCACGGGCGGTTCACGCTCGGCTCGCGGTTCGCCGAGCTGGCCGCGGCCGCCGGCGAGGATCGCCTGCTCACCGCCGCCGGTCCGATGCTGCAGACCCTGCTGGACCGCACCGGCGAGTCGGCGCAGATCTACCGCCGTCAGGGCGATCAGCGCGTCTGCATTGCGGCCGTGGAACGCGCCTCCGGCCTGAGGGATTCGATTCCGGTGGGCGCCATGCTCTCGATGGAGGCCGGTTCCGCCGCGCAGATCCTGCTCGCATGGGAGGATTCGGAGCGGCTGCATCAGGGGTTGCGTCACGCCAAGTTCACCGCGGCCAAGCTCGCCGCCGTGCGCAAGCGCGGCTGGGCGGAGTCGATCAACGAACGCGACGAGGGCGTGTGCTCGGTATCCGCGCCGATCCGCAACGCCTCCGGACAGGTCATCGCCGCCATCTCCATCTCCGGCCCGAACAGCCGCATGGGCGCCGCACCAGGCCGCCGGTATGCACCGCTGGTCATGGCCGCCGGCAAGTACTTGACCGACGCGTTGGTCAAGGCCAGCGCCAGCCGCTGAAGCCGGGCCCGTTCCTGCGGTCAGCGCCGACGGCGGAAGACGCCGGCCAGCCAGGACCACAGGCCGGGCTTGTGCAGCAGATCCATGCCCTCGCTGTCCGGCTTGACGCTGGTCATGCCGTAGGCGTACGCCTTCTTGGAATTCGGCTTGCCGACCAGACTGCCGAATTCCAGGAGCTGGGTTCTGGGCTCATGCGGATGGCGGATGTCGAATTCGAACAGGCGCGCGGCGCGCTTCTCCGGCACCGGGCCGTATGAGCCGAACCCACAGGTGGGCGTGGCCACCAGCATGACGCCGTTATGCGTGCCCACGAACCCGTTGCGATGGTCGTGACCGACCGTCACGGCGAAATACCCACGTGTCTCCTTCAGCAGCGCGAATTCGCCGTAATCGTGGTCGGAACAGCTGATACCCTCACCCAGATAGCTGCCGGGCTCGGTTTTCGTCTCATCCAGCACGTAGCTGTGCCCGTCGAACGCGCGATACCCCTGGATCGCATTCGCCGCGTTCGCCGGCACCTCACGCAGCAGATCGTAGTATTGCGGCAGCGCCAGATGCTGGAACAGCATCGACTGCTCCCCCAGCAGCTCCGGCACCCGGCGCAGGAATTCGAACCCCTTGCCGGACGGGGCCCCGTACCCGCCGGACCGCGCGTAATCGCCCGAGTCCAGCAGCACCAGCCCCAGCACCGTATGGGTGTGGTCCACGTCGGACACCGGCAACGCGAACGTACCCGGCTCGCAGGGGTACACCATCTGGTCCAGTAGACCGGACCCCGGCATCGTACGCGGATGATCCATGCTGGCCGCGGTGGACTCCGGATTCAGACACCCGGGGAATTCGCGGTAGATGGCGTCGAGCTCGGCGTTATCCAGACCGCACTGGAAATCATGGTTGCCGTAGGTCACCGCCCAGGGGATGCCGCGTTCCGTCAGCGGCGTCGTGAACTGGGCGATCATGCCGCGGACCTTCTCACGCGTGCGCTCCAGGTCGGCGGCATGGCGCTCCGCCGCACGCCGGTCGGTGGACTGCTGGACGGCGGCCCACCCGTTCGACCACCTGCGCTTGCGGAAGGTGTCGGCGTAGGCCGTGTCGTACCCGGCGATCTGGTTGCCGGTGAAGATCGCGATGTCGGGGCGCGTAGCGTCCAGGGATGCCTCGATCAACCGGATCGTGTCCGAGGAGACCTTGGGGCCGTCCTGGATATCGGCGAACTGCAGCACGCGGAACTTGCCGGATTCATGGAATTGCAGGCGTCCCAGCCGCGCGGACACGGACACCGGGCGTTCGTCGGTGGTGTCGGCCGGGCGGATGCGCGGACGCGAGGACTGCGTGGCTTTCTCACCGTGCTGCTGTTCGTTCATGGTTACAGGGTAAACCACAGGTGACGATTGTGAAAACAAAAACCCTCGCTATCGCGAGGGTCCTTGGCTGGGGTGCCTGGACTCGAACCAAGAATGGCTGAACCAGAATCAGCTGTGTTGCCAATTACACCACACCCCAATGGGAGGCGATACAGCTACCAGCTGCGTCGTCTTCGTACCCCCAACCGGATTTGAACCGGTGTTGGCGCCGTGAGAGGGCGTAGTCCTAGGCCGCTAGACGATGGGGGCTTGTTCAGTTTTCGTTGCTCGCTGAGCGGCAACAGATGATTAATATACAGAGGTTTCCTCGCCAGCGCAAGCCACGGCGTGTCGCCTTATTTTTCAACGATTCCGATGGCTCCATGCCGGATATACGGGGCCCACCGCCCCACGGCGGTGGGCCCCAATCCGGTCACAGATGTGCGCGCAAACCCCCCAGACGGGCGAGCGACACATCCTTGCCGACGATCTCCATCGACTCGAACAGCGGCGGGGACACGCGGCGACCCGACATCGCCACACGCACCGGGCCGTACGCCAGACGCGGCTTATAGCCGCCCTCCTCCACCAGCGCCTTGTCCAGCAGCGCATGCAGCGGCTCGGCCTTCCAATCGGCCTCATCCACGCCACGCAGCGCTGCGATCGCCTTGTCCAGCACATCGCCGGCGGAATCCTTCAGCTGCTTGCGGGCGTCCGCGTCCGGCTCGATGTAGCCCTCGGTCGACAGCAGCGAACCCGCCATGCCGGACACCTCACCCAGCAGACGCACGCGCGGCTGGACCAGCGGCGCGGCGGCGGTCAGCACCTCGCGCTCACGGTCGGTCAGCGCATCCCACGAGTCGGCGGACACCACGCCGTCGCGATGCAGGTACGGCACCGAACGACGCAGGAAATCATCGGCATCGAGCATGCGGATGTGCTCGGCGTTGATCGAGATCGCCTTGTCCAGGTCGAAGTGGGCGGGGTTGGCCTTCACGTCGCGCACGTCGAACTTCTCGACCATCTCCTGCATCGAGAACACGTCACGGTCCGGGGCGATCGACCAGCCGAGCAGCGCCAGGTAGTTGAGCAGGCCCTCGGGGATGAAGCCGTTCTCGCGGTGCAGGAACAGGTTCGACTCCGGGTCGCGCTTGGAGAGCTTCTTCTTGCCCTCGCCCATGACGTACGGCATATGGCCGAACACCGGCATCTCCTTGGCCACGCCCAGCTCCATCAGGTACCGGTAGAGCACGATCTGGCGCGGGGTGGAGCTCAGCAGGTCCTCGCCGCGCAACACCACGTTCACGTCCATCATCGCGTCGTCAACCGGATTGGTCAGCGTGTACAGCGGATCGCCGTTCGGACGCACGATCACGTAATCCGGCACCGAACCGGCCTTGAACTCGATGCGGCCACGGATCAGATCGTCGAACACGATATCCTCGTCGGGCATGCGGATGCGCAGCGCGGGCTGGCGACCCTCCGCGCGGAACGCGGCTTTCTGCTCCTCGGTCAGGTTGCGGTCGAACCCGTCATAGCCGAACTCGGCCGGACGACCGGCGGCGATGTTGCGCTCCTTGATCTCATCCGGCGTCGAGTACGACTCGTAGGCGTACCCGGCCTCAAGCAGGCGGTCGGCCACTTCCTTGTAGATGGCGGAACGCTCGGACTGGCGGTACGGGCCGTGCGGACCGCCGACCTCCACGCCCTCGTCCCAATCCAGACCGAGCCAACGCAGCGCGTCGAGGATCTGGTTGTAGCTCTCCTCGGAATCGCGGGCGGCGTCGGTATCCTCGATGCGGAACACGAAGGTGCCGCCGGTGTGGCGGGCCTCGGCCCAGTTGAACAGGGCGGTGCGGACCATGCCCACATGCGGGGTGCCGGTCGGTGAGGGGCAGAAGCGCACGCGCACGTTCGCGGGCAGCTCGGGCTTGCCGTCAGTCTTTTCCATGTTTTCAGCTTCAGTCATAGCCCCTATTGTGCCGCGCAACCGGGACGCGCCCCCTCCTCGCCACTTTCCTGACGCGGCTGTGGAAAAGTCTGCGCCGGAAGGGCCCCTCCAGCCGACTAGTCAACAGTTGAAAAGTGGAATGGCATGCGGCGCGGTCCGGAAAATCTCCGGAACGGCTATACTGAACATGTTCGCGCGGTTGGTGGCAGCAGCCGTGCCACACATCGACAATCCATACGCACCTTAACGGCGCCGGGCGGTCCACGACCGCTTTCCGGCCGGCCAGAACCCGGAAGTCCGGGAGACGACGCACATGGCCGAACATCCGAACGGGTGCCGGTTCGATGCGACGCGCGGGCTCCTCACCTTCCCGCCTCCATCGCCTCGAACCGTAAGCGCGAAAGGCAAGGTGACGACATGAGGTTGAGGATTCCGAACACATCGCAGACGTTCCGTCGAGCAGCACTGCGGCCGTCCGCGGCGGCATGCTGTACGACAAAGAACCTGACGACGCGGCTGACGACAATGGCACGCAACGCAACCGCCCTGATACTGGGCATCGGCCTGTTCCTCGGAACGGCCGGCTGCGCAAGCAACAACGCAGGAACGTCCGGCAATTCCGACGGCGATTCGTCGATCTCGTTCATGCTGGACTGGACGCCGAACACGAACCATATCGGCCTGTATGTGGCGCAGAAGCTCGGCTACTTCGATGACGAGGGCGTGGACGTGACCATCCTGCCGACCGCGCAGGCCGGCGCGGAGACCTCGGTGGAGAACGGCGTGGCCGACGTCGGGTTCACCACGTTGAGCAACGTGGCCGCCTTCAACGCGCAGGGCGCAAACCTGAAGATGGTGTTCGACCTGACACAGCAACCGGTGGCCCGTTGGTGCGCGCTCGCCTCGCACACCGACATCTCCACGCCGAAGGACTTCGACGGCAAGACCTTCGTGAGCTTCGGATCCGCCGAACAGACCGCCGTGCTGCGGCAGATGATCCGCACCGCCGGCGGCACCGGCGATTTCGAGACCGCGACCGCAGGCACCAACACGTTCCAGGCGTTGACCAACGGACAAGGCGATTTCGGCGGCTTCTACGCCACGTGGGAGAACGTGGAAAGCGAGCTGCACGGGCCGGCGCTGCACTGCTTCGTGGCCTCCGATTGGGGGGTGCCGGGCAACCCGGACCAGCTCGGATTCGCCGTGAACGCCGCGTGGCTGAAGGATGCCTCCCACGGCGACACGTTGCGCCGATTCCTGGCGGCGGTGCGCCGCGGCTACGACTACGCGCTGGCCAACCCGGACGAGGCGGCGGACATACTGGTCGACCAGGCCGACGAGGCGCAGCTCGACCCGGAACTCACGCACGCCTCGATGCAGGAGATCGTGGACGGCAACTATTGGACCACCGATGACCCGACCGCCGTGCCAGGCACCGTGAATCTGGAGGCCGCGCAGGCGTACATCGACTTCCTCTACGAGAACGGCACCTACACCGACGCCGACGGCTCGCCGTTGCCGGCCGCCCCGCAAGCCGCCGACCTGGCCACCAATGAGTATCTGGGGTAAATGCGCATCGGGAGACACACCATGAACGAGCATCGCACCGAATCGTGGTGGCGCAAGGCGTTGCCACCCGTCCTGACCGTGGGCGGACTGCTGGTGGTCTGGGAACTGTGTGTGCGCGTCGGAGGGGTTTCCGAGCGCACGCTGGCTGCCCCCAGCCAGATCGTCGCCTCGATGATCCGCACCTGGCCCGATCTGATGGCGGCCGCAGCCGTAACCACGGTGGAGGCGGTGGCCGGCTTCCTGATCGCCGTGGCGGCGGGCGTGATCATCGGCATCGGTCTGCATCTGTCGAAGACGCTGGACCGCGCGGTCAGTCCGCTGCTGGTGGCTGCCCAGACGATTCCGCTCATCACGATTGCGCCGCTGTTCGTCATCTGGTTCGGATTCGAACCGTTCGGCAAGATCGTGCTGGTGGCGGTGCTGGGGGTGTTCCCGATCGCCGTGCAGACCACGCGCGGACTCGACGCCGTGCCGCGGTTCTACGAGGACGTGGCACTGACCTGCGGGGCCACCCGCTCCTGGACGCTCTGGCACGTCAAGCTGCGCGTGGCCGCGCGCCAGATCTTCGGCGGCATCCGCATCTCCGCCGCCTACGTATTCGGCACGGCCGTCACCGCCGAATATCTCGGCGCCGTCGACGGCCTGGGCATCTGGCTGCAGGCCGCATTCAACTCGTTCCGGACGCCGTTGATCTTCGCCGCCGCCGTGGTGGTAGTGGCCGAAACCGCGATTCTGCTGGGGCTGGTGGCGCTGGCCGAACGCCTGCTGCTGGGCGGGGATGACGTATAGGGGCGATTGTTCCTCGACAGATGATACGACACCACACGCGTGGGGCGGGCACATTCGGCCCGCCCCACGTGCATAGGAGGAGGGTGGGGGTCAGAGCATACCCGCCAAGCCGTGGTCCCTGCCGTTCCGAGCGAACACCGGCACCGTATCCAGTTCCGCCTCAACGGTAACCGTCTGGCCGCCGGTATACACATTGCCATCTCGCAAGTCGGTCCACTGCACCGACTTATCACCGGGCAACATCACGGCCCGAGAGCGAGCGCCCAGTTCGACAACCGGCGCGACCAGCAGATCAGGACCGAACATGTACTCATCGGCCACGTCAGCAACCGCCGGATCGTCGGGGAACTCATAGAACAGCGCGCGCACCAGCGGCTGTCCTTCGTCATGGGCAGATGCGAACAATTCGCGGGTATAGGGACGCATGACCTCACGCAGTTTGATGAACTTGACCAAGACGCGTTCCACGTCTTCGCCCATGCTCCAAGGTTCGTTCTCTACGCCTGATTGCGCCCGTCGGCTGCCATCAGTCGCACAGACTTGTTCCTTCATTGTGCCATCAGACTGAATTCCGGAGCGATCACCATGATTGCGCATGACGGGTAGGAAGCAGGAGAATTGCGCCCAACGCAGGAACAGCTCGCGATACTCCTCTGCGTTGATATCCCCGTCATGGAAGCCTCCCATATCGGTGGTGAACCATGGGATGCCCGCCATGCCCATATGGATTGCACAGGTAATCTGCGCTTTCAGATCAGCGAAGGTCGATCCGACATCGCCGCTCCAGACCAACGCACCGTACCGCTGGGAACCGGCCCATGCGCAACGCGTGAGGTTGACGATGTCACCTTCGCGCCCGTCGGCGACCAGACCCTCGTAGAATCCTCGGTTGTATTCAAGCGGATAGATGTTGGCCACCTGCTGGCACGGCCCGATCCGGTATCGATAGTTCTCGAAATCATAGGTGCCGTATTCGGGCTCGGCCTCGTCCAGCCAATACGCATCCACGCCGTAATCGGCGTAATTCTCCCTGCACTTACCCCAGACATATGCTCTCGCGTCCGGATTGGTGGCATCGTAGAACTGGCTGGCCCCTTCGAACATCATGCCGATGTCCTCGCCACGATCGGTGCCGACCAGCAGATTACGGCCGCGCATCTCCACATAGTTCTCCGATTCGAGGCTCACCTGCGGCCACACGGACACCATGACCTTGACGCCCATGTCATGCAGCTCGTCGCACATGGCCTTCGGATCCGGCCAGAATTCCTCCTCGAACCGGAAATCGCCCATATGCGGCCAGTGGAAGAAGTCGATGACGATCAGATCCAGCGGAATGCCGCGCCTCTTGAACTCGCGGGCCACATTCAGCAGCTGCTCCTGATTCCAGTAGCGCAGCTTGCACTGCCAGAACCCCAGGCCCCACTCCGGCATCCGGGGCGCATGGCCGGTCGCATCGGCGTAGCGGGCCATGATGGCGGCCGGTTTGCCGGCGGTCACCCAATAGTCGATCTGCCGCGCGGATTCGGCGGCCCATTGCGTGCTATTGCGCGCGAAGGTGGCGCGTCCGATGGCCGGATTGTTCCACAGGAAACCGTAGCCCGCCGAAGAGACCACGAACGGCACGGACGCCTGTGAATTGCGGTGCGCGAGTTCGAAGGTGGATCCTTTCAGATCGAGCACGTCCTGCTGATACTCGCCCATGCCGTACAGATGTTCGTCCCGCGGAGCGCTGAACGACACGGTGATCCTGTGATCGCCCCCGATGTGCCCCTCATAGCGGCGCGCCTTGAGGTTCAACGAACCGCCATGCGGAATCTCCTCGAACAGCACGGTGCCGTCGGCGTTACGGAAGCTCAGCCGGCAACGGTATTCCTCATAGCCGCTCGCACCGTTCAGAGCGTACTCCGCTTCGGCCCGCACGACCAGCTCCCCGTTGGCAAGGCTGGCGCTGGAACCGTCCTCGGCGATTTCGATACGTACGTCCTCCGGCACCGGACATTGCAGCAACGCATAATCGGGGCCGTCGGGTTCGTGCATCATCGCCGCGCGGACTCGGACAGAATCGGCGCCCCATGGTTCGATACGCAGATACTCACCTCCGCCGGTCCATACCAGCGCAGCATCGGTGACTTGGAAAAAGTTCATGATCGTCCTTTGCTTTGTCATGTACGCGCCGGGACGCCACCGGGCAGCCCGCCCGGCGCGATCCCGCCCGCACGTGATGGAATCAATCCTTGATAGCCCCTGCGGTGACTCCCGCGGCCACATACTTCTGCGCCACGATCAGCAGCAGCGCGGTCGGGATGGATGCCACGACCGCAGTGGCCATCAGCGGCCCCCATTCCTGGTTCTGCGCGCCGATGTAGTCGTAGATGCCCATCGTGATCGGCCTGAGCAGCCCGCCGCCGGAATCGAGCGTGGAGGCGAACATGAAGTCGCTCCACGCCCACAGGAACGCGAACAGCGATGTGGTCACAATCGAATTGCGTGACAACGGGATGACGATCCGCGTGAAGATGCGCCAGTTCGAGGCCCCGTCGATCTTCGCCGCCTCAATCAGCGACACGGGCATGCCGGACATGAACGAGGTCAGCAACATCACCGCGAACGGCACGGCCACTGTGGAATCGGCCAGAATCAGACCGGGAATCGTGTCCAACAGCCCGATTTCGTTGAAAATCTGGTAGAAGCCCAGAGCCATGACCACCGCGGGAATCATCTGCGCCACGACCAGCAGAAAATTGACGGTTTTGGCGCCGCCGAGCCGGAGTATCGCGATCGCGTAGGAGGCGGGCAGGGCGATGAGCAACGTGACCAGCACGCAGCTGAGGGCAATGACCAGCGAGGTTCCCAGATACGGCATCTGATCGGCGAACACGCGTTGGAAATTCTCCAGAGTGAACGCCTTTGGGTACAGGTCCCCGGAGCGGATGGAGGAACGCTCGGTGAACGCGATGTTGATCATCCAGTACACCGGGAACAGCATGACGAGGGTCAGTATGACGCCGATAAGCGTCTTCCACCATGTCGAACGATGCTTCATGTCTATTGCCTTTCCTCGTCTCTCTTCTGCACCCACAGGTAGATGAACGCGAATACCAGTGCGATAAGGATCAGAATCGTGCCGACGACCGATGCCTCGGAGTACCTGATTGTGGAGGAATGCCCCTTGCCGAAGGCCATTGAATACGCCCACGTGGCCAATGTCTGCGACGATCCGGAACCCTGCGTCATAATCCAGATGATGTCAACGGTTTTCAGTGTGTACACGAAACCGAGCAGCAGCGTGATCATGGTAACGGGCTTCAACAACGGGAAGGTGATCTTCCAGAAACGCTGCCATGCATTGCACCCGTCCAAGGCCGCCGCCTCATACAAATCCACGTTGATGTTCTGCAGGCCGGAATATAGGATAACCAGATTGAATGGGATACCCAGCCAGATGTTGGCAATGATCACAGCCCACAATGAATGATCGGCTTGAAGCCACCATACCGGATCCACACCAAAAACTCCGATGATCTTGTTGATGATGCCGTTATCCGCATCCATCATCCATTGCCATGTCGTGCCGGAGATCATCGGAGGCAGGAGCCACGGCACAAGGAACGCACCACGCAGGGCACCTGAGAGTTTGAAGTTTTGGTTGAAGAACACCGCGAGCGCCAAACCGATGGAATATTGGAACACAATCGACAGAACTACGAAAATCAGCGTCTGTTTCAACGTACTCCAGAATTCCGGGTCGCCAAGCACCTCCTTGTACACGTCCAATCCGGTGAACGGCGCATCACCGGTGACGAAGGTACGACGGGTGAACCGGTGCAGGCTCATCGAGATGTTTTGGATCAGCGGAGCCACGTAGAACACCACGATGTAGATAACGAGTGGGGCCGCGAATCCCAACGCAGCCCACGTAGTGGGCCTGATACGCCGACGACGTTTGGTATCGTCCGTTTGCGCACCCGCGGTTACTATTGCGCTTGTCATTTTAGTTGCCACCTCATTGCGAGCGGATATGGGCCGGACACGGCAGTGCCGGAACAACCGGATTGACGATCATTCCGGCACTGCTTCATATGGCGGCTACGCCTTTCAGGAGTTGAGCGCAGCCTGCAGGTTCTCGGACAGCGTGGCCGAAATGGTCTCGTAATCCAGACCGACATCGGTGGTGCGGCCGCGAGCTCCCTCCACGGATTCCACCCAGGATGCCCACAGGTCATTCTCCTTGACCTGGGTCTCACGGGCGGACTTCTTAGCGGCAAGGTAGCCGATGGTTTCGTTGGTCTTGGCCAGGTTCTCGTCACTCGTCAAGCATTCGATGACCTGGGCGGCAGCCTTGGTCTTTTCGACATTCTCGGTCTTGTGGTACGGCAACGTGGCGAATTCTCCACCGGTGGCAACCGGCGCGACGCCCCCGTCCTTAGCCGGGATCGGAATCATCTCGAAGCCCTTCTCCCGTGCAGCGGGAGCCTGCCAAGAACCGTTCTCGGCGAAACCATACTCACCGGTAAGCATCAAATCCCACGAAGCAGACTGGTTATCGGTTGTAGCCGACTTCGGTGCCCAGCCGTTCTTGATCCATCCAGACACCAATTCCTCGGCATCCTTGGCAGCCTGAGACTCCGGTTCGGACAGGTCACCGCCAGCACCCCAGAACCACGGCAGGAACTGGAACACCCCCTCTTCACCGGTGATGCCGGAGAACGTGATGCCCTTCGCACCCGAATCGACGACCTTCCTGATGGCCTCGTTCAGCGAGTCCCAATCGGTGATGGCAGAAGGATCGACACCTGCCTTTTCGAGAACCTCGGGATTGTAGTACAGACCGAGCGCGTTCGATCCGAAGGCCAGACCGTATTGCACGCCGTCCACGATGCCGGGACCTTCGATGTTCGCGTCGAAGCCGTCCACGTCCACTCCGGCCTCAGCCAAATCGGTGACCAGGCCCGAATCGACGGCGGTGGGCATGAACGGATTGTCCAGAACAGCGATGTCAGGCGCGTTATCGGCTTTGACGGCGGTGGTCAGGTTATTGAGTACATCATTCTGCGGCAGTCCTTGGCGCTTGATGGTGTATCCTTCGGGCGCGCAATCCTTGACGTACGTATCCCAATCGGAACCTTCGGCATACTGCGGATATGGGTCCCAGAACTCGATGACCTTGTCGTCCGCTCCAGAAGAACCGCTGGAGCCGCAAGCCGCAAGCGATACTGCGGCAAGAAGCGCAGTACCAGCCGCGATGGCACGAGAAGTGTGAGTCGACTGCATCTTGTCTCCTTTACTGTTCCGCGTTCGCATCGTCACGAACGCCCGTACCGGGCCGCGTGGTTCCTCGTTGTCCACGGGTTTATTTAACCGGTTCAATAACTATAGCATCAAAACCGAAATATGTTCGACGAATTGATTTAACCGGTTCAAAATCAATGGTTTACCGTCGTGTCGCGACACGACGGCTGACGTTCCCGAACAATCGGCCCGCTCAATCCCCATGCAACATGCGCACCGAGCCCTTGACGTTCAACGGCTGCTCCAGCAGCTCGACGACCGCCGGCAGACCGGGTTCGGCGATTCGCTCGACCAGACGGTCCACCGTACGGAACGACACCGCCTCCACATCGATGCCGACCGAGTCGAACGGGATCTGCATGCCCTCCCCCAGTTGCACGGGCACGATCGTCGCCACGGAAAGATCCTCCGGCACCCGCACGCCCATACGCTCGAACGCCTGCGGCGCCCCGACCACCGCCGCATCGTTGTGGATGATCATCGCGGTGGCGTCAGGATGGTCGCCCAACGCGCGCTGAATCACCTCGGAGGCCCCCAACGTCACGTCACGGGCATACACCGCATCAACCCGCACGTCCATCGCCTCGCACGCCTCCAGCAGTGAAGCGCGAAACCGGACCGCATAATTGAGATTCCGCCTATATACCGACTCCGGCCACCCAATGAATAGGATCGACCGATGCCCACCGTCCCGCAACCGCCCCACCAACGACACTGCCGCCTGCTCGAAATTCGAGTCGACCACGTCCACGCCCTGCGAATCCGCAGGCGAACCGAGCAGCACTGCGGGGATGCCCGATTCCCGGACGGCCTCGATACGCGGATCGTCGTTGCGCACGTCGAGAACGACGATGCCATCGACCCGCCGACTCAACGCCACCGATCGAATGGTCTCCACCCCATCCGCGCCGGTCAGCAGCATCGTGTCGTACCCATGCCGACGCGCGGCGGCGGAGATGCCGTACAAGTACGTACCGGCGGACAGGTCGAAGCATCCATCCTCGTTGAAGGACGTGACCACGCCGATCGCATTGGTTCTGGCGGTGGACAGCGCACGGGCCGTATGGTTGACCGAATATCCCAGTTTCTCCATCGCCGTACGCACCTTGGCAGCCGTTTTTTCGGAAATCAGCGGACTGCCCGAAACGACGTACGAAACAGTGGCTTTGGATACACCGGCCTCTCGGGCGACATCCCTCATCGTCACCATAAGCTCGCCCTCCACTCCTTTCATCGGACCGGAACATTGAAGCGGTTCAATTATTATCGCTACCAAATACATCCGCGGAACAACGCCGTTCCACTTATACCAATTACGGTACCATCCAACAATCGCTTTGTTTCCGGCACCGGCTTCAAGCCCTTGCACAGGAGGAAACGCCGACCAGTTTGCCGTCGATTTGCCTGACTTGAAAGTCGATAACCGCAGTTCAGACAACAACCTCAACAAGGTGCGACAACAGACGAATGGTCCCGCCCCACTCAGTTGGGGATTTTCTCGTTCGGTCGGAGCCTTCTCCAGATATCGTACGTCTCAAACAGCGGTAACACCGGCATTCCGGCGACCGAATCCCGCAACGGTTCCCAACCGAACGCAAAAATCCCCTACCGAATGAACATCGCTGCCTCAAACGCCCCGGAATCTGAGACAATGGTGGTGAAGACGCCAGTCAATGAAAGGGAGATCATGACCGATCCCAACCAATTCGGGGCCACGCCCGAGAACAACCAGCCGAATCCGCAGCCGGAGCAGCCCACTCAGCCGTTGCAACCCATGCAACCGGAGCATCCCACCGAGCCCATTCCTGCCACGCCGGAATACGGTCAATACGCCCAGCCCAGCCAAGCCGCCAACGGTGAGGCCGCCGGCACGCCCTCGGCAACCCAACCCACCCCGGCTTACACGCCGGCGCCGGAATACGGTGCCTATGCACCGACTCAGCCAGCTCAACCAGCTCAGCAGGCTCAACCGACCCAGCCGACCCCGGAGTACGGTCAGTACGCCCAGCCTGCAAGCAATCCCAACACGCAGCCGGCCACACCCCAGTATGGCCAGTACGGCCAATACACCGGCCCGGCCAACACCTCCGCCAGCCAGCAGCCCGGCAATCCCTACGCCGGCGGCCAGTATGCCGGACCGACTCCGACTGGCGCCCCATACACCCAGCCGCAGGGTGCACCCTATACCGGCACCGCCAACCAGTACCAGGACCAGTACGCCAACCCGTACGGCCAAGCGCCGCAGTACGGCGCTCCGCTGCCTCAGGGCGTGCCCGGATACATGCCCGGCGACCAGTCGATCGGCATGGTGCCGCTGGATCAGCCCGACTACCGTTGCACCTTCGGCAACGCGGTCAAACGCTTCTTCACGAAGTACGCCGTGTTCTCCGGGCGTGCCTCGCGCCGCGAGTTCTGGTGGGTCATCCTGTTCTTCGTGCTGTGCAGCATAGCGCTGTCAATCATCGGCGGCATGTTCGCCTTCATCTCCACGGCCGTACCCACCATCCTGAGCGTGGTATGGACGCTGGCCACCATCGTGCCGTATGTGGCCCTGGCCGTCCGTCGCGTGCACGACACCAACAAGTCCGGTTGGTGGGTGCTACTGCCCGGCATTCCGTACGTGATCAGCGAAATCGTCAACTACACGGCCATCATGCCCGCCACCGACCGCATCACCGACACCATACTGGGCGTCGCCGCAGGACTCGATGAGGACGTGGCCACGCAACAGCTCATCAGCCAGATGAACGGGCTCGCGGCCCCGTCCGCGCTCGTCACGATCTGCAGCCTGATCTTCCTGATCTCCGGACTGGTGCTCATGTGCGGCGCGCCGAAGCCGGAAGGTGCGCGCTTCGATGCCCCTCGTTCCGGTTCGTCGACCCCGCAGGCCCCCGCCCCCAGCACCTCCGGCTATAACGCCGGCTCCCAGCCGGGCAATGACCCGTACGCCACGGGCGGCAACCCCTTCACACCGCAGAACCAATAACCAGTAACCAACAGCCGACAGCCGCCGGCCAACCCCCGGCGGCTCATACCCGCAGAGGCGATCATGCGCAGCCAGTATCAGGTGCCGTTCGACGACCCGTCCGCCGACGGCCAACCCTCATGGAGCGGCCAATACGCCGCCGATGGTGGTTCGCACGGCACCGATACGCCGGACCGGGGCAACACCCCCATCGCCCCGGTTTCCGGGCGGCCGACCGCCTCCGCGTATCCCCTTGACCGCCCGTATCCCGGCTGCCCGCCAGTACAGGCCATCGAGCGGTTCTTCCGCAACTACGCCGTGTTCTCCGGCCGCGCCTCCCGCAGCGAGTTCTGGTGGCCCATGCTGATGACCGGCATCGCCGAAACCGCGTTGGGTGCGCTCGATGTGATGTCCGATGTCGGCGTATTCGGCGCTATACAGGGCGTGCTGTCCCTTGCGTTGCTGATTCCCTCGCTGGCGGTCAGTGTGCGCCGGTTGCACGACATCAACTTGAACGGTGCGTGGCTGATCCCGTTTGCGGGGTTGACTGTCCTCGGTTCGGCCCTATCCGTCATGGGTGCGATGGCGGCGTTGCTCGTACTGTTCCTCGTGCCGGATGTGGTGCGGCAGGGATTCGATTTCATCCTGCTGGGGTCGGTCATCACCGTCGTCGCCGGCATCGTCTACGCCGTCTGCATGGCCTGGCCCAGCAACCCGGACGGCGCGCGCTTCGACAAGCCGCGCCGGTAGCCGTCGCCTACAGCTCGACCGTCTCCTTGGTCGGGTCGTCCTTGACGTGCGCGAACTTGGCGGCGAGCGCCTCCTTGCTCTTGCGCTCGTCCTCCTCCTTAGCGCGTTTCTTGGCCTCCTCCGGATCCCACAGCACGTCCTCGCGGTGCCTGGTCCATTCGGCGGCGGCCAGCGGTGCGACGGTCTGCGCCAATGCCACAGCCGCGGCACCGGCATCGTCCGCGCCCGCCACCGCGTCCAGCAGACCGCGGAACGCGTCCACGTCCATGCAGACGCGCGGAATCGCCAGTCGCTCCCCCAGTTCGTTGGAGTACAGAATCACCGGCAGGGCACGGGCGGCGTCGGCGGCCCCTTGACCGGCCAGTACGCGGAACAGCGTCTCGCAGGCCACCATCACCACCGCGAACCTGCGCGCGATCTCATCCTCGTCGCCGCTTGGCGGCACGCGACCCTCGTCGGTGGCCTTCGGCGCAATCGACGTCTCCACGGCCTCCAATACGGCACGCACGTCGGCGTTGTCGGCCGCGCCGGCATCGCCCAGTGTGGCGGCGGCGTCCGAGACCAGCGTCACGTCGCCGGTCTCGCTGTAGTCGGCCATCATGTCGTAGGCGTCGTTCGCTGCGAGCAGCGCGTCCACAATCGTCTGCGGACGGCCGGGGATCCAGTCGGCACCCTCGTACACGTATTCGGCGTCGGGCACGGTCACGTCCTCGCCGGTCATCATCGCGGCCATCGTGCGGGTGATGCGCACCTGCAGGTTCTCCGCGTACTTGGCGTCGTTGTCCATCTGCATGGCGTCGGTCAGCGGCCACAGCGCGATCAGCCCCGCCGCAGCCCGCGCCGCCTCACGCACGGCGGGCAGCGCCGCGATCCGATCGACCACCGTCTCATCCAACTGGAATTCCGCCGTCATGTTCGCTCCTTTGCCTTGGGGCAGCAGCCGTTGCCTTCCACTGTAATCCGTCATCCGTCGCGCCGGCGACCTATGTTCCATTGTGCCGTCACTTGACGCCCGCCGCGGGGTCGACATAGGTGATGCTCATCACATTCCCGGTCTGGGAGTCGTAGGTGATCGACGTGACGGAGGCGAGCGCCGTGTACCGCAGCAGCATGTTGTGCTCGGGGTGGCCGGTTTCCAGCAGGTGCCGGTAGGACCAGATCGGCGACTCGTGGCTGACGACGATGATCTGCTGTCCGGCGTGCTCCCTGACCTTCTCCTGGGCGAACGCGCCGACGCGGGCCGCGATCTGCCGGTAGCTCTCGCCCCAGCTGGGTTTCCACAGGTTGGTGACGAGTTTCCAGTTGCCGTTGCGCCACAGCGCGCCTTCGCCATGCCCGATGCGGGTGCCGCGGAAGTTGTTGCCGGCCTCGATGATGCGCTGGTCGGTGACCAGTTCGAGCGGCTCCTCGTTGCGGGCCATGCGGGTTTCGTTGAGCGCCGTGAGGATGGCCTGCGCGGTTTCGCGCGTACGGTCCAGGGGCGACGAGTAGATGGCGGCCGCGGTGTTCGTCTGGGGGCTGGCGGCGAGGTAGCGGGCGGTGGCCTCGGCCATGCGACGGCCGCGGTCGGACAGGTGGAAGCCGGGGAGCCGCTCGTAGAGGATGTGGTCGGGATTGTGGACCTCGCCGTGGCGGACGAAATGGATGGTGGTCGCCTGCATCTGAAACTCCTTCGGGACGACTGGTTGATGGTGGTGTCGGGTATGGGGAAAACTTCCGCCGTCTACTGTTCAATGTACAGCGTGTCGCCGTTAGGACAACGTTAGACTGACGGTGATTTTATTCCTACGACCTCTTAGCATCGAGAAGAGAGATGGTCATGGCCAATCCTGTCATCGCCGGCATCAAGGATGTCGGCAGCCGCGTGTTCGGCGGGTACGCCGAACTCCTGCGCATCCCCCACACCGCACGATACGCCATCGGCGCGGTCATCGCCTGCATGCCGTTCCCGATGGTCGGCATGACGATCACGATCTCCGTGCAGCATTACTACGGCAACTATTCGCTGGCGGGCGCGCTGACCGCCGTGCAGGCCATCTCGCTGGCCATCGCCAGCCCGATACTCGGCAAGCTCGTCGACAAGTTCGGCCAACGGCAGGTCTCGATCCCCACGATATGCGTGTGGATGGTGGCCGCGTTCTCGCTGGTGACGGCGATCACCTCGCACGCCCCGGAATGGGTGCTGTTCTGCATCGTGCCGTTCATGGCCGCGATTCCGCCGTGGGGCGCGATGAACCGCAGCCGCTGGACGCACCTGCTCAAGGGGCAGCCCGAGAAGACCAACCGTGCGTTGAGCCTGTGCGGCGTGTTCGACGAATGCATGTGGGTGATCGGCAACCCGCTGGCCTCCACGCTGGCGGTGATCTCCGGCGTGCTCTCCTTCACGTTCACCGGCGTGTGCGTGCTGGTCGGCGCGCTGATGTTCCTGACCGAGCTGACGACCGAGCCGAAGTCGCAGACGCAGCTGGCGCGCGAGGCCGGCATGACCCGCGCCGAATACCGCGCGCACGTGGCGGCTCAGGCGGCGGCGCTACGTGGCAAGGACGAGGACGAGCAGAAGGCCGCCAAGGGGTCGATCATCAGCGCCGGCCTGATTGCCGTGTGCGTCACCTGGTTCTCCATCGGCGCGTTCCAGTCGGCCACATCCATCTCGATCATCGCGTTCGCCACCGAGCAGAACATGAAGCAGTACACCGGATTCGTGTTCGCCTGCTTCTCGTTCAGCTCGCTGGTCGGCGCGCTCGTCTACGGCGCGAAGAACTGGCGCATCCCGCTGTGGAAGCGCTTCTACTTCTGCCTGGCCGTGGTGAACATCGGCATCGGATCGTTCCTGTTCGCCAAGCATCTGTGGGTGATCATGCTCATCTACCTGCTGATCGGCGTATGCCAGGCACCGACCTGGGTCAACGGCAACCAGCTCATGCTGCATCTGGTGCCGCCGACCCGGTTCACCGAGGGCATGGCCTGGATGGGCGCGATGAATTCGATCGGTTCCTCGGCCGGCTCCGCCATCGCCGGGCAGTTCATCGACCGGTTCGGCGCACATGGCGGATTCATGGTGGTGACCGTGCTGGCGCTGGCGTCGCTGGCTATTGCGTTCGTGGGCTTCAAGCAGATCAAGGAAAGCACCGAGACCCCGGACCTGACCGAACTGGCGGCCTGAGCGCCGTTGCGGGGCGGAACAGGCTAAGGGACCGAGGCTACTTCGGCCAACCCTTGGGGGTGTGTTCGAGGGACCACACGCCCAGCTTGTGGGAGAAGCTGTTCTGCCACTTCTCTTCCAGCTGCTCAGCCGTCAGGCGGTTGTCCGCGCGCTTCAACCGGTTCATGGCGTTGGTGTGCGTATCATCCAGCAGCCACTTGCGGATCACGAAGTTCCAGACCGCCACCACCACCGTGGCCACGATCTTGCCGACATTGGTGCGCAGCAGGTACTCGGCGTGCTGGCTGATGAACGCATCGCGGTTCATGCCGTAGGTGGACAGCCAGATGATGCCTGCGTTGATGAGCAGGCCGATGAGGGATGCACCGACGAAGATGAGGATCTCCATCCAGCGGGCCATATCCTCACGGTGCTTGAACACGAATTTCATGCTGGCCAGGTAGTTGAAGACCAACGAAACCAGGAACGAGATGGTGCCGGCGATCACGTTGTGCATATGGAAGACGCCGACCAGCAGATTCAGGACGCCGAAGTCGATGACGGCGGCGATCACGCCCACCACACCGAACTTCATCAACTGTTCAATAAGCTTTCTCACATCCGCCCATTTAACTAGGCGGCAGTGACCGGGTGGCGCCAGCACGCACTCCTTGCGTCCACACGCCTTTTGTCCGATTCGGGGGATTCTTACGTTCTGGGCTCTATGGGAACGCTACCATCGAAAGAATCCCCCGATTCGGACAAAACGACAAGTCAACGCGCGTGCAGCATGCGGGACTACACTGGCGGGTAAGCATCATTGCAGCCGATAGAAGGAGGTTCCCATGCCCGTCATCCATACCCATGTGTCCGTTCCCACCACGCCCGAGCAGCGCGAGGCGCTGAAGTCCGCCTATGGCAAAGCCATCACCGCGGTGCCCGGCAAGTCCGAGGGCTGGCTGATGTGCCCGTTCGAGGACAACATGCCGATCTACTTCGCCGGCGACGACTCCAAGCCCGCCGCCTATGTGGAGGTCAATGTCTTCGGCTCCTCCGTGCCGGGCTCCGCCTGGGAGAAGCTGACCCGGCAGATCATGGCCGCGCTGGAGCAGGAGCTGGGCATTCCGCAGGACCGCACCTACATCCGCTATACGGCCACCACGGATTGGGGCTGGAACGGCAGCAACTTCTAGGACCCGCCGATTCACAGTCTCGGTCTTCGTAAAATAAGATTACGGCCTCCCGCCCCGTCAGGGGAGGGAGGCCGTTGCATAGTCACCCAGATCAGACGATCTTCGGCATCGGGGTGGTCAGCGACGTGGTCAGGTTCACGTGCACCACGCCGGCACCCGCATGCACCTCGACCTTCTTGAGCGTCACCGTGCGCTCCTCCTCCGGCTTGGTGTCGTCGTCGGTCATCGTGGCCGGCGACTTGACCGCCACCACCGCCAGATCGTCCAGGCTGACGCCCGCCTCGCGGCACAGCTCGCGCGCGGCGGTCAGCGAGTCGATGAAGCCGTCCTTGAGCAGGATGCGATCCTCCGGCACACCATACGCGCTCTTGGCGATCCACTTGACGTTCTCCACCAGGTCCATGCCCTTGCGGCTGTGGAACTGCGGCGCCATCGGCGCATTCGTCAGCGCCTCGATGAAGCCGTCGAGCTGCGGGGCCAGCGCCTCGCCGCCGTCGCGGAACAGGTTGCCCAGGATCGGCTCGCGGAACCGCTGCTCCACGGCCACCGCCTTCAGGCCCTCGATCTGGTCGTCCTCGCCCTCCCACAGGTTGATCAGCGGGAAGGTCGGGATGTCGTAGTTCTCCAGACGCTGCACATGGAACGGGTAGCGCCAGGACAGCGCCGGATCGTCTCGCCAGGTGGAGGCGCGGGTCACGACCACGGCCGCGGACGGCCACTGGGCGCCGTATTCGCGGCAGGCGATGTCCAGCCACTTCTGCGCGCCCGCGTCGGCGCCGTAGCCGGCCTCGACGATCACCACGTCGTGCAGCGCGCACGCCATCTCCACGGCGACCAGCGTCGGGATGCCGAGCGACACGTTGGCGAACGGTCCGCCGTGCACATACACCGGCGAACCGTTGAGCGTCTCGGTCAGGGCCGGCTTGACGGCGTCGGCCAGCATGTTGGTGATGCGCCACAGGTCGATGAACTCGCCGAAGGCCACCGGCTTGCCGTCCTTGGTGCCCGCGATCATGGCGGCCACACGCTCGCCGATCTCCTCCATCGAACGGGAGACGACCACGATCTGCATCATCTCGCAGGTCGGGGTGAGCACCACACGCTCGGCCACGTTGTTCTTGCCGCTGTCCACGGTGATCTGACGCAGCGAGCGCGAGGGCACCTCGGAGACGCGCGGCACGAGGATCGTGTCGATGCGGCCCTCGTCCACGGCCTTCTCCGCAAAGGAGACCAGCAGGTTCTGCGCAGCGGCGATGGCGGCCATCTCGCCGGTCAGACCCCAGTCAATGAGTTCCGGATGGGTCAGCGACGCCTTGCCGCCACCGGACGCGCCACCCTTGGAACCGGCGGCGGTGATGCCCATGCTCGGCTGGCGCAGCACGGCGGCCGCATCGATGCCGCGCGCGTTCAGCGCATCGATCAGCGCGATGGTGGTGGTGGTCTTGCCCTCGCCACGGGAGGCCTTGAGCGGGGTATCCGCAGTGACCAGCACAACCTTGCCGTGCTTGCGCGGCGCATCCGGGTTGGACTTGAGGTAATCCAGATAGCCGAATGCGTCGATCTTCCTGACCAGGCCGTATTGGCTGGTGAACTCTTCGATACCGGTCATTGCCGTCCTTTCATGCGGATATACGGGTATGCCACCAGACTACCGCCCGGAGGGAACACCGCCCCCGAGGGTGCCCGCCCACCGGATACGCCGACGCCTCCCCAGCCCGGGGAGGCGTCAATGTGTCACGGCCACGATGGTTCACAGTCCGCGACTTGGCCCCCGCCGCACGGGAAGCGTCGGGGATCTACGGCAGACTCCGGGACTCCGCAGCAGCCGGACCAATCAGAAGTCGGACATGTGGAAGCCGTTCTTCATCTTCATGCTCGTGGTGTAGAGCACGGAGTCGAGCAGCTTGTCCGTTTCCTCCTTGAGGAAGTCGGCCAGCTTCTGGTTGGCGTCGGTCAGCGCGGCGCGGACCTCGTCGTTACGCACGGCGGCGATGATGTCGTCCGGCTCCATCGGCTGCACATCGTCCAGATCGTCGTCATCCGCCTCGGCCTCGAACGGCTCGAACGCGAGCAGATCCGCGATCGCGGCGTCGGTCTGCGCCACATGGCGGTGTCCCCAGCCGCCGGTCTTCTCCTGGTAGCGGTCCACGGCGTTGGAGGTGTCGGCGAACGCGGCGTCGCACAGCGCGGCGATGATGCGGTTCTCCCAGTAGAAGTTCTCGGTGGTCACGCGGGTGGTGGTGTCCTCCAGATACTTCGGGGTGGCATTGATGTTCGCGTAGAACGGCATGAGGGTGTTGAACGGGTTGGAACCGTAGGCGATCCACTGCAGGGCGCGGCTGGCCTGCGGACGGTACGGGCGGATCTGCATGACGGCCAGCTGGCTCTGACGGTTGATGCCGATCGGGCGGAACATGTGGCGGGTGTGTTCGTCGCCCAGCTTGCCGTACGGATCGTAGGGGGTGCCCTGGTAGTGCGAGCTGAGCACGTACTTGACGTCCTCGATGGTGATCTTGCGTTCCGGCTGGCGGGCCCACGGGATGTCGTCGCTCATCGGCTTGTGGTCGGCGTCCGGACCGTCCCACACCTCGTCGTACGGGTTGAGGAAGCGCTGCATGATCCAGGCGCGCGGCGTGTTGTAGACGTGGTCGGCGTCGGAGTGGGAGCCGAACGCGTCGCGCGGGTTGAACGGGGTGGTCGCCTCCACGGACAGGTCCAGATGGTTCTCGGCGATCCACTCGGCCATGTCGGCGGAGCACATGTGGTTCTCCTGGTCGCCCAGGGCGTCCTCCAGATCGAACTCGTCGATGCCCAGCTGGTTCGGCATCGTGACGTACGCCTCGTCGGGCACGCGCTTGGCGATCCAATGGTGGCCGCCGACGGTCTCCAGCCACCAGATCTCGTCGACGTCGGAGAACGCGACGCCGTTCATCTCATAGGTGCCGTACTCCTCCAGCAGCGCGCCCAGGCGCAGCACACCCTCACGCGCGGTCTTGACATACGGCAGGACCAGCGTCAGGAAATCCTCCTCGCCGATGCCGCCGGGGATCTCGGGTACGTAGCCGTCCTCGCCCTTGCGCCCCTTGGCCGGCACGAGCTCGACGAACGGGTCGGCGCCCAGCACGCGCTCGTTGGTGGTCAGGGTCTCGGTGGCGCTCATCGCCACGTTGGCTTCGTTGACGCCGGCCTCGCCCCAGATGCCCTCCTTGAGGTCCGCGTTCGGCACGGCGGTGTATCGCATCGGATCATCCGGCAGGTCGATCTCCACGTGGCTCAGCACGCTGCGGTACCGCCGCGGCTGCTCCTCGGGTTTGACGACGATGAATCGCTTCGGGCAGAACTCGCCGTTCGCCGAATCCTCGTTGCGGGCGATGATCGTGGAGCCGTCGTAGCTGGCATCCTTGCCGACCAGAATCGTGGTGCAGGCCATGTACTTGCTTCCTTTCGTTGTGCGCCATCCCCGCCCCGGGGAGGCCGACCGCCATGCGGCCTTGCAGACAGAACCGAGACGATTCTAGACCAACGGCACAGCGGATGCGACCGCGGTTCCACGACGGGACGCCACGACCGGCAGACGCGGCTCAGGCCTTGCCGGTCAGGAAGATGCCGCCCTGGTCCGGAGTCTCGCCGCAATCGCGGATGGCGTGCTGCAGCTCGTTGAGCCAGAAGCCCTGGTTCAGGCCCGGCAGCGGCTTGGCCGTGCCCCATACGTGCAGGTAGTACTCGTGGTCCTTGTCCGGCGGGTTCGGACCGTTGTAGCGCATCGTGACCGCCGGATCGGTTTCGCCGACGAACCGCGAGGCGGCGGAGGTGCGACCCTGCACGGCCTCGGGAATCATCGCGGGCATCTGGCGGGAGAAGTCCGGCGGGATCTGCAGCGCACGCGAATCATTGAAGTCGAACATCAGCGCATCCACCGGCAGGTTCGCCACCGACCAATGGATCCATTCGAAGCCGCACACGGGGATTGAGTCGGGGTCGAGGAACTCCCAATGCAGGTACCTGATGCGGGACTTGTCGAAGTCCTCGATGTAGAAGGGAAACGACACGACCGGCGTGCCGGCGGTCTTGTACTCGGGGTCCGCCGCCTTGGCGAACACGTCCGGAATGACGGTGAAATCGGCTGTGATTCTCATGTGCCCAAGTATAGGTTCGCACTACCTCGGTTTTCAATATCGGATGTCAGGAATATGGCCCCTCCCGCATCCGAACCCCGAGGTAGTGCGAACCGCCTTACGGCATCAACGCACAGAACAGGGCCTCGAACACCAGCGTCGGGTTGCCGTTGCCGTTCAGTCTGCGCCGCGCCGTGGCGATGTCCTCCAGGCGCCGCACGGCGTCCGCACGGCTCAGTCTCACCGACAGTTCGGTGATGGACGCCCGGTTCTCCAGGTTGATCAGCCCGACCGCATCCTCCGCGTTGTTCTGCAGGACGGCCACGTCACGGTAGATGCTGGCGACCGAGTTGAGGGCCCGGTCCAGCACATCGCGGCTACGACGGGTTGCGCGGCGCTTGAGTTCGTCCTTCTTGGCGATGGCGTTGTACGCGCCGCGCAGCGCGGGCGGGATGCGGTCCTTCTCCCCCAGGCCGTTGACGCGCCGGAAATCGGCCTCCGCCGCCGCGGCCTGCCTGTTCACGTCCTCCTGCGCCTGCTCCTGCGCGTTCTCGATCAGCCGGCCGGCCAACAGCACGGCATCCGAGGCGCGGTTGAGATTCAACACGCCCACGACCAGCTCGTCGCGGTCGGTCATGACCCGCTCGTTCGTGGCGTACAGGCGCGCCACCCCGATATGGCCCTCCGCCAGACGTGCCGCGCGCGCGGCCAGGTGCTGGTCCACGCCGTCATGGCGCTGCAGGAACTCGGCCACCGCCGGCGTGGACGGCACGGCCAGGTTCACGATGCGGGTGCGCGAGCGGATCGTCGGCAGCACGTCCTGGGCGCTGGGCGCGCACAGCAGCCAGATCGTATGCTCGCTGGGTTCCTCGATCTCCTTGAGCAGCACGTTCGTGGACCGTTCCAGCATGCGGTCCACATCCTCGATGATGATGACCCGCCACGGCGCCGTGCTCGGCATCTGCTCGGATTTGGCGATCAGGTCGCGCACCTCGTCGATACCGATCGTGACCTTGTTCGTGGCCAGCACGGTCACATCGGGATGAGTGCCGGCCAGAATCTGCTCGGTCGTGCGCGTCGGGACGTCATCGAGCCCGTGGTCGGGGCTTTCCAATGCGGCGGCGAACGCGCGCGCCACGTTGGAGCGTCCGGATCCGGGAGGCCCGCAGATCAGCCACGATTGGGCGATGGACGCGGGGTCGCCGGCGGCGACGGCTTTCAACTGCTCAACGACCTGCCGCTGGCCGACGATGGCATCCCACACGCTCATCGCGCACCTCCCACGGTCCCGGCCGGGCCGGCATCCCCCGGCGTACGGCCCGTGTCGGACAAGGATACGGTCCGGCGAGCCAGCACGGCATCGACATCGGCACGGATCGTCCGCCACACCTCTTCCACGGAACGCGCGGCATCGACGACCAGGAACCGCTCCGGCTCGGCTTGGGCCAGGTCCAGGAACGCCCGCCGCGTGCGCTTCTGGAAGTCGTCGCCGGCGGCCTCCATGCGATCGGCGCTGTGGGTCAGCCGCTCATGCGACTGCGAGGGGTCCATATCCAGCAGATAGGTGCGCTCGGGCAGCAGGTTGTCGGTGGCCCACAGGCTGAGGTTCCGGATCTCCGCGGGCGTCAGCTCACGCCCGCCCGCCTGGTAGGCCAGCGACGAGTCGAGGTACCGGTCGGTGATGACCACGGCCCCGCGTTCCAGCGCCGGCCGGATCTTCTCCGCCACATGCTGGGCGCGGTCGGCCGCGAAGATCAGGGCTTCGGCCCGAGGCGCGATGTCGGCGGCGGACGCGGGCTGCGGCGCTGCCGCGGCATCGTCATCCGCGCCGGAGGACACGCCATGCAGCAACAGCTGGCGCAGGGCCCGGCCCAGCGGCGTGCCGCCGGGTTCGCGGGTCACGACGACGTCATAGCCCAGCGACAGGGCGTAGTCGCGCAGCCGGCCGACCTGCGTGGTCTTGCCCACGCCGTCGACCCCTTCGAACGAGATGAACAGCCCTGCCATCGACTTCCCTTTCATACGGTTCCACCAAGACGACACACCACGGTTCGCGCAACGCTCCCGTCAGTCCGACGCGAACTACTCGGCCTTGGTCTTGGCGGCCGTGGACTTCTTCTTTGTTGTCGTCTTGCGGGTCGTGGTCTTCTTGGCCGTGGACGACTTGGACGACGCCGCGCGGCGGGTCCGGCGCTTGGTCGGGCCGGCCGCTCGCTTCTCGGCGAGCAGGCGGAATGCCTCGGCCGGGTCGATCGATTCCGGGGTGTACTGCTTGGGCAGCGTGCGGTTCGTCTCGCCGTCGGTGATGTATGCGCCGTAGAAGCCATCCTTGATGGTCACGGCCTTGCCGGTCTCCGGATCCGGGCCCAGTTCGCGCAGCGGCGGTTTGGCGGCACCTCGGCCGCGGCCGCGGCCGTACTTCGGCTGGGCGAACAGCTCCTTAGCCTTCTCCAGGTCGACGGTGAAGATCTCGTCCTCGCTGCCCAGCGAGCGCGTCTCCGACTTGCCGTCCGCGCCGGTTTTGGTCAGGTACGGGCCATACCGGCCGTTGTTCGCCGCGATGACGGCCTGCGAGACCTCGCCGGTTTCAGCGTTCGTCTCCTCCACGGTGCCGACCTCACGAGGCAGGCTCAGCAGTTTCAGCGCATCCTCAAGGGTCAGGGTCTCCGGGGTCATGGTCTTGAACAATGACGCCATCTTGGGCTTGGGGGCCGAAGCGGCCTTGCTACGGGTGCCGCGCTTGGCGGGCTTCGCGTCGGAGGACTCCCCGGCGGCGGGTGCGGCCGGTTCGGGCGGCACCAACGCCACGTAGGGGCCGAAGCGGCCGTTGCGCACCTCCACGGTGCCGCCGGTCGCCGGGTCCACGCCCAGTGCGCGGGGGCCGCCCGCGTTCTTCTCGATCAGCTCATGGCCGACCTCGACGGTCAGCTCGTCGGGGGCGAGTGTATCCGGCAGTGATGCGCGCTTCGGGTTGCCCTGGTCGTCGAGATGGTTCATATCCTCAAGATACGGGCCGTACCGGCCGACGCGCACGTGCAGCCCGTCGCCGATCTCGATGGTGTTGATGGCCCGGGCGTCGATCTCGCCCAACTGTGCGACCTGCTGCTGCAGGCCGGCATGCGCCTCGTCCGCGTTCGCGGCCGCGCCATCGCCGGATCCGAAGTAGAACCGGGTCAACCAGTCGCGGCCGGATTCCTGACCGTGCGCGATCTGGTCCAGCCCGTTCTCCATGTCGGCCGTGAACTGGTAGTCCACGTACTTGGGGAACTTGGTCTCCAACAGCTTGGTGACCGCGAACGCCAGCCACGAAGGGATCAGCGCGCGACCGCGCTCATACACGTATCCGCGGTCGATGATCGTGGAGATGATGCTGGCGTATGTGGACGGGCGGCCGATCTCCTTGGCCTCCAGGGTCCGTACCAGCGACGCCTCGGTGTAGCGTGCCGGGGGCTGGGTCTCGTGTCCGTCCGCCTGCACGGCGACCGCGTGCAGCACGTCGCCGGTGCGCATCGGGGGCAGCGACGCGTTCTCGTCGGATTCGGCCTGCTTGGCCTTGGTGGTGCGGCCGGTTGCCTGCGACGCGGCAGCCGCGCTTGCGGAGGGTTCCGCGCCGCCCACCGGCTGCCCGGCCTGTTCGGTCTTGGGTTCCGCGGACGCACGACGGCCTTCCCCGGTGGCCTTCATGAAGCCCGGGAATTCGATGACCGTGCCGGAGGCCTGGAACACGGCCTCGCCGTAGGTTCCGGCAGGCGCCGACAGCCGGACGGTGGCGGTCGAACCGGTGGCGTCGGCCATCTGGGAGGCCAGCGTGCGCTGCCAGATCAGCGTGTACAGCTTCAACTGGTCGGCCGGCACCTTGGTGGCGAGCTCCTGCGGATCACGGAACCGCGCGCCGGCCGGACGGATGCACTCGTGCGCCTCCTGGGCGCCCGCGGTCCGCGTGGTGTACTGCTTGGGCCCCTCGGACAGGAAGGCCTTGCCGAAATGGAACTCCACGGCATTGCGCGCCGCTTCGATGGCCTCCTGCGAGAGCGTGACCGAATCGGTACGCATGTAGGTGATATAGCCGTTCTCGTACAGCCCCTGCGCCGCGCGCATGGTCTGGCGCGAGCTCATGCCCAGCCGGTTGCCGGCCGTCTGCTGCAGCGTGGAGGTGGTGAACGGCGGCTGCGGGCGACGGCGGTAGGGCTTGGTCTCCATCGACATGACGGTGAACGCGGCCTGTTCAAGCGCCGTGGCCACGGCCGTGGCCTGGGCCTCATCCAGTTGGAGCACGTTGCCGGCGAATCCGTCCGGCGTCAGCTGGCCGTTGGTATCGAAGTCCTTGGAACCGGCCAGACGCCTGCCGTCCAACGACACCATGCGCGAGGCGAAGCGCACCTCCTGGCCTTCGGCATCGGGGGCGGCGAGCGTGGCGCTCACATCCCAGTACGGCGCACGGACGAACGCCATGCGTTCGCGCTCACGTTCCACGATCAGGCGGGTGGCCACGGACTGCACGCGCCCTGCGGACAGGCCCGGCCCGACCTTGCGCCACAGCACCGGGGAAAGCTCATAGCCGTAGAGACGGTCGAGCACGCGTCGAGTCTCCTGCGCGTCGACCATATGGGCGTCCACATCCCTGGTCTTGTTCAACGACGCCTTGATGGCCTCGGGCGTGATCTCGTGGAACACCATGCGCTTGACCGGGACCTTGGGCTTGAGGGTCTCCACCAGATGCCAGGCGATGGCCTCACCTTCACGGTCCTCATCAGTGGCGAGATAGAGCTCGTCGGCGTCCTTCAGGGCGGCCTTGAGCTCGGAGACCGTCTTCTTCTTCTCGCTGCCCACAATGTAGTACGGCTTGAATCCATCCTCCACATCGACGCCGAACTTGCCGAATTTCGCCTTGGCGGAGGCGGGCACCTGGCTGGGCTGCGCAAGATCGCGGATATGGCCCACCGATGCCATCACGGTATAGTCGTTGCCCAGGTATCCCCCGATTTTCCTGGCCTTGGTGGGAGACTCCACTATGACGAGCTTGGTGCCGTTACCCATGTCTTCTCCTTACGACTTGCGTTTGCACGTCATCTTACTCATGTCCCGACAACTATCGGCAAATCCCAGTGTGGCGAGCGGCCGCCGTCGGCACGGCGTCACCGGCGGGGCGGCGCCGGTGGAGCCCCGACCAGGCCGAGTCTGGTCAACGGCGAAGCCGTGATCTGCCGCATGGCCAACGTCATGCCGAACACCAGCAACGCCATGCCGGACACCCCGGTCATTGCGGACACGCATGCCCCCTCGATACACCATTCGGCGCTCAGTTCCAGCCCCGGCACGATCTGCCAGATGACATACGCGGTATAGGCCAGCAGCAGCACGCCACCGGTGATCATCACCGTGCCGACGATCTGCACCGTCGGCGACGAGGCGCGTTTACCGGGCTCGTCCATGCCGGAGGTCCGGGTGAACGCCAGCGTCAGCATCGCCATCGCCCCTGCAATGCACAACGCCATCACCACATCCGTCGGGCGGTGCCACTTCCCGACCACCACCGAGGCCCCGACCAGCAGCGCAAACACGGCGCCGATCACGCCCGTCAGCGCGCGCCAGGCCCGCGGCACCACGCACAGCAGGGCGATGCCCGCCGCCGCGGCGAGTATCGTATGCCCCGATGGCGCGGAATTCGCCTCCGGCGCCTCCACATGGATGATGAACGGACGCGGCAGCTGCTCCTTCAGCAGCGACGACGCGAAGCACAGCACTGCGAACACCGCCGACTGCCCCAGCAACCACCAGCGTTTCCGCACAATCGCCACGATCACGGCCCCCACAGCCAACACCGCGCTGATGATCTGGACCACCAGGGAGACGGTGAACACACCGACCACCGGGTCGAGCCAATCCGGCAGCCGCTCCGCCAAATGGCTCCACACCATATCGTCATAGGCCTGCCCATCCTCGGTGCACACCCCCAGCCACCAGACGCCCGCCGCCATGGCCGCCATCATCAACGCGAACACCACGCACAGCACGCGGCTGGAGATGCGCGGCCGCACCGTCAACGGGTCGAGCCGCGCCAGCCCCTGCTCCACCGTCGCATCATCCAACACGGCCGCGGATGCCTGCAGCGGCGCCGCGGACGGACCATGCTCACCGGTATTGGACGCCAGCATATTCACCGGCGCCGCGGGATCGACCACCACCGGGGACTCCGGCGTGCTCATCGGCGCAAAATCCAACGCCGGCGCGGCCTGCTTGGCCTGCGGCGATTCTGAATGCATCTGCTGTTCGTCTGTCATACCCACGACTCTACGAGATGACTCCCGACAGGGTAGATATCTACCGTTCCTTGCGTCGGAATCCGCACAAACCGCGGTCGGATACGGAAAAACCTCCATGCACCCGTCAGAGGCCACTTACCCTTGCTGCATTCCTGCCCTGGGGGAGTTGGGTGACATAACGCCACATGGAGGCTTGCACCAGTGTACACCATGCCGGGACGAAGACTTTGCGTTCCGCGTGCCTTCCGCACGCCGACCGCGCGATGCCGTGGCCGTTTCCGCTTGTCCGTTCCATGCGCAGCCAACCGTGCCACCCGCGGTTGGGCCAAGGCGGTGGGTAGCATGGAGGAAAACGTACACGGGGTCCGTGCCGTTCCGCGGCCGGCCGACAACAGCCCTACGACTGAAGGAGTGATGATGGCTGAGGATGTGACGTATCCGGATTTGGTAGTGGTCGGCGCAGGCCTGTTCGGTCTGACGGTGGCGCAGCAGGCAGTGGAGAAGGCTGGCGCGCGCGTGCATATCATCGACGTGCGCGACCACATCGGCGGCAACGCGTACTCGTACTTCGACGAAGAGACCGGTGCCGAAATCCACAAGTACGGTGCGCATCTGTTCCATACGTCGAATCAGCGCGTGTGGGAGTATGTCAACCGTTTCACCGAATTCACGGACTACGTGCATCACGTGTACGCCACACATGACGGCGAGGTATATCCGCTGCCGACGAATCTGGGCACGATCAACCAGTTCTTCCGTGCACACTACACGCCGGTTGAAGCCAAGGCGCTGGTCGAGGAGCAGGCGGGCGAACTGGCAGGCAAGGATCCGCAGAACCTGAACGACAAGGGCATCTCGTTGATTGGACGCCCGTTGTATGAGGCGTTCATCAAAAACTACACGGCCAAGCAGTGGCAGACCGACCCCAGCGAGCTGCCCGCGTCGATCATCAATCGTCTGCCGGTACGATTCAACTACGACAACCGGTATTTCAAGGACACCTGGGAGGGCCTGCCGAAGGATGGGTACACGGCCTGGTTCGAGCGGATGATCGACGATCCGCGCATCACCGTGGAGTTGGGCGTGGATTTCTTCGACGCATCCCAGCCGTACAACAAGGCCGCGCTGAACGCGGCCGGCGTGCCGGTGGTGTACACGGGTCCGGTCGACCGCTACTTCGACTACGCTCTGGGCGATTTGAAGTGGCGGACAGTGGACTTCAAAGAGGTCCGCTACGACGAGGACGACCATTTCGGATGCCCGGTGATGAACTTCTCCGACGCGGATGTGCCGTACACGCGCGCGATCGAGTTTAAGAACTTCAACCCGGAACGCCACGATTCGCAGAACCACGAGCGCACCGTGGTCTGGGAGGAGTACAGCCGGTTCGCAGAGCGCGGCGACGAGCCGTACTACCCGATTAACACGGAGGCAGACAAGGATCTGTACGCCAAGTACGTGGAGCTCGAGAGGACCGTGCCGAACACGGTGTTCGGAGGCCGTTTGGGCACCTACAAGTACTACGACATGCACCAGGTCATCGACACCGCACTGACCGCCTACGAACAACAAATCCACCCCATGCTCACCAAGTAGGCAACGGGCTCAACTGTTGAATATGGTGCGTAAACCTGGCCATTCCCGCAACCTTTTCAACAGGACCAATATGACGTGACGCCTGCCGAGGACACCATCCCCGGCAGGCGTCACATGCTAGTGGCCGCTATCGGCTCAGGCGCGCCAGACGTCCTTGCCTGCGGCCTTGGCGGCGGCCACGTCGGCGTCCAGCTGGGCCTCGTCGGCCTCCACCTCGCCGGCGATGAACCGCTCGACCAGCTCACGTGCCTCATTGTCCTCATGCTGCACGGCCGGGGACTTCATGAAGTACGAGCTGGGAGCCAGCACCGGGCCGGCCAGGCCGCGGTCGAGCGCGATCTTGGCGGCGCGCACGGCGTCGATGACGATGCCCGCGGAGTTCGGGGAATCCCACACCTCCAGCTTGTATTCCAGGTTCAGCGGCACATCGCCGAACGTGGTGCCCTCCAGACGCACGAAGGCGAACTTGCGGTCGTCCAGCCACGCCACATAGTCCGACGGGCCAATATGGACGTTGTAATCGTCCATCTCATGCGGCACCACGGAGGTGACAGCGCGGGTCTTCGAAATCTTCTTGGACTCCAGCCGCGAGCGCTGCAGCATGTTCATGAAGTCCATGTTGCCACCCACATTGAGCTGGTAGGTGCGGTCCAGGCGCACGCCGCGGTCCTCGAACAGACGGGCCATCACGCGGTGGGTGATCGTGGCGCCGACCTGGCTCTTGATGTCGTCGCCGACGATCGGCACGCCCGCGTCGCGGAACTTCTGCGCCCACTCCGGGTCGGAGGCGATGAACACCGGCAGGCAGTTGACGAACGCGCAGCCCGCATCCATCGCGGCCTGGGCGTACGCCTTATCGGCCTGCTCGGAGCCGACCGGCAGGTACGAGACGAGTACGTCGACCTGCTTCTCGCGCAGCACCGCGGCCACGTCGACCGGCTCGGCGTCCGACTCGTCGATCATCTGGCGGTAGTACTCGCCCAGACCGTCATAGGTCGGGCCGCGCAGCACCTCCACGCCCAGATCCGGCACATCGGAGAACTTGATCGTGTTGTTCTGCGAGGCGAAGATCGCCTCGGACAGGTCCTTGCCCACCTTGAGCGCATCGACGTCGAACGCGGTGACGAACTCGATGTCGCGCACGCGGTACCCGCCGAAGTTGTTGTGCATCAGACCGGGGATCTTCTCATCGTCGGCCGTGTCCTTGTAGTATTCGATGCCCTGCACCAACGACGAGGCGCAGTTGCCCACGCCGGCGATAGCCACACGAATGCTCATCAAAAACCTCTCTGTCCACTTGATAGTGTGATTGCCAGTATCACCGTCCTAGCTTACCCAGCCACCGCACCGACATGACGCAGCGTTCCGGATTCCCACCATTTTCCCAGACAGCATGCAGTGATTTTGGTCAGTCCGCAACCATCCGCCCATTTGTGAGGGTTCGGCGGAAAAACCGCGTCCGCAAGCCGCTTTTCGCCTCAAGCGCTACGGATTCTCAGGGGCGGCTACTACCTTGGACTTCATGGTTTCACAGACTCGTACCGCCAAACGCACGCCGGCCGCACGCCATTTCGGCGGCGGCATCCACCGTTCGCACGGCTCGAAGGGCCCGAAGCCGAAGGGCAAAAGCAAGCACCTCATCCTCAAATGGGTGCTGGGCATCATCGGCGCCCTGCTGGCGCTCGGCATCGGCGCGTTCGCATATCTGTACGCCACCACCGAGATCCCCCAGCCGGAATCGATCGCAGTGGCGGAGAACACCACGGTGTACTACGCCGACGGCACCACCCCCATCGGCACGTTCTCGGAGCAGAACCGTGAGATCATCGACTGCTCGGTCCTGCCCGACTATGTGGGGCAGGCCGTCGTGGCCTCCGAGGACCGGTCGTTCTACACCAACCGCGGCATCGACCTCGTCGGCATCGCCCGCGCGTTCTGGAACAACCTGACCACCGGATCCAGGCAGGGCGGTTCGACCATCACCCAGCAGTACGCCGAGCGCTATTATCTCGGCGAGACCACCTCGTACCTCGGCAAGGCGCGCGAGGCCATCCTGGCCCTCAAGATCGCGCAGGCGCAGGACAAGGACCAGGTCCTGTGCAACTACATGAACACCATCTATCTGGGACGCGGCACCTATGGCATCCAGGCCGCGGCCAAGGCATACTTCGGCAAGGAGGCCAAGGACCTGACCGTAGCCGAGGCGGCCATGCTCGCCGGCATCATCCCCTCCCCGTCGTCCTGGGACCCGGCCGTCGATCCCGAACAGGCGCAGGCCCGATTCACGCGCGTGCTGCGCATCATGCAGGAGGACGGCTACATCACCGCGCAGGAGCAGCAGGAGGCCCAGTTCCCGCAGACCATCGAGTACACGCAGCAGAACTCCTATCAGGGGGCGAACGGCTACCTGTTGCAGATGGTGCGCGACGAGCTGACCGGTGACGGCACGTTCAGCGCCGAACAGCTGGACACCGGCGGCTATGCCATCGTCACCACCATCGACAAATCCAAGCAGGATCTCATGTACTCGGTGGTCAGCCCCGCGCAAAACGGCATGCAAGGCGTCATCCCCGACGGCATGGAGTTCGGCGGCATCTCCGTCAATGCCAAGGACGGGTCGATCATCTCCGTGTACGCGGGCGAGGACTACCTGACCAAGCAGCTCAACCAGGCCACGCAGTCGGTGTATGAGATCGGCTCCACCATGAAGCCGATGGCGCTGCTGGGCGCCATCCAGGAGGGCGTGAACCTGGACACCGTATTCAACGGCAACTCGCCGCGCAAGTTCGACGGCATCGCCGACCCGGTCGGCAACTTCGGCAATATGAGCTACGGCAACGTGAACCTGTACACGGCCACGGCGCAGTCGCTGAACACCGTCTATATGGACGTGCAGGCCAAGCTCGGCACCCAGCGCATCGCCGAGATAGCCAAGGAGGCGGGCGCCGAAAGCGACGCGCTGGACGGCACCAACCCCTTCACGGTTCTGGGCAACAACGCGCTGACCACCAAGGATGTGGCGCGCATGTACGCCACCATCGCCAACCAGGGCAACCGTCCGAACATCCACATCGTGTCCTCCGTCAAGAACACCGACGGCGAGGACATCTACAAGGCGCCGACCGAAACCACGCAGGTGTTCGATGCGAACGACACCGCGCTGGTCACCAAGGCGATGACCGGCACCGTGCAGAACGGCACCGCCACCGAGGCCCTGGCCGTCGGGCATAACCTGGCCATGAAGACCGGCACCGCCAACGACTCCTACGCGGCCAGCGCCGTCGGGTTCACCCCGTCCGTGGTCAGCGTGTTCGCCATGTGGTACCCGGATGCGAACGGCAACCCGCAGGAGGTCCCCGCATTCGGCGGATGGAGCGGCGGCAGCGACTACCCGGTGCACCTGTTCACGCAGTACATGACACAGGCGCTGGCCGGCACCGACAACGAGACCTTCCCGAACGCGGTGGACCACGGCAAGGTCGGCGGCTCCGACGGCTCGTGGGGTCTGGGATCCCAGACCCTGCAGCAGATGCAGGAGGCGCAGCGGAAGGCCGAAGAGGAGGCCCAGCGGAAGGCCGAAGAGGAGGCCCAGCGTCAAGCCGAGGAGGAAGCACGGCGCCAGCAGGAGCAGGCCGAACAGGAACGTCTGGAATACTGCCAGAACAATCCGAACGATGTATCCTGCGGAGGCAGCGGCAACACAAGCGGCAACGAAGGCGCCGGAGAGGAGTCCGGAGACGGGTCCGAAGTCGAAGGTGGCGAGACGGACGACGATTCCGGACAACCGCAATAGACGCTACCGGGCGACGCCATGTCCCGTACCAACGCTGATATGGCACCTGCATATCAGAGGCTGTGCCAGTACAATTCCCGCGTCCATACCGACCTATGATGAGGCGGGGCCATCCTTCTCCGGGATAGCCCCGCCTCATTGTGTCAGAGTCCGGTATCAGAGCAACGCTTCCCTGACCCGCTCGTAGTCGGCGCGGGTCAGGCCGATCACGCCGCCATGCTTGGTGTGCGGCGAGAGGTGGTAGTCCTCCGCCTGCAACGGTCGCCAACCGGCGTCCAGATCGTCCGTGACCAGCGGCCGGTATCCGATCTCCGGAATCACGTCGACGAACAGGTACCATTCGTCGGCGCTGTGCGAAGCGAACGCGGCCGGCCCCTCGACGCCGCCCGGGTCGCCGCCGACCGCGTACTCCGCGCCGATGCGGGTCTGCACGGTCGTCCACGGCGTCCCCGGCTCCCACCAGCGCGGGGCGTCGGTCGAATCCATCCAGATGCCGTTGCCGAACGCGTTGTCCTTGGTGATGCGGTAGGTCCGCCGTCCGCCGTCGGGAAGCGGACGCTGGATCATCGTCGTGTCGATCGAGTCGCCGCCGGTGTCGATGAACACGCCGCCGTACTCGTAGGTGTCCTGCGTGAAGTCGCGGGTCACGCCCCACAGCACCTGCGGGCGCACGTCGGCGGTGGTGTGGTCGCGGTCGTCGTCGGGGAAGACGGTGCTCGACCAGTAGATGACGAAGGCGCCGCGGCCGCCGTCATGCCCCTCGGGATAGTAGTCCGGCACCCACAGGCTCTCGCAGGCCCAGGCCATGCCGAGTTCCAGCCGCGAACCGTCGGGGCGGCGGGCCACGTCGAGCGTATGCGGGCCGGTCCAGTGGATCAGGTCGTCCGACTGCCAGACCATGAGATTGGTGCTGCCGTGCCGCGACCAGTGGTGCCAAGACGACATCTCGCGTCCGCTGAGGCCTTCGGCGCCGCCGAAGACGCGCAGGTCGGTGGCGACGATGGTCCACACGCCGGTCTCCGGGTTGCGGGTGATGTGCGGGTCGCGCACGCCGGTGGTGCCGATGGTGGAGGTCAGGAGCGGCTCGCCGCCGTTCAGGGGGATCCAACGATGCGGATTGTCGCCGTCCGACAGATCCATGTAGATGCGTTCGGCGTAGCCGTCCGGGTCTTCGAGGAAGTGGACGAGCAGGTAGCCGTAGGGGTCGGTTGGTTGCGCTTCCATGGCGCTCTCCCGTCTGCGAGGTGGAACGATGATGGATATAACGTTGTACTATTATACGACGCACTCATGATATTCAACGATGCGACACGCGTCTCTCCGTCGTCGCAGCGAGAATCACTGCAACGATATAAACGTTGGAAAAACGCGAAGTTACCGCATAATCACAGCCGCGCACCGTATACTGTAGCGGTATTGACCACGCATCATCGTCACGACGAGGAGACGTCCATGATACAGCAACGACACGTCACCATGCACGACGTGGCACGCCGCGCCGGCGTCTCGGTCAAAACCGTGTCGAATGTGGTCAACGACTACCCGTTCGTCCGCGACTCCACGCGGGCCAAGGTCCTCGCCGCCATCGACGAGCTCGGCTACTCGCTCAACATGACGGCCAAGAACCTGCGTCAGGGGCACAGCAACATCATCGGCCTGTCCATCCCCGACCCGCGGATGCCCTACTTCGCCGAACTCTCCGCGTATGTCATGGAGGAGGCGCGGGTCCGGGGCAAGCACGTCATCTTCAACCCCTCCGGCGTGGACCGCCAGACCGAGCTCGACGTGCTCCACGGCTCGTTCAGTACCCTGACCGACGGTCTGATCTTCAGTCCGCTGCACCTGAACACCAGCGACGCCGCCGACATCCACGTCGACTACCCGCTCGTCATCATCGGCGAGCACCTGCGGCTCGACACCTACGACCGCGTCCTGACCGAGAACACCACCGGCTTCCGCAACGCCACCGCGCGACTCATCGAACTCGGATGCCGGCGCATCGCCATCATCGGCGTGCACGAGTGGGAGCAGGACTACGGCTCGTCGCCGTACCGCCTCAAGGGGTACCGGCAGGCGCTGGCCGCCGCGGGACTGCCCAACGATCCGGCGCTTGAGATCCCGGCGGTCATCTGGTACCAGCCGGACGGCGCCGACGCGGTGGCCCGGATGCTGGACGGCGGCATCCGCCCCGACGGCATCGTCTGCATGAACGACCTGCTGGCGATGGGCGCGATGCAGGAACTGGCGCGCCGCGGCATCTGCGTGCCCCAGGACGTGAAGGTCATCGGCTACGACGATTCGACCGATTCGCAGTATCTCTCCCCCTCGCTGAGTTCCGTGGATCCGAACCTGCGGGAAGTGGCACGGATGTCGCTGGAACTGCTCTGCGACCGCATCGAGGGACGGGTGCCCGAAGAGGCGGGGCCCAATGGATACGCCGAAGTGGTGGTGCCGTCCAGGCTGGTGGAGCGCGAATCCAGCGCGCCCGATTCGCTGCCGTAGCGGGTATTCCCAGATAAACCGTTGGGCCGGTGCCGTCATTGCTGACGACACCGGTCCAACGGCATCGGAAGGAGGAAAGGAAGGGAAGAGGATTACTTCATACCGGTCATCGCGATGCCCTCGACGAACCTCTTCTGGACGAAGAAGAACACGATGAGCAGCGGCAGGGCGGAGATCAGCGCGCCCGCCATCACGACGCCGTACGGGGTGACCGAGGAACCGTGGCCCGTCAGCATCGCCAGACCGGCGGTGATGGTGCGGGTCTCCGGACGGGAGGTCATGATCAACGGCCAGAGCAGGTCGTTCCAGTTGCCCATGAAGTTGAACATGCCGACCGTCAGGATCGCGGGGATCGAGTTCGGCAGGACGATCTGGGCGAAGATGCGGAACTCACCGGCGCCGTCGATGCGGGCCGCGTTATCCAGGTCCTTCGGGATCGAGATGAAGAACTGGCGCAGCAGGAAGATGCCGCCGACATCGGCCATACGCGGGATGATGATGCCCAGGTAGCTGTTGACCAGGCCCATGTCCGCCAGCAGCTTGTAGACGGGGATGAGCAGGGCCATGCCCGGGATCATCATCGTGGCGATCAGCACGCCAAGCAGCACGCCGCGGCCCTTGAAGTCCACGCGGGACAGGCCGTAGGCGGCCAGCGAGTCGAAGAACACCGAGATGATGGTCACGGCGCCAGCGAACACGATGGTGTTGAGCAGCTCGCGGCCGATCGGCAGACGGCCGAACAGATCGGTGTAGTTGTCGAGGGTGAACGCGCTCGGAATCAGCTTCGGCGGCCAGGTCTGGGTGATCTCGTTCGGCGTGAACGAGACCAGCACGACGATGATCAGCGGGAACAGCATCAGGATGGTGACCAGGATCAGCGCCAGGTAGCTGAAACCCAGACCGATGAGACGGCGGCGCGTGGCCTGGCGGCGCAGGCGCTCGTTCTCAGCGTTGATGCGCGCGTTCTCGGCCTCCTGCGCAGCGGAAATGGTTACGGAGCTCATGCGATCTCCTCCCTCTCATGCTTGGCGTTGGTGTACAGCTGGATCAGGCCGACGATCAGCGTCATGATCAGCAGCACGTACGACAGCGCGGACGCGTAGCCGAGCTTGCCGTTGCCGAACGCCTCGGTGTAGATGCGGTACACGATGGTCTCGGTGGCGCGGGCCGGGCCGCCGGAGGTCAGGATGAAGACCTGGTCGAAGACCTGGAACGAGCCGATGAGGCCGAAGATGACGACGTAGTTGAACGTCGGGCGCAGGGCCGGCAGGGTGATGTAGCGGAACTTCTGCCAGGCGCTGGCGCCGTCGAGGCTGGCGGCCTCGTACAGCTCGGCGGAGATGCCCTGCAGGCCGGCCAGGAAGATGACCATGAAGTAGCCGAAGTTCTTCCACACCGTGATGAACACGATGGTGGCCATGGCGGTCTCGCGCGTGCCAAGCAGGTTCAGGCTCTCGATGCCGAACAGCTGGTCCAGCCAGTAGGGCACCAGACCCAGCGACGGGGAGAGGATGAACTGCCAGGCGATGGCGGCCACGGTCAGGGAGATGACGAACGGCAGGAACATGCAGGTGCGGAAGAATCCGACGAACTTCAGGTCCTTGCGGTTGAGCAGCAGCGCGAACGCCAGGGCGACAATCACGACGATCGGCGCGTACAGGATCGCGTAGACGACGGTGTTCTTGACATCCGTCCAGAAGTCCGCGCTCTGGAACAGGTCAATGTAGTTCTGGAACCCGACGAACTTGCCGGAACGGTTGATGCGGTCGGTGGTCAGCGACGTGATGAACGTCTTGATCGCCGGATAGAAGACGAAGATGGCGAGCACGATGAGGGCCGGGGCGGTGAACGTCAGGCCGACGCGCAGGTTGCGGCGCGCGATGGCCTTCTTGTTCTGATGCGCCACTGCGGTGTGCTTGTTCGCCTTAGAAGATGCGGTGGTCATGCACTCCTCCAGTAAACGACTTTGTCTGGATGGAACGGGATAAGGCACGGCAACGGCCGCGGCTGGCGGAGCGCCGTCGGCGGCCGTTGCGTGTCAGGTGCGATCCGGATGGCCGGACCGCGATGTTGGGGTATCCGGGGGCGATTACTCGGCGTACTCGTCGAGGTAGCCCTGGATCTTGGTCTCGGCCTCGTCGAGCATCGTCTGGATGTCGTCGTCGGTACGAGTGGTGTTGGAGGTCAGGGTGTCGATCGTGGCGATGATGTCGCCGAAGCCACCCTTCAGGCCGGCCACGGCGATGAAGGACTGGTCGGTGTACTGGGCGATCTTCGCGATCAGCGGACGCTCGGAGAGCTCCTCCTCGGTGACGGTGGTGTTGTTCGGCGGGTAGGCGGAGCCGAGCGACCAGGTCACCTGGTTGTCATGGTTGTTGTAGAACTTGAAGAACTCGTAGATGCCGGGCAGCTTCTCGGAATCGCCGACCTGCGAGGTGACCCACCAGTACAGGCCGGTGGAGCCGGTGTTGGAGCCGGAGGTGCCGTCCGGGTAGACGTAGGTGCCATCGCCGGCCGGAACCGGGAACAGGTCGTGGGCGATGCCCTTGTCGGTGGCGGCCTGGTCCTCCCACGGACCGACGATCACCATCGCGGACTGGCCGGATTCGAAGGACTCGCGAGCGGCGGTCTCGTCCATGCCGGCGACGGTGTAGCCACCCTTGTAGAAGTCACGCATCTTCTCCAGGAAGGCCTTGTTCTCCGGGGTGTTGATGGAGACCTCGCCGTCCACGGTGTACACGCCGCTGCCGTTGCCCTTGAGGAAGGACCCCCAGCCCAGATCGGGCAGGGCGATGCCGTACTGCGTGCCGTCGGACTTGGTCAGCTTCTTGGCGACCTCAAGCAGCTGGTCCCAGGTGGTCGGGATGTCGGCTTCGGTCAGGCCGGCCTCGGCCCACATGTCGGTGTTGTACCACACGGCGGTCGGCGCGTAGCCCATCGGAACGGCGCACTTCTCCTCGGAGCCGTCGATGTCGAAGGTGATCTGGTCGACGACGTTCGGGATGTAGTTCTCGGTCTCGTTCTCCGGATCGTCATAGAAGTCGGTGACGCACTGGAAGGTGCCGTCCAGCGACCAGCCCTGGCCGTTGTCGGCGCCGGTGGTCACGAAGTCCGGGCCATCGCCCGAGGTGACCTTGGTGACCATGGTCTCGCCGATGGTCGACCACGGCTGCAGCTGGGCATCGATGAAGTACCGTCCTGCGAGTTGTTGAAGTCGTCGACGATGCCTTCGAGGGTCTTGCCGTCGGCCTCGGAGAAGCCGTGCCACATCGTGATCTTGATCTTGCCGTCTTCGGTCTTCTCGACACCGCCGTTGGAGCCGCAACCGGCCAGGCCGAGCGAGGCGACCATCGTCAGCGCCACGCCGGCGACGAGGCTTTTCTTCATGCTCATGGATTTCTCCTTAATCTCCTGGATTGATACCAGAACCGTATCGACGCTGCTCGAAGCTGCCAGGCCATATCATCATCCCACCGGCTTGCGGTCCACCGAACGGACGGTTTTGTGCCTTACAACACCGTTGTCTGCTGCTGTAGCCTCAACGCTTTTTGCAACGTTGTAATATGCATTGTACAGCGATTTCCATCGTTGTACAAGTTATGCGACACGCCGTGTAATACCAAGGCGGACGCGGGGTTGGCGTCGCTCACAGGGAACACCCGGCGCCATCGCACTGCGGCAATCGACACCGACCGGATCTCCGGTCCGGTGCGGCGCATCTCGACGCCACCGTCACTGCAATGGACCGCGTCGGACGACCACCGGCAACCGCCAACTCGGATGCCGCCCCGTCGGGAATCGCGGGGACACCAATCGACCCCGGACGAAACGGCACCTTGCGGAAAGAGAGTCAGCCCACGGCTCCGCGGGCATCTGCGATCGCCGCCGACGAAACCGACGGCGGCGACATCAGTCGCGGGAGACGGGCGTGCCGGCCAGCGGACCACCGTCCGCGGGCAGCACCTCGGTCGAGGTCGGCGTCCACACGTCGTCGGGGGCGGGCACACCGAAGTCGGGACCGTCCTCGGTCCACCGCACCACGCCGACGCGGGCGTGACGGTTCGGATCGAACAGCGGGTCGCCCTTGATCTCGGTGTAGTTGCGGCAGTGATAGACCATCAGGTCCTCGGTGCCGTCCTCGCTCTTGGTGAACGAGTTGTGGCCGGGGCCGTACTGGCCGTTCTCGGCGCAGGTCTTGAACACCGGCACCGGGCTCTTGGACCAGCTGTTCGGATCGAGCAGATCGGCGCCGCGGTCGGCGGTCAACAGGCCCACGGCATAGGGAACGCCGGTGCCGGAGGCCGAGTAGGTGATGTAGATCTTGTCGTCGTGGAACAGGAACGCCGGGCCCTCGTTGACCAGGAAATCGATGCATTCCCAGTCGTACTCGGGCTTGGTCAGCATGACCGGCTCGCCGCCGAGCGTCCACGGGTTCTCCATCCGGGCGATGTACAGGTTGGAGTTGCCCGGGATATCGGGATCCTTCTGCGCCCAGACCAGGTACTGCACGCCGTCGATGACCTCGGTGGTGGCGTCGAGCGAGAACGTGTCGAACTGGGTGACAACCTGGCCCTTCTCCACCCAGTTGTCGGTGGTCGGGTCGGCGTCGGTGTTCTCGATCACGTACATGCGGTGCGTCGGCATGCCGTTGGGTTCGAACTCGCGCTCGGCGGCGGCATAGTAGATGTACCACGCGCCATTCACGCGGTGGAGCTCCGGGGCCCAGATGTACTTGCTCTGGGGGCCGGACTCATGCTTGCGCCACACGATGGTCTCGGGGGCCTTCTGCAGGTCGTTGATCGCGGAGGCGTGGCGGATCGCGATGACGTTGTACTCCGGGTCCGACGCGGTGAAGTAGTATTCGCCGTCGACCTTGAGCACCCATGGGTCCGCACGCTGAAGCACGATCGGATTGTTGTAAACAGCCATTGTTTCAACCTCATCAATCCATCGGTTTCGTTGTTTACAACGTTGAATATAGTCGGTTTACATCGTTGGAACAAATCGGTCAGAGTGTCGCGGGACGATTGCCGGAGCCTTTGTTGCAGATACGCCGCCGTCATGCGACGGCACGCCCCCAGTCATCCGCTTCGCGTCCGTGTTGTCGTGCAATCGCGACAACACGCCCATTGGTTGCCCGCTTTCACGGTTGGCTACGCCCTCTACAGGCGCAGCCACCGCCCGTCCGCCTACAGCCGCAGACCGCCGTCGGGGATCGGTCGTGTGGAGTTGCGCACAACCAGCGTGGAGGATACCTTGCGGAACACCGAGGTGCCTTCGGGGGCGCCGAACGGCGAGACGCCGTCGATCCGGTCGCGCAGCACCCTCACGGACAGCCGCGCCACGGCCTCCAGACCGGGGGCGATGGTGGTCAGCGACGGGGTCAGGTATTGCGAATCGTCGGAATTGTCGAAACCGATCACCGAGATGTCGTCGGGAACCCGGAACCCGTGCAGCTGGATCGAATGCATGACGCCGGAGGCGAGCATGTCGTTCAACGCCACCACGCCATCCGGCACCACGCCGGAGTCGAGCAGCATATTCATGGCGTGCAGGCCGTCATCACGGTGCCACATCTTCGAGGGCACCACCAACCGCTCGTCGTAGGGGACGCCCATCTCCTCCAGCGCCTCACGGTAGCCCTGCAGGCGCAGCGCCGCCGAGCCGACCTGCTCCCCCGGATGCGTGCCGACCACGGCCAGCCGTCGGCACCCGGTCTGCAGCAGGTACTTGGTGGCGCGCTTGGCGCCCTCGACGTTCTCGGCGGCCACATGATCCACCGTGTCGGTGAAGATCCGTTCGCCGATCAGCACCAGCGGATAGTCCACATCCAGCTCGGCCACGTCATCCTGCCCGAGCTCCAGCGGGCTGAAGATCAGCCCGTCGAGCATGGCCTGCTGCGCACCGTGCAACGCCTCAAGCTCGCCCTCGCGCGAGTACAGCGTGGGTTCCACAATCACGCGCATGCCCAGTTTCTTGGCCTCCTCGATGACCAGCGACGACAGCTGCGCGAAGTACGGCATCACCAGATCCGGCACGGCCAGGCCGATGATGCCCGTATGCCCGGTGCGCAGGTTGCGCGCCGTCACGTTCAGCGTGTATCCGAGCTTGTCGATCGAGGCCATCACCTTGTCCCGCGTGCGCGCGGACACGAACTGGTAGTTGTTCACCACGTTCGACACGGTTTTGACGGACACCCCCGCGTCCTCGGCCACGTCACGCATCGTCACGGCATGATCGCTCTCCTTGCGCGCCATCGGTTCCCTCCGTTCCGTACGCTCATTCATCTACAACGATAGTACAATCGGCCCGGCGCCGCCGTTGCGCGGACGCCGGGCCGATGGCTGCGACCCCGATCCCGTGGGTCACGCCACGGCGATCTCCATCACGACCTCGGCATACGCCGGGTCGAGTTCCTCGCAGGTCTCCACGTCCAGCAGCGGCATGCCCTCCGCGGACCAGTGCACGCGCCGCACCTGGGCGTCGCGCCCGCCATAGCGGCCGTTGACGTACTCGGCGTTGTGGAAGACGTAGATCATGTTGCCGTCCTCGTCGCGCGACCACATGCCATGACCGGTGCCGAGCTGCCACTGGCCGTTGTACAGCCCCGACTTCTGCAGCGGGTAGTCGAGCTTGGCCCAGGAGGCCGGATCGGTCAGATCCGCGTTCTGGCCGGCGGGCGCGGTCACCAGACCGGTGGTGTAGTCGATGCCGACCGACGATCCCGAGTAGATCAGGAAGATGCGGCCGTTGCGGATCACCGCGTTCGGCCCTTCGGCGATGAGGTTGTCCCAGGCGAATTCGGGGACCACGATCTGCCGGGGCCGGCTGGTCAGCCGCGCCGGGTTCGACGGGTCGAAGCGGGCGATCCACACGCTGCCGACCTGCTGCCAGGCGTAGTACCAGTTGCCGGAGTCGCCGATGACGGTCATGTCCAGGGAGATGAGCTGGACGGGGTTGAGGATGTCGCCCTCCGGCCCGAGGATCGGCTCGGGAACCGTCCAGTTGGCGGGCTCGCGCGGATCGAGGTCCAGGCCGGCCTCGTCCTTCTTCAGCTGCATGATATGGCAGCGTCCGGTCCACATGTCGGGCTTGCCGGCGCGATCGTTCGGGGTGCCGTCCGCGTGCGTGGGCTCGCCGTCGAAGCAGGGCATGAACAGGATGGACAGCCGTCCGTCGATGACGTGCAGCTCGGGCGCCCAGAAGCATCCGGTCATCGCGCGGCCCTCGGAGTTCAGGTCGCCGCGGACGAGCAGGTCGATCTCGCGCTCGCGTCCGCCGGCGGCGTCGGAGAGGCCCTCGATGGTGTCGGCCACGCGCAGCGGCATGTGGGTGCGGCCCTCGCGCGGGTCGATGCAGTTGCCGTCGGCGTCCTCGGTGGCGATGAACAGGAACATCGGCTTGCCGTTGAAGTTCCAGGCGAACACCGACGGGTCGGCGCGCTCGACGGCGAACGGCACCGGGTAGGTGGTCTGGCGGATGCGGCCGCGGATTGTACGGCTCTCGCCCGGCTTCAGGCGGCCTTCCGCGGCGTCGTCGGCCAAGCGGGCGAGCGCGTCCGTGTCCCAGTCGACGGCGCGGGTGGCCTTGGAGCCGTCCGAGTAGGTCAGGTCGGCGCGGGTGTCGGCGAACCAGCGTACGGCCTCGCGCGCCTCGGGGCCGCGTAGCGACGCCATCAGGCTGCAGGTGGGCGCCGAGGACCCGGTGTTGTAGACGCGGCCGAAGCGTTCGATCAGCCGGGCGGCCTCCACGTCGCTGATGGTGATGACGTTGCCCGGCACCACGTCGTCGATGCCGTAGCACGCGGTGTCGTGCCGCACCGTCGCCGCATCGCGGTCCGCGCCGGCCACGGGCACGGTGCGGGCCACGGCGGATTCGATGTCGTCGACGACCGCATACAGCGCGTGCCCCTCGTCGTCACGCCAGCGGATGACGTACTGCCCGGACTGCGCGTCGTATTCCACGCCCGGCCGGTTCACGCCGGCGACGGTGTCCAGGCGGACCAGGCCGAGCTGGTCGTAGGAGGTCAGATCGCGGCTGACCACGAGCAGGAACGCTGATGCCTCAGACCCGTCGGGGTCGCCGCCGCGCGCGGTGCGGGTGGCGGCGACGGCGAACCGGCCGTCCTTGAGTCGGAACAGGTAGGGGTCCTTCAGGCTTTTGAGGACGATGTCGACGTCCGGCATGACCGCGTCGACGTCGACGGCGGCGCTGGCGGGGCGGGGGGCGTCGAACCGGTCGGCCTTGAAGCGGCGAGCGGCGGTGCAGGCGCGGCGAGCGGCGGACGGCACGGAGTCGGCGGGCACGCCGGCGGCGAACAGGATGCCGTAGTTCTCGTTCAGCGGGGTCCAGGCGCTATCGATGTGGGAGCGCAGGGCAAGGTGCATGCTCAGGGCGATGTCGGCGTTGTTCGCCTCCTCGCGTTTGGTGGGTTTGCGCGTGTAGCACAGCAGGGAATAGGAGCGGGACATGGTGGGGACCTTTCGGTTGCGGCATGTTTTACATCGTTGTACAGTATAGTGTATTACATCGTTGTACATCCGACACGCAGCGATGCGGAACAAGGCGCACGGCAGCGCCCTAGAAGGGAGAACACATCCATGACAGCATCCACCACGCTTCGCCGGCTGACGGCGGCGCTGGCCGCCGCGGCACTGGCGGTCGCGGCATTCGCCGGCTGCACCGGCGCCCCGTCGTCCTCCGAACAGTCAGGCGGCGACGCCCAGACCTCGCAGATCCAACGCGTCTCCTCGCACGACCCCTCCATCGTCAAGGACGGCGACACCTACTACATCTTCGGGTCCCACCGCGCCTGGGCCAAGAGCACCGACCTGGTCAACTGGAAGACCTTCGAGAACAACCTGAGCACGGATTACGAGACGATCCTCGGCGACATCTGGGAGGAGTGGTCCAAGCAGTCCACGAACCCGGACGTGGAGGGCAACATGTGGGCGCCGGACGTGTTCTGGAACGAGACGATGGGCAAGTGGTGCATGTACCTGTCCGTCAACGGCGACAACTACCGCTCCGTGATCGTGCTGCTGACCGCCGACGACATCGAGGGCGACTGGACCTACGTGGGCCCGGTCGTCTACTCCGGATTCACCAAGGTCAACGTGAACCGCACCGACGTGGAGCAGGTGCTGGGCGAGGACGCGGACCTGACTCGCTACCAGTCGCAGAGCGACACCGGCATCAACGCCATCGACCCGACCGTCAAAACCGACGAGGACGGCACGATGTGGATGGTGTACGGCTCCTGGTTCGGCGGCGTCTGGATGTTCAAGCTTGACCCGACCACCGGCCTGCGCGACTACACCGCCACCTACGAGACCGTCGAGAACCAGTCCGACGCCTACTACGGCATCAAGGTGGCCGGCGGCTTCGGCAACTCCGGCGAAGGCGCGTATCTGGCCCACGCCAACGGCCACTGGTACCTGTTCCTGTCCTACGGCCACCTCCAGCAGACCGGCGGCTACCAGGTCCGCGTCTTCCGCTCCGACTCGATCACCGGCCCCTACGTGGACCAGGCCGGCAACACGGCCATCGCCACCCGCGCCGAAGGCAACAACTGGCAGGGAGACACCGGCATCCGCCTGATGAGCTCGATCCAGTGGAGCGGCAACGACAACGGCGACATCGAGGTCTCCCAGGGCCATAACTCGGTGCTGGTGGACGACGACGGCACCGCGTACATCGTGTACCACACCCGCTTCTCCGACCGCGGCGAGGTCCATGAGGTGCGTGTGCGCGAGCTCATGCCCACCGCCGACGGCTGGCTGGTCGCCGCGCCGTACGAATACACCGGCACCAAGGCCGACACCGCCGGCTACGACGCCGCCGACCTGGCCGGCGACTACGAGCTGGTGACCCACGAGAAGAGCACCTACTTCAAGGGCCCGAAGAAGGTCACCGACAAGGACAGCACCGACTACCGCGGCGTCAACAAGCCGGTGAACATCACGCTCAACGAGGACGGCACCGTCTCCGGCGACCAGACCGGCACCTGGGAGGCGTCCGAGGGATCCAACCAGATGACGATCACGCTCGGCGACGTGACCTACACCGGCGACTTCGCCAAGCTGCCGCGCGACCTGGACGGCAAGGAGGTCATGACCTTCAGCGCCCTGGGCAACAACCTGTGCATCTGGGGCTCGCAGAAGTAAGGAACATCCATGGCCATTCCCCAATATCCCCTGTCCCCCGGCCGCGTGGCCATCCACGATCCGGCGATTGTGGAGGACCGCGGCACGTACTACATCTTCGGCACCCACCGCCGTTGCGCCCGCAGCACCGACCTGGTGCACTGGGAGCGGTTCGAGAACAACCTGAGCCGCGACCCGGAGTCCGCGCTCGGCGGCATCTGGGAGGCGTGGCCCAAGCAGCCGGAGAACCCGGACCTCAACGGCAACACCTGGGCGCCGGACGTGATCTGGAACCCCGTAATGGGCAAATGGTGCATGTACCTATCCGTCAACGGCCACGAGTTCCGTTCGGTGATCGTGCTGCTGACCGCGGACCGACTCGACGGCGACTGGACCTACGTGGGCCCGGTCGTCTACTCGGGGTTCGACGCGTCGAACGTGGACCGCACCGACGTGCCGCGCGTGCTCGGCGAACAGGCGGCGCACGATCTGCCCGACCGGTACCTCTCGCTCAAGGACACGCGCATCAACGCCATCGACGCCGCGCCGATCCTGTGCGAGCACGGCGAGATGTGGATGAGCGTCGGCTCCTGGTTCGGCGGCATCTGGATGTTCAAGCTCGACCCGGCCACCGGCCTGCGCGACTACACCGCCGCGTACCCATTCGTCAAGGACGCCTGCGACCCGTATTACGGCGTGAAGGCGGCCGGCGGCTACTGGAACTCCGGCGAAGGCTCGTACTTCGTGCGCAAGAACGGCTGGTGGTACCTGTTCCTCTCCTACGGCTGGCTGGGCACGACCGGCGGCTACCAGATCCGCATCTTCCGCTCGAAACACCTGCTCGGCCCGTACGTGGATCAGAACGGCAACCCGGCGATCTGCGCCGGCGAGATCCCCGACAACCTGACGAAGGACACCGGCGTGCGACTGACCTCGTCAGTGCTGTGGAGCGGCGGCCCCGACCGGATCGGGTCGGTCGAGATCTCGCAGGGGCACAACTCGGTGCTGCACCGCCGTAGCGACGGACGGCTGTTCCTGACCTACCACACGCGGTTCATCGAACGCGAGGGCGAGGATTACGAGACGCACATCCGCGAACTGCTGCCGACCGAGGACGGCTGGCTGGTCGCCGCGCCGTACGAGTACCAAGGACAGGTGGCCACGCCGCCGACGCATCCAACCGGTCGCCCCGACACCTGCTCGTCGGACGACGCGCCCGGCCCTTGGACGGCGAAGGCCGCGCATCCGTCATGGCTGTCCGGCGACTACGAGCTGGTCCGGCACGACCCGCACACGTTCTACAACGGCGAGCACGATGCCGACGGCGAGTTCGTCGGCATCAACCGGCCGGAGACGATCACGCTGCAGCCGGACGGCCGGGTGACCAGCGGCGGTGCGGTCTCGTTCTTCGATACCCCGGAGGTGAACCTGCCACGGTCGACCGACGGCCCGGCCGTGCGCGGCACCTGGCGGATGCTGGGCGACTGCGGTCCCGCCGGCGTGCGCTGCTGCGACACGGACATGGCGATCACGCTCGACGGCGTGACCTACACCGGCGTGTTCGCGGAACTCCCCCGCGAGACCGACGGCCGCATGACGCTGACCTTCTCCGCGATCGGCGGCAACCGAACCATCTGGGCCGCGCACCTGGCATAGCCGAGTCACGCGCCGCCGCAAGTGTCCGAATCGTCTCAACACGCCCGGCCTGTACGGACTCTGATGCATCGTGACCGTGATGCAACTCGAAGAACCGCGATATTCCGCCAATCTCCGGAAGCATCAGAGTCACAAAAGTGTCAGAGTCCGCACAGGCCGGGCGTGTTGGAGAGCATGGGGGAAGAGACTCAGCGCTTGGTGAACTCTCCTTCCGGGAAGATGATCTTGTAGATCGGGAAGTAGATGACCATCTGTACGCCGCCGTTGACCACGGTGATCAGGATGTTGTACACGGCCGGCGGCACCAGGCCCTTGAGCCACGGCACATACAGCCCCATCAGGAAGCTGCACACCACGGTGATCAGCACGAATGCGATCACGTACCAGAGGATCTGGTACCAGACGTTGCCATGCGATTTGAACGTGATGTTGCGCTGCATCGGGAAGTTGACGCACTGGGCGATGAACAGCGTGATCGCGAACGCCGCGAAGTATCCCATGCCACCGGTCTCGTCGCCGGTGACCGGATAGTCGAACACGTAGGTGTCGACCGGGCCCAACTGGATGTGGCCGATCTGCGCGGGGATCGAACACCAGTCGGTGAACCGGTAGAACAGACCGGGCAGGAACGTGAGCAGCACGTACTGCAGCACCGTGACGAACAGCGAGAACGCATAGAACATCACGAACTGTGCGATGAGCTTGTGCTGGGCCGCGAACCGCGCCCACCACGCACCGAGCGCGGAGGAGGGGCGTTCGGCGGTGGTCGGCGCGGCCGCGGCAAGGCCGTCATCCGGCGCGCCATCGGGTCCGGTGGCGGACTGGTCGGAGGTAGCGGTAACGATATCGGACATCATCGGTTTCTTTCGGTTTCAAGGATTCGCTTAGGCTATGCGGTCGCGCCCCGACGGAGGCGGTGCCGACCGTCGGTCAGCCAACGGGCACGGTCAGCGTGGCCGTACGGCCCGTGGCATCCGCGGCGGTCAGCACGATCACGTCGCCATGAGACGCGTCGTGCAGCGCCTCGACGACCGCGAGCGCCTCACCGTAGTAGGTGCCGGTCTCGTTGGAGACGAACGAGTCGAGGTTGAACGGGGCGGCGCAGCCGAGGCCGAGCAGCCGCCCGCCTTCCACGCCGACCGTGATCCGGCCACGCTCCAACAGCTTGGTGATGCCGTTGGCGTCCGTATACCGCAGCCGCACGAAGCACAGGCGACCGGGGTGCACGGCACCCGCGGTCAGTTCGCCGTTGGCCGATTCGATCTCGGCGGTCAGGACGGTCTGCTCGTCGGCGGAAACCAGCCGACGCCGGCCTCGCCGAGGTAGTCGATGCCGGCCCACACGAAGTCGCCAACAAGGCGCGGCTCGCGTTTGGCCAGCTCACGGAAGCGGTACGCGTCGGAGCAGAACGTCTCCGATCCGAGGATGAGCCGATGCGGGTACGCCCTGAGGTCGTGCCGGTACCGTTTGATGCCGTAGTTGTATCCGGCCATGTCCATCGCGGCGAAGGCGTCGCGCGTCTTCCAATCGCAGAACGGCAGTGTGGCGCCGGTTTTCATGAAGTCGGCGCCGAGCAGGCCCGCCATGTTGTTGAAGAACTCGCTGCCGACGGCCTTGTGCTTCTTCTGCGATTCCCCGGCGGCGCGCCGCTTCTCGGCTTCGGCGGCCTCCTTGGCGGCCTTGTCGTCCGAGTAGACGCCCATGCCGATCGAGCTGAGGAAGTTGAAGAAGATGTTGACGCCGCAGGTCACAGGTCGGGTCGGGTCCAACCCGTGCAGGTGGTCGGTCATCGCCTGCGTCAGCGCGATGCCCTTGGGCTGGGCCGTTTCGCTGACCTCGTTGCCGGTGGAGTACAGGACCACGCTCGGATGGCTGCGGTCCTTGCGCACCATGTCGTTCAGGTCGCGCCGCCACCAGTCATTGAAATAGTCCACGTAATCGTGCTGGGTCTTGTGGATGTACCAGTGGTCGATATATTCGTCCATCACCAGCACGCCGAGCCGGTCGCACACGTCGAGCAGCGCGCGGGAGCACGGGTTGTGCGCCGAACGGACCGCGTTGTATCCGCAGGCCCTGAGCAGCCGCACCTTGCGTTCGACGGCGTCCGCGTACGCGCAGGCACCGAGCACGCCGTTGTCGTGGTGGATGCACGCGCCCTGGATGATGACGCGACGACCATTGAGCAGCAGGCCGTCGTCGCCCCAGGCCAGCGTGCGTACGCCGAATGTCGTCTCCGATTCATCGCGGGAACCGTCGTCACCGGCGAACCGCACGACGCAACGGTACAGGTTCGGATGATCGCAGTCCCACAGCGCCGCATCCGGCACCTCGATGCACGCGACGGCGACCGCGTTCGCGCCGGCGTCGAGGGCGGCCGCGAGCGCCCCCTGCGGCACGACGTCGGCTTCGCCGCCCCGCCCGGTCGTCTGGATATCGCGGGTCACGGCCTGCGCGTTGGCGACGACGGCGCCCGAGGCGTCAATGATGTCGATGGCGACCGCGCCCGATGCGGTGGTCTCGACACTCGCTTCGATCACGGCGTCGGCTTTGACGGCATCGGCTGGACCGTCCGCGGGCAACGGGGTCGCCGACACCGTCCGCACCGTGATGCCGTCGGGGAGGATATGTCCGGCGTCGCCCGCCCACAGCGTGACCGGCCGGTAGATGCCGGCGCCGGAGTACCAACGCGAGTTGGGCTGGTCGGCGTTGCGCGCGACGACGCGGATCTCGTGCGGTTCGCCGGCGGCCAGCGCGTCGGTCACGTCGACGCGGAAATTCGTGTAGCCGTAGGGGCGGAAGGCGAGCTGCACCCCGTCCACCCACACCTCGGCGTTGTGGTAGACGCCTTCGAACTCAAGCAGCAGTCGCCTGCCGGCCAGCTCGGGGCCGGGCGCATAGGTCTTGACGTATTCGTAGTCGCGGCCGTCGAACCAGCCGGTGTTGACGCCGCCCGGGGCGTCCTCATGGCGCGGTTCACCGATCATGGCGTCATGCGGCAGGCGTACGGCCGTGAACGATTCGTCCGCATCCAGATGGCGGTAGGACCATCCGTCGTTGAAATCAATGGCTTGCATGGGGGTTCCTTCGGATTGTCTGGGCTTTGGCAGGGGGCGTTCCGTTACGCGATTGGCTCCGACCGGACGTCACGCCGGATGGCGGCGCACCTCATACCGAGGTTTGTCACCATCTCGTGTGTCCCGCCGATGGCGGCCAACCTCCGGGGTGGCCTGCCGCCATCCGGCGTGTCGATTCCGGTCGGGGCGGGAACGGCGGCGTCAGGCCGCGGCCGGCTCGACGACGATTGTCGCGCGCTCCACGCGCCTGGCGGCGAACGCCTCGACGATCAGCGCGACGTCCGCCAACAGGTAGCAGACCACGCCCGCGATCGAGATGTGCGACGCGTCCGCCGACGGTAATCGACGGCCACCGTCGGCCCGGCAAAGAAAAACCGCATGCCCTCTTGGGTTCAACCGGCGCGAGGTCCGGTACGACAAGAAGTCATGCGGTTTTCGAAAGTCAGCGGTTACCGTAGCACGAAGAGGTCGCGCTTCGTAAGTCGCGCGCGTCGCAGGACGGAACGATTCTCCGCCCGTTCCCCCGCGCCGCTCCGTCGTATGCGGCTTGCCCCTACGCCATCGAACGCAGACGGACGGCGGCGGCCATGCCGCCGTCACCGTATGTGGGCGAGGCCATGAAGGCGCGCGAATCCGGCTGGCTCTCCAGCAACGCGGGGTGTTCGCGGACCGTGCGCTCCCACAGGTTGAGCCTGCTAATCGATGTGGCCTCGATGCCCAGGAGCGCATCCGTGAGATGAGCGGCGTATGCGGCATGATGTCTGTTGATGAGGTACCGCATCGTTTCCAGGCGTTTGTCCATGCTGGTGATGTTTGGACTTGCCGGCGCGGTGCGGTATTCGATCAATGGCTCGGGGGCGATGGCGATGCGAGGCTCCTGCCCGGTCGCGGTTGTGTCCGCCGCCGTTGCCGCGGCTGCGAGCAGCGACAGACAGAAGTCCCAGTCCTCGAATCCGGAGCGCATCGACTCGTCGTAGCCGCCGCATGCTTCCCAGACGGTTCGCCGGAACGTGAACGTCGCCGGGCAGGCGTTGCGCGACAGGAAGTCGGCGATCGTGCCGCCGGTCGGTTTGACGACCGCATCCAGCACACCGAAGGTCCGCAGCCAGCCGGACGCGGCGACGACGGACGCATCGCCGTCCAACAGACCGACCGTTGTCTCCAGGAACGTCGGCAGCAGCCGGTCGTCGCCGTCCAGCACGGTCACGCAGTCGGTCCGCGCCGCTCGGATGCCGACGTTGCGCGCGGCGGACGGTCCGGCGTTCCCCTGCCGGATGACGGTGATGTCTTCCGCTTGTTCCAGTTCGTCCAGCACTTGTACGGATGCCGGATCCGTCGACCCGTCGTCCACCACGATGATCGCGTCCGGACGCAGCTTCTGCCGCCGAACCGAATCGACGGCCTCGCGAATCATCTCGTTCTGGTTGTAGCTGGTGATGACCACACTGACGTTGCCCATGCCCACCATTATCCCCCGCATTTGTTCCCGATTATGCCCGTCGTCGTTCCGGTTTTCAGGCATGGCGAGCAGATGAACGCGGCGTTCTGCTTTTGGTTGCGGATCCGCAACCAAAAGCAGAACGCAAAACACACGACAAACTCGGCCGACAGGCAACAACACCACCCCCAGTGCACCCGAGTTCGCAACGCACAGTCGAGAAACCGGAACATACGAGGACTCTCGATGCATCATTGCATCCGACGATTCCGGCAAGCTTACTACTTAACTTACCACTTACTTACCACATCTGGTAAGTAAGTGGTAAGTTAAGTAGTAAGTTGAAACACCAAGAGGCAACGAACACGGAGCAGACAACATGGGCACCGAGGATCTTGAACAACTCATCGCACATATGAGACAGATCGGCAACGACACCCAAACGTGTGAAGTCAAGGAAGCGTCGTCCAAACTTCCGGAGTCCGCCGTCGAGACCTTGTCCGCATTCTCCAACGGCACCGGCGGTACACTGATTCTGGGCTTGTCGGAGAAGAACGGCTTTACGCCGGTCAGCAACTTCAACGCTACCGCCATGCAGGAATCGTTGGCCGCGGCCTGCACCAAGATGACACCTCCGGTCCGGCCCATCACCGAAATACTGCCCTTCGAGGGCGTCAATCTTCTGATTGCCGAGATACCGGCCATGTCCAAGAAAGACAAACCCTGCTACGTGAGCACACGCGGTCGGTATCAAGGTTCATACATCCGCACAGGAGACGGCGACCGCAAACTCACCCAGTATGAAATCGACCGTCTCATCGAGGAACACAACCAACCGACCTATGACGACGAAATCGTCGCGGGCGCCACGCTCGACGACCTCGACAGGAATCTGGCATCCACGTTCATCGCGCGGCAACGCGCATTGCACCCACGGGTGTTCGCGTCGAGGGACGATGAAACCATCCTTACCAGCATGCACGTTGTGCACCGCGACGGCGACACTCTCCGCCCCACCCTCGGCGGACTGATGTCGCTGGGCACATTCCCCCAGCAATTCTTCCCACGCCTGAACGTGACCTTCACCGTGTTCCCCGGCACCAGCAAGGCGGAGACCACAGCCGACGGCAGACGATTCCTCGACGCACAGACCTTGGTGGGCCCCATTCCCCTCATGATTGACGATGCCGTGAATGCAGTGGTCAAGAACATGCGCACCGGCGCCATCATCGACGGCGCGTTCCGCAAGGACGTGCCCGATTATCCGGACAAAGCGGTCAGGGAGGCCATAGCCAACGCGCTTATGCACCGTGACTACTCCCCCGATGCACGAGGTTCGCAGGTGCAGGTGAACATGTATCTCGACCGACTGGAAATCTTCAATCCCGGAGGACTGTTCGGCAATGTGACCATAGAGACTCTGGGGCATGCCGGCATTTCCGCCTCGCGCAACCAGTTCCTTTCCAACATATTGGAGACCACCCCGTACCCCGGGGGCGGGTACGTGGTGGAGAACCGTGGGACAGGCTATCAGGTAATCGAAGAGGAGCTGCAGGAAGCCCTCATGCCGCCGCCCGAACCGTCGAATACGCTGACGTATTTCTCGTTGACGTTCGCCAAACGTCGCGTCAGCGAAAGCGAACGCCGAGTCATCGCCTCGGACGATGTCGAAACGGCCATCATCGCATTGCTGCACGAGCAAAGTTCGGCAAGCACCCGCGAGCTCGTGGAGCTTTCAGGACTCTCACGGTCGGCCATTGTCAATCATCTCAATCGCCTTATCAAGGCCGACGTCATCGAGCCGACACACATCGCGCGAAGCCCCAAACAACGCTACCGACTCAAGCGATAGCCCGTTGCACGTGGCAACTTACCACTTGACTTACCAGATGTGGTAAGTAAGTGGTAAGTATGTGCGAAGCCGGCGGTTGTGCCCGGTGTCTTGCGCAAAAGTGGTTGGGCCCGTCGTCGGGTGCGGTTTCAGTCGGTTGTCTGCATGGTGTCACCGAG
>SAMEA3387510__coassemble_1419_pt1 | contig 48746 bp, 60 predicted proteins | sample SAMEA3387510__metabat2_low_PE_015 | metagenome-assembled genome bin SAMEA3387510 (sample SAMEA3387510) | Felis catus | biome: Faeces | place: United Kingdom | collected 2012
CACGCCGCTTTCGCCCGGGTCGCCCTTGTCGCCCTTGGGACCCTGGATGCCCTGCGGGCCGCGATCGCCCTGCGGGCCCTGAGCTCCGGCGGCGCCGGTGTCGCCCTTCATGCCTTCCGGGCCGGTCGGGCCCTGCGGGCCCGTGTCGCCCTTGGGGCCTTGCGGTCCGGTGTCGCCTTTTTTGCCCTGCGCGCCCTGCGGTCCTCGTGGGAGGGTCAGGTTCAGCTTGTGTTGCAGTCCGCTGCCCGATAGGCTGGCGGACGCCTGTCCCCCGGATTCGCCGGTGGTGACGGTGCCGATGGTCAGGCTCGCCGCATTGATGTCGTTGCGCACGCCTTGCGCGGTCTGCATGGCGTTGCTGGCGGCCGTGTTCGCCTCGGCGGTCAGCTCGCCCAGATCATCGACGTCCCGTTGGGTCACGTCCGCGCTGAACGTCCAGTCGGTCAGGGTCAGGCCGTCGCCGGCGTAGTAGGGGTGGCCGCCGGGCGTGCTCTCCGCCGTCCCGGTCAATGATGTGCGTGATGTGCCGGCGGTGCCGCATTCGTACGACACCGTGAGCACGCCGTGCGCGAGCTTGACGATCTTCTTGGTGACCTGGGCGGTCACGTCGATGCCGGACAGGCGGTCGTGGCTGGCGACGATGTCGCCGATGTCGAGGTCGAGCCCGTCGTGGATCCGCACGTCCACGCCGCCCTGCGCCTGCAGGGCCTCCAGCTTCTCCCGGCCCTTCTCCACCAGTTCGGCTCGGTCGGCGTTCGAATAGTCGTAGACGGCCTGCACCTCGTCCAGGCCGGTGAGCGACTGGGTTTCGGACACCGCGCCCTCCGTGTCGGCGTACAGGTGGACGACGGTGCGGTCCTTTCCCTCTCCGGTGCCGAGGCAGATCAGGTGGTTGACGGGATGCCAGTCGCGGTCGTATGAGTAGTCGATCAGGTCGCTGTCCACGCCCCCGTAGGTGGCGACGGGCATGGCGGACAGGCGCAGCATGCCCGAATCGTAGGCCATGTGCAGCTTGCCGCCGCACGATTCGAGCATCTTCTTCAGCCCGGCGTATGCGTCGGTGTACCGGTCGAACCGATAGGAGGATACGGTCAGCCCGCTCGCCCGCGCCGGACTGGTGGTCATCACACCGGACAGGCCGATATGGTCGATGACCTGCTGGATGCAGTCGGTCGCGTCCCCGGATACCGTCCGGTAATCCTGGCCGGACGGCGGTTGGATGACGCGGCTGGCGAGCAGCCCGTGCCACGTGCGCCCCTCGTAGGCGACGGCGGCGACGCCGTCCTCGAGGCTGCTGCCGGTCGAGTCGATGATGCCGCCGTATTCGGTGCCGTCCACGTACACGAACGCGCCAGCCTCCAACCGGACGTCGGAATCGTGCACGGCCAGCTCGAAGTCGTTCTCGTCCTCGCCGAACGCGAGGTCGAGGGTGCAGTCGCGGATGGCGAGCAGGTCACGATGGCTGGCGTCGGTGGCGATCAGGTCGACCATGGCGGTTCGCCCCTTTCCTCGATCACGGTCAGGTCGAACCCGTATCCGCCGGTCCATGACACCTCGGACTTGCCCGCCGGCAGGGGTTGGAAGCAGTACTCGCCGCCGCCCAGGCCGCTTCCGCGGCGACCGTCCGGGAAGTGGTCGATGATGTCGCCGTTGTTCATGGTCAGGCGGATGGTGCGATCCAATCCGTCGATCACGAGGTAGGCGCCGGATGGCACCTCGCAGTCCACCGCGTACACATTCCCGCCGATCGTGATCTCCGGGTCCGCGGCCGGCCCGTAGACGGTGAGCCGGCACGGCATCGGAGACAATGCGGGGTTCGTGGCGGTGTTGGCGAGCAGGCTCGGCGACCAGTCATGCTCGTAGTCGAATGGGTAGTCGAGGTCCGTGTAGGAGGCGAGCGTCTCGGGATTGTACTGCGTGGTCGACTCCCGACGCCACACACCCTCCAGCAGGACGACCGTCAGCGTGACCGTGACCAGTCGTGGGGTGATCTCGTCGACGTCGCTGCCGGTCACGTAGGCGCGGGCCTTCCATTCGCCGTCGGCGACCAGCGTGCCGGGTTTTCCGTTGGCCATGTCGGCGTCCATCAAACTGCGCATCCGATCCAATTCGGCGGGGTCGGTGGTCTTGACGGTCAGGTCGAGTTCGCGGCTGGATCTGGTGACGCCGGACAGGCCGCGCAGGCCGATCGCGTAGTCCCAGCGGCGGCCGCGCAACGATGGCATGGTCTCCCCGTACACGGGGCCGTCGAACCTGATGGTCTCGCCGTTGGTGCCGCAAACGAATTCAAGCGTTCGCATACCTGCGCACCGTCCTTCCCATCTCGCGCCCGTCCAGCTCGATGCGCTGTCCGGCCTCCAGTTCGAGCAGGATTCGCTGCAGCAATGCGACCACGCGCTCGTCCGCATACCCGGTGACGGCGGTTCGCCCGGTCTTCCGCACGGACGACGGCGCCGTGACGGTGTCGGGGAGGGTGCCGGTCCTGTTGAGCCGGTCGAGGGTCGTGTAGCCTATGCGGCTCGCGCTCTTGGCGCGGATCACGTACTCGCCCGCGCTCAGCGGGGTGATCTGCGCGGTGTCGCTCACGCGGCTTCCGGGGCCGGTGACGCGGCCGCCGTCGATCAGGCCACCGTACGCCTTGCCTCCGCCGGTGACCATGTTGACCACGGCGTTCCACGCGCCTGACGCGATGCTGCCGAGCTTGCCGAGGATCCCGTCCAGGGGGCCGCTGGCGTTGTCCATCACGTCGACGACCGCGGTCGCCTTGATGCCGCCGTACTCCTGGACCTTGCCCTTGGCCGCGTCGGTCTTGGTGATGGCCGAGCTGTTGTCGGCGTCCTCCTTGGCGGTGGCCGTCTGCGTGCCGAACGTTCTGACGCTCGTGGTGGCCTGGGCGGTCTTGCCCTCGGCGTCCGAATTGTCCGCCTTCAGCAATGCCGTGGGCTCCATGAGTCCGAACAATTGCAGCTGGGCGCTGACCGCGTTCAGCTGCGCGTTCGCGTCGGACGGGTCGGCCTTCAGGAAGCTGGTCACGATGTCGGGCAGCGTGTCCATGTTCACCTTCAACGCGTCGATGTTCCCGTTCGCGGCCTCGGTGAGCGCCTGCATGAACGTGGTCTTCTGCTCCGGCGTCAGGTTCAGCGTGTCCAGATACGCCTGCACCTCGAGCTTCGCATCGTCCGCGTTCAGTCTCACGTCGGTGGTCACGTCTGAGGGGATGAGTCCCAATGCGTCGGCGACGGCGGCCGCCTGCTCCGGGGTCTGCCCGAGGGCCTGCAGCTGGCCGATGAGCGCGTCGCGCATCTCCTGGACGCGGTTCTTCGCGGTCTGCACCGCCTGGTCCATTCCCCCGTACGCGTCCGCGTTCGCGATGATGCTGTCCACGTTCTGCCAGACCGACGCGCTGAACTGGTTCAGCGCGCCGCGGCTGGCGTCGCTCATGGACGACAGGTCGCTCATCGCGTCCCCGTTGGCCTTCAGCGTGGTGCCCAGCTCGCCCATGCCGGCCGACAGGTTCGCGTACGCCCGGTCGATGCCGTCCGCGGTCTGCGTGGCCTCGACCATGGCGGTGATGTTCTCCTTGTACGCGTCGCGCAGCTTGTGGGCCTGCTCGCTGACGGTGGCGAGCTTCATGTTCTGCCCGCCGAGCGCCTCGATCCAGTTGTCGGCGCCGGCGTCGAGCTCGGCCATGGCGTCCGCGTCGCCCTCGACCGCCCTGCGGAACGTGTCTAGACTCACGTTGGCGTTGTCCAGGGCGGTCATCAGGGTGCCGTCGCTGATGCCGGGGATCTGGAACGTGGCGAGCTGGTCGAAGAACCCGAGCTTGCCGGTGTCATGGTCCTCGAGCGCGTCGAAGTACGATTCCGCGCCGTTCGACGTCTCGAACGCCTCGTCCAACGCCTTGACCTGGCGTTGCGCTGCGGACGCCTGGCTGGCGACCGCCCCCAGGTAGCCGGCGACCAGTCCGGCGGTCACGCCGATCTTCACGGAGGAGACGCCGTCGAGCTGGCCGGACACGGATCCGACCTTGCCGGCCGCGTCCTGCGACTTGGAGCCGATTCCGGCGATGCCGGACGCGATGCCGCCCAGCACGCCGGCCGCGCCCCTGGCGATCGAGATGATGTTGCCGAGCGGCTTGTGGAAGGCGACCAGTCCGATCGCGGCCGCCTGCACTGGTTCGGGCAGGTCGGCGAACACGCCCACGAGGTCGGCGATCACGGGCAGCAGGGGGCTGATGGTCTTCAACGTGCCGGCGAGCAGGCCGAACACGCTGTTCGCCCCGTCCAGTCCCGGGGTGAGCTCCTTGAGCTCGCCGGTGATGTCGCCGAACCCGTCGACGATCGAATCGAACGCCTCGCCCAGATCGCGGGTGACCCGTGGGTCGAGGTCGAACACGTCGCCGATGGCCTGCGCGAGGTTCCCCTTGAGCAGGCTGTCAGCGGCCTTGCTGAAGCGCTTCTGCAGATCATCGAGGTTGTCGCTGATGTCGTCGGTGAAATCCGAGACGATGTCGGTCGCGCCGCCCAACGCCTTGGTGAACGCGGGTTTGACCGCGTCCAAACCTTTGGTGATGAGCTTCTGCACGGCCGCGTCCCAGTTGCCTACCGCGCCCTCGAAAGTCTTCGTGGACTTGGCCGCCTCCACCGCGGCATCGGTCATGCCGAGCTCCATCAGCGCCCGGTTGAATTCCTCGGCCGAGATCTCGCCCTTCTCCATGGCGTCGCGGAAGTTGCCCGTGTAGGCGCCCATGTCCCTGAGGGCCTGCTGGATCTTGCCGCTGGCGCCCGGGATCGCGTCCGACAGCTGGTTGAAGTTCTCGGTGGTCAGCTTGCCCTGGCCGGCGGTCTGGGTGAGCACCATGCCGACGCTTTTGAACGTTTCGGCGTTGCCGCCGGCGACCGCGTTGAGGTTGCCGGCCGCCTCGGCGAGCTTGTCGTAGTCCTTGACCCCGTTCGCGGCCAATTGGGCGGTCACGTTGCGGATGTCGGCCAGATCGTACACGGTCGCGTCCGCATACGCCTGCGTCGATTTGGTCAGCCGGTCGATCGTAGCCGTGTCCACGCCGGCGAAGTCAAGCGTGGACTTGAACTTGTCGGTGCTGTCGGACGCTTCGACGGCGGCGCTCATGTAGTTGCCGAGCCCGGACACGAGCCGACCGGTCAGGTTGGAGACGACGCCGGCGACCGCGCCGATGCTCAGACCGCTCACCTTGAACGTGTCGGCGCCCTTGGCGGCGTTGCGGAATCCGTTGGTGATCGTGCCGAGCGCGCGCGACAGCTTGCCTGTGCTCGGGGTTTTGTATTCGTTGGATGCCTTGTTGAGCTCGTCCTGCGCCCTGGCGAGTTTCTCCTGGGCGCTGTTGAGCGTCTTGGACGCGGTTTCGGTGCGCAGTTCGGCCTGCGCGAGCCTGGCCTGCGCGTCATAGGCCTTGCTGCTGGTCTCCCCGTACCTTTTGACGGTTTCGGTGACGCGCGCCTGGGCCGCCTGCTCGTTGAGCTTGGCGGTCTTCATGTTCTTCGACGCGGTGATGACCGATGCCTCGGCGCTTTCGACGGCGCGTTTCAGCCCGTCGAGGGCGGTCTTGTCGATGCCGCCCTCGACGCCCTTGCTGACCTGACGTCCGATCTTAAGACCGGCCGACGCGTACCCGGCGGCGCCAAGGCGGGCGAGGAATCCCTTGCCCCATGTGCCGCCGGCCTGCTGGCCGAGCCTGCCGGTGTCGACCTTGCCGAGGGCTTTGGTGATCTGTTTGCCGAGGCCCTTGGTGGAGGCTTCGATGTTCACGTACGCGGTCGCCAGTTGCACGCCGTCCGCCATGATGCCTCCTTCAGGTGATGTTCACGCGGCTCCGGTTGAGTTTCTCGAGGAGCTGTTCGGGTGTGTCGAACGCCTCGACCCCGTTCGGATTGTCCGGTTCGGAATCCGTTTCATCGGGTTGGGCGAGCTGGGGCATGCGTTCGACGAGTGCGCGCCGGCTGGCCGCCTCCTGTGGGAGCCATGCGGTCAGGTCGGCCAGCAGCGCGTAATCGGTGATATCGAGGCTCGTCCGGTAGTACCTGCGCAGATCCGCGTCCAAGGCGTCGGGGGTCTTGCGCAGGTAGAGGACGAGCGTCAGGAGTTTGGGTTCATCGCCTCGATCGCGCAGTTCACGAACAGGGGAACCTGGTCGATGGGCACGCGCCCGTCGTCGCCGCGCAGTTTCGCCAGTACGCCGCGCCATGCGCCGTGCGGGTAGAGCAGGCGGAGGACGGCGTAGATGTCCGCGGTGAGCTCTCGGGTGTCACCGCGCTCCTGGGCGTCCTCGACGCCGAGGAGCAGACCGGTGAGCTCACCGTCGCCGAGCAGCGCCCGGTCGGGCACGGTGAAGGTCCTGCCGTTGTAGTCGAAGGTGTCCGGCTTGCGCTCGTCGGCGAGCTGCTTGGCGGTCTTCGCGGTGGTGGTCATGATGGTCTCCTATCTCAAAGCATGTGGTCGCTTGTGTCTCCTATCTGCGGGTCGGTATGGGTGCGCCCCGTACGCCGATAGGAGCAAGCGTGCGGGGCGCCGTATGGGATGGGTCAGCCGGCGGCGGCGGCGGTGACGGTGACGTCGAAGCTCTTCGACGTGCCGCCGACCGTGACGGTGACGGTGGCCTTGCCGGCCTTCTTCGCGGTGATCTTCACGCCTTCGGCGAGCAGGGTCTCCGGGGCGCTGGACGTGACCGTGAAGCCCTGGGTGATTTTGACCTCGCCCCTGTCCTCGACCTGCACCTTGACGGCGAGGGTCTGGGATACGCCCACGGTCATGCTCGACTCGGGAGCGGTGTTGCCGGTGGAGGTGACGATCTCGAGGTTGTCGATGAGTGCGGCGATGTATTCGCGGCTGGTGCCGCCGTCGATGCGGCTGTCGGCGTTCGCGGCGAGGGTGACGCCCCAGCCCTTCGCGTCGGACAGGTTGTAGGTGATCTCGGCGGCCTCGCTGATGCTGGCGCTGGGGATGACCATGCGGTCGGCCCTGTTGCCGGTCAGCGAGATCTCGAACACCCAGCTGGACTGGTCGGTGGGCAGGCCGTTGTGGGTGATCTCCATGTTGCCCAGTTCGTCGACGTGCACGTTCTGGTCGCCGAAGCGCGCCTTGGCGGCTCGCTCGTTGGTCTCGAGCATGACCAGCGTGTACGTCTCGGAGCTGGAGGTCACGATGGTCAGCACGGTGACGCCGCCCATGTCGGTGATGCTCGCGGTGCTCGAGTCCGTGGCCAGGCTGATGCCGTCCTGGTTCAGATAGCCGACGTTCTCGAACGCGCTGTCGAGCGGTTCGTCGGGTGTGGTCGGCAGCGGGGTGCCGATGGGCGCGCGGTAGGCCACTCCCCCGTACTTGGGCTTGCCGTAGCTGACGTTGCGCGCGTTGTTCGCGATAGCCATGATGGTTCCTTTCAGATTTCAGTAGAGTTCGGGCATGGTCGGCGCCAGGCCGACCTGCAGGTTCAGTTCCGCGTACCACCGGCCCGTGTCGGGGTCGCGGTCCGTGTACAGGCTGAGCACATCCAGCATGTGGACTGCTGGATGCTCCACGCTCATGCGGCGCAGCATGTCGAGCGTGCGACGCACCGCGCGCATCGCCTCGGCCTCGCTCGCGTGCCAGCAGCGGACGGTCAGCAGCGGCTCGTCATGCAGCGGGTCGATGCGTCCGCCGGTGCGGCGCACGGTCGTGAACGGCGGATCCCGGTCCGCCGGCACGGTGGTGGACACCGGCATGCCGTCGACGGGATGCGACGTGAGCCAAGAGACGATCAGACTCACGGGGTCGATGGTGGTCGGCATGATGCGTCACCCCTTCAACGCCTTGAGGAGGGTCTGGTGCTTGCGGTTGTCGATCATCGCGGCCGCGTTCGAGGTGATCACGCCCACACGGCCGCGATGCGACTGCGCCTCCGCCGGCTTCGCCACATACAACGGCCCGCCGTCGCGGAAGCCCTTCGCACCCTTCAACGTGGGCGAGGCCATCGCGTTCGCGCGCGAGGCGACCTGCTGGCCCTGCCGTTCGAGTTCGGCGAGCACGGGCCCGCTATTGCGCAGCGCGTCGAACGCGTCTCTGTGGAGTTTCACCTTGATCGCCATGTCAACCCTCCCCTCGGGTTACGGGGACGCTCATGTTCCAGTCGGTCGGCGTCATGCCGCCGTCGACGGGCATGGGGTCGCCGATCACCCGGTATGGTGTCGGTTCGTCGCGGATGAGTATCCCGCAGCCGCGCAGGCTCCCGCCCTCGTAGGTTCTGGGGAACAGGAGCGTGGCGTCCACACGGATCCCGTCGGGCCTGTCAACGTCCGACGGTTCGCTCATGGATGGCGGCTGGACGAGCACGTTGGCCACGTCCTCGACGGTTTCGCCGTGTACGGGGTTGCCGTACTCGTCCACGCCCGTGGTCGTATGGCGGATTACGGTGACGGTCTCGCCTCTCATGCGACGCCTCCCATGTGGATGTGGAACGCGGTTTGCACGCCCTTGCCGAGGGATTTGCGTTCGGCGGATGTGAGGTACAGGTCACCGTCGGGGTTGCTGTAGCTCATGCTTTCGCTGAAGCTACCGGCGGTCTGCGTGCTCTGGCTGACGCCGGCGCGATCCGAGGCGAGCATGGCGCGTTTGACCATGGCGCAGCAGATGCGGCGGAGCGTCGCGTCGGACGCTCCGCGCCATCGCGGGCATTGGGTCATGATCAAGTCGCTCGCGTCGCCAATCAGCGTACGGGCCCGTTCGGTCTCATCGCTGGTGAGCGGATGCCAGCGTGCGGCGAGGTCATCCGGGGTGGCGAAGGGAGGCTCCGGCGGTTTCTCGTCGTCCGTCATGTCACGCCTCCCTTCGGTCAGCTCGCGTTGAGCACGCCGCCGGCGCGCAGGCTGGCGAGCAGCGCGTTGACCGTCGCGATTGCGGCGGCCGCGTCCCCGCCGCCCACGTTGGGCACGGCGGCGCATTTGGTGAAGCTCGTGCCGTCGGCGCCGGCGGGCCCCGCTGGGCCGGTGTCTCCCTTGTCGCCTTTGTCCCCCTTGGCTCCGGCTGCGCCTGCGGTGCCTTTGAGGTTTTTGAAGGCGAGTTTCAGGACGCCGTCCTGGACGCTGCCGGTGCAGGACGGGGTGCCGGTGTTGTCGTCGACGGTGACCTGCACGGATGTGATCGCGGAGTCGCCGCCGCCGGTGAACGGGCTGCCGTCTGGGTTGACGAGTTCGACGGGCATGCTCAACGGGCCGGGCTTCTTCTTTTTGCCGGGCTTCTGGACGATGAGGGTCTGGGACGGGTACGCCACGGTCACTCACCCGCCTTGAGCACGGCGATGCCCTTGGGGTCGAGGATCGCGTACGAGTAGAGCGCCTCGGTGCGGTAGGCGATCTGGTTATAGCCCTTCAGGTCCTTGCCGGTGTTGTCCGGATCGCCGTACTCGATGATCTCGCTGGTGATGTCGCGCACCATGCCCCACTTGATCAGGCTGAAATCGCCCAGGAACGCGAGCACCTTGGTCGCCGGGGTGATCAGCCGGCCGTTGACGGTGCCGCTGGTGGCGGCGGGGATGCCGTCGAGGTTGCCGACCTGCAGGTTGATCGGGATCTCCGGGTACAGGCGCATGCCGGTGGACGGCACGCGCAACTTGCGCAGCTGAGCGGCCCATGTCTTGCTCAGGGCGATGCCGTTGATGTCGTATTCGTCGGACACGGCCTCGGCCAGCGCGTCGATGTCGGCCACTTCGTCGCCTCCGGACGTGACCTGCACGGCGGACGCGGACAGGGCGGTGAACCCGTCGAGCGTGGTCTTGGGCTTGGGGTTGAACGCGTGGTAGACCACGTAGTCGAGCACTCGACCCAATGCCTTGGCCTGGTCGTCCTGGATGCTCTTGACGATCTGCATCTGGTTGTCCTCGTCGGCCCACTTGAGCTCCGAGGTGACGCGCGTGGTGGTGACGACCTTGAACCGTTTACCGACGACCGGGGTGAGGGTCTCCTCGTAGCTGCTCTTCTGCGCGCCCTCGGCCACGACCTCGGCCTCGCTGCTGCCGTTGAACACCATGTAGTCCTTGTCGAGGAACAGCTGGGGTTCGGCGGGGCTGAGCGCGGCGATGGTGCTGGTGTCCTTGGCCTTCTTGGTGATGACGGTGGCCACTTCGTGGGGCAGTTTGATCTTGGTGGTGTCCATTGTCATGATGATTGGTCCTTTCGGTTATTCGTTTCGTCCGAACAGCTGGCCCACGTAGGAGCGCAGGCTCGTATCGGCGTCATTGGTCTTGTGTTCGGGGGTGCGGCCCGGGTCCTTCAGGCCGGCGCCCTTGGGCTTGGGATGGAGGACGGCGTCGAGCTGTTCGGCGTGCGCCTGGATGTCCTCGAGCGTGCTGCCGCGCAGCAGATCGGCGGGCACGCCGGTCTTCTTGGAGACCTCGGCCTTCCAGGCGGCCTGCTGTTTCTCGGACTCGTAGGCGGCGTTCTTCGCCTCCAGCTCGCTGATGCGCCTGGCGGTCTTTTCGGCCTCGCTCATCTGCGATTCCTTGAGCTTTTCCAGCTCCTCGGCGGCGGCCTTGTTGTCCTTGGCGCGTTTCTCCCATTCACGGGAGTGCTTTACCGCGTCGTGGTATTTCGCCTCCCAGTCGATCGGCTCGCCTTCGCCTTCCCCGCCATCGGAGCCGCCGTTGTCTTCCGGCGGATTGTCGATGAAGCGGATGCGGCGCATGAGCATGGCGTTGCGGTGCATGATGGTTCCTCCTTGATGGTTTGATGGGCCCGTTCCGGGCGTGGTGGTTTGATGAGCCCGTTCCGGGCGTGAAAGAGCCGTCCGTGCGGACAACGAAAAAGTGCTAGAATAGTTTGTGAAAGCGGATTCCTACCTGGGTTAATTCACTGGTGTCTGGGCCGCTTTCCTCATATATCTGGTCAATCGGCTATCGACGCAATCCAAGAACAAGACCTCGTCTATATAGGTGAATTCATCGGAATCCATTATTTTTCTGATTTCCGCAATCATTGCTTCGGCTGATGCATGATTTTGTATGTTGGAGATAAGCAGCTTTGACGTCCCTTTATCGTGAGCCTTCTTGAACTGATTTTTCACAGTCTTTTCCTGATTCCAGGAATCAGGAATTTTGAATTCCCATGGCACGTCATTGAGATAAGCGTCGGGGGTTTTCACACCGGTCTTGTTGATCTCCTTGATGAACCGGACATCGAAACCTACTGTCGCCAGCTGTTTACCTACCTCCCACTCCTTACTGAGCGGTTTGGCTCCGCGCTCCTTGTCGACCTCGCATTCGTCGATTATGGCATTGGCCCAATCGCGGTTACGTTGGTCGATTTCACGGGCGATCATGCGCGCGGAGAACTCGTTGAAATTCTCCCAGCGGCGTTCCCTGGTCTTGCGGTCGACGACCATGATCCGCTCGTCGGGATATCTGGATTCGAGCCCGTCCTCGACGGTCTCGCGGCATTTCAGGTACCGCTGGTACAGGTCGTCGGGGTCGTAGCCCTCGACTATCGGCTTGTCCTTGTCCCAGCTGGGCACGATCTCGCAGTTGCAGTCGTTGTGGTATTTCCTGAGCTCGCCGGCGGCCTCGGCGCTCGAATACACCCAGCCGCGGGAGGCGAGCATGATGCACCATCCGCAGGTCGGGCCCTGCGGGACGCGCGCGAACCGTGGCTTGCGCGGATCACGTTCCACGTTGCGCGTGACGGTGTCCCGACCGCCCTGCTTGACCCATCGTTCCATGTTGGCCATCATGTAGCGGCGCAGCTTGTCCGGGTCGTCGCCCCACAATGCGCCGGCCTGCGTGCGGATGCCCTCGCGGATCCACCTGGTGGCGTCGTCGTAGCCGACGCTCACCTCGAAGTCGTCGTCGAACCATTTCAGGCGCATGGTCTCGTACCATTCGGCGGCCGCCGCCCCATCCACATCCGCGTACTTGCCCGCGAGCGCGGAGACGAGTTCGAGCAGGGCGTCGCGTTGTGCGGCGGGGTCGTCGTAGTAGCGGACCATGACGGAGTCCCAGATTTTCTGCAGTTCGCGTCTGGCCTGTTCGACGGTGCGGTTATGCGCCTTGTTCAGCCGGTTGAGGTCCTCGCGGTCCGGTGTTTGGCTGGGTTGGTTGTCCGCCATCGGCGCCTCCGTTCACGAGCTGGTCGAGCACGCCTCTGGCCTGTTGGGTTTTGACTGCGCTGATGATGGAGGTGACGTCGTCCTGGCTGAATCCGGCGTAGCGCCATCCGGCCTCGCTTTGGGCGAAGGCTGGTTGGACCTGGGCGATCTTGCTGAACGCGTCGGCGCGGGCGCCGATGCTGACCTCGCGTGTGGGTGACCAGATTGGGCGTACGTCGCGCATGTCCGAGGGGTCTTCGCCGCGCAGGCGGACGGCGATGGCGAGCATGTCGCGGATGGCGCGCGTGAAGATGCGGTTCTGCCGGTCGGCGATGCGGGTGAGTTTGCGTTCGGCCGCGGCCATGGCCTCCGCGCTGCTTGGGTTGTCGAGTGTGATGCCCATTTCGTCGACGGGCACGCTCATCTCGCTGGCGGCGAGCATGGCGACTGTTTTGAGCATGTCGGAGTGGGGTTGCATGCTGGCCTGGGTGATCTGGTTGATCTGCGGCAGGTCGCCGTCCTCGTCCTTGCCGATCGCGTTGATGGCGCTGATCAGGCTGCTCCAGGTGTCGTCGCTGAACGCGTCCCGGTCGGCGCCCAGGAACCAGAGTTTGGGCACGCTGTAGAATTCGGCGCTGGCTTCCATGCGGACGACGGTGCGGAAGCCGATGTCGGTCAGGCTCATGACGGTGCGGTTGATGCGGCTTCGTCCGAACGGCCGGTTCATCTGCGGGTCGTGGATGAACGGGACGACGGTGCACTCGTCCAGATGCGTCTCGTGCGCTTCGGCGGTCCACGGCATGATGCGGCCCCTGCACCGGTACACCCTACGGGGCAGCCACACGTCGAAGCCGGTGATCCTGCCTTCCGCATCGTTCTCGGTGATGGTCAGGGCGGCCGCGATGCGCCGGTTCATGCGGTCCCAGATGGCGCTGCTCCAGTCGGCCGAGCGTGGGGTGAACACGATGCGGTCCTCGTCGTCCGGGTCGGCGCTGACGGTCATGAAGCTGCACGAGTGCGTGTAGCAGCTGACGATGCACTGGGGGATCTCCACATCCAGCCGGTTGTCGTCGAACAGGGATTTCAGACCGTGCGTGTCGTCGCCGGGGATGCTCAGGCCTTCGAGCACGCTCAGGTCGGACAGGCTGCGCACGGCCTTGGCTGGCCAGCCGATCATCGGCCTGGCCTTCGTCTTGATGGTGTCGGGGATGCTGATGCGGAAGTCGCGGAATTTCTCCTTGGCGTCGTAGTAGGCGGTGCGGATCAGGTTGCGCGGGTACTTGTCGCGCCACACCTTCAGCAGTTGGCGGATCACGGGCATGTCCTCGTCCGCGACGCCGATGATGGGGCCGATCAGGCTGCTGGAGGTCGACAGGAACGGGCTGCCGTTGACCTTGGGCGCCATGTCCAGGCGCGTGCCGTCCGCCAGGTAGAAACCGCTCATATCATCACCTTCTGTTTGCGTCCCGGACGCCTTTTGGTCGTATACGCGCCGTGCAGGGCCAAAGTGACGGCCTGCAGGGGGCTGATGTCCACGTCCGAGCCTTTCTTCTGCCAGGCGACCGCCCCGTTCGGCCCGAGATCGCGCAGCGTGGCGCCGTGCACGGCCATCGCCAACTGGGGCTGCTCGGCGTCGGGCAGGTGGAGGATCTTGCGGTCGCGGATCATATCGAGCATGCGACCGGTCGCCGCGCCCAAGTCGCGGGTCTGGGTGACCGTGACGCGCACGTGGCGGGCCTTGAGGTCGGGCAGCAGGCTCATGGCCGGCGACTGCGCGTCGACGACCACGGCCGCGGTCTTGGCCCAGCGTTCGGCCAACCATTCCACCGCCCAGGCCACGCCCTGCGTGCCGGTGCTCCGGTACTCCTCCACGCCTACCAGCGCGGTCCCGTCAGGCTTCCTGATCGCGTATCCGATGGCCAGCGCGCCGCGGTCGGGGGGCATGTCCACGCCGAACGCGAGCAATCCGGTCGTATCCGGCTCTTCGATGGTCTCGCCGGCCCACACGTCCGGGTCGATGACATGCACGCTCGCGGTCTCGTCCCAGATGCCCAGCGCCTCGCGTCTGAAGCTGTCCTCGGCCAGCAGGTTGCGCATGCGCAGGATCGCCTCCTCGCCGGTGCGCCGCGGGTACGAGGGGTTGGCCTTCGCCCACTGGTCGCGGTCGTCGGGGTCCGCGTCCGGGTCCGCGCTCAGCTCCACGTACAGCATGCCGTCCGAGCCGGCGAGCGCGTTGGCGCGTTTCTCCGCGAACGCTTCTGATTGGTCGCCGGGCTTGGGCGGGTTGCCCATGAGGACGACCAGCGGGTTGGGGCTGGTGTTGACGATGGGGATGAGGTTGTCCAATGCCTTGACGGTGAGGATCTGTGCCTCGTCGAACACCTCGATGTCCGCGGAGTGCAGGCCTCGGCCGAACCCGTTCTCGCGCGCGCCGAACATGATCCTGCTGCCGTTCGAGAACCGGATCTCCTGCTGGCCGTTGGCGCGTCGGATGTGGTCGACGTAGCGGGCGAGCACGGGGGTGCGCGCCAGTTCGCACAGGTCGTTGAACGTCTCGTCCGATGTGCGCGTGTGGTGGGCGGTCCAGATCACCAGCGTGCCCTTGCGCCCGGCGCATAGGATGAACATCGCGGTGCCGATCATGAACGTCTTGCCGATCTGTCTGCAGCTGGACAGGACGGCGCCGCCGGCGCCGCACGCGTACCGGCCGTCCTCCCGTTTGGCGAGCAGCAGGTACAGGAATCCCTGCTGCCACAGGTCGTAGCGGATGCCGGCCTTGACGGCGGCCCGGTTGACCAGGTTGAAGTCGCTGCCGACGATGTCGGACGGCTGGACCAGATGCCGGGCGATTTCAGACAATCGACGCTCCGACATCCTCCGTCACCCCCATGGTCTCGTCATCGAACAGATTCGTCTGGCCGTCCATGCCCTGCAGACGCTCGCACACGCTGATCAGCTGCCTGCTGATGCCGGGCAGCGCATTCGCCGGCGTCGATGGATCCTGCAGTGCAGCCTTGAGCCGGTCTCTGTTCATGCGCAGCACGTCCTCCATGCTGTCGTCCATCATCCGTTCGAACTCGCGACGGTCAAGCTCCGCCGGCACGGTCTCACGTTTCTCCTTGCATGCGGGCGCGCCGCCTTCCTTGCGACGCCGGTATTTGGCCTTGTTGCGGCACGACTCCGAACAGTAGCGCTGTCGTTTGCCATGTCCGGACGGGCGGAACTCCCCGCCGCAGATCTCGCAACACATCATCCCCCCGCCTTTCACCCATTACCCGGTTTCACCCATTTGCCATCCCGGGGAGAGAAGAGCCCTATGCCCCGGGGTAGGCTGGGCGCCGGTGGTGCGGAGGGGTGCCCGTGGGTGGCCGACGGTCACAGGCCGAGCCTCTTGTATGGCATCATGGTCGGCCTGGTCCGCGTGCCCTCGCCTTGCCCGTTGAGGATGCGCCGCACCTCAGCGCGCGCCCAGTCGAGCGAGCGGGCGCCCTTGACCTGGTTGCACCAGCGGTGCGCGGCGTGCGTGTTGGTCCAGCTGTACGGGTCGCCGCCACGGCACACGGGTATCGTCTCGTCCACGACGAAGCTCATCGGATCCGGGGCTTTGAGCGTGTAGTCGATGGGACGCCCGCAGATGTAGCAGTCACGGCCCGCGGCACGATGCCGGGCTATCAGCTGGTCACGCCTGTGGCCGTTGCTCCTGCGCGGGTTGCGTTTCGCCATAGGTCACGCCTCCAAGCTTCAAGTCGGCACGGTAGGTGACCTTGTCCGCGATCAATGGCAGCCATACGATGCCGTAATCGCAATGGTCGAACTGCGGCCTCGGCGTGCGGTCGGCCAGCGGGTAGATGAACGGGAGCCCGTCGATGAGCACCTTGCCGGTGTGACGGTCGATGATGATCTCCTTGGGCACCCTCATAATCCAGCTCCTTCGTCGAACACCTTGCGGAACGCTATGCAACCCTTGTCGAGCAGCGTCTCGAACTTCTCCGCGTCGAACATGGCGCACTCGCCCGGCTCCCCTGACAACGGGACGGGCACGCTCATCGTGGCGAGCTGCCGGTCGGCGTTGTCGGTGATCTTGAGCGTGATGGTGGGCGGCATCATGCACCTCCCCTTGACATGCGAAAGCCCCGCACGATGACGGGGCTTTGTTCATTCGTTCGGATTGCCTTGTCGTTTCCTGCGTGCATCCTGACGTCTGCGAATCGCCGCAGGCATCTGGTACACGTAGTTCAGGAACGTCGCGAGGAACCCAAGCATATCGTCCGCGTCCTCCTCGGTGACAGGTTCCACGAAATCACCGTGCGCCATATCGTTACCTAGATAGCGGATCTCGTGGGCCTCGTCCTTGATCTGCGGGCTGATGACGCCCTTGTCCGCGAGCGCGTCGATCTTCGAGGCGAGATTCCCTTTTTCCACGCCCTTGTCCTTGGCCGTCGCCTCGAGAACGCTTCTCGCCATGAGGATGGCGGCCCTGTATGAACGGATGCTGAAGCAGGCGTATGCCTCGCTCGCCGCGTCTGCGATGTGTTCTGGCACTTCCTCAAACTCCCTCCCCAAGGGCTCATCAGGTAGCCAGCGCAGATATTTGGCTTGCTCGTCGTTACCGGACGCAAAGTGCGATTCGTCGTAATCCATGTTCCCGTAACGAAAACGTTGCTTCATCGCAATGTTCGGATAACCGCAGTAGTCACATTTGCATACGGCGACCAAGTGAGAATCCTTGAATGTAATGTACGTTTCCTTGATTTGCGTCATATGCGAGTCATGGCCGCAGTGCCAGCAGATTCTTGATGCCATAAGCCAAGTCTACCGCCACGCGCCATGGAGCGGATGGTGCAGGATTCGCACCTGCGGACCCGTCAGGGTCTCCCGCTTAGCGAGCGGGTGCGTTCGGCTGCTCCGCCAACCATCCATCGGATATGAATCGAGGGCCTGAACGTGATTCACTGCCATGATTCAGACCCTCTAATCCACTGACAAGTATCGGATGCACTTCCAAAAACGTCAGTCCACCGGCGTGTCGCAACGCAGCCGATCCACCACGCAAGCCAACGGATACAAGGGTTTCCCCGTATCGTCAGCGCCGGCCGGCGCGATCAGCCCACGCGTCTTCCACGAGGTGATGGTCTTGCGGCTGATCCGATACCCGCACGACTGCAACAGTCGCGCGCACTCCCCCGCCGTAAACGATTTGCCGCTGCGTATGCTGCGCTCCAAGAGGTCGAGGCGCACGGCGCTCGACGTCTGCTCGCGTCCGCAGGTGGGGCAGGTGACGATGCTGGCGGTTTGGCTGGCACTGATGGTGACGCCACACTGGAGGCATTGGCCGATCGGCGTCACGGGCTCGGGCGGGTCGATGATAGCCAGCGTCTTGGGTTTCAGTCTCTGGAATTGGCTGACATACATGCCGACGTCGGGCAGCTGCGCGAGCCACGGGTGCATGGCGGCGTCGGTGAGGCATCCGATGACGTCCGGGCACAGGTCGCGCTTCCAATCCAGGATGTGCACGCCGGTCAGTCTGCGCCATAGTCCCTGGGCGATGCTGGCGAGCAGGTCAAGATGGTCGAGCACGTCCAGGCGCAACGGTGTCGGCGCGACCGGCGTGATGATCCTGGTGGGCTGGTGGCCTCCCGGATGCAAGGTTGCATCCAGACTGGCCTCCAACGCGTGCGTCCACGGCACGTACTGCAGCAGCAGGAGCGCGAAGTCGAGCTCGCACGCGGGACACAGCGTATACCCGTCATCGATGGGCGTATCACAGATCTGACATACGGTGACTGACATTCCCGGCTCCTTCGTCTATCATGCTTCCCGTTGCCACACGTGGAAGCCCGGTGTTCGAAGGAGTGCCGGGCTTTTCGCCTATTCCATTGTCCCATCCCTCATGGCCTTCAGCCGTGCGCGACGCCTCGCATGACACAATCTCGACGCCTCGCGGTTCTTGGCCCTCTGAGCCTCACGCCGATCCGCCTCGACGTCGGAATCATCCACGATGCGCTCGCCGGCCCGGGCACGGCGCACCATGTCGGCAAGTTCCGGATCGCTCTGCCAGTCGATGCTCATATGAGTGTCCTTGTTCCGGTTTCGGTGGCGGCTTCGGCGAGTTCCGGGTGCAGGATGATGCTCCGGCACTCATACTCGCCTATCCCCAACAATCGGGCGATCTCCTTCACCTCGTAACCGGCCCTGTGCCACTTGATGGCCATCTCGGCCTTCACCATGCTTACCACTCATTCTCCTTTCCTCGGATCCCGCATGTCGGCGAGCGCGATGCTGTCTTCACTCTGTGTTGGTCATGGGTTGTCGGCTCCGTCCACGTGGGTCCAGTCGCAGTCGATGGCGGATTCGCCTACCACGATGCAGTTGACGCGGCGTGTGTCGCGGAGCGTGGCCTGGCAGTCGTAGACGTTGGATCCCGCTGCCAAGGATCCAAGATTGATGCAATCGGCCTTGGCGCTGCCGTCATAGTCCCGGACTGCGGTGCCGCAGGCGGCGAGCGCCATCATGATGATTGCGGTGGTGGCGAGCGCGAGTGTTTTTCTCATTTCTGGCGTCCTTTCTGGAATCGGTGGTTAGGGCAGAATGCGGTGCCGTCATAGCGTGTTTGCCAGCCGTTTTGTTCGGCGTCGGCGAGCGCCTGGCTGCAGGATGCTGCGGCGATGGCGATTTCGTTCGTGCAGTGTTGGCGGTCACAGGTGATAGTCCAGATGATCGCGCCGCTGGTCACGCTCATTTGCTGTCTCCTTCATGATGAGTTCGTCGGAATCGGTCTCGTGGATGCGCTCGGATTGCGCGTGGATCTGGTCGAGCAGCTCGTCCCATGTGATTTCTTTGACGGTGACGCTCATTTCGGTTCCTTTTCGGCGAGCGCGGTGATCTTGTCGAGGATGGTCTTGTATTCCTTGATGTCGCGGTTGAGGCAGGTCGTGACCCTGTGGTCGGTGGCGGGAGCGAAGTAGGCGCCGAGTGTGATCTGCTGCATGAGGAAACGGAGCGTGGTCAAGTCCAGGCGCCTGTAGTGGAGGTTGGTGAGCTGGAGTCCGAGCCCCGTCCTGATCCATTTGATGTCGAAATCGACGTTCGTGCCGGCCGGATGTAGCGTATAGCGGTCGGCCAGGTCGCCGATTACCTTGAACACCTCCTCGGCGACCATGCTCGACGGGACGCTGTTTCCGCCGAACGCTTCGTCGACGAGACGGTTTTTCACGTGCAGCTCACTGATCGCGTACGAGGTCTTCGGCGTCAGCCTGATGGCATCATGGCGGATCACCCACCTCCACCCCTCGTGGTCGATGCCCGTGAGCTTCTCTCCCCTCATGTCGGTCAGGATCATCCCGACCTCCAGCAGCTGCCCGTCGCCCGGGTCCACTGCCGTGGTCTCGGTGTCCAGCCAGAGCAGCATGTCCGGCTTATTGCTTGTCATATCAGTGCCTTCCTTTCGTTGGCTTCGATGATTTCCACATGCCCCTGGTCGTCCAGGAGCACCCACCCATACAAGGCGTGCAGCATCGGCGTCTTCTTTGGGTTTTCGGTGGAGCGGAGCAGCCACCCGTACTCCCGGGCCTCCTCCGGATGGGCGTGCACCCACCCATGACAGCCGGTCGTGCCGGTGCCGCACAGGTCAATGAGATTCGCCGGCGAATGCACCTCCGCCCGGCTCGCCTGCGAGCGCCGTTTCCGGTGATGCCTGGACGCCGGACTCCCGAGCAGGTAGGCGCCGCAGCGCACGCAGCAGGATTCGTCGCGCAGGTCCACCAATTGGCAGGTCAATCGGCTTGGCTGGCTCATTTCCGGCCCCCGATCCATCCGACCAGCACCGCCAGGGCGAGCAGGATGATCGCAGCGATGGTCTGGCTCATGCCGCCTCCCACATGTCGTCGCGCATGTCGCGCAATTCGTCGCACACCGCGTCCACGCTCACCCCGTCCTTGAGTTTCGCGGCGATGCCGCACGCCAGGTCGTAGCTCGTGTCCGGGTTCAGGTCGAATTTGCGCAGGATCGCGGTGACGTGCTCGCACTTCCACGTGTGCCGGCACGGCTTCGCATCCTGCAGGTCTGCCGGTTTGCCCAGGCCCATCTCGTAGCCGCGCTTGAGCCACAGATCGAACGCGGCGTCGAGGTTCGCCGGAATCGCGTCGTTGGCGAGCGTCTTGTCCCTGAACTTCCCTACTTCGAAATTGCAGTCGAGCCCGTACCGGTCGGCGAGCGCCTGATGAGCGTCGTTGGGCGTCCAGTCGGCGAGCGCCTGGGTGCGGTCTGTGGGTTGGTTTTGGGTCTCGCGCGCGTGCGCGTACTCTCTCGGTTTATATGGTTCTTCCTTATATTGGGTTTGTGTGCAATCATGTTGCACCCCAGATTGCACCCCTGTTGCACCCCTGTTGCACCCCAAGGAGTCTTTTCGGGGTGCAGTCACGTTGCACCCCTGTTCCTCGGTTTGGGGTGCAGTCGCGTTGCACCCCTGTTCCTCGGTTTGGGGTGCAGTCGCGTTGCACCCCTGTTCCTCGGTTTGGGGTGCAATGGTTGCACCCCTGTCCTCGTCCATGACCAGGTCATACACCACGGGACGCTTGTTGCCGGGCAGGTGCTTGACCAGCCTCTGGTCTCCCCTGCGGATGATGCCCTTGTCCTGCAGATGCCGCAGCGCGTACCGCACCTGCCTGAGGCTCAACCGGCTCAGCTTCGAGATCTTCGCCGCGCCAAGCCACACGCCGCACCCCTCGGTGTCCGCATGATCGGCCATCACCAGCAGAATACGGAACTCGGATTGTTCCAGCTCGTCCGGGTCGATGTCATACAGGACCCAGTTCATCGCCTGCAGGCTCATGATTCCCCTCCGTTCAACAGTTCGTCGGCGAGCGCGGCGCCTTTGTCGGTGACGCTCCAGCCGAATGTCTCGGGTTGGATCAGCCCGTGGCGTGCCAGGGCCTGGAAGGTGCGATTGTCATTGCCGTCGCACGGGTAGGCGTTCGGGTTCTCGCGGATGTACGCGAGTCGATCCTTCATTCCTGGTGTGAGCCGTGTCATCGTCGCCCGCTTTCGCTATGGCGTGCGAGGCTGTCCCACGCGTACTGGATGGCGCCATGCTCGCCGGCCAACTCACCGTATGGGATCAGATGACCGCCCACACAGGTTTTCGCGTGCTTGAGGACGGCGGTGTACACGGCGTCGCCGAACTGCCGGCGGCTGATGATCAGATGGTCGTTCATTCCCGTTCTCCTTCTGTCTGTATTGGGATGATGTGGAAGGTGATGCGCCACAACCCCTGCGTACCCGTGGGCGTGGGGTCCTGCTGGAAGCCGGTGCGGCGGATATGCGACGAATCGTCGTCGATCCACAGGCCCGCCTCGGTCATCCCGTCGATGACCGGCTTGCACGTGGGCCACATGTTCGGCGGATCCACGCGATGCAGGTTCTTCGGGTAGGCGACCACGCACAGCAGGTCCACCAGACGGCCAGCCGTACGCAAGGCCCCGGAGTTCAACCCGTTGCGCGCCGCGTACAATCCGAGCCGGTGAAGCTCCATCACGCGATGGTTGTTCCGGTACGGATTGCCTTGGCTGCCGTTGCTTTTCAGCAGGAGCGGCTTGGACACGTCCACCGTCAGGAGCTGCTCGCCCATCTCACGGCAGAAATCCGCGTCCAGATGCGAGTCAAGATTCACGACCATAGGAGCATCACCAGCACCCTATAGCGGCCATCCGAGTCAAGGAACGTGGAATGGGCGCGCCGATACCGGAACGCCATGGGGTCGCACCGCCAACCGTCCACCTCGTTGTACTGGAAGCGCTCCAGATCCTCGCGCGCCGCCCGTTCCGACGAGTACGCGATCGGCCATGCATGCCACTTGCCCGGGTGCGCGTGGCACCACAGGCACGTCTCGCTGATCGTCCTATTGACGCTGTCGATAAGACCGCCCACGATCCCCTCCTTAGAATTCCGGCTCATCGTCCGGTCCGACGGAAGACGCGTCAGCGTCGGCGGCCCACGGGTCGTGAGGCCCGCCGATGGCCGGCTCCACCGGACTCGACTGGGATGCCTCCTGCCAGGAGGAGCCACCGAACGTGGCGCCACCCGAATACCCGTTTTGGCCGCCCCGATTGCCCTGGAAGCCGCGCGCGGACGATTGCTTGGCCACGGCCGCCGTCGCGTACCTCAGACTCGGGCCGATCTCATCGACCGTGAGCTTCACGACCGTGCGGTTCGTCCCGTCGTTCGCCTGGAAGGTCTCCTGCGAAAGCACGCCATGGGCGATGACGCGCATGCCCTTGGCCAGGCTACGGCTGATGTGTTCGGCGAGCTCGCGCCAGGCGGTGCAGCGCATGAACAGCGCCGGACCGTCCTCCCACTGCTGGGATTGACGGTTGAACGTCCGCGGCGTGGCGGCGACCGTGAAATTGCACACGGAAGCGCCGGTCGAAATCGTGCGCAGCTCCGGGTCGGCGGTCAGATTGCCGACTATCGTCAACTCGGTCTCACCGGCCATCGTTACCTCCCTGGTACTGGGCGATCACACGGAACAATCCTTCATGCTCGTGGTCCGGCGCCGCCTCCGCGCGGAACGATCCGGCCGGCCGCCAGGCGACGGTCTTGCCCAAACGGATGACGCGACGAAGCTCGATGGCGCGCTTGCGACTCAACCCAACGGCGACCACGCCGGGCTTGCCGAACCGTTTCAACGCCTCGGCCGCAGCGCCGTATCTGGTGGTACGGACTCCGGTGATGATGTCGTCCGGGAAAGCGTCCAGGAGCTTCACCCTGCCCAACAGCTGCAGATCGTCCTCGGTCCGCTCATCCTTCACCGGGACGATCGGCGCCTCCGGCTTCGACGCGGCTGACCGGTCCTGCCCAGGACGCTTGAGCCCCATGCGCGTGCAGTAGCGTCCCAGCGAGATGCGTTCGGACTGGTCCAACGCATCCCACCCCTGCTCACGCGCGATCTCGTACAGCTGCCTGAGATCACTCTCGGAATATTTGCCGCTGGTCGTCATGACGGCCTCCTTCCAATTCGAGTCGAAACCATGCAGGTTCCTTTCGGGCCGGCACCGGGAGTCGAACCCGATACGCGAGAGCGGGACAACCCGGATGAAGGGCTATCCGCGAGAGAGAGGAAGGATTCGCCCCGCTTCCCGCAGCCGTACCCCTGACGGGGCGCCGGCCAAGACGCGGACACCGGACGGCACTGGGGATTGCTCGTGGTGTCCGCGCTGTTCTGTTATTGGCACTGGTTTTCTACGTGTTTTCCTTCACGCCGCCCGACGAGGAAAGCAGAAAAACGCCGGGCAAGACTCCTACTCGCCGTCCTCGCTGTCGGCGATCGACAGCAGCGTCACGCCCAGCAGCCCACCCGCGATGAAGGCGAGGAAGTGCAGGACGCTGAACGCGCCGTCCGCCAACCCGGCGACCCACCAGACCAGCCCCCAGCCCGCCAGCAGGACGAGCGCGGCACCCATCACGATGCAGAACGCCAGCTTCTGCTCACGCTGCTTCACGGTCAGCGTCACCGGCCTGCGATGCCTGCTCATTTGAGCCTCCTGCAATCCCCGAGCATGGTCTCCGTGCGCCGCTGCAGGTTCGCCTTCTTCCAGGCGAGCACCACGTCCGGCACATAGCTGATACGGCCGGACACCGCGTCACGCAGATACGCCGGGCCACAGCCGATGCTCCGCCACTTCGCCATCGTCTTCACCGACCTGCCCAGGCAATCGGCCGCCTGCTGCGGCGACCAGGTAACCGAAGCCACCTCCGATACGGCCATCACTCACCTCCAGGAACGATAAACAACGGAATACGCCGGGCGGCGTTAGGAGAACCGCCCGACCCCCTCCTAAACTGGATGGATACAAGGCCCGCGCGGTCCAGACGCGGACCGGCCAGATTAGGAGAAGAATCAATGGAAGAAACCGAAGCGTTAGCCGCCATAAAAACCGCAATGGAAACACTGAAAACAGCGACAGACGTATTCGGGACGAAAAAACAGACGACCAATCTGGAGACCATACTGAACGGGATCATCGTGATTCCCCAATGCAATGAGGAGGAACTTCGCGAACTTCGGAATCGCGTCGATGCTCTAGAGTCAATCCTTCGTAGTGTTCGGCCCGATCTTGAGGAACGTTTGTACGATCCACACGGTGTTCAAGTTTCGCGGCTAGCAGCTCAATCACTGCGCAAGCAATGGGAAGAAGCCGATCAGCGCAATCGTCTCGCCTAGCAGCAAATCTTTTCATCACTCACCTCCAGAGACGACAGACGATGGAATACGCCGGGCGGCGTTAGGAGAACCGCCCGGCCCCCTCCTAAAGTTGGTGGTATCCCGCATGTCAGGAGTGCGGGCCGAACAGTTAGGAGAAGACTCATGCTCACACACCGACAGCAGCTCGAGGAGGCGCTCAACAACATCAGAACCGGCACCTCTCGCGCCGCGAGACTCAAGGAGACCGCGCAGAACCCAGAGGTTCGGGAACTCGCCACGGCCATGCACTTCATCGGTTACGGGGCGCAGCAGGCCATTCTCGCGTTCACCGACCGCGGACGGGTCAACGACATCGATTAGGAAACGGCAGAGCGCGTCGACCTGCTTCAGCATCACGGCGCGCTCAAGACGCTCAGACACCAGACAGAACCAATCCTCGCCCAAGGCATCGCGCACCGCTTTGGCGTTCAACATCCCCATCTCCGGATTGAGCGAGGACGCGCGCTCAAGATCTACACGGAGCCGGTCAAACGACCGGGCCAAAGATTCCAGGTCCATCACTCCCCTCCTTCCGCGAGCGCCTCAGACTTGAACTGCTTGCCGTCGACGGACTGCTCGACCTCGGAGAGGACTCCAATGAAGTTCAAGCCCAGCGCGTCGCAAATCGATATCACTTCCGGAATCGTCAAGAAGGATTTCTCCGGGTGATCCAATCTCCGGCAGAACGTCGTCCATGGAATGCCTGACGCCTGGGCAACCTGCTGCTTTGTTTTACCGGATTGCTCAATGGCGCGAGAAATCATTTGAGCCAACGTCATCGAATAGGTCAAAGTATCCATGCGGAACACTCTACTATCCGTTTGGATAGTGTCAAGCACGACACGCCCATACGGATATTGCAACATATTCATTCGGATAGTAATTTATCCATATGGATATCAATGAGGCAACGGCCAAAGCTCTCCAAGCGGCAAGAGCTGTCAGCGGCCTGACATTTGAAGAATTGTCCGCTAAATCCGGCGTTCCGGTCCAAACGATATACCGCATTTTTGGAGCGAAGCGCGACATCAAGCTTCCCCAACTCTATGCTCTAGCCCAAGCACTTGGGATCACAGTCGTAGAGCTTATGGAAGATGCGGAGCGCATCAGACAGCGCGCCCGTCGCGCCGATGAGCAGCTTGCCGATGATATCGCGTCGAATCCCGATTTGTACGATCTGGCCGCGAATCAGGACGAGAACAAGGAACTTGAGGCGGAAACGCCAAGGGATTAACAGCCAAACCGACAGGAACAACAGAAGGGCAATAATCATGGAATTCAACGAGGCAGTGTCGCAGATCGCGGCGAAGGTCAGGGACCTCAAGGACGGGATCCAGACCGAGGAGGCCACGAAGAACGCGTTCATCATGCCGTTCATCGGGCAGGTGCTCGGCTACGACGTGTTCAACCCGAACGAGGTCATCCCCGAGTTCACCGCCGACGTCGGCGTGAAGAAGGGCGAGAAGATCGACTACGCGCTCGTCCAAGACGGACAGGTGCAGATCCTCATCGAATGCAAGAAGGTCGGCCAGCCCCTCAGCCTCGAGAACGCCAGCCAGCTCTACCGCTACTTCGCGTGCACCAAAGCCAGAATCGGCGTGCTCACCAACGGGCAGGTCTGGAACTTCTACATGGACATCGACGAGCCGAACAAGATGGACTCCAAGCCGTTCCTCGTGCTCGACCTGCTCGACGTCGACGAGACCGTACTCCCGGCCCTGCAGAAGCTGACCAAGCCTGCGTTCGACCTCGACTCGATCGCCAGCAGCGCCGAGGAGCTCAAGTACGTGGGCGCGCTCAAGCGGGCCGTGGCATCCGAGTTCACGGAACCGTCCGATGAGTTCGTCAAGCTGCTCGCCGGCCACGTGTACGACGGCGCCTTCTACGCGTCCGTCATGGACAAGTTCCGCCCGCTCGTCGCCAAGGCCCTCAAGCAGTTCCTGTCCGACCAGGTCAACGACCGACTCAAGACCGCGCTCGGCGCCGACGACATCAAGGTCGCCCCCGTCGCCGAAGTCGAGGACGAGACGGACGACGTGCCCGAGGACGAGCCGGAGAAGGAGGACGGCGTCGTCACCACCGAGGAGGAGATCGCCGCCTACCGCATCGTCAAGGCCATCGCCTGCAGCGACGTGGATCCGGCGCGCATCACCATGCGCGACGCCAAGAAGTACTGCGCCATCTTCCTCGACGACAACAACCGCAAGCCCGTCGCCAGGCTCTTCTTCAACGGCCGCCAGAAATACGTCGGACTGTTCGACGAACACAAGAACTGCACCCGCCAACCCATCGACAACCTCAACGAAATCTACCGCTACGGAGACCAGATCCGCGAAGAAGTGCGCCGACTGCTGGAAAACGAGTGACCGGCATACGATACGCCGGCCGAGGAGTACCGAATCAGCCGGCGTATCGCCGAGAAACGGGAACAGGGACAGGACGCTACGAACGGCGAGTGATGAGGCATTGCGGCCGTTGGAGACTCGCCGTATGGCTTCACAGAAAGGTAAGGAGCGGGTAATATGAGCGTTAACAGTACCCCGCACGCGAGTGTCCACGACACAGCGAACCAGGCGGGGTCGTTCTCTTTCTCCCAGGTTAAACCGGCGCTGTCGTTCGAACAGCAGGTCGAGCTCATGCGCAGTCGTGGATTGGCAGTGGACGATGTCGATGAGGCGATCCGATGGCTGTCGGAGACGAACTATTACCGCATCCGCGGGTATTGGCTGAAGGCATTCCCCACCATCATCGTGCTCAAACGCATTTACGAACGCGTATGGCCGGAGAAATGGCCGCAAATGACGGCAACATTGGACACGCTTATCCGAAAGTATCCCGGAGTAGATCTGGTGCCCCTTGGTTTCCCGGAAGACTGGCGGCAAATCATCATGGAGCAGACATGAACGAGCTTCTGATGGACGCCTCAAGGATCGGCGTCCGCGTCGAGGAGCGGCGCCTGCCCAGCGGTCTGTGCGGCATCTACTACGAGCCGGCGCGGCTCATCATCCTGGATGAGTCGTTGCCGGACTTCCAGCGACGCTGCACGCTCTGCCATGAGCTCGTCCACGCCCGATACCACGACATCGGCTGCGGCACCCCATACGGGGCCAAGGCCGAACGCCGGGCGAGACGCGAGACCGCGCTCAGGCTCATCAATCCCTTGGAGTACGCGAGCGCCGAAGCCATCTGTGATGGTGATGCGTATCGGATCGCGTGCGAGCTGGATGTGACGCTGCAGGTGGTCGAGGATTACAGGAGGCTGCTGCATGACATGATCCCCGCATGAACACGAAAAAGCCCTTCACGGCGCTGCAACGCCGTGAAGGGCGGTGAAGACAGTTTCAAACCCAGCGAAGATTCTCAACCCGCTTCGATTCGCCATCCTAGCATCGAAGCGGAGGATGGAGCACACCCAAATGCCGTATGTGTCAGTCGTCAGACAATCCATGGCCTTCACCCTTGGAATCGTTGCGGTTCCTGATGGCATTAACCAGTTTCGGCCCGGTCTCGGCCAATCCGGCGACGGCGGATATGGCAGCAGCGACATCATGACCGGTGAACGCGAGGATGATGGCGACAACCCACGGCAATACCGTGTATCCGATGGAAGTCACGGTCAACGCGATGGATTCCAGCTTCGACGTATACAGGAGCGCCTTGTTCTGCGTTTCCACGGTCTGCTCGGTCATGCGCATGATGCGCTCGGGAAACGTCGGGTCAACGGCCTTGAAGGCGGCCATGTCTGCCGGAGACGGAACGGATCCGCTCCAGTATGTGGCGTGCGTTATCAGCGTTCGCCGAGCAGGATCCTCGTCGATTCGGCCATCGCTTTCTTGACCGCCGTCGCCGACGACCTCTGCACATCGGTCGCCGCTATCCGATTGCGCAACCTCCGGAACTCCCGCGCCGTGTCCGGACTGGTCGCAATCACCATTCCACGTTTCATGCCCTTGGCCACTGCGCTCCTCATCGGACTCCCCTTTGTTGCTGTCGGTCATTCCGTCCTCTGCACGGTACTCGTCATGACGTACGGCGCCTTGTCGCCGAACGTTGCTTGATGAGAATCATCGTACAACCCAAGCTAACCAAATCCAATCAAAGTTAACCGAATCGCATCCAAGAGCGTAAGAGAAGGGACACCAAAATGTCGATATCCACCTACCGGACCAACACCGGTGAACTCCGCTACAGGGTCAGATACAGGAAGCCCGACGGCACGCAGACCGACCGCCGCGGCTTCAAACGCAAGAAGGACGCCCAATTGTGGGAGGCCGACCACGTGACCGTCGCCATCGCCAAGGGCTCCTACGTGGATCCCGCGAGCGCGAAGAGCACCATAGGCGACCTGTGGCCCGCGTGGATCGCGAAGAAGAAGGTGAACGCGAAACCCAGCTACCTTGACGACCTGGAGGGCGCGTACGGCAAGTACGTGGCCGCGTATTGGGCGAACATCCGTATCGGCAAGGTATCGCGCGCCGGCGTGCAGCAGTGGGTGGGCGACATGACCCACGGGCGCGTCGACGGCAAGGCGAAGAGCGCGAGCGTCGTCCTCAGGGCGTACGGCATCCTCGCCGGGATCCTCGACGACGCCGTGGCCGACAACCTCATCCCCCATAATCCCGCGCGCGGCGTCAGCCTGCCCCGCAAACCACGGCGCACCAGACACACCTATCTCACCGCCCGGCAATTGTTCGCCCTCGCGGACGCGTGCGGCCCATACCGTGTGTTCGTGCTGACGCTCGGGCTGACCGGGTTGCGGTGGGGCGAGGCGACCGGGCTGACCATCCGCGACGTGGACCTCGACCGGCGCCGCTTCGACATCAACAAGAGCGCCACCGAAGTCAGGCGCAAAATCGTCGTCGGCACGCCGAAGACCCACGAACTGCGCACCGTCATGTTCCCCGCCATGCTCGCCCCGCTGCTGCCGGTACGCGGCAAGGGGGACGATGATCTGCTGTTCGCGGATCCGACCAGCCCGACCGGCTATATCATGCAGGTCGACTCGCCCAAGACCGGCAGCAGCTGGTTCACGCGCGCGTGCGACGCGGCCGGCGTGCCGCGCATGACCGTCCACGACCTGCGACACACCGCAGCCAGCCTCATGGTCAGGAGCGGCGCGAACGTCAAGGCCGTCCAGAGGCAGCTCGGGCACGCGAGCGCGGCCATGACCCTGGACGTGTACGCGGACCTGTTCGACGACGACCTGGACTCGGTGTCGGAGAGCATGAACCGGCTGCTCATCGACGCGAATGTGGGCAACATGTGGGCACGGGAGGGTATACTGACCGCGTAAGCCTTGGAAAATCAAGGGTTTCAGGACATGCGGTTGCGGGTTCAAGTCCCGCTCCGGACACAGACGAAAACCCCTTGGCTTCCAAGGGGTTTTGTTGTATCAGGCGAAAGGCGGCGGCATGCGCTTCATCCCACTTGAGTCGGTTGACGACGAACGTGTCGAGGCATATACGAATCTCACCGAGATCCAGCTGCGCAACCGTCTGGAGCCATCCAAGGGGCTGTTCATCGCCGAATCGCCGAAGGTCATCGACCGGGCGCTGGCCGCCGGCAGGGAACCGATCTCGCTGCTGGTCGAGGAGCCGTGGATCGATGGCATGGCGGAGACCTTCCGGTTCGTCGACGGGCATTGGGGCCCCGACGTGCCCGTGTATGTGGCGTCGCCCGAACAGCTGAAGCGGCTGACCGGATACCGTCTGCACCGCGGCGCGCTGGCGGCCATGCGCCGATGGCCGCTGCCCAGCGTCGAACAGGTGTGCGGGAACGCGCGCCGCATCGCCGTGATGGAGAACATCGTGGACCACACCAATGTCGGCGCGCTGATGCGCTCGGCCGCGGCGTTGGGCGTCGACGCCGTGCTGGTGACCCCGTCGTGCGGCGACCCGCTGTACCGGCGCGCGGCGCGCGTGTCCATGGGCACGGTGTTCCAGATCCCGTGGACCCGCATCGGCGGCGACGATACGCACTACTGGCCCGTCGAGGGGCTCGCCGAGCTGAACCGACTGGGATTCACGACCGCGGCGATGGCGTTGGAGGACGATTCGATCTCGCTGGACGAACTGGTACGCCGGCTGGACAACGGCGCCGACGCCCCCGACCACATCGAAAAGCTCGCCCTGATCTTTGGCACCGAAGGCGATGGTCTGAGCCACCGCACGATCGCCCACGCCGATCTGACCGTCAGGATTCCGATGAGCCACGGCGTGGACAGCCTCAATGTGGCGGCCTCCAGCGCCGTCGCCTTCTATTCGACTCGTGTTCACTGAAAAGTCGATGACATGCGGGGCGTCCTATCTTGCGAAACGAAAAAAATATGTAATTATTGACACTGTAGGTGGTTTGCAAGGAAGCGGGCCAACAGCAATGCAGTACGGTGTCGTAAGACGCTCTAAGAGAGGAGTGATCGGATGTCGAAATCCAATCCGAAGATTCTGTCCATCGTGCTAGCGGGCGGTGAAGGCACCCGATTGATGCCGTTGACCAGGGATCGTGCCAAGCCGGCTGTGCCGTTCGGCGGCGTATTCCGTCTGGTCGACTTCCCGTTGAGCAACCTCGTCAACTCCGGGTACCAGCAGGTCATCGTGCTCACCCAGTACAAGTCGCACTCGCTGGACCGCCATATCTCGCTGACGTGGCGCTTCTCGCCGCTGCTGGGCAACTACGTGTCCCCGGTCCCGGCGCAGCAGCGTCTGGGCAAGCACTGGTACCTCGGCTCCGCGGACGCGATCTACCAGACCATCAACATCATCGAGGACGTCCAGCCGGATATCGTGGTCATCGTCGGCGCCGACCATGTGTACCGCATGGACTTCAGCCAGATGGTGCAGCAGCATATCGAGTCCGGCGCCGAGTTCACGGTGGCCGGCATCCGCCAGCCGATCAGCCAGTCGAACCAGTTCGGCGTGATCGAGGTCGATCCCGAGCACCCGAACATGATCAAGAGCTTCCAGGAGAAGCCGGAGACCACCACCGGACTGCCGGACGATCCGAATTCGTTCCTGGCCTCGATGGGTAACTACGTGGCCAACACCGACGCCCTGTTCGCCGCGCTGGCGCAGGACGAGAAGGCCGAGAACACGAAGCACGACATGGGCGGCGACATCGCCCCGTACTTCGCCGGCCGCAACGAGGCCGGCGTCTACGACTTCAACACCAACGAGATCCCCGGCTCCACCTCCACCGATCACGCCTACTGGCGCGACGTGGGTACGCTCAAGCAGTTCTACGATGCGCATATGGACCTGATCTCCTATGTGCCCGAGTTCAACCTGTACAACTCGGAGTGGCCGATCTACACGATGTCCGGCAACCTGCCGCCGGCCAAGTTCGTGCATGCCGGCCGCGACCGTCTGGGCCACGCCACCGATTCGATCATCTCCCCGGGCGTCATCGTCTCCGGCGGCGAGGTGCATCACTCGGTGCTCTCCCCGAACGTGCGCATCCACTCCTGGTCGCAGGTCGTGGACTCGATCCTGTTCGACGGCGTGGTCGTCAACCGCCGCGCCCGCGTGTACAAGGCCATCCTCGACAAGAACGTCGTGCTCACCGAGAACTCCACGGTCGGCATCGACCCCGAGCATGATCTTGCCCGCGGCTTCACGGTGACGCCGGACGGCATCACCGTCGTGCCGAAGAACACGATCGTCGACGACTGATTCAGCGACGCCTGATTCGGCATAGAGACACGCATGAGGGGCCATCCTAACGGATGGCCCCTCATGGTATGCGGTATGTGGGAGATGGTGTGTGTAAGTCCGCTTGCTCTCCCCCGCCGCGTGTCAGTACTTCGGCATGGCGTCGAAGTTGAAGCCCAATGCGGCGAGCTGGTCGCGTCCCTCCGGCGTGATCATGTCCATGGTCCACCGCGGCTGCCAGGTCCAGTCGATGCGGAACTCCTCCACCAGTCCGGCCAGCGTGGCCGCGCACTCGTCCTCGATCAGGTCGGTCAGCGGGCAGGCCGGCGTGGTCAGCGTCATCGTGATGATGGCACGCCCCAACGCATCGATCTCGATGCCGTACACGAGACCCAGGTCGATCACGTCGATGCCGAGTTCGGGGTCGATGACCTGGTGCAGCGCCTCGCGCACGTCGGCCGCGGTTGCCCGCCCGATCTCGTCGACATAGGTCAGCGGGATGCCGCCGTCGGCTGTCTCCTTGTCCTCATGCTTCCCGCATTGGCAGGAGTGCTCCGCAGCCGGCGCGGCATCGGCGTCCTGCTGCGGACGGCCGTTGGGGAATCCCTTGGCTAGCGCGGGGTTCGCCATCACACGGCGCGCCGCCTGCTCATCGCCCAACGCCTTCTGCACGGAATCGAACACCGTATTGCGTGGCTCGGGCACCAGATTGTCGTTCATTCACACTCCCATTTCATCATTAGTCGCGACCATTGTACGTGGCTTGAATCGCCGCTACAAGACCCCGCATCGTATATTTCGCCGGCAGCAGCATGTCTGACCGTATGGGCAACACCCCGTTAGTGTCATACTTCGAGGCTTGTCCATACGCAACGTCACTGCATGCGTGCCAGCGCCTCGGCCACGGAAGCCTTCATGCCCTCCCAGCCGAGCAGCGCGCATTTGATCCGCATCGGGTATTTCGAAACGCCCTGGAACACCACGGCGTCGCCCAGATCCTCCTCGGCGGATTCATCGGATAATCCGGCGCCGCGCGAATCCATCAGCTGATGGAACAGACCGGCCAGCCGCATCGCCTCGTCCACGGTCTTGCCCTCAACCAGGTCAACCATAATCGACAGGCTGGCCTGTGAGATCGAACAGCCGTGGCCGTCCCACACGATGCGGTCGATGGTATGCGGGCGACCATCGCCGCCATCCGACACCTCGGCGTGAATCGTCGCCTCATCACCACAGGTGGGGTTGAACTGGTGAGATTCCCCGGCGGCGCAATACTCATGGCTGGCACGGACGACGCTCTCCCCCGCCTGCGCGGACTGTTCGCTCGCCAGATCCGGCGCGAACCGCTCGCGGCCGTGCGGGTTGCGGGACGCCTCCAGGATCACCTCCTGGTACATCTGTTCCAGATCGTCGCCGCTCATGCCGAAATCCATATTCACGCTCCTTACCGGATGGACCCCATCCGTCTCTTCACGACGTTGCCGAGGTTCACACGCGGAAGAACGCCCTGACCTTGGACACCGCCTCCACCAACGCCTGTGCGTCCGCCACGGAATTGTACACGCCGCTGGAGGCGCGGTTCGAGGCGTAGAGGCCGAAATGCCGGTGCACCGGCTGCGCGCAGTGGTGACCGACCCGGATGGCGATGCCCTGCGCGTCGATGAACTGCCCGACATCATGCGGGTGCACGCCGTCGACGTCGAACGCCACCGTGCCGATCCGGTCCCTGTTCTCGCGCGGTCCCAGGATGCGCACGCCGTCGACGTCGCCGAGCTTGAGCAGTTCGGCGGCCACCGCATGCTCGTGCGCGGCGATGGCGTCCATGCCGATCGCCATCATCCACTCCGCGGCCGCGCCGGCGGCCACCACCTGCGCGACCGGCTGGGTGCCGGCCTCGAATTTGGCGGGCGGCGCCATGTACTGCGCCGGACGGTCCATCCAGGCCAGCTCGACCATCGAACCGCCGAAATTCGCCGGGGGCAGAGCCTCCAGCAGTTCGCGGCGACCGTATAGGAAGCCGACCCCGGTCGGGCCGTACATCTTATGCGCGCTCCAGACGGCGAAGTCCACGTCCAAGGCGTGAACATCCACCTTGAGATGGGGCACGGACTGGCAGGCGTCGAGCACCACCAGCGCGCCCACGGCATGGGCGCGGCGGATGATCGGAGCCAGATCGGTAATCGCGCCGGTCACATTCGCCACATGGGTGACCGCCACCACGCGGGTGCGCTCGGTGATCACCTCATCGGCCATGTCGGACCGGATGCGGCCCTCCTCGTCCAGATCCAGCCACTTGAGCGTGGCCCCGGTACGCGCGGCCAGTTCCTGGAACGGCAGCAGCACCGAATGGTGCTCGGCCTTGGAGACCACGATCTCGTCGCCCGGATGCAGGGCGAAGCGTGCGGCCGCCGAACCGCCGCGTCCCAGCGAGGCGTTGCCGAAGGCGGTTGCTAGCAGATTCAACCCGGCGGTGGCGCCGCCGGTGACGACGATCTCCTCGCCGCCCTCATCCGCGCAGGCGCCGACCAGACGCGCCATCGAGGCGCGGGCCCGCTCGAACGCCACCGTGCTGCGCGCCGCCAATTCATGCGCGCCACGATGCACGGCGGCATTGTCATGACGGTAGAAATCGGCTTCCGCATCGATGACGCAGCGGGGTTTCTGCGCGGTGGCCGCCGAATCCAGATACACGAGCGGATGCCCGTGAACCGTCTGGTCCAGAATCGGAAACTCCGCCCGAATCGCATCGAAATCAACCATGCCCTTGCCTTCCATCATTCAATCCGCCGATGCATCATCCGTGTTCGCATTCCGGTGGTGCAGGCCGCCGCATACTGCGAATCCGCACCACCGCGGCGCCTACGCCAGCGCGGATTCGCTGTCGGCGCCCTCCGGCAGGAACTGGTCGTAGCCGCTCTCCTCCAGCTCGTCGGCCAGCTCCGGGCCGCCGGTCTTGACGAAGTGTCCGTCGGCGAACACGTGCACGATGTCCGGCTTGATGTACTTGAGGATGCGCGTGTAGTGCGTGACCATCAGGATGCCCAGGCCGGTGTTCTCCTTGGCGCGGTTCACCCCCTCGGACACGATGCGCAGCGCATCCACGTCCAGGCCTGAGTCGGTCTCGTCCAGCACGGCGAACTTGGGCTCGAGCAGTTCCAGCTGCAGCACCTCGGCGCGCTTCTTCTCACCGCCGGAGAAGCCCTCGTTCACGGAACGGGTGGCGAACTTCGGATCCATCTTGAGCCGCTTCATGGCCTCGGTCAGTTCCTTGGTCCACGTGCGGATGGCCGGCGCCTGGCCGTCGATCTCGGTTTTGGCGGTGCGCAGGAAATTGGTCATCGAGACGCCCGGCACCTCCACCGGATACTGCATGGCCAGGAACAGGCCGGCCTTGGCGCGCTCGTCCGGCGTCATCGTCAGCAGATCCTCGCCGTCCAGCAGCACCTGGCCGGATTCCACCTCATACTTGGGGTGGCCGGCCAGCGTGTAGGCCAGCGTGGACTTGCCGGAGCCGTTCGGCCCCATGATGGCGTGGGTCTCCCCCGAGTTGACGGTCAGGTTCACGCCTTTGAGGATCTGCTTGCGGCCGTCCTTGGTTTCGACCGAGGCGTACAGGTCCTTGATTTCCAACGTCGACATCTTACTTCTCCTCCCAAACGGTTGTCATGGCTTCGCTTTCGCCGCGGGCAAGCCGGCGGTCGATGATGGTCATCAGATGGTCGCCGATCTGCGGGATGCCGATCTCCTCGACCAGCTCGCCGAAGAACCCGCGCACCACCAGCTTGCGGGCCTCCGTCTCCGGAATGCCGCGCGACTGCAGGTAGAACAGCTCCTCGTCGTCGAACCGGCCGACCGAGCTGGCGTGTCCGGCACCGATGATGTTGCCGTTCTCGATCTCCAGGTTCGGTTCCGAATCGGCGATCGCGCCCGGCGTCAGCACCAGGTTGCGGTTGAGTTCGTAGGAATCGGTGCCCGGCGCGGTCGGCTGGATCAGCGCGTTGCCGACCCATGTGGAGTGCGCCCCATGCCCGTCGAGCGCGCCCTTGTACACGACGCGCGACTTGCAGTCCGGATGGTTGTGCACCACCATCGTGCGGTGCTCGATGTGCTCGCCCGGATCGGCGAAGTAGATGCCCAGCATGTTCAGGTCGCCCTGCGGGCCGCCGAAGTCCTGGTCCATACGGATGCGGACCACATCGCCGCCGAGCGTGACCATCGAGTGACGCAGGCTGGCGTTCTCGCCCACATGGATGCGGTGGCCGCCGACATGCTTGGAGCCCTTCTCCCACTCCTGGATGAAGGTGGTGGACAGGTTGGAATCGCGGCCGGTGACGATCTCCACACCCTCCGCGAGACGTGCCATGCCGTGGTGTTCGACGACGACGTCGGCATGGGTGCCGGCGTCGGCCGCGATGACCAGGTGCAGCGCATCCGGCGCGTCGCCGCCGCCGGTGACCGCGATGTGCACCGGCTGGGCGACGTCGCCGTGCAGGGTCACGACGGTCGCGGTCTTCACGACGTTCCATTCGACCGCGGAGATGCGGTCGCTCGGCTTGGACACGGTGCCGCTCGGCGCGACGGTCCTGTCCACGACCTCGACGCCGACCTGCGCGGGGTCCAACGGCGAACCGTCGATGCCGGTCACCTCGACCGTGGTCAGGCCGCTCGGCTCGAACACATCGAGGAATTCGGCGACGCGGTCCAGCGGCGTGTACCGCCACTCCTCCTGACGGGAGGTCGGCATCGCGAACGCGTCAAGGTCGAAGCTGCGCGGCGCACGGTCCGCGCTCGACGGCATGGCCGCCGGCACCGCGTACGGGTCGTTCGGATCCGCCACGGGAATGGTGATTTCGGTTTTCTCTGCCATCGGACTCAGCCCACCGATCCTTCCATCTGCAGTTCCACCAAACGGTTCAGTTCCAGCGCGTACTCCATCGGTAGCTCACGGCTGATCGGCTCGACGAAGCCGCGTACGATCATGCCCATCGCCTCGTCCTCGTTCAGACCGCGGCTCATCAGATAGAACAGCTGGTCCTCGGAGACCTTGGAGACGGTGGCCTCATGCGCCATCGACACGTCGTCCTCGCGCACGTCCACATGCGGATAGGTGTCGGAACGCGAGTAGTCGTCGACCAGCAGCGCGTCGCAGACCGTGGAGTTCGAGGAGCCTTCGGCGCCTTTGACGATCTTGACCAAACCGCGGTAGGCGGACCGGCCGCCGCCGCGCGAGATGGACTTGGCCACGATCGTGGAGCTGGTGTGCGGGGCCAGGTGGATCATCTTGGCGCCCGTATCCTGGTACTGCCCCTTGCCGGCGAAGCCCAGCGACATGGTTTCGGCCTTGGCGTACGGTTCGGCCAGGATGCAGGCCGGGTACTTCATCGTGGCCTTGGAGCCGATGTTGCCATCCACCCATTCCATCGTGCCGCCCTCGCGCACGTAGGCGCGCTGGGTGACCAGGTTATACACGTTGTTCGACCAGTTCTGCACGGTGGTGTAGCGCACGCGGGCGTGCTTCTCCACGATGATCTCCACGATGGCGGCGTGCAGCGAGTCGGTCGAGTAGATCGGCGCGGTGCAGCCCTCCACGTAATGCACGTAGGAGCCCTCGTCGGCGATGATCAGCGTGCGTTCGAACTGGCCCATGTTCGGGGTGTTGATGCGGAAATATGCCTGCAGCGGGATGTCCACATGCACGCCCTTGGGCACATAGATGAACGAGCCGCCCGACCACGCGGCCGTGTTCAGCGCGCCGAACTTGTTATCGTCCGGCGGTACGACCGTGCCGAAGTATTTGCGCACCAGATCCGGGTATTCGCGCACCGCGGTGTCGGTGTCCACGAAGATCACGCCCTGGTCCTTCAGCTCCTGCTGGATGGAGTTGTAGATGACCTCGGACTCGTACTGGGCGGCCACGCCGGAGACCAGACGCTTCTTCTCCGCCTCGGGGATGCCCAGACGGTCGTAGGTGTTCCGGATGTCGTCCGGCAGATCCTCCCAGGTGGCGGCCTGCTTGTCGATCGGCTTGACGTAGTACTTGAAGTCGTCAGCGTTGAAGCCGCTCAGGTCCACGCCCCAATCCGGCATTGGTTTGTCCAGGAACGCCTGATAGCCCTTGAGACGGATGTCGAGCATCCACTCGGGTTCGCCCTTGTCGGCGGAGATGGTGCGCACCACGTTCTCGTCGATGCCCTTCTTCACCGCCTCGCCGGCCGCATCCGAATCATGCCAGCCGTACTCGTATTCGCCGAACTGGCTGATGATCTCGTCATCCTGCCTGATCTTGTCCTCGTTGACGCGGGACCGGCCGGCCACGTACTGGCTCATCTCCACGTCAGCCGCGGCGCCGCCCGTCTGCCCGGGCGACTGTGGCGTCATCTCGTCCGTCACTGCGCGCTGCCTCCTTCATACGAATTGCTTCCATCCGCAACACTAATGGAATCAGCGGGAAAACACTAGTATCCGCCCGAAAAATCATCCCCGAGCGGATGTGAGGAAGCTCACGGGGCATCAACGGAGTTGTTCGCCGTCCAATGGCATCCTCCGAAAAACAGACGGTGCCACACGAAAATCGTGTGGCACCGCAATCAGCACAGTACTGAATCGTCAGCGTTCGGACTGATGAACCAGCGCGGCCCTGACCAGACCCGCGAACAGCGGGTGCGGCTTGGTCGGGCGGCTCTTGAACTCCGGGTGCGCCTGCGTGGCCACATAGAACGGATGCACCTCACGCGGCAGCTCCACGAACTCGGTGAGCTCGCCGTCCGGGCTCTGGCCGGAGATCACCAGACCGGCCTCGCGCAGACGGTCCTTATAGGCCACGTTCACCTCGTAACGGTGGCGGTGCCGCTCGGTGACATGCGTGGTGCCGTACAGTTCGGCGACCAGCGATCCCTCCAGCAGCTCGGCCGGGTAGGACCCCAGACGCATCGTATGGCCCATGTCGCCCTTGCCGGCCACGATATCCTTCTGCTCCTCCATCGTGGCGATGACCGGATTCGCGCAGTTCGGATCGAACTCGGTGGAGTCCGCATCCTCGATGCCGAGCACATCGCGGGCGTATTCGATAACCATCGACTGCAATCCCAGACACAGGCCGAGTGCCGGCAGACCGTTCTCGCGTGCGAACCGCAGCGCACCGATCTTGCCCTCGATGCCGCGGATGCCGAATCCACCTGGCACCACAATGCCATCGACCTGATCGAGCGCGGCCGCCGCGCCCTCCGGGGTCGCGCACTTGTCGGCGGCCACCCACTTGACGTTGACCTTGGCCCAGTTGGCGAAACCGCCCGCCTTGATCGCCTCGGTGACGGACAGGTACGCGTCTGGCAGGTCGATGTACTTGCCGACGATCGCGATGTTGACCTCATGCTTGGGATGGTGCACGCGCTCCAGCAGATCGGCCCACTCGTCCCAGTCCACGTCGTGGAACGGCAGACCCAGCTCGCGCACCACGTAGGCGTCGAGCCCCTCGTCGAACAGGATCTTCGGCACGTCGTAAATGCTCGGCGCGTCCACGCAGTTGACCACGCCCTCCGAATCCACGTCGCACATCAGCGAGATCTTGTCCTTGATGGACTGGTTGAGCGGACGGTCCGAACGCAGCACCAGCGCATCCGGGGAGATGCCCAACTGACGCAGCATCATCACCGAATGCTGGGTGGGCTTGGTCTTCAACTCGTGCGCGGCGGAGATGTACGGCACGAGGGAGACGTGTACGAACATGCAGTTGTCCGGCCCCAGGTCGCGGCGCACCTCGCGCGCCGCCTCCAGGAACGGCTGGGATTCGATGTCGCCGACGGTGCCGCCGATCTCGGTAATGATCACGTCCACGTCGTCGGAGGCCTGGGCGCGCATGCGGGACTTGATTTCGTCGGTGATGTGCGGGATGACCTGCACGCACTGGCCGAGGTATTCGCCGGCGCGCTCCTTGCGCAGCACCGACTGGTAGATCTGGCCGGTGGTCACGTTCGCCTTCTGGCTGAGGAAGACGTCGAGGAAGCGCTCGTAGTGGCCGATGTCCAAATCGGTTTCGGCACCGTCCTCGGTCACGTACACTTCGCCGTGCTGGAACGGGTTCATCGTGCCCGGATCCACGTTGATGTACGGATCGAGTTTCTGCTGCAGCACGCGGATGCCGCGCGAACGCAGCAGACGCCCCAGCGATGAAGCCGTCAGCCCCTTACCCAACGACGAGACCACGCCTCCGGTGACGAAGATGTGCTTGGTGATATGTTCCTGTGCATTGCCATGATGTCTTCTAACCATGGGATTTCATCCTATCAACGATGCGTGACGTCTTGGTGACGTGTGTCCACGATGCAACCCTGTCTTGGTCACCCACGGCCTTGTGCGAAGCCGATTCAAGCCCCCTCCCCCGTAGTTTCCGATCATGGGACAAGACTCGCCACCATCTCCACATGCGGGATGCCGTCTTCCAGGAACTCGGCGGAATCGACGCGGAAGCCGAACCGTTCGTAAAAGCCGATCGCATGACACTGGGCCTCGATGCGCAGCGTTTCAGCACCATATTGTTCGCACGCGATCCAGATTCCCTCACGCATCGCCATCGCCCCGTATCCTTTGCCGCGGAACCGCGTCACCACACGGCCCAGACTCGCCTCCGGGAACGAGACGCCTGGTCGCAGCACGCGAAGTCCGGCAACCAACTTCCCCGTGTCATCGCACACCATGACCTGCCACGAGCCGGGGTCCTTGCCGTCGATGTCCTGATAGGCGCACTCCTGTTCGACCACGAACACCTCGGAGCGGAGACGGAGGATCTCATGCACCTCCGGCACCGTCAGTTCCTCGAACGGCTTGGATATTACACGGCACCTATTGCGCATCACACCTGTCGTCATTGATGAACCTAGATTCGTTCTCACGCCTCCAGGAGGTGCGCCACGGCTTCCAGGGCCAGGCGGTACCCGTAGAAGCCCATGCCGGTGATGGTGCCGGTGGCCACGGGGCTGATGACCGAATACTTGCGGAACGCGTCACGGGCGGACGGGTTGGAGATGTGCACCTCCATCAGCGGCAGTCCAGCATCAGTGACCATGTGTGCGGCGTCGGACAGCCCGTACGAGTAGTGGGTGAACGCGGCCGGGTTCATGACCACGGGCGTCTGTTCGTCCACGGCCCGGTGCATCCAACCGATCATCTCCGCTTCGTCGTCGGTCTGGCGGACCTCGACCTCAAGCCCCAGTTCCTCGCCCCAGGCCGTGCAGTCGCGGCGCAGCGTCTCCAGATCCTGATGGCCGTAGACGTCGGGTTCGCGGACGCCGAGGCGTCCGAGGTTCGGACCGTTGACGACGATGACCCTGCGTGCCATATTCAGTTCCTTTCTCATGGATTCCTCCTCCTTCGGCAAGGAGATTGCCACACATCCGGGCATCACGAGAGATTCATAATGGCCGGCGTGCGGACCGTTCACGGGCGGATGCGGCGAAACGCCTCCTCCACGGCCTCCATCGGCGGATTCTCCAGGTGGATGACGTGGCCGACGCGGTCCAACACCACGAACCGCAGCATGTTGCCGCGCGCCTTCTTATCCCGGTGCATCAGCGCCAGCACGTCGGACCACGCGCCGCCGCCCCATGAGGTCGGCAAGCCCAACGCTCCGAGCAGCGAGCGGTGATAATCCACCAGATCGCGGTCGATATACCCGAGCAGGTTCGACAGCTCCGCCGCGAACACCATGCCGACGGCCACCGCGTTGCCGTGCCGCCACCTGAAGTGCTCGATCTGCTCGATGGCATGACCGAGCGTATGCCCGTAATTGAGGAACTCGCGCAGCCCCTGCTCCTTCAAGTCGGAGGAGACGTGGTGCACCTTGACGCGCACCGTGCGTTCGATCAGTTCGCACACCACGTCCTTCAGCGGCGATTCCAGGAAGGTCGCGCCGTCGAACCCGCGCAGCGCCGCGGCATGGGATTCCAGGATCCGCAGGATCTCCTCGTCCATGATGAATCCGGATTTGGCCACCTCGCCGAGTCCTTCGACGAAGATGTCGTTGGGCAGCGAGGCCAACGTCCGCACGTCGGCGAGCACGCCGGCCGGCGTGTAGAACGAGCCGACCAGGTTCTTGCCCTGCGGCGTGTTGATGCCGGTTTTGCCGCCGGTGGACGCGTCGACCATCGCCAGCAGCGAGGTCGGGCAGTTCACGTAGCGCACGCCGCGCATCCAAGTGGCGGCGATGAACCCGGCCAGATCGGTGGCCGCTCCCCCGCCGACGCCCACGATCGCGTCGGAGCGGGTGAAGCCCTCCTCGCCGAGACGCTGCCAGACGCCGTTGGCCACGTCCACGGTCTTGCCGGCCTCGGCATCGGGTACCACGATGTCCACGACCTCGTACCCGCCCTGGCGCAGCAGCGCACGCGCATGATCGGAATGCCGCTGCACGGGTTGCGTATGGATCAGCGCCACACGAGTCACCCGATCCCCCAGCAGCTCGGGCAGGTGGCTCATCGCCCGCTCCCCGATGCGCACATCGTACGGGTCGATGCCGGAACCGGTCACGTGCACGGCTCGTTCGTCGATCATATCCTTCATCCTCCTTGCCGCCTGCGCCGGCGACAGACCGTAGGTATGCACCACCACATTCGCCACATCCCGGAACACCGGATCGCGCACCTGGTACAGCGACTGCCACCGTTCGTCGGCGTCGCCGTTGAGCATCGGCCGGCCGCCGCCGCGCCGGGCGCGTTCCATCGCCTCGCGGGGGTCGGCCATCAGATAGATCACCTTGCCGCCCCCGGATACGTACTCGGCCAGGCATTCGCGTACCGCGGGCGTCATCGGGGCACCCCCGCCCAGCGAGAAGATGCCGTCGAACTCGTTGACGGTTCGTCGGATCAGATCGCTCTCGACCTCACGGAACGCCGGTTCCCCATATCGCTCGAAATATTCGGGGATGGACATGCCCACCTGACGTTCGATCTCCACGTCCGCGTCGAGGAACGGCAGCCCCATCAGCTGCGCGGTCTCCCGTCCGACGCGGGTCTTGCCCGCGCCCATCATGCCGATGACCACGGCCTGCGGATGGTTCGTCATCGTCAGTTCCCTCCTCCTATCCGTCCGAGATAACGGATGATTTCACACCCGTCGTCGTCATGGTGCGATCCGCGCATCGCCGGGCACCAGACGACGGGCATCAGCGCATATGCTCCGGCCACGAGGCCAGGTACGCCTCGACGTTGCGTCGGGTTTCGGCGATGCTGTCGCCGCCGAACTTCTCCAGCACATACCGCGCGATGGTCAGCCGCACCATGGCTTCGGCGACCACCGCGGCCGCCGGCACGGCGGTGGAGTCGGAACGCTGGTTGATGGCCTGCGCCGCCTCGCCGGTCAGCACGTCCACGGTGCGCAGCGCCTTGGGGATCGAGGGAATCGGCTTCATCGCCGCACGCACGCGGATCGGCTGCCCGTTGGACATGCCGCCCTCGATGCCGCCCGCACGGTTCGTCATACGCGTGATACGTCCGTCGCCGCCGACCATGATCTCGTCATGCGCCTGCGATCCGGGGCGCATGGCCTCCAGGAAGCCGTCGCCGATCTCCACGCCCTTGATGGCCTGGATGCCCATCAGCGCGGAGGCCAGGGCGGCGTCCAGACGACGGTCGGATTCCACATACGTGCCGATGCCGGCCGGCACGCCGTAGGCGATGACCTCGACCACGCCGCCCAAGGTATCGGCGTTGGCCTTCGCCTCGTCGATGCGCGCGATCATCCGCGCCTCGGCGGCCTTGTCGAGGGTCCGTACCGGCGAGGCGTCCAGGGCCGCCACATCGTCCGGCGCGGGCAGCGGGGCGGATGCGGGGTCCTCCACGCCCGCGCCTCCGATGGAGATCACATGCGCCACGGTGCGGATGCCCAGCGACTGCTCCAGGAACAACGCCGCCACGGCGCCGAGCGCCACGCGCGAGGCCGTCTCGCGGGCGCTGGAGCGTTCCAGCACCGGACGGGCGTCGTCGAAGCCGTATTTGCGCATGCCGGTCAGGTCGGCGTGGCCGGGGCGCGGACGGCTCAGCGGCGCGTTGCGTCCCTCGCGCGGCAGGTCGTGGTCGAGCGGGTCCGCGCTCATGACCTGGGTCCATTTGGGCCATTCGGTGTTGCCGATTTCGATGGCGATCGGCGAGCCGAGCGTCTCGCCGTGCCGCACTCCAGTGAGCAGCCGCACCTGGTCCTGTTCGAACTTCATGCGCGCACCACGCCCGTACCCGAGGCGGCGACGCGCCAGGGCGCCGACGATATCCTGCGAGGTGACCCGCACGCCGGCCGGCATTCCCTCGATCATGGCGACCAGCGCCTCGCCGTGCGACTCCCCTGCCGTCTGCCAACGCAACATGCCTGTACTCCTTGGTAAGTGGTGTTCCTTGCAACTTCGGTCTATCCTACCGGCATGGGCTACCTTGTTGCGCTGCCGAGTCTTCTATGTGGACTGGCGATCAGTGTTGAGGACATCCGATGCCGTCGGGTGCCGCGGTTGTGGGTGGCCGTGGGCTGCCTGCTGCAGCTGGTGGCCCTGATTGTGGCCGCGCTGCTGGGCAACGACCTGTTCCTGGTGCTGCAGGCGGCGCTGTTCGCCGTGCTGTGCGCCGCGGTGCAGTGCGGATTGGCGTTGGTCAGGCCCGGTGCGCTGGGTTTCGGTGATGTGACCGTGACGCTGCTGATGGGCCTGGCCGTGGGGACGGCCGGGCTATGGGGCGTGGTGGTCTGGTGGCTGGCGATGGGCGTGCTGGGACTGGTCTGGATGCTGCTGTGGCGACGGTTCGATTGGCAGGGGGACACCCCCTATGCGGGCAAGGTGCCGTTCGCGCCGGTGATCGTGGTGGCCGCGGCGGTGGCGCTGGGAGTCTGCGGATGATGCTGGATACCGTGTGAGGCGGCACCTCCCGCAGGATGACGCCGCCTCACACGGTATCGGGACCGATACGACCGATCAGTTCGCGTTGGGGTTGTTGTTCTTGTACTCGTCGCGGATCTTCCAGAATTCGTCCTCGGTGACGGCGAACTTGGTCTCGCCGGTTTGCAGGTTCGTGGTGACGAAGTACAGCCAATCGCCCTGTTCGGGGTTCATCGCGGCCTGGATGGCGTTGTCTCCCGGATTGCTGATCGGGGTCGGCGGCAGGCCTTGATGGATGCGCGTGTTGTACGGATTGGTGTCGTCCGCCAACATGGCGTCGGTCAGTTCGGCCGCAGTGATGCCCAGCCCGTAGGCCACGGTGGTGTCCATGCCCAACGGCATGCCGGCATCGATGCGGTTGAGGATCACACGAGTGACCTTGCCGTAATACTCCTGCGAGTTGACCTCGGCTTCGGCGATGGAGGCCATGATCATGATCTTCTCACGCTCCTCGCCGGTCGGCACTCCCATCTCGTCGAGTTTGGCGATGCGGGCGTTGACCATCTGCGTCAGGATATCCGAGGCGCTCTGCCCCTCCGAAGGATTGTACGAACCGGGTTCCAGCCAGCCTTCGAAACTGCCGTTGGCCTCAGCGGGCAGGATGCCGGCTCCGTCCCCGTCGATGATCGATTGGAAGTCGCTTTCGGGCAGACCGGTGACCTGCGCCGCGTTGGCGATGACGTCGCTGACACGTTCGCCGGGCCTGACCTCGATGAACCCGCCAGCCTGCTCTTGATCGGACAGCACCGCCAACACGTCCGAAGCTTTCATCTGGTACTGCAGGCTGAACGTGCCCGGGTACAGCGTGGAGTTGCCGGCGATGCTGGTCAGTGCCTCGGGGGATTTGATGATGTCCTGCTTGGTCAGGTTCTGCGCCACCGTATGCCAGTCGCTGCCGCTTTCCACAGTGAATTGCACGCTGCCGTTGCCCGGCCCCGGATAATCCTCGACGACGACCTGGGCGGCCTCGCGGTCGGCCTTCCACTGCTTCAATGCACGGTATCCGAAGAACCCCGCCGCGCCGACCAACGCCAGAACGACTACCACCACAACGGCGGCCACAATCCGATGCCTTTTGCGCTCCGAACGTTTGCGGCGCATCTCACGCCGGGAACGCGGCGGACGCGGCGGCAATGCGGAGAACCCGTCACCGTCCGAATCGGACCACTGCGTGTTCTCTTCGAAGAAATCACTGAAACTATCGGACACGGGGTCGCTCCTCTTACCTGTTCTCTCTGCTATCCAACGCGGTCTGCAGTATCACCACCGCCGCCTGCTGGTCGACCACAGACCGATGCTGCCGGCCACCGATCTGGGCATCATGCAGCAGCCGATGCGCGCTGACGGTGGTCAGTCGTTCATCCACCAATGTTACAGCCGGAACGGCCGTCAACGCGAATTGGCCGTCATCCAGGAGAGCCGACATTCTCTTTTTGAGGTTATCCGCCCACCGACGAGCCTTTTTGGCGCTTCTGCCCTCCGTGCCGTCCATCTGCAGGGGCAGCCCCACCACCACATGGTCCACGCCTTCATCCTCGATGACGTCGATCACCGTGTCCAATGCGAAGAAGGAATCGCCATTGACCGTGATGTTCCCCGCCGGATGGGCAAATGTCAGGCCCGGGTCGGACAGTGCCAGTCCGACCCGGGCGTTGCCCAAGTCAACACCGAGCCACACCATATGATGCGGCTCAGCCCTTCATTGCCTCATGCGTCAGCGACTGCAACGCGGCATCGATCTTAGAGGCATCGGAGCCGCCGCCCTGGGCGAAGTCCGGCTTGCCGCCGCCACCGCCGCCGAGGATCTTGGAGGCGCCGCGCACCAGATCGCCGGCTTTGATGCCGCTTTTGCGTGCCGCCTCATTCGTGGCCACGGCGACCATCGGCTTGTCGTCGGCGCTCACGCCGGCCAGCGCCACCACAGCGGGAGCATCCTCGCCGAGCTGACCGCGGATGTCCAGCACGGTCTTGCGCAGAGCATCGAACGAGCCGAAATGCCCCACGTTCCTGACGGCCACCTTGACCGGCGCGGCCGAAGCCTTGGCCTCCGCCACCAGTCCGGGCACCGTGGAGGCCAGCTGGCTCTCGTACATGGCGGCCAGACGACGGTCGGATTCCTTGAGCTTGGCCAGCAGCGTGTTCACGCGTTCGGCCAGCTCGTCCGGACGGGCGTTGAGCTTGTCGGACAGCTGGGAGACCAGCGCGTGTTCGCGGGCGTTGTACTCGTAGGCGCTCTGGCCGACCAGGGCGTCCACACGGCGCACGCCGGAGCCGATCGACGCCTCGGACAGGATGCTGACCTGGCCGATCTTGCCGACGTGGTCCACGTGGGTGCCGCCGCACAGCTCGCGGCTCCAGCCGTCCTCGCCGATCGAGACGACGCGCACGATGTCGCCGTACTTCTCGCCGAACAGGTGCATGGCACCAAGGGCGATGGCGTCGTCGAACTTCATCTCCTGCGTGGTGACGGCCAGGTTGTCGCGTAGCTTGTCGTTGACACGGGCCTCGACGGCGCTCATGATCGTCTTGGCCGGCGCCTTGGACCACTGGAAGTCGAAGCGCAGACGGTTCGGCGCATCCTCGGAGCCGCGCTGGGTGGCCTGCGGACCGAGCTCCTCGCGCAGCGCCTTGTGCACCATGTGGGTGGCGGTGTGCGAGCGGGCGATGGCGCCGCGGCGGTCCAGGTCGATCGTGGCGTTGACCTCGGTGCCCACGACCAGCGTGCCCTCGGTCAGACGGCACTGGTGCACGATCAGGTCCTTGATCGGCTTCTGCACGTCATCGACCTCAAGCACCGCGCCGTCGTCGGACAGGATCTCGCCCTGGTCGGCCAGCTGGCCGCCCGCCTCCGCGTAGAACGGCGTACGGTCGAGGATCACCTCGATGGTGGCCGGGGCGGTGACCGCCGGCACGGAGCCCTTGCCCTCCTGCATGATGCCGAGGACCTTCGAACGGCTGGAGTAGTCGGTGTAGCCGAGGAAGTCGATCGGCGCGGCCAGCGTCTTCTTGAAGTCGTCATACACGGACAGGTCCACGTTGTGGCGCTTCTTCAGCGCGTCGGCGCGGGCGCGGGACTTCTGTTCGGCCATCAGCTCGCGGAACTTCGCCTCATCGACCTTCACGCCCTGTTCGGCCGCCATCTCCAGCGTCAGTTCGATCGGGAAGCCGTAGGTGTCGTGCAGGGTGAAGGCGTCGGCGCCGGAGACGGTGTCCTTGCCGGCATTCCTGGCCTTGGCGACGGCCATGTCGAAGATCTCGGTGCCGGATTCCAGGGTGCGGCGGAAGGCGTCCTCCTCGCCGTACGCGGCCTCGGACACGTCATGGAAGGTCTGCTCCAGCTCGGGGTAGCTCGGCACCATCGCGTCCTTGGACACCGGGAACAGCGTCGGCAGCACCGGATCGGTCACGCCGAGCGTGCGCATCGCCTTGACGATGCGGCGCAGCAGGCGGCGCAGCACGTAGCCGCGGCCGTTGTTGGCCGGGCGCACGCCGTCGCTCATGATCATCAGCGCGGAGCGCACGTGGTCGGCGACCACGCGGAACTTGACGTCCATCGCCTCGTCGTCGCCATACAGGCGGCCGGACATGCGTTGCGCGGCCTCGATGACCGGGAACACCTCGTCGGTCTCATAGATATTGTTCTTGCCCTGCAGCAGGTAGGCCATGCGCTCCAGGCCGGCGCCGGTATCGATGTTCTTGTTCTCCAGCTCGCCGACGATGTGCAGGTCGGTCTTGGACTTGACGTTGTCGACCTCGAAGTTCTCGAACACCAGGTCCCAGATCTCGATGTAGCGGTTCTCGTCGGCGATCGGGCCGCCCTCGATGCCGAACTCGGGGCCGCGGTCCACGTAGATCTCGGAGCAGGGGCCGCCGG
>SAMEA3387510__coassemble_1427_pt1 | contig 45602 bp, 30 predicted proteins | sample SAMEA3387510__metabat2_low_PE_015 | metagenome-assembled genome bin SAMEA3387510 (sample SAMEA3387510) | Felis catus | biome: Faeces | place: United Kingdom | collected 2012
GTACTCGTTGCCGAGGTTGATCAGCTTCTTCAGGGCCTTGATCTGCTCGTCGTGCTCCTCGCGGAAACGGATCCAGTGCTCGATCTCCGGCTCGGTGAAGTCGTTGCGGTACGGCACGGAGTCCTTATCGCGCTGCTTGAACTTGATCAGGGCGTTCACGCCGTACAGGGCCACGCGGCGGTAGTCGCCGATGATGCGGCCACGGCCGTAGGCGTCCGGCAGACCGGTGAGGATCTTGTTGTGGCGGGCGACCTTGATCTGCTTGGTGTACACGCCGAAGACGCCATCATTGTGGGTCTTGCGGTACTTGGTGAAGATCTTCTTGATCTCCGGATCCGGTTCCTTGCCGGCCTCCTTGATGGCCTGCTCGACCATGCGCCAGCCGCCGTTCGGCATCATCGCACGCTTGCAGGGAACGTCGGTCTGCAGGCCGACGATCACGTTGTCCACCTCAGGGCTGTCGATGTAGCCGGCCGGGAAAGCATCAATGTCGGCCGGGGTGTGGGTATCCACGTCGTAGACGCGCTGCTTGCGCTCCACGGCCAGGTAGTTGTCGTCGAGATACTGCCACAGATGCTTGGTCTTTTCGGTCGCACCGGCAAGGAAGGACTCATCGCCCTCGTACGGCGTGTAGTTCTTCTGAATGAAGTCACGCACGTCGATATCGTCCTGCCAATGGCCGCCTTCGAAGCCGTCCCACGCCTTGGCGTTGAGCTCCTCCGGGGAGACCGCGGTTGCATCAACTGCTGTCATATCCACTCCTTCTGGGTGATCGTCGGCGACGCATCGTTACGCCGTCGTTGGTTCCTCATTGTAGCCGCAGCCGCCTGAAAACAAGCTGGGACACGACGTGAGCTACATCACATTCTCGTTACCGTTCACATAACCGCGGTCGGAACGGCGGGCCGTCGCTCCCCGATCAGGGACACGGCGGCCCATACCACGCTCCCGTCGCCGCACTACTCGCGGAACGCGGTCGTCACCGGCAGCCGGCGGTCACGGCCGAACGCGAGCGCCGTGACCTTCGGTCCCAGCGGATACTGCCTGCGCTTCCACTCGGCGCGGTCCACCAGACGCATCACCGTGTCCACGGTGGCCTCGTCGAACCCGTCGGACAGCAGGTCGGCCCGGCCGTGCGCATGCTCGATGTACGCGGACAGCACCCGATCCAGCAGCCCGTACTCGGGCAGGCTGTCGGAGTCCTTCTGTCCGGGGCGCAGTTCGGCGCTGGGCGTCTTGACGATGCTGTTGACGGGGATCATCACGCCGTCCGGCAGCGGCACGCCGGCGTCACGCCGCTCGTTGCCGACCACGGCCAGTCCGCCGATGCCCATGCCGGCCGCGGCGGCCTTGTTGCGCCAACGGGCCAGCTCCCACACGCGCGTCTTGAGCAGGTCCTTGATCGGCGCGTACCCGCCGACGGCATCGCCGTAGATGGTGGAGTAGCCGCAGGCGAGCTCGGATTTGTTGCCGGTGGCCAGGGCCAGCAGCCCCTTGGCGTTCGAGTAGGCCATCACGATGACGCCGCGGATGCGCGCCTGCAGGTTCTCGGCGGCCACGCCCTCCAGCGCCAGCTGGCTCTGGAACGCGGCGAACAACGGTTCGATCGGCTGGATGTCATAGTGGGCGCCGAGGTTCGCGGCCAGGTCGGCGGCGTCGTCCTTCGAGCCGTCGGAGGAGTACATGCTGGGCATCGAGATGCCCCAGACGTTCCCGCCGCCGCAGGCGTCCGCGGCCATGGCGGCCACCAGCGCCGAATCGATGCCGCCGGACAGGCCGAGCGTGACGCCCTTGAACCCGTTCTTGCGCATGTAGTCCTTCAGTCCCAGCACGCAGGCCGTGTAAACCTCCTCGTCCGGATCCAGATCGGCGGCGATGCTGGTCGGCGTCTGACGCGCGGCGTCGGTGTCGAGCGTGAAGTAGCTCAGGTCCTCCATGAACATCGGGGAGCGCTCCAGCAGCGTGCCGTCCGAGTCGACCACGAAGCTGCCGCCGTCGAAGATCAGGTCGTCCTGCCCGCCCACCTGGTTCAGGTAGATCAGCGGCGCGCCGACCTCGCGGGCGCGGCGGACCGCCAGCTCCATGCGCGTATGGGTCTTGCCCTCCTCATATGGCGAGCCGTTCATCGTCAGCAGCAGGTCGATGCCCCGTTCCGCCAACTCGGCCACGGGGCCGCCGTCCTGCCAGATGTCCTCGCAGATCGCCACGCCGATGCGCGCGCCGTCCACGTCGATGACCACCGAACGGTCCCCCGCGGAGAAGATGCGGAACTCGTCGAACACGCCGTAGTTCGGCAGGAAATGCTTGTCATAGCCGGCCCAGACCACGCCTTCGTGCAGGACCACCATGCGATTACGCGGCTTGGAGGTCTCGGGGTCGGTGCCGACCGTGCCGACCGCCACATACAGCCCCCCCATGCCTTCGGCGGCGAGCGCGGCGGCCAGCTCGTTCGCCTGGTTCCATGCCGCCTGCCGGAAGGTGCGGCGCAACGCCAGGTCTTCGATCGGATAGCCGGTCAGGGTCATCTCGGGGAACACGACCACGCGGGCGTGCTCGCCGGCTGCGCGGCGGGTGTAGTCGAGCACCTTGGCGGCGTTGCCGGCAAGGTCGCCGACGCAGGTGTCGATCTGGGCTAGGGCAAAGCGAATCTGTGTCATGTCCCCCAGTCTAGCCGCCATGCGCCCAACCGGACATCGGCGGATTCGCATCCCGCACCGGCTCGCCTGCGGCTCGACGCATCGCGTGAGGGAGGAGCCAATTCCGCAGGCCCACGGAACGCAGATGTCTGCCATCGCACCGCATGCGGACAAGCAGCCGGTTTCCATCGGGACGACGCCCGATACACTTGGGAACGTCAGGTATCCGTTCCCGGGAGGTTACGAGGATGAAGTCGCATGATATCAGGGCCGTGTTCTTTGACGTGGACGGCACCCTCACCAGTTTCACCACCCATGAGGTTCCGGCGTCTACCATCACGGCGCTCCATCGGCTGCGGGAATGCGGCGTGCTGGTGTTCATCTGCACGGGCCGCGCGCCCTCGCAGTTCGAAGTGGTGGCGCGGATGCTGCCGGTCGAATTCGACGGCATCGTGGCGGCCAACGGCCAGTACTGCTTCGACGCCCAAGGATTCCTCGACACCCGGCCGATCGACGGCGATGACGTGGCTGTGATCGTCGATTGGCTGGACCGCAATCCGGACGTGGTCGCCACCTTCAGCGAATGCGACTACGTGTATTTCAACCGGATCACCCCCGCGATGGAGGCGACGTGGAATCAGCTGGGCAAGACCGCGCCGACGCGGTTCGTTGACGACCCACATACCCGTCCGTTCACGCATGAGACGTTCCAGATCAGCCCGTTCATCACCCCCGAGCAGGAGGCGGAGCTTGTCGGCCTGTGCCGGAACGTGACCGGGGTGCGCTGGCATCCCGACTTCACCGATATGATCCCCGCCGACGGCGGCAAGCCGCGCGGCATCCGCTGCTTCATGGAGCACCATGGGTTCTCCCGGGAGCAGACGATGGCGTTCGGCGACGGCGGCAACGACATCGCGATGCTGCGGTTCGCCGGCATCGGCGTGGCGATGGGCAATGCGAACGACGAAGTCAAGGCGGTGGCCGACTACGTGACCGATGACGTGGATCATGACGGCATCATGAACGCGCTGCTGCACTTCGGCATACTTCAATAGGGACCACGGTGATTCACGGCACGGCGGATATCATCATCAGCAGCACCAGCAGCAGCACATTGGCGATGGTGAACCACAGCAGATAGCGACCACGGTGCTGCGGATACTCACGCACCACCATCTTGTAGGAGATCAGGCTGGCCATCGAGGCGATCAGTGTGCCCAGCCCGCCGAGGTTGCAGCCGACGATCAGCCCGGTCCAGTCATCGGTGAATCCCGACAGCAGCAGGGCGGCCGGCACGTTGCTGACAATCTGGCTGGCCAGCACGGACACGATCTCCACGCGCCCCTCCAGCATGGCGGCCAGCAGCTCACGGAACGGGTCGATGTTGCCCACATTGCCGATGAAGATGAAGAACGCGATGAACGTGGCCAGCAGCGCGTAGTCGACGCTGGCCAGCACATGCCGGTTCACCACCAGCAGCGTGACGGCGGCCAGCGCAGCGACCGTCCACGACGGCACCAGACCGAAGATGGCCAGCAGACAGAGCACGAATCCTCCGGTGCAGCCCACCAGCGAACGCCGGCGGCATACGTGCACGTCCACCGAAACGCCCTGCACCGGTCGAGGACGTCGCAACCCCACGCCGATCACCGCCGCCAGTACGATGCCGGAAACCGCCACATACGGCAGCGTCAGCGCCACCAGTTCGCCGAAGCCCATGCCCGATTGCGCATAGAGGTACAGATTCTGCGGGTTGCCCATCGGGGTGAGCATGCTGCCGAGATTGGCGGCGATGGTCTGCAGGATCACGGTCGGCACGATCAGCCGCTCCCACCCGGCCATGCGCAGCACCACCAACGCGAACGGTACGAAAGTGATCAGCGAGACGTCGTTGGTCACCACCATGCTCAGGAAGAACGGCAGGAAGACCAGGACCATCATCATGCCGCGGGTGGTCGCCACGCGCTGGAGCAGCGCATCGCTCAGCCGCGCGAAGATGCCGATCTGCTGGTACCCCTTCATCACCGCCATCAGCGAGAACAGCAGCGCCAGTGTATCCCAGTCGATGTATCCGAGATAGTCGGCGGACGGCGGCACGACGAACGCCGAGGCGATCGCCAGCACCACGGCCACGCACAGCACCGTTTCACGGCGCAGAAACCCGAGGATACGTCGAATGGGCAGGGTCATGGGTTGTTGCTCTCCATCACTGGGATTCGTTGGATGTCTGTGCGTTGCGGCAGGGATCGGTGCATGTCAGTGCGTGGCGCCGGCCACCGTGTCGTCCGCCTCGTCGCCGCGAACCACGGCTTCGATGGCGTATTCCAACGACGCGGCGATGGTGTCCAGCGGCATCGACGGGGTGCCTTCGGGCTTGTCCACCACCTGGCCGGGTTCGTACGGCACGTGCATGAAGCCGGCGATGGTGCCGGGGAACCTCCGCTCGCACAGATACAGCGCGTGATACATGATGCTGTTGCATACGAAGGTGCCGGCCGTGTAGGAGACGAACGCCGGCAGATGATGCGCACGGATGCCGGCGACCATGGCCTTGACCGGCACGGTGGCGAAGTACGCCGCGGGGCCGTCCGCGCGCAGGGGCTGGCCCAGCGGCTGTTCGCCGTCGTTGTCCGGGATGCGGGCCTCGGCCAGGTTGATGGCCACCTGTTCGACCGTTACGCAGCTGCGGCCGCCGGCCTGCCCGACGCAGATGACGGCGTCGGGACGTTCGGCGGCGATGGTCTGCTCCAGCACCTCGGCGCTGCGCGTGAACACGGTGGGGATCTCCAGTTTGACGACCTGCGCCCCCGCGATGGTGTCCGGCAGCAGTTTGCCCGCCTCGTATGCCGGGTTGACGGATTCGCCGCCGAACGGGTCGAATCCGGTAACCAGAATCTTGCTCAGCATCATCAAACCTCCTGTATTTTCCTGCGGCTTCGCAGTACTGCCGTTATCCGAATCCGACGCCGATCCGCCCCGCCGGTATTCCTCATTCATTTATACCCGCATCCCGGCAAACCATCAGCATGCGACGAGCATGTAGATAATCTGCACGACGATCATAACGAGGGCGGGCAGCACCTGGTTCTTGATCACGCCCATGCGATCCTTCATCTGCAGCATGGCCACGGGCACGATGTTGAAGTTCGCGGCCATCGGCGTCAGTAGCGTGCCGCAGTAGCCGCAGGTCAGCGCCAGGATGCCGACGACGGCGGGGTCGGCGCCGAGGGAGAGCACGAACGGGGCGCCGATGCCCACAGTCATCACGGTGATGGCAGCGAAGGCGTTGCCCATGATCATCGTGAACAGCATCATGCCGAGCGCGAACACGATGATGCCGACGGTCAGGTTGCCCGCGGGGATCACGCCGCCGACGATCCGCGCGATGACGTCGCCCACGCCGGCCGCGTCGAAGATCGCGCCCAGACTGGCCAGCAGCATCGGCAGCATGCACAGCGGGCCCATCGCGGACAGCAGCCGCTCGGAGTCGCCCAGGAACACGGCGGGCGTGTTGGCACGGTTGAACGCCCACAGGATGATCGCGGAGACGAACACGCCGATGCAGCAGCCGGCGAGCGCGCCGATGGCGGGAATCAGCGCGCCGGCGACGGCGAAGACGCCGATGGCGAGCGCGGGGATGAACACCTTCTGCCCGATGCGCCGGAAGTTGCCCTCCACCTCGGCGTCGGTCGGTTCGGCGGCCTTGCCCGGCTTGACGCGCTGGGCGATGGCGGGGATGACCATGATGACGATGAGCAGGCCGTCGATCGCCGCCGGGATCCAGCGGCCGAAGGCGATGACGACGCCGAGCAGCGTCCAGAAGACGAAGGTGCCGTAGCGTGACGGGTTGGACCTGTCGCGCAGGTTGTGCACGCCCGCATAGACGCTCATCAGACCCATGAGGATGTAGAAGACCTCCATGATCTTGTCGGCGGACGGGATCTCGGAATCCATGAAGAACGCCATGACGTCACTCCCCTTCCTTCACGGCCTGCACGGACGATTCGGGCGCAGCGGGCCGTGCGGGCGCAGCGAACGTATCGCCGCCGCAGTACCTGCGGCGCAGGTGGTTGTCCTTGATGATGTAGTAGACGGCGGTGACACCCACGGCGATCAGCGCGACCGGGATCTCGATGATGGCCAGCCGCAACAGGTCCACGTCGTAGCCGAGCGGCGCCAGGGTGGTCTTGACCAGGATCGCGCCCGAGGTGCCGACGAAGAGCACCTGGCCGAAGAACCAGGCCACGTTCTCCATGCCGGAGGCCATGCCCTTGAGCTGTTCGACATACCGTTCGTCCGGCTCATGCCCAGAGGCTTCGATGGCGCCGACGGCCATCGGCATGATGATCGGACGCACGAATCCGGCCACGCCGCCGAAGCTCACGTTGAACGCGGCGAACACCAGACGCATCACGCCGTACAGCGCGATGATGATGCCAGGCGTGGCGCCCTTGGCCTTGCCGATCAGCTCGGCGGCGGCCTGCTTCAGGCCGTTGCGTTCCAACGTGCCCGTGACCAGCAGGATGATGATGAACAGCGCCACGCTGCGGTTCGAGACGAACGATTCGCCCAGCGTGGTCAGGAAACCGTCGATGCCGAGATTGCCCAGCAGCGCGGTGACGATGGCGGCCAGGAACACGATGAGGATTGCGTCCAGCCGCAGGGCGAAGCCGACGATGACGACGGCGATGCCCAACAGCACCAGGTATTCCATGTCTTCAGTCTTTCCTCGTTCTCCATGCGGGTGGGCCCGGATATTCTCGGTCTTCCGGATCCCACCATGCGATTACCGGCTGACCATGATACCCCAATGCATAGTCATTCGAGCACGCGCATATTTTTATGCACACCTAGGCGCGGTCGGGGCGGCATGGGAGACTGGCAGGCATGAGCACTACAGTTATCATGCACACCTCCGAGGGTGGCATCACCATCAACCTGTTCGACGATCTGGCCCCGGAAACCGTGGCCAACTTCGTGGGACTCGCCACCGGCGAGAAGACCTGGCGCGATCCGATGACCGGCGAGGAGAGCAACGAGCCGTTCTATGACGGCCTGACCTTCCACCGCATCATCAAGGACTTCATGATCCAGGGCGGCTGTCCGCTGGGCACCGGCACCGGCGGCCCCGGCTACGACTTCGACGATGAGATCGTGCCGACGTTGACCTTCGACCACCCGTACCTGCTGGCCATGGCGAACGCCGGTCTGCGCCGCGGCATGGACGGCGAGATCCACGGCACCAACGGCTCGCAATTCTTCATCACCACCGTGCCAACCCCGTGGCTCAACGGGCATCACACGATCTTCGGCGAGGTGGCCGACGACGACTCCAAGGCCGTGGTCGACAAGCTCGAGGCGCTGCCGACCGATCGCTCCGACCGTCCGATGGAGCCCGCCGGCATCATCTCGGTGGAAGTGGTCAAGTAGGTAACGGCCCCACCGTTCGATTCATCGATATCGGTGGTGGCGGCTCCGCAGCGAGCCGCCACCACCATTTTTTGTGACTCTGACACATCGTGACCGTGACACGAAGAATCACAGTCACGAAAAACCGCGGTTTTATTGGGATTCCACCAAATAGATCACGGTCATGATAGATCAGAGTCCGTGGAAATGCGATTTACGCCCCCACCGATACATCACCGATAGATCAGAGTCACGGCTATTGCATGCGGCGCAGGCGCGGTTCGGCGGAATCCTTGGCGCCGGTGATGCGGTAGACGTCGAAGACGCCGTCGATCTTGCGCACGGCGGACAGCAGCGTGTTCAGATGCTGCGGGTCGGCCATCTCGAACGAGAACTGGCTGATGGCCACGCGATCGGCGCCGGTGGCGATGTTGCCGGACATGATGTTCACGCCGTGGTCCGAGAGCACCCGCGTCACATCGCTCAGCAGATGCGGGCGATCCAGCGCCTCCACCTGGATCTTGACCATGAACAGGCCCTTCGTGCTCGTCCATTGCACGGGGATGACGCGTTCGGGCTGCCGGCGTTGCAGGTCGATCATGTTCTGACAGTCGGTGCGATGCACCGATACGCCCTGGTTGCGGGTGATGAAGCCGACGATGTCATCGCCGGGGACGGGCGTGCAGCAGCGCGCCAGCTTGACCCAGACATCGCCCACGCCCTTGACGGAAATGCCCAGCGCATTGGTGGGCTTGGAGCGTTCCGGCGTGCGGCGCAGCGGCAGCAGCTCCTGCTCGGCCTCCTCGTCCACCTCGTCGGAACCGGCGTCCTTGACCAGATGGGCGATGACGTTCTGCGTGGAGACTTGGCCGTCGCCGATGGCCGCGAACAGACTGTCCAGGTTCGGGTAGTTGAGCTCGTCGGCCACGCCGATCAACGCCTCGGGCGACATCAGCGTGGAGATCGGCAGGTTGCGCTTGCGCATGGCGCGGGTCAGGTCGTCGCGGCCTTCCTCGATGGCCTCGCTGCGGCGTTCCTTGCTGAACCACTGCCGGATCTTGTTGCGGGCCTTCGGGCTCTTGACGAAGCTCAGCCAGTCGCGGGATGGACCGGCGGTATCGGACTTGGAGGTGAGCACCTCCACGGTGTCGCCGTTCTCCAGTTTGGTGTCCAACGGCACCAGACGGCCGTTGACGCGCGCGCCCATCGTACGATGGCCCACCTCGGTGTGCACGGCGTAGGCGAAGTCGACCGGCGTGGCCTGCGCGGGCAGGGACACGATCTTGCCCTTCGGCGTGAACACGTAGACCTCGGCCGAGCCGAGATCCTCCTTCAACGAACCCAGGAACTCGTTCGAGTCGGGGGTCTCGCTCGTCCAATCGGCAAGCTGCTGGATCCACTTGAGGTTGTCGGCCTCGCTGAGCTCCTGGTTCTCGCCGTTCTCGCGCTTGCGGTCGTCGGCGTCCGGCGAGCTCAGCACACGCCCGGCCTGCCCGTTGGCCTTGTACTTCCAATGCGCGGCGATGCCGAACTCAGCGCGGCGGTGCATATCCCACGTGCGGATCTGAATCTCCACCGGTTTACCGCCGGGCCCCACCACCGTGGTATGCAAGCTCTGATACATGTTGAGCTTGGGCATGGCGATATAGTCCTTGAACCGACCGGGCACCGGGCTCCATCGCGCATGCACGGCACCGAGCGCCGCATAGCAGTCGGTGATCGTATCGACGATGATGCGCACGCCCACCAGATCATAGATGTTTTCGAAATCGTGCCCGCGCACGATCATCTTCTGGTAGATCGAGAAGTAGTCCTTCGGACGGCCCGTCACATACGCCTTGATGCCCTGCGCCTCGAGATCGTCATTGATCTCGTTGAGAATCTGCTTGAGATACACGTCACGCTGTCCGGCGCGGCGCGCCACCAGCACCACGATCTCGTTGTAGATCTTCGGATAGAGCACCTTGAAGCTCAGTTCCTCGAGCTCGGTTTTGATGGCGTTCATACCCAGGCGGTTGGCCAGCGGCGCATACACGTCCAGTGTTTCGCGGGCTTTCTTCTGTGCGCTGGAGGTTTTCACATACCGCCACGTACGAGCGTTGTGCACACGATCGGCGAGCTTGACCACCAGCACGCGCACATCGCGGCTCATGGCCACCACCATCTTGCGGATGGTCTCGGCCTGCGCCGAATCGCCGTATTCCATCTTCGAAAGCTTGGTCACGCCGTCCACCAAGCCAGTGACGGTGTCACCGAATTCGGCACGGCATTCGTCCAACGTGTAGTCGGTGTCCTCCACCGTATCGTGCAACAGTCCGGCAGCCACCACCAGCGGCCCCATACCCAGATCGGCAAGGATCTGTGACACTGCCAGCGGATGGATGATGTACGGCTCGCCGGACTTGCGCCGCTGGGCGGAATGTTGGCGTACCGCGCGCCGATAGGCACGATTGAGGATGTCCATATCCTCGCCGGGATGATGCGCCTTGCAGGCGTTCATAATCGGTTCGAGCGGATCAAGCGGATTACCGCTGATCTCGCATCCGAGCATACGAGCGGAGAAATACTCATCATCAACGTCGGACATCATCGTTGTACCTCCTCTCGTATGCACTCCATCCTACCCTTACAGGGCACGAATCTCGCGCGGAATGTCGGGAATCACGCAGATACGCCGGTGGAACCGAATCCGCGCTCGGCACGAACCGAACCGGGCAGCGTTTCAGACGGAATAAACCGCGCCTCCACATACCGCTGAATCACCAGCTGCGCAATCCGATCGCCGGGGTGGAACGTCACGGTATGCTCCGGATCCAGATTGATCAACGGCACCTTGATCTCGCCGCGATATCCGGCGTCCACGGTTCCGGGCGCGTTGAGCACCGTCACCCCCTGGCGCACGGCCAGACCGGAGCGCGGATGCACCAGCGCCACATACCCCGCCGGCAGCGCGATGGCCACGCCGGTCGGCACCAGAGCGCGTTCGAACGGCTTGAGGGTCACCTCCTCGGTGGTCACCAGGTCGGCGCCCGCGTCACCGGCATGCGCATACCGAAGTTCAATCGGATGGGATGGGTCGATCGACCGGATCAGCACCTCCACGTGCTCCGGCTCGTTATACGCCTCGTCGAATGCCATCAGGCGGCGCACTCCTTGCAGATCGGCTGGCCGTCCGCGGTGGTTTCGGCCAGCTGGCTGCGGTGCTTGACCAGGAAGCATTCCGAGCAGATGAACTCGTCGCCCTGCATCGGAATCACTGTCACCGAGGCATCCTCATTGCTCAGATCGGCGCCCGGCAGCTCGTAGTCCTCGGCGATGGCGTTCTCATCGTCGTCGATGTCGCTGGCCGAATTCTGCGCGCCCTTGCCCAGAGCCTGCAGCGACTCCTCGTCCTCGTCCTTGTTGCGGGGCGAATCGTAATCCTGTGCCATGGTGGTCCTTTCTCCGTAATGGCGATTATGCGCCATAGAATACATGACATTCCCCCGCATAGGATACACGATTTGAAATACTCGTAAAATCCGACACGTGGGGCACAATGGAATAAGGTCCGGTTCGCAAGAGGAAAGTGGTGCGCTCATGCCTGATCAGCCGCTTGTTCAAGCCCGTTTCGACCATGTGGACGCCGAGGGACGCCTGGTGTTCGTTGCAGGCGAGGAACAGTTCGCCGTCCATGTGGACGACACGCTGGAGCACGCCATCCTTGAGGCCAAGCAGATCACCGCGGAGATCGCGCCGCGGCCGGCGCCCTCGCAGACGTTGCCGATCTCGCAGATCCAGTCCCTGATCCGGGCCGGCGCCGACCCCGCGCGCGTGGCCGAACGCTATGGGGTGAGCGCGGCGTTGGTCAGAAGGTTCTCCGCCTCCGTGGAAACCGAGAAGCAGTACGCCATCGAACAGTTCCTTTCCGTGCCCGCGCCCAAGGACAGTCGCGCGCATACCCTGTCCGAGCTGATCGACCGCACGTTCGCCGCGGCGCGGGTGCGCCCCGAGGATGTGGTCTGGAAGGCCACGCGTCGCGGGCTGGAACCGTGGCGGATCACCGCGCAGTTCACCTCCGCCGGGCGGACCATCCGCGCCGAGTGGTCGTGGAATATGCACGACAATGCCGTGACGTGCCTGAACCGCACTGCCGGCAAGCTGCTGGGCGAGCAGGGCGGCGATCGACCGGGGCAGGCCGTTGCGCCCGCCGCCGAATCGGGGTACGACGACGGCTTTGCCGTACCGCTGAATCTTCCCGGCGACTCCGCCCGCTCCGCACGCATCGAGCAGACGGTTTCGGCGTGGAGCACGCCGGAGCCCACGATGCCCGCCGTCAGGCCCGATCTTGCGCAGCCGGCAGCACCCGCGCCGGCCGACAACGCCGCAACGCCGCAGCCGGAACCGACCGTCTCCCCCGCACGGACACCCGCAGCGGATCCGTCGCAATCCGATGCCGACGCTGCCGACGCGACGGCCGCCCCCACGCCGGTGCAGCCCGCGGCCAAGCCGAAACGCCGCTCCGGCCGTTCCGCCGTTCCCAGCTGGGACGAGATCCTGTTCGGCGACTGAATCGACCAGGCCCGGTCAGTTCGCGCCAAGCCCGGTCGATTCAGTCCGCTTCGATTCAGACCGGTTCAGGCCAGGTCGATCAGACAGGGGATGTCCATCTCCAGCATCGTGTGCGCGCCGTGCACGCTGGGCAGCTGCATCGCCTGCGTCGTTTGCATCCGCGAATCGACCATAGTCAACGAGCCCACGGCCGAAACCAGCACGTCGCCGATCATCGGCTCCACACGCGGTTCGACCGGTCCGAACAGCCCCTCGGCCAACGCCTGCGCCCTGGTACGGACCTGTGCCCCATCCCCTAGGAATTCCCGCCATCGATCGGCGATATCCTCCGGGTCCTCGCCCTCCTGCGCGTACAGCATCACCGACCGCGGTTCGCCGCCCACCATCGCCACTCCCCGCGCCAACTGCGGCGTGACCGCGATGTCGATGCGCCGCTGCGAATCGGAGGAGACCATGCCGTGATCCGCGGTGATGACGATCAGCGTGCCCTTGGGCACACTGCGGCGCAGCAGGGCCAGCTGCGCGTCGATGCGTTCGAATGTGCCGATCCATTTGTCGCTGTCCCAACCGTAGGTGTGGCCGATCTTGTCCGCGTCGCGGATGTACAAATAGGTCAGGCCGGGCGTACGCGCGGCATCGGCGGCGGCGAGTACGCGATCACGGGGCAAAACGTTCGAGATGTAGTCGGTGCCGCGCAGCGCCGCCTCGGTCAACGGCGATGTGGCGAATTTCGGCAGCCCCGAACTGGTGACGCGCACGCCACGGTCCCGCAGCAGTTCGAAAACGGTCGGCTGGCGTTGCAGGTCGCGCGGGGCGATCGCCTGCCTGAACTGGATCATCTGGGCCAGCTCGCCGGTTTCGGGGTTGCGTTGCGTGTACCCGGTCATGCCGGTCAGTCCGGGGCAGGTGCCGGTGCCGAACGTGGACATGGCCGCCACCGTGGTGCTGGGTGCGCAGGTGGAGATCGGCCGCTGGTTGGCCGGCTCGTTCATCAGCGACCGCAGGTAGGGGGCGTGGCCGAGCCGCATCGCCAGATTCCAATACCCCAGGCCATCAATCAGCACCACAACCGCGGATTCGACCTCCGGCAGGCCCAGCTTCCGGTGCGCCTCGTCCGGGTCGCGGTGCACCGCCGTCGGCGTCGGGTGCCCGATCGCGCAGGCCAGCGCCGGCAGCAGACTCGACAGGTGCAGCGCTCCCCCACGCGCGGCGCCGTCGGCGTCGTCCCCATACCGCGCGACCGGCACCGGTCGCAGCAACTCCTCCATCTCGGGCACGTCCACACTCATACCGTTCATTCAACCACCGTCGGGCGAAAACCGAAGTCGGCAGGTTTCGCCGTTGCGGTACACTGGTTCGGTTTGTAGGTTTCCTGTTGGTTTCAGTGTTGGGAGCTTGTCGCATGGCATCACATCGCAAGACGGCGCAGCCGGCCTTCGACCCGCGCACGGTCAAGGAGCATATCGTCGAGACGCCGTTGAACGAGGAGATGAGCAAGTCGTTCCTCGAATACGCGTATTCGGTGATCTATGCGCGCGCCCTGCCCGACGCCCGCGACGGCATGAAGCCGGTGCAGCGCCGCATCGTCTACCAGATGGGCCAGATGAACCTGAACCCGGACCGCCCGTACATGAAGTCGGCGCGCGTGGTCGGTGAGGTGATGGGTAAGCTCCACCCGCACGGCGATTCGGCGATCTACGAGGCCATGGTGCGTCTGGCGCAGCCGTTCGCCATGCGTCTGCCGCTGGTGGACGGCCACGGCAACTTCGGCTCCCTGGATGACGGCCCGGCCGCCTCCCGTTATACCGAGGCCAGGCTCGCGCCCGCGGCGCTGGGCATGAACGCGAACATCGACGAGGATACGGTCGACTTCGCGCCGAATTACGACAACAAGCTCAAGGAGCCGACCGTACTGCCGGCCGCCATCCCGAACCTGCTGGTCAACGGCGGCTCAGGCATCGCCGTGGGCATGGCCACGAATATGGCCACGCACAACCTGGGCGAGGTCATCAACGCGGCCAAGCACCTGATGGCGCATCCGGACGCCACGTTGGAGGAGCTCATGCGCTACGTGCCGGGCCCGGACTGGCCGGGCGGCGGCATCATCATCGGGCGCGACGGCATCCGCGAGGCCTACGCGTCCGGCCGCGGCACGCTGACCACGCGCTCGGCCACGCATATCGAGAACGTCACGGCCCGCAAGAAGGCGATCGTGGTGACCGAGCTGCCGTTCATGGTGGGTCCCGAACGCGTGCTGGAGCGCATCTCCGAGGGTGTCAAGAACCGTAAGCTCGAAGGCATCTCGGGCGCGATCGACCTGACCGACCGGCATAACGGCACGCGCATCGTCATCGAAATCAAGACCGGCTTCGACCCGAACGCGGTACTCGTGCAGCTGTTCAAGCACACACCGCTGCAGGACAACTTCACGATGAACAACGTGGCGCTGGTGGATGGCCGTCCGCACACGATGGGTTTGAAGGAGATGCTGCAGGTATGGATCGACCACCGCCGCCTGGTGGTGCGCCGCCGCAGCGAATTCCGCCGCACGAAGGCGCAGGAGCGGCTGCATCTGGTCGAGGGACTGCTGCTGGCGATGGTGGACATCGACGAGGTCATCCAGGTGATCCGCTCCTCCGACGACGCGGACGCCGCCAAGAGCCGACTGATGGCCGTGTTCGACCTGGACGAGGTGCAGGCCCAGTACATCCTGGATCTGCGGCTGCGCCGCCTGACCCGGATGAGCCGGATCGAGCTGGAGGCCGAGCGCGACGACCTACGCCGCAGGATCGAGGAGCTGGAGCGCATCCTGGCTTCGGCGGACGAATTGGACCGCGTGGTGGTCTCCGAGATGGACGACGTGGCCGACCGGTATGGTTCGCCGCGCCGCACGGTGCTGCTGGATGTGGACCCGGACGGTTCGATGCACCCGGTGACCGCGGCCGGCGCCGAGGGAGTGCCCGCGGGGGCGATGGAGGCCGTGCGCGCCGCGCACACCGTGTCCTCCGCCGAGGCCGACGTGGCCGCCGCTGCCGCCGCCAGAAAGGCCGGCGAGGATGCGGGCGCCGTATCCGCGCTGCAGTTGGACGACGAACCCTGCGTGGTGATGATGAGCGCCTCCGGGCTGATCGCCCGCACCTCCCCCAGCGCGTTGGATGTGTGGGAGTCGCGCTCGTCGGGTGACGCGCGCGCGGACGGCGACCAGATCGTGGCCCTGTTCCCGACCACCACGCTGGCCTCGTATGGTTTGATCACGTCGGCGGGACGCCTGGTGCTCGCCCATGTGGCCGACCTGCCGGCGCTGCCCGCCTCCACCACGCTGAGCGTGGCCGGCGGCGTCAAGGCCAAGGAGCTGCTGGGCACGACCGAGAACACTGATCCGGTGCCCGGCGAATACGTGGTGACGGCGATCGCGATGACCGCCCCGCCGCGCAAGGGCGATGCGCCCGACTCCGACGGCGCGTCCGGGGATGCGCTGCCGCCGCTGGCGATCGGCACGCGCCACGGCGTAATCAAGCGGTGGAACCGGGAATCGCCGACCACGATGGATTCATGGAGCGTGATCGACCTGAAGGACGGCGACACGGTGGTGTTCGCCGCGCCCGCCGCCGACGAGGACCGGCTGGTGTTCGTCTCCTCGGATTCCTCGCTGCTGACCTATGAGGCCGGCAACGTGCGCCCGCAGGGCCGTACGGCCGGCGGCATGGCCGGCATCAAACTGGCCGACGGCTGCCAGGTGGTGACGTTCAATGTGATCCCGGCCGGCAAGGTGGCCTGGACCTATGAGGAGGGCGAGAACGGCCTGTTCTCCGCCTCCGGCGCGGTGGTGCTCACCGTGGCCGGTGACGCGGACGCACTGCCCGGCACCGAGAACGGGTCGGCCAAGGTCACCCCGTTGGAGATGTACCCGACCAAGGGTCGCGCCACTGGCGGCGTACGGTCGCAACGCTTCCTCAAGGGCCAGAACACGCTGATCTTCGCGTGGGTGGGTCTGTACCCGCTGCATGCCTCGACCGAGGGCGGCAACCCCGTGGAGCTGCCGAAGCCGGATATGCGCCGCGACGGTTCGGGCACCGAGCTGGCCGCGCCGATCGCGTTCGCGGGCTGAGTTCGGACGGCTGCTCGGTACCGAACCATATCCGATGCTTTTTCTGGTTCGGTACCACGATGGTGTGGTACGGAACCAGAAGACCCCTGTTATGACGGTTGTGTACCGCAATGTCGTGGTACGCAACCGGGAAAATCCCATCGCGGCGGTTCCGTACCGTACCACGGGCTATCCGTCCAGATGGAATCCGCATTATTCCGCCATTCTTCAAAGCCGGTCAGGTCTGTGGTACGGTACGGAATCCCATAATCGCCGCATCCAAGACTCCGTACCACAAGCCTATGGATTCGTGCATGGACCCGCTTGGCAGAACATCGATAAAACAGATTATCTGAGAAGATATATCATTAGCTCCCATACCTACCCATTATCTTTATAGCAGGCTCAGCAAGTCTGTTTTTCACGCACCACCTGCCGTTATGCGGCAGGATTCTATCAGGAATATTGTCATTCCCCTTCTCATTGCCTTCAATATCCACCGGAACTCGCCCAACGGTTCCGGTCAAACCTTCGTTAGATTATCCCTCGGTTTCCGGCTGAATCGGGTATCGTTCACAAAGCGAACATCCCATCACCGGTACAGCTTCATGCCCTGGGGACAGGGGGTGAAGCCGGCGGCGTGCAGGATGCGGGCGGCTTCGGTGCGGGCGGTCAACGGCTCGCCGTTGAGATCGGCGAAGGTGACGCTGCCGGAGGGGCGGCGCTGCAGGGCATAGGCGAGTTCGGCGAAGGCGCGGCGCAGCGTGTCCCCGTCGTCGGTGAACGTGGTCAGGTGATGGCCCTTGACCGCGGCGTAGACCACCGGGTTGCCGTGGTCCAGCACCACCATGCCTCCGGCACGCCGCAATGGTTTGTTGGCCGTGCCGCCATACTGCGGCCAGGCCACGGCCGCACCGGTCAGGTTGGCGGGATCCATGACCTCGATGGCCACACAGGACCGGCTGTGTCCCTCCCCCGCATGGCGCAGCTGGTCCACGGTGTCGCGCCGGGCGAACTGCGCGGCGCCGAACCCCTGCACGAACATGCCGCGCACCAGCATGCCGTGCTCCTCCATACGGCGCAGCACCGGATACAGCGCGGAGAAGCCGCCCGGCACGTCCTCGGCGTCGATCAACGGCGGGGCGATGATGCCGTACCTGTCCAGCAGAACCTCGATCCGCGCCAGCAAGCGCTGTTCGGCGGTGGCGGTGACGGTTGGCACGGCCGACCATAGCCCCTGCATGAGCACCGGCACCTGTACGGCCACGCGGGCGCGGCGGCGTGTGCGGCCCACGGATACGTTGCGCGTGGCATGGGAGCTCACAGCCGACGCCATGGCGCGAACGGGTGTCAGCGAACTGTTGGTCACCGCGCCCTGCCAGACCAGCGACCACAGGGCGTCCTCGAATTGGCTGTTCGACCAGGCCGGGGGGCGGATCTCCCCGGTTTCGAGATCGACCGGTTCGGTATCCGGCCTCCATGCCGCGCGAACCAGTTCCGCCAGCCGTTCCGCCCGGAACGCGCCGCCGGCCGCCAGGACGTGCAGGATGGCGTCGGGCAGCGTCCGCACAGACTCCAACGCCTGTCCCGCATCATCGTCGGGCGCAGTGTCGCCGGTCATAGTGTCATCGGGCGCGCCATCGGATGGATGCCCAGTTGCGTCGGCTGCCGCGGTATTGATCAGTAGTTCCGAGTCGGCGGGATGGAAGGCGATGCGGCCGGGTTCCTTGGCCTTGGTGCCGGCGGTTTTCTCCCCGGTCCACACCACGTCGCCGGAGGCGAGCAGTTCGTCCAGTATGGCGGGCTGGTAGCCACGCACCCGAGCCGGGAACACCGCGCCCTCCCACACCGGCAACGGCAGGGACACACCCTCCAGCTGTTCGATGACGCGCATCAGCCCGTCCACGCCGTCGTACCGTTCGCCGCCGACCGGGCCTACACCCTGGCGATCCAGCAGCAACGCCTGATAGACCGCCGGCGCCACCGGTTTGATGGCCTCACGCGCCTCGTTCAGCGAGCGTGCGCGGATGCGGCGGAACACATCGCGATGCAGATACTGAACGGGCCTGTGGTCATCCGACATCTCAACATCTGGACCCATGCCGCCGACAAGCTTGCCCATGCCGCCATACGGTTCCGCACCTTCACAAGGTTGTGCATCATCGACGGTTGAGCGAGAACCGTTTCCCTGCCCCGGATTCGTCATGAACAAGCCGGTCAGCACCTCGCCGCGCGCTTTGAGCTCGTCAAGCTCGCGCACCGCGCGTTCGGCGTCCAGATGCAGCTCCGCCATCATCATGTCAACGGTGAACGGGCCATGAGTCTTGGCGTATCGGGCCACGCGGCCGGCAACATCCCGCTCGTCCAGTTCGTTCCAGAACGTCCGCCCGGCCAGCTCCCGCTCCACATCGTGGATGACGTCCGGGTCGAACACTGCGGTCATGTCAGTGGTGCCGAGCAGACGCTCCAGCGCGTCGAAGTCCAGCGAGAGCAGGGCCGCGCTGCGTTCGGCGTGCGGCTGGTCATACTGGTACATCACCTGCCCCACATAGCCGAACATGATGGTTTCGGCGAACGGCGACGGCGTCTGCGTCTCGACATCGACCACGTCGATCTCACCGTCGGAGAGCCGTGTCATCAGCCGCCGGAGCGCGGGCAGGTCGTAGACGTCCTGCAGGCATTCGCGGGTGGTCTCCAGCAGCAGCGGGAAGTTGCACTGCGTCCGCGCGGCGTTGAGCAGTTGGACGCCACGCAAGCGCTGCTGCCACAGCGGCACGCGCTTGCCCGGGTCGGTGCGCGGCAGGTACAGCGAACGCGCTGCGCATTCGCGGAAACGTGCGGTGAACAGCACCGACTCCCCCACCTGTTCGGCCACCAGTCGTTGGATGTCATCGGGATCGACCGCAAACAGCTCGGCGGCCGGGATATGCCTATCGGACTGCGGCAGCAACAGGATGATGCCGTCGTCGCAGGCGTAGACTTGACCGTCGTATCCGTAGCGCTGCTTGATCCGGTTGCCGACGATCATCGCCCACGGTTCGTGCACACGCTTGCCATACGGCGAGTGGAGCACAATCCGCCAGTCGCCCTCCTCGTCCGGGCATCGCTCGACCACCAGCGTGCGGTCGGTCGGCACCGCGCCGGTGGCGATACGCTGCTCGTGCAGCAGTTGGGCCAGATTGGAGATGGCGTTGCCGTCGAGTCCATCCGAGTGCAAGCGATCCGTCGTATCGTCATCGAACGATGCTGCATCCGACGACGCCATGTCGTCTGACGTTGCCGTGCAACCGGATGATGCTGGGTAATCGGATGATGCTGGGTAATCGGATGACACCGCTCGTTCGGATGACGCTGGACGATCGGATTGCACCGTGTCAACGGATGGCACCGCGCGATCGCCGTCGTGCAGGCCATTGACCATATCCCGCACGAACCGGCCCTGCATCTCGCCGAATCCGGCATCGCGCCCGAAGCCCTCGCCGTGCCAGAACGGCAGTCGGGCCGTGCGGCCGGGGGCCGGCACCACCACCACGCGGTCGTGGGTGATGTCCTGGATCTGCCAGGTGGAGGTGCCGAGGGTGATGATGTCGCCGATGCGGGATTCGTAGACCATCTCCTCGTCGAGTTCGCCGACGCGCCGGGGCCCTTTGCCCGCCTCCTGCTCCGGCAGGACCACCGTGTACTGGCCACGGTCCGGGATCGTGCCGCCGGAGGTGACGGCCAGACGCTGCGCCCCGGGCCGCGCGGAGATCAGATGCTCCTCATGGTTCCACATCAGGCTGGGCCGGAAGGCGGTGAACGCCTCGGAATCATAGGCGCCGGTCAGCATGCCGAGCACCGAGTCGAACACGGAGCTGTCCAGGTCGGCGAACGGGGCGGCGCGGCGCACCACCTGATACCAGTCGTCGGGGTTCAGGTCCTCCATGGCCGCGGCGGCCACCGTGTGCTGGGCCAGCACGTCCAGCGGGCAGCGCGGTATGGAAAGCGGCTCGATGTCGCCGGTCTGCATGCATTCCACGGTGGCGGCCGCGCCGATGATCTGCTCGCGCGTCAACGGGTAGAACAGCGCGTGGGAGACGCCGCCCACCTGATGATCGGCACGACCGACCCGCTGCAGCCCCGAGGATACGGATAGCGGCGGGGAGACCTGGATGACCAGGTCCACGCTGCCCATATCGATGCCGAGTTCCAGGCTGCTGGTGGCCACCACGCAGCGCAGTCGGCCGTGTTTGAGGTCCTCCTCGATGCGTTTGCGGCGATCCTTGGACACCGATCCGTGGTGGGCCATGGCGATGGTGTCCTCCGGCGCATGCGGATGGATGAGATTCGTGGACGGCCCCGTCATGGGATGGAAATGCCGCTGACCGGCGTACGGTTCATCCGACCGAGGCGCATCCGCATCGCCGTGGCCGGGCATGGCGGCGTACAGGTCGTTGAGCCGCGCGGTGAGCCGTTCCGCCAACCCACGCGAATTGACGAACACGAGCGTGGTGTGGTGGCTGAGGATCTCGTTGAGGATGCTGCGCTCCACGGCGGGCCATACCGATCCGGCGCGTTCGTCCGCCGACGTGGCGTCCCCCGGCACCGATGCCGTCTCCCCCGCCCCGACGTCGGCACGCGCCCGCAGCGGACCTTGAGCCGGACCCGGTGAAGCCGTGACGGTGCCCTGCCGCTCGGCGAGTCTCATCATGGCCGGCGTGACCCCGCTGATGGAGGGAAGTCCGGACGGTTTCCCGCCGCCTGCGACACGCGCCCGGTTCGTGGAATCGGCGGATTCGAGCATCTGCTCGACCGGTTCGACCACCTTGAGTTCCATGGCGGGGTGCGACTGCACGTCGACGATGGTGACGGCCCGCGCGCCACCGAGGAACCGCGCCGCGGCCTCGGCCGGACGCACCGTGGCTGACAGTCCGATGCGCTGTGCGGGTTCGGCGGTCAGCATATCCAGCCGTTCCAGGCTCAACGCCAGATGCGCCCCGCGTTTGGTGCCGGCGATGGCATGGATCTCGTCCACGATGACGGTGCGCACCGTGGACAGGATGCGCCGCGCCTTGGAGGTGAGGATCAGATACAGCGATTCGGGCGTGGTGACCAGGATGTCCGGCGGGTGCGAGGCGATGGCCCGCCGCTCCTGCGCCGTGGTGTCGCCGCTGCGCGTGGCCACTCGGATCGACGGCGGGTTGAGACCCATGGCCTTGCATTGGGCGGCGATGCCCGCCAGCGGCGTTTCCAGATTGCGCGCCACATCCACGCCCAGCGCCTTCAACGGCGAGATATACAGCACCTTGACGCCCTTGGCGGGTTTGCGGGAGCGGGAGCCGCCCGCCTCCCCCGCCTCCGGCGCACGGTTCATCAACCGGTCGATGGCGTACAGGAACGCGGAGAGCGTCTTGCCGGAACCGGTCGGCGCGATGACCAGCGCGTCGTCCCTCTTCGCGATAACCGGCCAGGCTTGGCGCTGCGCCGCTGTCTCCCCCTGCGCGAACGCATGCCTGAACCATGCCCCGGTGGGTTCGGAGAACAGATCCAGACATTCGTACATATGTTCGATTATGGCAATGTGCCGGGACGGATTCGACCGCCCGGCACGCCGTCAGCTTCGGCGACCGACCGACAGGGCATACCGGGGCATATCAGCCTAGGTCAGACGCCAACGCGTGCCGCGCATCTCAGGCCAACAGACTGTCGATATCATGCCACCGGCGCACCGGGCGCAGCACCGGCGGCGCGAGCAGGCCGCACCGCGCCAGACCGTCACCCTGCAGGCCGGTCCCGTGATAGTAGTGGTTGGCGGCCGACGACGTGACCCGGACCGTCAGCGCATTGACCCCGGCATGCAACGACCCGCCGAGCCGAATCGCGCCGGACGGCCAGGGGGCCGCACCCGCAGGCCTGCCATTCACCAGCACCTCCGCCGAATCCTCGGTGGCGGGCAGCAGCAGCCCCCACCCGTCGGACGACATGGCATCGTCGGGGATCTCCACGTCGATGCGGTATTCGCCGGTGCCGCAGAACGTCGGATACCCCTGCGCCTGCCACCCGTCGAACGGCATGATCGGCTGCCAGGAGCACGTCGCATCCGCATCCTGCGTCACCGGACGGAACCGCCATCCGGACAGCAGGGTCAGTTCATCGGCGGTCCGCTCGCCATCGACCTCGACATGCAGCAGCCGCACCTGATGCGGGGCCAGGCGCACGCGCACCGGTCCCGTCAGCCACGGCGTCGGGGCCGACCGGCTGCCGTCGACCGCACGCCATTCGGTCACGCGGCAGCGTTCGCGCGCGTGGACGATGCCGACCTCGCGCTCGTCATCGCCGTCGTTGAACAGCATGACGCGCACGCCGGTCCCATCGGCCCCGTACCGGGACCACAGCTGGCCGGAGCCGGCGGCGGCGACCACACGGAACCGCCCGGGCAACGCCTGCAGCACGGCGGCCCGCACCCTGTCCCACGACGGCTCGCCAGCATAGTGGGACCAATGCGGATCCTCCGCCAGCCGTTCCACGGCGGCCCGCACGTCCCCGCCATCCTGCGTCAGCGACGGCAGGACGCCGGTGGAGACCACCACGCCGCCGGCATCCAGGAACGCCCGCAACCGTTCAACGGTGTCGAGGGAACGCACCGCCTCCACGCCGGGCAGCACCAGAACGGGGAAGGTCCTGCCGTCGGGCAGACGCAGGCCCGAGCCGTCCGATGCCGAACCCAGCAGGTCGCGCTCGTCGATCAGCGCATAGTCGATGCCCTCCCGGGCGAGGCGTTCGGTCCAGAACGCCGTGTGCCGGCCGAACTCATGGGAGGGCCCTCCCATCCATGCGGTGCGCAGCGGGTACAGCACCGCCACATGGTCGAGCGGGCGCATGCCGTCGAGGAACACCGATACCCGGGCGGATTCGTCGGCGAGCGCCCGGTGGGCGGCGAACCAGGGTTCGAAATTCACCCCCGGGGCGAAGTCGAACCGGGGGTTGACCAGCATCCGGTCGCTCTCGTCGCCGTCGGTGAGCCAGAACGCATGCATGAGCAGCTGGCGCATGCCGAGGATATGGTGTCGCATCGTCTGCGAGCGCAGCTGTCCGAGCGTCAGCTCCCACCATCCGGCGGCGAAGTGCGAGCCGGGGACCACGCGCCCGAAGTACTGTTCCACGATGCAGCCCGAACGCCCATGGCTGCGGGCCACCGAGTCGCCGAATTTGGCCGACAGCTGGGGCATGGCGTTGCGGGCGTCCACGCCGGTGACGTCGCGCCAGGCGTCGATGCCGAAATAGTCGAGTCCGAAGTTCGTCCGGGGGTCGTCGGCCACGATTGTGCCGGTCGGATCCCAGGAGGATACGTGGCTGAGCACCTCGTGCCCGCTCAGCAGCACGCCGTGCCGGTGGCACCATTGCGCGAGCGTGCCGAGGAACGCGTCGATCCCCCGTTGCGCGTACCGTTCGAAGAACGTCATACGCCACGAGGCCCACGCCGGATCGCGTCTGGAGATGGCCAGCAGCAGCGCCGGCCAATCCCGGGCGTATGTCTCCTGCAATTCCCGGTAGAACGAGGCCTCGTACATCAGCGTGGACGCCGTGGGCCCCTCGTTCTGGTCCCAGGTGTAGAAGCAGGCGTGCGGTTGGTCGAAGAACACGTATCTGATGGTGGTGCCCATATGCGGACCGAAGGCGCGGGCGTAGGGATCGTAGCCGACCTCGGTGAACCGGTGGGCCGCGGCCGGGTCGAGATAGTTGATCATCCTGCTGCTGCGGCAGCGGGCCGCGACCAGGAAGGTCACCTCCCGGAGGCCCGACGCCGGCGGCACGCCCACGCTCGTCGCACAGCCTTGGGGGTCCGCCCGGTCGATATGCGCCCCGGCGGTCAGGTCAACGGGCAGCCCGTCCGCCGTCACACCGATGGCGCCGACCAGCGTCCATTCATCCCAGAGCGGTTCCCCGCCGTCGTACACCCACTGGCGTCCGGGTTCCTGCAGGTATCCGACGTCCTGCGACCGTATGCCGGTGATGGCGCCGGCGATACGGCCCGACGCGCCCACCGGCACGGTGACGTGGAACAGGTGGCGTTCACGCAGCTCGTCCCGCCCCTGCACGGTCAGTCCGCCGGCGTGGCCGGACAGCCAGTTGTATTCGTCGTAGATGCCGATCATCATCCCCCGGGAGGCGGCCTCGTCGGCGGCGAGACGGCACATGGCCAGGTAGTCGTCCGACAGGTACCGGTCCCGCGGGAACGACAGCCTCGTCTGGATCTGGAACGATTGGTAGCCGGCATCCATCATCGCCTGGATCTGCGCGACGATTTCCGACCGGGTGGGGATACGGTGCCAGAACCAGTAGGCCGCCGGCGCGTTCCACGGCCCGGGGGCGCGGAATTCCTCCCAACCGCCCGACGATCGGGCCGCGGCGGCGTCCGGCATGGCTGCATTGGCGTGCGTCATCGCGTCGCTCCTCCGTATGCGGGGTGTCGCCGACGCGCCCGACGCCGGTCTGCGTGGCGTCGGGCGCGTCGGTGGATCGGTGGGGTCGGTCAGCCGAGGATGGCCGCCGAATCGGTGACGGTGATCAGCGGGGTGAACAGTTCCATCGTCCGGATCGCCATCTCATGGTTCTCCGGGGAGCTGCCCGCGCAGGCGTCGGCGACCAGCCGGACGGCGACACCGTCGTCGGCGGCGGCGAGCGCCGTGGTCAGCACACAGCAGTCGGTGGCCACGCCGCACAGGGCAATCTTGCGGGCGCCGCCGATCGCCTGCGCCAATTCGGGACCCCACTTGCCGAACGTCGCGCGGGTCACCACGGGGTGTCCTTCGGCGAGCGCCGCCGTATCGTCGGTCAGGTCGTACATCGGGTCGTCGGCCGGCACGAGGAACTGCGGCCACATCTCGAAGTAGCCGACCCATGCGTCGACGGCCTTGTCGGGCGCCACATACCGCGTGTAGACGACCCGGTCGCCGTAGGCCCGGGCCAGGGCCGCGAATGCCTCGTCGGTTTTCTGGAACGCGTGGTCGGGGCAGGCCCAGTCGGACCATTCGCATTCGGCGAACACCTTCTGCCGGTCGATGACGACCAGCCACTCCTCGGGATCGATCATCACCGCTCCTTTCCGGTGCCGGCGTCCATGGCCAGCTCCTGCCGCTTGATGTCGGCGCGCTGCAGCGCGAACGCGCCGATCAGTCCGATGGCGAGCGCCACGATGACGCCCAGGTTGGCCGAGGCCCAGTTGCCTTCCTTGCCGCCGAGCGGGCCGAGCAGGTAGCCCTGCCAGGTCAGCCAGCTGGCCGCGGTGTTCACCACCAGCCCCCAGCCGACGAACGTGCCGACCGCCAGGATCGCCAGCGCCTTGACGTTCCAGGCCCCGTAGATGCCCTTGGCGTCGTAGAGCGCCTCGGCGTCATAGTCGCGTTTGCGCAGCAGTACGTCGACGATGAACATGCCGGCCCATACGGCCATCGGCACGCCGAGGGTGGTCAGGAATCCCTGGAACGGGCCGATGAAGGTATCGGAGAAGAAGGTCACGTAGACCACGCCGATGACGGTGAGCACGGCGGTCAGCGCCGCGGCCACGGTGCGGGGCAGCTTGATGCCGAACGACAGCAGCGCCAGGCCGTTGGAGTAGTTGTCCATGATGGCGGCCGACATCAGGCCCATGACGGAGACGATCGTGAACGGCACCAGATACCAGGTGGGCAGCACGCTGGCCATGGCGCCGATCGGGTCGTTGCCGACGTTCTCGGCCAGTTCGGCGTCGGAAATCGCGATCAGGCCGCCGTAGGTGATGAGGAATATGTTGGCGATCGAGGCACCGAACGTGCTCCAGAACACGATGCCGGCGTTCGAGGCGTCACGCGGCAGGTACCGCGAGTAGTCGGCGGCGATGTTCACCCATCCCAGGCCGAATCCCGTCATCACGAAGAAGCAGCAGCCGAGCATCGCCGGCAGCGAGCCGTCGGGCGCGGAGGAGATCGCGTCGAAGTCGATGTACCCCCAACCGAGGATGAAGTAGCCGACGGTCATGACGATCGCGACGATCGTGATGACCTGCTGGCATTTCATGATCAGATCGTAGCCGTAGATGCCCGCCACCACGACCAGGCCGATGACCACCACGGCCGAGATGATCTTGGGGACGGCGCCGGTGCCGGCACCCAGCTTCTCCAATGTGGAGGACATGGCCAGCACGGCCGTGGTGGCCAGGGAGATCTCCCAGCCCAGCGTGGCGATCCAGGACAGCGCCGCGGGGATCTTGGCCCCCTCGATGCCGAACTGGGCCCGCGAGATGACCATGGTCGGCGCGTTCGCGCGCTTGCCCGCGATGGAGATGATGCCGACCAGCAGGAAGGACACGACCACGCCGACGATCGACATGATGGTGGCCTGCCAGAACGAGATGCCGAAGCCCAGTCCCCACGCGCCGTAGGACAGCGCCATGACGCCGCTGTTCGAGGCGAACCAGGGCCAGAACAGGCTGGATGGCTTGCCCTTGCGGTCGGATTCGGCGATGGTGTCGACACCGCCGCCTTCGACGGCGAGTGCGGTGCTCTTGTTGTCATTGTCTGTACTCATAGATTCGTCATTCTCCTGCTTCGTTGCGTCAGGTTGTTGTCAGCGGCGTGCCGCGGGTTCAATCGTTATTGCGTTACCGCCTCCCTTCGTCGGCACGGGCGATCAGCGCCTCCGCCTCACCGCGGGTGGGGCAGGTCGCCGGGCCGTGCCGGGTGACGGCGATGGCCGCCGCGGCGTTCGCGAGCCTGACGGCGCGGACCAGATCGGCGCCGCGGCACAGTTCGGCGCATATCACGCCGGTATGGCAGTCGCCTGCGCCGTTCGTATCCACCGCCGTGACGGGGAATCCGGGCACGGGTTCCACCGTGCCGTCCTCCGATCCGACCCATGCGCCGCCACTGCCGGCACGCAGCACCACCGGTGCGCGCAACGCCTCGCACAGCGCCGCGCACAGTCCACCGTTGTCCGTCTGCGGCGCCGTGCGGCCCAGCCCCAGGCGTTCGGCGAGAATGCCGCCCTCGCGCTCGGTGCAGGTCCATATCGGACGGTATGAGACGAGTTCGTCCAGTTGCGCGTCCGTGATCTGCCCGATAACCGGCGAGGTGTCGAATACGGCGAGGAAATCATGGCCGGCGGTCCGGCGCATGAACGCCAAAAGGGCCTCGGCGCTGCAGTGGATCAGCGTGTAGCCGCTGAATATGGCGACGTCGCCGGCCCCCACCGCCACATTGTCGAACCCGTGCGGTCCCAGCCGGGTCTCCGCGCCGCGCACCGACACGAACGTGCGTTCGGCGTCGGCGTCGGTCAGGGCGATGCACAAGCCGTTGTCGTCCTCCCGATCGGTCACGCCACCGTGGGCGATCCCCTCCCGCTCCAATGCGGCACGAATCCGGTCCGCCCACGGGCCCGTGCCCAACGCGCCCGCGTATACGGCGTCGACGCCCATCCGCCTGACCGCGTACAGCGCGTTGAAGCCGGCGCCCACGGCCACGCCGGCCCGGTCGGCATACACGTCCTCCCCCGGCTGCGGCACCCGCCCGACCCGTATGGTCAGGTCGACGATGATCTGACCGAACGAGACGACCCGCCCGGGCGAATCCGCACGTCGCGTGCCGTTCATCGCGCGCCCCGTTCCCGCCGTTGCCGTATGGCGAGCAGTCCCTCGGCGACCGGTTCCAGTTCAAGCCCGTTGACGGCCCGCAGCGTGGCCAGATGATCCGCGTCGAACGCCTCCACGCCGAGGCACGCGCCGATCACCGCCCCGGCCATGGCCGCGATGGTATCGGTGTCCCCGCCGAGCGAGGCGGCGAAGCAGAGCGCGCGAAACGGGTCGTCGGCGAACCGGTTGGCGATGGCGAACGCCGCGGGCACGGATTCGTTCGCTTCGACGCTGGTCCCGCATACCTTGCGCAGCAGCGCGGCGAAGGATTCGTCGTCATACGCGTGCTGCCTGGTTTCGTCGAGGATCCATTGCGTGCGTTCCAGCACCGACGCCTTGGCCGACCAATACCCCTGGACGGCGGTGGCACGGATGTGCGCGACGGCGGCGTCCAGCGCCTCCCGCACGCCGAGCCCGTCGATGCCGCAGCTGACGGCATAGGCGATCAGCGTGGTGGCCTCGATGCCCTGGACGGTGTTGTGCGTCACGACGCAGGAGCGGCGCGCCGCGGCGTCCAGTTCTGGCGTGCGCGGATAGGCGATGCCGACCGGGGCCGCACGCATCGCCCCTCCGTTGGTGGTGCCGAAGCGGCCGGTGATCTCCGGAGATACGCCGTCGCGCAATGCCTGCAGCGCGGATTTCGTCGACGGGCCGAGCAGATCCAGCGACCCCTTGGCCTTCATCGCCGCCTCCCACGCGATCAGGTCGTCGGCGTACCGGTGGACGTCCAGGTCACCGTCATCGGCGATCAGGCGCCTGGCCAGCAGCACCGCCTGCTCGGTGTCGTCGGTGATGCTGCCGGCCCGCATGCCGGGCGCGATCGGCTGCCAGTCCACCGCATCCCGGAACCCCGTGACGGGACCGCCGTATGCCTGCTCGATCTGATCGGGCGACATGCTCTGCGTCGGCATGCCCAGCGCATCGCCGCATGCCAGACCGTACAGCGCGCCCAATGCCGATGACCGAACGTCCATATCCACTCCTTCGAACATGCCATACATCTTTCTTTATAGCATCAGATGCGGCGCACCGGTGCGTTCGACTCTTTCTGTGGAATGGGACGTGTTCGGCGTTCAGCCGCGCAGCTTGCGCAGCCGCTCGTGCATCACCACCATCAGCAGCAGGAACACGAGCAGGTACCACGGGAACAGCCGCACGTCGATGTGATTGGCGATCAGGCCGAACAGCGGCGGCATCAGCAGCGTGCCGATATAGGCGCAGGCCATCTGCACGCCCACAATCGCCTGGGACTTGTCCTCGCCGAAATACATCGGCGTCGAGTGGATGACGCACGGGTAGATAGGGGCGCAGCCCAGGCCGATCAGCATCAGGCCGCCGATGACGTTCATATGGGCGGGCAGGGGCAGCAGCATGGCCACAATGCCGGCGAACACCAGCGCCTGGCCGATGCGGATCATCGTCGGATCGTCGAACCTCATGGTCATGAAGCCGCTCAGGAAGCGTCCGGCGGTCACGCCGATGAGGAACAGGCTGGCCCAGCTGGCCGCGGTCAGCTTGTCGATGCCGCAGCCGAGCACCATGTAGCTGCTGGACCACAGCATGGCGGTCTGCTCCACCGCGCAATAGCAGAAGAACATGACCAGGATCTCCTTGGCTCCGGGGATGGCCAGCACGCCGCGCAGTCCCATCGGCTTGCGGGCGGGGTCTGATGCCTGTTGTCCGGCCGTATCCTCGGTAGGCTGCCGTTCGCCGGAACGGTTGCGCCACAACGGCAGGCTGAACAGCAGCAACACGGTCAGCACGATCTGCACGATGGCCACATACCGGTATCCCCAGGACCAGCCCTGCCCCTGTCCCAGGGCGAAGCCCATGACGTACGGGCCGACCGAGGCGCCGACGCCCCACATGGCGTGCAGCCAGCTCATATGGCGGCTGGTGTAATGGACCGCCACGTAGTTGTTCAGCGCGGCGTCCACACCACCCGCGCCCAGGCCATACGGCACGGCCAGCACGATCAGCGTCCAGTAGTTCGGCGCGAACGAGAACCCCAGCAGCGCGGCGGCCGTCAGGCCCACCGAAACCGCGGTCACTCTGCCCGCACCGAAGCGCAGCGTCAGCCGGTCGCTCAGCAGCGCCGAGACGATGGTGCCCGCCGAGATGACCATCGAGATGCCGCCGGCGAACGAAACCGGCACGCCGAAGTCGTGGTACATCGTCGGCCAGGCCGCGCCAAGCATGGCATCGGGCAATCCCAGGCTGACGAACGCCAGATAGATGACGGCAAGCAACAGGTTGGCCATCAGCGTCTCCTCAAACATATACCGAACGGTCAGTAGACAGCTGTCATTCTGTCATCCGTCCACATGCGACATGCCGTTCGGGACGGTTTTCGTCTGTATGTTTGCAAGCGCTGTCAGTTCACATGGCGCACGCACCAACGCTTCCTCTCCGGCACGTCGCATCGGCCGCACATCCGGAGGAGGAACCACGGAGAAACGTTCCCCGGCAAAGGGAAGGCCGGGAACGGGGATCAGGTGTCGATCTTGGAGCGGTCGAAATCGTCGGCGTTGTCCACGATGAACTGCTTGCGCGGCGGCACGTCGTCGCCCATGAGCAGGCTGAAGATCTCACTGGCCTGCGCGGCGTCCTCCATGCGGATGCGGCGCAGCATGCGCGTGCGCGGGTCCATCGTGGTGTCGGCCAGCTGGTCGGCGTCCATCTCGCCCAGACCCTTGTAGCGCTGGATGTCGTCGTTGTAGGCGATGTGCTTGCGGTCCAGCTCGGCCAGGTTGCCGGCCAGCTCGTCGTCCGAATACGTGTAGATGTATTCGCCCTTGTGCGAGCCGGCGAGCGCGATGCGGTGCAGCGGCGGCACGGCGGCGTACACGCGACCGTGCTCGATGAGCGGGCGCATGTACCGGTAGAACAGCGTCAGCAGCAGGATGCGGATATGCGCGCCATCCACGTCGGCATCGGTCATCATGATGACCTTGTTGTACCGTGCCTGCTCGATGTCGAAGCTCGGCCCGGACCCGGCGCCGACCACCTGGATGATGGCCGCGCATTCCTTGTTCGAGAGCATCTGGCTCAGCGATGCCTTCTGCACGTTGAGGATCTTGCCTCGGATCGGCAGCAGCGCCTGGAACCCGGAGTTGCGGGCCGCCTTGGCGGTGCCGAGCGCCGAATCGCCCTCCACGATGAACAGCTCGGCCACGTCGTCGTTGCCCGGCTGGCAGTCGGACAGCTTCGGCGGCATCGAGGCGGATTCGAGCGCGTTCTTGCGGCGCGTGACCTCCTTGGTCTTACGCGCCTGGATGCGGGCGTGCATCTCCCCGACGATCTTCTCCAGCACGCGGCCGGATTGTTCCTTGTAGCCGCGCTTGGAGCCGGTGATCATCTCGCCGAACTGCCTGTCGGTCATGCGGGTGACGATCGGCTTGACCTGCGCGGTGCCGAGCACGTCCTTGGTCTGGCCTTGGAACTGCGGTTCGGCGATGCGCACGGTGACCACGGCGACTAGGCCGGCCAGGATGTCGTCGCGCTCGACGCGCATGGCGCCGTCCTTGAGGTTCACCTTGAGTTTGCGCGCGTTGTCCTCCACGGCCTTGCGGATCTGCTTGGTGATGCCGTTGAGGAATCCGTCGACGTGCATGCCGCCGCCCGGGGTCTCGACCACGTTGACGAAGCTGCGCATCGTGGTGTCGTATCCGTTGACCCACCGCAGGGCGATGTCCACGCCGCAGGTGCGGGTGATCGTCCGCGCGTGCAGGTCGCCGTTGTCGTCGACGGCCTGGGTCTCTTCCTCGTACGTGTCCTCGCCGGTGATGCGCCAGATGTCGGAGACCGCTTCCCCCTTGGACAGGAAGTCGACGAAGTCCTTGACGCCGCCGGTATGGAGGAACTCCTCCACGCGGGCATGGCCGTGGGCGGGCGTTGCAGGTCCCGACGGCACGGGTTCCGCCACGTCCGACTCCGCCGCCACCGTCGAGAAGCCGTCCAGGCCCGGCGTCGGTGCCGCCTCGGCGGTACCGGCGTCACCCTCCGTGGAGACGGCCTCGTCGATTTCACGCACCTCGTCGACCGACTCGTCGCCGGTTTCGGGGATGTTCTCGTCGATGACGGTGATCCGCAGCCCCGGCACTAGGAAACTCGTCTGGCGCACGCGGTCGATGAGCTGCTCGTAGCTGAATTCGGCGGTGTCGTTGAAGATCTCGGGGTCGGCCCAGTAGCGGATGCGCGTGCCCGTGGTCTTCGGGCTGACCTTGCCGATGATCCCCAGTTCGGTCGCCTTGTTCTTGCGCGTGCGCTTGAACGGCGCGTCCGGCGAGGGGTGCGCCGGATCCGCATCCGTGTACACGCCGGGGTGCCCCTGGTGGAAGGCCATGTGGTGCGTCTTGCCATCGCGATCGACCTCGATGTCCAGGCGCGCGGACAGCGCGTTGACCACGGACGAGCCGACGCCGTGCAGACCGCCGACGGCGTTGTAGGAGGAGTTGCCGAACTTGGCACCGGCGTGCAGCTTGGTCAGTACGACCTCCACGCCGCTCAGCCCGGTTTTCGGTTCGGTGTCCACGGGGATGCCGCGGCCGTTGTCGGCCACCTCGACCGAACCGTCGTCATGGAGCGTGACGGTGATGTGGTCGCAGGCGCCGGCCAGTGCCTCGTCCACGGCGTTGTCGATGATCTCCCACAGGCAGTGCATCAGGCCCTGGCTGTCGGTGGTGCCGATGTACATGCCGGGGCGCTTGCGCACCGCGTCGAGGCCTTCGAGAACGGTCAAACTGTCCGCGCCGTAGTTGTCCTTTGCCATGGTCCCCATTCAGTCGTCGGTGTACGCCGGAGCAACGCCAGTTCCGGCCATGATGCGGCGTCCTCCCTTGGGTGGGAGGACGCCGAAGTAATCGGTATCCCCGTGCGAGTCGTCTACGGATGGCTCCGTCGTTCGGAAGCCCACCGGACTTCCTCGCTCCTCGCGCGGCGGCCTGCCAAGCGGGCCGCCGCTGGCTGTCATTGGTCGAGGAAGTCGCGCAGGGTCTGGGAGCGCGACGGGTGACGCAGTTTCGACATGGTCTTCGACTCGATCTGGCGGATGCGCTCACGGGTCACGCCGTACACGCGGCCGATGTCGTCAAGGGTCTTCGGCTGGCCGTCCTCCAGGCCGTAGCGCATCTTGATGACGCCCGCCTCACGCGGACTCAGCGTCTCCAGCACCTGCTTGAACTGCTCCTGCAGCAATGAGAACGCGACCGCGTCGGACGGCGCGATGGCGTCGGTGTCCTCGATCAGATCACCGAACTCGGAATCGCCGTCCTCGCCCAGCGGCGTATGCAGCGAGATCGGCTCGCGGCCGTACTTCTGCACCTCCTGCACCTTCTCCACCGGCATGTCCAGCTCACGGGCCAGCTCGTCCGGAGTGGGTTCACGCCCCAGGTCCTGCAGCATCTGGCGCTGCACGCGCGAGAGCTTATTGATGACCTCCACCATGTGCACGGGCACGCGGATGGTACGCGCCTGATCGGCCATGGCTCGGGTGATGGCCTGGCGGATCCACCAGGTGGCATAGGTGGAGAACTTGAAGCCCTTCTTCCAGTCGAACTTCTCCACGGCGCGGATCAGGCCCAGGTTGCCCTCCTGGATCAAATCCAGGAACAGCATGCCGCGGCCGGTGTAGCGCTTGGCCAGCGAAACGACGAGTCGCAGGTTGGCCTCCAGCAGGTGATCCTTGGCCTTCTTGCCGTCATTGGCGGCCCACTTGAGCTCGCGGCGGCGCTTGAAGTCCAGCTGGTCGCCCTCGGTGTCCAGCAGATGCTGCGCGTACAGACCCGCCTCGATGCGCTCGGACAGGTCCACCTCCTGCTCGGCGTTCAGCAGGCTGACACGGCCGATCTGCTTCAGGTAGTCCTTGACCGGATCGGCGGTGGCGCCGGCGGAGACCACACGGCGCTTCGGGTTGCCGGACGGGGTCAGGTTGTCATCGTCGTCGTCATCGCGGACCACGAACGCGCCCTTCTCCTTGGGCTCCTCGGGCTTGTTCGGGTGCTCGTCCTCGTCCTCTTCGGGCTCCGGCTCGGATTCCTCGTCCAGGTCGTCGCCGTCATCCTGCACCGCATCGGGATCCTCAAGATCCTCGTCGATGTGCTCCAGGTCGTCGTCCACGACCTCGGAGTCCTCATCGTCCAGCATCTCCTCGTCCTTGACCAGATCCTCGGCGGGTTCCGGCGCGCTGCTCTTCTTGGCCGTGGTCTTGCGCGACGGCTTCTCGGCCTTGGCCGCGGAGGCCTTGCCGGAACCGGCCGCGGCCTTGGCGGTGGTCTTCTTCGAAGCGCTCTTGCGCGCGGTGGCGGTCTTCGCCGTCGACGAGGCCTTGGCAGTCCGTTCGTCCTGCTCCGGCTCGGTCGTCGTTTTCTTCGTGGCCAAACTCATCCTCCTGCAGGTTCCTGCCCGAAGCGCTATAGCATACAGGCGCACTTCTGGCAAGGGCAAATCGTCAACTATTGGAGTTAACCATCCGCCAAGGACGATTATTCCCGTTTCCGCCACAGTGCGATCAGAGCCGTCCGACCGCATCAGCGCAACCATACCGGGTATATGCCCCGCCGCATCGCGCCGAGCACGATCGCCGCCAGCGAACACCGCTCATCGATGGCCAGCGCCTCCAGCGCGTATTCCACCGCCTCATCCTTCCCCAGCCACCACAACACGTAGGCCATGATGGTCAGCGGCTGCACCCGATAGCGTTCCGGCACGATGCCGGCCATATCCTTGAGCGCGCCGACGGCGGCACGGCACCGCGCCTCATCCAATCCCCCATGCTCGTCCGTGAACGCGGCGGTCAGCAGCCGCCCCATGCGCGCGCAGACCTCCGGCGCATGCGGCCGCGACGCGAAATCCATCAGCACGGCCTTCCTGGCACCGTCCGCCCCGCCCACAATCGACACGATCAGGGCGTCGCGGACGGCCAGCGTCTGATCCATCCCCACCGCCAGCGCCAACATCGAGGTCCGTGCCAGCGGCTTGCCCTCGTGCAGCATGGCCAGCCAGTCGTCGAACGGTTCATCGACCCACGCGGCGTCGGCCACGTGCGGCCCGCGTTCCCGCCTGTCCTCGCGCAGCTGCGTCCCCAACCGTCGCACCGTGTCCGCGATGCGGTCGCGCCGCGCATCGGCACGATCCGCACAGTGTTGCTCCGTCGTCATGGTCACCCCCGTCATCGTCGCCGCCGTTGCCCCACGCACCGGCTACGCCATATGGCGCGTCTCCAGTATCGATGATGCGGATGTGTCCCCGCCACCCGGACGGTCCGATGTGGTCGAAGGCTCGGCGAATGTGGTCGAACGCTACGCATCCGGTTGTCTTGTCTGACTGCTGCGGATACCCTCATAGGTATGAGCACGACCGCAACGCTGGATACCGTCGAAACCCGCATCGCCGACCTGGTAAGCACCTTTGTCCGTCTACCCCAGGGCGTCCGGCTCGACGAGTCCTGTGAACCCATCCTGCAGGCGACGACGCATCAGGCGGTGACCTCCAGCGAAGGCGGCAAACGGCTGCGCGCACTACTGGCGCTGGACGCCTACCGCGCGCTGGGAGGGGACGCCGGGCGGGAGCGCCGGGATGCGATGCTCGACCTGTCCTGCGCGATCGAGGTGTTCCAGACCGCCGCGCTGGTGCACGACGACATCATCGACGACGCCGATCTGCGGCGCGGCAAGCCGGCCGCGCACAAGGCGCTGGCCGGCCCGGGCCGCGATGCGGCGCTGGGCGTGGGGCTCGGCATCATGCTGGGCGATCTGCTGGCGACCGCCAGCGTGGACATCGCCAACGACGCCGCGCACCGTCTGCCGAGCGCCGACGCCATCAACCGCGCGTTCCTCACGATGCATCGCGAGGTGGAGATCGGGCAGGTGCTCGATCTGGCCGCCGTGCACTGCCCGATGACCGACCCGGCACGGCTCGCGCGCACCTCGTTGGATGTGTTCCGCTGGAAGACGGCCAGCTACACCACCATCGCGCCGTTGGAACTGGCGATGCTCGCCGCCGGGTATCCGCCGGAGCAGGCCCGGTCGTGCGCGCTGGCCGTGGGCGAACCGTTGGGGTTGGCGTTCCAGCTGACCGACGACCTGATCGACGTCATCGGTTCGAGCTCCGCCACCGGCAAGCCGGTGGGCGGCGACATCCGCGAGGGCAAGCGCACCGTGCTGCTCGCCGATGCGCTGGCCGGGGCGACCGACGAACAGCGCGGCGAACTCATCGCCGTCTTCGAGGCCGATGCCCGCATCGAGGCGCAGACCGCCCGCGTCATCGACCTGTTCCATCACACCGGTGCCATCGAACGTTCGCGGCGGCGCATCGAGGAGCTGTGGCGACGCAGCCTGGACGCCATCGCGCAGATGCCGGCGGACGATGACGCGCGCCGTACCTTGGCCGCGGCTTGTGCCCGTTTCGTGCCATCCGTGCATTACACGCCCCGTGAGCCCGGCAGCATGTAGACTTTTAACCAGACCGTTCCCAACACCAAGGATTGCTTGCACCGCCATGACTGAAGCCTCGAATGTCCCCGATGGACTTGTGATCGAGGGACGATACCGTATTGTCCGCCGCATCGCCGAAGGCGGCATGGCCACGGTCTACCAGGCCACGGACGAGCGGCTGGGTCGCACGGTGGCCATCAAGATCATGCATACCCAGCTGGCGCAGGGCCCCCACCGCGAGCAGTTCGTCGAACGGTTCCGCCGCGAGGCCAAGTCCGCCGCGGCCATCGCCAACCCCCACATCGTGCAGGTGTACGACACCGGCGAGTACAACGGGCTGGACTATCTGGTCATGGAGTACGTCCACGGCGTGAACCTGCGCCATGAGATGAACACGCAGCGCACCTTCACGGTGCGCGAGACGCTGCGCATCCTGTCAGAGACGTTGGACGGCCTGTCCGCCGCGCACCGCATCGGCGTGGTGCATCGCGACATCAAGCCGGAGAACATCCTGCTCAACGACCGCGGCCGCGTGCAGATCACCGACTTCGGCCTGGCCAAGGCCGCCTCGCAGGCCACGCTGTCCACCACCAACATGCTGCTCGGCACGGCCGCCTACCTGGCGCCGGAGATGATCGAGCACAACCAGGCCACGCCGCAGGGCGACCTGTACTCGGTCGGCATCACCGCCTGGGAGATGCTCGCCGGTTTCGTGCCGTTCCAGTCCGACAACCCCGTCACGCTCGTCTTCAAACATGTGCATGAGGACGTGCCCTCGGTGGCGGACCCCTGCCCGGGCATCGACCCGTCGATTGCGGCGTTCATCGCCCATCTGACGGCCAGGGCCGTGGACGCGCGCCCGGCGGACGCATCCGAGGCGATGCGGGAGCTGCGCGAGCTGACCGCGCACCTGCCCATGACCGCATGGCAGTACCGCAAGCCGACCGTGGTCCCAGCGCCCGCGGCGACCACCGCCCTGCCGCCGCTGCCGCCTGTCGCCGCCGATCCGCTGACGTCCGCGCCTGCGGACGCCTCAGCGCATGCCGACACCCCTGTGGCCGCAGACGCGCCTTCGGCCGTCACCGCAGCCATCCAGGCACAGCAGACGACCGCGATGCCGCAGCCACCCGCCGCGCCTGCCGACGGCACCGCCACCGCAGCCTTCGCCCCCGACGCCACGCAAGCCATCGACCGCTCCCCCGAGCCGGCCACCAGCGTCATCGACGTCAACACCACGCAGAACCTGCCCGCGGTCGGCGCGCCGACGCAGGCCATCGCCCAACCGGATGCTGCTCACGCCACGTCCGACGGCATCGCCTCCACGCAGATCATCGGGACCGTCGATGCACCAGAGGCAACGCCTGATGCGGCCCCCGCCGCGGATGAACAGCCGAAAGCCCGCGCATCACATCGCAGGACCGCCATCATCGTGACCGTTGTCGTGCTGATCATCGCCGCCATCGGTGGCGGCGGATTCGCCTGGTGGTATTTCCGCGGCCCCGGCAGCTATTGGACGCTCCCCCAGCCGAACGACATCACCTGCACGGAGGGGCGGGACTGCCCCATCACCGACGCCGATTGGGACGATTACCGCAGCGCACTCACCGTTGCGGACATTCCGTACACCACCACCGAGGACTTCAGCGATACGGTGGCCGAGGGTGACATCATCTCGGTCCATCTGACGGCCGACCGCTCAGCCAGGCCGCTGAACGTGGGCGACCATGTCAGCAGGCGGGACGGCAGCCAGATCACCGTCACGGTATCCAAGGGCGTCCGTCAGGCCACAATCCCCGAGGACATCCTCGACCCGGATTCCGCCAACGCCAAGGATCCGTTGCAGGCGCTGAAGGATGCTGGATTCGACAACGTGGTTCATGACGAGGACAACGACCAGTACTCGGAGACGCTGGCGGCGGGCGTGGCACTGACCATCAGCCCCGACCCGGGCACCACGCTGGACCATAACGCCGAGGTGACCGTGACGCTGTCCAAGGGGCCCGCGCCGGTTCAGATGCCCACCGTGGAGGGGCTGACGCGCGACCAGATGAACGAGGCCCTCACCGAGCTGAAGCTGACGGCGAACGTGACCGAGGAGTTCAGCGACTCGGTGCCCTCCGGTCAGGTCATCTCCGCTTCCGTGGAGCCCGGCGCCGAACTGCACTGGGGAGACACGGTGGATGTCGTCGTCTCCAAGGGTCCCGAGACCGCGGCCGTGCCCTCGGGCCTGGTCGGCAAGCAGGAGAGCGAGGTGACCAAGACACTGCAGGGTCTGGGGTTCAAGGTGGAGACCAACCGCATCCTCGGCGGCCTGTTCGGCACGGTGCGCGACGTGCAGTACAACGGCGAATCCATCAGCGATGGCGCCAACGTACGGCTGCGTGACGCGGATGGCAACGCCTCCGTCATCACGCTCACCGTCGTGTGAAGAAGTGGCCTACTTCGACGCGGCCTGCTCCTTCAGACGCTTCTTGACCGTCTGCGCGTATTCGTCCACGTATTCCTGACCGCTCATGGACTGGATGGCGCGGGTGACCTGATCGGTCAGCGCGCGCAGGTCGTCATGGGTGACGTCCTCGGCGTCCTTGCGCTCCACGGGGATCGGCGCGCCGTAGATCACCTGCGTCTTGCCCTTCTTCGGCACCACGGTGCCGACCGGCTGCAACGTGTCCGAACCGATGATGGCCACCGGAACGATTGGGCATCCGGTTTCCAGCGCCAGCTTGGCCACGCCGGTATGTCCCTTGTACAGGCGGCCATCAAGGCTGCGCGTGCCCTCGATGTGAATGCCGAACAGATGGCCGTCCTCCAGGATCTCCCGCGCATGGTTCAGCGCGCCGAGCGACTTGGAGCCGCCGGAACGGTCGACCGGGAACACGCCGACGGAGGTGAACCACCACTTCTTGAACCTGCCCTTGATGCCCTTGCCCTCGAAGTATTCGGCCTTGCCCATGAAGTGGATCATGCGCGGGCAGGTGATCGGCAGCAGCGCATCGTCGATGACGGCCAGATGGTTCGCGGCGATGATGGCACCGCCGTGCTTGGGGATGTTCTGCAGGCCCTTGACCGTGGGCCCGAGGCGGCGACGGGCGATCCAACCGAACCCTTTGACGAAGAACCAGTACAGCATCGTGGATTTCCTCCTCGTGAGCTCCGTGGGCGCGGCATGGCGTCACACTTGGTTAGAGTGGTGTCTATGACTGAGCACAACAATAGCAACGCGGACGGCGAGCGTCCAAACCCCACGCCGAACAACGGCGATCCGGGGTCCGCCGACTTCGACGCCGCGTGGGCGCAGTTCGCCGCCGAGCACGCCGAAGACCTCAATGATGTGGAGCGTTCGCGCAACGCCAAGCGGTTCGAGAAGCACGCGCAGCGCAAGGAGAAGGAGGCGCTGCTCTCGGTCGATGATCTGGACCCGGACGCCTTCGCCGGCGGCGCCGGCCGCGGCCCCCGCGATTTCACCGGCTCCAGCTGGCTGGACACCGACGACGTGATGGACCGCTACGGCGATCCGTTCACCCCGCCGAACCCCGATCTGGGGCCGGTGAACAAGTCCAAGCTCGTGTTCTGGATCCTGCTGGTCGTGGGCGTCATCGGCGTCATCGGCTCGGTGTTCCTACCTTCGATGGCGGCCGTGCTGGGCACGGTCTTCGGCACCTGTGCACTGATCGGCGCGGCCGGCCTGATCGTGCGGCACAAGGGCCATAACGAAACCAAAACCGACTACTTCGACGACGGGGCACGGGTATAGTGGTTCGCACTACCTTGGCGGTTCAATCATGGACCGGCGGATTTCCGCCAGTCGGAAATTGAACCCCGAGGTAGTGCGAACCACCGGTCTCAGGCCTTCGACCTGGCGACCTCGATCCAGCGGTGCAGCAGGTCGTTCGCGACACCGGAATCGACGGCGGCCTCGGCCATCGCGTAGGCATCGCGGAAGCGCTGCGCCAATGCGGCGTCCGGATCGGGCAGCCGGTGGGCGTCGGCTACGATGGCCGAGGCCGCGTTCAGCAGGGCCGTCGAGCGGAACGGCACCGGCCTGCCGGCCAGGAAGTCCAGCATCGCCTGCGCGTTGATGGCGGGTTCTCCGCCGCGCAGGTCGTCCAACGTCACCGGATCAAGCCCCAGCTCCGCCGTCGGGTCGAACTCGGTCTCATGCACCTTGCCGTCGCGGATCTCCCAGACGCTCACCGGTCCGGTCGGCGCCAGCTCGTCCAGTCCCTCATGCGAGGTGTAGACCATGCCGGTCTGCCCGCGCGAGGCGTAGACCTCGGCCATCATCGGGCTGACGGCGCGGTTGGCGCAGCCGATGGCCACATGGTTCGGGTTGGCCGGATTCGTCAGCGGACCCAGCACGTTGAACACGCAGGGCACGCCCAGGGCGGAACGCACCGGGCCGACGAACCGCATGGCCGGGTGGAACACCTTGGCGAACGCAAACGTGATGCCCACTTCGTCGCCGATCTCGGCCACGGCCTGCGGGCTCAGATCCAGCGGCAGTCCCAACGCCTCCAGGCAGTCCGCGGCACCGCATTTGGACGATGCGGCGCGGTTGCCGTGCTTGACGATCTTCACGCCGGCGGCCGCGGCCACCACCGAACCCATCGTGGACAGGTTCACGGTTGCGGCACCATCGCCACCGGTGCCGACCATATCGGTCGTCTCCCCGGAGACGGCCAGCGGCACGGCGTGCGACACCATCGCGTCGGCGGCGCCGCGCACCTCCTCGGCGGTCAGCCCCAGCAGCTGCTGCGCGGCGAGGACGGCACCCACCGCCGCGGGATTGGCGTTGCCCTTCATCAGATCGTCCACGAACCACCACGCCTCCCCCGCGCTCAGGTGATTGCCGGCAACCAGTTTGGTGAGGATCGATTTCCATGTGATCTCAGCCATCATGCCCTCCTTGAAGCACGCTCGTGATGGTGTAGTGACGCGGCTCATTGTATCGAGGGCATGTTGTCGGACGGACGCGATGTCCGCATCACGGATGGTCCACACGCTTGCCGCGGCGCCAAACGGAGGCGCCCGCCGGATGCTCTCCGGCGGGCGCCTCTCATTCGTCAGTGCGAACCACTACTCGTTCTGGCCGTGGCACATCTTGTACTTACGGCCCGATCCACACGGGCACTGCGCGTTCTTCGGCGTGCCCGGGAACGTGCGGCCATCGGACCACGGGGTGTGCAGCTCCTCGCTCTTGGGGCGCTTGGAGGCCGGCACCTTGCCTTCGGCGTGGCTGATCGGTGCGGGGCCCACGATCACCGGGTTGCCGTCCGCGTCACGGGTTATCTGATCCTCGGACGCGGCCTCTTCGGCCAGCTCGTCGATGGTCTCGGCTTCGGCCTCGTCATCGGTCTCCGGCTCGGCCGGGCCGGTGGCCACGGTCTGGTCCTCGGCGGCATCGGCGGACTCGGCATCGATGCCCATCTGCGCCTCGGCGGCGTCGACGGCGGCATCCTCGTCCTGCTCGGACTGCAGATCCTGGGTCATGGCCACGCGGTCGATGTCCACGTGGAACAGCAGCTGGATGCTTTCCTCCTTGATGGCCTCGATCATCGAGTTGTACATCTGGTAGCCCTCGCGCTGGTATTCGACCAGCGGATCACGCTGGCCCATGCCACGCAGGCCGATGCCGTCCTTAAGGTAGTCCATCTCGTACAGGTGCTCGCGCCACTTGCGGTCGAGCACGGCGAGCACCACGCGGCGCTCCAGCTGGCGCAGGCCCTCCTCGCCGAGCTTGGTCTCGATCGTGCCGTACTGCTCCTTGGCGTCGGCCACGAGCACATCGCGCACGGCGTCGACGGCCTTTTCACCCTTGAGCTTGCCGGCGGCGTCACGGGCGTCGGATTCGGTCACCAGCACCGGGTAGATGGTGTTCAGCGCCTTGAACAGGCCCTCCCAATCCCAGTCGGCGGGCTTGTCCGAACCCTTGTTGGCGCCGCGCACGTAGCTGCTGATGGTGTCGGCGATGAAGCGCTCGATATCCTCATGGATATCCTCGCCCTTGAGCACGGCCTGACGCTCCGCGTAGATGACGCTGCGCTGCTTGTTCATCACGTCGTCGTACTTGAGCACGTTCTTACGGATCTCGAAGTTGCGCGACTCGACGGACTTCTGCGCGGTGCGCACGCCCTTGGACACGCTCTTGGACTCGATCGGCTCGCCCTCGGGCAGGCCCTTGGCCATCACGCGCGCCACAAGCTGTGTGTTGAACAGACGCATGAGGTCGTCCTCAAGGCTCAGGTAGAAGCGGGACTCGCCCGGGTCGCCCTGACGGCCGGAACGGCCGCGCAGCTGGTTGTCGATACGGCGGGACTCATGGCGCTCGGTGCCGAGCACATACAGGCCGCCGAGCCCGACGACCTCCTCGTGCTCGTCCTTGACCTGCTCCTTGACCTCGGCCAGGGTGCCCGGCCAGCGCTTCTCGTACTCCTCCGGGGTGTCATCCGGGGAGTAGCCCTCGGCCTTGAGCTTGGCGTCGGCCAGGAACTCCACGTTGCCGCCCAGCATGATGTCGGTACCACGGCCTGCCATGTTGGCGGCCACGGTCACGGCGCCCTTGCGGCCGGCCACGGCCACGACGGCCGCTTCCTTGGCGTGCTGCTTGGCGTTGAGCACCTGATGCGGGATGCCCGCCACGTCGAGCAGCGAGGAGACGACCTCGGAGCTTTCCACGCTGGCGGTGCCCAGCAGCACCGGCTGGCCCTTGGCGTGGCGCTTGGCCACGTCCTTGACGATGGCGGCGAGCTTCTCGCGCTTGGTGCGGAAGATCAGATCGTCCTGATCGACGCGGATCATCGGCTTGTTCGTCGGGATCGGCAGCACGCCCAGCTTGTAGGTGCCCATGAACTCGGCGGCCTCGGTCTCGGCGGTGCCGGTCATGCCGGCCAGCTTGTCGTACATGCGGAAGTAGTTCTGCAGGGTGATGGTGGCGAAGGTCTGGTTCTCGGCCTTGACCTCCACGTTCTCCTTGGCCTCGATGGCCTGGTGCAGGCCCTCGTTGTAGCGGCGGCCCGGCAGGATACGGCCGGTGTGCTCGTCGACGATAAGCACCTCGCCGCCGGTGACCACGTAGTCGCGGTCGCGCAGGAACAGCTCCTTGGCCTTGATGGCGTTGTTGAGGTAGCCGATCAGCGCGGTGTTGTTCGGCTCATACAGGTTGTCGATTCCCAGGAAGTCCTCAACCTTGGTGATGCCCGGGTCCAGGATGCCGACGGTCTTCTTCTTCTCGTCGACCTCGTAGTCCTCGTCGCGGGTCAGCTTCAGCACCAAGCGCGCGAACTGGCGGTACCAACGGGTCACGTCGCCCTCGGCGGGACCGGAGATGATCAGCGGGGTACGGGCCTCGTCGATGAGGATGGAGTCCACCTCGTCGACGATGGCGTAGTGGTGGCCGCGCTGCACCAGATCCGACTTCTCCCACGCCATATTGTCGCGCAGGTAGTCGAAGCCGAACTCGTTGTTGGTGCCGTAGGTGATGTCGGCGTTGTACTGCTTGCGGCGCTCCGGCGGCTTCTGCTCGGTCAGGATGCAGCCGACCGACATGCCCAGGAACCGGTAGATGCGGCCCATGAGCTCGCTCTGATAGCTGGCCAGGTAGTCGTTGACGGTCACGACGTGCACGCCCTTGCCCTCCAGCGCGTTGAGGTAGCTCGGCAGCGTGGCGACCAGGGTCTTGCCCTCACCGGTCTTCATCTCGGCGATGTTGCCCCAGTGCAGGGCGGCGCCGCCCATCAGCTGCACGTCGAAGTGACGCTGGCCCAGCGTGCGCTTGGAGACCTCGCGCACCGTGGCGAACGCTTCGGGCATCAGGCTGTCAAGCTTCTCGCCGTTGTCCAGGCGCTGCTTGAACTTGCCGGTCTGCGCCTTGAGCTCGTCATCGCTCAGAGCTGAAATCTCATCCTCCAGCGCGTTCACGGCTTTCGCCACGTTCTCGAGCTTCTTGAGCTGGTGGCCTTCGCCCATGCGAAGAGCCTTGTCAATGATATCTACCACGTTCGCTCCCTTGTCGGTTACCGTAAACGAGCATAGCCCAATCCGCATGGAATCGGGCGCAAACTTTGACCCATAGTACGCGAACGCACAGATTTTCCGCGTCAAACAACGGATGACGCCCCGCGCACTGTGTGTCGCGGGGCGTCATCCTCAGTTCAAGCGTTCGCCGTTACTCGGCCTTCGCCACGTTCTCCGGGGTGTCGATCTCGAACACGCCATAGCTCCAGCCATGACGGTGGTAGACGACGGAGGGACGGTTGGTGTCCTTGTTGACGAACAGGAAGAAGTCGTGCCCGATCAGCTCCATCTCATACAGCGCCTCGTCGATGGTCATCGGCTCGGCGATATGCAGCTTGCGGCGGATGACGATCGGGGTGTCGCCGACCTGGACCTCCACCGATTCGCCGGGGCCCAGATCGGAGGCGACCGCAGCCTGCGGGCTGTTGTTCGGCTCCTCCGGTACGGGTTCCTCCTTCACGGGTTCGGGGGTCACAACGCCCATGTCCACGGGCACCGGGTTCGTGTATCCACGACGATGGTCCTTGCGGCGGTCACGGGTGCGGCGCAGACGCAGCGTCAGCTTGTCCAGCGCCATATCCAGGGCGCTGTACTCGTCGGTGCTCGACGCCTCGGCGCGTACCACGGTACGCCCGGCAATGACGGTGATCTCCACGCGCTTTGCGGTATCGGCCTGACGCGGGTTGCCCTCATGCGTGACGACGATCTGCACGCGTTCCGCATCCGGGGCGATAGCGGTCACACGATTCATCTTGTTTTCGACGACATCACGGAACCTTTGCTTGATCTGCGTATGACGTCCGGTAACGACGATTTCCATGTGGACCTCC
>SAMEA3387510__coassemble_1441_pt1 | contig 42592 bp, 52 predicted proteins | sample SAMEA3387510__metabat2_low_PE_015 | metagenome-assembled genome bin SAMEA3387510 (sample SAMEA3387510) | Felis catus | biome: Faeces | place: United Kingdom | collected 2012
GCGTCGAGCTTGGACAGTTGCCGGCGTTCCTGCTCATTTCGAATTAGAGGATCAGTCAAAGAACCGCACAAACGGTCTCCGGCGACGCATGAAGCAATTTCGATCTCTCGATCAGAAGGATGTGTACCTTCCTTGAGCCATGCACAAAGCTGGGTGTCGGTCAGGTGCTTAAGGACTGGAATAATACGGCTAATGGCTTCTTGTCGCTGTGCGCGGGAACGACCTCGAGGGACATTGCCTTTCTCCATGGACTGCACAATGGTTTTGCTGACTTGGGCAAGACCGGCAAGCCTTTCTCGGGCGATGGGCGGGGCGCAAAACATGCGGGCTATAGCAAGATCTTCGGGGTTGTTCCAAAGGTACTGCTCATCGAGAGAGCGGAGGTAGTCGGTGCCGTCTAGAAGGCGTTGGACACCTTCAATACATTCACCACGCGCAGACTGATAAGTGCTCGGGGCGTAGTTGAAGAACCAATCGTTGTATTGCAAGATTGATGCTTGCGTGTCCTCGTTCCAGCGGTTGGGCTTGTCCGCGTTGATCACAGTGCCTCCTGATGCCTCGGATGGCTTTGTCGTGTAACAAATTAACTATCATGGTACCGGTTGGGCTTGTCGGTGGCTGGTAAGGGCGAATATGCCCACGGCTGAATCGAACATATGTTCGAATACTGATGTATTCTGATGCTGTGCATGCTGACGCACAGAAAGGAGATATCGACTATGGCGAAACGTAACCCTAAGCAAACTTCACCGAAGATTGCGAAAGCTGCGTCTGCTGCTCTTCGCGATGGTCGTTCGAGTGCTCGAACGAAATCGTTAGCGGCGTCAGCTCTTTCGCAGGCTCGGTCGAAGAAGAAGTAGTCAGATCCAATAAGCCCCGCACATATTGCGGGGCCTATTGGTCTGTTGTTATCTCTTGCGCTTAGGCCATTTGACGGGGATGCCATCGTTTTCGGTGATAAAGGTATTCAGGGCTGTGGCGGTGATGTAATCCTTGCTGCCGATGCGGACTGAGGGGAGTGCATCCATCATCAGACGGGCCTTGGAACGGCCGACGCCGAATATCGATTGCAAGTCGGACACGTCCAAGAACTGAGGCGTGCTGTTGTGAATGTCTGCTCGTTGACCGGTCACTGATTACTCCTTCCTTGATTTATCGTTGCTTGCATGCCAGTAGCTCCAGATCACCTCGCGGCAGAACACTGTTTGCCGGGTGGCGAAGTCTAATAGGTTGGTGTACTCCTGTTCGCAGAGCTTGAGCAGGTCGTAATAACCTCGGATATCGTTCTCGGCGACAAGGTTCACAATTGACATGGCCTCCTGCTTGTCATCGTCGGGGATGGCTATTTTCTGCCAATCGGCACCGTTGAAAGCTAGTACATCTTCGGGGGAGTACTGGGCCTTCTCAGGGTTGTCGATGTGAATAAGGTATCGGGCCATGCCGCGTGGGCTTTCCAGACGGATAATCGTCTTGGGGCCGTTGAACTGCTCGAAGAATCGCTGTGCGTTCCGGCGCGTGGTGGTGTTCATCCACATCGCAACCACATGGCGGTGCGGCTTCTTTAGTTCGCCGGTTTTGACGTCAGCGATGTCTTGGTCGTGCAGAGGGGACACGAGGATTTGCAAGCCGGACAGTTGCATAAGTTCCTGCCAGTTTTCTGGACAGCTATCGCCAGGGTAGATCAGGCCGGCCCAGTACCGGCCCTTCTCGTTCGGGTCGTTCTTCCTGTCACTCATCTTCGTCCCTCATCTCACATCTCAACAGGGGGCGTCGTAGTAGCCCCCTGTGTCCAGAGAACGACGGCGTGGCCGGCACCGGGCTATCGCTACCGCTACGCCCGTCACCGTCCCCGCCTACTCGATGAAGAGCATGAATCTCCTCATCCGTGACGAACGGCACATGTAGATACCGGACTTGGTTTGTCTCGGCATCCCACAGATAACCGTCTCCTGGGCGATTGAACGGGATTTGCCATGGACGGGCACCGCGTCGTACCGCGTCTTCGCCCATCGCCATCACGGCCTCGCTCTTGGAGTTCAGACGCAGTGCCAGTGTGGTGAGCAGCAGACTCCGATACGGCAAGCTAGTGCTTACGCGTGGATTCTGTGTGGCGACGACCACGGTACAGTTCAACGCGCGAGAGCGTGAGAGTGCCGATCGTATCAGTTCCACGCAGGCATCCGACTTCTTCTTGTTTGCCCCGGAACGAATCATGTCGGCGGCCTCATCGATGACGAGTAGGCGATGAACTGCTTGGGCATCGTCTAGGGAGCGCATCTTACCGCGCCATTGTTCTGCTCGGGCGTCCACGCCGGCGTTGAAATCGGAGAGCAGAGCCTCAGCTTCGTCAAGGTCATACGCCTTACGGTCCAGCGCTTGTGCGTAGTTCTCAGCTTCCATGCCGGCCTTGAGATCGATGAACCAAACTTCGCCACCGACGGCGACTTCCTGCGAAATCAGGTTTGCCAGCACGCTGCCCTTGCCGCTGTTACTTTCGCCGATGATGGCCAGATGCGCCGTGCGGGGCACGGAGACGTCAATCTTAGGGTTTACAATCTCCGAACCCAACACATAACGGCTACCTGACCCGATGTGTTTACGACGAGGCCAGATCACCGCAAAGCCTCCAGCCTTGCAAACGTAACCCTATATCGAGCAGGAATCCACAGCTTCTGAGGGATGATGGTCACCTCGACCGGTTGAAAACCGGTGCCAAGGCGTACAGCGATTGTGGTAGCCCATTCATTGATGGTGTCATCCGTCGCAAGCACGGCGGGAATGATGAACACGAATCGTGTCGGATGGAACCGACGGTGCATCGTGACTTGTTTTGCTTGTTCGGCGGTCAAGGCCAGAGGCTTGGCGGCTACCGCATCAACCTTTCTGGCGTTGTGAGAGAACGCCATCAAGGCTGTAATGCCGGTGCTAACGAGTGCCGCCAATATGAGAATGGCTGCCGGGTTCTGTTGCACGTAATCGAGTATCGTCATGAATGTATCCATGATGATTCCTTTCCGCTGGAGTCTAGTGAATACGGCCGGGGGTGCCGCTAACACCCCCGGCACTTAGTAGTCTCAGCTCTCAGTATCCGAGAGCCTGTTTGATTGCCGCCATTTCAAGCGGGCGGGGGAAGATACGGCCCACGGGTGTGTCGCCGAGCTTGACCTCGATGCACTCGTAGGGGCGACCTTCCTTGCTGACTGCGCGCAGGACATCCGCGTGCAGAATGGGTGTGATTTCGTCGTCCACCTTGATCACCTCCTTTCGTTCTGCTTCGGTGTGATTCCATGCAACCGCACGAACAGTCATGCGGTTCCAATGATGGTGTAGTATTTACACTTCAATAGTGTGTTTTCCTTGGTAATAAGCCGTTTGGGAGGATTTTGGAGAAAATGAAGATTGACAGCAAGCTCTTGATACAAGCGCTAAAAAAAGCCGGAGAAGATCGGGGTATGACGCAAGAGGAGCTGGGTAAGCAGCTAGGTTTCAGTAAGGACCGCGCGAAGAACATATTCACCGGCCGCACCAAACTCAGCGGTGATGATGTGCTGAGAATCCTAAGTGACCCACAGTACTCGTTGCCGAAGCTGAAAAAGTACATGCCGTATTGGCGTTTGCGCAGCAACCTTGCTGATGTTGAGCGGGAGTCTCGCATTATGGATGCGTTTAATGAGAATGCGCTGATGTATCCGGAGAGAATTCAATCGTCTCCAATGCAAACGAATATTCGTAAACCGCTAAGTGAAATGGCTAGGGATGTAATGAGTGGTAAGCGTTGGTGGGTATTGCGCACGGGGTGGATTTGTTCAGCGGAGATCCAGAGGGAGGTGGTGGCGTTTAAGCCGATAGCTCCGGATTTCCTTACTGCGGCGAAAGCAATGAAGCGTATGGGTTGGATTGATTACAACAAGGATATGCATACAGCCTGTGCCTATTGGGGGAAAATAAATGGAGGCAAGACAGAGCCTGAATCAAATGTCTATTGTGAGGAGACGTTAAGAAACTACATTATGAATCCGAATAATGGTTTTGATTTGGATTCGCGATTCCGGCAAGTGATTACTGGTAAAAGTATCGGAGCTATAGAAATTGATAAAACAAAAGAACTGTTAAAATTCATTAACATCGTCTCGGATGTAGCCGCAAATTGGTCGAATTATTCTCTATCTACTCAGACCGATGTATATGGTTTTTCTCCTGCTGATTTATACCGGGATAAGTTCGATTATCTTGAGCTAGCTGTTCTTGGGATGTGTGCGGCTCACTATGACCTTGTGGAGTCCGATATCGAAATCGACGAATCGGTTGAACGCCGGTATCTTCAGATTATGTCCGAGGATGGCAAGCGCTATCGATACTCTGCGCTGATTGACCCAATCCTTGCTGTGAACGATCGAGCAGGACATCTGGCGAAGCCCACAGTTGATGACTGGAGGCGGTACAACGCGCTTCGGAGAAGCCGTTGATGTGGATGATTCGAATTGGCCGGTGTTGATTGTGCTTGGCGGATTTGTCCAGATTTTGTCCAGAAACGGCAACGGTGCCGAACTGACGACGAAAACAAAAGGCTAGGAACCTTACGATTCCTAGCCTTTGCCAGTAGCGGGGCATGGATTTGAACCGTGGACCTCTGGGTCCTTGCCCAGAGGTCCACGGTTCAAATCCCGAGACACGCCTGTGGATGCCCCCATTTTCATCCTAGCGGCGTGAGGGCACGATGATGTGCCATGTCGAACAAGAGGGTAGCGCCCCCGCAATGGCGTGAGGATATAGACAGGTGGCTCGATTCGCTCAGGGCGGCCGGATACAGCGACCAGACGCTGCGCACCAGGCGGTACAAGATGACGCAGATCGCCGCGGGTGTCGGCGGCTCGCCGCTCGATGTGGACGGCGAGGCGCTGGTGTCCTGGATGGCCGCCCAGAACTGGAAGCCCGAGAGCCGCAAGGGATACCGGAACACCGCGTCGAGCTTCTTCAAATGGATGCAGAAGACCGGCCGGCGCGCTGACGACCCAAGCCGTGAAATACCGAGCGTGAAGCGTCCCAAGCCGCACCCGCACCCGTGCCCCGATAAGGTCATATTGGCCGCGCTGGGCAGGGCAACGTCATCGGAGACGGTCATGCTCAGGCTCGGCGCCGAGTGCGGCCTGCGTCGTGGCGAGATAGCCCGCGTGCACAGCGACGACGTGATGGACGACCTGCTCGGCCGCTCCCTCGTGGTCAGGGGCAAGGGCGACAAACAGCGCATTGTGCCCCTGCCGGACGACCTGGCCGATGAGATCCAGGCGGCGCACGGCTATGTGTTCCCCGGACGGTGGTCGGGCCATGTCGAGGAAGGGTACGTGAGCAAGCACATCGCCCGCCTGCTGGGCAAGCCGTGGACCGCGCACAGCCTCAGACACCGTTACGCCACTCGCACGTACGCGCAGACCCACGACCTGCTGCTGGTCTCCCAGCTGCTCGGGCACGCGAGCGTCGAGACCACGCAGATCTACGTGGCGCTGCCGGACGACCGGATGCGGGCCGCATTGGACGCGGTCAGATTGGTAGGGTAGGAATCATGAAACGCTGGAAGCTGGTACGCGTCGAGACGCCCGAACGTCCGTTGACCAGGACGGGCGCATGGCTCAGGCTTATCGGCCTGTGCGCGGTCGCGCTCGTCCTGGGCGTCGTCCTGGGCGTATTGATCCTGGTCTAGGCGAGGCTGCCCCAGGTGAGTGTTTTCATGACGGTTTTGATGGCCGTCTGGATCTCGCTGCTGGTTGGGCTGTCGCCTTTGGGGCCTTGAGGGCCGGTGGCTCCTGTGGCGCCTTTCGGACCGGTGGCTCCGGTGTCGCCCTTGGCCCCTTTGATGTTGCCGATCCGCTGATAGGTGGCCATGGGCGTCTCCTACTTGGCCTGGTAGACGTTCCAGGTGGTCATGTCGATGTACACGGTACCCTCCGGCGCCGTGCCCGAGGGCGCGCCGGAGCCGAACGTGATGCCCGGTCCTGCCGGCCCCTGTGGCCCGGTGCCGCCCTTGGGCCCCTGCGGTCCCTGTTCGCCTGCGGGTCCGGTGTCGCCCTTGGGGCCCTGGGGACCGGTCTCGCCGGGGTCGCCCTTGGGCCCCTGCGGTCCTTGGGGGCCGGTGGCGCCTCTGGGGCCTTGCCCGCCTTTGATGTTGCCGATCTGTTCGTATTCGAGGTCAGCCATTGGTCTGGTCCTTTCTTGTTGCTGTGTAGATGTCCCATGTGGTCGAGTCGATCCAGATGTCGCCGGTGTGCTCGGGCGCCCCCGGCGGGCCGGTGCCGATGTTGATGCGGGGCACGTCGTCCACGATGTCCTCGATGCGCCGATAGATGGCGTTCCACGCGCTCTCGTCGGGCGGTTTGACCTGGAGGGTCTTGGGGTCCACGTCGGTCAGGTCGGCGTATTCGAGCTCGTCCGGACTGTCGGGCACGTCGACGTATCTGGTGGTGCCGCCCAGGGTGCGTTCGACCGCCTTCCAGCACCATCGTGGCAGTTGGCTGGGCGGCAGGTCGACCAGGGTGCAGCCGGACGGGTCGAGCCGGCAGCGCATCGGCGCGGGCAATACGATGTCGTCGCCGATGGTGTGCCGGGCGGTGGGCTGGAACAGTATCTCTCCTGGTGCGGGCATGGTGCCCGCGTCGCCGCCGGGCACCCTGAGCCTGACGCGCACGCGTGTCACTGGCCGGTCCCGTCGGTGGCGGTGATGGTGATTTCGAGGCTGTCGAGCTTGTCCCTGACGGCCTGCTGGACGGCCTGGGCGATCTGTTCGGGGTCGGCGCCCATGCTCTGGCTCAGCGCCTCGATCGCGGCGGCCTGGGCCGCTGTGGTCATGTTGATGTCGTTGACGATGCCGCTGCCGGCCTCGCTGCCGCGCATGGTCTGCTGGTCGCACACGGCCATCCAGTTCGCGGCGCTGGATGAATGGATCGATCTCACGCCGGCTGCCTCGTAGATGTGCATCTGGTCGGTGTTGCCGAGCCTGCGGCGGCCGATGAGGTTGTTCCAGTACCATACGGTGCCGTTGTCGCTGTCGTCGATGATGAGCAGTTCTGCCATGTTGGTTCCTTCCTGTGTTGTGTTTCCCTGAAGTATGGCGTTTGCCTTGTCGATGACCTGCTGGCAGGGCAGGCCGTTGGGCGCGAGGTCTGGGCATCCGGCGTGGTCGGTGCCGGGTATCTCCCGGTGCAGCCATACGTTGCCGTTGAGCCCGTCGTGCCACAGATGGTCCCAGCCGTATCGGCGCGCGATGTCCGCGCACAGGCGCGCGCTGGCGTCGATGCATTCCTGGGTGCAGACCGCGCCCTGGGCCATGCCGCCCTCGTGCTCGATGCTGATGCAGCTGTTGTTGCTCTCGTAGTTCGCGTCCGAGTAGCTGCCGTTGGCCTCGTCCACGTACTGGTGTATCTCGCCGATCGCGCCGACGCCGTAATGGGCGCTGGCCTGGCTGGAGGGGTTGGCGAACGTCGCGTCGGTGCCGGCGAGGTAGCCGACCATGATGTGCAGGGTGATGTGCGTCACCTGATATCCGTTGCGGCCGTTGTAGTGGTTCGGCGAACCCTTCCAGATGACTCCTTCCATCACTCGGCCCCCGATTCCTTGTCGCTGCGGAACAGGCCCAGCATGCGGCTGCCCTTGATCTCCGGGTTGATCTCACCCAGGTTCTCGATGATCGAGGACACCTCGGTGACGGTGATGTACACGGCCGCCGGCACGACGATCGGCACACTGAATCCGAGGTCGATGACCTGCTGGGCGCGTTCGATGACCTCGGCCAGGAACATCACGGCCACGAACGCGGCCTTATGGTAGAGACCTTCTCTCATTTTGGTGCTGCTGATGTCGTGCTGCATGACGGCCTTGAGCAGTCCGGTGGCGTAGTCCATGACGATCATGACGCCGACCACGATCAGCGCGGTCATTTCGGGTTTGTCCATGCGGGTTCCTTTCTCTCAGATGCTGGTGCCGCCGGACACGGTGATGGTCACGCCGGACGGCACGGGGATCAGGTTCGGCATCGGGCGGATGATGTTGCCGTTTTTGATCTCGGGGCCCACGCTCACGGTGCCGTCCGTGTTCAGGGTGAGTTCGCGGCCTATGGTCCCGTCGTCCAGGATCGCCTGGCCGATGCTCATGCTCTTGGACGGCTTGATGGTCCCCTTGCTGGGCAGATACACCTGGTAGCGTCCCACGTCCACCGTGCTCCTGAACGGGGTCAGGTCCACTCTGATCAGGCGCAGTGCGGCGTTGTACAGCAGCCTGTTCGCGCCGCCGTACGAGAGACCGGGGAAACTGACGTCGCTCTGCATCTTGAACGTGTATTCCTGCCAGGCCGTCATCGCCGACACGTCCGAGGCCACGGCGAGCTTCACCCAAGCGGACCCGGACCAGATATAGGTTCCGTTATTGCCACCGTCGCCGGTGACGTAGCCGGTCTGGCCGGTCACGGCCGACGCTTCGACCAGCTGCGCGAGCGTGCTCCGCACGACGGGCTTGACCGCGTTCGCGGTCTGCCGGTCATCCACCTCACCCAACGCCTTCTCGACGCTGTCGGCCATGCTTTTGAACTGGGCGGGCGCTCCTGATACCAGGTCGGAGCCTGTCGGGTAGGTCAGCTTGTATCTGCTGGTCTGTGCTGTCATTGTTCCTCGCTTTCGGTGGATAAGGGTGTGGATAGGTATTGGCTGATGAGCATGGTCTGGACCCAGGTGAGCATGACCATGCTCCATGTGGCCGGCCATCCCTGCAGGTCGCCCCATGTGGGCGTGTTGAACCCGATGCCTGGCAGGGGGACGATGCTGCACTCGTTGCGCAGGACGGGTGTTTCGCCGACCCATTGGAACGTGAACGTGCCCGCGATGGTGGTCCATATGCTCGATGCGGCGGGCGAGCCGTCCGACGCGGTCAGTTCCGCGAACACGGGTCCTTCGGCGAAGATTGGGCCGCTGGGTTCTGGCCGGTACAGCCACGGGAATGCGGCTGGGTCGATGCGTCGGCTGTCGAACGTGATCGTGTCGGGCGCGGCTATCTTGTCCTGCGCGAGGATCCACCGCTGCATATTGTCGCGGTCGGTGGCGTCGGGCGTCCATGCCGGATAGGACGCGGAATCGCTTGCGAGGATCGCGTCGGATTCCATGGTGATCGTGTTCTGGGTCGCGGTCAGGTTGTCGGGCAGGCTGGGCGCGGTGTACGTGGATTCGGCTTGGTTGAACGCGAGTTTCCCGTCGTCGTCGGTCTCGCAGGTCTTGCCCTGGACGGTGACGCCGGTCAGCGGCTCGTTGATGGTCAGCGTCACGTCGTCGTCCACTTTGATGTCCTTGGAGGCGATGGCGGGACGGGTGGTGCCGTCCGGGCCGGTGGTGTGGACGGTGGCGTTCGCGTCGATGGTGAGCGTGGATGGCGCGGCGAGGTCGGTGTGCGCGATCACCGTCGTCATGCCGTCGGTGTGCTCGTGCCATATGGGCATGAGGGGCGAGTGCGCGTAGAGCCGGTGCAGCAGGTCGAGCTGGCTGGGATACGTGTTCGCATCATACGGCGCCACGCTTCCCGGCAGGCTGAGCCCGCTCGCGTCCGCGACGGGTGCGCCCGCAGCCTGGGCCCGTTTGTTGAGCTCTGTCAGACGCTGCTCGGGCGTGCCGGTCCAGTGCATGCCCGCAAGGTTCGCCGCGCCGCTGACGGGTCCCTGTTTCTGCAGGCGTTTCCAGATGAGCATGCGGCTGGACGCGGACAGGACCAGATGCCAATGGTCGTCGTGGCGTTCGATGCTGCCGCCGGACGCGATGATTCCGTCGAACAGGCTGATGCTGCCCGACGCGTCCACGGTGTCCGGCCGGTAGCGGGTCGCGAGCTCGCCGATGGGGAAGTCGCAGTCCTCCCACGCCCCGTACTGGGCGAGGTCACGCCATTGGGGTTCACGGCTCATGGTCAGCACCAGGCGCGCGCCGGCCAGGCGGATGAAATCGCCGGACAGGACGCCGGTGTGGTCGGCGAGGGTGAACGAGCATACCGCGGGATCCGGCTGGCCGCCGAGCGTGTCCGTACCCCACTGGATGCTCAGCGAGTCCAAGACGGCCACGTCACGTGTGTGGTCGTTCAACGGCTGCAGGCCGTCGCCGAGGTCGAGCCATGCGTAGATCTGCTGCATCAGACGTTGCCCCGCTTCCTGTCATACGAACGTTCGAGTTTGCGCAGTTCGCGCACCACGCTCTCCCCGTCGCCGACCAGCCCGTTGAAATTCACCTCGTAGGTGACGTGCTCCACGCGCTCCAATCGGACTACGGGCCGTCGGGTGATGCTCGTGGACCGGCATGCCAGGTCGGCGCGCGGTTCGGCCAGTCCGGACGGGCGCATGGTGGAATACGGTTGGATGCTGCGCGCCATACGGTAGACCGGAGCGGCCGCCTCCACGGGCTGCGCGACCTCGTTCGCGGCCAGGCTGAACGGGAGAATCGAGCCGATCGCGTCAATCGCGCCGCTGATGGCGTTCCCGATGCCGGAGAAGATGCCCGTGATCCGATCCCAGATGCCCTGCACGAAACTGACCAGCCCGTTGAACGCGCCCTTGATGCCGTTGATGGCCGACTGGAACGGCTGCAGGATGCGCGAGCCGACCGACTGCACGCCCGACACGATCCCGTTCCAGATACCGGAGAAGAACCCCGTTATCCCGTTCCACACGCCGCGGACCATGGAACACGCAGAATCCCACGCATTGCTGACCATACTGCCGGCCGACTGCGCGGCGGACTGGATGCCCGCCCACAATCCCTGGAAGAACCCGACGATGTTGCCCCACGCCGACTGGATCCAGGCGACCGCGTTGCCCCACGCGTCGGATATCCACTGGGCCGCCGCCGCGCCCGCGGCCTTGACGGTGTCCCAGTTCTGCACCAGCAGCGTGATGATCGCGATGAGCAGGCCGATGCCGGTCGCCCCGGCCAGCAGTTTGAACGCGCCCGCGGTCGTGATGGTGGTGGCCTGGACGATAGCCTGCACGGTGTTATACACGCCCCACGCGGCGTTCAGCAGGACGATGGCGCCGGCGAACGCGCCGATCACGGCGACCAGCGGCGTGATCCACGATGCGTTCTGCTGCACCCATGTGGCGAACTCGGCCAGCTTCTGCGCGCCCACGGTCAACGCAGGCAACAGGGCCTGGCCGAGCGCGGCCTGGGCGTTCTCCCAGGCGGCGGTCATGCGCTGCTGCTGGCCCTGCGCCGTGCTCGCCTCGCGGGCGAACGTGCCCATGGCGATGCCGCTCTTGTCGCTGATGGCCGCCAACGTGGCCATCATCTTCGCGTTCGTGTCGCCCGCGTTGTACAGGTCGAGCATGCCGTTCGCCGCAGCGTACGACTTCAATGTGGCGTCGTTAAGCGTGATGCCGTACTGTTCGAGCGGGTCCATCTCGCCGCGCAACGCCGCCGACAACGCTTCCACGGCCTGCGAGGTCGTGCCGCCGTACATGGCCGCGAAATCCGCGCCCAGGCTTATGAGCTCGTTGGTCTTCGCTGCTGCCTGGTCTTGGGCCATGCCCATGTTCTGCAACTGGCTGCCGATAGTGGATGCGAGCTGGCTGTACGCGTTCTCGCTCAACCCAACCGCGTCGGCCGCGGCCTGCGCCCACTCGTGCACCCGCTGGGCGCTGGAACCGAACACCGTGTCCACCGCACCAGCCGACTGCTGCAGGTCCGCGGCCGCGTTCACGCACTGCTTCGCGCCCACCGTGATCGCGCCCAGGGCGGCGCCGGCCACGGCGCCGGCCTTTTTGAGCTTGTCGCCGAAGCTCATGGCCTGGCGCTGCGCCTTGGTCATCGCGCTCACCGCGGATGCGGCGTCCGCGATGATGTGGATCGCGAGTATCGCGCTCTTGGCCATCAGCCCACCTCCGTTTCCTCGGCCTGTCGGCGTTCCTCGTCAAGCAGTCGTACCGCGGTGCCCCAGTCCTCCGCGCACGCCTGGTCGCGCCACCATGCGGGAGTGCCACCGAAGCGTGCGGAGAGGACCACGGACAGTTCGCTCAGGCTTCCCGGCTCCCAGCAGGGGAGCCCGAATGTTCCCCCGTGAACGTCTCCTGTTCCTCGTCGGTGTCGGTCTTCTCGATGTCGTCGACGGTGAACGTCCAGTCGTTGAACTCGAGCTCGGTCTTATGATCGCGTTTCAGGCTGTGCCATACGGAATACGAGAGCTGCCGGTACGCGCTTTCCTGGAGGTTGCCCCATTTGCCGCGGCGCGCCTGGATCTCCGCCTGGATGCGGTTGCCGACGCTGACGGTGGTGGTCTCCTCGCGCCCGTCAAGGTACGTGACCCGGTAGTTTCCCTGGATGTCTGCCATGATGGTTCCTTTCAACTGGTTGCGCCGTTGATGCGGCTGATGATCTTCTCCACGCCGGCCTGGTAGATCGCGACCCATTCGGGTTCGGTGTCCTTGGCGGCCTGCGTGAGGAACGGATGCGGTTCGATGTGGTGGGACGGCCAACCCCAGTGGATCGGGTTGGCGTACGGCACCTTCCCGTTGTTGCCCGCGCGCACCACGCCGGCCTTCTGCGTGGCCCCGGCGCGGATGGTTTTCCGGAGCCTGCCCGAGCGGACGGGCACCTGCCGTCTGCCCTCGTCGGTGACGATGCCGGCAGCCTGCTTGTTCTGCTCTCGCAGGTCCTTCAGGTCGATGCCGGCCTTGCGCAGGCCCGCGGCCAGCTCCCTGGCGCCGCGCACCTGGATGGCGGTTCTGCCGCCGGCGGCTACGGTGGGCATCGTGCTTATTCCGTCGGCGTGTACGCCTCGGCGTTGATGTCGGTGGCGGGGAACGTGAAATCGACCTTGTTCTTGGCCTTGACGTCGCCGCCGAACGCGATCGGCTGCACGGTGAGGCTGCCGGTGATCTTGAGCTTGCCCGACTTGTTGGGCACGAACTCGAACGGCATCGTTTTGCCGTTGTTATTGAGCGCCCATACCTGGGCGCCGTCTATGCTGTAGTCCTCGCCGATGTTGCCGGACAGCTCCCATGTGGTCGTGGTCTCGCCGCCCTCCTCGTGCCCGTCGAGGTAATGGTCGGAATCCTCGCTGTCGTTGCTCGGGGTAAGCGTCACGTTGGTCACGTCCGCCGACAGTTCGCGGATCGAATCGTCCGAGCCGATGGTCAGCAGTCCGGGGCCGAGGGTCCTGATCTTGTCCGCCATGATGGTCCTTTCTCAGTAATCGGTTGGGTTGAGTGTGAGCGCGTACCCGGCGATCTCGCCGCCGAGCACGTTGCAGGTGGCCGGCACGCCCTTGCGCAGGTTGACGCGCTGGCTGTCGGACAGGATGCCGATGATGTCGAACACCTTTTCCAAAGCGTCGGGCTGTTTCCAGCTGACGCCGGACAGCACGGTGATCGTCCACGTGGTCTCGGGGTCGGCCCACCGGTCCCATTCCAGGTCGGGCGGGTCGATCAGGATCGACGTGCGCCCCGCCTGGATGTCGGCCATGCTGTCAGTGACGACATCGACCTTGTCGCCGAGGATGTCGGTCAGCAGACGGCTGATCGCGTCGAGCTGGTCCCGGTACCCGTTCATGCGACCCCCATTCCGGCCGGCAGCCACGGGCGCAGGATCGGTCGAGCGGACGCCAGCGGGTCGCGGTTGATGCGGAACGGCTGGAGTTCGGAATCGGTGACGCTCATCACGCCGTTGCGAGCGGTCCGCCGGAAATACAGGTCCGAGGCGACCTCGATGACGGCCTGGTCATGAGGTTCGTCGGGCACCTGCGCGTCCCACGAGGCGATGACCCGGTCGACCATGACGCGCGCCGTGGCCAGACTGTCCATGCAGGCCGCCTTCTCCGTGTCGGTGACGGCCTGCACGTTGGTCTCCAAGCGGTCGAGCAGCGGATCCGGGTCGATCATCAGGCCGCGGCCTTCTTGACGACGGGAAGGATGCCGTCCGGCCACGGGGTGCCGAGCGCCATGTACCCGTAGATGCTGTAATCCTCGGTGAGCTTGACGATGTCGGAATCCTGCAGGCGGAACGGCGCGCCGGAGCTCTCCCACTTCTTGACGGCCTGCGGGTCGAGGAACGCGACGGTGCCAGCTTCCGCGCCGGGCAGTTTCTTGACGCGCACGCTCTGCATGCTGCCGTCGGTGCCGGCCAGGTCGATGACGCCGAGCGTGTCCGCGCCGAGACCGGACACGTTCATCAGCGCGTTGCCGTCCCTGGACAGCTTGGCCAGCGTCTTGTACACGTCGCCGCTGACGCCGAGCGTGCCGATGACCGCTCCCTTCTCGTCGAGCGCGTCGGACGCGTCCACGATCACGTCGATCCAGTCCTCCGCGGTCAACGCGGTCAGGTCCTTGGTTACCTCGAGCTTGTTCGACGCGGACGCCTGCGCCTTGATCTCCGCGTACAGGTGGGCGCGGGCCGCGGCCTCGGTGTTGACCGCGTAGGCGATGGTCATCGCGGTCATCGCGGTGCTCAACGCGGCCGGGTCGCCGCGTTCGATGGACTGGCGGCTGAGCTTGGTGTAACCGCCGTACGTGTACACGTTCGCGGTCTTCGTGGTCAGCGTGACCTTGCCGAACGTCAGGTCGTCGCCCTCGTTCTCCTGCTTGGCGACCCTGATGGTGTTCGTGGCGAGCACCTTGTAGCCGATGGTCTCGCCCTTCTCCGGCAGCGGTTCGCTGGCGAACAGGCTGAGCACGCTGCGCCGGGACTGGACGATGCGGATCATGTCGCTCATCCACTGGGTCTGTGTGGCGGTGTCGGCGAACGTGGTGCCAGTGAAGTCGCGGCCGATGATCTGCCGGTACACGTCGAACGCGGTCTCGTCGCCGCGCTCGAACGCCTGCAGGAACTCGCCCGAACTGCGGTACTGTCCGCCCAGGCGCGCGGGTTTGCCGCCCCTGGCGGTCAGGTCGGCGGCCAGACGGCGCTGGGATTCCTCCATGTCGTTCATCCGTTCCAGGATCTGGGTCATCTCCTCGGATGCCATGGTGTCGCTCCTTTCGTTGGTTGGATTGGTGGTGTGGTCGATGTCTCGGTGCGCGGTGAGCTTGGCGGCCTCGTACGCGGGCCAGCTGACCAGGCTGGTCTCCAGCAGCCGGACCTTGCGCCGGTGCGTGATGCCGGCCTTGTCCCGTTCGGACAGGATCGGGATGAACCCGACGCTCAGACTGTCCAGGGCGCCCTCGTTCAGCAGGGCCACCGCGTCGCGGCCGAGCTGCGTGTCGGCGATGCGCGCGGTGATGTGCAGCCCGTCGTCGCGGCTCTCGGCCCCGGTGATGCGGCCGATGAGCTGGTCGTGCTGGTAGCAGAGCTTCGCGTTCTCCACGTCCACGAACTCGCAATCACGGTCGAACGTTTCGTGGCCGTCCCAGAACGTGTCGATCACGTCCCCGAACGGCACCGCCAGACCCTCGATGGTGCGCCCGTCGGCGTAGTCGTCGGCGACCGAACGCAGGCGCAGACCCTTCAGGCCGAGTTCGCGGCGTTCACAGTCAGACATTCGCTTCCTCCGTTTCCGTTGCGGGCATGGGTCCCATGCCCAGTCGTTTCCTCGCCTCGGGGACGGTCATCAGTTTGGCCTCGACGGCTATCCGGTACGTCTCGAACCGGTCCTTCGTGTTCGAGCGGCGCGACGGGTCGGTGTCGAACGCGACCTCGTTGCCGCGCGGCAGCAGGCTGGTCAGCGCCTCGCCGATCTCGCTCGCGTACGCGGCCAGCGTGTAGTCCGCGAACTCTATCCACGACTGCTCGATGTTCTGGTAGGTCAGATTCGAGCCCTCCACGGCGGCGAGCATGAGCGACGCCGGGATGCCCATGAGACGGGCGATCTGCGTGGTGTCGAACTGCATCATGTCCAGGTACTCGAGGTCCTTGGGGCTCAACGCGAGACGTTCGACCTTGGTACCCCAGCCGAGCACCTTGACCTCGCCCGGCTTGCCGTTGCTGAACCGCTTCTTGACCATGGCCGCCGCGTCGTTCTCCATCGGCTGTTCGGTCGTGAGCACGATCTTCGCGTTGCTGCCGTCGGAGAACCATTCGCGCTTCATGTCGCGCAGCATCGCGGCCGATTCGACCTCCTCGCGCGCCGCCTGGATCGGGCCCAGGCCGCGCAGGCGTCCGCTGACCTCAAGGAACCGCATGTGCAGGATGTCGTCCGTCCGGTAGGTGCGTCCCCCGTAGTCGAACACTGGCATCGGGCTGGCCGGGTCGTCCGACGTGGCGCGCACCGCGACCAGGCGGGCCGGCAGCAGGCGGACGCCGACGACGGCGTCGCCGGCGCGGACCTTCTGCCAGAACGCGTTGCCGTTCAACGCGAGATCGGCCACGGTCTCCGAGATCAGACGGCTGCGCGACACCAGCGGGTCCGGGCGGCGGACGATGGGCGAGGGCTCCACCTCGACGCCGTTCCTGGTCTGCACCAGCGGCAGGTTCACGATCGAGGTCTGCAGGATCTGCACCGCGCGGAATATCGTGGACAGCGACAACGGGTCGCCGTAGTCGAGCCGGCGTTCCGGCGGGCGCGCGCCGTCGGCCATGCCGTCGGATTCGTCGGCGGCCCGCACGATGCCCGCGCTGCGCGTGATCAGATTCCTCAACCATCCCATGCCCGCCACCATGCCAGCACGCCGCCGCCGAGTCCAGAGAACCGATGACATTCGCGGACATTCGCGGACATTCGCGGACATTCAGAAGACCTGCACGACGCTCGGCTTGGGGGCCGGCAGGTGCGACGCGCCCCAGTGGGCGAGGATCGCGCTCTCCATGACCGCTGACCCGTCGCCGTCCTTGCGTTTGACCTTCCATGAATCGCCCGACCACTGTCGGGTCGCGGTCCTGGCGGCGAGGTCCAACGTGCCGTCGGTCACGTGCCTGGCGCGGTCCTGCTCGAACGCGCTCATCAGCGACTGTCCCGACGCCATGAAGTCGTTCGCGTCCATGTCCACCAGCGTCACGCCGTCGGCGGCGAGCTTGTCGGCCAGGTCCCCGGCCGGGCCTCGCTTGTCGATCGCTACCGGCGCATGGTACCTGTCGGACAGTTCACGGATCCGCATGACGGCGGCGCCGGTGCCGGGCATGGTCTCGGCGAGCTGGATGACGGTCACGCCACCCCGCCTGCACGCCAGCGAGACACACGTGCGGGTCGCGTCGATCGTCACGGACACGCCGAAGCACAGGGCATCCGATTCCCGGAACGATCCTGGCGTCAACGGGTCCCGGCGTGCGGTACGCGCCCACAGGCTCTCGCTGATGAACCGGTCCGTGGTGCCCATGTCGCGCCGGTTGCCGAACGCTCGCGCCCAACCGCCCGCGTCGAACTCGCCGCCGTTCCTGAACTCGTCCATGAAATCGGGCAACTGCTCGCGGTCGAACAGGTGGCCGAGACCGGGATGATAGCGGGCGACCACGTCGAGGTCGAGCGGATCCGCGTCGTCCGGGATGCCCCAGTCGAAGAACGCCCACCGTTTCGGCATGTCCCCGGAACGGCACTGGTCCAGCAGCTGGTTGTAGAACGTGGACGTGATATCGCCCTCGGTCGAGGTGACCAGGATCTGCGGCCGATGACCGGTGAGCTTCTGCCTGGTGATGGTCGTCGGCACGAAACCGTCCAGCAGGGTCTTGCCCTGCTCGGCGGTCAGGCTCCACGCCTCGTCGATGTCGATCAGATCGCCCTGGTAGCCGTGGCCCGCGTCCGCGACCTGGGCGGACGGCTGCATGCGCGAGCCGTTCACGAACGGCATGCAGATGCTGCCCTTGCCCTTCTGCATGCGCCCGGTCAGCACGCTCAACGGGCAGTCGTCCCACTTCTGGAAATACTCCAGGAACTTCGTGTCCGCGTCCTTGCCGCGCTGGGCGAGATACCACACCATCCGGTCGGAGTGCAGCACGTCGCCGCGACGGGGGAGCAGACAGTTCTGGATCATCTTCGCGAAACTTGAATCGGTCTTGCCGAACTGGCGTTGCACGCTCACGATTACACGCCCGTAATAGTACGTGCCGGTCTCCGGGTCGATCTCGCCGGCCACGTCCCAGATGTACTGCTGTTCCGGATACAGGGGACGGCCCATAGCGCGCGCGATCGCCCCGACCTTCCACCCATCGCTCCTGCGCGACGGGTCACGCAACGTCAGATGACGCGCCGGGGTCAGACCCTCGACCTCGATCACCGCGGATCACCCGCCAGCAGCTCCAGCAGCTCACGGGCCGCGCCGTCCGCCTCGACGGATTCGCCGGCCGGCGCGACCATCGCCCTCAGCTCCTGGATGAACCCGAGCAGCGACGTCATGTTGCGGCTGACCTCCCGGCCCTTCATGTTCTGTACATCCACGTTCTGCGCGATGCTCATCATCGACTCGTAGATGTAGCTGCGCATCGGGTCCGCTCCCGGATGCTCGGCCTCGAACCGTTCGATGAACTCCCTCGTCGCCCTTTCCTGGCGTCCGACGACGCGGCCGGCGTCCTCCAACCCGTCCAAAGCAGGCATGTGACTCCTCCAATCCTGTCCAGTGGTGGGATTTATCCTGTTTCCGCCAGTTTTCCGATGGAAAGTGGGGAATCCCGCCCGGTTTCCCCGCTTTTTTATTTATTCCGGGTTCGGGGGGACCCAAAAAAGTCGCGGGGTGTCCCTTTGAACCGAAGCGTTTAAAAAACGACGGTCAGAACCGGACCCGACCCACATCCGTCCCCTCCGCGACCGCGGGCCGGCCGTTCCGACGCGCCGCACGCCTGGCCTCCACCTTCGCGGCCGAGAAGCCGAACCGATACCACTCGCGCGCCTTCCGTTTCGCGGCCTCGCTCCGATGCTGCGCCTCCAACCGGTACATGCACGCCTCCACCCCCGGATCGCACACGACCACCTCGTAGTTCAACGCCAGCCACTCGTCCAGGATGTCCACGCCGCGATGGTTCAGCCAGTCCGTCTTGACGCACCACACGCCCACCGGGTCGCCCAGCCTGGCCGCCGCGCGGTACGCGCCCTGCCACGCCCCACGCGCCACCATGTTCACATACCGGTCGAAATCATGGGACGATTCCACGCCCGGGCACAGGCAGCGCGCCAGCTGGTCGAAGTCCACCACGACATCGCCCGGCATGCGATGCTCGGCCACGTACGTGGTCTTCCCGCCGGCCGGCGGGCCGATGACCATGCGCACCACCGCCCCGTACCCGCTGATCACACGGTCCCACCGCTTCCGGTTGCACGACCCGCACGCGGGCCGCAGGTTCGCCAGCGTGTTCCTGCCGCCGATGTTCACCGGTATCACGTGGTCCACCGTGTCCGCCCAGCCCGTGCACCCCGGCATGCGCAGCCAGCAGTCCCGGCCGAACACCGTCCACACCTGCGCCTTCAGCTCCGGCTTGACCCCGTGCCGTTTCACCTCCGCCCCCTGTTCGCGTTCAGCCACTTGTTCACGTCACTCAGCAGGTAGGCGATGCCGCCGGTCTCGGTACGCACGTACTCTGGGCCGCGCCCGTCGTCGCGCCACCGCTTCAGGGTGCGCACGCTCCGATGCAGCAGACGCGCGGTCTCCCTCGCGCTCAGCAACCTGTTCCCGCTCATCGGCTCCACCTCAGATACGCCTCGCACCCCTTGATCGCCTTCTCCAGGTCGAAATGCTTCTCCGTGTCCCACTCGCGCTTCTCCGGCTCAGGAAGCACGCCCAGCACGCGCAGATGCCATATCTCGTTGTCCGTCATCCCGAACACGTTCATGCACTGCCGGTAACCGATACGCGACTGGCCGGCGCCCTTCGCCCACTTCTCACGCAACAGGGGCAACGCGATACGAACCTTCCTCCTACGCTCCTCCACGTACCTGCGCCTGCCCGTTCCACGGGTCCTCGTTCCTGCCATCATGACCTCCTCGACTTGCTGTGATTGATTGAGATTTTTGGGTGGTGAGAGGGTTGAGCGGCGAGACCTTAAGCTCCGAGCCTCCAAAGCGCCCGCAGACGCTCTTGGAAACTCGGAATGGTCTCGCCATGGACGTTTTCGGTCTGGAGCCGGGGCGTCGCATATCGAGAGCGGACCCAATCGTCCGCCGTGAATGGTCCTTCAGAAGCGCCCCACACTCCGGTGGGCAAGGTCGCCCGATTACGCCTTAACCGACACGCCTCATCAGTCGGGAAATGGCCGTCAACACGCGCGAATGCGCCGCTCAAGGCAATCACGCGCGAGGTTTCGTCTCGCTAGTAACGGTCGGCCAGCCGTCCGCCGTGGGTTGGACCCGTTCACGCCCTACCCGGTCCCGGCACATCCCAGGTCACAGGGCATTCAATTATCCAGAAACACACGCGCCTACGGCACCGCATCATCCGGCAGAATGTCCAGGCACGCGACCAGCGCGCGCACCTCCACCGGCGAGAACCGATACACATGCGCACGCTCACGCGACAAGGAACCATCACGATCGACCGCGTGCGGACGTATCAGCAACTGCACCCGCCCATCCGGAGCCAGGCACGACAAGAACGTCCAATCACCGTCATCACGCTGACGAAACAACTCAGCCATCGTCCCTCCCAAACTCACGCAACTGACGCCTGAACCGACGCCGCTCACGCACGGCCTTCAGATCCACGAAACCGAAGATGTCCAACACGCCGGCCACCAGGACCACCGCCATCGCCAGCAGAATCACCACCAGCAACACCATGCACACCCACGCAACAACCTCAACCATTGGAACCCCGATTCACCAGGCGGCCCACACGCTCCGGCACATCCAACACCACCAGCAACACGCACGCCGCCAACACCCCGGCGATCGTCGGTTCGCCCACCACCAGCATGATGAGCGAACACAACGAACCTGCAATAACCATGACCAGCTTGTAAACCAAACGCATCACAGTGCGCTCCTTCGCGTATCCAAATGATCGGCGGCCAACCTCAGGAAACGGGCGAACTGCTTCCGCGGCATCCGTGCACATGCCCCCTCTGGCGTCTTTGGTGCAGCTCACACAAGGCTTGTTGCCCTCAATCCGAAGGGATGCAGCTTCCACCATGTCTCCCGATCCATCCCCGAAGAAACCGCTTGAAACAAGGACGGAAAGCACTTTCATCGTCCGCCTCCAACCGAGCCGGAAGCGACAAATGGCACCTTTCTCCGCCGCGTTAAGCTGGGAAACGCAATACCAACAACCCATCCAACATGACGGAGAAAGGAAGAATCGTGAATTGGTGGGATGCATTTAATCTTGCAGCCTCCATCGGCACATGCCTGTCCATCGCGGCTGCGGTCGTCACATGGTGGATCAGCAGAAGCAGAGTCATGGATGCCTACCCCGACGTGGCGAACATCGCGGAATGGGCCGGCAAAGACCGAGAAACATCCGAGCAAGGCAGAGTGTTCAGGATACAGAACATCGGCGGCGCCGGCATGTGCATCCAGACGATCAACGTCAAGGGATGCAGCCTGTCCTTCAAGCCGTACCAGAACATCGGTAGTGAGCCGACCAACGTGCTGATGCCCGGGGAGCGCCTGTACCTTTACGCAACCGAGGTGACCGGTGAAGCGTCGCTCGTCGTCCAATACATCACGCACGACAACGCAAAAATCATCCACTACGACCGATTCGACATCGGCAAGCTCGTGCCGGAATCGTACCTGTTGTGCAGATACGTGCGCCCATCGATGCGGCAGAGATTCGACATGCGCTATCGGTGTGGGCAACTCTTCACCGAAGATGGAATCAGCAGCCGGAAGCGGACAGTCCGTGTCACACGTCGACACGGGGCCGACGCAATCGAGAATGCCGACCTCTGTTTGACGGCAAAAGGCTACAAATCCATGTACATAGGATTCTCCGGAATGTACGACGATGAGGCTGAGGCTCGACAAGCCTGACGAACTCATCATGCGGCAAAAGCCGGATGTCAAGCGTGGTTTCGATTTCATAATGGTCGGCATCATCGGTCATGACACCTCCAACGGTTCGCGGCCGAGTAGCACGTCCGTGGACACGCCGAGCAGGTCGGCCAGTCTGGCGATCTCGTCCGCACTGAAACGGATATCACCCTTGAGCTTGTGGGAGAAGGTCGCAGGTGAAACGCTAATCTTTCGTGCAACGTCCTTTTGCCACAAGCCGCGCAGTGCCAGCAGACACTTGATGCGGCTGCACAGCAAATTTGCACTATACAAATCATCTTTCGTCATGCAAAACATCTGTATCACAAATCGCCGTCATGTGCAAATCGGATTTATGGAATCTTGAAACCGAATTTATATTATGCTAATCTCTTTCATATGACAGCTACAGTTATGCAGCCGCAAGCAGCGGCAAAGAATGATGCTCATGGATCCTTACAGGATCGGGTCAGCTACAACATTCGTGTGCTGTTGGCGATTCGCCAGACCTCACAGCAGGACCTTGCCAAAGCGATGGGAATTGCCGCAGCCAGTCTCTCTCAGAAGTTCAGTGGCCGCATTCGCTGGAATCTGGATGATATCGAAAAAGCCTCCGGATTCCTTGGTGTGAATCCGGAGGCGTTGGTAGCGGGGCATGGATTTGAACCATGGACCTCTGGGTTATGAGCCCAGCGAGCTACCGAGCTGCTCCACCCCGCGTCGGCTTACCTTGCGGCAGCTTTATCTACGATAGGAGCTGTTTGCGGAAAGTCAAGTCGGCGTGTCGTGCGTGGTATGTCGTGCGTGGTATGTCGCGTGCGGGGCGTTATAGGTGTCATATGTGATGGACGCATGAGCCCACCGCACATCCTGCCGTAGGATTCAGCAGGCTGCGCGGGCGTCGGTGGCGGATCATGCGCAGCCACAGAGGCGTCTGTATCCTGCGGTGCGAACCGCGCGGGCACCGTGCGCCGTGCCGGTCGCCCGTTTGTCATAATGGGAACCATGCCTATCAAGATCCCCAGCGGCCTGCCGGCCAGAGCCATACTCGATTCGGAACGCATCTTCGCGTTGGAGAAGCCCGAGGCGGAACGTCAGCGTGTCCGCCCGCTCAAGCTGGTGATCCTCAACCTCATGCCCAAGAAGATCGAGACGGAGACCCAACTGCTCCGCCTGATCTCCAAGTCCCCGCTGCAGGTGGAGATCGACTTCATGAAGACCTCCACGCACGAGTCCACCCACGTCAGCGCCGACCATCTGGTCAAGTTCTACGAGACGCTTGACTCGTTCCGTAACAACTACTACGACGGATTCGTGGTCACCGGCGCGCCCGTGGAGCATCTGGCGTTCGAGCAGGTGGACTATTGGGACGAGTTCAAGGCCATCCTGGACTGGGCCGGGTCGCATGTGTTCTCCACCATGTACCTGTGCTGGGGCGCGATGGCCGCGCTCAACCACCGCTACGGCGTGCGCAAACGCGATCTGCCCACCAAACTGTTCGGCGTGTTCCCGCAGTATCTGCAGGATGAATACTGCTTCCTGACCAACGGTTTCGATGAGATCGCCCTGCAGCCCCACTCCCGGCTGGCCGGTGTGGATGAGGACGACGTGGCAGCCAACCCCGACCTGCAGGTGCTGACATGGGGCCCCCGATCCGGCCCCGGCCTGATCGCCACACGCGACTTCTCCGAAGTGTTCGCGCTGGGTCACTGGGAGTACGGCAAAACCACGCTTGCCGAGGAATACGAGCGCGATATGGCCAAGGGGCTGACCAACGTGCCGTTCCCGGAGAACTACTTCCCGCATGACGATCCCTCGCTTGAGCCGCTGTTCTCGTGGCGCGCGCATGCCAACCTGCTGTGGCGCAACTGGCTTAATTGGGTATATCAGACCACGCCATACGATTTGACCGAGGTGCCGCGGCTGCGCGCCGAGAAGCGGCTGGGCACCGACCGGTCGATCCGCCATGAGCCGGGCGCCCCTCGCACCGACGGGTTCCGACCCTTCCTCGACGACGGATACGGGGTGGTGCGGGCGGCGGCGACCACGATGTGAACGCCTGGATTGTGAAGAAAATCGATGCCGTCGGCTGGAGTGTCGCGTTGATGGCAGGAAGTCGGGGCCGGTGGTAATATGCGTATCCAGCCGTTCGGAACCGGCTCCGATTCCCCGTGGGGACTGTCGGAGTCACGTTCCGCAACCGGGATGGACGGAAGTAACCGTAACGTCACATTTCGCCCGTTCTGTTGGGTTACACTGACAGCAGACACGAAACAGGAGGCGAGAGTATGGGTTCAGTGAGCGACGCGATGCTGCTGGCGGCCGAATCGGGGCCGCACCTTCCCTCCGTGAGCGACTTCCTGCCTCCGGAGATCCTGTTCGAGGGCACGCCGTTCGCCATCAACCGCATCATTCTGGTACGCCTGGTGGCCACCGTTATCATGTTGACGGTCCTGATCATCACCGCGCGTCGCGCCAAGGTCATTCCGGGCCGTTGGCAGGCTGCGGTCGAATGGCTGCTCGATTACATCCGTGACAACATCATCTACCAGGTCATGGGGCCGATTCGCGGTCGCCGTTACGTGCCGATGATCACCACCATCTTCATGACGGTGTTCATCTTCAATCTGTGCGGCATCATCCCCGGTATGAACATCGCGGCCACCGCTTCGGTGGTGATGCCGTTGGCCTTCGCGCTGTGGGTGTTCGTGCAGTATTGGCGTGCCGGCATCAAGGAGCACGGCTTGGGCGGCTTCCTCAAGGAGGAGCTGTTCCCCGCCGGAGTGCCGTGGCCGATCTACATCATCCTGACGCCTGTGCAGTTGCTTGAGCTCGTGCTGATCCGCCCGATCTCGCTGACGGTGCGACTGTTCGCCAACATGGTCGCCGGTCATCTGCTGGTCGCCACCTGTTACGCGTTCACCCAGTTCTATCTGATCGAATCCGCGGGAGCCGCGGTCAAGGTCGGTGGCGCGTTGTGGCTGTGCGGTGGTCTGGTGTTCACCTGCTTCGAGATGTTCGTGGCCGCGTTGCAGGCATACGTGTTCGCGATCCTCGCCACGGTCTACATCAACCAGAGCTACCCGGAGGCGGAGTAGCCCGGAATATACAGATTTCGGCCCGTGGAAGTCACGGTGCCGTTCGGAATTGTCAGATTTCGGTAAGAAAGGACAACACCATGGATATCATCACCCTCGCCGAAGTTGCCGGTAACATCAGCCTGATCGGCTACGGCATCGCCGCTCTGGGCCCTGGTCTGGGCATCGGCATCGTGGTCGGCAAGGCTCTTGAGTCCACTGCCCGCCAGCCCGAGGTCGCCGGCCGTCTGCAGACCCTCATGCTGATCGGCGCCGCCATGATCGAGCTTCTGGGCCTGCTGGGCTTCGTTGCGTTCATGCTGGCGATGTGATCCGGAGCTGTTCGCTCATCATTGACGGCAGCCCGGTAAACAGAAAGGAGAAGCCATGCCGCTAGCGGAGGAAGAAGTTTCGGGAATCGCGTTGTTCATTCCCGAGATCTACGACATCGTGTGGTCGCTGGTCGTTCTCATCGTCATCGCCGTGGCGTTCTATGTGGTGATCATGCCGAAGTTCCAGGCCGTGTTCGATGAACGCGCCGCCCGGATCGAAGGCGGCATCGCCAAGGCCGAGCAGGCTCAGCGCGAGGCTGAGGACACAAAGCGCAAGTATGAGGAGCAGCTGAGCCAGGCGCGCGTCGAAGCGTCCAAGATCCGCGACGACGCCCGTAGCGAGGCATCCCACATCATCGCCGACGCTCGTTCCCGTGCCGAGTCCGAAGCGGAACAGACCACCGCCAACGCGCAGCGAGCCATCGAATCGCAGCAGCAGCAGGCGATGGTCAGCCTTAAGGGCGAGATCGGCACCCTGGCCACCGCGCTTGCCGGCAAGATTCTTGGCGCCAAGCTGCAGGACAACGCCACCCAGTCTGCGATGATCGACCAGATGATCGCCGATCTGGACGATGACAAGCAGTGACCGGCGTATCCGACCACGGGAATATGAGGAAAGGGAGGTGACAGATGCGAGGAGAGGCCTCACGTATCGCCGACCGCGTCTCGCGTGACTCACTGGCCCCGAAGCTTCGGGCCACGGCTGAGGACGCATGGCGTATCGGCAATGAGCTGTTCTCGGTCACCAATGTGCTCGATCGCAATATCAGGCTCGAACGCGCCCTCACCGATCCATCGCGTCCGGTGGAGGACAAGGTCGCGCTGCTGAACGAGCTGGTCGGCGACCAGGCCCACGAGATGACGATGAAGATCCTCACCGATCTGGTCGGACGCCGGTGGAGCCGCGTCTCGGACATCGCGAACGCCGTCGAGGATTTCGGCGTGGACGGCATGATGTACTATGCCGACGCCACTGACGCCACGCTGCAGGTTTCGATCGAGCTGGCCGAGCTGCATTCGGCCTTGCTCAACCTGCCGGTGGTCCGTTCCGGTCTGAGCAGCGATCGCGCTCCCGCCGAGGCCCGTATCAAACTGCTGTACGCGCTGGTCGGGAACAAGGATCTCAACAAGGTCACCATGCGTCTGGCGGAGCACGCCGCATGCAATCCGCGTCGTCGGCGTTATTTGTCCACGATTCACTGGCTAATCAACAAGTTCTCCCGGCATATGGGCGAGTCGATGGTCACCGTGACCACCGCCGCGCCGCTGAATCCGGAGCAGATCGACAAGTTGATCGCCGTGTATTCGAAGAGGCTCGGACGTCCGGTGCACATCAATTCGAACGTCGATCCCACGGTGATCGGCGGCATGCGCATCGAGATCGGCGACGAGGTGACCGACAACACCGTGGTGGCCCAGCTGCAGCAGCTGCAGCGCCGTGTGACCAACGGGATGCGGACCTGAGAGACGTACCAGACAACATAACAATCATCAATAAGGAGTGATCATGGCAGAACTGACCATTGATCCCGCCGCGATACGCAGTGCGCTCGAGGATTTCGTCGAGTCGTACAAGCCGAGCGACACGCCCACCCAGGAAGTGGGCTATGTGGCCACGGCCGGCGATGGCATTGCGCATGTGGAGGGACTGCCTGGTTGCATGGCCAACGAGCTGTTGACCTTCGAGGACGGCACGCTCGGCCTGGCGTTCAACCTTGACGCCCGCGAGATCGGTGTGGTTATCCTCGGCGACTTCGCAGGCATCGAGGAGGGCCAGGAGGTCCGCCGCACCGGCGAAGTGCTGTCCGTGCCGGTCGGCGACGGCTATCTGGGCCGTGTCGTGGACCCGCTGGGCAACCCGATCGACGGTTTGGGCCCGATTCAGAGCGAAGGCCGCCGTATTCTCGAGGCGCAGGCACCTGACGTCATGCACCGCCATCCGGTCGACGAGCCGATGTCCACCGGTCTGAAGGCCATCGACGCCATGACGCCGATCGGCCGCGGCCAGCGTCAGCTCATCATCGGCGACCGCCAGACCGGCAAGACCGCCATCGCGATCGACACCATCATCAACCAGAAGGCGAACTGGGAGAGCGGTGACCCGAAGAAGCAGGTCCGCTGCATCTACGTGGCCATCGGTCAGAAGGGCTCGACCATCGCCTCCGTCAAGCAGAGCCTTGAGGAATCCGGCGCGATGGAGTACACCACCATCGTGGCCTCCCCGGCCTCCGATTCCGCAGGCTTCAAATACATCGCCCCGTATACCGGTTCGGCCATCGGCCAGCACTGGATGTACAACGGCAAACACGTGCTCATCGTCTTCGACGACCTGTCCAAGCAGGCCGAAGCCTACCGTTCGATCTCGCTGCTGCTGCGCCGCCCGCCGGGGCGTGAGGCATACCCGGGCGACGTCTTCTACCTGCATTCCCGCCTGCTCGAACGTTGCGCCAAGCTGTCGGACGACCTGGGCGGCGGCTCGATGACCGGTCTGCCGATCATCGAGACCAAGGCGAACGACGTCTCCGCGTACATCCCGACCAACGTGATCTCCATCACCGACGGTCAGATCTTCCTGCAGTCCGATCTGTTCAATGCCAACCAGCGTCCGGCCGTGGACGTCGGCATCTCGGTGTCCCGAGTCGGTGGTGCGGCACAGACCAAGGCATTGAAGAAGGTCTCCGGCACGCTGAAGATCTCGCTGGCCCAGTACCGTTCGCTCGAGTCCTTCGCCATGTTCGCCTCCGATCTGGATGCGGCCTCGAAGGCCCAGCTGACGCGCGGCGCCCGGCTGACCGAGCTGCTCAAGCAGCCGCAGTTCTCCCCGTATTCGATGGAGCAGGAGGTCGTGTCGGTGTGGACCGGCACGCACGGCAAGCTCGACGATCTCGAGTTGGGCGACGTGCTGCCGTTCGAGCGTGGTCTGCTGGATTATCTCGACCACAACACGGATATCCTCACCACGATCCGCGAAACCGAGGACTTCACGGCTGAGACCGAAGCCGCCCTGGATAAGGCGGTCGACGACTTCCGCGCCACATTCGTGACCGGCGCCGGCAAGCCGCTGATCGAGAAGAAGCAGGCCCCGGTCAAGCCGACCCCGGTCGAGCAGGAGCGCATCGTGGCCAACGCCGAGCGCCCCGAGCACGATCCGGACAAGCATCCGCTGGCAGGGGAGAAGAAGTAGACATGGCATCGCAGCTCGCATTCAAGTCAAGGATCGCCTCCACCGCGTCGCTTGAGAAGATCTTCAACGCGCAGGAGATGATCGCGTCTTCGCATATCGCCAAGGCCCGTCAGGTGGCATTGGAGGCGAAGCCGTACGCTGATGCGATCTTCGATGCAGTCCAGGCGGTGGTGGCCCACGGCCATATCTCGCATCCGATCGTGCGCAAGGAGGAGAACAACCCCAAGGTTGCCGTCCTGGCGCTCACCTCGGACCGTGGTATGGCCGGCCCCTACACCTCGTCGATCATCCGTGAGACGGAGGGGTTGCTCGCTCGTCTCGACGAGGCCGGCAAACAGCCGGAGCTTTACGTGTATGGTCGCCGCGGAGTGACGTACTACAAGTACCGCAACCGCGACATCGTACAGACGTGGGAGGGCGATACCGACAAGCCTGGCGTCGAGGTCGCCGACTCGATCTCCAATGCGCTGATGGACGCGTACATGCGGCCGGCGGCGGAGGGCGGTGTCTCGGAACTGTACATCGTCTACACCGAATTCATCAACATGGTGGTGCAGAAGGTGCGCGTGCTGCGCATGCTGCCGGTGGAGCTGGTCGAGGCCGAGACCACGGTGGGCACGGACCCCGAGGTCGACGCCGTGCAGGACGTTTCCCCGCTGTACATCTTCGAGCCGAGCATTGAAGAGGTGCTGGACGTGGTGCTGCCCAAGTACATCCGCTCCCGCATCCACGAATGCCTGCTCGAGGCTGCGGCCTCGGAGACCGCCAGCCGCCAGAACGCCATGCATACCGCCACGGACAACGCGCGGAAGCTGATCGACGACCTGACCCGCAAGCTCAACGCCTCGCGTCAGGCCTCGATCACCCAGGAACTCACCGAAATCATCGGCAGCGCCGACGCGCTGAACACAAAGGAAGAGTAGGAACGCGAAATGGCTGAGAATCAGACCACAGCGGCTCCCCAGGCAGCGGCGGCCGAACCGTCGATCACCGGACGCGTGACCCGCATCCAGGGATCGGTCATCGACGTCGAATTCCCGGTGGGCCACCTGCCCGACATCTACAACGCCCTGAAGGTGAGCATCGCCAACGTGGGCAGCATCGAAGGCGAAAGCTCGCACGAGATCACCCTTGAGGTGGAGCAGCATCTGGGCGACTCCACCGTGCGTACCGTGGCACTGAAGCCGACCGACGGCCTCGTGCGCGGCGCCACCGTCACCGATACTGGCGGCCCGATCAAGGTGCCGGTCGGCGACGTGACCAAGGGACACGTCTTCGACGTCTCCGGCAACATCCTGAACAAGAAGGAAGGCGAGACGGTCACCGTCACCGAGCGGTGGCCGATCCATCGCAATCCTCCGGCGTTCGACCAGCTCGAATCCAAGACGCAGATGTTCGAGACCGGCATCAAGGTCATCGACCTGCTCACCCCGTACGTGCAGGGCGGCAAGATCGGCCTGTTCGGCGGCGCGGGCGTCGGCAAGACCGTGCTGATCCAGGAGATGATCCAGCGCGTGGCCCAGAACCACGGCGGCGTCTCCGTGTTCGCCGGCGTCGGCGAACGTACCCGTGAGGGCAACGACCTGATCGGCGAGATGGAGGAGGCCGGCGTCCTTGAGAAGACCGCGCTGGTCTTCGGACAGATGGACGAGCCGCCGGGGACGCGTCTGCGCGTGCCGCTGACCGCCCTGACGATGGCCGAGTACTTCCGCGACGTGCAGAACCAGGACGTGCTGCTGTTCATCGACAACATCTTCCGCTTCACCCAGGCGGGCTCCGAGGTGTCCACGCTGCTCGGCCGTATGCCGTCCGCCGTGGGCTACCAGCCGAACCTGGCGGACGAGATGGGTTCGTTGCAGGAGCGCATCACCTCCACCCGCGGCCACTCGATCACCTCGTTGCAGGCCATCTACGTGCCCGCCGACGATTACACCGACCCGGCCCCGGCCACGACCTTCGCCCACTTGGATGCGACCACCGAGTTGTCCCGCGACATCGCCTCCAAGGGCATCTACCCGGCCGTGGACCCGCTGGCCTCCACCTCGCGAATCCTGGACCCGCGCTACGTGAGCCAGGCGCATTACGAGTGCGCCAACCGCGTCAAGGCCATCCTGCAGCGCAACAAGGAGCTGCAGGACATCATCGCCCTGATCGGCATCGACGAGCTCGGCGAGGAGGACAAGACCACCGTCAACCGCGCCCGCAAGATCGAGCAGTTCCTCGGCCAGAACTTCTACGTGGCCGAGAAGTTCACCGGTCGTCCGGGCTCGTACGTGCCCGCGGAGGAGACCATCGAGGCCTTCACCCGCATCTGCGACGGCGTCTATGACGAGGTGCCGGAGCAGGCGTTCTCGGGCATCGGCGGCATCGACGACCTTGAGCGTCGCTGGCACGATATGCAGAAGGAGTTTGGTGCGTGATGGCCACTTCGAGCATGCAGGTGAACATCGTCGCCGCCGACCATCCGGTCTGGGCGGGGCAGGCGAAGTCCGTCGTCATTCCCGCATATGAGGGTGCGATGGGCATCCTGCCTGACCACCAGCCGATCCTGACCCTGTTCAAGGAGGGCGTGGTCACGGTCACCGACATGAACGACGAGAAGCACGAGTTCGAGGTCACCGACGGGTTCATCTCGTTCGACTCGAACAAGCTCACGGTCGCCGTGGAACGCGGTCGTGACGTGGTCCGCCGCGCCGGAGAGCAGTCCGAAGCGGAATAGAACGCCAACAACCCCGTATATCGGCCCCTCGCGCACAACGCTTGCGCGAGGGGCCGATTCGTTACAGGACCGCCTGTTCCCCGCACACTTTTCCGCAGTCGCGAAGCGGCCGGGCGCGGCATGGGGTATGGTGGTGGCTTGTGCGAATCATAGTTGCCGATTGCTCCGCCGAATATTCCGGCCGTCTGAACGCGTCCCTGCCGCTGGCCAGGCGCGTGCTACTGATCAAGGCCGACAACAGCCTGCTCATCTTCTCCGAGCTGGGCTCGTACAAGCCGCTGAATTGGATGGCCGCGCCCTGCACGATCAAGGAGATTACGCCGGCCGGCGCGGACGCCGATGTGGACACCGCCGTCCCGGAGAAGATGCTGCGCGTCTGCTCGGACAAGTCCAGCGACATCCTGGAGGTCACGCTCCAGCACATCTACAGCGACGAATCCTATGACCTGGGCGAGGATCCCGGTCTGGTCAAGGACGGTGTGGAGGATCATCTGCAGCGCTATCTGGCCGAACAGATCGAGCGCATCGGTCGGGGCGCCAAGCTGGTGCGCCGCGAATACCCGACCGCCATCGGCCCGGTGGATATCATGGCTGTGGACGCGGAAGGGCGGCATGTGGCCATCGAGATCAAGCGGCATGGCGGCATCGACGGCGTCGAGCAGCTGACCCGGTACTGCGAACTGCTCAACCGGGACCCGTTGCTGGCTCCGGTGCGGGGCATCTTCGCTGCGCAGACCATCACCCCGCAGGCCCGCGTGCTGGCGCAGGACCGCGGCTTCGAGTGCCTGATCCTGGATTATGACGAGATGAAGGGCACCGACTCGGACGAGATCAGGTTGTTCTGAAACACGGTTCGCACCACTTCAGTGTTCAACGAGAAGAGCCGCGGAATTCCGCGGCTCTTCATCATATTATCCGGAGTAGTGCGCACCTAGGCGTCAGTAGGCCGCCAGGATATCGACCACGAACACCAGCGTGGCGCCGCCCGGAATCGTATCCCCGGAGCCGGAATCGCCGTAGCCCAGGTCGGGAGGCACGATCAGCAGCACCTGCGAGCCCACCGTCTGTCCGGTCAGGCCCTGCTGCCAGCCGTCGATCACGCCATCGAGCGAGAAGTCGGAGGGCTCGCCGCGGTCCCAGGACGAGTCGAACTGCGTGCCGTCCAGCAGCCAGCCGGTGTAGTGCGCCCGCACCGTGTCGCTCTCCTGCACCTCCTTGCCCTCGCCCTTGATCAACGTCTGCACCACCAGCTGGTCCACGTCGCCCTGGCCGTTCATATCGATCGACGGCTTGCCGTCCTTGGCAAGGGTGACCTTCGGCAGATCGGCCGGGATATCGGTGACGGCCTCGCCTTCGGCACGGGTCGGATCGGTGGATTGGGAGACGATGGTCCATATCCATGCGTACGGCTGACCGCTGTCGTCATTCGAACCGATCGCGAAGGTGGTGTTGATGGTCGCGTCGGCGATCAGCGAATAGATCGGGTACTGTGCCACCGTATCCTCGGTCAGCAGCGTCGAGCAATCGGGGGTGTTCTTCTCCCAGGAGCTGGCCATCTCGGAGCCGTCGTTGAGATTGACGGCAAATGCCTGCATGCACACGCGATTGCCGACCTTGATCTTGTCGCCATTCCCCTTTTGGAGTACCGCGTACGCGCCATCCTCCACACTCATCGGGGCATGGAATTTGATCGTCGGCTTCTGCCCGGGCTCGCCCTCGGCCACCAGTCCGGCGATCTGCGGCAGGTCCTTCAACGCGTCGGCGGACGACTGCGAGGAATCGCTCGAATCGTTGGAATCATTGGAACCCTCGGCCTGGTCGCCGCCGTTGCACGCCGCAAGCGTGGCGCACATGACCAGCGCACACAGCGCCGCGAGCAGCTTGCCGAACAGGGAAATCGATGTCTTGATATGCATGGCATCAACACTAGCGCCTCACCCTGATTTCCAGTCCTTTCCAAGCAAAGGGTTATGGGCTAACGGTAGAATGGGCGTTGCTATGACTGTTGAAGAACGTGAACAAGAAGAGCCGCAGGTCCCGGCCGGCCCGACCCGTCATGCCAAGATCATGCGGGGTGTGGTCACGCCCGTTTTCGGGCTGATCGCCGTGGCCTGCGTTGTGCTCGGTGTACTGAACGCCACGATCTGGCAGCCCAGCCGCGAAATCGTGGCCACGGCCATGGTCTCCGGCACACGCTACGTGGTCACCGATCCCGGCGTGCTGGGGCTGGTCGATGACCGGGTGTCGATGACGGTGAAAAGCAAGAATGCCGAGGCCACGGTGTGTGTGGCCGAGGGGTCGATGAAGGACATCACCGGCTGGATTTCCGGCAACCCGTACGTCCGTGTGACCGGATTGAGCGAGTGGACCGCACTGTCGGTGACCGACGCCGAGGCCCAGGGGTCGGATCTGTCCGGCGAGGGCGATGTGGCGTTCGCCGATTCCGACATGTGGACCACCGTGTCTTGCGATACGGGTGCTGTCACGTTGAAGACAACCGATGAGGATGCGTCCCGTGTCGCTCTGGTGGATCTGGGGGAGGACGACGCCTCCGCCACAGTGACGATGGATTGGGTGCGCCAGAGTGTGCCCAATTTCGCGATGCCGTTCTACTTCGCCGGCGGTATCTGCGTGGTGCTGGCGGTGCTGTGTGCCACGGTGTTCGCCATGTCGCCGCACAAGCGCCGCAAAGCGATTTCGGAAGCCGCCGAGGCGGAAGCCGAAGAGCCGACGGAGGGCATGGGGCCGGGCAACGCCGTGGCGGAGCCGGAAAGCCGTCGCGCCCGCCGTCGCAGGCACGGACGCAGCAGAACGGCCGAACAGGTCGAACAGTCTGAGGTCGAAGGGCCGAACATCGTCGACCCCGCGGCCCGAAACCTGGTGTCGGATCAGATGCGGTCCTCGGAGCAGTCCGGAGACGAGGGGGCTGGCGAACAGACCTCGGTGATCTCCCCCGATGAGTTGGCGGCGTACTTCGCGCGCCTTGCCCAGGAGAGCGCCCCCGAGACCGGATCGTCCGAGGCCGGCGAAAACGACGATGCCAAGGAAGGGGAGTGATATGCGTTCACGAATCACGAAGCTGATGGCCGCGGTCGCGGCGTTGGGGCTGACGTTGGGATTGGGCGCATGCGAGGGCCGGATCCCCGAACCGCAGGCGGCGCCGGCCGATGTGGACCAGATTCCCGATCTGACCGAGGAGCAGGAGAGCAAGATCCGCGCCTCTATCCTGGAGACGCTGGATCAGGCCACACAGAATATGAGCGGTGACGGATTACCGGCGCGCGTGACCGGGCCGATGCTGGACGTGCGCAACAGTGCGATCACGGTGGGCAAGGCCACCGGTGGTCTGGACAAGACCAACACGATCCCCTCCGACATGATGCAGACGGTGATTCCCATAGATTCCGGATGGCCGCGTACGGTGTACACGATCACCACCACCACCGAGGATCAGCAGTCGCAACGTCTGCTGGTGTTTACGCAGGATTCGCCGCGTCAGAACTACAAGCTGTGGGGTATGGCCCGCCTGTTCTCCGGCGCCCAGCTGCCGCGGTTCACCGTGCCCGAGATCGGCACCCAGATGGGTCTGCCGAATGACACGGGTCTGGTGGCCACGCCGCAGGAGGCCGTGGAACGATACGCCGATGTGCTGCAGAACGGGGCGAACAGCGAGTTCGCCGACCAGTTCGCGGACGATTCGCTGCGCCAGACCATCGCCTCGGTGGCGCAGACCGTACAGGAGGGCATGGAGCGCAACAACGGCACGCAGACGCAGACGTTCACCGTGGTCCCGGATGCCATCAAGATCATGCGCTCGAGCGACGGCGGCGATCTGGTGGTGGCGCAGATCAACTCCGAATGGACCCGCGCCGCAGGCGACGGGCGCGAATCGCTGCCCGCCTCGGACGAGGAGCAGGCCCTGTTCGGCGACGGCACCGCCACGAGCACGATGAAGGTCACATACGTCAACATCGTGGCGCTGTACGTGCCGCCGGAGGATTCCGGGGAACAGATCACGGCGGTCGGTGCGGAACGCAAGCCGATCAAGGTCGAGGCGATCTGATTCCGAGCGATTTTGCCGATCGAACCCCGCCGGCGTGCTGGGTTCGACCATATCTCGACCGCCTTCGGACGTCGCCTGCCGCCGCGGGAATCGTCCGTCCCATATGGCGACACGGCCGCTATGCCGTTGGGGAACCGCACGATTCTTGGCGGCGCGATGGAGTAAGTTGTGAATCAGTACGGTTCTTCGAGTTTGGAGGCATGATGGCAGGTCAGCAGCGGCAGTTCAATCCGGGTGTGTCCCTGGCGGGCGCGGTGGATCTGGAGGCGTTGAAGCATCAGGTCACGGCCGAGCCGGGGCAGGCGGGAGGCGCGCCCGCGGCCGGTGGGTACGTCATCGACACCACGGAGAACACGTTCCAGGCCATGGTGCAGACCTCGGCAACGTTCCCGATCCTGCTGCTGCTGTGGCTGCCGACCGACGATCGCCTCTTCCCGATGGCCAAGGCCCTGGGCGACGCGGTGAATGCGATGAACGGCCAGCTGCAGCTCTCCCGCATCGACGTGGCCTCGTTCCCCGCGGTGGCTCAGGCGTTCGGCGTCCAGGGTGCGCCGGCCCTGTTCGCTCTGATCAACGGGCGGCCGATGCCGTTGCTGCAGGGGGTGCCGTCGGATCAGGAGATGCAGCAGATCGTGGATGAGGTGCTGCCGAAGATCGTGCAGGTGGCGCAGCAGGCGGGTGTGACCGGTACGGCGCCGTATGCGGGCGATCCGGACGCCGGGCAGGCCCCGTCGCTGGAGCAGACTGTGCCGCCGGAGCACGAACAGGCCCATCGTCTGGCGATGGAGGGCGATTACGCCGGTGCCGCGGCCGCGTACAGCACGGTACTGGAAGCCGACCCGAACGATGCGCTGGCCGCGCGCGAACGTGCGAAGGCGTTGCTGCTGGCTCGTTCCGCGGACGCCGATGTGCGTGAGGTGCGTGCCGCCGCCGCGGATCATCCGGAGGATGTGGACGCGCAGATGGCCGTGGCCGATATCGATATGATCGGCGGGCAGATCCAGGATGCGTTCGATCGACTGCTGGATTATCTGGCGGCCGGGCACCGGGATCAGATGGAGACGGTGCGCGTGCGTCTGCTGGAATACTTCGCCATCCCCGACCCGTCCGACGAACGCCTCAAGCGTGCCCGTCGCCGTCTGGCCACGCTCATGTACTAATCCATCCTTTGACGGATTTCCGGCCCTTTGGGAGAGTCGTCTCCGGTCGCCGCGCGGCCAACTGGGACGGAGCCTTTCGGGTGCTTTTCTCTGGTGAGTGATGCGGGCGTCAACGCACCGTATGACGCATGCGGTTGCGGCCGAAGATCTGCTGGAATTGCGGACCCCGTTCGGCCAGCTCCCGCTCGAACTCGTCCTCCCAGGCCGAGTACGGTTTGGACGCCAGTCCGTCGTTGGAGAATCGCGCCTGATCGGTGACCTCGGTGATGCAGAACGAGGGGATGATCAGGTTGGTGACCGGTCCGCTGCGTTCCGCTTCGGCGATGACCAGTGGGGCGTTCGGACCGCCGAACACGTCGATGTTCCACCCGTCCTCATCGATCCACACGGAGTAGCGGTTCTTGATGATGATATCGCCGCCGCGCTTGACGAGTTCGACGGCGATGCGCGTATCGATCTCCCGTTCCGCCTCGTACCTCGTGCCGCCCACGGCCGGGCCCTTGATGGTGACGAAGGCCTGGGAGAACAGGTCACGGCAACGGTCGAGCACGTCGAGCGGGTCGGTGCTTCGGTCCATGGGGATGCGTGTTCTGCGGGTTTTCAGGCGGATGCGCAGCGCATAGTTGTCGGAGTGCACGTAATAGCTCTGTACAATCAGCGTCGGCGCGTCGCCATCGTCGAGTTGGGGCGGCATTTCGCGGCAGAAGAAGCGACGCTCATACTCGAAATCATCCATGAACCCAGTTTAGTGCGAAACGCTGCGGAATTCCGGCAATCTTACGATATGTCCGAATATCGGACGGGTTTGGGGAGACTCGCCGATGTTAGAAGACGCGAGGAAGTCATGCCGGCGTGTAAAGTAGAGGGGCACGGGTCCGTAGCTCAGTGGATAGAGCGTCTGTCTCCGGAACAGAAGGTCGTGAGTTCGAACCTCATCGGGCCCACCGCGCTGGCCCCATCCCAATCGGGACGGGGCTTCGTCATATCCGTGCGGCTTCGTCCCGGGTCGAAGCGCGTTCCCGTGTGACTGTGCCGCTTCGTGACCGTGCCATATCGCTTCATATCCTTGGAATCTCAACGTTTTGGATAATGGGATGAGGCCGAGACGGATCACAGTCACGATTTCGTCGGTGGCCGGGATGCGGAAGAGGAGATGATGCCGGAGGCACGTGATGATATCGTGACTTCAATCCCGGCGTGCGTCCCACGCCGGCTCATCGTCGTAAAGGAGCAACCATGACCGCACCCATCGAAGAGATCGCCACCGCATCCGCCCCCGCCGCGCTGGGCGCGTACAGCCAGGCCGTCAAGGCCAACGGTTTCGTATTCGTCTCGGGCCAGCTGGGCATCGACCCGGCCACCGGCGAACTGGCCGGCGAAACCGCCGGCGAGCAGGCGGCCCAGTCCCTGAAGAACATCGCCAGCATTCTGGCCGCCGCGGGCACCGACATGACCCGCGTGGTGCGCGCCACCATCTATCTGAAGAACGTGGACGACTTCGCCGAGGTCAACGCTCGCTACGCCGAGGTGTTCACCGGCTCGGTCAAGCCGGCCCGCTGTGCGTTCGGCGGCAACGAGATCCCCAAGGGCGCGCTCGTCGAGATCGACGCGATTGCGGCCCTGTGACGTCCGATCGCTCCGACCGGACCGTTCGATTCGCCCGGATACGCCCGTGGACGCCGCCGCGCGTCTGCGGGCGTTTGCGCTGTCAGGCCGCCCGGTATCCTTGGATACCATGAGTCCAGAAGCGCTGAGTGAACTGATTTCCGCCATCGCCCATGACCTTGTCGTGCAAGGCAAGGCGGGCGATCTGACCGACGACCTGATTCCGTCCGTGGACAAGCTGACCGTCATGCGCCCGAAGGATCGCGCGCACGGCGACTGGGCGTCCAACATCGCCATGCAGCTGGCCAAGAAGGCCGGCATGAAGCCGCGTGACCTGGCCGAGCCGTTCGCGGCCGCGCTCGCCGAGGCCGAAGGCGTCAAATCCGTTGAGGTGGCGGGCCCTGGCTTCATCAACATCACCCTTGATTCCGCCTCCGCCGCGGCCGTGGTGGACAAGGTCCTGGCCGAGGGCGCCGCGTTCGGCCGGAACGGCCACCTGGGCGGCGAGACGCTGAACCTGGAGTTCGTCTCCGCCAACCCCACCGGACCGATCCACATCGGCGGCACCCGCTGGGCCGCCGTCGGCGATTCGATGGCCCGCGTGCTGGAGGCCAACGGCGCCACGGTGGTGCGCGAATACTACTTCAACGACCACGGCGAGCAGATCAACCGCTTCGCCAAGTCGCTGGTGGCCGCCGCTCATGGCGAGGAGTGCCCGGCCGACGGGTACAAGGGCGCGTACATCGACGAGATCGCCCGTCGCGTGATCGACGAGGCCCAGGCCGACGGCGTGGACGTGCTGAACCTGCCGCGCGTGGACGGCGGCGTGGACGCCGACGGCAACCCGCTCGGCGAGGGCGACTCGCAGCAGCGCGAGGAGTTCCGCAAGCGCGCCGTGCCGATGATGTTCGCCGAGATCCGCGAGTCGATGAAGAACTTCCGCGTGAGCTTCGACGTCTGGTTCCATGAGAACAGCCTGTACGAGGACGGCGAGGTCGAGCGCGCGATCGCCGACCTGCGCGAACGCGGCGACATCTACGAGAAGGACGGCGCCACCTGGTTCGCCTCCACCAACCACGGCGACGACAAGGACCGCGTCATCGTCAAGTCCGACGGCAACTACGCCTACTTCGCCGCCGACATCGCCTACTACCGCAACAAGCGCCACCGCGAGTCCAACCCCGCCGACGTGGCCATCTACATGCTCGGCGCCGACCACCACGGCTACATCGGCCGCATGATGGCCATGTGCGAGGCGTTCGGTGACAAGCCGGGCGAGAACATGCAGATCCTGATCGGCCAGCTCGTCAACGTGATGAAGGACGGCAAGCCAGTGCGCATGTCCAAGCGCGCCGGCAACGTGGTCACGATCGACGACCTGGTGGAGGCCGTGGGCGTGGACGCGGCCCGCTACTCGCTGGCCCGCACCGACTACAACACCCCGGTGGACATCGACCTGGACCTGCTGGCCTCACACACCAACGAGAACCCGGTGTACTACGTGCAGTACGCGCACGCCCGCGCCTGCAACGTGGACCGCAACGCGGCCGACGCCGGCATCACCCACGAGGGCGCCGACCTCGCGCTGCTGGACACCGAGGCCGACGGCGAGGTGCTCGCCGCGCTCGCCCAGTGGCCGGCGCTGCTCTCGCTGGCGGGCGACCTGCGCGCCCCGCACCGCGTGGCCCACTATCTGGAGGACCTGGCCGCCACGTACCACAAGTGGTACAACGTGGAGCGCGTGGTCCCGATGGCCCTGACCGACCCGGAGGAGCGTCAGGACGACGCGACCCGCGAGGCGCTGCGCATCGCCAAGAACCCGGAGCCGGCCCGCGCCGCCGCACGTCTGAAGCTCAACGACGCCGTACGCATCGTCATCGCCGCCGGCCTGGACCTGCTGGGCGTCGAGGCACCCGAGCGGATGTAACAATCGCGATGCGCCGTCCGACGGACACCGATCCGCGGGCGGCGCAATCGCATATACGGCACGTACGCCGATACCACCAGCCAATGTCGGCATACGGCCGCAACGTAACATGAGTTGGAGAAGATATGGCAATCACCCCTATCTGGACCGAGGCCACGGCGCTCGACGCCAACGGCGAACTGACCTTCCACGGGCGCACCGCATCGAGCCTGCTCGATGAGTTCGGCTCTCCGCTGTACCTCATCGACACCGACGAAGTGGCCGCCCGCGCCCGCAGGTTCGTGCGCGCCGCGGCCGACGCGTTCCACAACACCACCACGCACGTCAGCTTCGCCGGCAAGGCGTTCCTGTCCAAGGAAGTGGTCCGGATCGTCACCGAGGCGGGCATGCTGGTGGACACCTGCTCGATGGGCGAGATGCGCATCGCGCTCGCCGCCGGCGCCCCCGGACGCCGCCTGGTGCTGCACGGCAACAACAAGTCGGACGAGGAGATCGCGCTCGCCATCGAACAGGGCTTCGCCAAGATCGTGGTCGACTCCCCGGACGAGCCGGCCCGCATCGCCGCCATCGCCCGCCGGCTCGGCAAACGCGCCCGCGTCATGCTGCGCGTGACCGCCGGCATCCACGCGGGCGGCCACGAGTTCATCTCCACCGCGCACGAGGACCAGAAGTTCGGCGTGCCGCTGCTGCCGGCCGGCGCCGACGCGTCGGTACTGGCCATCCTCGACGACCTCGACGGCATCACCCCGGCCGGCGCGAACGTCCGCGTCGCACCCGCCGCCCGGTCGTTGCGCTACGACATCCGCTACCCGTACGACCTGCGCACCGAAGACATCAATCCCGCCGACCGGGCGCTCGCCGCGGCGATGGAGACCGTGGCCGACGGCCCGGCTCTGGCCGTACTCAAGGACATCCTCGCACATGGCGACGATCTGGAACTGGTCGGCATCCACTCGCATATCGGCTCGCAGATCCACGACGCGGACGCGTTCGTGCAGGCGGCCAAGCGCATGATGCTGCTGCGCAAGACCTTCTACGCCACCGACGCCTACACGCTGCCCGAGGTCGATCTGGGCGGCGGCTACTCGGTGGCGTACACCGACGGCGAGGATTCGATGGATATCGACGTGGAGCTGCATCGCCTGGCCGACGCGGTGACCGCCGTCAATCGCGCGCTCGGCATGCCCGCGCCGGTGATCTCCTTCGAACCCGGCCGCTGGATCGTGGCCCCGGCCGGCGTGACGCTGTACCGCGTCGGCACGATCAAGCCCGTGCATCTGCCCGCGGGCACCACCGACGCGGCGGGCGAGCCGATCGACGAACGCGTGTACGTATCGGTGGACGGCGGCATGAGCGACAACATCCGCCCGGCACTGTACAGCGCGGACTACACGGCGCGGCTGGCGAACCGCGAGGGGGCCGCGGAGACGATGCTGGCGCGCGTCGTCGGCATGCACTGCGAATCCGGCGACATCATCGTGCACGAATGCCGCCTGCCCGCCGACCTGCAGCGTGGCGACATCCTGGCCGTGCCGGTCACCGGCGCATACGGCCGCACGATGGCCAGCAACTATAACCAGGCGCTGATTCCGGCGGTCGCGGCCGTGTCCGCTTCCGGCGCGCATGTGATGCTGCGCCGGCAGACCGTGGACGATCTGCTCGCGCTGGATGTGAGCTGAACCGCCGGCTGTGTCTCCCTTGCCATCGGCTGTTTCCCGTACCGCCGGTTCATTCCGTATCACCGCCGCCCGGTGCGCATCCGTGCCCGGGCGGCGGAAGTATGAGACGCGTGCCCGGTAAATCGGCGGCGTTCCGTAGGATGGCAGTACACACCCGTCATCGCTAGGGAAGGACACTCGTGGCACAGCATAATGAAGCCCCCATCCGCGTCGGACTGTTGGGCGCGGGCACCGTCGGATCGCAGACTGCGCGTCTGCTGGTGGAACAGCGGGACGAACTCTCCCAGCGCATCGGGCGCGACATCGAGCTTGTCGGCGTGGCCTGTCTGGATCCGGACGAGGTCGACTTCCCCTGGATCGACCGCTCGCTGCTGACCAGCGACACCATGGCCGTGGCCACGAACGCCGACATCGTCGTCGAACTGATCGGCGGGCTCGAACCGGCGCGCACCTTCGTGCTGGCCGCCATCGAATCCGGCGCGTCCGTGGTGACCGCCAACAAGGCGTTGCTGGCCAAGTACGGCCCCGAGATCTACCGGGCCGCGGAGGCCAAGGGCGTGGACATCTACTTCGAGGCCGCGGTCGGCGGCGCGATTCCAATCGTGCGCCCGCTGCGCGAATCGCTGGTCGGAGACAAGGTCACCAGCATGCTCGGCATCGTCAACGGCACCACCAACTACATCCTCGACGAGATGACCACCAAGGGCCTCGACTTCGACGTGGCGCTCAAGGACGCGCAGGCCAAGGGATACGCCGAGGCGGATCCGACCGGCGACATCGAGGGGCATGACGCGGCGAACAAGGCCGCCATCATGGCCACGCTCGGCTTCCACGCCAACATCGGCATCGACGACGTGACCGTGGAGGGCATCACCAAGGTCACCGCGGACGACATTGCCGCCGCCACCGCCGAACACAAGGTGGTCAAGCTGCTCGCGGTGGTGGAGAACGGCGAAGCCGGAGTCTCCGCGCGCGTCTACCCGGCGTTGATCGATGAGAACCATCCGCTGGCCTCCGT
>SAMEA3387510__coassemble_1444_pt1 | contig 42159 bp, 36 predicted proteins | sample SAMEA3387510__metabat2_low_PE_015 | metagenome-assembled genome bin SAMEA3387510 (sample SAMEA3387510) | Felis catus | biome: Faeces | place: United Kingdom | collected 2012
TAGAGCAGCTGACTACGGATCAGCAGGTCGCAGGTTCGAATCCTGTCTCGCGCACCACAACGGCGGAGCGTCAGCGCTCCGCTTTTTTGTTTTCTCCTGCCTCACACCCCAAATCGACGTGTTGTAATCACCGAATGACAACACACCTCTGGAACTGTGACGGAGGATGGGTTGTTTGGCCATGATGCGGCGGAGCCGTGGACGGGAACCGGACGCGCGGTATCATGGTGTCGTTTGTGACTTCCGCTATGAGCGAACGACAAGGAGCAGTGACGCATGTACGATTTCGAGACGCTGGTGGACCGCAGGGGCACGACCTCGTCCAAGTGGCACATGATCGAAACCGATATGGGGCCGGGCAATGAGGATGTCATCGCCCTGTCCGTGGCCGATATGGAGTTCAAGCCCGCCCCCGAGATCGTGGAGGCGCTGGTCCACGCCGCCCAGCATGACATCTTCGGCTACGACTACGCCACCGACCGGTATTTCGATGCCCTGGTCGGCTGGATGCGGCGCCGCCACGCGTTGGACATCAAGCCCGAATGGGTCACGCTCTCTGACGGCGTCATGCCGGCCGTCAACACGGCCCTGCGCGCCGTGACCCACCCCGGCGACAGCGTGATCGTACAGAGCCCGTCCTACCCGCCGTTCGTGGCCGCCGCCCGCAACAACGGCCTGACCCTGCTGGACAACACGCTGAAGCTTGAGGACGGCCGCTACGTGATGGACTACGAGGACCTAGAGGCCAAAGCCTCCGACCCGCGCTGCACCGCCATCATGCTGTGCAACCCGCACAACCCGGTCGGCCGCGTCTGGAGCGCCGACGAACTGCGCCGCCTGGCGGACATCTGCATCGAGCACGGCGTGACGATCCTATCCGACGAGATCCACGCCGACTTCGAACACCTCGGCCACAAGGTCACGATGTTCTCGAACCTGGGGGAGCACTACGCCATGCACTGCATGGAATTCACCGCGCCCACCAAGACCTTCAACCTGGCCGGCCTGCTGTGCTCCAACGTCATCATCCCGAACCCGGAACTCAAGCGCGCCTTCGACGTGGCCGCCGAGAACATCGCCGGTCTGACCGTCAGCCACTTCGGCCTGGTGGCCTGCCAGGCGGCCTACAACCATGCCGAACCGTGGTTGGACGAGCTGATCGGCGTGCTGCAGGGCAATCTGGCGCTGCTGCGCGACTTCGCCCATGCCACCGGCACCACGCTGATCGAGCCGGAGGGCACCTACCTGGGATGGCTCGACTGCCGCAGCCTGGGCTTCGCCGACGCCGACGCGCTGTGCTCCTTCATGCGCGACAAGGCCCGCGTCTATCTGGATGAGGGGCAGATGTTCGGCACCGCCGGCGCCGGATTCGAACGCGTGAACCTGGCCTGCCCGAAGCACCTGCTGGAGCGTGCGCTCGGCCGGATGGGCGACGCGCTGGCCGCCCGCTGACCCGGTAGCGAACGCCATCGAGGCCGGTAGAATGATACCGGCAACTGATTCGTATGGATGGAACGGAGCGCGGCATGACGGCACGTCGAAGGGCATGGGCGGCGATTCGCAGAATCGCGGCGTCGGATCGCATCAGCGGACTGATCATGCTCGGCTGCGCCATCCTCGGTCTGGTCCTGGCGAATCTGCCGGCCACGGCCTACCTGTTCGAGACCGTGGCGGAAACGCATCTGGGCATTCCCGGCACCGACATCGACCTGCCGCTGGGGCACTGGGCGCAGGATGGTCTGCTGACCATCTTCTTCCTGACCGTGGGGCTGGACCTCAAACAGGAGCTGACCACGGGCTCGCTCGCCAACCCGAAGGCCGCCGCCGTGCCGATGCTGTGCGCGGTGGGCGGCATGGTGATGCCGCCGATCCTGTTCCTGACCGTGGTGGAGCTCTACGCCCGGTTCGGCCCACCCGCCGTCGGCGAGGCCACTGCGGCCTCCGGCGCGGTGTTCGGGTTCGACGAGCTGGCCCAGGGCTGGGCCATCCCCACCGCCACCGACATCGCGTTCTCCCTGGCCGTGCTCGCATTGTTCGCCAAGGCCCTGCCCGGGTCGATCCGCGCGTTCCTGATGACGCTGGCCACCGTGGATGACTTGCTGGCGATCATCCTGATCGCCGTGTTCTTCTCCTCGCTGGAGGCCTGGTACTGGTTCGTCGGCATCGGCGTGTGCGCCCTGGTCTGGTGGTATCTGGTGCGGCGCAAGCGCGTGCCGTGGCTGGTGGTGGCCGTGGTCGGCGTCCTGGTGTGGATCATGATGTTCGAGGCGGGTGTCCATCCCACGCTCGCCGGTGTGCTGGTCGGTCTGCTGACCCCGGCGCGTCCGATTCACGGCGAGGCCTCGCCCCGTGCCGAACGCTACTGCGTCAAGCTCCAACCGCTTTCGTCGCTGGTGGCGCTGCCGGTTTTCGCGCTGTTCGCCGCCGGCGTGCATTTCGAGACGCTCAGCCCCGCGCTGCTGACCTCGCCGGTGGTCATCGGCATCGTGGCGGCCCTGGTGGTGGGCAAGCCGTTGGGCATCATGGCCACCGCCTGGCTGTCCACCCATCCCGGCGGATTGAGCATGCCCAAGGGCCTGCGCGTGCGCGACATGTTCCCTGCGGCCTGCGCCTGCGGCATCGGCTTCACGGTCTCGCTGCTCATCGCCTCGCTGGCCTATACGGATGCCGAGCTGTCGGCGGAAAGCCGGTTCGGCGTGCTGATGGCCTCCCTGGTGGCCGCGGCCATCTCTGGCGTGCTGCTCAGCTTGCAATCCAAACGGTACGAGCGCGAACGGGCCGCGGCGCACGCCGCGATCGGCACGATCGGCGGCAATGTCGCCGCGCATGAGGAACCCCAACCGGACGAATCCGAACTCGTCTGGCACGACCATATCGACGACGAGGAGAGCGAGGAGACCGAGGATGACTGACCCCACAACACAGCCGGTGGACCCGGAGGACCTGATCCGCCGCCGGCAGGTCGACCCCGCCGCCGGCGACATCGACGCACCGCCGTTCAGCGAGACCTATCACCGTGGTCCCGTCATCCTGCGCGGACAGATGATCCCGCAGGACAGCACCACCGCCAACCTGCTGAAGGCGGAGCAGTCCACCGACTGGCTGCATATGGATCCCTGGCGCGTGCTGCGCATCCAGGCCGAGTTCGTCGACGGATTCGGCGCGCTGGCCGAGCTGGGACCCGCGGTATCCGTGTTCGGTTCGGCGCGGACGCAACGCAGCGATCCGGCCTACCGTGCGGCGCAACGCATGGGCGCCCTGATCGCCGAACGCGGCATCGCCGTCATCACCGGCGGGGGACCGGGCATCATGGAGGCCGCCAACCGCGGCGCGGCCGCGGCCGGCGGCAAATCCGTGGGGCTGGGCATCGAGCTGCCGCATGAGCAGGGCATCAACGAATGGGTGAACCTGGGCATGAGCTTCCGGTACTTCTTCGTCCGCAAGACCATGTTCGTCAAGTACTCGTCCGGCGTGATCATCTGCCCGGGCGGGTTCGGCACGCTGGACGAGATGTTTGAGCTCCTGACGCTGGTGCAGACGCACAAGGTGGAGCCCACGCCCGTGGTGCTGTTCGATACGTCGTACTGGCAGGGCCTGTTCGATTGGATCACCGGCACGTTGGAGCCGCGCGGCATGATCTCGCCGCTGGACCCCGAACTGGTGACGCTGACCGATGATCCGGAACAGGCCGTGGCCGTGGCCACGAGCACCATACGCTGACCGTGGTCACGGCCACGGTCAGCCATCCGGCCAGACTCTGTCTTGCCGGAGCCGATCGGTCAGCGCTTGACGGCGATCAGCAGTCCGGTGCCGGACGGGGTGAGCGTGGAGCGGAAGCGTTCATCCGACTGCACGGCGTCGAGCAGTTCGCGCATGGCCACGGCCTTGTCGCCGCGGTCGGCGGGATTGGGCACGCCGCCATTGGCGTGGGGATCCTCCAAGGCCATGACGTCGGTGAACACGATGACGCCGTGCTCGCCCAGCACCCGTGAGGCATGCTCGAAGGCGGGCGCGTAGTTCGACGCGTCCCCGGCGACCACGATCAGGTCGTAGTCCCCGGCGTTCAGCCTCGGCAGATAGGTGCCCACGGGGGCGCTGACGGCGCGCAGCGTGGTCTGGGTGCGGTCCGACAGCCCCGCGAACAGCTTGCGAATCAGCGCGATGCCCTCCGTGGAGGAATCCACCGCGGTCAGCTGGCCGCGCCCCTCCAAACCGTCGATGAGCTGGAGCGTTTCGACCACCGACGCGGTGCCGATGGCGATGATCGAGGAGGCGTCGAGCACATGCACCAGCAGCGAGAGCAGTTCGGCCTGCGCCGCCGACCCCTGGGGGATATCCTCGCGCTCCACGGCCGTGCGCACCTCGTTGAGATCGGGGGACTGCCGGGAGAATGCGCGATCCTCGACGAACTGCCAGACCTTGGCCAGATTCGTGTATGACGTCTTGTTCATGGTTCCGCCTTTGAATGTCGATGGATGGGTCAGCGTTCCTTGACCTGCGCGATCAGCTGCCAGATCTCCTCGCCGACGTCGATGCCGCGCGGGCATTCACGGGTGCAGGCGCGCACCGACTGGCATGCCGCGATGCCGTCCGCCGTGTCGATGGCGTCCATGCGCTCCGCGGCCTGCGTATCGCGCGAATCGTTGATGAACCGGGACGCCGTGATCAGCGCGGCCGGCCCGATGAACGCCTCGCCGCCGGCGAACACCGGGCAGCTGCCCTCGCACACGCCGCAGGCGATGCAGTTGCTGAGCAGCTCGTACCTGGCCAGCTGGTCGGGGTGCTGCAGGTATTCGAAGACGTCCACCTTGCCCTCGTCGGTGGTGGCCAGCACGCCGTCGGCCTGCAGGTACGGCTTGAGCTTCCTGATCTGTTCGAGCATCGGGTCGATGTCCGCGATCAGGTCGCGCTGCACGGGGAACCCGGGAAGCGCCGCCAGTTCGATGACGCCGAGGGACCCGTCCGGCACATCCCCGGACAGTGTGCCCGTATCATCCGTGTCATCCGCGCCACCGGTCCTGCGGAACCCCTCCTCGTCAGTGGCGGAGGCCTCCGGCTTGGCCCAGTCGGCCACCGTGGCGGTGCACAGCAGCGTGGGCGCGCCGTTGATCGCCACCGCGTCCGAACCGCACATGCCGTGGCCGCAGGAATAACGGAACGCCAAGGTCGGGTCGACCGTCCGCTTGATGGTCAGCAGGCAGTCCAGCACCGTATCCTCGGGGCGGGCCGCGATCGTGTACTCCTGCACCCACTGCTTGCCGCGTGGGCGTCGGCGGGCCGAATCGCCGCCGAACGGGGAGGACTTCCTGGCGAACGGACTGCCCGCGCGCGCACGGTCGCGCTCGCGCTCGGCGCGTGGCGTGAACCGGTGCACACGCAACGTCACCGTGGTCATGTCGTTCTCGAGTCCGCCGCTCATTGCTCCGCCTTTCCTGTCAAAAACCGTCATATAGTCTGCCATATCCCGTACCCGTCCGGCTCAGTACGAACGGGCCTGCGGCGGCATGTCCTCGATATGCACCGGCTGCCAGCTGATGCCGCCCTCGGCGTCGGTCATCGAATGGGCCAGGAAGCGTTCGTCGTCGCGTGCGGGGAAATCCATCCGGTACAGCGAGCCGCGCGATTCATGACGCGCGTCGGAGGCCTCAAGCATGGCCGACCCCAGGTCGATCAGATGGCGCACCTCCCAGATGGCGGTCAGCTCCTGGTTGAACGCGGGGGTGTCGCTATGCGGATGGAGGCTCGCGGCCTGCGGCGCGATCCGCTCGGCGATGGCCTCACGCGCGGCGGCGATGGTGTCCTCGCTGCAGTGGACCGCCAGCGCCGACTCCATGACGGCGCCGAGCTCGGCCATCAGCCGGTAGGGGTTGCCGTCGGCCGTATCCCCGTCGTTGGCGTCGATGTTGGTGTCGGCATCGGCCTTGGCCGCGGCCAGCAGGTCGGCCACCTGGGTCCTGCGTGCGGCTGCGGCGTCATCCACCCGGTCCTGGACGGTTTTGTCGCCGGCATCCGGCGCGGCTGCGGCACCCTCCAGACGCGCGGCCATCGAACGGCCGGCGCGGGTGCCGAACAGGCAGGCGTCGAGCAGCGAATTGCCTCCCAGTCGATTCGCGCCGTGCACGGACACGCACGAGCACTCGCCGGCGGCGAACAGTCCCTCGACCGTGGCGCGCCGCCCATCGGTCCAACGGTAGACCTCGCCGTCCACGGTCACCGGGATGCCGCCCATCGTATAGTGGGCGGTCGGCTTGACCGGGATCAGGTCAACGGCCGGATCAAGGTTCGCGTACTTGCGGATGGTGGCCACTACCTCGGGCAGCACCTCGTTCATGTGGTCGGCGTCGATGCCGCGCATATCCAGCCATACGCAGTCCCTGCGACCCTCAGGATCCTTCGGATCGGCCACGCCGCGCCCGGCGTCGGTCTCCGATCGGATGGCGCGGCTGACCACGTCGCGCGCGGCCAGGTCGGCATGACCCGGGGCGTAGCGCTGCATGAACGCCTCGCCCTCGGCGTTGCGCAGCACACCGCCCTCGGCGCGCGCAGCCTCGGACAGGAGGATGCCGGTATGCGCCAGCCCGGTGGGGTGGAACTGCATGAACTCCACATCCTCAAGCTGCAGACCGGCGTTCAGGGCCAATGCCATGCCGTCGCCGGTCAGATCCCACGAGTTCGACGTGGTGTGGAACAGCCTGCCCGCGCCTCCCGTGGCCAGCATGACGTTCCTGGCGTGCACGGCGTGCACGGCGCCGGTATGCGTATCGAACGCCACCACGCCCTCGACCTTGGTGCGCGCCTCGTCCAGCACCAGGTCGGTCACATACCATTCCTCGGCGAATGCGATGCCGGCCGCCACGCACTGCTGCCACAGCGCGTGCAGGATCTGGTGACCGATGCGGTCGGCGGCGTAGGCGGCGCGCTTGACCGGCTGCTGGCCGAAGTCGGCGGTATGCCCGCCGAAGCGCCGCTGCGCGATATGTCCGTCCTCGTTGCGCGAGAAGGCCACCCCCATGCGTTCGAGGTTGATGACCGCGGCGGGGGCCTCCTGCGCGAGCAGCCTGGCCGCATCCTGATCGACGAGCCAGTCGCCGCCCTTGACCGTGTCATAGTAATGCCAATGCCAGTCGTCGTGCTCCACATTGCCCAGGCTGGCGGCGATGCCGCCCTCGGCCGAACCGGTATGGGAACGCAGCGGCTGGAGCTTGGAGATCACCAGCACGGAGGGCTCCTCGCCCAAGGCCCGGCGTTCGGCGAATTCGGGGGAGTGGACCATACCCAGCGCCGCCGACAGGCCAGCCGCGCCGGCGCCGACGATCACGACATCATACATTGCTTCGACATGCTTCGGACTCATAGTCTTGATTCTCGCACAACGGCGGTAATAATGGAGCCATGAGTGAGTCGTTGGTACCTGATGGCACCCAAGGCGGTGCATCGGCGTCCGAGGATGCGGGGCGGACGCAATCGTTCAACGCCGGCGTCTACGAGGTCGTCAGGCGCATACCGCGTGGATGCGTGGCGACCTACGGGCAGGTGGCGGCGCTCGCCGGACGCCCCCGTGCCGCGCGGTTCGTGGGGTTCGCGCTGCACGCCAACCCCGAGCCCGGGGTGATCCCCTGCCATCGCGTGGTGTTCCGCGACGGTTCGCTGGCGCCCGGATTCGCGTTCGGCGGCGAGGAGCGCCAGCGTGAGCTGCTTGAGGCCGAAGGCGTGGTGTTCGTGCCGCCGCCGGAGGGCGCGCCCAACGCCGGCGCCGAGGGCTGGCGGGTGGATATGGCGCGTTGCCAATGGCGGGCATAGGCCGGTCTCAACCGTCGGCAACGGCATAGCCGGTTCGCTCGCGCACGATGACGCCCTCCAACTCGAGGTGCGCCAGCTCGGCCAGCACCTGTTCCACGCCGGGGCTCATGCCTGTGGTCTGCAGTTCGGCCAGGATGAGGTCGGCCGTGGCCGGGCTATGCCGCCGCCGGCATGCGGCTATGGCGTCGAGGATAGGTTGGGTGGATGGGGTCCCGCCGTCCGGGGCCGCATCCTGCGAGGCGATGCCGTCCGCGGTGCGGTCGATGGGCGGGTGCGCGGTGTGACAGATCTCGTCGATGCAGCGCATCGAGGAGATGATCATGGCCATGCCCGTATGGATCAGCGAATTGCAGCCGGCGTTGCGCGGCGAGGTGATCGGGCCCGGGACCGCGTACAGCTGGCGGTTCAGATCGGATGCCCATCTCGCCGTGTTCAACGCGCCGGACCGGGGGCGGGCCTGCGCCACCACCACGGAGGAGGCCAACGCCGCGATGAGCCGGTTGCGCAGCAGGAACCGGTGGGATTCCGGAATGACATCCGGGCACAGTTCGCTGATCAACGCCCCGCCCTGCCGCCGCATCCTCTCGAAGAGGCGACGGTTGCGTTGCGGCCCGATGTGATGCAGCCCACCGGCGAATACCGCGACCGTACGTCCCGGGGGAATCGTGGCGCCGGAACCCGGTGGTACGGCGGCCAGGGCACCCAGATGCGCCGCGGCGTCGATGCCCATGGCGCCGCCGGAGACCACCAGATGACCGTCCGCCGCGGCCTGCGCGGCCAACTCCTGCGCCACGGTGCACCCGTAGTCGTCGGCCGCCCGTGACCCCACGATCGCCAGCGGGCTGTCGCAGCGGACCAGCGATTCGGGGTCTCCCAGGCCCCACAGGCACAGGGGCGGCGCCCAATCCTTGCGGGTGACGAGGTCGTCCAGCTGATGGGGCCAGTACGGGCTGTGCGGGGCGATGATCCACATCCCGCCGCCGTCCGTCATCCGCTCGGCCAGCTCGTCCATGGAGGAGCCGGGGAGCGTGTGTAGCCGGCGGATCCATCCGTTCAATGCCGTATGGAACGCCCGCATGGCCTCGGGCTGCACCTTGCGGCCCAATCGGCTCAGACCGGTGGCGAAGCAGCCGTCCAGCGCTTTGCGGGTGGCCGCGGGCATGGTCTCGTGCCGCGCCGCCGACATCAGCGTGGCCGCCAGGGCCTCGGCGCTGTCGGAGCCCTTGAGCGTGGCGAACATCAACGCGTCCGCGCCGTTGATGGCGGCGGTGAGCACGGCCCGGGACACGGTTTCGGCGTCCGGGGCGGGCATGGGAGGCGACTGTTCGGCGTTCATGGGCGGTCCTCGGTACGCAGGCCGATGGCCGTGAACATATGGTCCGGCGTGGGGGAGTCGGCGCCCGAGAGGTCGGCCAGCGTCCACGCCAGGCGCATCGACCGGTCCGCGCCCCGCAGGCTGAGCCGCTCGCGGTTCAACGCCCGGTCGATGACCTGCAGCGCCGCGCGTGAGGTATGATCACGCAGCCATGAGCCGGAGGCATGCGCGTTGCAGCTCCATCCATGCCGGGCGAAGCGTTCCTGCGCCGTATGGCGGGCCTGGATGACGCGCTCGCGGATCCGGGCGCTGGGCTCCGCGGGAACGGTGTCGGCGGCCAGCAGCGTGGTGACCGGCGGCACCGTGATCTGGATGTCGATGCGGTCGAGGATTGGGCCGGAGAGTCGGGAGAAATACCGCATCCGATCCCGTTCCCGGCATGTGCACCGCTCTCCGGTGCCGTAGTCGAACCCGCACGGGCAGGGGTTGGCCGCCATGACGAGTTGGAAGTCGGCCGGGTAATACGTGGTGCCGCCCGAACGGGTGAGCACCACATGCCCGGATTCCAACGGCTCGCGCAGGGTCTGCAATGCGCGGGTGGAGAACTCCGGTGCCTCGTCCATGAACAGGATGCCGCAGTGGGCGCGGGAGATCGCCCCCGGCTGGGCCAGTCCGCTGCCACCGCCGACCAGCGAGGGACAGGAGGCCGTATGATGCGGCGCCTCGAACGGAGGGACGTCAGAGATGCCGTAGTGCTGCAGCGTGCCGCACAGGGAGCGGATCGAGGCCACCTCCAGCTGCTCGCGTTCGTTCAACGGGCTCATGATGCCGGGCAGGCGTGAGGCCAGCATGGTCTTGCCGGAACCGGGAGGCCCCACCATGAGCAGATGATGGCCGCCGGCGGCCGCCACCTCAAGCGCCTTCTTGGCTTCGGCCTGGCCGATGACTTCGGCCATGTCTCCGGGGTGGGACGCGTCGAACACCGGTTGCCGGGGCTGCTCGCCGACGGGCAGGTCGTGCGGCATCTGATAGCGGGCGTTGCCGCCCATCATCTCGATGAGTTCGCCGACGTGCCTGACCCCGATGACCTGCGGTCCCTCCACCAGCGAGGCCTCGTCAAGGTTGGCGTACGGCACCACCATGCGGTGCAGCCCGCGTTCCCTGGCGTGCAGCATGATGGGCAACAGCCCGTTGACGGGCAGGACCGTGCCATCCAGATTGACCTCGCCGATCACCACGACCTCGTTCAGGCAGTCCGGCGGGATCGCCCCGGCGGCGCTCAGCACGCTGGCCGCGATCGCCAGGTCATGCGAGGAACCGCGTTTGGGCATGGAGGCGGGGGAGAGGTTCACGGTGACCCGCGTCTCCGGCCAACGCAGGCCGCAGGCATGACAGGCCGATTTGACGCGTTCGCGGGCTTCGGACAGCGAGGCGTCGGGCAGGCCGATGATGCTGAAGTACGGCAGACCGGGGGAGATGAATGCCTGCACCTGGATGATGAAGGCCTTGATGCCGATCAATCCGATGGACAACGCTCCGCCGATGGCCATCAGAACGCCCCCGGTATGTGGTGCAGCAGCGGTCGTCCGCCGCACACGATGATCGAGACGACATCGAAGCGCACGCCGCGGTGCGCGATCCTATGCCCCGGATTCAGCAGCCATTGCACGCCCGCCCGGCGCAGATTCGCCTGCTTCCTCATATCGACGGCCTCCTGGGGGAAGCCGCAGCGCAGCGAACGCCTGGTCTTGACCTCCACGAAGGCGATCAGGTCCTCCGGGGTCAACGCCACGATGTCGAGCTCGCCGTACCGTGTGCGCCAATTGCGCGAGAGGACGCGCCAGCCATGGTGCTCCAGCCAGCCGGCGGCATAGGCCTCCCCGGCGGCCCCCAACTGCTTGGCGTCCAATGTGCCGTCCTGCAGGCCATGCGTGAGCCGGGCCAGGGGCCGGGCATGCTCCGCGGACGATTCCGCCGATGGCTGCGCCGTTGTGATCTGTGCTGTGGTCATGGTTTCAGTGCACCAGACTTCCGTCTGCGGGGGAAGCGGCGCGGGGCGATGTGACCGCAGCGGGCGGTTTCGGGCGTGTTGTGGATAAGTCGATGCGATAAATGCGGCGTCCCTGCGCGGAATGTCGCATATTCCGCGCAGGGACGCCGCATATCGGCTACAGGCCGCCGAAGGCCGCCGCTCAGTGCAGCAGCGCCGTCATCGCGCCGAGGTTGAGCTCGAAGCTGACGCCGCGCTCCTCGAAATCGGGCTGGTTGCGGGTGCTGACCATCGCGTCGCGCACGAATTCGCCGGCGATGGCCGCGGCCTCGGACAGACCCTTGCCCGCCATCACCGCGCCGCACAGCGCGGAGGCGAACGCGTCGCCGGTGCCGTGGATCATGTACGGCAGCTTCTCATGCGCATGCTCCTGCTTGCGCTCGGCGCCGGTTTCTGCGCTGGCCACGTAGTTGCGCAGGAATCCGTCCCCGCGGTCGATGCCCTTGAGCACCACGTTCTTGGCGCCCAGCTTGAGCAGCGCATCCAGCCAGTCGGTGACCTCGGCGTCATCCAGGTTCTGCCCCGGATAGTCGCGGCCGGTCAGGATGCTCGCCTCGGTCAGGTTCGGCATCAGCACATCCGCGCCATCGGCCAGGGCGCCCATCGCCTCGCACAGCTCGGCGGTGTACGTCGGATACATCTGGCCGCCGTCGCCCATCACCGGATCGACCAGCCGCAGGGCGTCCGGATACTCGCGGTACAGGCGCTGGATGACCGCCACCTGGTCGGCCGAGCCGAGGAAGCCGCTATACACGCCGTCGAGCCCCACGCCGATCTTGCCCCATGCGTCCAGGTATCCGTTGAGGATCTCCGTGGTGTCATGGAACGTGAACACCGGATACTTGGTGTGCGAGGAGAACAGTCCGGTCGGCACCGGGCATACGTCGCAGCCAGCGGCGGACAGGATCGGAATGGCCGCGGTCAGCGAGCACTTGCCGTAGCCGCACATGTCATGCACGGCGGCCACGCGCGGGATATACGCCGGATTGCGGTCATACAGCTTCACATCACTCATAACCCCTCGATTCATTAGGGACTGTTGGTTTACGCTTCCGACATTACCCATTCGCGCGACATTCCGGGCCTTGGGGGCCGCGGGACATCCCATCCTGTCCGAAATGTGGACGCCTGACTGAGAGAATTACGGCGTGTCGCCCCGAACCGCAACGGATCCGCCGGGGTGCGGCACCGCGTCAGACCACCAATGACGGCGAATGATAAACGGCCATAACCAACGTCGATAGCCGCGAACCTTGCCGCGCCGCCGCCTCGTGGCCTACAGTCGCCTCCAACGCCGCGGTGCCCACGCATCGCCCGTCAACCCGGCAATCCCGCACCAACGAATCAGGAGCAACCATGACCACCGCACAACACCACTTCGAAACCCTGCAGCTGCACGCCGGCCAGGAACAGCCCGACCCCGCCACCGACGCCCGCGCCGTGCCGATCTACGCCACGACCAGCTACGTGTTCCGCGACTTCGACCAGGCCGCGGCCCGGTTCGCGCTCGCCGATGCGGGCAACATCTACGGGCGGCTGACCAACACGACGCAGGAGGTGCTCGAACAGCGCGTCGCCGCGCTCGAAGGCGGCACCGCGGCACTCGCCGTCGCCTCCGGCGCGGCCGCCGTCGAATACGCGCTGCGCAACATCACCCAATCCGGCGACCACATCGTCGCCTCCCATACCATCTATGGCGGCACCTACAACCTGCTGCGCCACACGCTGCCGCGCGACGGGATCACCACCACGTTCGTCGACATCGCCGACCACGCCGCCCTGGAGGCGGCGATCACCGATCGCACCCGGCTCGTCTACTTCGAGACTTTCGGCAACCCCAACGCCGACCTGCCCGACTTCGAGGCGATCGCGGCGATCGCCCACCGCCACGGGCTGCCGGTGATCGTCGACAACACCTTCGCCACGCCGTACCTGTTCCGGCCGCTCGAACACGGCGCCGACATCGTCGTCGAATCGGCGACCAAGTTCCTCGGCGGACACGGCACCACGCTCGGCGGCGTGATCGTGGAGGGTGGACGGTTCGACTGGGCGGCCGGCGCCGGCGGATTCCCCACGCTGACCGAACCGGACCCCTCGTATCACGGGCTGCGGTTCTTCGAGGCGCTCGGACCGACCGCGTTCGTCACCCGCGTCCGCGCCGTGCTGCTGCGCGACACCGGCGCGACGATCTCGCCGTTCGCCGCGTTCCTGCTGCTGCAGGGCATCGAGACGCTGAGCCTGCGCGTGGAGCGGCACGTCGCCAACGCCCTGCGCGTCATCGAATACCTGCGTACCGTCCCCGAGGTCGCTTCGATCTCGCACCCCTCGATCGAGGGGCGCGAGGACCACGAACGCTACCTGCGCTACTTCCCGAATGGCGCCTGCCCGATCTTTACGTTCGACATCCGAGGCGGTCTGGACGCGGCCCGCACGTTCATCGACGGGCTGAGCCTGTTCAGTCTGCTGGCCAACGTGGCCGACGCCAAGAGCCTGGTCATCCACCCCGCCTCGACGACCCACTCGCAGGAGAGCGAGGAGGAGCTGGCGGCGCAGGGCATCGGCCCCGGCACCATCCGCCTGTCGATCGGCCTGGAGCATATCGACGACATCCTCGCCGACCTCGAGCGCGGGTTCGCCGCCGTGCGGGACCTGCGCTGAACGCCGGCCCATATCCGCACCGCCGGTCCGCACACGGGTCCGGAGCATCCTAGGCGTCGCCGTCATCCCCAGGGATGACGGCGACGCCGCGGTTCCGCCCGGCGCACGATGTGGGCCGACCCCGGACCGGGGATAGCTTGGGGGCAACAGCCGGGATGGACCCCGGCTCCGGACAACCAAGGGGTGCGACATGAACACTGCCATCGAGGCCATCGACCTGGTCAAGGATTACGGAAACGGCGAGAACGCCGTCCATGCGCTGCGCGGCGTGAACGTGGCGTTCGAACAGGGGCAGTTCACCGCCATCATGGGGCCGTCCGGCTCCGGCAAATCCACGCTGATGCACACGCTCGCCGGACTCGACTCCGCCACCGGCGGGCACATCATGTTCGACGGCGCCGACATCACCACCATGACCGACAACCAGCTGACCATGCTGCGCCGCCACAAGATCGGCTTCATCTTCCAAAGCTTCAACCTGCTGCCGATGTTCACCGCCGAACAGAACATCATCATGCCGCTGACGCTGGCCGGCGAGAAGCCGGACCTCGCCTGGTTCGACCTGCTCGTGACCACGCTGGGGCTCAAGCAGCGCCTGGGCCACCGTCCGAACGAGCTGTCCGGCGGCCAGCAGCAGCGCGTCGCCATCGCCCGCGCGCTGATCGCACGCCCCCAGCTCGTCTTCGCCGACGAGCCGACCGGCAACCTGGATTCCGTCTCCAGCGCGGAGGTCCTGAGCTTCCTGCGTCGCTCGGTCAACGAATTGGGGCAGACGATCATCATGGTCACCCATGACGCGGTCGCCGCCTCCTACGCGGACCGGGCCATCGTCTTCGCGGACGGCCGCATCGTGGCCGACGAGACCGACCCGACCGCCGAACGCATGAACCAGCTGCTCATGCAGGAGCGGGAGCGGGCCACCCGCCAGTCCCTGGCGCCAGCCGGAGCGCAATCGCCGCGCGCGGGAGCCGGCGTGCCGCTGCCGCCGCAGAGTGCGCGGAACACGCGCGCCGGGGCGCATGCCGCAACCGCCGGTCGCCATCGTCGCTAATCCACACGCATTGGTTACGGCATAACAGAGGTAAGGAGGAACGCTCATGTGGTCGATAACGCTCAAACTCATGCGAAAGAACGCCCGGATGCTGATCCCGGCGGGCATCGCCATCCTGATCGGCACGATGTTCATCGCCAGCACGCTGCTGTTCGGCAACACGCTCGACTACTCGCTGCGCCGGCAGATCTCGGCGTCCTACGGGGATGCGAATTACGCGGTCGTGGCCAGCGACGACGACGCGCCGATGTACGGCATCACCGTCGGCGACCTGAACCTGGACCAGGTGCGCCGGGTCGAGGGCGTGGCCGGCGTGCGCGCCGACGTGACGCTGAACATCGAGGTGACCGCCGGCGACCGGCACTCCAGCGGCATCGTCATCGCGAACGCCACGCCGTCCACGCTGATGCCGGTCGATCTGGCGGAGGGTGAGTGGCCGTCCGGCGACGGGCAGATCGTACTCCCGCGGGATATGGCGGCGCGGCTCGACGTCGGCATCGGGGATACGGTCAGCGCGGCCTACTCGGACGGCACGCCCGTCGAGCTGACCGTCAGCGGCCTGAGCCTGGATCCGGGCGGCGCGTACGCGTACTACGGCGGCGCGGCCGTCGTGTCCGAGGGGGCGATCGGACGGCTGATGGACAGCGTGGCCGTCGATCCCGGCTACGCATCGTTGAACTGCACGATCCTGTACCTGGACATCCAACCGCCGGCGGGCACGGACGCCGAACAGGTCATCAAGCAGGTCAACGCCCTGCTGCCCGCGCACTTCGCCGCGCTGGACCGCGGCGCGAGCGAGGACCAGGCGCTCGAACGGCTGGGCGGCGGGCAGACCAGCATGATGACCACATTCATGATGGTCTTCGGCGTGCTTGCCATGTTCGTGGCGGCGCTCGTCATCGCCAACACATTCCAGGTGCTGGTGGCGCAACGCCGCCGTACGCTGGCGCTGCTGCGCACCATCGGCGCGAAGAAGGGGCAGCTGTACCGTTCCGTGGTGGCCGAGGCGCTGCTGCTGGGGCTGATCTCCTCGCTGGTTGCGGTGGGCCTGTCCATCGGACTGATGCAGCTGCTGCATGTGGCGGGCGTGGAGTTCTCCGGCATCAGCTTCGTGACCGTGCTGACCCCGCAGGTGTTCCTGGTGCCGATCGCCTTCGGCGTGGCGGTGACGATCCTGGCCTCGCTCGGATCGGCCCGCACCGCCACCACCGTCACCCCGCTGGAGGCGCTGCAGCCGCTGGAGGTCAGCGCGGCCAGGAAATCGGGTGCCGCCCGACTGGTGGTCAGTCTGCTGATGATGCTGTTCGGCGCCGCCGTCACCGCGTTCACCGTGGTGGACACCTGGCGGCAGGCGCACGGCGAATCCGCGCTGAGCAACGAGCAGTTCTCCCTGGTGCTGCTCATGGCCATGGGTGGCGTCATGATCTTCTTCCTCGGCCTGCTGCTGTGCGCCAACCGGTGGGTGCCGCTCCTGCTCAAGGGCGTGGGCGCGCTTGTGGCCCATATCGGCCCCGCATCCACCATCGCCACCGCCAACATCCAGAAGAACCCGCGGCGCGTGGCCGCCACCAGCACCGCGCTGCTCATCGGCGTGGCCCTGGTCTCCACGCTCGGCACCGGCGCGGCCAGCGCCCGGCAGACGCTCGCCAGCGAACTCGACGCCCGGTACAGCGTGGACATCCAGGTCTCCGGCGAAGACGTGGACCAGACCGTGCTCGACGACATCCGCAAGGTCGCCGGCATCCAGGACGCCGAACTGATCGGCTCGTCGAACGCCGTCTGGCATACGGACGACTATGACAGCAACCTGCAAGTGTACACGCTCACCGCACAGCAGGGTCGGGCCGTGATGAACGGCGACGCCATCGACGGATTGCGCGACGGCGTGCTGCTCGTCCCCGACGCGCTGGCCGGCGACAGTGACGACTACCCGGTGCGCGACGGGTCCGTGCTCGATCTGGAACTCAACGCCACTTATAGCGACGACGGCGACATCGTCGACGGCATCGCGTTCAAACCGACCGTCGAAGCCGCGCCGTTCCGCGGGGTGAACACCCCGTACGGCATCTACGGGCTGATGCCGCCCGACACGCTCGACCGGCTGGGCGCCAAGCCCGACGGCTACGAGGTGTGGGCCAAAACCGACGGCACCGTCACCCCGGCGGATGTGATCGACGACATCCAGCAGGCGGTCAGCTCCATCCCCGGCATCACCGTCGGCGGATCGATCGCCGAACGCGTGTCCTGGGACGGCATGGTCAACATGCTGCTCATGGTGCTGGTGGCCCTGCTCGCCGTGGCCGTGATCATCGCGCTGATCGGCGTGGCCAACACGCTGTCCCTGTCCGTGATCGAACGCACCCGCGAATCGGCCACGCTGCGCGCCATCGGCATGACGCGTGGACAGCTGCGGCGCTCGCTGGCCATCGAGGCGCTGCTGATCTCGCTGGTCAGCGGCGTGGTCGGCATTGTGGTCGGCACCGTGTTCGGCTGGATCGGCTCGTACATCGTGTTCTCGATGAGCTTCGGCTCGGTGGTGTTCCCGATCGACTGGGCCACCTCGGGGGCGATCCTGGCGATCGCCGCGGTCGCCGCGCTGCTGGCCAGCGTCTTCCCGGCCCGCCGGGCCGTCAAGACCCCGCCCGTCGAGGCCCTGGCCGAGGCATGAGCCTCTTCACAAGGAATCAAAAGGAATGACCTCCCTCATCGCAGGGAGGTCATTTTCTATACCAGATGGTTGTCATAGGCGAAGACCACGGCCTGCACGCGGTCGCGGGCGTTGATCTTGGCCAGGATGTGGGCCACATGCGTCTTGACGGTCGGCAGGCTGATGAACAGCTTGTCGGCGATCTCCTGATTGCTCAGGCCGTGCGCGATCTCGATGAGCACCTCGCGCTCGCGATCGGTGAGCTCGTCCAGTTCCGGATCGGTATAGACCGGCGCGGCTGGCGCGGCCTCGGGCACCGGATGCGGTTTGGTGTACCCGTCCTCCATCATCTTCTCGATCAGACGCTTGGTGGCCGAAGGGGCGATGATGGCATTGCCCTGATAGACGGTGCGGATCGAACTCAGCAGCGTCTCCGGCTCGGTGTCCTTGAGCAGGAAACCGGAGGCGCCCGCGTTGATGGCCGCCATCACATACTCATCCAGGTCGAAGGTCGTCAGGATGATGACGCGCGTCGGCCGCGCCCCCTCGTCGGCCCCGGACTCCAGCGCGGTGATGCGGCGGGTCGCCTCGATGCCGTCCATGCCGGGCATGCGCACATCCATCAGCACCACGTCCGGGTGCAGCGATTCGGCCACCCGGACGGCGTCGGCGCCGTCACGCGCCTGCCCGACCACCTGCATATCCTGCTGGGAGCCGATCACCATCGCGAAGCCGGCACGCACCAGCTCCTGGTCGTCGGCGATGACCACGCGAATCCGTTGCATAGCATTCATGCCTTCCACTGTAGCGAACCGATGCCGTCACCATTCGTATTGCCCGAATCGTTGACGCGCCGCGGTGACGGACGGCGGGCGTCGCACAACGCATGCCGTTCACGGCGCCGATGCCGCGGCCGGCACCTCAGCCGATGCTGCAGCCCGCGTCGGCTCCGTGGCCTTGCCGCCCGCCGCCCTGAACTGGTCATCCAACGAGGCGGCCGGGGCCAGCGGCATCGTCTCCCGCTCCTGCGGTCGATGCTCGTCGCTGAATCCGGTCTCGCGCAGCACCCGCAGCAGCTGCCGCATATGCGCCAACGCGTCGCGGCCGCGCGACCCGATCGCTTCGAACGCGGAACCGATCGCCTCCGGGGCGGGCGTTTCGCCGCGTGCCGCACAGCCGTCCAGCATCGCCAGCCCGTCCACTGCCTGATCGATCACCGTGGTAAGCGTGGCCGTGACTTCGGCCTGGATATTGGCGCTGATCCGGTCACGCTCCATATTCGCCGCCAGCACGCGCTGCTTGGCCTCCTCGGCCTTGAGCGCCTCCTCGCGCGCCTGCAGGATCAGCACGTTCGCGCCGCGCGCACGGGTCCAGCGCCCATAGATGATCGCCGCGCAGCACAACAGGAACACCACGCCCCCGGTCATCATCCCGGCGGCGATGTACAACGTCAGCCGAAGCGGCGGCGTGCCGAACATCAGCTCATAAATGGTGTTGAATCCCATGATATTGGCCGATACCTTGACGCCGAACAGGATGGAATCGATCAGCGAGGCCGTGGTCAGCCATATCCACGCGCGTGGCCGGCCATACGCCGATGCCGCATACAGCGCATACAGCACCAACATGTTGCACCAGGGCGCGCTGGGCAGGAACACCATCTCGAAGGCGCAGAACACCGCCAGAAAGGCCGCGGTGCCCTCCGGGAACCGCCGATGGAAGGCCAACGGGCCGATCACCATCACGCTGATGAACATATACAGTGCATGGTTGGACAGCGGGCTGCTGACGAAATCCGCGTGGACGAACAGATCGGAGGAGGCCATCAGAATCAGCAGCACTGTACCGATGACATCCATCATCAGATAATGGCGCTCGCTCCATTGCGAGAGTCGCTCGATCCAATTGAACCGTTCCCCGCCCGCCGACTTGGCCTGATCGATCGGCTTGGAACGCAGCTTGCCGGCGATCTCCTGCAGCGAAGGCGGCACGATGCGCTCCGGCAGCGGGAACGACGGCATGGTGAAGCGTGGCGGACGTGGTGTGTGGGAGGTCGGCGGCTGGCGGTCGATGGAGTCGGCGGTGCCGGATGCATCGACTGGGCCGGTTGCGTCGATTCCGGCGATGTCGGTGATGTCATGGGCTGCGTGCGCGGTCGCCGTGCCTGCCGGGGGCGGTGCGGCGGCATGAGCGCGCCCTTCGTCAGGCGTCATCGGGCCGATGCCGGGGGCAACGGCCGACGGCGGGACCGCGGTTTGCGCGGCAGCCGTGGCGACGTCGGAGGAGCGCGACATTCCGACGGCGCTGTCGGCGGCGGCATCCGGCGCGGCGGCGTACGGTATGGTGACGGACACCACGAACCCCCCGCCGATGCCGGGTCCCGCGTTGACCGTGCCCCCTACGGCCGCCACGCGTTCCCGCATGCCGATCAGGCCATAACCGGGCGCATGCCCATCCAATCCGGAGGAGGCGCCACGGCCGTTGTCCGCGATCGTCAGGGACAGCCCGTCGTCGTCCCAATGCTCGTCGATGCAGACCGTGGGGCGCGGCCCCGCGTACTTGCGCACGTTGGTCAACGCCTCCTGCACCACGCGGTACACGGCCACACTCGCCTGTGCTCCCAAGCGTTGCGGCGCGGCCGTGCCTTCGATACGGCGGACGATCGCGGTGCCAGGGGAGGTCTCGCGCGCCTGGTCCACCAATGCGGTGATGTCGTCGTAATCGGCATGCGAGGAGCCGCCGAACACGCCGAGCAGACGTTTCATATCGTGCAACGCGCGCTCCGATTCACGACGAATCGTCTCCATCGTGCTGCGGGCCACCGCGGGGTTCCCGACACCGGCGTAGCGGCCGCCATCGGATTGGACGATGATGATCGAGAGCGTATGCGCCACCACGTCATGCATATCGCGGGCGATACGCGCGCGCTCGGCCAACGCGGCGATACGGCGCTCCTCATCCTGTCGCACGGCAATCGCCTCGTTGCGTTCGCGCAGCATGCGGATCGTCGCCTGCCGGGCGCGCTGCCAGTAGGCGAGCACGATGGTGGCGACCAGGCACGCCGCCACCAGCAGCCCCATCTGGAAGCCTTCGGACAGCAGTATGGAGGAGCAGTCGCCGTTAAGACCTTCTTGATAGACGGTGTTGCACGCACCGTAATACATCTGGCGGTAGCCGACCCACACCTGGCCGAACGCCGGCCCCACATCCACCGACCAGGTGATCGCCATCGTGGCGAACAGGCCGAACGCGGCGGCCAACACGATGAACGCCTTGGTATTGCGCGGATCGCCATAGACGATCACCGAATACACCATGACCAGCGCAAGGAAATCGCTGTACAGCATGGCCGGGCCGAAGATCAGATGCAGCGCCACCAGGCCCGCGTAGCACAACGCCGCCGCCTGCGGACGCCAACGGCGGAACATGACCGGAACCAGCGAAACCAGGGACCATATGATCTGAGACGTTGCATCATGCGCGAACAGGATGCCCGGCGTGTCCCCGGTGGAGGCGGCGACGCCGACCGCAAAGAACGCGATCGCCAGCGTGCTGATGATGTCAATCGGCAGCACGCTGCGCCCGCGCCACTGGGAGAACCGTTCCAACCTGTTCATGCCTTCAAGGCTACCGTGGGATGATGCCCGCCAGCCATCATGCTCGGGGATGAGGGACCGCGGGAATCGAGGGACGCCGGGATGAGGACGGACGGGCATGCCGCGACGTGTCCGCATACGCTCACGGCGACCGTGCGGCTCGCGCGTCTCGGATATCATGGAACCGCCCAAGGAACTGCCCGAACCGTGAAGAAAGGGAGAATCGGAACCGATGACGTTGCTGACGCAGTACTACGTGCCCGGACTGCATATCGAGGACCGGTCGATCCGCGTGCCGCTCGACTGGGCCGGCCACACGCCGGGCGAAGGATTCGACGGCGAATCGATCAGCCTGTTCTACCGCGTGGTCACCGCCCCCGAGCACGTGCATGACGATCTGCCGTTGCTGGTGTTCCTGCAAGGAGGGCCGGGAGGCGCGGGGCCGCGGCTGCTGAATCCGACCAGCGATGGGTGGATCGAGGAGGCGATCAAGCACTTCCGCGTCGTACTGCCCGACCAGCGCGGCACCGGACGGTCGAACCGCATCGACACGCATACGATGGCGCGGCTGGCCCCCGGCGGCGCCGAAGCGCAGGCCGCGTATCTCAAACGTTTCCTCGCCGACTCCATCATCCGTGACTTCGAACATCTGCGCCGCACCGAGTTCGGCGGCGCGCGCTGGGTCACGCTCGGGCAGAGCTACGGCGGGTTCCTGACCCTGACCTACCTGTCGCTGTTCCCGGAGGGGGTGGCCGCCAGCTTCACCACCGGCGGCACCCCGCACGTGCCGGCCGACGCCACCGAGGTCTACGAACACACGTTCCCGCGCATGGCGGTGAAGACCCGGCAGTATTACGAGCGTTACCCGCAGGATGTGGAGCGCGTGGCCGCCGTGGCCGACCGGCTGGCCGGCGAGGATGTGCGGCTGACCAACGGCGACCGGCTCACCGTGGAACGCTTCCAGACGCTGGGCTCCGATTTCGGCATGAAGCCGAGTTTCGAGCGGGTGCATTGGATCATGGATGATGCGTTCCTGGACGCCGACGGGTCCGTGTCCGCCGAATCGGAGCTGAGCGACGATTTCCTGGGCAAGGTGATGGCCGCCACCGGATCGAGGCCGCTGTACTGGCCGTTGCAGGAGTTCATCTACGCCAACGGCGAGCTGGACGAGCCGATCCGCTGGGCCGCGCAGCGCGTGCGCGACCGGCATCCCGAATTCGCGGGGGACCGGCGGCCGATGCTGTTCACCGGCGAGGCGATGTTCCCGTGGATGTACGAGCAGCAGGCCGCGTTGCGTCCGTTCCGGGCCGCGATGGATGTGCTGATGGAGGATACGCGCTTCGGACGCATCTACGACGCCGACCGGCTGGCCCGCAACGAGGTGCCGCTGCAGGCGGCCGTGTACTTCGACGACATGTACGTGGACTCGGGGCTCCAGCTGGATACGCTGAGCCGGGTCGGGCGCTCGCACTACTGGGTGACCAACGAGTTCGAACACGATGGGCTGCACGGGTCCGCGGTGTTCCGCCACCTGTATGAGGAGGCGCTGAACCGCGGCGACTTGGAGGAACTGTTCTGAGTCGGAGGGACGGTATCTCCGGCCGCCGTGCGGCTTCCCTCGCCGGAGGGAGAGGGGTTTCAAGGATTGACGAGAAAGGATGAGGATATGCCTTTGCAGGATGTGACCGTCGGATTCATCGGATTCGGCAATATGGGGCAGGGCGTGGCCCGCGGCCTTGTGAACGGTGGCGTGGTCGGTGCCGGCAACATCGTGGCCTACGACATCGACCGCGACCGTCTCATGCGCGACACCACGCAGCTCGGCGCGCGCGCCGCCGCCAGCGCGGAGGAGACCGTCGCCGAGTCGGATGTCGTCGTGATCGCCGTCAAACCGAACCTGGTCGGCGAGGTCATGACCCCGCTGGCGGACGCCCTGGACGGCAAGATCGTCCTGTCCATCGCCTGGGGCATGTGGAACGACCAGCTGGAGGCCATCATCCCCGGCACCAGCCACCTGTCGGTGGTGCCGAACTTGCCGATCGGCGTGGGCAGCGGCGTGCTCGTCGTCGAACAGTCGCACACGCTGGAATACGAGCAGATGGCGCTGGTCCGCTCCCTGTTCGAGCCGATCGCGTTGCTGGAAACCGTCGACACCGCATACATGTCGGTTGCGGGCATCGTCAGCAGCTGCGCACCCGCGTTCACCGCCGTCTACATCGAGGCCCTGGCCGACGCCGGCGTCAAATACGGGCTCAGGCGCGACACCGCCTATCGTCTCGCCGCCAAAATGGTGGAAGGCACCGGCGCGCAGATCATCGAACAGGGCATGACGCCGGCGGCGCTGAAGGACGGCGTCTGCTCTCCGGGCGGGGCCACCATCAAGGGCGTGGTCGCACTCGAACACGAAGGATTCCGCGGGGCAGCCATCAGCGCCATCGAAGCCGTGCAGGGCTGAAGGTAGGCTGGAAGGCATGTCTCTTACTATCGGAATCGTCGGCTTGCCGAACGTGGGCAAGTCCACTTTGTTCAACGCGCTGACCCGCAATAATGTTCTGGCGGAGAACTATCCGTTCGCCACCATCGAACCGAACACCGGCATTGTGCCGTTGCCCGACGACCGTCTGCCCGTGCTCGCCAAGCTGGTGCACACGGAGAAGATCGTGCCGGCAACCGTCACATTCGTCGATATCGCCGGCATCGTCAAGGGCGCCTCCGAAGGCGAAGGCCTGGGCAACCAGTTTCTGGCGAACATCCGCGAAGCCGACGCGATCTGCGAGGTTGTACGCGCGTTCAAGGACGACGATATCGTGCACGTCAACGGGCGCGTGGACCCGGCGGACGATATCGACACCATCAACACCGAACTGATTCTCGCCGACATGCAGACCATCGAAAACGCTCTGCCGAAGCTCGAGAAGGACCTGCGTGGCAAGAAGGTGACCCCGGAGTACGTGGCCGCCGTCAAAAAAGCCAAGGAGATCCTCGAAGCGGGCGAGACCATCGACCATGCGGCCTCCGACGGCAGGATCGACAAGGCCGACATCTACGACCTGCACCTGATGACAGCCAAGCCGTTCATCTACGTGTTCAACGTGGACGACAACGAGCTGGGCGACGAGGACCTCAAGGCGAAGCTCGCCGAATCGGTGGCACCGGCCAAGGCCATCTTCCTCAACGCGCAGTTCGAGGCCGAATTGACCGAGCTCGACGAAGCGGACGCCCGCGAGATGCTCGAGGACGCCGGACTGAAGGAATCCGGTCTCGACCAGCTGGCCCGCGTCGGTTTCGACATCCTCGGTTTGCAGACCTTCCTGACCGCCGGCGAGAAGGAGGTGCGCGCCTGGCAGATCCACAAGGGCTGGACCGCGCCACAGGCCGCAGGCGTCATCCACTCCGATTTCGAGAAGGGCTTCATCAAGGCCGAAGTCATCTCCTACGACGATTTCGTCGAGGCCGGAGGCTCCTACGCCAAGGTCAAGGAGGAAGGCAAGATGCGCCTCGAAGGCAAGGATTACGTCATGCGTGACGGCGACATCGTCGAGTTCAAATTTAACGTATCCAAGTGATTGCCTAAACCGGCGCATAGGCTGCCATAGGCCGAATGGCCTATGGCCATATGACAACGACGCGGATCCGATTCCCATGTGCGGAACGGTCGGATTCGCGTCGCTGTCCATGAGGCGAACACGATGCCGGATGCGGCTACACGTATGTTGCCGCCGCATCGTCGCAATCGTTCTACTTCACCGACGGCATGCCCTTCGTCGGATCGTTGGTGCCGGCCAGCGCCTTCTCGCCGGGGCGGGCGAGCGGTCCGACGAGCTCGTGCGCGGTGTACGGCTCCTCGATGTAGTCGATGTCCTCGGCGCTCAGCCTGACGTCCAGCGCGGCGACCGCGTCGTCCACGCGTTCCGGCTTCGAGCAGCCGACGATCGGCGCGGTGACGCCCCTGGCCCAGTGCCAAGCCAAAGCGACGCGGGCCATCGGCACGCCGAGCCGTCCGGCGACCTCGGCGACGCGCCCGATGATCGGCATGTCCTGCCCACGCGCCGCATCATACTTGCCGTGCATCGTCGCGTCGGTCGTGCCGCGTTTCGACGATGATTCCCATACTGGTCGTGCCAGATGCCCGGAGGCCATCGGCGAATAGGGGGTGATCGCCATATCGTACTGCCGGCACACGGGGATCATTTCGCGTTCGTCCTCGCGGTACAGCAGGTTGTAGTGGCACTGCATGCTGGTGAACTTCGTCCAGCCGTTGCGTTCGGCCGCGATCTGCATGTTCTGCAGCTGGTACGCGTACATCTCGCTCGCGCCGAGTGCACGGACCTTGCCGGCACGTACGAGGCCGTCGAGCGCCTCCATCGTCTCCTCGACCGGGGTGCCGTAGTCGTAGCGGTGGATGATGTACAGGTCCAGATAGTCGGTGCCAAGCCGTCGCAGCGTGCCGTCGATCTCCCTGCGGATGGCCTCGGCCGACAGATGTCCGTCATTGAAGTACACCTTGCTGGCCAGCACCACGTTGTCGCGAGGCACGCCGAGCCGTTTCAGCGCACGGCCGATGTATTCCTCGCTGGTGCCGAAGGCATAGCAGTTCGCGGTGTCGATGAAGTTGATGCCACGGTCCAGCGCCCGGGCGATGACTTCGCGCGTCCCGTCCTCGTCGATGGTCCATTGGTGGAAGTCGGGCGACGCCTTGCCGAAACTCATGCCTCCAAGGCATATTCTGGACACTTGGATGCCGGACCATCCGAGCGGCGCGTACTGCATGTCCGTGGTGTCGGCGGTGGCGACGATATCGGTCATGGTTGTTTCTCCTTGTCGTTGTGGTGAAGTTTCAAGTTGCGATCCCAAGCCTATGCCTGGCGACGTGGCCTGCCTAATGTCCAACGCGCAGGTTGTCCATGTACCAGATGCATGAGCGGCCTGGCATCGGAACGCATCATGCCGCCAGAGTGTGCAGCATTACATGCAGTTTATGCAATGTTCATCTATTTCCATGTACGGCCGTTGGAACCGCAGGTAGGATGAAAACGACAACGACCCCGGGAGAGATGAGCATAATGGCGTGCAGGATGGTGAAGGCATGAGGGTGTTCGACTTCGACAGCACAATCTACGACGGTGAGAGCCTGTTCGACCTGTACCTGTTCAGCGTCCGCTATGAGCCGCGCGTACTGCGGTACATCGCCCCGGTGATCAACTGCGGCATCCGGTACAAGATCGGCAAGGCCCAGCTGGGACAGATGGAACGCAAGCTCGACCCGATCATCCATCGGTATCTGAAGGATCTGTCGGCTTCCAAACGGTTGGGACGAGCCCGGCGTAAATCATGGACCGGTAAGAACACAACATCGCTCTTTGAACCGAATCCCCTCGCCCCAACAGGCGCTTCGGCCGCAGACGCGCCCGCCGTTGCCAACCTTGCCGTCGGACATACGGACCACAAGGGATTGGACGCGTTGTCGGCCCTGTTCTGGAACCGAAAGTTCCGCAAGATCAAATCATGGTATGTGCCGCAACCGGATGACGTGATCATCACGGCGTCGTTCGACCTGACGGTGGGGGAGGCGTGCCGAAGGCTCGGCGTGAACCATCTGATCGCCTCGACGATCGATCCGGAGACGTTGGAGATCTCGTATCTGAACTTCAGCACGAACAAGGTGCGTCGGTTCCGTGAGATTTACGGCGAGGACGCGGTGATCGACGAGTTCTACACGGACAGTCGCCATGATCAGCCGATGATCGATATCGCTCGCAAGGCGTATCTGGTCAAAGGAGACAAAGTCATCCGCATCAAATAATCATGCTGCAGGGCGAACCGGTACCTGAACCCTGCTCGTCCATGAGTCTACGCCGAATGGGTGCAACGGGTCATCACGTCAATCGACGGTTTCCGATACCGCGGGGTGCGTATGATGCTGCTTCGTAGATTCGTCTGACGACCAGCAAGGAGGACGCGCCGATGATGGATCCGGAACCGTTCGCGGCGGTGAGGGGAGAGGGATTCCCGATTGTGCTTGTGCACGGCATGGGCGTCGACCATCGTTCACTGCTGCTGCTTGACGACGCGTTTCCGGAAGGAACGCGACGCATCTATCTCGACCTGCCCGGTTACGGCCGTACACCGGCATTGCCGGGAGCCGGCGGTCTGCCCGAATACGCGAACTGGCTGGTAGACGCGATTAACGAACTGGCCGGTCGAGGACGGTTTGCCGTGGTCGGCAATTCGATGGGCGGTGCGCTCGCCCGCGAGATGATTGCCCGAATGCCTCGTCGTGTCGCCGGGATTGCCATGATCGCGCCGGTTATCGATCCGGTGATTGCGCACCGTCGTGTCGCAGAGCACGATGTACACGACCCGAACCCCGACCTGATGCATAAGCTGCCGCTTGATCAGGTGCTTGATTTCATCCGCATGGGTGTCAACCAGTCCTATGACGCATGGCGTCGCTATCAGATGTACGTGCTGCCGGGCATCCGCTCCTTCGATCGCGATGCCTATATGAAACTGGAGCAGCGATATTGGCTTGAGGATGATCCGGAACGCGTGTTCGGCACGTTTGACGGGCCGACGACGATTATTTGCGGGCGGCAGGACCAAATCGTCGGTTATGAGGACCAGGAAGCGGTGTTGCCGCATTATCCGAACGCTCGATACGCGGTGATCGAGGAAGCCGGACACAACGTGCACATCGACCGCCCGGAGCAGGTCAAGGCCCTGCTCCGCGATTGGGCCGCGCAATTGCCGGTCTAAGCGGATGCGGGACGCGGCGTGTCCAACAACTCATGCATTGCGGCGACGATACCGTCGGTGAATGACATGAGCATGATCTGCATGAGTTCGTCACGCGACATATCCGGATTCTCCATATGCCACCATTTGATGGCGGTGAGTATGCCCGACGCGATGATTTGCGATAGTCCGGAGGCGATGGCGATTTGTCGTTCCAGCCTGTGCTGGAATGACGGATGTTGGATATGCGGCGACGGTTCGTCGTGGCGCTCGGGCAGAGGGACTCGGGAAGTCCGTCGATGTGCGGTGTTCAGCACATCGTCCCGTTCATACAATCTGTCGACCATCACGTTCCGCAGACGCTTGCTGAACGATGACAGCAGCTCATCGGAGATGCTCACCGGCAGGTCGGATCGATAGATGATGAGCAGCATGCGTTTGTTGCGTTCAAAATAATCAAGCAGTGGTTCCAAACACCGCCGTAGAACGGTGGCGTCATTCTGCGACAACAGGATGAATGACGGGTCGATGGCGTCGACGAAACCATCGATGATATCGGCCATGATGTCGCGCATGAGGTCGTATTTGTCGGTGTAGTTGCGGTAGAACGTCGACCGGTTGATCTGACAGGCTTCGGTGATCTGCTTGATGGTGATGTCCCGAAAAGATTGGCGCTCCAGCAAATCAATGAAATGCGCGCGAATGTTATGACGGGTTTTCACTACACGCAGATCATTGCTCATGCCGCTCCTTTGTCATCAACGGTCGCTGATACGCAACATTCAGCGTCAAAACGTTGCGTAAGCGACAATCGTCGGCCGGCCATCGCTTGCCGAACGAGTCAATTGTAATAGCCTGTCGCTTGTCCGCACTCGAAAGGAGCGTCTTCAATGAAGAACCGTCACTACCCGAAGCTGTTCGAAAAAGGAAAGATCGGCAACGTCGTCATCAAGAACCGCATCGTGCGCAATTCGATGGGCACGTACTTAGGCAATCCCGACGGTACAGTCACGGACCGTCAGATCAAAGCCTATGCCGAAGCCGCCGAAGGCGGCGCCGGTCTGATCTTCATGGATAATGCGACGCCCGTACCGATGACGTCGTGCGGACTCCGTGCGGACTCGGACGAATTCATCGCCGGCCTGTCGCTGTTGGCCGACGCGTTGAAGCAGCACGGGGCCGCGGCTGGCATGCAGCTGGCTCATCCTGGACGTGACGCGGGATTCGTCGGCAGCGCCGACGTGATCGGCGCATCGGCGATTACCTACGAGCCTTGGTATGAGGCCGGTGCGAAGCTGCCGCGGCCTCTGAGCATCGAAGAAATCCATGATCTTGTCGGCAAGTTCGGCGATGCGGCGCTCCGCTGCAAGCAGGCGGGATTCGACGTGGTCGAGATCCACGGCGCGGCCGGCTGCATTCCTACGAACTTCCTGTCGCCGCATGACAACAAGCGTACGGATATGTATGGCGGTTCACTACACAATCGCATGCGACTGCTCATCGAAATCGTGCGCGATATGAAGGCGAAATGCGGTCCCGATTTCCCCATCGGCGTCAAACTGAGCACCGAGGATTGGGAACCGGACGGCATCCGCATCGAGGAGACCGTCGAAGTCGCCAAAGCCTTGGAACGCGAAGGCGTGTCGCACCTGAACATCATGGGCGGCACCCATGCCACGGCGGCCCGTGAATTCCTGCTGCCGAACTGCTTCAACGCCGAACACACCAAGATGATCAAGGAAGCCGTCAATATTCCGGTGTTCATCGGACATAACGTGTTCACCCCCGAGGAGGCCGAGCGGCTGCTCGAGGAAGGTGACGGCGATTTTGTGGCGCTCGGGCGCTCGCAGCTGGCTGACCCCGCTTGGGCGCGCAAGGCCCGTGAAGGCCGTGCGGAAGACATCAAACCGTGCATCAACTGCCTGATCGGCTGTCTGGATCGCGGTCTGTTGGCCCATATGCCGATCTGCTGCGCGGTCAATCCAACGCTGTACAAGTATGAGACGCCGGAAGTCACACCGGCGCCGGTGAAGAAGCACGTCGCCGTGGTCGGCGCAGGTCCTGCCGGCTGCGAGGCCGCACTGACCCTGGCCAAGCGTGGGCACACGGTCGACCTCTATGAGAAGCGTGACTTCGGCGGCGCGATGATCGAGGCTGGTATGCCCGAGAACAAGGCGAACATCCGCAGACTGACCGAATACTACCGTCTGCATATCGAACGTGACGAACACATCACCGTGCTGAAGCAGGAGGCGGATTTCGACACGCTGGCCAACGGCGGATACGACGCGGCAATCATCGCGGTCGGCGGCAAGACGCGGAAGCTGAACGTCCCCGGCGGCGATGGTGACCATGTGATCTATGCCAACGATTACCTGATCGGCAAGACCGGCGTCGATGGCGATCATGTCGCCGTCATCGGCGGCGGCATCACCGGCGCCGAAACGGCGCTTGAACTGTTCAAGCAAGGCAAGAAGGTCACCATCGTCGAGATGGCGGACCACTTCCTGGCCAGCATGAGTTCGTCATGCCAGGCGTACGGCATCGAAATCGCGCAGAGCGACATTGCCGTCATCACGGGCAAGCGGTTGAACGCGTTCGAAGACGGCAAGGCGGTGCTCGTCGACCGCTGGGGCAACACCAGCGAACTCGAAGTCGATGACTTGGTGATCGCAGCCGGCTTTGAGGCCCAGCATGATCTTGCCGATCGTCTGGAGGAAGAGACCGACATGGAGGTGTTCAACGTCGGCGACAGCAAGAAAGTCCGTCAGATCTACGATGCCGTGCACGAAGGATTCTTCGCGGCCCGCCAGATCTGATCCGCGGCCGATCACGTCGGGCCCGTCCTCCTCTACAAGGCTCGGTACGGTCGAAACCCGGTGAATCGCGTCATATCTTCAGACCTCTAAGGTGTGACGTGACGACTCCGGTCAGAGCTCCTAGTAGAGTGTCTGACCGGAGTTTTGCATATCCGGGCGGCCGGTCATGGGTCGTGGACGCACGGGGCGGGATGGCCTGACGGCCGTCCGCCATCGGAAGAGGAGCGGGAAGGACAGGGGAGCAGTGGAGCAGTTCACCGTCGTGCTCGACCAGCTGATCGGCTTCGCGATCATGCTGGTCGTCGGCTATATCTGCGTGAAATGCAAGGTGTATGGCGAAAAAACGCTGAACGGCATCTGCCAGCTCATCCTCAAGGTCGGCATCCCGTTGATGGTGTTCTCCAACGCCACCGCCGGCGCCACACGCGACGACCTGTTCGAATCGGGCATCATCCTGGTGTTCCAGCTGGTGATGTACGTGCTGCTCATCGGCTCGACCTGGCTGATCGCGCGTGCGATGCGACTGCCCGTCGATCGCGGGCATGTCTTCCAAGCGGCGTTCATCTTCGGCAACGTCGGCTTTGTCGGCCTGCCGCTGCTCATCGCGCTGTTCCCGAACCGGGGCGCACTGTATTATTCGCTGATGGCTTTGCTCGACCAGTTCCTCATGTGGACGTACGGCGTATGGCTGACCACGCCTGAGGCCAAACGGCACGCCCCCGACCGGGCCGCGGTGCCGCTGGCGCAACGGCTGCGCGGCCTGCTCAGCCCCGGACTGGTGGCCGTCGTCGTCTCGCTGCTGGCGATTCTTGCCGGGGTTCGTCTGCCCGACGACATCCTGACCCCGCTGCATACGGTCGGCTCAATCTCCACGCCGCTGTCACTGATGTACATCGGCGGCCTGTTCGCATTGCGCGACTGGGCGAGCACGCTGAAACATCCTGAAGTGTATGTCGGCATTGTGATGAAGATGCTGGCCATACCCATCGCCCTGTTCCTCCTGCTCACCTGCGTGCCGCCAATGATCGGGCTGGGAGCGCCAGACTCGGATATGGTGCACGCCGTCACGGTGGTGTGCGCGATGCCGACGATGACCGCATTGGTCATGTTCGCCGAACGGGAGCGCAACATGCCCGAATACGCGGTCGGGCTGGTGCTTGTGACCACGGCGGCGAGCCTGCTGACGCTGACCGGTGTTTCCTACGTCGTGTTCTGATATCGTGTTCCTGCTTGGCGCGAGATACTGGAACCATGTTCGCCTTGTTGGAAACGCTGATTGCCGTCTACGAGACCGGCCAGTTCACGATGGCCGCCGACGAGCTCAAGGTTTCGCAGTCCACGGTGTCTTCGCGCATCGCGGCGTTGGAATCCACGGTCGGGGCGCCGTTGTTCGACCGTCACGCCAAAAGCAACGTGACACCGACTGAGGCAGGCACGCTGCTATACCGCGCCGCCATCGACATCGGCGCTTCATGGCGCGACGTGCGCGAGCAAATCGCCCGGGCGCAGGCCAACCGCGAGCCCTTCTCTATGCTGTTCTCGCATACGGCCGGTGCGCTGCTGGTTCCCTCCGCGTTACGGGCGGCGTTGCCTGAGGCCGGTCGTTTTGAGATGTCCGTTGCGCCGATGAATTCCGATGGCATCCTGGAGAAGGTGGGAATGAAGGAAGCGCAGCTGGGCGTCGTCGAGAAGCCGATTATCAACGATTCGGTGGAGCGCGTCACCCTGTGCGAGGACGAGTTGGTGCTTGCCGGAGATCCGGATGGTGTGTGGTTGGTGCGCGAGCATGGTTCCGGTGTGAGATACTACACCGAACTGTATTTCAAGACTGCCGGCGTTATGCCGAATCATGTGATCGAGGTGGCCAGCAACGCCTCAATCGTCGCGTCTCTGGCCGCTGGCGTCGGATGCTCGGTCGTATCCCGCGCCGCATGCCCGGACGGCGTGCCGACCCGAAATCTGGGGCCGGAATTCGTTCGGCGTTTCTACGCGCTGACACCCCGGTCCGGGCTGACCCGTGACCAGCGCGTGCTGGCCGATATGATTGTCGCGGCGTTGCGCGATATCAGGCTGCAATGAAGCGGTGGAACGTCTGCCGGTGCCGTCCGTTTCCTTTGGTAGGCACTTTGACGCTTCAGTAGGCACCTCGGCTGCCGGCCACGGTGCCGAAAAGTCCAATATCACAGCATTACCGGTCTTCGGACTCGGCGAACAGGTGCCTACTAAAGACGTAATGTGCCTACCAAATGCGGGAAGCGTGACGTCCGCGCTCGAAAAGACAATATGACATCGAAATTCTTGATGATATCTATCGATATGTTCCATTTGACCGATGATGTATGACGTTGTTCAATGGATGGCATGAGAGAGTTCTGCACCAAGTGGTGGAAGCGCATCGCGACCACCGATATGCTGTTCATCGCGGTTCTGACGCTGATCGCCTCGTTCATCGGCACATTCCTCAAGCAGTTCGAAGGATTCTCGCTGCTTGGACCGCTGATCATCGCCCTGCTCATCGGCATGGTGATCCAGTTCCCGATCCGCTCCTTTTACGTCGGGTCCAACGACTCACGCAAAGCGGGCGTCAAGGACGCCGCCGGCCTGATTTCCAACAAGTTGCTCCGTCTGGGCATCATCCTGCTGGGTTTCAAGCTCAACCTGCAGGTATTGTTCACCCAAGGCATCAAGTGTCTGCCCATCGCGGCGGTGATTGTGACCCTGGTCATCGTGGTCACCTACCTGATCGCCCGCGCGCTGAAGGTCAGCCCGATGCTGGCGATTCTCACCGCCGGCGGCACCGGCATCTGCGGTGCCGCGGCCGTTATGGGCTTGTCCGGTTCCATCACCGTCCCCGAGGAGGACGAGGAGGAGAAGGCGGATGACGAGGTGATGGCTGTCGCCACCGTCGCCATCATGGGCACCGTCTTCGCGCTCATCGAGATCGCGTTGTTCCCGGCCCTCGGCCTGACCCCGGCCCAGCAGGGCGTCGCCGCCGGCGCAAGCCTGCATGAGATCGCCCACGCCGTCGCCGTCGGCGGCGCGTTCGGCGAGGAAGCGCTGAACATGGCCACGATCATGAAGCTCAGCCGCGTGCTCATGCTGGTGTTCGCCGCCATCATCATCGCCATCTGGTGGGACCGTACCCATTCGACCGTCAAGCACGAGGGCAAGCGCAAGGTCGCCTTCCCGTGGTTCATGCTCGGCTTCATCGCCGCCTCCGTGCTCGGCACCTACGTGCCGTTCCTGACCGCCATCTCCGCACAGCTGGTCGACGTGGCTTATATTGTGCTTGGTATGGCCATGGCTGCGCTCGGCATCAACGTGAACTTCAAAGCCATCGCATCCAAGGGTGCCAAGGCCGTGCTCGCCAGCTTCATCGCCTCGGTGCTGCTGGTGGTGTTCGCGGTGTTCGTCGCCAAGCTGTTCTTCTGACCGGCCATTCCACTGATCTTCAAGGTGATGGGGGTCTTTCCGGCATTCCGGAAAGACCCCCATTGTCGTATCGCCGCGCGTCTTTGCCGGCTCTTTCGCTCACGGTAAAACTCAGGAAGCGCTGCGGCTGCAATCGGTTATTCGAAGTGAACGGTCAAGGATGTGAGTCCGGAAGGACTCCGGGGACGGTCCCGGCGAATGACATGAACGCCGATGAGACGTCCCCCTCCAGACTAAGGAGTGTGTAACGATGGCTATGTTTCCTTCACTGATTCATGATTCACTGTTCGGCGATCTGTTCGACGACCCCTTCTTCACCACGGTGCGGCGCGTGGCCGATGCTCCGAATACGGTGGTGTCCGGCAACATGATGAACACCGATGTGCGCGAAACCGACAAGGGCTACGCCGTCGACATCGATATGCCCGGATTCAACAAGGATGACATCGCAATCGAATTGAAGAACGGCTATCTGACGGTTAACGCGCATCGTGATTCCCATCACGATGACAAGGACGACAACGGCAAGTGGCTGCGTCGTGAACGCTACGTCGGCTCGTGCTCGCGTAGCTTCTATGTGGGCGATTCGATCAAGGACACCGATATCCACGCCTCGTACAAGGACGGCACGCTGTGCATCGAATTGCCGAAGCCCGAGGCGCAGCAGCAGGTTGAACAGAAGCACACCATTGCCATTGAAGGTTGAATGAGCCGCGAATCGTGAGATGGGTTCGCTGGGCCTATAACGCAAGGAGGGCGGCCGTCATCCGTGTTGACTGCGGATGACGGCCGCCCTCCTTGCGTTATAGGTGATGCGGTGATGTCGTGCGTTGCGTGGCATTGTCGCATCTGCTTGCATGCAGACATCAAAGAACGGGGTGTTTCCAAACCAAGGTTTGGAAACACCCCGTCACAACGTCTGTTATTGGATGATCACTTGTTGATCAGCTTCTTGACGCCGCTCCACACAGCCTGGGACAGCGCGTAGTTGCCGAGCGACGGATCGGTCGAGGCGAGCGGGGAACGCAGCATCTGATCATACAGCTTCTTGTCCATCATGGTGATGTTCCTTTCATTAGTGCATCCGTCTAGGTCTGCGGATGCATGATGTTGTTCTCTTGTTTATTTATCCGTTCTTCTGTTTTGTGATTACAGCATATGACGAATGATGCGGTGAAGTCCTGCCGAAATCGATGGATTTTTATCAAATCTATCGGGTATTCTTGAAAATAAATAAAGAAAATGTGAAGACAGGAGGAGGAAAGATGGCAGAACCGGTTGTGGATGAGGCCAAACTCCGATATCTCGACTTCCTGGCACGCGAAGATCGCGTACGTCATCACCGTTATGTCGAAGAGATGAAACAGTACGAGCTGATGAAGAACGGCGACCTCGCCGCCATTGGCGAAAGCGCGAGACTGTGGACATCCGGCCTATACGGTCACGTATGCGACGACCCGTTGCGCAACGCCAAGTACTTGTTCGTCACCTCCATCACGTTGGCGACGCGTTTCGCAATTGAAGGCGGCATGGATGAGGAGGACGCCTACAACGCCTCCGACTTGTACATTCAAGACGTCGATCGGTGCACGACCACGGATGAGGTGCGTCGATTGCACACCGATATGATGACATTCTTCACCTGGGCCATGGCCGATATGCAGACCAGCGAGGTGCACTCCAATGCAGTCGTGGAATGTCTGGACTACATTCATTACCATTTGCATAAGCGTATCACCGTGCCGATTCTGGCGAACCATGTCCATCTCAACCCCACTTATCTGTCGGAACTGTTCGCGCACGAAATCGGGACCACCATCTCCCAGTACATCACCGATCAGCGTATGGAGGCGGCGCGGAACATGCTCACATACTCCAAATATTCGCTGGGGGAGATCGCTCAAATCCTGGCATACCGGTCGCAAAGCCATTTCAGCAAGGTATTCAAAGATCATACCGGCATGACTCCCAGCGCATATCGCAAGGCGCACGCGCAGACGGGTATCTGGCCGGAATAAACGTAGTCCTCGGTGAACGAGTCATGTGCTGTCAATGAATTCTGATGCGTTCCGCGCCGACCTGCGTTGATGCCTATCATGCGTCGACTACGGTGGAAAACAGAATGCGGCCGTCACGCGGTCGGTTTGAACCAATGGTGGAATGATTCGTGAAGGAGCAGGCTATGGGCATGCCTTTGGACCTCTATGTCATCCGGCACGGCCAGTCGGAGGCCAACGTCATCGTACAGGCCGGGCAACAGGGCGACGATTCGTTGTACACGCAGGATAACGTCACCGTGCCAGACCGGTCATGGCGTCTCACCGCCGTTGGGCGCAAACAAGCGGATTGCATCGGTCGGTGGCTGGTCTCACAACAGCAATTATTCGATCGGTATCTGGTATCGCCGTATGTGCGCACGCGTGAGACCGCCGCTACGATGGCGCTGCCGAAAGCCCGGTGGGAGGAAAGCCGTGTGCTGCGTGAACGGTCATGGGGTGAGATCAACACCATCACGCAAACCGAGTTCCGCACCAACTATCCGCGCAATTGGATGTTCAAACGCACCGATCCGCTGTATTGGCGTCCGCCAGCGGGTGAATCGATTGCCGACGTGGCGGAGGATCGCGTGCACAACCTGCTCACCTCATTGAACCGACGCTCCGACGCCCAATCCGTTGTGGCGGTGACGCACGGCGACTTCATGCTCGCACTGATGCTGACCCTTGAGGACATCTCGGATGAGGAATTCCTGCACCGTGCCGACAGTCCCGAATGGCAGATCACCAATTGCACATGCCTGCACTACTCTCGTAGGGATCCCCACACCGGCCGCATCTCCTCGCGCGTGCGTTGGGAGCAGACCGCCCGTCCGGTGCTCGATGAGGAGACCGGGCGTTGGGAAGTCAAGGTTGATCCATGGCGTGAATTCACCAAACCCATGCTGTCGAACGGCGACTTGGTCGACGTCGTCCATTCCGTTGACCTTCATCTTTGATCAGGCGTGAGAGCCGCTGCGCTTCGTGTCCGCGGCAGCCATGCGTCCTTTTGTCGCAGGATGACGGTGGATATGTTTGCAAAGCCCGTTTAAATGCCTCCATTCAGTCCGTTTGTCGCAGGATGACGGTGCCACCGCGCCAAATGGTCTCTGTGGCAGCCTTGTTAAGGCCCTTTTGTCGCAGTCTGACGGAACCTGTGCGACAGAAGGCCCGTATAACGGGGCTTTTCTGACCTTTTTGTCGCAGGATGACGGTGCCACTGCAACATAGGGACCAGTAAAAATGGGATGGACATGTGTGCCGATATACTATTCTGCGGCGCGCGGACGGAACATAAGCCGCGCTGAGAGAGTTCAAAGGAGATTATGCGGATGAAGAATCTGTTCAGCTGGGCCATCCACGGTGATGGCAAGACGCTGCATCCCGGCGAAGTCGTCGAGCCTGATGAGCGTCTGACCTGGACCCGTACCGCCGGCATCGGCGCGCAGCATGTGGTGGCCATGTTCGGTGCGACGTTCCTCGTGCCGATCCTCACCGGTTTCGATCCGTCGACCACGCTGTTCTTTACGGCGTTCTCGACCGCGCTGTTCCTGCTGATCAATAAGAACGTACTGCCGAGCTACTTGGGTTCGTCCTTCGGCTTCATCGCCCCGATCACCGCCGTGACCACCGCCAACAAGGGCTTGGCCGTGGCCAGCTTCGGCATTATGATCACCGGCCTGCTGCTGGCCGTGATCGGCCTGCTGGTTCACTTCGCCGGCGCCAAGTGGATCGATATCATTATGCCGCCGGTCGTCAACGGCGCCATCGTGGCCATCATCGGCTTCAACCTGGCTCCTAGCGTATGGAACAATTTCCAGGTCGCCCCCGACACCGCGCTGGTCACACTGATTGCCGTACTGCTGATTTCCGTACTGTTCAAGGGGCTGGTCGGCCGTCTGAACATCCTGCTCGGCGTGATCGTCGGCTACATCTACGCCTGCTTCCGCGGCCAGGTCGACTTCGCCGCCGTCGAAGAAGCCGCATGGGTCGGTCTGCCGCAGTTCCACCTGCCTGAAGCCGATTTCTCGGTGCTGCCGATGTTCATCCCGGTGGTGCTCGTGCTCATTGCCGAGAACGTCGGCCATGTCAAGTCGGTGGCCCAGATGACCGGTCGCGACTATGACGACAAGATGGGCACCGCGTTGTTCGCCGACGGTTTGGGCACCGCCATCGCCGGTTTCGGCGGCGGCTGCGGCACCACCACCTACGGCGAGAACATCGGTGTGATGGCCTCCACCAAGGTCTATTCGACCGCCGCCTATTGGTTCGCCTCCGGCTTCGCGCTGCTGCTGAGCCTGTGCCCGAAGTTCGGCGCGATCATCAACACGATCCCCGCCGGCGTGCTCGGCGGCGTGACCACGCTGCTCTACGGCATGATCGGCATGATGGGCGTGCGCATCTGGGTCGACAACAAGGTCAACTTCGACAAGTCGCTCAACGTGATGACCGCCGCCATCGTGATGATCATCGGCATCGCCGACTTTACCTTCGCCATCCAGGGCGTGCAGTTCAACGGCATCGCCATCGGCACGATCGCCGTGCTCGTCGCCTACCACGGTCTCAAGGCCATCGGCAAGGCCACCGGCACCATCGAGAAGGACGATCCGGACATCAAGTGATGACGGTCCATCCGAACACGGATGACCGACTCCCGTGGGGCGGCCTGAACAAGCCGCCCCACATCCATATCCGCCATGTCCGCCTTCTCCCTGCGATGGGGAGAAGACGCATGGCCTGTGATCGACTTCGCCGACACCTCTCGCGCCGACCGGGGCACCCGCCGTCAGGCATCGGCTACCATGCCATGAGGTACTGGTCCTTGTCGGTGAAGCAACGCCGGTACACCAGCAGCATGATGATCGTGTCCGCCATCAGGGTCAGCGCCGAGATCGCGGCCAGGATCACGAACTGGTACTTCGCCGCGTCGAACGGATCCCCGCCGGCGATGACCTGTCCCGCCATCATGCCGGGGATCGTCACGATGCCGCTCGACGCCAGGGAGGCCGTTGTAGGCAACAGGCCGAGTCTCAACGAGGAGACGATCGACGGCCGGGCCGCCTCCCACGTCGTGGCGCCCAACGCCAGCATCATCTGGATCTCGTCGCGCCGCTCCCGCATGCTTTCGAAGAATCGCGTCAACCCCACCGCCAGCGCGGACACCGAGTTCCCCAGCAGCATGCCGGTCAGCGGCACCACCAGCTGCGGGGAGTACCACGGCGTCGGACGCACGATCAGTTCGGCCACCAGCGTCAGCATCAGTAGCATCGTAATGACCAGCGCCAGCAGCACCGGGCCGGCCATGCCCCGCGGCACGCCCTTGGCCCGGGACAGCGTGATCTGCACGCCGGCCCCCAGCATGACCACGATCAGCAGTGCCACCAGCCAGGGATTGTCGGCACGGATCACGAACCCGATGATCAGTCCCATCGCGCACAGCTGCAGCAACGCGCGGCAGGCCGACCACAGCAGCGTCCGTCCGATGCCCAGCCGCATCCGCCACGACACCGCGGCGGCCGCCACCACCATCAGCATGGCCGCCAGCAGTCCCCAGACGTCGATGGGGTAGTAGGTTCCTCCGTTCATGTCACGCCTCCTCTTCCGGCCGTGCAGTACCGGCCCGTGAACCATCGGGGTGCACGCCGTCAGGGTGCGTTTCGTCACCTTGCGTTCGACCGGCCCGTGAACCATCGGCATGTGCGGCGGCCTGCATATCGGTGCTGCCTGAATCATGGGTTGCGTCGTTGCCATGCAGCCGACCGTCGCTCAACACCAGCGTGCGTGAGGACGCTCCGTCCGGTGGCCGGTGCCGTATGCGGATGACTGCCATACCCTCGCGCGCCGCCCGCGTCATGATCGCGGCGACCTTGGCCGCGTTGTCGTCATCCAATCCGGCGTCGACCTCGTCGGCCAGCAGCAGCTTCGGCCGGGTCAGCAGCGTACGCGCCAGCGCGACGCGCGCCGCCTGGCCGCCCGACAGGTCGTGCGGCGGCCGGTCCAGCTCGATGTCGCCGCAGCCCAGCGCATCCAGCATCCGACGGATCGCCGCGTCGCCCAAACGATCGGCCGTGTGGTGGACGGTACCTCGGAGCAATGACGGGAAACGCCGACGGCCGCTGCCATGTCCGCCCTCCGCACCGTTCGGACCGCCGGCGCGAACGGTCAGCGTGAACGGCAGACGGATCGCCTCGGCCACGGTGCCACCGGTCAGGATGGCCTGCTGCGGCAGATAGGTGACCTGGGTGCGCCACTGCTGCGGGGTGAACACGGATGCGGGCCGCCCCTGCATGGTCAGATCGCCGGATGCGTGCGGATTGAGCTGCGCCAGCGCGGTCAGCAGGCTGGACTTGCCGGAACCCGAAGGACCGGTCAGATCGACGATCTCGCCGGATTCGACCTGCAGCGACAGGTCGCGGAACAACACGCGTTCGCCGTCGGACGACGGCAGGGTGCAGAACAGGTGTTCGGCGCGTAATAAGGTTGTCATGTCGCCAGTGTAGGCGGGGTCGGTTCGGATGGGGTAATGGGATGTGTGTTGCCGGTGCGGTGCGTGCGGTGCGTCAGCGGGCGGTGCGGTGCGGCGGGCAGGCACATGTTCGCAGCCGGCACGGAAGCGATGCCGGAGTCGTACCGGTTCGATACAGTGAAGGGCGATTGGTTCCGGCAAGACAGGGAGGTCGTGATGGACAAGCGGATCGCAATCGTGACGGGCAGCGCGTTGGGACTGGGGTATGAGCTCACGCGGCAACTGATCGAACGGGGATGGTTCGTGTGCGGCGTGGATTTCAATGCCGCCAAACAGCGGGAGCTCGCCAAGGCGTTCGGCCCCGACCGCTACCGGGCGTTGACCGGCGACATCTCGGATGAGGCGTTCGTCAGGGCGGCGGTGGTCGAGGCCGCGTCGATCGGGCACATCGACCTGCTGATCAACAACGCCGGCCAGCCGTCGTTCAAGGTGCCGACCGCATACGAGGCCGCCGACGTGGACAAGTGCCTGAAGGGATTGAAAGGGATGATCCTGTTCAGCGTCGAGACGTTGAAGGCGGATGGCGAGCGAGACCTCAAGATCGCCAACGTCATGAGCACCGCCGCCACACGCGGCAACGCCAACGAATCCGTGTACTGCGCCACCAAGTGGGGCGAGCGCGGCTACACCGAAAGCCTCAAGGCCGCCTACAAGGGCACCAGCGTCAAGATCGTGGGCGTGTGCCCGGGCGGTATCGACACCGAGTTCTACCGCGACAGCCACGACTACGTGTCCGAGGAGAAGCAGCACACGTTCATGAGCCCGGCCGACTGCGCCAACGTCATCCTGTTCAACCTGGTCAACGACGCGAACCTGACCGTCTCCGACATCCTGATCGAACGCAACTACGTGTGATCGTATGCGTAACAGGCATAACGACCATGTTGATGCGGCATTAGCAATCCGAAGGGCATGCGGGTAGGAATGAACCCGTGGGGCTCCGTCCCCGTGCCGACGGGTTCGGCGGGGCCGATCAGGAAGGACAACACCATGAACAATCCCAGCCTGTTCCCGATGGGCGAACCGAACGACGCCTACGCGCGGTATTTCATCGGCCAGAGCTATCTGGCGCCATTGTTGAACAAGGAGATCGCGCTGTCGAACGTCACGTTCGAACCGGGGTGCCGCAACAACTGGCATATCCATCACAACTCGCCGCAGATCCTGATCGCCGTGGGTGGCGTCGGCTACTACCAGGAGTGGGGCAAACCGGTGGTCACGATGCAGCCGGGCGATGTGGTCTACGTGCCCGCCGGGACCAAGCACTGGCACGGCGCCACGCCGCACGCCTCGTTCGCGCATCTGGCGATCATGATTCCGGGCGCCGACGTGAGCAACGAGTGGCTGGAGCCGGTGGACGACGAGACGTACTACGCGCTCGATGCCGAGGCGGCCCGCGCCTGAACGATAGGGTGCGCTGAGAAGGACCGACGACGATATGGTCCGCCTGTGATATGAGTCGGGGCTTGCGGAATCGGTATCCGCAAGCCCCGAC
>SAMEA3387510__coassemble_1453_pt1 | contig 38962 bp, 28 predicted proteins | sample SAMEA3387510__metabat2_low_PE_015 | metagenome-assembled genome bin SAMEA3387510 (sample SAMEA3387510) | Felis catus | biome: Faeces | place: United Kingdom | collected 2012
GCCGTACCCGCGGTTCGTGATCCTGCGCAACAGCGGCCGCTGCCGGCTGTGCGGACGCGTGCTGGTCTCGCGGTTCCGGCACGAGATGGATGGGTGCGCCTGCGGCGCGGCAGTGGACGGCGGCCTGTACTACCAGCGTCTCACCGGTTCGGTCGAGAGCACCCTGGTGGCCGTCGCGGTCGCGGATCCCGACCAGGAGCGGCGCGCCGCGCAGGTCCAGCGGAGCATCACCGCCGCCTACTGGCGTGGAGAACCGCTGTCGGACGAGGCGCTGCGTGCCGCGATCACGTACATCAACGGCACCGGCGACCGGGGCGCAACCGTGACCTGACGATGGCGGGCTCGCGCGTACGCGGTGTCGGCTCATGCGCATCCTTGCGGTCGTCGTGTCCGCCTGTCCTCCCAGATCCGGCGTGTTTCGGTGCACGATGATTGTGGATGCCGAAACCGTGGAAAGGGGACGAATCATGTTCTACAAGCATCACTTCACCGTGGTGATCGATCACGACACCGCACAGGATTTCAGGAACAAGTGCGCCGAATTCAAGGTGAGGACAGGACACGCGCTTCGCTGCCTGCTCCAGCCGCCAAGCATCGACGAACTCTACAAGGGCGACCGGCTCGATTTCGACGGGGTTCCCCGGTTCCCCGGGGAAAGGCTCATAGGCGGAGAGAACCCCGACAGGCTGACCGTGAACCTGAGTCCGGCGATGTACGACGTGTTCACCCGGTACGCGATCGCACGGGAATGCTCACGGTCCGAACTGGCCCGGGTGCGAGTCTTCGAGTCACTTCAATCTCGGCGCTTCGAGGAGATCATCAGCCCGTTGACAGATACGTTGGAGTTCAACTGCCGTATGATGCTCGACCGGATCGGCGCACCCGACCACAGGGAAACGTGCGCGCGGTGTGGCCGATGACACGGAAACGCACCGGTTGTGTGACGCGATCACGAACACGTTCCGCAACAGGTGTCTGAACAGGATAGCAAGCGGTGGATGTCGCACAGCCACAACGGGTTTGCGAACATGGTCTCGAACCTGTTCATGAACCGTTCTTCCATGGGAGCAAGCTATACGGTTTGTGCGTACAAACCGTGCTTGCCGCCCTCCGGCCCGGGCCGGAGAAAAACACCCGAGTGCCACAGGCCGGACCCGCACGGCCGTCATGAAAAATGGAGACAGCAATGGCGAGGAAACAATTCCACATCAACGGCGAGCTGCGAAGCGAACGCATCTACATCCGCGTCAGCGGGAAGGAGAAGGAGATGATCGCGTCCGTCGCCAAGGCACGGAACGCAACGATCTCCCGCACGTTCCTCGACCTGTTCCGCGATGAGTACCTGCGACTCGGACGGGAACAGGAGGAACGGGAATCGCCGACGGTCCAGGAACTCAGACACATCCGCAGCGAGATCTGGCACATCGGCCACAACATCAACCAGATCGCAAGACTGACCAACACGGAACTCGGTGCCGCCCACGAGGACGTGACAGCCATCAACGACGGCCTGGAACGCTGCGAACAACTTCTCTCCAGACTGGATGATCTCGTGGCGAAGGAACATCTTCTACATGGAACCATATCGGAAAGTCCCTCAAGACCATCGCCAGCCTCACACTAAGCTATTCGCCGCTGTCTTTCTTGTCGAGAGGGTAGCTGCGCACCAGCGTCTTGAATTTGTCGTAGAACGTCTGGAGCTTGTGGATGACGCGGTGGCGTTGCTCGATGTAGGCGTTGTCCTTCGCGAACCGAGACATACGCGGCATGCAATCACGCACGAGGGTGCCGGTTTCGGGAACGCCCTCGCCGTCGAACGCGATGGACATGACCTTGCGGGTCTGCTCGGGCTTGAGTCGTTCCTCCGCGATGATCCCGTCGAGCTCGCGTTCGACCTGTTCGCCCAGATAGTCGTGCCACGCATCGTCCACGCGACGGCGACGCTCCTCGAGACCGCCGTCCTCGAGATGTGATCCGCCGGGGGAGACGCCCATGCGCGCGACAAACTCGAAGATCAGATCGGCCTTATCCCTCAGCTGGGGGCTGGAGGCCACCGCGCGGCGTATCCGGTCGTACGCGGTCCGGTCCTCGCCGTTACCGCCGTGAGCCTTGGCGACGAGTTCGAGGATGTAATCCACGCCGACCTCGACCTGACGAATCAGCTCGATCTCGAACACCAGATCGTCCACGATGTCGCTTTTCTCGGCCTTGGCCTGGCTCTTGAGCTTGTCGCTGATGTCAAGGTAGACGCTCTGCATATCCTGCAGCATCTTTTCCGGCAACGGGTCGTCATCGGCGAACTCGTCGAACACACCGAGCACGTTGCGTAGCTTCAGGAGCGCGCCGAACGCGCCCACGAACCCTTTCTCGGCGCCCTCTCCGAACACGGTGACCTTGCCGTCCTGGACGTATTTGAGCGTGATCTCGTCGACGAGCTCCAGATACTGCTTGAGGTATTCGCGGTAGGGTTTGAGCACGACGATGCCTGCCGCCTCGCGGTTCCCGAACAGTTCGAGCGCCTCGTCCACCTGCTTAGACAGGTCCCGGAAGCAGATGACGTTGCCGAACGTCTTGATCGAATCAAGGATCCGGTTCGTGCGGCTGAATGCCTGGATCAGCCCGTGCATGCGCAGGTTCTTGTCCACCCACAGCGTGTTCAGGGTCTTCGAGTCGAAGCCGGTGAGGAACATGTCCACCACGATCAGCAGATCGACTTCGCGGTTCTTCAGCCGTTGGGACACGTCCTTGTAGTAGTTCTGGAACTTGGACCCGTCCGTCGAATACGACGTGCCGAACATCTGGTTGTAGTCGCCGATCGCCCGGTCAAGCGCCTCGCGGTCGCTTGCCGGCAGCCCACCCGTGTCCATGGACTCGTCGCCGATGATGCCCGTGGCCAGATCATCGCCGTTGGGCGCGTACGAGTAGATCATCGCAATCCGCAGCCGATGCTTGAGCTTGCCAAGCCGTTCCATCTCGTCCTGCTGGGCTTGAAGCGCGTCATAATACCTGCGGGCCGCGGGAATGCCGTCGGTCGCGAGGATCGACGTGAACCCGGTGCCGCCCGCCTTGCGCATCGTGGCCTGGTCGAAGTGACGGAGGAGATAGGCCGCGTTCGTGGCGATGCGCGCCTCCGAGACGAGCGCGCCCTCCTTGTCGATCGCCTGCACGAGCTCGCCATGGGCGTCCGAACCCGCGGCCGGGCGCATGGTCTGCAGGTAGGAGACGCGGAACGGCAACACGTTCCCGTCATTGATCGCGTCCACAATCGTGTACGAGTGCAGACGGTCGCCGAACGCCTGCTCCGTGGTGCGCAACGTCGGGTCCCCGCTCATGTTTGCGTTCTTGGCGAAGATCGGCGTGCCCGTGAATCCGAACAGGTGATAGTTCCTGAACTTGCGGGTGATCTCCCGATGCATCTTGCCGAACTGGCTGCGATGGCACTCATCGAAGATGAACACCACATGCCGATCATAGATCGGGTGCGTACGGCACCTGGAGACCAGCACGCTCAGCTTCTGGATCGTGGTCACGCAGATCCGCTTCGTGTCGTCCCGCAGATTCTCGTCCAACGCACGAGTGTCCTCGGAACCGTTGACCGCGTCCTTCTGGAACCGGTTGTACTCCTTCATGGTCTGGTAATCCAGATCCTTACGGTCCACGACGAACAGGACCTTGTCCACGCCATCCATCCGCGACGCCAATTGCGCGCACTTGAACGAGGTCAGCGTCTTGCCCGAACCGGTAGTGTGCCACACATACCCGCCCGCACGGGTCGTACCCAGACGTTTCTTGTCGTACTCGGAGACCAGGATCCGGTTCAGGATCCGCTCCGTGGCACAGATCTGATACGGGCGCATCACCAGCAGCTTGGGCTCGTCCTCCGCGGTCAGCACGCAGTAATGCGTCAACACCATCAGCAGCGTGCCTCGCGACAGGAACGTGCGCGCGAACCCCTCCAGATCGGCGATCCGACGGTTTCTCGCGTCCGTCCACCAGCTCGTGAACTCGAACGAGGCGACGCCGCGCCGCCCCCGCTTGGGATGCGTATGGTCCCAACGCACCGTGTTCCCGTAATACTTCGTGCTCGTACCATTGGAGATCACGAATATCTGCGCGAACTCGAACAGACCCGAACCACTCCAGAAACTCTCCCGCTGATAGCGCTCGATCTGGTTGAACGCCTCCCGCAGACGCACGCCACGCCGCTTCAACTCGATATGCACCAACGGCAGGCCATTCACGAGAAGGGTCACGTCATAACGGTTCTTGTGGACGCCCGTATCCACCTCGTACTGGTTCATCACCTGCAACCGGTTCCGGTGGATATGCTCACGGTCCAACAGGTAGATGTTCTTGACCGAACCATCATCCCGCTCGAACGCGATCACCGGATCATCCTGGATGCGCCGGGTCTTGTCGACGACCGTCAACGCCGGATTCGCGATATACTCCGCGCTGAAACGCTTCCACTCCGCATCCGTAAACGCAACGCCGTTCAACTCCTCGACCCTGGCGCGCAGATTCGCCACGAGCCCCGCCTCCGAATCGACCCGCAGCCGGTCGTACCCCTGACTCGTCAGAATCGAGATCAGCTCGCTTTCAAGTGCGGCCTCGGACTGGTAGGCCTCCTCTGCGGCGGGAACCGCGGGAGCCTCCGCACACACCGTGGACTCAGGCCCCTGCAGAATCAGACCATACGTAGGAACCTTCGATGCAGTGTCCGATGCGATGGAATCATCAATGGTCACGAATCCGCCTCCTTACGGGGAAAATCCAGCAAACGATCGCGATAATACTCATACTGTCGCCGCCGTGCCTCAATCTCAGCAGGCAAACCATCCGTCAACGAAGAAGTCAACGCATCAAAACGATCAAGAATGTCGACGACCCGTTGTTGAACAGGAAGAGGCGGAACGAGCAAAGGTGTCATTCTGACTATATCCGAGTTGAGGTTGCGTACGGTACCAGACGAAGCTTTCTCATCCCAAAACTTTTGAATGGGGTAAGAGTTCAAAAGATGATAAAGAAAGTCAGGTGAGAAATGTTTCTCGTAGTGGGTGATAGAAATCCAGCCATCGTGGATGCAGCCGCCAAGTTGGAGAATATACGGGCGGCCGAAACTCATGGAATTTGATAATACGAAACTGCCGGGTTCAAGGTAGCGAGATTTTTCTGCGCCGCTTTTGGTAATTTTCTCCTGCGTATGGGAGATGTACTTTTCCTTTGGTGAAACATCGCCAATTTTAATCCAAGGTATTCCGTCAGGATCGCTTGTAATGTACTGACCAATCGGTCGAGGTGATGCGCCACGTTGCACTGCCATGAGTTTGCCAAGTTCGATTTCCGGAACAAGCCCATCAGACAGCTTTTCGAGGTTTTCGCGGGACAGGAGTTGGTCGCGATAATAGGTATATTGCATCCTCCTTGCTTCCAGCTCCGCTTCCAGCTCCGCTTCCAGCTTTACGAACGAGTCCATAATCCGTACAATTTCACGTTGAACTTCCAAAGGTGGAACAGGAATTTCAGCCTTTGCGAGTTCGGCAGGTTTCATTTCGATGACTTTTGTGCCTTGTGCAAATTTGGTTTTTTGCTGCTGAAAGCGCTCTCCCAAGATGCAGTAGGCTATATATCGCGGATTCTCTTGGGTGTGAAATGCGCAAGAATGGCCGCTGATCGCAACAGGCGTGTTTCCTTCCCAAACAAGAGGAGTGCAAACATCTTCGATATTTTCGCTTGTTATTGCGATAACAATGTCACCTGGAACAGCTTTCTTTGCTTTGGCAAAATGTTTTTCTGAGATTGAGGAAATGGCTTTAGTGACAGCCATCCCATATTGTGTATATATCTGCCCATAGTGGATGCACGGTTTGCCATCTTCGACGAAGTCTCTCTTTTGAATGCCTGAGCCACGGGTAAATGTTCCAATTTCACCAAGCTTCTTGTATTCGACTCCATTCGGGCACAAACTAGAGAGCAGCTCATTTATCTGAGTCATGAGTGTCTTCCTTTTGCATTGCGCGTTTTTGGTCAGCATATTGTTTGGCTCGATCGACAAGTAGCGGATGAGAATACAAATCATCGATGATCGAATCGAGAATCTGGATGATAATTTCAGCATATTCAGCATCTACTGGAGCTGATACATTATGCGCAGAATCATTTCCGCAAAGCCGTATTGCTGTTGCGGCATCAGCAGTCCTTTTTGTGATACTGCCGGATTTGCTGAGGTTTTCTATTCGCTTATATAAATACTTTTCCGAGGAGTCTTCTTCGGCGATTATTCCTTCAATCGCGCTTCTCGCCAGTATGACGGCTGCGCGGTAAGCTCCGATTTGAGCGCATTGATGCGCTTCATTGGCTATTGATCTAACGTTTGGTGGAACACCCTCAGAATATTGTTTTCCGATAGGTTCAACGGGAAGCCAACGTGTGATGTTTTCTTCTAGAGATGAACCAGACAGAGCTTCGTCCGGAGGAAAAGAGATTTCCGCTATATTCGGGTATCCGCAGTTGACGCAAGAAAAAATCATCAGCTGGTAGTCGTACTCTCCGGAAAAGCGGTAATCAGGAAATAGCGGCATGTGAAAACCGTTGGAATGATACGATCCATCGACTTCTTCATCGGGGCGAACCATCTGAACAAACTGCCTACAATGCCAACAACATGCTGCAATCATTATTCACGCCTCCAGATCCGCCACGATGGCGTCGATCTGCTCGCGCAGCTCCTGCTCGCGCGCCACAATGCCGGCGATTCGTTGGTTGAGCTCGTGGATGTCGATCTTCTCCCGCGTATCGCGCTTCTCGACCCAAGTACCGACGGAGAGGTTGTAGTTGTTGTCTCCGCCCAATTGCTCGATGGGCACGAGCTTGGAGAAGTGCTCCTCCTCGCTGCGATCGTGCACGGTCCTGTAGATGCGGTCGATGTTGCCGGGCATGAGCTTGTTCTTGTTGCCCACGTGGCTGAATTCCTCGCTCGCATCCACGAACAGGACGTTGTCGTCCTTCTTGGATTTGGAGAGCACGATGATGCAGGTGGCGATGGTCACGCCGAAGAAGAGGTTCGCCGGCAGCTGGATGACGGTGTCGACGAAGTTGTTGTCCACCATGTACTTGCGGATCTTCTGCTCGGCGCCGCCCCTGTACAGGACGCCGGGGAACTCGACGATCGCGGCCTTGCCGTCCTGACTGAGCCAGCTGAGCATATGCATCGTGAACGCGAGATCGGCCTTGCCCTTCGGGGCGAGGACACCGGCAGGGGAGAACCTTGCGTCGTTGATCAGCGTGGGATCGGAGTCGCCGGCCCATTTGATCGAGTATGGCGGGTTCGAGACGATCGCGTCGAACGGTTCGTCGTCCCAGTGCTTCGGATCCATCAGCGTGTCGCCCAAGGCGATGTCGAACTTGTCGAACGGGATCTTGTGCAGGAACATGTTGATGCGCGCCAGGTTGTACGTGGTGATGTTGATCTCCTGACCGAAGAATCCACGGCGCACGTTCTCCTGCCCCAGGATCCGCGCGAACCGCAGCAGCAGGGAGCCCGAGCCGCACGCGGGATCGTACACTTTGTTCACGCCGGTCCTGTCGCCGATCACGATACGGGCGAGCAGTTCGGACACTTCCTGCGGCGTGAAGAACTCGCCGCCGGACTTGCCGGCGTTCGACGCGTACATGTTCATCAGGTACTCGTACGCGTCGCCAAATAAGTCGATTTTCGCATCTTTGATGTTTCCGAAGTCTAGGGAGGCGATGCCCTTCATGATCTTCACGAGCCGCTGGTTGCGCTCTGCCACGCCGTTGCCCAGTTTGCTGGAGTTCAGGTCGATGTCATCGAATAGTCCGCGGAAGCTTTTCTCCGAACGTGTGCCGATGCTGGACCCTTCGATGTGGTCGAAGATCGATTTGAGTGTCTCGTTGAGGTCCGGGTCGCGGTCGCAGTGGACGGTCACGTTCGCGAACAGTTCGGAGGGCAGGAGGAAGTACCCCTTTTCCTCGATGATGCCGTCGCGGGCCTCGGACGCCTCGTCGTCGCTCAATGTGGCGTACGAGAAATCCAGATCGCCGGACTCGTGCTCGCCCGCGTCGACGAACTCGGCAAGATCCTCGGAAATGAACCGGTAGAACAGGAATCCCAGGATGTACATCTTGAAATCCCAGCCATCGACGGCGCCGCGCACCTCGTCAGCGATTCCCCAGATCGCCTTGTGCAACGCCGCTCGCTGCGACTCCTTCTCCGCATCCGCCATGTTCGACCCTTTCCTTTTCTACGCAAGTAGCGTCGGCTTGTACGCCGAAACGCATCAATACTCCGAATCATAAAATGAGCGGCCCCGTTGCAGCAGGCGCAACACGGCCGATAGCGCGGGAACGCGGCACATCTTCATGGAGAACTGCGGAGCATCATTACGACTCACGCCCGTCTGATTCCGTCCGTTACCAATCACTGCGATGGTTTTCGGCGTGAAAGCCCTTGGGAGACGCGGCTCGCACGCCACGGATTTCTGGGTTCCCGGAATTTTTGTTACCACTGGTGTTACCATTCGGTGGTTTTCGGGAAAGCGAAAGGCTCCGAACCATTGGTATTTCAACGTTTCGGAGCCTTCGTCGCTGGTGCGAGTGGGGGGACTTGAACCCCCACGAGCATACACTCACTGCCACCTGAAGACAGCGCGTCTACCATTCCGCCACACTCGCAGACAAGTGATTAACTTACCACTCGATTGCCGGAATGTGCAAATCGGCGTGTCGCGATGTGTCGCACGGGGTCTTGCTCGTAAGCAAAGGCGGTCTCTCCGCCCGCTAGTCGGTCGCGCCGGCAGCTTCTTCACCGGAGGCGGCAGTATCACGCCAACGAACGTTCTCGCGCCCTGCACCGACTTCGAAGTGGTACTTTGCACAGCCCAGCCCCACGTGCGCGAACAGGCCTTCCATCGCCTCGGCACTGACCGTGCCGTCCTTGTGCAGCGTGAATAGGAACGGCTGCTGGCTCAGCGACGTCGGCGCGAGCATCGCGGCCTCCATGCCGGCGCGGAACCAGTCGGGCATCGCCATGCCGTCCGGTATCCGGCATAGCTCCTCGATCGGCTTGCTGCGGCGTCGCCCGCCCGGCCGTGCACCATGACCGAACGCCAGCATCCACACGATCTTCTCGCCGGGGTGCAGGCACCACCACGGGTGTTCCGCCGTGTCCGCATCGTCCAGCACGGCCCAGCTGGTCTCCAAGCCCAGCTGCACGGCGCGCAGCGCCAGTCGCTCCCCGTAGTAGCCGACCCGTTCCTGCAACGCGATCTCGCCTGGGTCGGTGGCCGACTCATCCGAGGCGGTGGCCTTGTGCCACGCGGTCGTCATGCCGTTCTGCGTCGTATCGGTCATCTTGCCGGCCCCGGCCAATCCTGTCGCGGTTTCGGTTGTCGCGTCGTGCCCGCGCACGCCGGCTATAGCGCCGTCCGGCACGGTACCGTCCGACGCGCCGACGCGCACCACCCGTCCGATGGGCGCGATGGCGTTGTGCACGCCGGTGAACCGCCCGTAGTGCGTCTTCAGTCCGAGGAACGCGTCATCGAGCCCGGTGGTCATCTGGATGTGCAGGCCGCTCTCCTGATTGCACGCGTCGATCTCGGCGCGCAGGATGTCCAGAATCGCCTGGTCGACCGGTTCATCGGTGTAGGCGCGGATGGCGTGTCGTTGTTCCATCGCTTCGAGCAGGTTCATGATGCAGTCCTCCCTATCGGCTCGGATTATCGGCTCAGCCGCGTGAACCGTTGGCGTAGAACCGGGTCAGCGTCGCGTCGCGGAACTCGTCGAAGTATCCGCCGTCGATCGAGGCGCGGATGTCGTCGAGCAGCTTGACGAAGAACCGCTCGTTGTGGATGGTGGCCAGCGTGAACCCGTTGAACTCGCGGGCGCGCAACAGGTGGTCCACATAGGCGCGCGAGTAATGCTGGCAGGTGTAGCAGTCGCAGCCTTCCTCCAGCGGCCCGAAGTCGGTTTTGAATTCGGCGCGCTTGACGTTGTACCGGCCGTCGCGCGTGAAGATCGCGCCGTTGCGGCCGCAGCGGGCGGGGGCCACGCAGTCGAACGTGTCGCCGCCGTTCTCCACGCAGGCGAAGATGTCGTCGACCGCGGCGATGCCGAGCACGTGCCGGGGCCTGTTCTCCGGCATCTCGTCGCAGATCCACGCGCAGATGTCGCCGATGATGCGTTTCTCCATCGCGCCGCCGATGCCGACGCCGTCGAAGTCGAGCGAGGCGATCTGCGACGCGGCCCGTCGCCGCAGATCCTCGTAGTTCGCGCCCTGCACCACGCCGTACAGCGCCTGGTACGGCTTGCCCAGTCGCGTCTCGGTGAGCCGCTGGTGCTCGGCCACGCAGCGCTGCGCCCAACGGAACGTGCGTTCCACCGACCGCTCCTGGTAGCCGCGCGTGTTCATCAGCGTGGTCAGCTCGTCGAACGCGAACATGATGTCGGCGCCGATCTTGTGCTGGATGCCCATCGAGATCTCGGCGCTGAAGCGGTGCAACGAGCCGTTGAGCGGCGACTTGAACGTCACGCCGTCCTCATCCACGAACGCCAGGCGCTCCTTGCCTTCGGCGATCACGTCATCCGACTTCATGCCGGTCACGTCCATCGCCAGCGTCTTCTTGAACCCGGCGCCCAGCGAGAGCACCTGGAACCCGCCCGAATCGGTGAACGTCGGCCCGTCCCAGTTCATGAATCGGCCGAGACCGCCCGCCGCGTCCAGAACATCCTCGCCTGGGCGCTCGTAGAGATGGAACGCGTTCGACAGCAGGCACTGCGCGCCCAGATCCTTCATCGTCTCCGGCAGCACCGCCTTCATCGCGGCCTGCGTGGCCACCGGCACGAACGCGGGTGTGCGGATGTCGCCGTGCGGGGTGTGGATGATGCCGGTGCGGCCGTAGCGTGCGCCGCCGCGCCCCTTGCCGTCGGGGGAGCCGGGCAGCCGGGTGATGGTTTCGAACGAGAACGCGCCGCGGTCGCCGGGCTTGCCGGGTTCCGCGCCGCGGGGATGCTCAAGCAGACTGATCATACCGTTCACTCTAGGCGAAGCACTGCCGAAAGCCGGCGGTGAGCTGCGTCACATCGGGGGAGGGAGGGGCGATGGGCGATGTGGACGCGTGGCAGTCGGGAACCGGTCGGAATCGTTGGTATATGGGCGATTCGAGCGCAAGACGCCGGCTCGGTCGACTCCGTGCGGCCCGGGTGTCAACGAATACCATGCTGGTTAGCGCAAAGCTTCCAACCAACATTCAGAAAACTTCCAGAAGCGCTCCCTTAACTCATAGATAGCGATTCCGAGACGGCGGTGAGCCGAGCAGGTTGACCGCCGCTTGTATAACGGCATAAGGAACAGAACGAAACCAAGGAGCAGCAATGGCTGAAGAGAACAACGGCAGCTGGCCGAACCAGCAGACGCCGCAATCCAGCGAGCAGCCGCACGACGAACAGCCGAACCAGACCCCGCAGATCGTGGAGGGCGACCAGTTCACCATGACCACCAGCGGCGAGGCCGCGAACGCCGAGCAGCCCACGGAGACAATCCCGACTGCGGCACCGGCGGCGGCTGAATCCGCATCGAGCGCGGCGTCGGCAGGCCCGGCCGCGGCCCCGGAGTCGCCGTATCGCCCCGCACCGGAATACGGCGCCTACGGCCCCACCCCCACGCAGCCTGCCGCGCAACAGCATCCGCAGTCCGCGCCGACTCAGCAAATGCCGCCGCAGAACAACCGCAACCCGTACCTGACCGGCAACCCGTTCCTGAACGGCAACAACGGTCCGGCCAATCAGGAGCAGGGCGGCGCCGCGCCGAACAACGCCCCGACCAATCCGTTCATGGCCCCGGTCAACGGCCCGCAGAATAACGGTAACGGGCCGAGCAGCCCGCAGGGGTCGATCTTCCCGCCCGTGCCGGGCTCCGGCGCGCCGAAGCCGAACCGCGGCGGCGGTCGCACGGTCAGCGGCGTGATCATCGCCGTGGTGGCGGCCCTGGTCAGCGCGGCGCTGTGCCTGGGCGTCGGCTACATGGCGATCACCGAGGGCTGGGTCAAGGTGCCGACGACCAGCTCTCTGCAGCACATCGACTCCGGCAAGTCCGGCGATGGCAGCGCGCCGATCACCAATGGCGAGGCCGTGGATTGGGCCGCCGTGGCGGACAAGGTCTCCCAGTCGGTGGTCTCGATCCAGACCACGCTGCAGAACGGCACGGCGGCCGGCTCCGGTGCGATCATCGACGAGCAGGGCCACATCGTGACCAACAACCACGTGATCTCCGGCGCGCAGAACATCCAGGTGACGCTCTCGAACGGCCAGATGTACACCGCGCAGGTCACCGGCACCGACACCACCACCGATCTGGCGGTCATCCAGCTGGATGATGCCCCTGACGGCCTGGTTCCGGTCGAATTTGCCGATTCGGATACGCTTGCGGTCGGCGAGCCGGTTATGGCCATCGGCAACCCGCTGGGCTACGACGATACGGCGACCACCGGCATCGTCTCCGCGCTGAACCGTCCGGTCAGCGTGATGGACGACAACAACTCGCAGATCGTGACCAACGCCGTGCAGATCGACGCCGCCATCAACCCCGGCAACTCGGGCGGCCCGACGTTCAACGCGGCGGGGCAGGTCATCGGCATCAACTCGTCGATCGCCTCCACAGCCAGCTCCAGCAGCGAGGCCGGCTCCATCGGCATCGGCTTCGCCATCCCGTCGAATCTGGTCAAGCGCGTATCCGACGAGATTATGAAGGACGGCCAGGCCACGCATGTGGCGCTGGGCGTGACCATCACCAGCGACACGGTCGAGGCCGATGGCGTGGCCCGCGGCGGCGCCCGCATCACCACGCCGAGCACCGGCGGCAAGGCCGTGGTGTCCGGCAGCCCGGCGGACAAGGCCGGCCTGCAGGCCAACGACACGATTGTGGCGTTCAACGGCAACGCGGTGAACAACAACTACTCGCTGCTCGGCTTCGTGCGCGCGGCGTCGCTCGGCGACACGGTGAAGCTCACCATCGTGCGCGGCGGCAAGACCATGGACGTGGACGTGACGCTCGACCAGCAGGAGGAGGCCGTCAACGGCAGCAACCGCACCGAGCAGAACGGCTCCGGTCAGCAGGATCAGCAGAACCAGCAGGATCAGAACGGTCAGCAGGACCAGAACGGTCAGCAGGACCAGAACGGCAACGGGTACGACGACGGCGGTCTGTTCGATCCGTTCGGCTTCTGGTAAACCGCACGCGGGCGTCACGATGTGACGTTCCGCGCCCACCTCGGAACGGCACCCCGACCAACGACCGGTGAGAACCGGTTCGGCGGCCGGGGTGCCGTTTTCGTTGCAAGAAGGCGGGACGACTTTCGTGCGGTTCGTGGCTTGGAGGGCGTGTGGCTAACACGCTGGCGGGGCGCGTGAGTTGGAGTCGCGGCGATCTGCTGGTACGCTCATACATGCGCTCGCAGGGGCGGGCCGCAACCTCAATAACTGAAGATGAATTGTTGATCTTTACGCCGTGTGTCGTGCGATTCATGTCGTCGATGGGCTAACAAGGCGTGAATCAAGCACCGGCCGTGCGGAACGTCCGTACGGCCGATACCGACGTAAGGAGAGACGATGAAGATATTCATCGCTGTGTTGCACAGGATACTCAACGTGTGCAAGCTCGTTCCCATGCTGCCGATCGTGATTGTGTCGGCTCTGCCCATTGCCCTGTTGTGGGATTTCCGTCCGTGGGATAAGCCGTTCTGGTTCGTCGATCCGAGCATCGGCCAATGGATCGTGATCGTGCTGGTCGCCTATACCGTCATCGACACGCTGCGCGGCATGATCGACGATATCCGGCATGGTCACGTCGGCGTCGACATCCTGGCGGTGGTGGCGCTGCTGTCCACGATGGCCGTGGGGGAGTACTGGGCCAGCTGGGTTGTGGTGCTGATGGTGTTCTCCGGTTCCGCCATCGAGGCGTACGCCGAGGACAAGGCCAAGAACAACCTGACCGCGCTGATGGAGGCCGCGCCGCAGATCGCGCACGTCGCCGACCTGCCGGGGGTGGGTTCCGGCGCGCATGCCGCGTCCGGATCCGACGACGATGCGCGGACGATGTCCCGCATCGACCGGGTGATGGCCGCCGACGCCACGGAACCGGATGCGCGGACGACGGGGGATGCCGGTGCGGATATCGCCCACGCCCCGTACCGCACCGTGCCCGTGGACCAGGTGCGGCTGGGCGATGTGCTCATCGTGCTGCCCGGCGAGACCGTGCCCGTCGACGGCGAACTGCTCAGCGGCTCGGCCACGCTCGATCTGAGCAACATCAACGGCGAACCGGTGCCGCGCGAGGTGTTCGCCGGTGCCCGCGTGATGTCCGGCGCTATTAACGGTTCGGCCACGCTGACCATGCGCGCCACCGAACTCGCCCGCGATTCGCAGTACCAGCGCATCATCGAACTCGTCTCGTCCGCGCAGGAATCGCGCGCCACCGTGGTCAAAACCGCCGACCTGATGGCCGTGCCGTTCACGGTGATCTCCTTCGTCATCGCCTGCTCCGCCTGGATCGTGTCCGCCGATCCGACCCGTTTCGCGCAGGTGCTCGTGCTCGCCACCCCATGCCCGCTGCTCATCGCCGCGCCGGTCGCCTACATCGCCGGCACCGGGCGGCTCGCCAAGGCCGGCATCATCATCAAGACGCAGGAGGTGCTGGAGAACCTCGGCCGCGTCTCGCATGTGTTCTTCGACAAAACCGGCACGCTGACCGTCAAGAAGCCGCAGGTCGTGCGCGTGGAGATCGCCGGCGCAGAGTCGTCCGACACGGTGCCGGCGGCCGCGGAGGGCGCGTCGGCCCCCGCACGATCCGGACGCCGGCCGTATGCGGGGCTGGACGCCGACCATATCCTGATGTACGCCGGCGTTGTGGAATCGTATTCGGTGCATATCCTGGCCAAGGGCATCACCACGGGCGGCACGGCCGTTATGGACCGACTCAAGCAGCGCGCCGCGAACGGTGAAACGCTGGCGACGGAGGACGAGTGGCTGGTGGATGCGCGCAGCTACCCGGTGGTCCGCGGCGTGACCGAGGACGCGGGCAACGGTGTCAGCGGCGAGGTCAACGGGCATCGGATCCGCGTGGGACGGTTCGCCTTCGTCACCGCGACGGAGGATGGAACGGCTGCGGCTCAGACTGCGGGGACGCCGGATGCGGCGGGTCGTGGTGCGGCGGATGCCGGCGGTTTCCGGGCCACCGTTGACGCCGCGCGCAGGCGTCAGGAGGCCAAGGCATCGGCCCTGGCCGCGCGCAAGCTCACCGTGGCGCAGATGTTCGGCGAGCTCGCTCCCGACGAGATGGCCACCTATGTGGCGGTTGACGGCGAACTGGCGGCACGCATCGTGCTCAAGGACGTGCCGCGCGCCAATGCCAAGGAGTCCCTGGACAAGCTGCGTGGCATGGGTGTGGAGCGTCTGACCATGCTGACCGGGGACAAGCGCGCCTCCGCGGACATCATCGCCTCGGAGGTCGGCATCAATGACGTGCATGCCGAGCTGTTCCCGGAGGGCAAGGTGCAGGCCATCGTTGACGCGAAGCGGGAGAACCCGAAGCGGCAGCCGTGGTGGGACAAGCTGATTGCGCGGTTCGTGGGCGAATCGACCACGCGGTCCATCACGATGATGGTGGGCGACGGCGTGAACGACGCCCCGGTGCTGGCGGCCGCCGACATCGGCATGGCCATCACCGACGGCACCTCGACGGCCGCGTCCGAGTCCGCGCAGGTGGTGATCATGAATGATGACATCGCCGCCGTGCCGCGGGCCGTGGCCATCTCCCGGCGCACCAAGCGCGTGATGATCCAGGCCGTGTGCCTGGGGCTCGGACTGGCGCTGGTCGGCATGATCGCCGCCGCGTTCAACCTGATTCCGGTGGTGATCGGTGCGCTGATGCAGGAGGCCATCGACGTGGTGTCGATCCTGTGGGCGCTCACCGCCCTCATCGATAAGGACTGAGGCTCCGACTCGTGAGGATTCGTTGAATGTCATGCGGCCTGGGCCTAGTGCGATTCGAGGTGTTGCGCTAGGCTGGTCGCGTGACTGAGAACAATGAACTTCGTATTGCCGTGATCGGCGCCGGCCCGGCTGGCGTCTATTCCTCCGATATCTTCCTGCGCCAGCTCAAGAAGACCGGCGCCGAGCTGGGATTGGGCGAGAACGCCCGCATCGATCTGTTCGAGAAGCTGCCGGTGCCGTTCGGTCTGGTCCGCTACGGCGTGGCCCCCGACCATCCGTCCATCAAGTTCATCGCCGATGCGTTGGAGAAGACGCTCGACAACCCGAACATCCACCTGTACTGCGATGTGGAGTTCGGCAAGGACGTGACGCTGGACGAGCTGCTCGCCCGCTACGACGCCGTGCTGTTCGCCACCGGCGCCGTGGAGGACAAGCCGCTGGGCCTGCCCGGCGCCGACCTGGATGGCGTGTACGGCGCCGCCAAGTTCGTGGAATGGTACGACGGCTATCCGACCGGTGCCCGCACCTGGCCGCTGGAGGCCGAGGAGGTCGCCGTGATCGGCGGCGGCAACGTGGCCATGGACGTGGCGCGCGAGCTCATGCGTAACGCCGACGACCTGAAGGCCCGCACCGACATCCCCGACAACGTGTATGAGGGCATCAAGGCCAACAAGGCGCGCGTGCTGCACCTGTTCATCCGCCGTGGCGTGGCCCAGGCCAAGTTCTCGGTGCAGGAGCTGCGCGAGATGGAGAAGCTGCCCGGCGTGCAGCTGATTATCAACGAGGACGACTTCGAGCTCGATGACGATACGATCGAGGAGGCCGGCAAGGATAAGCTCACCCGTCAGATGGTGGAGGAGCTGTTCGCCATCCGTGAGATGGCCGAAGACATGGAGGACGACGGCGACGTCGACTTCGAGGGCAACCCGGCCGACCGCAAGTACTACATCCATTTCAACTCCGCGCCGACCGAGGTACTGGGTGAGGACGGCAAGGTTGTGGCGATCCGCGTGGAGCGCACTGAAACCGGCGCCGATGGCAGGATGCACCGTACCGACGAGTTCGAGGACTACCCGGTGCAGGCCGTGTACCATGCGATCGGCTACCAGCCGGCATCGGCTCCGGGCATCGCCTACGACCAGCGTCGCGCCCATCTGGCAAACGCGAACGGCGATGGCCGCATCACCACCGAGGCCGAGGGCGGCGAGGTGCGTGAGCGCCTGTACGCCACCGGCTGGGCCAAGCGCGGCCCGGTGGGCCTGATCGGCTCGACCAAGTCCGATGCGCTGATGATTGTGACCAACATGCTGGAGGACCTCTCCAAGGCCGCCGAGGGCGGTTGCGTGGCGCCGGACCGTGATCCGGAGTCGATCGACCGTCTGCTGGCCGAGCGCGGCGTCAAACCGATCGACTTCGCCGGTTGGAAGAAGATCGATGCGTTCGAGCGTGCTGAGGGCGCGAAGGAAGGCCGCGAGCACAAGAAGGTCATCGACCCCGACCAGATGCGCGAACTGGCCCACGCCTGAGTCTGGGCCGTTGGGCCGTTCGGCCGTTCGGCGGGTGATTCGCCGAACGGGATGACGTACGGACTGTGCATGAACGTATGGACGCTCACCGTTGCTTGGCTGCGGTCAAGCGACGGTGAGCGTTTTTTTGTTCGGAGCGTACGTCCAGCAAATATCCAGCCAATAAATTTAGGCTGAGCCGTATGGAAGGCAATCTGCGGGTGCGCGGCCATTACAATGGCCTGAAAACAACGATGTTGTTCGCGCTGATGTGGGCCGTGATCATGCTGATCTGGTGGTTGACCGGCGGCAGTCGCGGCACGTTGGGCATTTATATCGTCATCGGGTTGGCGACCACGTTCGGTTCCTACTGGTTCTCCGACAAACTCGCCATCGCTTCGATGCATGCGCGTGAGGTCTCCGAACAGGAGGCCCCGATGCTGTACAAGATCGTGCGCGAACTGTCCGCCAAAGCGGGCAAGCCGATGCCCCGCATCTACATCGCCCCCACCATGAGCCCCAACGCCTTCGCCACCGGCCGCAACGAACGGCATGCGGCGGTCTGCTGCACGCAGGGCATCCTGCAGATCCTCAACGAACGGGAGATCCGCGGCGTGCTCGGCCACGAGCTTATGCACGTTTACAACCGCGACATCCTGACCTCCGCCATCGCCTCCGCCATGGCCACCGTCATCACCTACCTCGGGTATTCGCTGATGTACTTCGGCGGCGCGCAACGGTACGACGATGACCGGGACAACGGCGGTTCCGGCGCGTTCGGTCTGATCGGCGTGCTGCTGAGCGCCATCCTGGCGCCCATCGCCGCCTCACTGATCCAGATGGCGATCTCCCGCACCCGCGAGTTCGACGCCGACGAGGACGGCAGCGCGCTGACCGGCGACCCGGAGGCCCTCGCCTCGGCGCTGAACAAGATCTCGTACGGCGCGCAGGCCAATCGCATGCCGAAGACCGCGGCCACGCAGGCCGTCTCGTCGATGATGATCGCCAACCCGTTCTCCGCGGTCGGGTTCAGCAAGCTGTTCTCCACCCATCCGCCGACCGACGAGCGCATCGCCCGTCTGATGCAGATGGCGCAGGAGATGCGTAACGCCGGCATTGACGCGGGGTCCGGTGCTGGCGGTGCGCAGATCCGTTACTGAATGTCGCGTTTCACCTGTTCGAGGATTCGTGGTACGCTATGGTTTTGTGCCTGCCACAAGCGGGCCGACTTGCGGGCGTAGTTCATCGGTAGAATGAAAGCTTCCCAAGCTTTAGAGGCGGGTTCGACTCCCGTCGCCCGCTCCACTGTCGATTGTCATTGTTGCAAATATCACTGTTTACGTATCATGCGAATGCTGGTTGCATTCCGCAGCCGGCGTTTACGCCATCGCCGCCAACTGCTCGACGGTCACGAACTCGTAGCCTTGTTCGCGCAGTTTGTCGATGATATCCGGCAGCGCCTCGATATCCTGCGAGCGGTCGCCGCCGCCGTCATGCATGAGCACGATCGCGCCGTTGTGCGCGTTGTCGAGCACCGTCTTGACAATCGCCTCGGCGCCGGGGCGCTTCCAGTCGAGCGTGTCGATATCCCACAGCACGTTCATATCGATCAGATCGGCCGCGTCCCGCCACTGCTGTTCGCCGAACGCACCGTACGGGGCCCGGAACACCTTGGTGTCCACATCGGCGGCGGCGCGTAGAGCATCGAACCCAGCACCGATGTCGGCGCGCATCGTATCCCGGTCCAGATCCGGCATGTTCGGATGGCTGTTGCTGTGCGAGGCGAGCTGGTGGCCCTCGCTCACCACGCGCCGCGCGGCGGCCGCGTTGTTCGCCGCGTTCTGCCCGAGGTTGAAGAACGTGGCCTTGACACCCTTATCCTTCAGCACGTCGAGAATCCGCCCCGTGTACTGGCTCGGCCCGTCGTCGAACGTCAGCGCGATCACCTTGCGGCCGACCGGTCGAGGATTGATCGCCTCCACCACCAGATCGACCGGTTGCTCGATCACGCCCTTGTCCACCTCCTTCTTCGAGGAGAGGCCCACCCACACCTCGCGCACGCCGTCCTTGCCGGTCCGGACGAGCCGCTGGATCGAACCACCGGAACCGACGTCGGCGCCGTGCGGCACCGGATCATGCCGGACATCGTACCCCTCGGTCACATCCCGGCCGGACATCACCGTCACCGTTGCCGGCTCGGGCAATGGCGTCCCGTCGAACGATTCGGCCGCAACAGGCGAACCGTTCAACGTCACCGTCATCGGCTCGCCGCCGCGTTCGTCGACCACATCGCCGGTGATTGCCAGCAGCCGTCCCGGCTTATGGCCGAAGTCGTTGTTGTCGGCCAGCAACGCGCCCAACGTCGTATCGACGCGGACCTTGAACGTCGCGTCGTTCACTCGGACCGGAACCAGCCGCCAGTGGTGATCCCACATCCAATATGCCCACGCGCCGCCGCACGCCAACAGCAATGTCGTCAGGGCGATCGCCAGAACGATTGGCCACCGGCGGCGCGGACGGCGTGGAACGTCATTGCCGTGATGCGGTATCCCGCGCGCAATGCCGTCGAATGACAGTTCCTCGATTCGCTCCATAATCCCCTCGCTCCAGTGGGTGTTCACACCATGATACGAGCGGGTGGACTTTGTTCGCGGACCGGTATGGGGGTGGACGACGGTGTTTGGGGCAGGCCGTCGGCTGATAGTCTGGTTGTGCGCGATCGCGCACAGACGTCAGGCAAGGCCGCCAAGGAGGATGATATGGGACTGTTCGACCGATTCAGGAAGCCCAAGGACACGGGGCAGGTCAGCATGGATGGGGCGGTTGACGCCCGTTCCGCAGGCGCGGCCAGTCGGGGACGGCGCAGGCGGCTGGGGCGGTCGGCGCGGTCGGTGCGGTCGGTGCGGCGGGGAGTGCGATCGGGGAGTTCCAGTTGCCGATCGCGGACGTGTTCACCATCGCCGGCAGAGGCGTGGTCGTCGTCGGACAGGTGGCGTCCGGGGCGTGCCGGAGCGGTGCTGCCGCGGTCGTCGTGGGCGCGGATGGTGCGTCCGTGGTGTGCGAGACCAAGATCGTGGGCATCGAAGCGTTCCGCAAGCGCGTCGACGTGGCGCGGCAGGGCGATATGGTGGGGCTGATGCTGTGCGGGGTGTCCCGGGAACAGGTGCACGCCGGCGATATCGTCGTTGTTCGACAGTAGGCAGTGGCGGACTGCACCCGCCTCGTGCCAGGCAATGCCGACGATACGGGGCGGATGCATGCGTGCGGCAGGGTTCTGGTATGCGATGGGTGCCGGTAGTGTGAGCGAACACACAGTGAATTTCGCCGTAGCGCGGCCCGGTGCCCGTTGTGGCGCGGGATAATGGCAGTATGACCATTGCAACTCCCGAACGATATGCCGAAATGCTGGACGCCGCGCGCCACGGGGGGTACGCGTATCCGGCAATCAACGTGACCAGCTCGCAGACGCTCAACGCGGCGCTGCAGGGCTTCGCCGAAGCGGAATCCGACGGCATCATCCAGGTGTCGGTCGGCGGTTCGGCCTATTTCTCCGGCAAAACCGTGCACGACCGCGTCGTCGGATCGCTGGCGTTCGCGGCGTTCGCACACGAGGTGGCCGCGCAGTACCCGAACATCACCATCGCCCTGCACACCGACCACTGCGCCAAGCAGTACCTGGACGAATGGGTGCGGCCGCTGCTCGACCATGAGATCGACCAGGTCCGCCACGGGCAGGAGCCCACCTTCCAATCGCATATGTGGGACGGCTCCACCGTGCCGCTGGAGGAGAACCTCACCATCGCCGCCGAACTGCTGGAGAAGTCGGTGCGCGCGCAGACAGTGCTGGAGATCGAGATCGGCGCGGTCGGCGGCGAGGAGGACGGCCACTCCGCGGAGATCAACGAGAAGCTGTACTCCACGCCCGCCGACGGCCTGCGCGCGGCCGAACGGCTTGGCTTGGGCGAGCATGGCCGGTACATGGCCGCGTTCACGTTCGGCAACGTGCACGGCGCATACAAGCCGGGCGTGGTCAAGCTGCGCCCCGAACTGCTGCGCGACATCCAGACCGAGGTGTGGAACGCCACGCATGACGGGCGTCTCGGCCGCCTGGGGGCTTCAAGCGTGTCCTCCTGCGCGATCCCCGACCTGCCGGAGGGCAAGCCGTTCGCGCTCGTGTTCCATGGCGGTTCCGGCTCCTCGCCCGAGGAGATCGCCGCGGCCGTCTCCTACGGCGTGGTCAAGATGAATATCGACACGGATACCCAGTACGCGTTCTCGCGTGCGATCGCCGGCCACATGTTCCGCAACTACGATGCGGTGCTCAAGGTCGATGGCGAGGTGGGCAACAAGAAGCTGTACGACCCGCGCTCCTGGGGCCGCGAGGCCGAGGACGCCATGGCCGCACGCGTGGTGGAGGCCTGCGTGCAGCTCGGCTCCGCCGGCCGCGCGCTGAAGTAGCCCCCGCCCGGTATAGGGCTCAGGGTACGCTACTTGTGGCGAAAATGTGGCTGTATCCGCCAAAGCGTGCCAGACATGTCAGGGTGTGCCGGACATGCCGAGCACGCCGATGTTCGGGAGGCGCACCACGCATGCAAGCGTGCATGAGGGCGCGGCGCCGGACGGGATCGCGGGTGCATAAGGAGGTGCGGAATGCCTGGAATCGTGTTGATCGGCGCTCAGTGGGGCGACGAAGGCAAGGGCAAGGTGACCGATCTGATCGGCACCAAGGTCGATTATGTCGCTCGCTTCAACGGCGGCAACAACGCGGGCCACACGGTGGTGGTCGGCGACGAATCGTACGCGCTGCACCTGCTGCCCAGCGGCATCATCAACCCGAACGTCACGCCGGTGATCGGCAACGGCGTGGTGGTGGACCCGGAGGTACTCTTCGAGGAGATCGACGGCCTGGAATCCCGCGGCCTGGACTGCTCCCGCCTGCTGGTGAGCGAGTCGGCCCAGATCATCGCCCCGTACCATCGCGTGATCGACAAGGTGACCGAACGTTTCCTGGGCAAGCGCAAGATCGGCACCACAGGCCGCGGCATCGGCCCGGCCTACGCGGACAAGATCAACCGCGTCGGCATCCGCGTGCACGACCTGTTCAACGCCGAGCACCTGCATGACAAGGTGGAGGCCAGCCTGTACCAGAAGAACCAGATGCTGGTCAAGCTGTACAACCGCCGCGCCATCGACGTGGACCGCACCACCGACGAGTTGCTTAAGCTCGGCGAACGCCTGAAGCCGTACGTGGCCAATACGAGCCTGGTGCTGAACCGGGCGCTGGACGCCGGCAAGACGGTGCTGTTCGAGGGTGGTCAGGCCACCATGCTGGACGTGGACCACGGCACCTACCCGTTCGTGACCAGCTCCAATCCGACCGCTGGCGGCGCCTGCACCGGCACCGGCGTCGGCCCGACCAAGATCAGTCGTGTGATCGGCGTCTCCAAGGCCTATGTGACCCGCGTGGGCGAGGGCCCGTTCCCCACCGAGCTGATCGACGAGCAGGGCAAGTGGCTGCAGCAGCAGGGCCATGAGTTCGGCGTGACCACGGGCCGCCCCCGCCGTTGCGGCTGGTTCGACGCGGTGGTGAACCGCTACGCGGTGCAGGTCAACGGCCTGACCGACATCGTGCTGACCAAGCTGGACGTGCTGACCGGCCTCAAGGAGATCCCGATCTGCGTGGCCTACGACGTGGAGAACCCCGACGGCACGCACACCCGCTACGACGACATGCCGTGCGACCAGGCCGCGTTCGCCGCTGCCAAGCCGATCTACGAGACGATGCTCGGCTGGACCGAGGACATCTCCCAGGTGCACGCCTTCGAGGATCTGCCCCAGGCCACGCAGGATTACGTCAAGCGTCTGGAGGAGCTGTCCGGCTGCCGGATCTCGGTGATCGGCACCGGCCCGCAGCGCGACCATATCATCTCGGTGCATTCGCTGTTGGATTGATGTAACGTTTTGTCTCAGACCTGATCAGCCCGGTCGGCAATCGCCGATGACGGTCGTCCGATTGGGTTGTGCGATGATGCGTATCCCGGCCGTGATGTCGTCGGCGCGGGAAGGCGGGAGGTGGCGATGGCCGGTTACGGACAACGGGACGCCGTGCGGAACGGTCGGATGACGGTTGTACACGATGCCCCGTCTTCTGTATCTTCATCCGGTTCCGATGCGTCCGCGTCCATTCGTGGGGGGAGCGCGGGCGTTCCCGATGCCTCCACCCCGGCCGCGGATTCGGTACCCCCTCAGATCCCGCTGGCCCCGATCAAGGCGTTCCAGCCACGGTTCAACCCGCTGGCCGATGCGATGATCTATCTGGTGGTGTTCGTCGGCGGCTGCATCGGCACGGCCATGCGCTACGGGCTGTCGGTGGCGGTGCCGCAGGCGCAGGCCGGCGCGATTGCCTCGTCGTTCCACGTGGCCACGTTCGTGGCGAATATGGCGGCGTGCTTCATCTACGCCGCGCTGACCGCGTATATGTCGCAGGCGTCGTGGATCCGCAAGAGGGTCCGCCAACTGACCAGCCGCGGCGTCGGCATGGGCATGTGCGGCGGGTTCTCCACGCTGTCCGCCATGGTGATCGAGGAGCTGGCCTCGCTGCGGCAGGGGTACGTCATCGGGTTCGCGATCTATATGCTGGTGTCGTTCGCCGGCGGCCTGTCGGTGGCGTGGTACGGCACGCGTCTGGGGCTGGCGGCCTGCGCCAAGCGCCAGGCCAAGCTGGTGGCCGCGGCGTTCTCGCCGCAGCCCGGCGGCAGGCATGCGATGCCGGCGGCCATGGTGACGGCCGTGGAGAACGCGCCGATTGTGGTGGATGCGCCCGTGGTGGTGCCGGTTCCCGACGCCGCCGGCGCGGCAGCCGGCAAGGCCGCCGATGCGGCGGATGAAGACGAGTCGATTCCGTCCGTGTCGTCGTCGGTGATCGAGCCGAAGCCCGATACCGCGGAGATCCCGATGGTCTCCGACCCATTCACGGGGGAGGTGCGCGGATGACGGCGTTGTTGGTGTGCCTGTGCGGCGGTCTGGGCGCGGTGGCCCGCTTTGTGCTGAACACCTCGATCCAGCGGTGGTGGAGCCGCGCGTTCCCGCTGTCCACGTTCGTGATCAACGTGCTCGCCACGTTCTGCGCCGGCGTGGCCGCCGCGGCGTATGCGTCCATGGCGGTGGAGCAGTCCACGTATCTGCTGTTCGTCACCGGGTTCCTGGGCGGGTTCTCCACGTTCTCGACCGCGATCAACGAGATGGTGTCGTTGGCGAGGAACGGACGGTTCGCGATGGCCGGCTGGTATCTGCTGGCCACGGTGGTGGTGCCGGTCGTCTGTGTGGCATTGGGCTGGATGGTCGGTTCGCTCGGTCGTTGAACCGGATGCCGGTATTTGGCGTGCTGTGTTTCCGCGGTTAAACTTTACGCATAGATGGATGAATCGTATCGTGCGTCGTTCGATTCAACGGTGATGGATGGCGCGACGATGTCGCGTGAACGGATAAGGAGCAGTGCGGTATGGTCGGGATGCGCGACGTGGCCAAGAAAGCCGGTGTGTCGCTGAGTACCGTTTCGCTGGTGGTGAACGGAACCGGATACGTGTCTCAGGAGATGCGCGACCGGGTGGAGGCCGCGATGCGCGAGCTGGATTACATCCCCAACGAGCTGGCCCGCAACCTGTTCAGCGGACGGACGTCTCTGGTGGGGGTGATCGTGCCGACGATCCGGCATCCGTTCTTCTCCACCATGACCGCGGAGCTTCAGCGTGCGCTGGCCGAGCGCGGGCTGCGGACCATGCTGTGCTCGACGGTGGATATGCGCACCGGCGAGGCCGAGTATGTGGACATGCTGCGCCGGCACATGATGGACGGGATCGTGATGGGGGCCCATACCTCGCACGCCACTGATTATTGGACCTCGATCAACCGCCCGGTGGTGGCGTTCGACCGGTATCTGGGGGAGGGCATCCCCTCGGTGGGGGCGGACCACGAGCAGGGCGGGCGACTGGCAGCGGCGATGCTGGTGCGTTCCGGGGCGCGGCGCGTGGTGGCGGTCGGCGGGCCGCGGGCCCAGTTCCACGATTTCGTGGACTGGGCGCAGTCGCGGCGCGGCGCGGCGGGAGGCCATACGGTCGGCAAGGACACGACGTTCCCGACGGTGCGCTACCATCTGACCCTCGAACGCGAACTGCGGGCGGCCGGCGTGGGGTATGAGTACGTGGAGGCCGGCGAGGTCTACGATTTCCGCGGGTATGCGGAGACGATCCGGCGGGTGTGCGAGCGTGCCGCCGCCGGCGAGGTCGATGCGGTGGTCAGTTCCGATCTGGGTGCCGCGTTCTGCGTGCATGAGGCGTTGCGTCTGGGGATTCGCGTGCCCGACGAGCTGCAGATCGTGGCCTATGACGGCACGTATCTGACGTCGGCGGCGGGTATGACGATCACCGCCATCCGTCAGGATTGCCGTGCGATGGCCGAACTGGTGGCCACGCGGATGAGCGATGCGATCCGCAGCGAGGCGGGCGGCGTTCATGGTGCGGGGCAGGGCGCGGATACCGGGGAGGCCGGGTCGGGCTTCGTGGCGGATCGTGCGGGTGACGATGCCGATGATGTGGGCGTCCGGGCGATCTTACAGGTGATGGATCTGTTCGACGACGTGATGCCGGTGACGGTGGTGCCCGGTGCCACGACGCGGTGCTGACCGGCGTCCGGACGGCAGTCGTTTTCCGGCACGTGGTGTTGCACGTCGATGGCGCGCGGTGATAGTATCGAACCGGTTTGACACAACGGGGTCGAACCGGCGGGGTCATATCAACAAAGGAGTTGCACCATGAAGAACAAAGTCCAATTAATCACCTACGCCGACCGATTGGGGGACGGCACGCTGAAATCCATGACGGAGATCCTGCGCACGCGATTCAAGGGGGTGTATGAGGGCGTGCACATCCTGCCGTTCTTCACGCCCTTCGACGGCGCGGACGCGGGCTTCGACCCGATCGACCACACCACGGTCGATCCGCGGCTGGGCACGTGGGACGACGTGGCCGACCTCGCCAAGACGCACGGCATCATGGTCGACGCCATCGTGAACCACATGAGCTGGCAGTCCCGGCAGTTCCAGGACGTGCTCGCCAAGGGGGAGGAGTCGGAATACTATCCGATGTTCCTGACGCTGAGCAGCATCTACCCCGACGGCGCCACCGAGGATCAGCTGGCCGGCATCTACCGGCCGCGCCCGGGTCTGCCGTTCACCCACTACACTTGCGGCGGCAAGACCCGCCTGGTGTGGACCACGTTCACCCCGCAGCAGGTGGACATCGACACCGATTCGGCCAAGGGCTGGGAATACCTGATGTCGATCTTCGACCAGATGGCCGCCTCGCACGTCAGCTACATCCGGCTCGACGCCGTCGGCTACGGCGCCAAGGAGCCCGACTCCTCCTGCTTCATGACGCCGAAGAGCTTCGAACTCATCGGCCGTCTGCGCGAGGAGGGCGTCAAGCGCGGGCTGGAGATCCTCATCGAGGTGCATTCGTATTACCAGAAGCAGATCGAGATCGCCTCCAAGGTCGACCGCGTCTATGATTTCGCGCTGCCCCCGCTGCTGCTGCACAGCCTGTTCACCGGACATGTGGAACCGGTGTCGCACTGGGTGCGCGTCCGCCCGAACAACGCCGTCAACGTGCTGGACACCCATGACGGCATCGGCGTGATCGACATCGGCTCCGACCAGCTCGACCGCAGCCTCAAGGGGCTGATCCCCGACGAGGACGTGGACGCGCTCGTCCGCACAATCCACCGCAACACGCACGGCGAATCCAGCGCCGCAACCGGCGCCGCCGCCTCGAACCTGGACCTCTACCAGGTCAACAGCACCTACTATTCGGCGCTCGGCTGCAACGACCAGCACTATCTGGCCGCCCGCGCCGTGCAGTTCTTCCTGCCGGGCGTCCCGCAGGTCTACTACGTGGGCGCGCTCGCCGGTCGCAACGACATGGACCTGCTCAACCGCACGCATGTCGGGCGCGACATCAACCGCCACTACTACACCACCGCGGAGGTGAACGAGAACCTGGACCGCACGGTCGTGCGCGCGCTGAACGCGCTGTGCCGCCTACGCAACTCGCTCGACGCCTTCGACGGCGAGTTCAGCTATGAGGCGGACGGCGACGCGTCGCTGACGCTGACCTGGACGGGAGCGACGACCCGCGCCTCGCTGAAGTACGAGCCGCGGCTCGGCGTCGGCGTGGACAACAACATGCCGGTCGCCTCGCTGACGTGGACCGACGCGTCCGGCGAGCATGAGACCCGCGACCTGCTGCACACCCCGCCGTTCGTGGAGTGACGGCACCGCTACGGAAAGGATGATGATGGCCCCAGACAACAAGAAGCGACCCTCGAAACTGTACAGGCTCTTCGATAGCGAGAACGGGTTCTTTCGCATCATGGCGGTGGTGTTCGACCTGATCGAACTCAACGTGCTGACCCTGCTGTGCTGCGTCCCGATCGTGACGGCCGGGGCGTCGTTCACGGCGATGCACAACACCTTGTGGCATATGGTCCGCCACGAGGAAGGGTATGTGCATACGCATTTCTTCAGGGCGTTCAAGGAGAACTTCAAACAGGCCACCGTGGTGTGGCTGGTCTGTCTGGCTATCATCATCGTCATGCTGGGTGACATCAGCATCATGGGGCAGCTGCCCCCGGTCTTCCACAGCGTGCTGCTGGTGGTGCTGGTGATTGTGGGTCTGGTGGCGCTGACGATCGCCCAGTACTACTTCGTTTTCCTCTCCCGGTACGCCAACCCGGTGAAGGTGCAGTTGCGCAACGCGGCGATGGCCGCCATCGGCTTCTTCCCGCGCACCGCGGGCATGCTGGTCATCCTGGTGGCCTTCGGCGTGCTGTACGCGGCGGTGTTCGTCTACGTGGTGCCGCTCATCCTGCTGCTGGGCATCGCGCTGCCGCAATACTGCTGCGCGCTGCTGTACTGCCCGATCTTCGAGCGGTTGGAGGGCGATTCCACCGAGTCCTGACGTCGGACGGCGGTGGGGCGGGACGCGCCCCGACCCACCACGCGTGCGGCCGAATGCGTCAGACGCGCAGCACGGCCGCGCTCGCCGCCGGCACGGTCAGCGTACCGTCCTGCCAGGTGCAGGGCGCACCGAGCGCGAAGACGGTGTCGGACGGCTGGGAATCCAACGTGCAGGAGGTGTCCTGCGCGGAGGAGTTGATGGCCACGATCAGCGTCTGGCCGTCGCGATGCCTGCTGTAGACCAGCGGATAGGCGTGCGATTCGGCGTGGAGGAACGCGAAGTCGGCGTCGGCATCCAGTGCGGGGAACTCACCGCGCAGGGAGGTGAGGGCACGGACGGTGGCGTACAACGATCTCGGGTCATCGCGTTGCGCGGCCACGCAGGGGCGCGATACGTCCGGGTCGAGGGGCAGATACAGATCCTCGGCGGGGGCGGCGGAGAACCCGGCGTTGGTGGAGTCATCCCACTGCATCGGGGTGCGTGAGCCGGTGCGTTCGTAACCGCCTTCCTTGGAGACCAATCCATGCACGTAGCGCATGCCGATCTCGTCGCCGTAGTAGATGAACGGGCAGCCTGGCATGGTCAGCAGGAACAGGAACGCGAGCTTCATCTGCTCCTCGGACAGCGTGTCCCGCATGCGGATCATGTCGTGATTGCCGGAGGGGATGCAGATGTATCCCTTGCCGTGCGTGCTGACGTAGGCCTGGTTGTAGGCCTCGGCGAACGCGGCGATGTCGGCCTGCGGGTCTCCCGCGAAATACGGGTGCTCACGGAACAGGTCCATATAGTGCGAGGGGCCGAAATGCAGCAGGAAATCCATGTCGAATCCGGCGTTGAGGGCCTCGGAGGGGTTGCCCCATTCGGAAACCAGCACGGCTTCGGGGAAACGCTCGTCCAGAAACTCCCGCACCTTGCGCCAGAGCCGCGAGGTCCAGACGTGGCCGGGGTCCTCCTTGACCAGGCTGGCGGCCATATCCACGCGGAAGCCGTCGCAGCCGAGACCCAGCCAGAAGGCCATGATGTCCTGCATGAGCAGGCGGGTCGACTCCGCCTCCGGGGAATCGGCGGCGAACTGCCAGTCCTCGGTTACGGTGCCGAACCCGTAGTTCAGGCAGGGTTGCGTGGCGAAGCAGTTGATGGCGGCGCGTTCGGGACGTTCGGAGATGCCGCATAGGAAGCCGCGGATCGACTCGTAGGGCGAGTTGGCGTCCTGTGTGCCCGGATTGGACCAGATGTAGCGGTCGGTACAGGCGTTTCGGGTGCCTTTGGCGGATTCCCTGAACCAGGGGTGGTCGATGGCGGTGTGTCCGGGCACCAGATCGAGCAGGACGCGGATGCCGCGACTGTGGGCCTCGTCGAACAGTCGGCGCAGGTCCTCGTTGCTGCCGTAGCGGGGCGCGGTCCGGTAGTAATCGCGGACGTCGTATCCGGCGTCGTAGAACGAGGAGTCGAAACAGGGGTTGATCCAGATGGCGTTGCAGCCCAGGTCCCGGATGTAGTCGAGACGGGCGATGATGCCGTTGAAGTCGCCGATGCCATCGGCGTTGGAGTCCTGGAAGGACTGTGGATAAACCTCGTAGAAGACGGCGTCGGTGAGCCAGGATGTCATGACGGTTCCTTAGGACTGCGTGTGGGATGTGTGGGAGCTCGGCGGTGCGGCGACTGCGCTGCAACGCTATACGGACCAGATATATCAAACCGTTTCGACAAGGCCGGCATGGCGGTGCGGCAACGGCGTCGGACCGGTCTGGGGTCGGCGTATCGGGGCGGTCCTGAGCGGTCCGGGGCGGCGTGTCGGGGCGGAGGGTCGGATATGCGTAGGGCGCGGCAAGTACGTTCGACGGGTACTGTGCATTGCTTTGACAAACACCGCGATCTGGTGTTAATATGAGAACCGTTAGCCCTCGAACCGGTTCGATTCATCGGTTCCGAGAGCCGAACAACAATAAGATGGATGTGCGGTTCGCACGGCGTATAGTGCGTCGGACATCCATATGTCCGGTGGAGCGAGGTTGCTCCGCAGGATCAAGGAAAGGGAAATAAATGAACAGTTCATGGAAGAGAATTGGAACGGCCGCCCTCGCCTCGCTGGCCGCCGTGGGCATGCTGGCTTCTTGCGGGGGGGGGGAAGGGTCTTCAGCTGATGACTCCAACACACTGACAATCTTCAACTCCAAATCCGAAATCCAGTCCCAATTCGAACAGATGGCTGAGAAGTACACCGAGGAAACCGGTGTCAAGACCGAGGTCTACTTCTCCAGCGATACGATTTCCGCCCACCTATCCACTCGCTACGCCTCCAACAATCCATACGTGCTGTCGATGGTTGACGCCAAGGACGTCTACTCGCTTGGCCCCGAGCACGCGGTCGACCTGAGCGATGAAGATTGGGTCGCCGACACCACCCAGGCCATCTCCGTGGGCGGCAAGGTCCTCGGGTTCCCCGTCAGCATTGAAGCCCGCGGCCTGATGTACAACGCCGACGCGATCGAGGCCATCACCGGCGAGGAATTCAATCCCGAGGATTATCAGACGCTTGACGCCTTCGAGGATCTGATCGACGAGCTCAAGGCCGGCGGCATGGAATCCCCGACCGGTGTGCTCAAGGAGGACTGGTCCCTTGCCGGCCATTACCTGCCGCAGGTCTATGAGGAGCAGGAAGACCCGGTCGCATTCGTCAAGGAACTCAACGCCGGCACCGCCGATCTGGCCAACAACGACAAGTTCAACTCGCTGATGGACACCTTCGACGTGCTCAAGGCCAACAACTACGCCAAGGATTCCGCCATCTCCGCCGAGCGTGAGGTCACCACCCAGAACTTCGCCGAAGGTAAGATCGCCTTCCTGTTCGGCGGCAACTGGGATTGGGCCATCATCAACCAGTACGACTACACCGACGGCCTGGGCATCATGCCGGTTCCGCAGAACACGGACGACGGCACCAACACCAAGCTCGTGGGCGGTGGCTCGAAGTACTTCTTCATCGATTCCTCCGACAACGTGACCGACGAGCAGCGCCAGTGGGCCAAGGACTTCCTGAACTGGCTCGTATCCGATCCGGACGGCCAGGACTTCATCGTCAACACCTGCTCGATGGTCTCCCCGTTCAGCTCCAACACCTTGGAACCCGCCGACCCGCTGGGCAAGTCCGTCAAGGAGTATTCGGACGCGGGCAACCTGATTGGCAACTTCAACGGTCTGCCCGATGACCACTACTCGGTGCTCGGCGCCGACTTCCAGAAGTATCTGGCCGATCAGGAGGATCGCGACGCATTCGCCAAGGCCATCGAAACCTATTGGTCCGGCGCGAAGATGACGAATGTGGATGCATTCGCCAGCAGCCTGCAATGATGCGGCCGCGTAACATCACATGAGATGACGTGCCGGATGGATGTCCGCGGCGACGCGGGCCATCCATCCGGGCGTCCAATTGAAGGGTAACTGTTATGCCAAAGACAAAGCTAGGCTATAAGGTCGGGCAGTTCCTGATGTTCGCGGGTCCCGCGGCATTGCTGTTCTGCCTAGTCGTCATCGTGCCGTTCTTCTACGGCCTGTACCTTACCTTCACCAGCTGGGACGGCGTGTCTCTGAACAAGCCGTTCGTCGGGCTGGACAACTACTCCGCGGTCGTCGCCGATACCGATTTCTGGACGTCGTTGGGGATGACGGTCATCTATTCGGTGATCACCGTCGTCATCACCAACATCGTGGCATTCCTGCTCGCGTTCCTGGTGACCAGCGGCATCAAAGGCCAGAACTTCTTCCGCGCCGGCTTCTTCATCCCAAACCTGATCGGCGGCATCGTTCTGGGCTACGTGTGGAAGTTCATCTTCAACCGTGCCTTCGTCTCGATCGCCTCCGGCGTCACCGGCGCCACGGTGCCGTCGCTGCTGTCGACGACCCAGGGCGCGATCTTCTGCCTGATCTTCGTGTCGGTCTGGCAGTACGCGGGGTACATGATGCTGATCTACATCGCCGGCTTCATGAGCGTGGATGCCAGCCTCAAGGAGGCGGCGCTCATCGACGGCTGCTCGTCGCGCCAGGCGATGTGGCACGTCACCATCCCGCTGATGCGTTCGTCGTTCGTGACCTGCATCTTCCTGAGCACCACCAGGTGCTTCATGGTGTATGACATCAACCTCTCCCTGACCAACGGCGAACCGTTCGGTTCCTCGGTGCTCGCGGCCATGCACGTCTACCGCACGGCCTTCACCGAGAAGAACTACGGCGTCGGTCAGGCGGAGGCGCTGGTTCTGTTCATTATCTGCGCGGTCATCGGCCTGCTGCAGGTGTACGTCGGTAAGAAGGGTGAGGTGGAAGCCTGATGAGTTCCGCAACCGTTTCCGCTGGCATTCCCCAGGCCAAGGTCCCGATGAGGACGAAGGTCGGCCACGTCGTACTGTACGTCGTGCTGATTGTGCTGCTGCTGGCGTTTATCTCGCCGTTCCTCATCGTCATCATCAACTCGTTCAAGAACATGTCCGACATCACGTCGGATCCGCTGTCGCTGACGGGCGAGCACGGGTTCACGCTGGAGAACTTCACCGGCGCCATGGACGCGATGAACTTCTGGACCGTGTTCGGCAACTCGCTGATCATCACGATCAGCGCCACGGTGCTGACGATCATCTTCTCCGCGATGGCGGCCTATGTGATCGCCCGCAACCCGCGCTGGCCGGCTTGCGCGTTGCTGCTGACGCTGATGGTCGCCTCGATGGTCATCCCGTTCCAGGTGCTCATGGTCCCGATCGTGTCCGTCTACGGCGGCATCTTCGGCGTGCTGGCGCACAGGCTCACCCTGATCCTCATGCATGTGGGATTCTCGGTATCCATGGCCACGTTCATGTTCCAGGGCGCCATCTTCACCTCGGTCCCCGCCGAGATCGAGGAGGCCGCCGAAATCGACGGCTGCTCCAAGTGGAAGACCTTCTGGAGCATCGTGTTCCCGCTGCTCAAGCCGATGATCGCCACCGTGGCCGTGATTGATGCGATGGGCTTCTGGAACGACTACCTTCTGCCGTCCCTGGTGCTCACCGATAAGAATCTGTACACGATCCCCATCGCGACCCAGGTCTTCTACGGCACGTACTCGACGGATATCGGCCTGGTCATGGCGGCCCTGCTGCTGGCCATGCTGCCGATCCTGATCCTGTACCTGTTCCTGCAGCGCTACATCATCGCCGGTGTCGCCGCCGGTGCCGTGAAGGGCTGACGGACTCTGATCCTGTGTGCCGCATGTTGCCGATGCAGCGCACAGGCGTGGGCGGTGCCGTACTCGCCCACGTTCCCGTGCCGTGCACATCGTCGCCGATTCTGGTGACTCCTGGCGCGGCATACGGCCCGGAACGCATTGTGCCTTGGTGCGTTCCGGGCTATTTCGCGTGTTGCGGGACGGATATCGTCGTCTGCAGGGACGATGATAGAGACGAAAAGCATGCGAGAAGAGGAGTTTGCGGACAATCATGACCGATGAACAGCAGAACGACAACCCTATGCCGACCCCGCCGCCCCTGCCCGGCCAGATCTTCATCCGCCCGGGCATCGACGACCGCCCCGATCTGGACAAGGCCCTGACCCCGGAGGACAAGGCCGCCCTTGCCCGCTTGACCATCAGGCAGAACCCCCGTCAGCCCGAGGCGTCCGGCGACCGCCCCGAGGTGCAGGCCGCGCAGATGAGCGCGGAGGGGGCGCCGATGGCCGCGGCGGCACGTATCGACACGGCCGTGCCGAATCTGGAGTCCTCGTTCCTGGACCTGCGCGACCCGATGGTCGACGCGGACGGCTACCGCCCCTCCGCCACCGAGATGACGCGCATGAACATCGGATTCGCCGCGGGGGCCGTGCTGTGCGCCGCCCCGCTGGGCGCGCTGAACACGGTGATCCTACCGGTGCTGGTTGATCGATTCGCCGGCGTCGGCCGCACCTTGCCGCTCGCGCTGCTGATTGCCTTCGGCGTGGTGATGTCGGTGCTGTCCAATGCCGTGGTCGCCGTGCTGTCCGACCATACGCGCACGGAGCTCGGGCGACGCACGCCGTGGATTCTCGGCGGAGGCGTCGTCGCGGCGCTGTTCACGCTGCCGTTGGGCGCAGCCGCGAATGCGGTTATTCTGACGCTGCTGTGGTGCCTGGTGCAGATCGGGTATGTGATGCTGTCCGCGCCGATCGCCGCCGCGTTCGGCGAACGCATCCCGGATAAGTTCCGGTCGCGGGCGGACGCGTACCGCGGCATCGGGCTGACCGTGGGACAGTTGCTGGGCGCCGTGGTCGCCGTGCTGCTGATCCGGACGCCGTCCGTGGCGATCCGGCTGTGCGCGGCCTGCTTCGTTGTGGCCGCCGTGGTTGTGGTGTTGGTGCTGCCGCGCGAGCGTTCCAGCGTGGAGCTGCGCTCGCGAGCCATCGAACGGCATGAGTTCTTTTCCCACTACCAGATGCCGAAGGGCGCGCCGAATTTCGTTCGTGTGCTCGTTGCGCGTCTGGTCATGACCGCCGGTGTTTCGCTGACGGGCGTGTTCCTGTGGTACATCGTGCTGTATGCGGTCAACGGCGGCGACGTCGATGCCGCGGTGCCGGTGATGGCGGCTGTGGCGGTCGCCTCGTTCGTCGGCGGACTGATCGCCACGCTGGTGCTGGGGCCGGTGGCGGACCATTGGGAGGACGGCCGTATCCCGTCGGTGCTGGCTTGCGGGCTGTATATCGTCGGTCTGGCGGTGCCGTGCGTGGCGCCGTCGGCGGCCGGCGTGATCGCGTATGCGTTGCTTTCCGGATGCGCCTATGTGATCTTCGACGGCATCAGCCAGCGTCAGGCGGCTGCGGTGCTGCCGGACATCCGTATGGCGGGCCGAAATCTGGCCGTGCTGAACCTGGCCTCGCAGGTCGGCGTCATTGTCGGCGCGTTGCTGGGCGCGCTGGCGTTGTTCGTTGTCGGCACGTATCAGGTGCTGTTCCCGGTCGCCATCGTGGCGGTGATCGTGGCCGCCGCGGTGATCTGGTCCATCCATGAGGACCAGGGGCGCTGAACGGCGGTACTGGTGTGAATCGGGGCGTGGCCGGCTGTCGGCCACGCCCCGATTCGTATGAATAGGGAGCGTGCCTGCGTCCGGTTGCCCGAGGTCGAGGTGTTACGTGTTACGTGGGCGTCTGCGGGCCTGTCATCCGGGGCCTACGCGCGGCCGGTGGATATGATGTCCGGAATGTGGACGCCTCCCTCCGTCGTATGGGGACGGCTCCTATGTTGGTTCATGGTTCGGGCCGGATGAGGCCCGGAAATTTGGAACATTGCCGAAAGGAGGCTCGCCGTGATGAACGGAATGACGATGCACGCAGTCGCGTCCGCACGAATTATGATTCCGTCGTCGTTGGCGGACTGATTCGGCATACACGCTTGAACCCGCCAACGACGGCAGGGTTCACGCGACATCATCGCTGTTCGGGGCCCTGCGTCAAGCGCGGGGTCCGTTTCGTTGCGCCCCACAAGGCAACACATCGGAGCGGACCACAACACCATCGCGGGACGGACGTCCCGCACCAGTAGCGAAGAGGGGATCCCATGACAACAGTCGACAATCCGACTGGTACCGCCGCCAGCGGCAAGGCGACCGCGGCGGTCCGCGATTCGGTCAAAACCGTCATCGCGGCCTCGATGGTCGGCACGGCCATCGAATTCTATGACTTCTACGCCTACGGCACCGCCGCGGCGAACTACTTCCCGACCGTGTTCTTCTCGGACACCACCAACCCGACCGTCGCGCTGCTGCTCAGCCTGGTCACGTTCGCGGTCGCGTTCATCGCCCGCCCGGTCGGATCGCTGATCTTCGGCCACTTCGGCGACCGTCTCGGCCGCAAGAAGACGCTGGTCGTCTCCCTGATGACGATGGGCGTGGCCACGTTCCTCATCGGATGCCTGCCGTCCTACGAGCAGGTCGGTCTGCTGGCGGTTGTGATCCTATGCCTGTGCCGCTTCGTGCAGGGCATCGGTCTGGGCGGCGAATGGTCGGGCGCGGCGCTGGTTGCCACCGAGAATGCGCCGGAGAACAAGCGCGCGCTGTACGGCTCGTTCCCGGAGCTGGGCGCGCCGATCGGTTTCTTCCTGTCCAACGGCACGTTCTTCCTGCTGGAGGCGTTCAACGATTCTGAGGCGATGATGACCTGGGGCTGGCGTGTGCCGTTCCTGCTGTCGGCCGTGCTGGTGGTCGTCGGCCTGGTGGTGCGCGTGCACATGGAGGAGACCCCGATCTTCCGCATGGCGCAGGAGCGCAACGCGGTGGTCAAGGCCCCGGTGGTGGAGGTGTTCCGCAAGAGCTGGGTGCAGGTGCTGCAGGCCACGTTCCTGGTGGCCGTGACCTATACGCTGTTCTACACGCTGGCCACCTGGTCGCTGGCCTGGGGCACCAAGCCGGTCGGTCAGGGCGGCGGCGGCCTCGGGTTCACCAACCAGGAGTACCTGCTCATGCTGATGGTGGCCGTGTGCGTGTTTGCGCTGTTCATCGTGCTCTCCTGCGTGTATGCCGACCGGATCGGCCGGCGCCGCGTGCTGACGTTCTCGTCGGTGGCGCTCGTTGTGTTCGCGGTGGCGTTCCCCTACCTGCTGATGGGTGAGGGCAAGCGCGACTTTGTGGCCGTGATGGTGTTCCTGTGCGTCGGCTTCGCGCTTATGGGCACAGCCTTCGGTCCGATCGGCGCGTTCCTGCCCGAACTGTTCGACGCCAACGTGCGCTACACCGGCTCCGGCATCGGCTACAACTTGGCCGCCATCGTCGGTGCGGCCTTCGTGCCGACCATCGCCACTTGGCTGTCGGCCAACTGGGGCGTGCAGTCCGTGGGCTTGTACCTGGGCGTGATGGCGGTCTGCTGTCTGATCGCCGTGGTCACCTGCCGCGAGACCAAGGACGTCGATTTCACCAAGTGACGGATGGGGTTTGTCCGAATCCCCAGATTCTTACGTTGCGAGCGGCAACGTTCCGGTCAAAACGTAAGGATCCACTGATTCGGACAAAACCTCCCTTTCCCCCACCAGGTGTCCGCATCAGCCATCCGGTCTGCCTACGGCGGTCGGTCAGTATGCGAACATCACCATCCAATATTTCGGTTGCGGTACTAGAACGGGCCGCAACAGTGGCACCCGATCACGTCGGACGACTCTGATCGGATGCCGGGCGATAACAAGTTTCGGACGCCGAACGCGCCCGGCACGCCGCCAGCAAAAGAGGGCGGCGCGACAACGATCAAGAAGGAGCGCCAATTATGGCAGCAACGATCTGGTATGAAAACGACGGCGATCTGTCCGTGCTCAGCGGCAAGAAGGTCGCGATCCTGGGCTACGGCTCGCAGGGCCATGCACACGCGCTGAACCTGCGCGACTCGGGTGTGGACGTGGTCGTCGGCCTGCGTCCGTCCTCCAAGTCGGTGGAGTTCGCCAAGGAGCAGGGCCTTGAGGTCAAGTCCATCGAGGATGCCGTCGCCGAGGCCGATGTGGTGATGATCCTGCTGCCGGATCAGTATCAGGCCAAGGTCTACAAGGAGCAGGTGGAGCCGAACCTGAAGCCGGGTGCCGCTCTGGCGTTCGCGCACGGCTTCAACATCCACTACGGCTACATCAAGCCGTCGGAGGATCATCCGGTGTTCATGGTGGCACCGAAGGGCCCGGGCCATATCGTCCGCCGCGAGTATGCGGCCGGCCGTGGCGTGCCGGTTGTGGTGGCCGTGGAGCAGGATCCGCGCGGTGATGCCTGGGGGATCACTCTGGCGTATGCGAAGGCTCTGGGCGCGCTGCGCGCCGGCGCCATCAAGACCACCTTCACGGAGGAGACCGAAACCGATCTGTTCGGCGAGCAGGACGTGCTGATGGGCGGCGTGAACCATCTGGTCGAGGCGGGCTTCGAGGTGCTGACCGAGGCCGGCTATCAGCCGGAGATTGCCTACTTCGAGGTGTGCCACGAGCTGAAGATGCTGGTTGACCTGATGAACGAGGGCGGTCTGAACAAGGCCCGTTGGTCCTGCTCCGACACCGCCCAGTACGGCGACTTCACCTCCACCGTGGTCGACGAGTCCACCAAGGACCGCATGCGCTATCAGCTCAAGCGCATCCAGGACGGCTCCTTCGCCAAGGAGTTCATGGATGATCAGGCCGCCGGCGCCCCGAAGTTCAAGGAGCTACAGGAGAAGTTCAGCCACGAGAAGATCGAGGAGGTCGGCCCGAAGCTGCGCGCCATGTTCTCCTGGAACAACGGCCCGGCTGCCGATGCCGACGAGGCCGAGTCCTTCAACGGCAAGATCGCTCGCGCACAGGTGCAATGACAGAAATTCCCGCAGGGAATTTCACAGGTCATTGCACGCGAGGCGACAGAGGAAGTCCTGTGGACTTCCGAATCGCCGGAGCCAGCCTTGTGTGACAGAAATTCCCGCAGGGAATTTCACAGGTCATTGCACGCGAGGCGACAGAGG
>SAMEA3387510__coassemble_1522_pt1 | contig 29961 bp, 26 predicted proteins | sample SAMEA3387510__metabat2_low_PE_015 | metagenome-assembled genome bin SAMEA3387510 (sample SAMEA3387510) | Felis catus | biome: Faeces | place: United Kingdom | collected 2012
GACTGGGCGTACTCTGCGGCATGTCGTTGGCGGTGCAAACCGCCATGCTGGGACGACTGGGCACGGCGCTCGGATCGCCGATCAAGGCGTCGGTCGTCTCGTTCATCCTGGGATTTGTGCTGCTGTGCGCCGTGGTTATGCTCCGTGACCATGGCATCGATCTCGGCACGGCCATCCGCGGACATAATCCGCCGTGGATGTGGATCGGGGGCCTGCTCGGTGCCGTTGTGGTGCTGATGACCTCCTGGCTGTCACCGCACCTCGGCACCGGGTTGACGGTGCTGGTGGTGCTGATCGGCCAGGTGACCGGCGGATTGCTGGTCGACCGCTTCGGCCTGTTTGAGGCCAAGCGGCGGCACGTCAACGTGCTTCAGATCGTCGGCGTGGCCGTCGCCGTCGCCGGCATCGCCCTGATTCGTCTGAGCTGACAGTACCGGCGCATACAATGATTATCGTGCCACGGCATGCGCCTCGCACGATTACCGGGTACAGCGATGAAGCCTCGTTCAAGGAGCGGCAATGAGCCAGATCAACGTGTTTCATGAGTTCATCCGGTATGCGGAACAGGAACATCTGCCGATTGAGGGAGTGGCGATCGCGGACGGCGATCGCGTCATCGAGGAGCACCGGTTCACGCCGAGTCTGGCCCGCAACATCTATTCGCATACCAAAAGCTATGCCGTCACCGGCATCGGCGTGGCCGTGGAGGAGGGGCTGCTGTCCCTGGACGACCGACTGGTCGACGCCTTCCCCGAGTATGTGCCGGACGACGCCCAGCCGAAGCTCGGGCGGATCACGCTGCGTCATCTGCTGACGATGTCCAGCGGATTCAACCATCCGTACCTGATGAACGAGGATCGTCGGGCGGGCACCGGCGCACCGGATTACATGGCGTATATGCTCACCCGCCGCGTGGAGAGGGAACCCGGCTCGGAATTCTGCTATTCCTCCGCCGATTCGGATCTGGCCGGACGCATGTTGGAACAGGCCACCGGCGAACGGCTGGGCGAGTACCTGTTCCGCACGGTGTTCTCCAAGCTGGATCAGGGATTCCCCATGTGGGAGGCCGATCCACAAGGCCACCATATCGCCGGCGGCGGCATTCATATGACACTGACGGATATGCTCAAGCTCGGTCAGGTGCATCTCAATGGCGGTGTATGGCATGGCCGGCGCATCGTCGGTGAGGAATGGGTGCGCATGGCATCGTCCAAGCAGATTGATATCCCGGTCACCAATATCTGGACCTGCGGGTATGGATTCCAGTTCTGGATGTCCCCGTATCCGGGCGCTTACCGCGCCGATGGGGCGTACGGGCAGATTACGACCGTTCTGCCTGATCAGGGATTGGTGGTGGCCGTGCAATGCCCGGAAACCGGCGATTTCGACAATGTGGTGCGCCCGGCGCTGCATGAGCATCTGCTGTTGCCGTTGTGCGTCTGACTCCGTTTACGAAGCGCACGGCAAACCGTAACCAGCATGATGTGCCGCATACTCGCGGTAATGTCATCAACGACGTTTGAATCCGTCGACGCCGCCCAAAGCTCATTCCATATTTTCGGAAAGGACCACCATGCAACGACCGATTATGACCTCAGTTTCGTTCCTTCGCCAACCGGCCGAGCCGGCGACCGCCGACGACCTGCCCATCGCCGACGACCTGCGCGACACGCTGGAGGCCAACCGCAGCCGCTGCGTCGGCATGGCGGCGAACATGATCGGCGAGGCCAAGGCGATCATCGTGTTCGTGGATGAGGAGTTGGGCGGCCGGGTCACCACGATGTTCAACCCGCGCATCTCCGCCGCCGATGGCACGTTCGACACCACCGAGGGGTGCCTGTCGCTCAAGGGCGAGCGCCGCACGCTGCGGTACCGGCGCATCGAGGTGACATATCAGGACCGCCGTATGCGCGAGCGTCATGCCACGTTCACCGGCTGGACCGCGCAGATCATCCAGCACGAGGTGGATCACTGCAACGGCATCATCATCTGAGCCGACTCCCGCCATCCCGCAACGGCGTTAGACCGGAAGCCAGTGCGGTGTAAAACCAAAAACGAAATTGGTGTAAAATCAAAAAACAAAATGGCGTAAAATTGAAAGCATCTATTTGCCCATCGTAAGGACATCAATAATGACCACACTGACCAGAGACGGATACCGTCCACGCATCGTCGACAAACGTCTGGATGTGCTACTGCACTCCTTCGGAGCAGTGGAAATCATCGGCCCGAAATGGTGCGGCAAAACCTGGACGGCGCTGGCCCACGCCAACAGCGCCGACCGACTGGACGACACGGCGACGATAGCCGCCGCACAAACCGACCCGACGCTGGTTCTCAGCGGCGAAGAACCCCACCTGATCGACGAATGGCAAGAGGTTCCCGAAACATGGGACGCAGTCAGACGTCAGGTGGACGACAACGCCAACCGCCGCGGGCAGTTCCTGCTCACAGGATCCTCGATGCCGAAAGAGCATGACGCCGAACGGATCCACCATAGCGGCACCGGAAGGATCGCCCGCCTACGCATGTGGCCGATGAGTCTGTACGAAATGGGCGAATCCACGGGCAAGGTCAGCCTTGCCGGACTGTTCGAAGGCAAATTCTCCACGACACGACGCAAAACCGAAATTATCGACATCGCCCGATGGTGCTGTCGAGGCGGATGGCCCTCGAATCTGGGTCTTGACGACGAATTCGCATTGGAAACACCAACCGAATACATCCGAAGCATCCTCGACATCAACATTCCCAAGCTGCACAAAAGCCCCGAAATCACCTGGGAGCTGATGAAGGCGTTGGCGATGAACGTGGCACAGGCACCCACATATGAGACCTTGGCCAAGGACATGGCGTACGGCGATGAGGATCGTTCTCCAAGCATCCCAACCATCAAGGCTTATCTGGAGGAGTTGAAGCGGCTGTACCTCGTCACCAATTTGGAGGGATGGGCTCCACCCTTACGTTCCAAAGCGCGGGTACGCACCAAGCCCAAGCGGTATTTCATCGATCCCTCGCTAGCGGCTGCACTGATTGGGGCTTCACCGCGGACAATGCTACGTGATACACAAACCTTGGGCGATCTGTTCGAGACAATGTGCATGCGCGATTTGAGCGTCTATATGTCCGCCATATCAGGCACCAACAACCGCGTGATGTACTATCGCGACGACAAGGGGCTGGAGGTGGACGTCATCCTGGAACTGACGGACGGCCGTTGGGGCGCCTTCGAAATCAAGCTCAGCGACCTGAAAGCAAACGACGATACGGCGGCCAAGCTTCTTGCGTTCAAGCAGAAGATCTGTGGCAACCCTCGCGCCCAGGTGCACGAACCGGAATTCTTGGCGTTCCTCGTCGGGCGCGGTGACATCGCTTACCGCAGAAATGACGGCATCCTCGTCATCCCCATCGCCACGCTGGGCGCATAATCACCGGAAACATCAGATAAAAACACTGTTCAAATTAAAAACACACCAGCAAGATTTAGAGCTAATATAGTTCTATGGAAGCGTTCAGACTAGATTGTGACCATATTGATTTCACTCCTAGAAGTTTGGAACTTAGTCCGGTAAATTTTTTCTATGGGAAAAACGGAACTGGAAAATCCACTCTGGTAGAGCTTCTTAAAAGACAATATGAAGGTCTTTACACCGTACAAATATTCAGGGGACACGATAGTTATGTATCCGAGAATAGGGAGTTGAACGCCATCACCCTTGGACAAACCAATGTGGAAGTTCAGCAAAAAATTGACCAGTTAAATACGGAAATTTCCCAACTGGAGAAAGAATTAGATCTTAATTCAGAAGCCGACAATTGCGGAACAAGGCTACAGCGAACAGAAACGCATTTCGCCGACACCAAAAACGAACTGGATAAACTGTATAGTAAATGCGCAAGTGCTATAAAAAATATTACCAATCCCAGCGTCACACCCACTGCGGCATACAACAAAAATAATTTCCGCGATGATATTGAATTCGCAAAAGAATTACCACAGTCCGAAATAGACAGACTAGAAAAAGAATGTTTAACAGACAAACTCCCAAATCCTAAACAAATAAATTATCCGATAATTGATTTTACATCAATCACCCAAAAAGTCAATGATATCCTAACAAAAACAATTACTCCGACCATACAACTTCCGGAAATCGGCAACAACCCAGAGAAACAGGCATTCGCCAAAGAAGGAATGAAGGTACACAATCGTGACACTGATAATAAATGCGCCTTCTGCGGAGGTCCCCTCACTCCCGAACGATGGGATGAGCTTTCCGAACTGTTCAACGATGCGGCTTCCGCCTTTCAAAAGGAAATCAAAACAACAAAACAGAATGTCAATTCTCACAAAGCTGCGCTGGAACAAGTAGAACTTCTCAATCCGCAGGAATACTATCCAGCATTCCATAATTCCATCATGGAATTGAACCAGCATATAACCAACAGCAAAGATTCCGCAATTCAATATTTAAACAAGCTTTCCCAACTGCTTTCGCAAAGGGAAAAACAACTTTTCACAAAATTAGATGCAATTGCCTGCGGCCAACCATCATGGAAAGCAGATAAATTACAGCAAAGCTTTGATGACATTTATCGACGGAATAGCATATATGGTAACGAAATAGATAATAGACATCAAAGAGCTCAACAACAGTTACGCTATCACTATGTCGCCAAGCACCTCAAAGACAATGATTACGAAAACAAACGTGATAGCAATCTTATCGCAAAGAAAGCACTTGAGGACGCCCAAACGCAAAAGAACAAAATAGAAAAGCGACTCAGCGAATTCCAGACAGAAAAAACAAATTTGATAGAGCAAACCTCAAATGAACAGATTGCCGCTACTTATATCAACAAAGCACTTCATTTCCTTGGAAATGAATCATTTGAACTACGATTAATCAATCCTTCCAATGGAGCCAAGGGACAATACGCCATATACAGCCAAGGAAGACAACGAGATATCGACACACTTAGCACTGGCGAACACAATCTTGTCGCTTTTCTCTATTTTATGCAAAAAATGAACCTATACACAAACGCCAAACATCTTATGGTAATTTTTGATGACCCCATGAACAGTAATGATGAAACCACTCAATATCTCATGTATAGTTCTAAATAAATTTTTACAAAGGCGATAATAGTTTCAAAGATGCCAATAAACAGGTATTCGTTCTTTTAACGCATAATGCTCATTTTTTCCTCAATGCAAGACCATATAGATGGCAGCCTGGAGATAAAAAAGTCTCCTGCTTTACTTTGACCAAAGAAAATAGTACTACTGCTATTCAAAAAATCACCGCCCCCACAGATGACATTAAAACAGGCTATGAAGCATTATGGCATGAACTTCATTTCGCATATAACAATGATCGCCCTATGTCCATGTTAAACATATTGCGTAGAATTATTGATTCTTTCGCTGATTTCAACTGTACCGATTCCTTGGACGTTTTAACAACTAAAAATGTTTTCGCAGGTATTGATTGTCGCATCGCAGCAGCATTAAAGAAGAGCGCTGATGTCTATTCCCATGGAATCTACGAACCTGACAGCAGCGCCGATAATTTCACGCGAGAGCAAATCATCAAATTTGCGCGATGGTATTTCGACGAAGTCGGCGGTATCAAACACTTTCAAAGACTTTAGAACATATCAGATACAAATCCGGTTACTGATTGAATTTATGTACACCTGTCACTTTCTGCTTAGATTGTCGTTATGCGTTCCGTCAATCATGCCTCACCTCAATCGTCACCCAACCGTTCACCCCTTTTGGAATAATAGAACAGAATCAATCCCATTGAACAAGAAACGGAAACACTTTGGCTGAATTCATTTATCAGATGATCAAGGCGCGCAAGTCCTACGGCGACCGCGTGATTCTTGACGACGTGACGCTGAGCTTCCTGCCCGGCGCCAAGATCGGCGTGGTGGGCCCGAACGGCATGGGCAAGTCCACGCTGCTCAAGATCATGGCCGGCATCGAGAACGTCTCGAACGGCGAGGCGTATCTGACCCCGGGCTTCACGGTCGGTATCCTGCAGCAGGAGCCGCCGCTGGACGACACCAAGACCGTCGGCGAGAACATCAAGATGGCATTCGGCGAGATCGCCGAGAAGGTCGCCCGCTTCAACCAGATCGGCGAGGAGATGGCGAATCCGGACGCGGACTTCGATGCGCTAATGGAGGAGATGGGCGCGCTGCAGACCGAGATCGACGCCGCGAACGGCTGGGATCTGGACTCGCAGCTCGAACAGGCGATGGACGCGCTGCAGTGCCCGGATCCGGATACCCCGGTCTCCGTGTGCTCCGGCGGCGAGCGCCGCCGCGTGGCGCTGTGCAAGCTGCTGCTTGAGGCGCCGGACCTGCTGCTGCTCGACGAGCCCACCAACCACCTGGACGCCGAGTCGATTCTGTGGCTGGAGCAGTTCCTGCACCAGTATCAGGGCGCCGTCATCGCCGTGACCCACGACCGCTATTTCATGGACAATGTGGCGGAGTGGATCTGCGAGGTGGACCGCGGCCATCTGTACCCGTACAAGGGCAACTACACCACCTATCTGGAGACCAAGGCCAAGCGTATGGAAATCCAGGGCGCCAAGGACGCCAAGCTGGCCAAGCGTCTGAAGTCCGAGCTCGAGTGGGTGCGCTCCTCGCCGAAGGCCCGTCAGGCCAAGAACAAGGCCCGTCTGGAGCGCTACGACCAGATGGAGCAAGAAGCACGCAACTCTAAGAAGCTCGACTTCTCCGAGATCCAGATTCCGCCGGGGCCGCGTCTGGGCTCGCAGGTGCTGGAGGCCAAGCATATTCACAAGGCATTCGGCGACCGCGTGCTCATCGACGACCTGAGCTTCACGCTGCCGCGCAACGGCATCGTCGGCGTGATCGGCCCGAACGGCGTCGGCAAGTCCACGCTGTTCAAGACAATCGTCGGCTTGGAACCGCTCACCTCTGGCGAGCTGACCGTGGGTGAAACCGTCAAGATCAGCTACGTGGACCAGAACCGCGCGGGTCTCGACCCGAAGAAGAACCTGTGGGAGGCGGTCTCCGACGGTCTCGACTTCATCGAGGTCGGCGGCGTGGAGGTGCCGACCCGCGCCTACGTGGCCAGCTTCGGCTTCAAGGGTTCCGACCAGCAGAAGCTGACCGGCGTACTCTCCGGCGGCGAGCGCAACCGCCTGAACCTGGCGCTGACCCTGAAGCAGGGCGGCAACCTGCTGCTGCTCGACGAGCCCACCAACGACCTGGATGTCGAGACACTCGAATCGTTGGAGAACGCGCTGATCGAGTTCCCCGGCTGCGCCGTGGTCATCAGCCACGACCGTTGGTTCCTGGACCGCATCGCCACGCATATCCTGGCGTGGGAGGGCGATGACGAGAATCCGGCCCGCTGGTACTGGTTCGAGGGCAACTTCCAGGCCTATCAGGAGAACAAGGTGGCCCGCTTGGGTGAGGATGCGGCCCGTCCGCACCGCCTGCACCGCAAGCTGACCCGCTGACGCCAAGCACTCATACGAATGAAACGCCGCTGAACGGTGTCCTCTCGGACCCACTCAGCGGCGTTTCGTCATATACCCGCGACAACACGGACGTGGGAGTGCAGCACCCCGCACGGGAAAGGGACGGTACACGGCTCCAGCTCATGCGAGCCTCCGACATGCGTGGTCGTACGCCGTTACCATCAGCGACTAGACTGCATCATAGTACTTGATTCACAGTGTAAGCAATCGGAGGGAACAATCGATGACCGACGAAACCACCGCCATGGAACGTCTCCTCAAGGTGCTGGGACTGGGGGACCCGTCTGAGGACCGCGGCCACACCTACATCCAGGGCGAGGCGCTGTACTTCCCCACCGGTCGCGTCTACGGCGGCCAGGTCATCGCGCAGTCCGTGGTCGCGGCCTCGAAGACCGTCTCCCCCACCCGTCTGCCGCATTCCATCCACGGCTATTTCATCAAGGCCGGCGACATCCACCAGGATCTGCTGTTCGACGTGGAGTCGCTGCGCGACGGCCGTTCGTTCTCGGCCCGCCGGGTCAACGTGACGCAGTCCGACGGCGCGATCCTCACCGCCATCGCCAGCTTCCAGGAGCATGGCCAGCATGGCGTGGAGTTCTCCGATCCGATGCCGGCCGGCATCCCCGATCCGGAGACGCTGACCAGCGCGCGCGAGCTGATGCAGCCATACGCTGACCAGTCGCCGTTCGCGCGGTACTACGCGGAGAAGTCGCCGTTCGACATCCGTCACGTGACCCGCACGGTGATGCTGGGCGCGGACAAGAAGAGCGCGGCGAACGACTCGGGCAAGCAGATGGTGTGGATGCGTGCGGCCGGTCAGGTGGACGCGCCTCAGATCATGCACCGGGCGATGCTGGCGCTCGGCTGCGACCAAATCATGCTGGAGCCGATTCTGCGCCGTGCGGGGCTGAGCCTGATGACGCCGGGCATCTCCTATGCCTCGATCGACCATTCGATGTGGTGGTACCGCGACATCGACATCAACCAGTGGCACCTGTACGTGCAGGACACCCCCACCGCCGGTCACGGCCGCGGCCTGGGTGCCGCGAAGGTCTACACGCAGGATGGTTCGCTGGTGGCCGTGATGGCGCAGGAGGCGATGATCCGCGTCCCCGAGGAACGCTGAGACGGTTTTCCCGCTTCGAAGTGTGGCGTGCGCCTTCCCTGCGGAAGGGCACGCCACATTTCATTTCGCGGTTTTGGCGGCGGCCTGCTGGAGTCGGCGACGACGTTCGGCGCGCTTGAGCTTGGGATTCTCCGCACCCTCGTCCGGCGGCAGCTGGCACAGCCCCTCCGAAACGATGCCGATGACCATGTCGATGATGCAGATCACCAGCGCAATGGCGCACTCCACGGCGGCATCGTAATAGTACGAGGCCTCCAGATGCGTCAGACACATCAGGGCCTGCCCGCCGTACCAGCCGGCGAGCGCGGCACCGGCCAACCCCAACGCCTTGGCCAGCACCAGCGTGATCATGGCCCGCTGCGGGTTGATGAACGCGTGCGGGCGCTTGGCTGGGTCGGTGTTGGCGTAGGCGTGCACCTGCAGGGCCAGGGCCAGCACCGCAATGCCCATCGCCATCAGCACCGCATCCACGAACCACGGCGCACCGAGCAATGACGCGGCCATGCGCTCGTCGAGCATGCCCAGGCCGACACCGCCCGCAAGACCGATGATCAGCGCCACCAGGTAATACCACCACGGGGTTCGACGCACCTTCATCGTTCACCCCCAAGGATCCAATCGTCGGACAGGACGCCCACCCTGCCAGTGTCTGGCGCCATGGCCAGCAGGAACGAAACCGGGTCTCCGCCCAGCCGGGCGTCCGGATCCATGTCGAACCACGGCGCCAGCACCTGCGCCCGCTGGGCCGCGGACGGCCAAGGCACCCGGCAGTCAGGCTCGTTGCTGGAAACGCCCTCCATGTCGACCAGATCCAGATCGATCTGGTCGGCATGCGCCTCCTCGATGGTGCCGAGCGCACCGATCAGGCTGCGCGCATCGAGCCGGGTATGCAGCTGCACGACGGCGGCCATGGCGTCCGGTCCGTCGAAGTTGGAGACGTGGTACAGCGGAGAGATGCCTTCGACCTGATTGCCGGGGATGGCGTCCAGAGACACGATGGCCGAACGGAACAGGGTCTCCGCCTCCGGCAGGGTGCTGTCCAGGGACACGACGGCGCGACGCCACGCCGTGCCGGACGAGTCCCCCGCCGTGGGCGATGACTCCCGCACGCTCTCCTGATGCGCATACGATGTGCCGTCGTCCGAGGAAGATTCCATCGCGGCGGTTCCCGTGCCCGCAGGGGACCCGCCGCAGGTTGCGGAGCCGTCCGGCACGAGCCGTACTACAATGTCCACGGCCTGCCCGGCGGCGAGCGCCTGCGTCTGTTCCTCGGTCAATTGCACCGTGACGCCGATGCGGGCTGGTTCACGATTGTCGGTCATCGTTGGTTCCCCTTCCTTTCCGCAACGAGGGGCGTGCCATCGTCAGACGGCATGCCCCTCGCCTCTATGGTTCGCTGTCCGTTCGGAGCCGGATCACTCGCCGGCACCCATGCCCACCGAGCGCTTGAGCGATTCGGGAATCGGCACCGGCGGCAGATCGGAGTCCGGGCGGTGCTCGTTGGAGAGCCACACCTCGCGTTCCGGGGCCTTCCGGATGTTCGCGAAGATCGCGGCGACCTCCTTCTCGTTCAGCGTCTGCTTGACCAGCAGCTGACGGACCAGCTCGTCGAGGATGTCACGGTTCTCGTTGAGGATCGTCCACGCCTCGGTGTGCGCGGTCTCGACGAGCTTCAGCACCTCCTGGTCGATGATCTCGGCCGTGCGGTCGGAGTACTTGCGCGGCTGCAGACCGTCCATCACCGTGGTCTGATCGTCATCGTCGGCCCACTTGATGGCGCCGAGCTGCGAGGAGAAGCCGTATTCGACGACCATTTTGCGGGCGATGGCCGTGGCCTTCTCGATATCGTTCGAGGCGCCGGTGGTCGGGTCATGGAAGACGATCTCCTCGGCGGTGCGGCCGCCCATCGCATACGCCATCTGGTCGAGCAGCTGGTTGCGCGACTGCGAGTAGCGGTCCTCGGTCGGCATGACGGCCGTGTAGCCGAGCGCGCGGCCTCGCGGCAGGATGGTGATCTTGGTGACCGGGTCGGTGTAGTGCAGCGCCGCGGCGACCAGCGCGTGACCGCCCTCATGGTAGGCGGTGTTGCGCAGCTCGTCGAGGGCCATGCCCTTGGACTTGCGCTTCGGGCCGCTCATCACGCGGTCGATGGCCTCGTCGATGGCGCGGTTGTCGATCAGCTGTGCGCCCGCGCGGGCGCACAGCAGCGCGGCCTCGTTGAGCACGTTGGCCAGATCGGCGCCGGTGAAGCCCGGCGTGCGCACGGCGATGGCGTGCAGATCCACATCGGGCACGAACGGCTTGCCCTTGGCATGCACCTTGAGGATGGCCTCGCGGCCTTCCAGGTCAGGGGCCTCCACGGCCACCTGACGGTCGAAACGACCGGGGCGCAGCAGCGCGGGGTCGAGCACGTCGGGGCGATTGGTGGCCGCGATGATGATCAGGTTCGTGTCGTTGTCGAAGCCGTCCATCTCCACGAGCAGCTGGTTCAGGGTCTGCTCGCGTTCGTCATGGCCGCCGCCCATGCCGGAGCCACGGCGGCGTCCGACGGCGTCGATCTCGTCGATGAAGATGATGGCGGGGGCGTTCTTCTTCGCCTCGTCGAACAGGTCGCGCACACGGGAGGCGCCGAGACCCACGAACATCTCGACGAAGTCCGAGCCGGCCATCGAGTAGAACGGCACGCCCGCCTCGCCGGCGATGGCGCGCGCCAGCAGCGTCTTACCGGTGCCCGGAGGGCCGTACAGCAGCACGCCGCGCGGGATGCGGGCGCCGAGCGCCTTGTACTTGGACGGGTCCTTGAGGAAGTCCTTGATCTCCTCGACCTCCTGCACGGCGGCGTCCTCGCCCGCCACGTCGGCGAACTTGGTCTTGGGCGTCTGGCCTTCCAGCAGCTTGCCGCTGTTCTTCTTGCCGCCCATGCCGAACATGCCGCCCGCGCCGCCCATGCGGCTCATGGCGAACCAGAAGATGCCGAAGATGATGATGAACGGCAGGATCGAGCTGATCAGGTAGCTCCAGACGCTGGTCTGCTGCATGCTGGAGGTCCAGCCCTTGGACGGGTTGGCCTTCTCCACGCTGTCGATGACGTCGCCGCCCTGCGCGAAGGTATAGTAGAACTGCACCTCCTTGCCGTAGTTGCGTTCACGGCCGGTGTCCGGGTCCTGCTTGGTGAAGTCCTGGCTCAGGTCCAGCTGGACGAGCTGCCGGTTGTCGATGATGTTCGCATAGGTCACGCCGCCGCCCTTCAGCAGCTGCATGCCGTCCTTGGTATCGATGGTCTGACGGCCGGTGCCGGCGAACAGCTGGAACATCAGGATGGCCAGCACCACAATGGCCACGCCCCACAGCCAGGGCGAACGCCATACCGGCTTGGGATCGTTGCCGCCGCGGTTGCCCCCATCGCGGTTGAACGGGTTGGGCGGCCAGCTGCCGTTGCCGTTATTGTTGCCGCCATTGCCCGACGGCTGTTGAGGCCCCTGGGGATAGCTCATATCACGCTCCTTGGTATACTGCCGGCTTCAGCACGGCGATCGAATCGAGGTTGCGGTACCGTTCGGCGTAATCCAGGCCGAAACCGACCACGAACTCGTCGGGGATCTCATAGCCGCTGTATTTCACGTCCACATCCACCTCTCGGCGGGACGGCTTCTGCAGTAGGGCCATGACCTCCACGGAGGCGGCGCCGCGGCGTTTCAGCTCGTCGACCAGCCATGCCAGCGTACGTCCTGAATCAACGATATCCTCCACGATCAGAATGTGCCGCCCGCGAACATCAACCGACAGATCCTGCCGTACCGTTACCGTGCCGCTGCTGACCGTGCCGTCTCCGTAGCTGGACAGGCTCATGAAATCCATCTGCACGGGGATGCTGAGCGCCTGGGAGAAGGCGACCAACGTGTTCACCGCCCCCTTGAGCACCGCCACCAGCAGGAGGTCCCGTCCCCGGTAATCCTCACTGACCTGCGCGGCCAACTCCGCGATTTTACTGTCGATCTGAGCCTTGCTGATCAGCTCATGGTCAATCTGATCCTGAACATCCGCGATTTTCATGCATCCCATCTTGGCACACGCGAATGACGTGTTTCTGGCGATTTGCTGAATATCCGCCGGAAAGGTTCACAGCTCCCTGACCATGCCAATCCACGGCCAGCCGCTCGATGGCCTCAACCTGCCGCTGGTTGCCCGCCACGCCTACGGACGCCAGCCCATGGGCGATGACGCGCCGCCGAATCGCCGGATGCAATGCGCCGAGTTTCCGCGCATCGAACAGCAGCGCCGCCCTCCGTTCCCGACGCTCCTCCGCCCGCACGGCATCCGTGCCCGCAGGCTCCGCAGCACCCGCCGTGTCGCTACCATCGACGGCATCGGCCATGCCGGCGAAGCATGCCACGTCGGCCAGCGCGTGTTCCGCCTCGGCGTCCAGATACTCCTTGTCGTGCCGTGCGCTTCGGGCGCCACGCGCCAGCACCGCCGATACGTCAGCCCCCATGAAGCGGGCCAATGCGGGCATCAGATCGTGCCGGATGCGGGAGCGCAGCGGATACCGTGCATCCAACGGTCCCTCCGCGGCCTCCCCGTTGGTGGGGTCGTCCCACCACGCCACGCGCAGCTGCTCGCAGATCGCCGTCGTGTCGGCACGCCCCAGTTCCAGGAACGGCCGCGCGAACAGCACCCCGTCGCGGTCGAACGTGGGCGGCATGCCGGCGATCGCATCGATGCCGCCGGAGCGCAGCAGCCCCAGCAGCACCGTCTCGGCCTGGTCGTCACGGGTGTGGGCCAGCAGCACCGCCGACGCATCGTATTCTCGTGCCGCAGCCGCCAACGCCCGGTAGCGGGCGTCACGCGCCGAGGCCTCCACACCGGTGCCACTTTCCCGCACCTGCACCGCGCGCAGCGTCACCGGGGCAAGCCCCAGCCGTTCGCAACGGTCCGCCGTCTCCCGCGCCACCCGTCCCGAGCCCGCTTGCAGACCATGATCGATGATGACCGCACCGCAGCGTACGCCCAGCGAGGCGCATACGGTCCGTGCCACGGCCGCCAACGCCATCGAATCGCGTCCTCCCGAACACGCCACCAATACCAGCGGCGCATCCGGCAACGGATCGTGCTCGCCGTGTTGGGTGAACCGTCGATCCTGCACCCCCACGCCGACGCCGGCCAGGGATTCGCGTACCGCCCCCACGGCCGCACGGATCTGACTGCTGTACGCCATCTCACAGCCCCGGCAGATCGGCCATGAACACGTCGACGGCGTGGGCCGCCTCCCACGCGTTCTCTGGATTGTTGACCACCACGGCGAAGCAGAGCACGCCGCCGTTCAACCGTGACACGTTGCCGGCCATCGAGGTCACCGTGCCCAAGGTGCCGGTTTTCACCCGCAGCAGCCCCGCAACGGATTCGTCATCGAGCCGGCCGGCGGCCGTGCCGATCAGTCCGGGCACCGACAGCGCCCCCGCCACCACCGAGCCGGCGCCCCCGGCCAGTATCCGGGACTGCACGCCGATCAGCGTGCGCACGCTCAGGCTTGAGCCCGGAGCCAGCCCGGAGCAGTCGGCCATCGTCAGCTGGGCGGTATCGACGCCGAGTTCCTGCAGCGTGGCGGCGACCGCCTGCGTGGCGCCGTGCGGCGAATTCTCCCGTCCGGCCGCCAACGCCGTCAACCGACCGAATTCCTCGGCCAACGTGTTGTCCGAATGCCGCATCATGAACGCCATGATCTCGTTCAACTGGGCCGAACTGACCGACGTCAGCGGCGACTGCCCCTGCGGTGCGGCGCCCGAGGTCACTTCGCCATCGACCGTGATGCCGTTCTCGGCCAATCGCGTCGCGAACGTCGCAGCGGCATCGGCCGCAGGCTGCGTCGACAGTTCGGCATACCCGGTGTACAGGTCGGGATCGTCCGGCGGATCTCCGTTCCAGTTGCGCCCGCCGTCGACCGCCAGGGCGGAGACCGGCGCGTAATACAGGTTGTCGGGGTTGTTCTCCTCGATGCGGGAGGGGTACCGCTGCCCGCCGAACAACGTGTCGTCGTAGACGAGCCGGATCCGGTCGATGCCACGCTGCCGCAGCGCCGCCGCGGACTGCGCGGCCAGCGTGCCCAACCCGGCGCGGCCGTTGACATGGTCCGGATCGCTGACCCCGGCGCCGAGCAGCATGTCGCCGTTGCCCTTGAGCACCAGCGTGGGCGTCTGCCCCTCCTGCTGGATCAGGTAGGTCTCGGTATCCAGCGTGGCCGACAGGTCCAGCACGGTGGCCGCCGCCACCGCGGTCAATGTCTTCAGCGTCGAGGCGGGTTCACGGACGATGTCGGCGTTGCGTTCCGCCACCACGGTGCCGTCGGCGCCGGCGATGGCGATCGAGACGTCCGAGCCGACGCCCTCGCTGCCGAGGAACGTGTCGATCAGCGCGTCAGCGGCGGCGGCATCGACCAGGATGGACCGGTCGGCGTCTGCAAGCGCCGAGTCCGCCGCGCGCGCGGTGCGGGCGGCGGGCACCGTCGGGATCCGCATCGCCTGCAGGGTCAGCACGCCGGGCACCACGTCGGTCAGGTCGCCGGCCACATACCCGATACCAAGCGCCACGGTGGCCACCGCGGATACGGCGACGGTGACGATGCGGCGTGATGCCGCAACGGCCCTGCGGTGCCGGTGACGTGACGCCCTGCGTGCCACGAGTTCTCCCCTTCCGCGACTGACGGTTACTTCTGCAGGGACGCGAACGAATCGAGCGTAGCGACGATCGACAGCATCCGAGCATCCATCAGCTTACCGCCAAGCCACGAACCCAATGCCAGGAAGCCCACGCCGTTGAGCAGGAACACGGGAATCAGCACCCAGCACATATCCCACTGGCCGGCTACCGCCAGCACGATCGTCACCAATCCGGACGGCACGGCCAGCACGAACATGCCGAGCAGGTAGACCAACGGGAAGAAGCCCTGCGCCACCGCACGGCCCTGCGGCGTGGCGAACGGTTTCTCCATCGAGGGCACCGGGTACATGAGCACGCAGGAGACCACCTCGGCCAGGCCGAGTCCGCAGAAGGCCAGGCACGCCGCGCCCGCGGCGAACGTCATGCCCATCAGGATGCCGTCCGGGGTCCGCCAGTCGCCGGTCACCACAAAGCAGGCGATCGTCAGCGCCACCAGGTACGTCAGGATCACGCCCACGTAGATGCGCACGCGTCCCAATCGATCCGCCACGCCGCTCACGCCGCTGATGACCTGCATGGTCAGGCCGCGGCCGTCATAGGCCAGACCGTTGGATTCGGTGAGGGAGAAGAACATGGCGCTCATCGGCAGCGCCGTCCAGACAACCGGCGTGACGCCGTGCGACTGGAAGGCCATCAGGATGAGGAAGATCACCGGGAACGCGAACATCAGGCCCTGCCGCGGGTCGCGCTTGAGATAGGTGAACAGGCGGGCCGACACCGCGCCGGAGACGCTGTCGGGCATCCAGGAGAACGCGCCGATGCCCTTGACCGACACCGCCTCGCTCTGGCTGCCCGACACCAGGCGCTCATGCCGCAGGCACCAGGTGGAGGCCATGAAGCAGAGCACCCAGCTGACCGCCAACACGGCCAGTCGGCCGACCAACGGCCCCCAAGCCCCATGCAGCACGTCGAACGGAAGCTGGAACGCGGCGCCGAACGGCGTCCACGCGAACACGGCGGCCGGTGCGGCGAAGGTCTCGATGCTGAACGAGATACCCTCCATCGAAGAGTTCAACGTGATGCTCGGCACATAGCAGATCGCCACGAACGTAAGCGTGACGATGATATAGAACAGATTCTTGCCGCGGTTCGAACGAACCAGCGTGGTGGCGGCGTTGATGACCATCTTCGAGAAGCTCACGACGGTGATGACGGTCAGCGGGGCGGAGATGATCGCCGCGACGACCACGCCGACGCCCATCCACCGATAGGCCAGGGACCAGAGCATCAGTGCGATGACGGCGCAGATGGCCGGGATGCCGGACAGTCCGGCGGCCAGCAGCCCCGCCTGCAGCGTGCGGTCCGGTATGCCGTACAATTCGAGTTTGCGCGGGCTCATGGTGGAGCTCTCGCCGATCAGCATGAGCTGGGCGAAGGCGGTCATGAGGGTGATGAATGCGCCCAGCAGCACCATGATCACCTCCAGGCCCTGCGCGAATCCCGACGCGTTGTTCACTCCCGCGGGATCGCCCAGGAACCAGGCCAGCAGGCCGGTGCCGACGACCACGGCGACGCCCATCAGCAGCGAGATCACATACCCGATGGTCTGCCACACCGATTTGCGCAGCGCCGCCCACGTCAGGGCCCAGCGCAGACGGACGATCGTCAGTACCGTGTCCATCATGCCTCCGAACCGATCGCCGGAGCGGCGGACGGCTCGTCCGCGCCGCCATCCAGCCACGACAGATGCGCGGCGGCGTGACGCCCGCCGACCAGCTGCAGGAACCGGTCCTCCAGGTCCTCGCCGGCGGCCACCTCCTCAACCGTGCCCGCCGCGCACACCTGGCCCTGGTTGATGACCGCCACATGCGTGCACATCTTCTCGACCAGCGCCATGACGTGCGAGGAGATGATCACCGTGCCGCCGGTGCGCGCATATTCGATGAGGATGTCCTTGAGATTGGCGCTGGACACCGGATCGACCGATTCGAACGGCTCGTCGAGCACCAGCACGCGCGGGCTGTGGATCATGGCGGCGGCCAGGCAGATCTTCTTGGTCATGCCGGCCGAATAGTCGACGACCATCTTGTTGGCGGCCTGCTCCAAGTCGAAAGCGCCCAGCAGGTCATGGGCGCGTTTGACGGTCTCCGCACGCCCCATGCCCCGCAGCATGCCGGAATACACCAGCAGCTGCAGGCCAGTCAGCCGGTCGAAGATCTGGTCCGACTGCGGCATGACGCCGATCGAGCGCTTGGCGCGGCTCACGTCGCTCCACACGTCATGGCCCAGGATCATGGCCGTGCCGGCGTCCGGCACCAGCAACCCGGTCACCATGTTCAGCGTGGTCGTCTTGCCGGCGCCGTTGGGGCCGACGAGCCCGTAGAACGAACCGATCGGGATGTCCAGGGACAGGCCGTTGACGGCCACCTTGTCCCCGAAGCGCTTGAACAGTCCTCGGATCGACATGGCCGCCGACGGGTTCGCGGGGACCACGGGCGTGGGGGCCGGTGCCGCCGGCGCGTTCGGCGTCGGGGCAAACCCGACGGATGACTGGGATGTGTCTATCGTCATAGGCTCCAGCATACCGGGTGCTCATTACGGCCAATGGCTTACCCCCCTCCCGCGGCAAATCGGGGGAAACGGCCGCATCGCGCGGCGTGTCGCGGCAGGGGCGGAATCAGGACCCTTTATGCACGATCGGCTTCCATTCGGCCTTGGAGAAGATGGCCTGGAAGGAGATCGGCACATAGCTCAGCATGTAGATCGGGAAGCTCAGCACGTAGGCGAACAGCTCCTTGTTCGTGGCGCCGATCTGGTCGCGTTCCACGATGATCGTCAACGCCGCGAGTGCCATCAGCGTCAGCATGCTGGTGACGATCACGGAGGACCAGTTGGTCAGAGACGCCAGCTGACTGGGCCAGGTCACGAAACCGAACGCGGCGAACAGCAATCCCAGTACCACGCGGATCACGCTGAGCACCATGAACGGGCAGATCAGCAGCGTCAGGTCCACGGCGGAGAAGTCGCGCTCCCTCACCGCACGTTTGATCAGCGCGGGACCGTAATAGCGGAACACCTGCAGGAACCCCTTGCTCCAGCGCAGACGCTGCCGCCAGCTCTGGCGGAACGTGACCGGCTGCTCGTCGTACAGGATGGCCGTGCCGCAGTAGCCCACACGGTCGCCGTGCAGCACCGAGTCCATCGTGAATTCCAGGTCCTCGGTCAGCAGGTGGAACTTCCAACCCTTGTTGCGGTTCATGATCTCCCGGGAGAACATGAACCCGGTGCCGCCCACATGGCAGCTGGTGCCCAGACGCATGCGCGAGGAGTTCAGGAACCGGGATTCCCTGATGAACCACAGCGCCGAACCGGAGGACACCCAGTTGTCGGACAGGTTCACGGAGTTGCGGTAACTGGTCAGGATGCGGAACCCGGATTGGAACGCCTTGTTCATCTCGGCGATATAGTGCGGGTCGAGCCGGTTGTCGGCGTCGAAGACGAAGAACGCGTCATACCGCTGCGCCTCGCCGGTGGATTGCATGCGGTCCAGCAGATAGGTCAGCGCGTAGCCCTTGCCGATCTGCTCCTGGTTGAACCGTTCGATGACGTGGCAGCCGAGGCTGCGGGCCACGTCGGCGGTGTCGTCGGTGCAGTTGTCCGCCACCAGCCAGATGTCGATGAGGTCGGTCGGATAGGTCTGCCCGTGGATCGAACCGATGAGGTTGCCGATGACGTTCGATTCGTTGCGCGCGGAGATCAGCACCGCGAACCGCTTGTCCATCGGCGCCTCCGGGAACCGCACCGGCTTGCTGAACAGGGAGACCAGGATGCACACGCCCTGATACAGCAGCCCGGCGGCGCCGACAATGGCCAGCAGGACGTCCAGCACACTCAGCAGCACCATCAGCGCCACCCGCTTCTGGGATTGTCGGTGTTCGGCTTCGACGCGACGGCATCCGTCCCGTCCGTTGCCGTGCTGTGGCCTGCTGCCGCGGCGGCCGTGGCGGCCTCGGGACCGTCGTCGGGCTCGGGGATATCCCCGTTGTCCGGTTCGGCACCCGAAAGCACGGGCTTGCCGCCGGTCGCGGGGGGCACACGCTTGGGGATGGCCACGGTCTGCGACCCGTCGAGGTCCTCGGCCGTGGGCATCTGGTACAGCTCACGCAGCCGTTCGAAGTTGTCGTCGGACGGCACACGGGCGCTGGACCCCCTGGCCGCACGGGGCATATGGTCGCTCATCGGCTTGATGACGTGGTCGCTGAACGCCTCGGCGCCGGCCACGATCTTCGACTTCTTCACCGGCTTCGGATCGTTCATCAGCGGGGAGTCGACCAGTTCGTACCGGATGGTGTACACCTTGAAGATGGCCTGCAGGCTGGCGGTGATCGGCAGCGCCAGGAACGCGCCCAACGCGCCGAACACGCCGCCGAACACCAGCACGGCCAGGAACGCGACCGCCGGGTTCAGGTCCATGGTGCGCTGGGAGATCTTCGGCGAGAGGATCAGGTTCTCGATCTGCTGGTAGACCACGATGTACACGAGCACGCCCACCGCATACATGATGCCGTTCGACCCCCAGGCGAACAGCACCGGCAGCGCGCCGCCGATATAGGTGCCGACGGTCGGGATGAACTGGGAGACGATGCCGCAGAACAGGGCCAGCGGCAGCCAGTAGGGCACGTGGATCAGGTCGAGGAACACGGCCGTGCACGCGGCGTTGATCGCGGCCAGGATCGTGCGGGAGAACAGGAAGTTGGAGATCTGGTCCTGCACGATGGTCCAGCCGAGCAGGAACCGGCGCTGCGTGGCCGGTCCGAGCCACTGGCACAGGCTGCGGCGCAGCTTGGGGCCGGCGGCGGACAGGTAGTAGGTCACCATGACCGCGGTCAGCAGATCAAGCAGGAAACCGAACAACCCCATGGTGGTGCTTAACGCTTGACCGGCGAAATCCGTGACCCAGGAGGTCTGGATGTTGTTGAAGATCTCACTGCCCAGGTTCTGGATCTCCGGCAGTTTGAACGACGTGTACTGTTCCACGGTGCGGGAGATCTCGTCATAGACGCCCGGCAGTCCCTTGACCATCGAGATGGCCTGCTGCACGAACATGTTGCCGAACAGGGCCAGCAGCGCGACGATCACCGCACCCAAGCCGATCAAGCTGACGGCCGAGGCCACGCCGCGCTTCCAGCCATGCCGCACCAGCAGCAGCACCACCGGTTCGATGGCGAGCGCCAGGAACAGGGAGATGACCACATCCAGCACCAAGCCGGACACCTTGCCCCATGACCGCCACCCGAAATACGCCAGGAACACGGCTATGGCGGTGTACAGCAGGGCGCGGCCGTACCATTCCGGAGGTCGGCGCGCATCCCCCTTCGCCGGAAACACCGAAGCGAAATCGATCTTCAGGTCATCCTGATCATTGCTCATGAGGCCCTATTGTACGGCGGGGTGCGGGCGGGAACCTCCGCTGTGCCAATGGCGAAGATTCCCCGCCCCCTTTCGTGACTCTGATCTATCGTAGCCGTGATCCATAGCACAAAGCCTTGGAAAATCAACGTTTTGCGGTATGAATCAGAGTCACGATGTGTCAGAGTCCAGCAGGAGGCACCATATGCGGCGTCCGGGCCGCTCCGAAGAAACGGAACAGGCCCGGACGCTACGGCGCTATCGTGTCGATCAGATCACATCAGCGACTTGTAGATCGCGTAGATGTCCTCCTCGGTGGCCTGACGCGGGTTGCCCGGCGTGCACACGTCGTTGAACGCGTCATGGGCCAGTCCCTCCAGGTCGGCCTCGGTGGCGCCGACCTCGGAGATGGTGGTCGGGTTGCCGAGCTCCTTGGTGAGGTTGCGCACCGCCTCAACCGCCTTGTCACGCACATGGTCGAGATCGCCGGTGTAGGCGTCCTGAACGCCGAACGCGTCGGCGATGTCACGGTACTTCTCGCCGGTGTACTCCTTGTTGTATTCCATGACCGGCGCCAGCAGGATGCCGTTGGCCACGCCGTGGGCCACGCCGAGGCGGCCGCCCAGCGGGTGCGCCATGCCGTGCACCAGGCCCAGGCCGACGTTCGAGTAGGCCATGCCGGTGATGTAGGAGGCGTACGCCATCTGCTCGCCGGCGGGGATGTCTCCCTCGGCGGACTTGGCCAGGTTCTTGGCGATCATGCGGATGGTCTGCATCGACAGGCAGTCGGACAGGCTCCACGCACCCGGGGTGATATAGCCCTCGATGGCGTGGGTCAGCGCGTCCAGGCCGGTGGCCACCTTGAGCGAGCGCGGCTGGGTGTCGGTCAGATCCGGGTCCACGAACGCGACGATCGGGATGTCATGCGGGTCGACGGCCACGAACTTGCGCTTATTCGCCGTATCGGTGATCACGTAGTTGATGGTGGTCTCCGAGGCGGTGCCGGCGGTGGTCGGCACGCCGAAGATCGGCACGGACGGGTTCTTGGTGGCGGCCACGCCCTCCAGCGAGAGCACGTCGGCGAATTCGGGGTTGGCGGCGACGATGCCGATGCCCTTGCAGGTATCCTGCGGGGAGCCGCCGCCCAGGCCGATCAGGAAGTCGGCGCCGGCGTCGGCGAACTTGGCCACGCCGTCCTTGATGCATTCGACCGGCGGGTTCGGCTGGACGTTGCTGAAGACCTCATACGGCATGCCCGCCTCGTCGAGCACGTCGGTGACCTTCTTGACGGTGCCGGTTTCGATCAGCACCGGATCGGTGACGATGAACGCCTTGGTGAAGCCGTGCGCCTTGGCCACGTCCGGAATCTGCTTGATCGCACCGCGGCCGAAGTACGCCTCCTGGTTGAAAATCATGCGATAGACCATACAAGACCTCCTTTGAGTCCTGGTTCATTCGTTGTGGATCGCTCATCGTTGAGGGCGACCGACGGTTTCCAATCTTAGTGGCGATGCCGGGAGTTCGCCCAGTACGAATCGCGTGTCGCCGCAACGATGGTTGCGCTACCGCAATCATCTCACGCCGAATGGGGAGGCGCCGTGCCCCACAGCGCGCCACGACGACCGGTTTGCAACCGCACTACACTGAACGGTATGGAACATCACGCCACCGATCTGCTGGCTGTGGCCGAGCAGCTGGCCAGGGAACGTCATGCCGGTCAGACGGATAAGGCGGGAGCCGCGTATTGGACGCATCCGCAACGGGTCTCGCAGGGCTGCACCAGCGATGAGGCCCGTATCGCCGGCTGGCTGCACGACCTGATCGAGGACACCGGCACCACCGCCGAGGAGCTGCTGACGCTCGGATTCCCACCCGACGTGGTGGCCGCGGTGCAGCTGGATACACGGCGACCCGACGAATCGTATATGGACTACATCCAACGCATCGTGGACGCCTGCGATTCACAGGACCCGGCCGTCGCCCGCGCGGGCCGCATCGCCCGTGAGGTCAAGATGAGCGATCTGCGCGACAATATGAATCTCGACCGGCTGCCGACCGTCACCGATACGGATCGCGCACGCGTCGCGAAATACCGCGCGGCTTACAGCGTGCTGGAGAACTCCTGCGCTCCCGCTCCGGGGATCGACACCACAAGGTGAGATACGCATAGACAGCCGTCCTCCCCGTCACCCGTTGCGGCGGCGGGGAGGACGGTCTGTTCCCGGAGAAGATGCCGGCGCGGGTGAATCCTCACTCATGCGTCAGCAACTCCTTGCAGGTGTTCAACGCGTTGAACAGACGCGGGATGCCCATGTAGCAGCCGGCGTGCACGAGCGCGCAGACCAGTTCCTCCTTGGAGTTGCCGGCCTTCAACGCGCCCTCCACATGGCTCTTGACCTGCACCTCGGCACCGCCCAGCGCGGCCAGCAGCACCACGGTCAGCAGTTCGCGTATGCGGTTGTCCAGGCTGCCGGTGTGGCAGACATCGCCGAAGATGAAGCGTTGCAGGATGCGCATGAACTCCGGATCGGTGCCTTCCGTGGTAACGGCCGGCTGATGGAACAGCTCCTGCATCGTGGCTTCGGTGCGTTCGATTCTATCCATTGCTACTCCTTATCATTCGATTCCTCGCTTGTTTCGTGGACATACCCCTTCCCTCCGTCCGAGGAACGCCGTTGCGACGTTTCCGTTCCCGACGATACCGATGTGGCACCCGGACCGCCAATGTCCGGTTATCATTGCGATCATGCCCGACGGGCATGGCCGCACCATCGTGTTCACGACCCATTCAACGTGCGATCCGCTGGCCTTCAGTGCGCAGGAATTCCACAAAGGCGGCCGCAGCCGGGGTCAACGTCCGCCCCCGCTTCCAGATGACGGCGCCACCGGATTCCAGCACGGGGCTTAACGGTTTGAAGCACAGGTCATCAGGGACTCCCAGTCCGAACGACATGGCCAGACCGACCCCGCCGCGTACCATCGCCATCACGTTGATACTCAAATCACATAGGCCGGCGGTTGACACCGCACGTAGCGATCCACCCATCCAGCTGACAAGCTCGCCACGTACCTCGTCGCGGAACGGCAGAATCAGCGCCCTACCAGCCAAGTCCTCGGGCCGAACCTCGTTCAGCGTCGACAGCGGATCATCGGGTCGCATCAGGATTCCCCACCTGTCATCGATATGCGTACGTAGGTAATCGTATTTGCTCACGTCCAATGGCTCGGTGACCAGTCCCAGATCGGTCAGGCCTTGTTCCAGACGGTCGCCCGTCACATCGGCGGTGCAGGTGCGCATCTCGAACTCCACTTCCGGGTACCGTTGCCGGAATGCCGCGATACACCGGGCCAGCCAATCCATGCTGTGCGTCTCCGCGCAGCTGATTGCAATCGTGCCGGACAGCGAACCGTGCAGCTCGCGCACCTCGCGTTCCATCCTGCCCGCCAGCTGCACCAGCTCCTGGGCCCGCTCACGTAGCAGCCGCCCTTCCGGAATCAGAGAGATCTGATGCGGACCGCGGTGGAACAGCGTCACGCCCAACGCGTCCTCCAAGCCCTTGAGCTGACGCGACAGCGTGGGCTGCGAGATCTGCAACAGCTCGGCCGCCCAGGTGATGTTGCCCTCATCGGCCACCGCCAAGAAATATCGCAGCACGCGCAGACCCACACTCGAACGGACGCCGCGGCCATCCGCGTACGAGGGCAGCTCCGGGAAATCCGGCGCGTTCTCAACACCGGACGACGATGCGTTCATATCCATATCCACCCTCCGACCTTCTCCACTCCGACCGGACCGCACGCCCGACGCGCTGATTTCCAGTGTAATCGACCGATGTCGCCCGAACGGAGGCGACTTGTTCGCCTGAGGCGGAACAGCGCGGGTCCTGGTCCGGCACCGGTGCGAAGCCTAACCGGCAAGATCGGGGTCCGAACGGTACAACGCTGCGAACACCGTGGATGCATGTCGCGCATGCCGCGGTATGCCGTGGGCATATTGGTGCAAGGCGGGCCAACCATCTACTCTGGAGGCATCGGCCGCATGTCCGTGCCCGTCAGCGTTGCACCGACCATGCGGCCACAATGATAAGGAGATACGAATGAACACTCTGGTTTTGGTCTTCCATCCGCATCTGCATGACGGCTCCCGCATCAACCGGACGCTGGCCGAAACGGCCGCCGCCACCCCGGGCGTGACCGTGCGCGACGAGTACGCGCTCTACCCCGACTTCCACATCGACGCCAAGGCCGAGCAGGAGGCGCTGCTCGCCGCGGACCGCGTGGTCTGGCAGTTCCCGGTGTACTGGTACAGCTCACCCGCCCTGCTCAAGCAGTGGGAGGACACGGTGCTCCGGCACGGCTGGGCCTACGGCACCGGCGGCGACAAGCTGCACGGCAAGGAGCTGATGGCGGCCGTCAGCGTCGGCGGCTCGTCCGACAAGTACCGCCATGACGGCGAGTTCGGGGTGATCGTGCCCGAACTGCTCAGGCCGCTTGAGGCCACGGCCAAGCATATCGGCATGACCTGGCTTGAGCCGTTCACCATCCACAGCACGATGAAGGTCACCGATGAGGAGTTGGACGAGGCCGCCCGCCAGTACGCGGCCCTGCTGACCGCGTGACGCGGCCGTCTCCGCTGTTGCGTGGGTTGCGGCCTATAGGCCCGGGTTGCCGCCAGCCTACATGGGAGGGCAACCCACGCCCGATACGAAGAAAGCCCGCTTCGGCGGGCTTTCTGGTTGGTACCCCCAGAGAGAGTCGAACTCTCGTTGTCAGATTGAAAGTCTTACGTTTTAACTGATATATCCTTGATATTTAGCCATTTTCTCGATTAGATATACACTAACTATACACGGTGTCCTCAACGCTAAAAAACGCCCCGCACCACGTCATGGTGACGGGTACGGGGCGTTACTTTCGGATGCAAAATATTCCACCAGAGCCTTGTCCGCGCGATTTATCGCGCGTCAAGCGGCCAGGCCGTATCGGGCCTTGAGCTCGCTGGCGCCAATCACGACACCGACGAGGGTGCCGAGCGCGGTGAGCACGGTCACAGTGATGCCGGTGCCGTCCCATCCGACGGCGGTGCCGACGGTCTGCGCGAACACGGCGAGCGCGGGCAGGACGACCAGTCCGACCCATTTGAACACGTCGTAGACCCTGTCCGGGATGAGCCAGGCCGGCGCGCTCGTGTCGGCGATGGTGGTTTCGTTGGTTGAGTCAGTCATTTTGTTTCTCCCATATATGGATGCGGTGATGGAGGCCGGCGTCCAAACGGCGGCGCCGGCCGGTATCGAGTTCAGTAGTGGAGGACCTCGCCCGGGTAGATCAGATCCGGATTGCCGGACCGGTATCCGGTGAGCTGGGTCCAGTTGATGCCGAGACGCGCGGCGATGCCGGACAGGGTGTCGCCCGGCCGCACGGTGACCGTGCGCCCGCCGTTGCCGGCGGAAGAGACGCCTCCGTTGTGGCAGACGGTATCGCCGGGGAACACGAGCGACGGATTGCCGCTCGGGACGCTGACGTTCCACCAGTCGGGCCAGAACATCGAAACGTACTGGCCGGACTGGACGACGCGGCAGTCCGGACCGCAGGATCCGGTGGACGGCTGCGGGGCCGGTTCTGGCGCAGGTTCGGGCGCGGGCGTCGGGTTGACGGTGCCGTCGGGTCGGCTGCCGGCGTACGCGTACCAGGTCTCCAGATCGCCGTACACGACGCTCAGGTCGAGGTTGCCGGACCAGCCGTCGACGCGGCCGGAGCTGGTGTACTGCCAGGCGACCGCGAACGGCCAGTTCTGCAGCACCGGCTGCCGGCTCGGCGGGTTGAACCCGTAAATCGGCGTGTAGCCGAGCGTGTACGCCGCGACCCACAATCCGACATTCCGCTGGACCAGCGGCGACCAGTCGTAGCTGTTCTCCGTGCTCTGGTTCATGTAGATGATCGGAATCGTGTCCCAGCGGGCGCGCACGGCGTCGACCCACCGCGCGGCCCACTGAACGTTCCACGGCTGGGAGGGCTCCCAGTCCAGGATCGGGACGATGCCCCTGCCGATGTAGCCCTCGGTGTTGCGGTTGAACCATTCGGCCTCGGCCTGCGGGCTGTTGGCCGTGTTCGCGAAATGGTACACGCCCACGCCCTGACCGGCCGCGAGCGCCTGCTGGACCACGCGGTCGCAGTCCGGGTTCACGTAGGTCGTGCCTTCGGTGGCCTTGGCGACCACGATCTGCGCGCCGGTGGTGGTCACGGTGATGCCCGTCTGCCACGAGCTCACGTCGATCATGTCCGCGGCCAGCGCGGACGCGGGCGACAGGCCCAGCAGGACGGCCGCGAGCAGGGCGATCACGCGGATGATGATGTTCGGACGGTTCCTGTTACGGACCAATATCCTCTCCTTCCAATCATGTTTGGATATGACGAGGCCCCGGCCGAAGAAACCTCCGGTCCGGGGCCAAACCTGTGGATGACGCCGCCGCTACCAGCGGTCGTCGCCGCCATGAACAAACGCCCACGCGACGATGATCACGGTCATGTCTTCTTCTCCTTCTGGCGGTCGAGTAGGTACCGTCTGGCGGCGTCGACGACCCAGCAGTTGGCATCGAGCGCGGTGAGCTTGTCGAGTTCATAGCGGACGGCCTCGCTATGGTCGGTGTCCTTGTCGCAAATGAGCCCGATGAGCGTGTTCTTGATCGTGTCCTTGCGCAGTTCGCGCATATCGGACTCGAATCTGGCGGCCCGCTCCTCCTGGTCACTGACCTGCTCCCAATGCCGGTTCATGGGGCTGCCGTACGGCAGACGTTCGGGATCAACGTGCCCGTACAGCCAGCTGGCGAACGCAGCGAATGTGTCGGGCCATATACGGCCGACGACCCCGGCGGCGAGGACGAGCAACGGGCTGCCGAGCATGCCGCCGATGAGAGAGTCCCAGTCCATGTGTCGTCCCCTTCCATCGTATGTTCTGCGCACCGGGTACGGCCGTGCTTGAAAAACTAGAATTGTGATTGGAGGCCATACGGTCTCCGGCGGTTGTTGCAGTCCGATCGGCATACACCGTCCGCAAAAATCGCCGGTAAAGGAGGTGAGGAATGAAGAGAGTTCGTAATATGTTCGTTGACGAGTCGTCGAGGCTGTGTGCATACACGTTCCACCCGGGATCGATGGGGAAGACCGCGAAGCCGATGTTTGACATCGCGTGGACTCCCAAGCTCGGCGAGAGCGTGTACATCGGCCAGGGAGATGAGGTACTCGTTGACAGCGTGACCATGGGATGCGACGGCATCCGCTACGCGTTCGGCATGATGCGCCACCGGCAGTGACGAACGAGCTGTGATTCGCCGTCCCCGATCATTGGCCCCTGACGACTTCCGACAACCGTTAGGGGTCATGTCGTGTTATGCATGTCCGAAAACCATGGCTAAGCTGCGATCTTTCGACGTATGCTTATGGGCATGAGCGTGGGGATCTGCAGGATATGCGGCGAGCGCAAGCCGTTGACGTTCGAGCACATACCTCCCAGGGCGACAGGCAACGACCACACGGTCAAGGTCTACACCGCTTACAGGGAACACGGGGACGGCGGGCTCAACGCCGACGCGATCACACGGTCGATGTTCGGGGACGGCGACTTGGATGATTTGAAATACCGGCAGTCGCAGCGCGGCATGGGCGTCGAGACGATCTGCCGCGACTGCAACAGCTATCTGGGCATCAACTACGTGCAACCGTTCGTCGGACTGTTCGATGATGTCCGACAGTCGGCCACGAACGTACTTGCCGAAATCGGCGGACGCAAGGGGCAAGCGGTAGGTCTTGACCTGCGTGGTTTCCCACCGTTGGCGTTCTTCAAACAGGTCGTGTCTAACTTCTGCGCCACGGCCGACGGCATGCTCGACTGCAAGGATTTCCTGCTGGACAGAGAGAACACCGATTTCCCCGAACGCTACCGACTGCATATGTTCATCGTCCCCGATCTTGGCGCGTACAAGCTGATGACCGGGTGGATGGCCTATCTGTTTAAAGGCGGCGGAGCCTGTTGCCTGGCGTGCGTGGAGTACCCGCCGTTCGGGTTCGTCCTGTACGACCGTGGAAGAAGCAGCAGCCTGCCCGACCGCGCCGGCGACATCACCGAACTGTCGCGATGCCCGTGGGGGTACCGGCCGGAGGGGATGACGTTGTGCCTGCCAGTCGTCGACGCGGGCGACCGGCAGCCGTACCTGTGGGGCCGGTATCCGGACGCCGTATGACTGGACGTTCAGATGTTCAGGTCGATGTCGATGACGCCGCTGACCTTGTATTCGTAGTGGCGTCCGGGCAGCATGTAGCACCCCGGCACGTTGGCGGGGACGTCCAGGATCACGGTTGGGGGTGGTGACGAAATGTTGGACTCCGGTGTCCTTGTTCTTTGATTATGCCATGAGTCCGAGCTCACGTCTTCGTTTGGCGATGCTGGTGCCGAAAGTGAGTTTGATCCTCTCGTCCCGGTACCAGGTCATGTATGCGTCCAGTCGTTCGATGAACCCCTTGACGGTGACGCCGGCGAAGTCGCGCCCGTGGAAGAACTCCTGCTTGAGACGCCCGAAGAACCCCTCCGCGGCCGCGTTGTCCGGGGAGCAGCCCTTCGCGCTCATGGATCGGGTCAGCTTGTGCTCCCCGCAGATGCGGATCCATCCGGGCCACCGGTAATGGCAGCCGCGGTCCGAGCGGATGATCGGATGCTCCCCGTCGCCGAGCGTGGAGCACGCGTCGCGGAGCATCCGGTTGGCCAGCTCGGCGTTCGGGCTCGTGCCGATCGTCCAGGAGACCGGCATCCCGTCGTAGCAGTCGACCACCGGACTGAGGTAGACCTTGCCCGCGGGGATGCGGAACTCCGTCAGGTCGGTCACCCACAACCGGTTCGGCCCCTCGGCGTGGAAGTCCCGGTTGACGAGGTCGTCCGGAGCCTCGCCTCCGATCTCGCCCTTGTACGAGCCGTAGCGGCGGGCCCGCTTGAGCAGGGGGACGAGCCCGTGCCGCGTCATGAGCCGCATGACGCGCTTCGCGGACACTCGTATGCCCATGCCCCGCAATTCCAGATGGACGCGCTTGTACCCGTAGCGCCGTCCGCTGTCCTCGAACGCCTCCCTCACCAGCCCCAGGAGGGACGCGTCCCGGTCCGGCCTGTTCATCGCGTTCAACTGATGGTAGTAGGTGCCGCGCGCCAGACCGACCCGGGCGAGCAGACGCTCCGCGGGGATGCCATGTCCGGCA
>SAMEA3387510__coassemble_1629_pt1 | contig 23629 bp, 16 predicted proteins | sample SAMEA3387510__metabat2_low_PE_015 | metagenome-assembled genome bin SAMEA3387510 (sample SAMEA3387510) | Felis catus | biome: Faeces | place: United Kingdom | collected 2012
AAGTTCAGTTGCCAACTGAACTTCACGCCATCCGCTACTCCTCGGCCACCAGGTCCAGGTACTCGTCGTTCCAGAGGTCTTCGTCGCCGTCGGGCATCAGCAGCACGCGTTCGGGGTTCAGGGCTTTGACGGCGCCCTCGTCGTGCGTCACGAGCACGATCGCGCCCTCGTATTTGGCGATGGCCTTGAGGATCTCCTCGCGCGAGGCCGGGTCCAGGTTGTTGGTCGGCTCGTCGAGCAGCAGCACGTTGGCGCGGCTGGTCACCAACGTGGCGAGCGCCAGTCGCGTCTTCTCGCCGCCGGAGAGCACGCTGGCCGGCTTGAACGCGTCGTCGCCGGAGAACAGGAACGAGCCCAGGATCGAACGCGCCTGCGTGTTGTCCAGTTCGGGGGCCACATGCTGCAGGTTCTCCAACACGGTGGCGTTCAGGTCCAACGTGTCGTGCTCCTGCGCGAAGTAGCCGACCTTGCAGCCGTGCCCGTATTCCACCACGCCGGTGTCCGGATCTTCGATATGCGCGAGCAGGCGCAGTGTGGTGGTCTTACCGGCGCCGTTGTATCCCAAGATCACCACGCGCGAGCCTTTGTCGATCGCCAGGTTGATGCCGGCGAACACGATGTTCGACCCGTACGCCTTGGAGATGTCCTTGGCCTGGATCGGCGTGCGGCCGCAGGGTGCCGGCTCCGGGAATCGGATGTCCGCTACCTTCTCCTTCTTCTGCGCCTCGCTGGTCTCGGCGAGCAGGCGTTCGGCGCGGCGCATCATGTTCTGCGCGGCCACGGCCTTGGTGGCTTTGGCGTGCAGGCGGATGCCCTGCTTCATCAGGCGTTCGGCTTTCTTCTCGGCCACTTCGCGTTCGCGGCGTCGGCGTTCCTCGTCCACCGCGCGCTGGTGCAGATACGCCTTCCATCCGAGCGAGTACATGTCAATCTGCCCGCGCTGCGCATCCAGATGCCAGACCTTGTTCACCACCTCGTCCAAAAGCTCGGTGGAGTGGGAGATGACCAGGAACCCGCCCTCGTATTTCTTCAGATACCCGCGCAACCATTCGATCGAATCGGCGTCCAAATGGTTGGTCGGCTCGTCCAGGATCATCGTGTCGGCATCGGAGAACAGGATGCGCGCCAGCTCCACACGGCGGCGCTGCCCGCCGGAGAGCGTGCCGAGCGGCTGGTTCATGACCTCCTGCGGCAATCCCAACGATTCGGCCATCGTGTAGGCCTCGGACTGCGCCGCGTAACCGCCGGCCTTGTCGAAGTCCTGCATGGCCTTGTCGTATCGGTTCATGGCCTTGGTCATCACGTCCGGATCCGGATCGGTCATCTCACGCTCGGCCTTGCGCATGCGACTGATGATGGCCGCGATGTCGCGCGCGCTCATCATACGGTCGAGCGCGGTCTGGTTCGGATCGTCCGCATGCGTGTCCTGCGGCAGATACCCGAGTTTGCCCGAGACACGCACTTTGCCGCCGGCGGGCAGCATCTCGCCGGTGATCACGCGCGTCAGCGTGGTCTTGCCGGCGCCGTTGCGGCCTACCAGACCGATCTTGTCTCCCTTGGATACGTGGAAGTCGGTGGGGTGCAGCAGCGTGCGTGCACCGATCTGAATCTCCAGTCCCTGCGCCTCGATGGCCATCGTTCACCCTAACCCGTGCGGTCCTCGCCGACTCCCGTCCGGGAGACGGCTTTCGATATCTCGTGTACTTGTATTCCGTATTCAGCAACGCCAACGTTCTATCATACCGAATCCCCGTCACCATCCAGTTCACCATGCGAGTATCGTGAATCACGGCATAACGACGCACGAGGAAAGAGGCATGGTGGGCATCGACTCGGACGACAGGCTGATGAACCGTGACGTCGCGCTGGTCATGGCCGCCACCTTCTGCTTCATGGCCAGCAACATGCTGATCTCGCCGCTGATGGCCGGATTCTCGGAGAGTCTTGGCGCGGGAGGCGCGCTGATGGGCGTCGTGGCCGCGATGATGAACGTCGTCTCCCTGTTCTGCCGTCCGATCGCCGGCAACCTCGCCGACCGGACCAGCAAGCGCACACTGGTCGGCATCGGCGCCGCGCTCTACCTGGTGTCCAGCGTCTGGTACGCGCTCGCCGGCAGCCCGGCCTCGCTGATCGCGGCCCGCATGGTCAACGGCGTCGGGTTCGCCTGCTGCTCGGTCTGTCTGGCGACATGGATGGCGATGCTGCTGCCGATCCGTCACATGGGCGCCGGCATGGGACTGTACGGCACGATGAACGCGCTGGCGATGGCGATCGGCCCGGCCGTCGGCATCCGGGCGCAGCAGCTCATCGGATACCGGTGCACGTTCCTGATCTCGACGGTGCTGGCCGCGCTGATGATGATCGCCGTGCTGTTCGTCCGCAATGGCGGCCACCCCATACGGCAAGGCGGCGCGGATGCCGCCGGGACCGACGCAAGGCCCGCCGCACGCCGGTTCACGCTGCGTGCCATCGTCGAACCGCGCGTGGTGCCGTTGTCGCTGGTGTTCATGTGTTTTTCGATCCCGTACTTCGCGAATCAGTCGTTCCTGGTCGAAGTCGCCGACGCACGCGGCCTGGATGTGGACGTCAGCCTGTTCTTCCCGCTGTACGCGGCGGCGCTGCTGGTGCTGCGGCTGGCATTCAGGAACCTGTTCGACACCAAGCCGTTCCGCCTGTTCTTCATCGTGGGCACGGTGGCGATGGTCGGCATGCTGCTGTGCCTGGCGCTGATGCGCAACGACTGGGTGCTGCTGCTCGGCGCGGTCCTGACCGCGTTCAGCTACGGCATGATGAGTTCGGTCACGCAGGCCGAGGCCGTCGTCATCGCGGGCAAGGAGCGCAGCGGCATCGCCAACAGCACGTACTATATCGGCATCGACCTGGGCATGTCGCTGGGGCCGCTGCTGGGAGGCCTGATCTACGGCGGACTGCCGATCGCGTGGTTCTATCCGCTGTTCATGATTACGATGCCACTGGCTTGGATCATCCACCTGTCCACCGCGCGCTTCGTCGCCCGCCGCGGATGAAACAGGACACGCCATCGAACAACTGTTCGAATCATCGCGCCGAATGCGGTATCCTTGGCATGATATAACGGGCGACCAATCCATATCGGCATAAGGAGGCTGCGGTGGCTGCGAAACGTACGGCGTCGAAGAACGGCACGGTAACGGTGGAACGGGTGCTGACCAGCGACTCGTTCCTCGCGCGCGAGCTGGCCAAGGCCCCGATGAGACAGAACGGCACCTCGCTGATCGCCGACCTGGGGCATCTGCCCAACGACCTGAAGATCGTCATCCAGGGCGCTCGCGAACACAACCTGAAGGACGTGGACCTGGAGGTGCCGCGCAACCGCATGGTGGTGTTCACCGGCCTGTCCGGCTCCGGCAAGTCCTCGCTGGCGTTCGACACGCTGTTCGCGGAGGGCCAGCGCCGCTACGTGGAGTCGTTGTCGGCCTACGCCCGCCAGTTCCTGGGGCAGATGGACAAGCCGGATGTCGATTTCATCGAGGGCCTGAGCCCCGCCGTGTCGATCGATCAGAAGACCACGAACCGCAACCCGCGTTCGACGGTCGGCACCATCACCGAGATCTACGACTACCTGCGACTGCTGTTCGCCCGCACCGGCATCCCGCATTGCCCGGAGTGCGGCGCGTTGGTCAGCGCGCAGACCCCGCAGCAGATGGTCGATACGCTGCTGGCGTATCCGGAGCGCACCCGCTTCCAGATCCTCGCGCCGGTGGTCCGCGGGCGTAAGGGCGAGTTCGAGGACCTGCTGGAGATGCTGCGCGGCGACGGCTATGCGCGCGCGCTGATCGACGGCGAGATGCACCAGCTGTCCGATGAGATCAAGCTGACCAAACAGAAGAAGCATACGATCGAGGTGGTCATCGACCGTCTGGTGATCCGCGACGGCATCCGCCAGCGTCTAACCGATTCAATCGAGACCGCGTTGCGCCTGGCCAAGGGCATTGTGGTGGCCGATTTCGTGGATCTGGACGAGAAGGACCCGGACCGCCGCAAGCCGTTCTCGGAGAAGCGCGCCTGCCCGAACGGCCACCAGCTGGAACTCGACGAGATCGAGCCGCGTACGTTCTCGTTCAACGCCCCGTATGGCGCCTGCCCGGAGTGCACCGGCATCGGCTACAGCCTGGAGATCGACCCCGAACTGGTGATTCCCGACCCGGACAAGACGATCAACGAAGGGGCCATCGAGCCGTGGGGGTTGACCAAGGGCACCGGCGACTACTATCGGCATGTGCTGGAGGGCCTCGGCGACGAGATGGGCTTCGATCTGGATACGCCGTGGCGCGAGCTGCCGGAGGACGTGCGCCAAGCCATCATGTACGGCCGGGACTTCCACGTCAAGGTCTCATACAGGAACCGCTGGGGCCGTCTGCGCGAGTATTCGACCGGATTCGAGGGCGTGGTGCGCACGCTGATGCGCCGCCATGAGGAGACCGACTCCGACCAGATGAAGCAGTACTACGAGTCGTACATGCGCGAGGTGCCGTGCCAGGCCTGCCAGGGGCGGCGACTGCGCCCCGAGGTGCTGGCCGTCACCGTGGGCGACGAGTCGATTGCGGATGTGTGCGACATGTCCGCCGAGAAGAGCCTTGCATGGGTCAACTCGCTGGAGCTCGAAGGATCCGCCGCGCAGATCGCGGGGGAGGTCCTCAAGGAGATCCGCGCCCGCCTGGGCTTCCTCAACGACGTGGGCCTCAACTATCTGACTCTGTCCCGCGCGGCCAAGACGCTTTCCGGCGGCGAGGCGCAGCGCATCCGCCTGGCCACGCAGATCGGCTCCGGCCTGGTCGGCGTCATGTACGTGCTCGACGAGCCGTCCATCGGCCTGCACCAGCGCGACAACGAACGCCTGATCGAAACGCTGCACCACCTGCGTGACCTCGGCAACACGCTGATCGTGGTCGAACACGATCAGGAGACCATCGAGAAGGCGGACTGGCTGGTCGATATCGGCCCCGGCGCCGGCGAGCACGGCGGCGAGGTCGTCTACTCCGGGCCGGCGGCCAAGCTCATCGAGGCGCCCCGTTCGGTGACCGGCGACTACATCGCCGGCCGACGGCGCATCGCAGTGCCGGAAACCCGGCGCAAGGTCCGCAAGACCAAGCAGCTCAAGGTGGTAGGTGCCAGAGAGAACAACCTGAAGAACCTGACCATATCCTTCCCGCTGGGCGTGTTCACTTGCGTGACCGGCGTCTCCGGCTCAGGCAAGTCCACGCTGGTGAACACCATCCTGTACCCGGTGCTGGCCGACAAGCTCAACGGCGCACGCATCGTGCCCGGCAAGCATACGCGCGTGGAAAGGCTCGACCAATGCGACAAGGTGATCCATGTGGACCAGAACCCGATCGGCCGCACGCCGCGGTCCAACCCCGCCACCTACACCGGCGTGTGGGACAAGATCCGCACGCTGTTCGCCAAAACCACCGAGGCGCAGGTGCGCGGCTACGGACCGGGCCGCTTCTCGTTCAACGTCAAGGGCGGCCGCTGCGAGGCCTGCCATGGCGACGGCACGCTGAAGATCGAGATGAACTTCCTGCCCGACGTCTACGTGGAATGCGAGGAATGCCACGGCAGGCGCTACAACCGCGAGACGCTGGAGGTCAAATACAACGGCAAATCCGTGGCCGACGTGCTGGACATGCCCATCGAGGAGGCGGCCCGCTTCTTCAAGGCGTACCCGTCCATCTCCCGCTATCTGGACACGCTCGTGCAGGTGGGACTGGGCTACATCCGGCTCGGCCAGCCGGCGCCCACCCTCTCGGGCGGCGAATCCCAGCGCGTCAAGCTGGCCACCGAGCTGCAGCGCCGTTCGACCGGCAAAACCGTGTACATCCTGGATGAGCCGACCACCGGCCTGCACTTCGAGGATGTGCGCAAGCTGCTGCTCGTACTGCAGGGGCTGGTGGACAAGGGCAACACGGTCATCGTGATCGAGCACAACCTGGATGTGGTCAAGTCGGCCGACTGGATCATCGACCTGGGCCCGGAGGGCGGCGACGGCGGCGGCACGATCGTGGCCGAGGGCACGCCCGAACAGGTGGCCGAGAACCCCGACTCGTGGACGGGCCGGTTCCTCAAGCCCATGCTCGGCGGGAGGTGAACGGCATGGCATCGGGTTTGGTCGAACGGCACAGCCCCGAGGTATGGCGGAAGACCGCCCTGTCATTGCAGTCGTCGCAGCCCGGCGCGGACGGCGGCGCCGACGGGCCGGACGCGGCCACGCCGGATACCGCCACGGACGTGAACGCCAACGGCGCGCCGTTGCTCGGCGACACCCGCGACCTGTTCCGTCCGAAAACCAGTGACATCCCCGCCAAACCCGGCGTCTACAAATGGCGCGACGGCGAGGGCCGCGTCATCTACGTAGGCAAGGCCAAGAACCTGCGCAACCGCCTGAGCAACTACTTCCAGCCGCTGTATCTGCTGCACCCGCGCACGCAGACCATGGTGCTCATCGCCCGCAGCCTGGAATGGACCGTGGTCGGCACCGAACTGGAGTCGCTCACGCTGGAGTACACGTGGATCAAGGAGTTCGAGCCGCGCTTCAACATCAAGCTGCGCGACGACAAGACCTACCCGTATCTGGCGGTCTCGATCGGCGAGCAGGTGCCGCGCGTATGGGTCACGCGCAGCCGCAAGCGCCATGACACCAGGTACTTCGGTCCCTACGCCAAGGTGTGGGATATGCGCAAAAGCCTGGACCGGCTGCTCAAGGCGTTCCCGGTACGCACCTGTTCGCCGAACGTGTTCCACAAGGCGCAGCTGACGAACCGCCCCTGTCTGCTGGCGTCGATCGGCAAATGCTCCGCTCCCTGCGCCGGCCGTATCAGCCCGAAGGAGCATCGGCGCATGTGTGAACGGCTGGTCGGCGTGATGACCGGACGGCTCGGCAAGTCGTACATCACCCAACTCACGCGGGAGATGAAGCAGGCCAGCGCCGAGCTGGAATTCGAGAAGGCGGCGCGGCTGCGCGACGAGATCCAGATGCTCGGCAGCGTGGTGGAGCAGAACGCCGTCGCATTCGATCAGGATGTGGATGCGGACGTGTTCGGTTTCGCCTCCGACGAGTTGGAGGCCTCCGTCCATGCGTTCTTCGTGCGCGCCGGCGCGATCCGCGGTGAACGCAACTGGAGCGTGGAACGGGTCGAGGACATCAGCGACGGGGACCTGATGGCGGAGATGATCACCCAGGTGTACGCCGACATCCTCAACGAAACCGACGCGGAGATGTCGCGGTCCGTATCCGGGTCCCCCTCATCGGATGGAGATGACGACGCCCCCGACAGTGCCGAGGATGGTGCCGCGCGTCATGCCACGCCCGACGCGCCGATCGTGCTGTCCACTAGGCGCGATGCCATCGGCGTCACGCAGTCCGTCACCGCCGTCGACGCGCAATCGCGGGCGCAGGCTACACGCCGGCGCAACCAACGGCAGGACCAGACCGGCCGCGACGATTTCCTCGCGCCGATCGCGCCGGTGCCGCGGGAGGTGATCGTGCCGATCGAACCCACCCGCCACGAGGAGCTCGAACGGTGGCTGAGCGACCGGCGCGGCGGCGCGGTGACGATTCGCGTGGCGGCGCGCGGCGAGAAGAAGGCCCTGATGGACCGCGCCAACGAGAACGCCGCGCAGGCACTCCAACGCAGCAAGATGAGCCGCATCAGCGACATGGCCGCACGCAGCCGCGCCATGAACGACGTGGCGGATGCGCTGGGTCTGGACGAGGCGCCGCTGCGCATCGAATGCTATGACATCTCGAACACGGTGGGCGGAGCCTTCCAGGTCGCCTCGATGGTGGTGTTCGAGGACGGCATCGCCAAGAAATCCGAATACCGCCGGTTCGCCATCCGCGGCGCGGACGGCAACGGCGCGCTCGACGATCTGAGCGCGCTGTATGAGACGCTGACCCGGCGGTTCCGGCACGGCAACATCGCCGGCGACTCCGGCGAAAGCATCGACGCCGAACAGCGCGCCGCCAAGGCGGCGCAGCAGTCGCATGACACCTCGCACGGCACCGGCTCGGATGGCAACCCTGCGGACTCCGAAGCAACGGCCGACCAGGCGAACGCCGAGATCATCCAGCAGAACACCAATCGCCGTCATTTCGCCTACCGTCCGAACCTAGTGGTGGTCGATGGCGGCAAACCGCAGGTCATGGCCGCCGCCAAGGCGCTTGAGGACTGCGGCGTGGACGATGTGGCGGTTTGCGGCCTGGCCAAGCGGCTGGAGGAGGTCTGGGTGCCGGACGACGACTATCCGATCATCCTCAGACGCCAGTCGGAAGGCATGTACCTGCTGCAGCGCGTCCGGGACGAATCGCACCGCTTCGCCATCACCTACCACCGCCAGACCCGACGTAAGGGGGCGCTGCGCTCGGCGCTCGACGATATCCCGGGCATCGGCGCGACATACCAGAAACGACTGCTCAACCATTTCGGCTCGGTGCGCGCCATTCGCGAGGCCACCGTCGAACAGCTGGAACAGGTCAAGGGCATCGGCCACGCCAAGGCCGAGGCCATCTTCGCCGCCCTGCACCCCGACGACGGGGGAACGGCGGCAACGCCCGAGGCCGGCGGCGACACATCGGACTGAGCCGTTGCGGGCGGCCGCGCCTGTCCATATTTACCTCCCCGAATCACAGGCGACATGGTTTTCGGCTAGCATGGGTACCGATGGAAGGAGGGCTATGTCGGTAGTGAATCATCGGTGCGCGGTGCTGGGCAAACCGATCGCGCATTCGCTGTCGCCGGTGCTGCACAATGCGGCATACCACGCGTTGGGGCTGGATGATTGGGCCTATGACCGGCACGAGGTGGGACAGGACAATCTCGACGGTTTCCTGCACGGGCTCGACCCGAGCTGGGTCGGTCTGAGCCTGACCATGCCGTTGAAGAAGACCATCCAGCCGTACGGCATCCCCTCGAACATCTGGGCCATGCAACTGGGCGTGGCCAACACGGCGGTGTTCGATTGGTCCGATATGGAGCATGGGCGCGACGGTCTGCCGGCGATCCGCCTGTACAACACGGATGTCATGGGCATCGTGCTGGCCATCGACCATGCGCTGAGTCAGCCGTCCTCAACCGATGTCGCCGCGCTGCTGGACGCGGAACCGTCCGGGGCGGCGTCCCGGCGGAGCGGGAGCGACCAACCGGCGCACGCCGTCATCCTCGGCAACGGCAACACCGCCATGTCCGCGGTGGCCGCCTGCACGATGGCGTTGGATTCCAGCATCGGCCATATCACCATCGCCGCGCGGCATCCGGACCGCAATCTCGACCTGGCAGCCGACCTCGGCGCACGATTGGGCGGAGTCACCGTTGACGCCATGCCCCTTGCAGAAGCGGTCGACAAAGCCTGCACGGCCGATCTGGTCATCAGCACGCTGCCCGCGCACGCCGCGGACCCTTTCGCACGCGCCGTGGCCGATGCGCCCGGCCCAGCCCCGCGCGGCATCCTGCTCGACGTGGTCTATGACCCGCGTCCGACGGATCTCATGCGCGTATGGTCGGACCGGGGCGCGCTGGCCATCGGCGGGCAGGAGATGCTCCTGTACCAGGCCATCCTGCAGGTGGTGCGCATGGTCGGTTCCCAATCGACCACGGACCTTGGCATGATGGACATCATCGAACAGCCGATGAGGCAGGCATTGGAGGAGGCGCTATGACATCCGCAACGTCACAGGAATCGGCGAAGGAGGGCACGCTGTCGTCCGTGCCGGAGCCGGCCGACGGCTTCGAGGTGCTGCTCATCACCGGCATGTCCGGCGCCGGCCGGTCGCAGGCCGCCAACAGCATCGAGGACATGGGCTGGTACGTGGTCGACAACATGCCGCCCAAGCTGCTGGTGCCGCTGGTGGACATGATGACCAACTCGGCGTCCAAGATCCACAAGCTGGCCTGCGTCATCGACGTGCGTTCGCGCAGCTATTTCGATGATCTGGCCCAGGTGCTCGGCCATCTGGACGATCTGGGCGTCAGGACGCGCGTCCTGTTCCTGGATGCCAGCGACGAGGTGTTGATCAAACGGTACGAATCGGTGCGCCGCCCGCATCCGCTGCAGCATGGTTCCCGGCTGATCGACGGCATCACCGAGGAACGCGCGCTGCTGGCGAATCTCCGGGAGCACGCCGATATCGTCATCGACACCTCCGATCTGAGCATCCACCAGCTGAGCACCAAGCTGTATGAAGGGCTGCTGGGGGAGGGTGCGACCACGGTGGCCGTGCACATCTTCAGCTTCGGGTTCAAGCACGGGGTGCCGATCGACGCCGATTTCGTGGCCGATGTCCGTTTCCTGCCGAACCCGTTCTGGGTGCCCAGCCTGCGCGAGTTGACGGGCATGGACAAGCCGGTCATCGACTATGTGCTGTCCAGCGACGGGGCCAGCGAGTTCCTCGACGCGTACGAGAAGGCGTTGGCGGTTGCGATCGAGGGGTACGCGAAAGAGGACAAGCACTTCGTCACGATAGCCGTGGGCTGCACCGGCGGGCAGCACCGCTCGGTGGCCATGAGCGAGGCCCTGGCCAAGCGGCTGCGCGCACGCGGTCTGCAGGTCACGGTTTCCGCGCGGGAACTGGCCAAACGGCACAACTGAAGCTGGTACGGTAGTCGTATAGCGAGCATAACGGGCCCGAACTATGAAATCACCGGCTGTGCTTGTCCAAGTCGTTGGGTATCACAGATTCCCGGTACATTCGTGGAATGGGCACCGTTATCGTCGGAGTATATAGAGAAGTATTGGGATAGTAGGAGGTTGGCTCTTGGCTCTTCTGGATGATGTCAAAAGCGAACTGGCTGCAATCGACAACGAGCTGCCCGCCGCCAAGAAGGCACAGGCCACGGCGATGATCCGCTTCGGCGGGGGGTTGCGCCTAGTGCAGCGTCAGATCATCGTGCAGGCGCAGTTCGATTCGCTGGAGGCCGCCAAGTGGCTGCAGTCCACCATCAAGAACCTGTACGGTCATGAGGCGTCCCTGACGCAGGTGGCCCGGCAGACGCCGAGCGGCGTGGTGCAGCGGTATCTGGTGCAGGTGGAGCGCGGTGGCGCCGCCCTGGCGCTGCAGACCGGTCTGCTCGACCGCCGCAAGCATCTGGTGCTGGGTCTGCCGGCCGACATCATCAGCGGCAACATCGCTCAGGTCAAGGCCGCCTGGCGCGGCGCGTTCCTTGCCCATGGCGGGCTGTCCGATCCGGGCAAGGCCAGCTATCTGGAGATCGTCTGCCCCACCAACGAGGCGGCGTTGGCGCTGGTCGGCGCGGCGCGGCGACTGGGCGTGACCGCCAAGCCGCGTCAACTGCGCAGCTCCGAGCGCGTGACGCTGAAGGATCCGGACGCCATCGAACGCATGCTCATGCTCATGGGCGCCCCGCGCTCCGCACGGGAGTGGACCGGCAAGCGTTCCGACGGCGAGGCCCGGGGCAAGGCCAATCGCCTGGCCAATTTCGATGACGCCAATATGCGCCGCAGCGCCAAGGCGGCGGCGGAGGCCAGCGACAAGGTGCGTAAGGCCTTCGAGATCCTGGGCGACGACATCCCCGAGAACCTCCGCGCCGCCGGCCAGCTGCGTCTGGACCACGGCGATGCCAGCCTGGAGGAACTGGGGCGTCTGGCGAATCCGCCGATCACCAAGGACGCCATCGCAGGCCGCATCCGCAGGCTCCTGCAGCTGGCCGAGAAGACCGAGAAGGCCCGCGCGCAGCAGCAGTAGGACATCGGGAGCCCTCCCTCGCCGGGAGGGTTCCTTTTTCGTTGCCCCGTCCACACAATGCACACATACGAGCGCACAGTGGTGTAGGATTCGTAAGTGGCAGGCTATGCCATTCCACGCATTCTGCGAAAGGACATACATGAAGACACTCAAGGATCTTGGAGATCTCAAGGGCAAGCGCGTTCTGGTGCGCGCTGATTTCAACGTTCCGCTGGACGGCACCACGATCACCGATGACGGCCGCATCAAGGCCGCCCTGCCGACGATCAAGGCTCTGCGCGAGCAGGGTGCCAAGGTCATCCTGATGGCCCACCTCGGCCGCCCGAAGGGCAAGGTCGTGCCGGAGCTGAGCCTGGCCCCGGTCGCCGCCCGTCTGGGCGAGCTGCTCGACATCGAGGTTCCGCTGGCCGAGGACACCTACGGCGAGGACGCCCAGGCCAAGGTCGCCGCGATGAACGACGGCGATGTGGTGCTGCTGCAGAACGTGCGCTTCAACCCGGAGGAGACCAGCAAGGACGCCGAAGAGCGCGCCGCCTATGCCAAGAAGATTGCCGCCCTTGGCGACGTCTTCGTCTCCGACGGCTTCGGCGTGGTGCACCGCGCCCAGGGCTCGAACTACGATGTGGCCGCCGATCTGCCGGCCGCCGCGGGCCTGCTGGTGGAGAAGGAAGTGACCGCGCTGTCCAAGGCCACCGAAAACCCGGAGCGTCCGCTGACCGTGGTGCTCGGCGGTTCCAAGGTCTCCGACAAGCTCGGCGTGATCGAGAACCTGCTCGGCAAGGCCGATCGCCTGGTCATCGGCGGCGGCATGGTGTTCACCTTCCTCAAGGCCAAGGGCTATGAGGTCGGCACCTCGCTGCTCGAGGAGGACCAGCTGGAGAAGGTCAAGGGCTACATCGAGACCGCCGAGAAGAACGGCGTTGAGCTCGTGCTGCCGACCGACATCGTGGTGAACCCCGGCTTCCCGGCCGGCGATACCCCGATCGCCCCGGAGGTCGTGGCCGCCGACGCCATCCCGGCCGACAAGATGGGTCTGGACATCGGCCCCGACTCCGCCAAGCTGTTCCATGACAAGATCGTGGATTCGAAGACCGTGGTGTGGAACGGCCCGATGGGCGTGTTCGAGATCAAGGAGTTCGCGGCCGGCACCGCCGCCGTGGCCCAGGCTCTCGTCGATGCGACCGCGGCCGGCGCGTTCACCATCGTCGGCGGCGGCGACTCCGCCTCCGCGGTGCGCAACCTCGGTTTCCCGGAGGACGGCTTCTCGCACATCTCGACCGGCGGCGGCGCCTCCCTCGAGTTCCTCGAGGGCAAGCAGCTCCCGGGCCTGACCGTGCTCGCCTGATGTTCGCGGGACTCCCGCCGGTGGGGGCTGGAACGCACACGGTGCCACGCCAGCTCCCGCCCGCGGGAGCCTTTTGGTATGAGGAGGATGAATGGCGCTGAACCGCATCCCGTTGGTGGCGGGCAACTGGAAGATGAACTTCGACCACCGCGAGGCCACGTATTTCGTGCAGAAGCTGGCATGGCTGCTGCGCGACGCGAAGTTCGACCATAAGCGCTGCGAGGTCGCACTGTTCCCGTCGTTCACCTCCATCCGCAGCGTGCAGGTTCTGGTCGAGGCCGACCACCTGCGCATACGGTACGGCGCGCAGTCCGTATCCGTCACCTCGCAGGGGGCGTTCACCGGCGATGTCTCCGCGGATATGCTCGCCCATCTGGGGTGCTCCTATGTCATCGTCGGCCATTCGGAACGCCGCAAGTACCATCCCGAGGACGATGCGAACATCGTCGATCAGGTCCGCGCCGTCCTGGCGGCGGGCATGCAGCCGATTCTGTGCGTGGGGGAGAGCTTCGAGGAGCGCCGGCAGGGCATCGAACTCGACTTCGCCGTCGGCCAGGTCAACGACGTGACCCGCGACCTGTCGGACGAGGAGGCGTCCAAACTCATCGTGGCCTACGAACCGGTGTGGGCCATCGGCACCGGCATGGTGGCCACCCCGCAGTCGGCGCAGGACGCCGCCAGGGCCATCCGCGACCATATGCAGGCCCAGTTCGGGGCGGCGACGGCGCAATCCGTACGCATCCTGTACGGCGGATCGGTGACGTCGCATAACGCCGTGCAGCTGATCACCCAGCCAGATGTGGACGGGTTCCTGATCGGCGGCGCGTCCCTGGACCCCGAGGAGCTGGCGCTTATCGCCCGGCTGACCGTCAAAACCGCGCGATAGCGACACACACAACCGTTGACGCGAGGAAAACCCCGCATTCTCACAGGGTAGGGGTATTCTAGTTGGCAGTATCTTACGAACTGGAGGTTCACCTGTGAACGCTTGGGAAGTTGTCGAGCTTGTTATGCAGATTGTTCTGGTCCTGCTCAGCGTGCTGCTCACGCTGCTCATCCTCATGCACCGAGGCAAGGGCGGCGGCCTGTCCGATATGTTCGGCGGCGGCCTGACCCAGAACGCGGGCACCTCCGGCGTGGCGGAGAAGAACCTGAACCGCTGGACCGTCATCATCGCGCTGCTGTGGGTGGCCATCGTCATCGCGCTCGGCCTGATGACCAAGTTCGGCGTGATCTGATTGGACGGATACCGTTGAAAACCCATGATGCCACGGCATCGTGGGTTTTTTCATGTTTCGGAGACGATGGAGGGAAGGACTCATATGGTCACGATGAATCGGAACAAGGTGGTTGTGGTCGGCGCCGGCACCGTGGGGTCCACGGTCGCGTTCGGCCTGGTCAGCCACGGCCTGTGCAACGAGGTGGTGCTGATCGACCCGAATCGGACGCGGGCGATGGGGGAGAGCCACGATCTGGATGACGGCAGCGAGTTCTTCGACCGTCATGTCAACGTGCATGTCGGCGATTACACCGATTGCGCGAACGCCGACATCGTGGTCGTCACCGCGGGGCGGCGCCCGCCGCAAGGGTCGAACCGGCTGCAGGAGCTCGGGTTCACCGTCGGCATCGTCGGACAGATCGTGGACGACGTCATGGCCTCCGGGTTCGACGGCGTGCTCGTGATGGTGTCCAACCCCGTCGACGTCATGGCCTGGTATGCCTGGAAGCGCAGCGGACTGCCCCGTTCGCAGGTGCTCGGCACCGGCACCGCCCTGGACACCTCGCGTCTGAAGACGATCATCGGCGAGGAGACCGGACTGGATCCGCGCAACGTGGGAGGCTTCGTGATGGGCGAACACGGCGATTCCCAGTTCGTCCCGTGGTCCACGGTGTCGATCGGCGGCAAGCCGTTCGCACGGTTCCTCTCCGACAATCAGGACCGTTTCTCGTCCGTATCGCTCGACGACCTCGAACGCAAGACCCGCGACCGTGGCAACGCGATCAAGGACGCCAAGGGCGGCACGAACTACGGCATCGCCTCCACGGTGGCCGGCATCGTGCAGACGATCCTGTGGGACGAACGGCGCATCGTTCCCGTGTCCACGCTGCTGGACGGCGAATACGGCGAGCATGACGTGTTCCTCGGCGTGCCCACCGAACTGCGCGCCAACGGCGCCAACGAGATCGTCGAACTCGATCTGACCGCGCAGGAACGCGAACGGCTGCACCACTCCGCCCAGATCGTACGGACGTACTGCAGCGGCCTGCTCACGCACTGAACGGACCCGCACACCCATCGACGAGGAGGCATCCCACCATGACCGCATCCCTGCCCCGCATGATCGTCGCCGATCTGGACGGCACGCTGCTGCATGACGCCGACACGTTCGAGGGACGGTTCATCACACGCCGTTCCATCGATGCGATCCACCGGTTGCATGACCGTGGGTTCATCTTCGCCATCGCCACCGCACGGCCGGTCAGCACCGGCTACGAGTTCGTCGAGAAGCTGCCGGTGGACGCCTGCGTCTACCTGAACGGCGCGCTGATCGACCTGTCGCCGGACCGCTCCGACTATGACATGCTGACCAGCGGCGTGCTCCCGCAGGACGGACACCTGCTGAAGATCGGGTTCCCCTCCGAACGCGCCGTTCAGGTCTGCCGGTATCTGCTCGAGGCGATGCCGGGGCTCAAGGTGGGCATCGTGATGGATGACATCAGGTATGTGAACTGGGATATCAGCGAGATGTGGAAATCCCAGCAGTTCGTGATCACGGATTTCTCCGACGTGCCGCCGGGGATCGCCGACAAGATCATCGCCGTGCCCCGCCCGGATCAGTGGGATACGCTGCGCGGACTGGTCCCGCCGGACTTTGAACTCAGCGTGAGCGAGAACACGTTGGCCATGCTGATGAATCCGCTGGCGAACAAGAAGCAGGCGCTGCGCACGCTGTGCGCCCGCATGGAGGTGCCGTTGGGGTCCACGGTGTCGTTCGGCGACGACCTCATCGACATCGCCATGCTGCGCGAGTCCGGTACGGGCGTGGCCGTGGCCAACGCCAATCCCCAGGTGCTGGCTGTGGCCGACGAGATCTGTCCCTCGAACAACGAGGACGGCGTGGCGCAGTGGCTGGAACGGCTGCTGGGGGAGTGAACCGGTCAGGCACCACGCTTCCGCATATTGAACTCTCACCATTGCGGATTGAACTTCTGTCCGGCGATTTCAGTACAGTATTGAACCGGTAAGAACAACCATTGAACCGGATCGGAGCGCAGCCATGGATCGTACGTCGGTATTCGCGGCACGATTGAACTCGGCGATGCAGACGCACGGATTCAAGCAGATCGACATCGTCCACCGCGCCGAAGAGAGTGGCGTGAAGCTCGGCAAAAGCCATATCAGCCAGTATGTCAGTGGAAAGACCATGCCGCGCCCCGATATCGTCCGGTTCCTTGCAGCCACGCTGCAGGTCGATGAACGGTGGTTGCGCGGCGAGGACACCGCTCTGTCGCAACAGCCATCACCCGGCACCGCCGCCCCCTCCATCGACGGCCCATCGAAAGGAAAGCCCATGCGCAGGTTCCCCAAATCATCCAAGCTCGACAACGTGCTCTATGACGTCCGCGGCCCCGTGGTGGACGAGGCCGCGCGCATGGAGGCCGACGGCACCAGCGTGCTGAAGCTGAACATCGGCAACCCGGCGCCGTTCGGATTCCGCACCCCCGATGAGGTCGTGTACGACATGCGCCAGCAGCTCACCGACTGCGAGGGCTACTCGCCGGCCAAGGGCCTGTTCTCGGCCCGCAAGGCGATCATGCAGTACGCCCAGCTCAAGGGACTGCCGAATGTGACGATCGACGACATCTACACCGGCAACGGCGTCTCCGAACTGATCAACCTGTCGATGTCCGCGCTGCTCGACACCGGCGACGAGGTGCTGGTGCCCTCGCCGGACTATCCGCTGTGGACGGCCTGCGTGAACCTGGCCGGCGGCACCGCCGTGCACTACGTATGCGACGAGCAGTCCGAATGGTATCCGGATATGGACGACATGCGTGCCAAGATCACCGACCGGACCAAGGCCATCGTCATCATCAATCCGAACAATCCGACCGGTGCGCTCTACCCGCGCGAGGTGCTGCAGCAGATCGTCGATATCGCGCGCGAGCATCAGCTCATCATCTTCTCCGATGAGATCTACGACCGCCTGGTCATGGACGGGCTTGAGCACATCTCCATCGCGTCGATGGCGCCGGATCTGTTCTGCGTCACGTTCTCCGGGCTGTCGAAGTCGCATATGATTGCCGGCTTCCGCATCGGCTGGATGGTCCTGAGCGGCAACAAGCGGATCGCCGAGGACTACATCGAGGGCCTCAACATGCTCTCCAATATGCGCCTGTGCTCGAATGTGCCGGCGCAGTCGATCGTGCAGACCGCGCTCGGCGGGCATCAGAGCGTCAATGATTACATCGTGCCCGGAGGTCGCATCTACGAACAGCGCGAATACATCACCGAAGCGCTGAACTCGATTCCGGGCATCACCGCCGTCAAGCCGAAGGCGGCGTTCTACATCTTCCCGAAGATCGACGTCAAGCGGTTCAACATCACCAACGACGAGCAGTTCGCGTTGGACCTGCTGCGGGAGAAGAAGCTGCTGGTGGTGCACGGCGGCGGGTTCAACTGGCATGAACCGGATCACTTCCGCGTGGTCTACCTGCCGCGCATCGAGGTCCTCAAGGACGCCGTGGACCGCATGACCGACTTCTTCGGCCATTACCGGCAGTGACGTGACGTCGAATATGCCGTTGAACTGTGTATCCTATAGCGGAAGCGCACGGTTCAACGGCATTGATTTGTTTCCGTGAACGCGGCGATGGGAAGCACGGCATCAAGACGGAAAGTCCCACGCTCCGCGCCCACGGTGAGCACACCGCCATGTCCCTCGACAATCGAACGGATCGACCGCATGCCGAAGCCATGCCATCCTGGTTCGTTGTCCTTGGTGGTCACCGGTAGTCCGTCGTGGAATCTCGGCGTCTCTGTGCAACGGTTTTCCTCATGGATGGAGACCATCACCCCTTGCCGACGTACAATCAACGTGATATCCCTGCCCGCCGATTGCGGCAACCGCTCCACCGCTTCGATGGCGTTGTCCAGAATATTGCCGAACAGTGCGTAGATCTCAGGATCCTCAAGCGAAGACAATGCCTTGCCGTCGGCCATACAGGTGAGTTCAATGCTGCGCTGATCGCACAGCAACCGTTTCTCGGTCAGAATCACATCCAACGCACGATTGCCGCTGTCAACCGTGGAATCGTAGATATCCACGGCGTTCTCCAGTTCACGCAATGCTCCGCGATCCACACGCACGTCGCCATTGCCCAATCGTCGAATCTGGTACTTCAGATCATGGCATTTACGGTTGATCAGGTCAATCGTGCGTGACGACATCTCGAACTGCCGTCTCTGTTCTGCCAGCATCCCTTCCATCACCCGCATTTCCAGTTCGAACCCGCGATTGGTCACCAGCGTGAACAGGATATACAGCAGGAACATGCATACCAGTACGTTGTACATCGCCAGCAGCAACAGATAACCGGTATTGTGGTCCGTCTCGTCAAGCTTCATGATGAACAGCCCGATGACGATATCCACCAGTATGGCAATCGTGGACAGCACCAGCATCGCGCTGCTGTCGACGACGACGCGCCCCTGTCTACGGATACGGGGCGATAGCAGACGGTAGCAGCATGCGTACAGTATGGCAGCCAGACCCAGATGAAGGACGATCGCCAACGCCGGAAACGGCAGAATCTCATATACACCGACGTAGTCGAGCATGTCGCTCAGACCGGAGACACCATGCTGCAACGTGTATCCGACAACCGCATTGAAGAGCACGACCCAAGGGGACTCCCGATAACAGAACAGCAATCCGCCCCATATCAAGATGAAAAACGACCCGTACACCACGCTGCCATACAGTACTAAGCCGTCAAGCAGGCTTGTCATCGGCACGATGTACGCCCATGCCAGACAGCAGCATGCCGATAGTGCCACCCTCCAGGGGAAACGACTCCGTCGCGCATTCCATCCGGCGAACAGGTGGCCTCCCGCAAAAAACTCCAACATCGTCAACGCGTTGAGGATATGAATGTCATCAATCATCAGCAGGCACCTCCCATATACCGGGCGAACGCCTCCATCGTGGAACGACGTCTGGCCCTGCTGACACCGAGAACCGTGCCGTCGTCGAGGACCAGACCGTCATCGGTGATATCGGAAATATGGCGCATGTTGACCAGATAACAGACGTTGCAGCGAACGAATCCCGCATCCAGCAGGTCGCGTTCCCGTTCTGTTACCGACCCGCGGGTCCTCAGCTCGCCCATCGTCAGATGGTAGATCAGGTCATGATTGCGTACCTCAAGATACCGAATGTTCCGTGTCTCGACTACATGCAGCCCGTCATCGGAACGCACTACGACGCTGATACCGTGTTCGCGCTGGACCGCACGCATCGCCCGTGTCATTTTGAATTCGAAATTGGAGTATGACACTGGCTTGACGACGAAATCGAGCGCATGGACACGATACCCTTCAATGGCATACTGGGCCAGGCTGGTAATGAATATCACGGGAACGTCCGTCCGTCGTTCGCAAATACGTCGAACGGCCTCCATACCGTCGATTCCCGGCAGCTGAATGTCCATGAAGACCAAATCCGCCGCCTTGGCGCGATTATCCAACAGATCCTCCGCGCTGCCATGCACTGTCGTATGGATATCCGCCCCGTGCTCGGCGGCATAGCGTTCCACATAGCGGTGCAGCAACCACGCCTGCGCCTCATCATCCTCGACTATGGCAAGTTCAATCATGTTCACCGTCCCTCTCTCGGACAATCTATCATGCGCCGAACAATGTGGGAAATCATCCCGTCCGGCACGACCGACCACGACAGGAAAACGACAGATGATGTTCCGCTCTCCACGGTTTCCGTCCCGACTTCTTACGATGCCAATTACGCATACATGCATCCGTGTATGGAGGAGCAACAAAGGAGTTATCATGATCGACATCAACATGAGCGATGTCATCAGCGTCATTGAATCATGCCGCTGGTATCTCATCGCCCTTGCTGTGATTCTCGTCATTGCGATCATCACATCCATCGTGTGCCGCAAGGCGAATATCGTATTGCGCGGGTTGATTCGCAAGGAAGCGGCGATTGTCGCCATTGCGGCGATTGCGGTCATCGCCAATCTCATCTGCTTCGGTCCGATGTCCACGCTGCTCACGCTGTCGCTCGGCGGCAGCGGCACGATCAGCGCGGAAACCACCGAACAGACCAACACCGATGTCGAGACCATCGCCGGCGAGGGCACGGTGCTGCTGAAGAACGACGGCGGACTGCCGCTTGAATCCGGCAAGGCCGTCAATGTCTTCGGATGGACCGGCGCGAATCCGGTGTACGGCGGCAGCGGCGCCGGCGCACTCAACGACCTCTACGACCGTGTGACCTTGGTCGAAGGATTGGAGAACGCCGGTCTGTCCGTCAATCAGGATCTGATTGATTTCTACGGTTCCTATGATCTCGCCCGTGGCGACTACGGCGCGGACTGGACGCTGCCCGAACCGCCGGTGGCCGACTACGATCAGGCCCTGCTGGATTCCGCCCGCGAGTTCTCGGACACCGCACTGTTCGTCATCGGACGCATCGGCGGCGAAGGCAGCGATCTGCCCACCGATATGAGCACTGCGCCGCATGAGGAGAATTCGACCGAATACGCCGATTTCGAGGCAGGGGAGCATTATCTCCAGCTGAGCCACACCGAACGCGACGTGCTCGATATGCTGTGCACGGATTACGAGAACGTCATCGTCATCTATGACGGCCTGTCCCCGATGGAGATGGGTTTCGTTGACGAATATCCTCAGATCAAGGCCGCACTGTGGTGCGCCGGCCCCGGCCAGACCGGTTTCAACGCGCTTGGTGAGATTCTTGCCGGCAGCATCAATCCCTCCGGCAAGACCCCGGACACGTTCGTTTACGATCTGACCACGACGCCGACATTCAACAACATCGGCAACTTCCCGTATGACAACATGGATGAGTTCATGGTCGATAAAAGCGACCCGTACATGGGCGGCGCCGTGCCGACCTTCGTGAACTACGTCGAAGGCATCTACGCCGGATACCGCTTCTATGAGACGGCGGCGGCGGAAGGCGCCATCGATTATGACGGCGTCGTGCAGTATCCGTTCGGCTACGGCCTGAGCTACACCACCTTCGAACAGACGCTCGGCGAACCGTCCGACAACGGCGACGGCACCGTCTCCTTCGACGTCACGGTTACGAACACCGGCGACGTGGCGGGCAAGGACGTGGCCGAGATCTACTACAATCCGCCGTACACCGACGGCGGCATCGAGAAGGCCAGCGCGAACCTCATCGACTTCGCCAAAACCGACCTGCTCGACCCGGGCGACTCGCAGACGCTCTCCTTCACGATCGATGAGGAGGACATGGCCTCGTACGACCAGAGCGGCGACGGCCATTACGTGCTCGAGGCTGGCGACTACGTCATCTCGCTGAACTCCGACTCGCACACAGTCATCGACTCGTTCATCCATCATGTCGACGAGGACATCGTCTACGACGAGGGCAATCCGCGTTCCACCGACCAGGTCGCCGCAACCAACCGCTTCGGCTTCGCCGCCGGCGACGTGACCTACCTGTCCCGCGCGGACCATTTCGCCAATATGGGCGAAGCGCTCGCAGCCCCGAGCAGCATGACGATGTCCGACGAGCTCAAGGCCGGCTTCATCAACACCTCCACCTATCAGGAGGAGACGGATGCCGATGCGGCGATGCCAACGACCGGCGCCAACAACGGCATGACTCTGGCCGACCTGCGCGGTGCCGATTACGACGATCCGCAGTGGGATGCGTTGCTTGACCAACTGACCATCGACGATATGCAGGACATGATCGCGCACGGCGGCTTCCAGACCGCCGCCGCGCCGAGCGTCGGCAAGGCGGGCACCGTGGATGTCGACGGCCCGTCCGCACTGAGCAACAACTTCACCGGCGCCGGCTCCGTCGGATTCCCGTCGGCGGTGATGATCGCGGCCACATGGAACCCCGATATGGCCGACGCATACGGTTCCGACATGGGCGCGATGGCCGACCAGCTCGGCGCTTCCGGATGGTATGCCCCGTCGATGAATCTGCACCGTTCGGCGTTCGAGGGCCGCAGCTACGAGTACTTCTCCGAGGACGGCCTACTTTCCGGCGTGATGGCGTCGAGGGCCGTGGCCGGCGCCGCGGAGCATGGCGTGTACGCCTATCTGAAGCATTTCGCGCTCAACGAGCAGGAGACGAACCGCTGGTCGATGCTGTGCTCGTGGATCCAGGAGCAGCCGCTGCGCGAGCTGTACCTGAAGCCGTTCGAGATGTGCGTCAAGGAGGGCGGTGCCACTGCGGTGATGTCGTCGTTCAACTACATCGGCAACGTGTGGGCCGGCGGCTGCCCGGAGCTGCTCACCGGCGTGCTGCACGACGAATGGGGCTTCCGCGGTTTCGTGGACACCGACTACTTCGCAGGCGCCTACTACATGAACGCCGATCAGATGATTGCGGCCGGCGGCGACACCTGCCTGTCGACGTTCGACATCGGCACGAACTTCGTCTCGAACATCGACAACCCGGTGTACGTGAATTACATGCGCGAAGCCTGCCATGACATCATGTACACGGTGGTCAACAGCCGCGCCTACGCGCCGGAGAACCTCCGCACCGGATTGGAGACATGGATGAAGGTGGCCATCGGCATCGATGTCGTCATCGGCGTGCTGCTGATCGGATGGGAGACTCTGGCGATCCGCACCTACCTGCGCAAGCGTCGTGAGGCCAAGGTCGCCGTCGCCTGACGACCGGTCCTTCCCTCCCGAATATTATGATCCGCACACTCCGACGAAATCGGAATGTGCGGATCCTCCGTATTCCGGCTCCTCATATCGCCATGCCGGCGGGGATCCTACGAGAAGATGCCGTGCATGAACTGGCGGACGGTGGCCAGATCTGTGGATGATGGGGGAGAGATGGTCCATGGCGATTATCTCGGATATGAAACAACGCACACCCCGAATCGAGATGTGCGTTGTTCTCAGGTCAGTCAGAATACGCGAACCTAACGTTCACGCTCTCAGCCGTTGACGCGGTCGATGCCGGACTGCACGTCGGCGATGACCGTATCCCAGGACTTGATGAAGGAGGCGACGCCGTCAGCCTCGAGCTTGTCGGTGACATCCTTGATGTTGATGCCCAGCTCGGCGAGCTTGTCCATCACGGCGTGGCTCTCCTCGTAGGTGCCCTCGATGCTCGGGGCGCCGTTGCCGTGGTCGGCCAGCGCGTTCAGGGTCTTCTCCGGCATGGTGTTGACGACGAACGGAGCGACCAACTCGTCCACGTACTTGCAGTCGGAGTAGGCGGCGTTCTTGGTGCCGGTGGAGGCCCACAGCGGACGCTGCTTCTTGGCGCCCT
>SAMEA3387510__coassemble_1642_pt1 | contig 22769 bp, 16 predicted proteins | sample SAMEA3387510__metabat2_low_PE_015 | metagenome-assembled genome bin SAMEA3387510 (sample SAMEA3387510) | Felis catus | biome: Faeces | place: United Kingdom | collected 2012
GCTTGAAGATGCCGTACTTGTACTGGATGCCGTAGCCGAATGCCGGCACGCCCAGGGAAGCGAGGGAGTCGATGAAGCAGGCGGCCAGACGACCCAAGCCACCGTTGCCCAGACCCGGCTCGTATTCGGCGTCGATGACTTCCTGCGCGTCGAAGCCCAGAGCCTTCACGGCCTTATCGAACTGGTCGGTGAGACCGGCGTTGAGCAGTGCGTTCTCCAGCTGCTTGCCCATCAGGAACTCGGCGGACAGGTAACCGACGGCCTTGGTGCTGCCGTTGACCATATCGGTCTGGGTCTTCATCCAGGAATCCATGAGATGACGGCGCACTGCGGTGGAGGCGGCGACGTACACGTCGGCCGGCGTGGCCTGCTCAACGGTCACGCCCTGCGTGTACTTGAGCTGCTCGCGGATCTCATCCGCGAACTCCGCAGTCGTGATGGGGGACTTCGGTGCGGTAATTTCAGTCATTATCTGACTCCCTCTGACGAATAACACTCCGAGAAACATTATGCCTTGAGTCAGCCCGTTCCGTCCTTCCGCAACATGAACGGCGCATGACTTCTTGCATACGTTTTCATCCCCGAGCCTATCACGACCCCTACAGAAAAAACGACGGCCCGAAACCCGCCCGAACCGCCTCCATTGCCGCCAAAACGAGGGATGTGGCGGGCGTTATCGCTCACACTCTACCCGATATGGCGAGATTCCAGATTGGATAGAATCCGAAAGCCCGAAACATTTCAATGGGCGTCAACGGTCATCAGCCCGAGGGACAATGGCTCGCATGGCAGTAATACGGGAACAGGATCTGGACAAGGGACGGGCGGCGTTCGCCCAGTGGCGCGACGCGGCGGAGAACATGCTCGACGGCGCGGGGACGCAGGCATCGACGGCGGCGTTCCGGCTCGCGTTGAAACCGAGCCTGCCGCGCCCGGTGTGGGCGATGGCGGTGCGCTACTCGCTGCATCTGTTGGAACGCAAGGCGCCCGGCCCCGGCGTGGAGGTGCGCGTAGCCCCGTGGGGCGCGATCAAGATCCTCGACGGCCCGGCCTCCGACCCGCATAACCTGACCCCGCCCGACGTCATCGAACTCGATCCGGAGGTATGGCTGCGCCTGGCCACAGGCGTCACCACATGGGATGAGGAGAAGACGGCCGGACGCATCAGCGCCGTCGGCGAACGCGACGACCTGAGCGACCTGCTGCCGCTGACGTAAGGGAGGAGATACCGACTACTTGCCGGCGGCGGGCTTCGGCTTGAGCGCGCTCGGCATCGGCATCGGAATGGGGCGCGGCTTCGGCACGGCCTTCACCGCGGGCATCTCTCCGCTTGTGGCCTTGGCGGCGGCTTCGGCGGCCCACTTGGCGTACTCGTCCAGATCGTCGTCAACCGGTGCGGGGGGTTCCCCGTCGTACGCATCATCGGCATCGTCGTCCACATCATGGACGTACTGGACTTCCTCATGGGAGAACGGGTCGATCGAACCGGTGCCCGGCTCCTGCGCACTGAGCTCCTTGGCGAGCTCGTCGTAATCGGTGTCAGTGGTCAGATACTTGAGCTTTCGGGCTATCTTCTGCTGTTTTGCCTTCTGTCGTCCGCGGCCCATCTGACCCCCTGAGGATTACTGTGTGTTCAATTCATCACATTAGAGCGTACCACTAGTTTTCCCCTTTCGTTGTCGGCTCAGCCTTTTACGATGAAAAACAGCCGAAAACCGGACTATTGCAAGGGATGCGAAGATGACGAACGAGACAGTGGAACCCGAGATCACCGCGGCCGGCAATGAGGTGAGCGCCAGCTTCCTCGCCGCCAAGAAGCGTTCGGATGAGACGATGGCCGCGCTGGAGGCCAACCCGGGCAAGTTCACGATGCTGACCGGCGACCGCCCGACCGGACGCCTGCACCTGGGCCACTACTTCGGTTCGATCCGCGAGCGCGTGGCCATGCAGGAGCGCGGCGTGAACACGAACATCATCATCGCGGACTATCAGGTCATCACCGACCGCGACACCACCGAACACATCGACGACAACGTGCTTAACCTGGTGCTTGACTACATGGCCGCCGGCATCGACCCGACCAAGACCATGATCTTCACGCATTCCGCGGTGCCGGCCGAGAACCAGCTCATGCTGCCGTTCCTCTCGCTGGTCACCGAGGCGGAACTGCACCGCAACCCGACCGTCAAGTCGGAGATGGAGGCCTCGGGCCACGCGCTGACCGGCCTGCTGCTGACCTACCCGGTGCACCAGGCGTGCGACATCCTGTTCTGCAAGGCCAACGTGGTGCCGATCGGCAAGGACAACCTGCCGCATGTGGAGATCACCCGCACCATCGCCCGCCGGTTCAACGAGCGTTACGCCAAGAAGCATCCGGTGTTCCCGGAGCCGGCCGCCATCCTGTCCGAGGCACCGGAGATCCCGGGTCTGGACGGCCGCAAGATGAGCAAGTCGTACGGCAACTCGATCATGCTGGGCGCCACCGCCGAGGAGACGGCCAAGCTGATCAAGAAGAGCCCGACCGATTCCGAGCGCCGCATCACCTTCGACCCGATCAACCGTCCGCAGGTCTCCGCACTGCTGACCACCGCAGGTCTGGTGACCGGCCGCGACCCGCAGGAAATCGCCGAGGAGATCGACGACGCCGGCGCCGGCGCGCTGAAGAAGTACGTCACGGAATCGGTCAACGAGTTCCTGGCCCCGCACCGCGAGCGCCGCGCCGAGCTGGCCAAGGACATGGACGTGATCCGCGACATCCTGCATGACGGCAACAAGCGTGCGAACGCGATCGCCGAGGAAACCCTCGACGAGGTGCGCGCCGCCATGGGCATGAAGTACTGATTTCCGTTTCTGTTCGGCTGCCGCGCCGTGCAGCCGAACAGAAACGCAACGTGACTGGTCGCCGCAACGTATTCGGTTGCGGCGACACCAGCTGTTGATGTCAGATAGCCACCTTCCACACATCCAAGCCGCGAATACACTCGGCGAGATATGCACCGTCATGGGTTTGGAATCCTAAAGTCGGCTATTCCGCCGTGCGGTATGTCTGGCGGCGGCTAGCCGGCTTGTCCGGGATTCCCAGTTCAAGCAGGCCCCGTTCCACCAACGGATATACATAACGGTTCATCGCATATGCGGTGCTGACGATGCCCAGATGCTCGGCAATCTGGCTTCGCGTACGCGGCTCACTGCAGAAGTCCAGCACGTCCCGCTGCTTGGGCTCCAGATCGGAGCGACGAACGTTGGACTGAGGGGATTCCTTGCCGTCTGCGTGGTCTTGGGCGTTCAGCCGCAGCGTCACACGGAATTCGCCACGACGATTTTCAAATTCCGGCTCAGGCATTCCCGCCTCAGCCACCAAGCGACGAACGGTAGGAATGCCGGAATACCGGTTTTCGGTTTGCTTAAGCAGTTCCATCGCCGTCGCGATTACCGGATTCCTGGTATCCGGCTGCACTCGGCCAAGTTGATCGACAGTCAGCCGCCCATACAGACCTCCAGGATTGGTGATGACCAGACGGTCGGAGAACATTTGCACCTGTATAGGCATTCCTTGAGTATGGATGCTGTAATCTCTGTGGATCAGTGCATTTAATACCAATTCACGCACGGCCTCAATGGGATATTCCTCATGATCCACACGATTTCCGCTGAACGTATCGATGATTGTTTTGGTCCGCATATTGCGCCGAACAAAAGCAAGCGTTCCCTGGAGCTGTTCGAACAGCGTTCCCTCAATACGCATATTATCCACGAAACGCGCGCCCTCGACATCACATTCTCCGGCCGTTGTACCGGGCAATCGTGTGGCAACAATCGAAACCTGAGGTAAGAACGCCTGTGGATACAATCCAAACAGCATCATTCCAGCCAATGTCGGGTGATTGTCCTTGACGATGCTCATCAATTCCAGCACCCGTTGCTGATCCATTCGAGCCAGATTCGGACGCCCATCCTTCAACGCAAGCGTATATCGCAACAGTTGATCGCTGTCGAGATCGGCGACTGTCGCCCGGTCAACGGCCCGCAATTCGTCCTCATATTTTCGACGAAACGCCTCGTAGCTATACACCTCGTACTCGGCCATAGGCTCATCGGCATCTCCAACCCGCACATATGACCCGCGATAACGCCCTCGTCCTTCATAGAAACACGGCCGATCGGCGATGTCCAATGCCGGTATCTCGGCACTCACCACATTTCGATCATCAATTCGGCATACGGTGAAGACTGCTCGCACTTTCGGGTGCATCTGATTACACTGCTCGACAACGTGCTTCATCAGATCCTGGACGTCGTAGACTCCCACCACTTCGTAATCACGACGTTCATCCACCCCGAACACAATGATGCCGCCGTCATCCTGATTGGAAAAGCTGGATAATGTGTCATACAGGCGAGTCGGACACCCCTGTGCCGCAGCTTTCAACTCAATGATCTGCGATTCCGCATGATGCAGCTGAATCTTCTTCACCAGCTGTATGAGCTCAGTTTCTAACACGGCTCCACCTCATTCCACATCATGCTGTCATCATGTGATATCAATGTTGAAAGATACCAATGATTGTAGAATCAAATCAACATTTTATCAAAATCAATGCATACAATTGAATCCAGTAAACAAATCTTATAACAAATCTTGTAAGATTGAAATAAAAGAATGAAGACTTTTACTTAAATCTTGCAAGAATATGTTCAATGATTGCATTCAATTAATGAATGATTGAATAAATGATTGAACATAGATGACCGTGTGGCGGCACGGGCGATGCCATACCGTCACAAGGTCTGATCTCGTTTTGTCGCGCGGAACGGGCGCCAGTATTCGCTCAGTAAATCCGCCGGGGCTGATAGCCGGCATCGCGCAGGGCGGCGAGGATGCGGTCGATGTGGTCGGGGCCGTTGGTCTCCACGGTGACGCCAAGCGCGACGGCGTTCGCGTAGACGCCGCTGGCCTTGAACTGGTCGTGGTCCAGGGCGATGACGTTCGCACGCTCCTGCGCCAGGATGGTGGCCACCTTGACGAGCTGGCCCGGGGTGTCCGGCAGCTCGACCTCGAAGTTCATGATGCGCCCGCGGGCGATCATGCCCTTCTGGATCACCGCGCCGATGGTGACGGTATCGATGTTGCCGCCGGAGATGATCGGCACGACCACATGCGGCCCGGGCGCGGAGGCGAACTTGCGCGAGCGCAGGTTCAGATGCTCCAGCGCCGCCAGGGACACCGCGCCCGCGGCCTCCACCACCAGCTTGTGCTTCTCCAGCATGAGCAGGATCATCTCGTTGATGTCGCGTTCGCTGACGGTGACCAGATCGTCCAGGAATTCGTTGAGCAGGGCGAAGGTCAGGTCGCCGGGACGCTTGACGGCCACGCCCTCGGCCGAGGTGACCACCTGATCGGCGGCCACCACGCGGCCGGCAGCCAGCGAGTTCTTGAACGCGGGCGAACCCTCCGGGATCGCACCGATCACCCGCACCTCGGGGCGGAACGTCTTGACGGCGAGCGCCACGCCGGCACCCAGCCCACCGCCGCCCAGCGGCACGACGATGTCGGTGACGTCCGGCACGTCGTCCAGGATCTCCATCGCAATCGTGCCCTGGCCGCACAGCACCTCATAGTCATCGAACGGCGGCACGTACACCATGCCCTGCTTCTCGCTCAGCTCGGCGGCGTAGGCGGCGGCCTCGTCGAACACGTCGCCGTGCAGCACCACGTCGGCACCGTATGCCTTGGTGGCGTCGACCTTCAACGGCGGGGTGATCGTGGGCATCAGGATCGTGGCCTTCGCGCCGCGTTCGCGGGCGGCGTAGGCCACACCCTGGGCATGGTTGCCGGCGGAGGCGGTGACGATGCCGCAGGCCAGCTCCTCTTCGCTCAGGGAGGCGATCTTGTTGTAGGCGCCGCGGATCTTGAACGATCCGGTGACCTGCAGGTTCTCGGGCTTGAGCAGTACCGTGTGGCCGGTCATCTCCGACAGGACCGGCGAAGGGATGATCTCCGTGTGCTTGGCCGTGCCGCTCAGGCGCTCGGCGGCGAGCTTCAGTTCGGCGGCGTGGTCGCGCTGCAATGCTTTGAGGACGTCTTTCTGTTCCATACACAGCATTGTAGGCGGCCGCGACGAACCACGTCCGCCGGCGTCCATTTTCGTTGGGGCGAGTCCCGCATATACGCCAAGCGGCACATACCCCCGCGGGTGGGGGTATGTGCCGCGACAGGCGATTACCGACGAGTTCGAAGTCGGCGGGGCCGAACCGGTCAGATACGGACGACGATGCCCTCCCACGGGGCCAACGTGCCGGCCTTGAGGGAGGCGACCGCGTGGGCGACGTCATAGCCATCGCCGGCGGGCGCGTCGTAGGTGCCGATCACCACCGCATCGGCCGTGGGATCGGCCGGCAGCAGGGCGGCGGACTCGGCGGGCACGGCGGTTTCGTCGGCGGTCATGTTGACCATGACCAGCAGACGTTCGCCGCCGAGCGTGCGGGTGAACGCGTAGACCTGCTCGCTGTCGGCGTCGACCAGTTCCCAGTCGCCGGCGGCCACCACCGGGTTCTCGTGGCGCAGCGCGATGAGACGCTGGTAGAACGCGTACACTGAATCGGGGTCGTTGACCTCGGCGGCGGCGTTGATGGCGTCATGGTTCGGGTTGACCGAGATCCACGGCCCGACGGCGGCGTCCGCATCCATGAAGCCGGCATAGGCGGAATCGTCCCATTGCATCGGCGTGCGCGCATTGTCGCGGCTGCGCTTGGCGAACGCGTCCATGATCGATTCGGCGGTCTGCACCTGGGCCTCCTCCACACGCTGGCGGTAGGCGTTCAGGGTCTCCAGGTCGCGGTACTGGTCGAGGCGGGTGAAGTGGGCGTTGGTCATGCCCAGCTCCTCGCCCTGATAGATGTACGGGGTACCGCGGTGCATGTGCAGCATCAGGCCGATGGCCTTCGCGGAGCGCGGGGATTCGTCGCCCCAGCGGGAGGCGGGGCGCGGCTGGTCGTGGTTGCTGTCGAACAGGCTCGTCCAGCCGGCCTCATGTACGGCGCGCTGCTGGTCGCCCAGCGTCTGCTTGAGCGCGGTGAGTTTGAACGGCACGGGGTTCCACTTGGTGCCGTCGCAGTCGAAGTCCATGTGGGTGAACACGAAGAGCATGTCGAGCTCGCCGTTGGCCGGGTTGGTGATGACGCTGTTGCGCGCCGCGTCGATGCCCGGGGCCTCGCCCACGGTGATGAACCCGTCGCGGCCGGCGAACACCTCGCGGCGCATCTCCTGCAGGTATTCGTCCACGCGCGGACCGTCGGAGCACCAGGGGAACGGCGACGAATAGCCCTCCTCGCCCACCGGGTAGTCCTCGATCAGGGAACCGTCCTCGCCGGGCAGCTTGCCGTTGGCGTCGTAGGTCTTGGAGATCTGGGTGATGACATCCATGCGGAAGCCGTCGATGCCGCGGTCCATCCACCAGTTCATCATGCTGTACACCGCATGGCGCACGTCCGGGTTCTCCCAGTTCAGATCCGGCTGCTTCTTGGAGTACTGGTGCAGGAAGTATTCGCCGCGCTGCTCGTCATACTGCCAGGCGGAGCCGCCGAAGTAGGAGCCCCAGCGGTTCGGCTCGGCGCCGGGGGTGCCGGGCTCGTGGCCCTCGCGCGCGGGACGCCAGATGTACCAGTCGGCGTGCGGGTCGTTCTTATCGCGCGAAGCCTGGAACCAGGCGTGCTCGTCGGAGGTGTGGTTGACCACCAGGTCCATGATGATCTTCAGTCCGCGCTTGTGGGCTTCGGCCAGCAGCTCGTCCATGTCGGCGAGCGTACCGAACATGGGGTCGATGTCCTGATAGTCGGCGATGTCGTAGCCGTTGTCGTCCTGCGGGGATTTGAACACCGGCGACAGCCACAGCACGTCCACGCCCAGGCCGGCCAGATAGTCCAGACGGGAGGTGATGCCCTTGAGGTCTCCCATGCCGTCGTTGTTGGAATCCTGGAAGCTGCGCGGATAGATCTGGTAGACGACCGCGTTCGCCCACCAGGGGTTCGGGGTCGCGCCGTTCGTCCGCACCGAGTCGGGCAGTGCGGTACGCTGCGGAGTGGTCATGGGTTCCTTCCTTTCCTGCCAGCGGTTCCGCCACGAGCCCGCTGTGCCTGCCGATCTTGCGGCCGCCGCCGTGGATGGCGACGAACCGTTACGTCATCGATTTGATTCCTGCTGCATTGCCCCGGACGACCATCGTGTTGCATACGCTTACATTCCAGACGTCCGGTATCGCTCTCCCAGTATCCATCATCTTCAACAGGCCGTCAATCCCGCGTTTCCATACCATTTTCCGCAGAACAACGCCGTTTCGGCACGCATTGGAATCATGTAATCTCTGGTCATCGCACAGCCATTCTGAATACGCATACACTCCCGCCCGGCCGACACCGACAGCAGGCATGCACCAGCGACAGTTCAGTGCCGCGCCGGCCGGCATCACGCTCACCGGTCAACGCAACGCCCATCGGCCAGCGCAACACCCACCGGCAACCCGACAACCGGCGCCACGGCTGCCGACCGGCATCATTGGCCCACAGTCGGCATCCCGATCATGCCTTCCAGCGGATATCCACCCTGGTATCGTCGCAATCCGCCATGCACAACGCCCCGTTCCGATGTACGGGCACCGTCTCCCCGTTGCAACGCACGTCCACGCACCGCGCATCGGGATCCAGGAGCGCAAATCGCCCCGGTTCCACCAACGTCACCGTCACCGCCGCCGAACCGGACAGTTGATCACCGGTACCGATTCCGGAATCGTCGTCGGTGCCACTGGCAACCGTGGCAGGGGCCACGATCTTGTCGATCAACCCGAGCGGCATCACCGCCGCATCCCGCGATCCGTCCCACACGTAGTACAACCGGGACTCGCCATACGCCAGCAGCGGCCCGGCACTCCCCTCATCGGCACCCGGGCGGAGCCGCTCCGCTGTCATCGCCTCCCGGTCCACAACCCAGCGTTCGCCACCGTCCGCGCATGCCGGCAGCCCCCGCAACGCCTCATGCAACCGGATCCGCTGCGGCCGGTCGGGGTTCATCCCGACGAATGCCAACAGCCGCCAGTCGCCACACGTTGCGGTCACGCACCAGGCCGACTCCGCGCACGTCGGGTCGGCCAACAACGCCGACGGCACCGGCACCGCGGCCGTATCCGGTCTGGGCACACGACCATCGTTCAACAGCAACGGGCCGAGCACGGCCGAATCGGTCCGCCCGGCGGCATCCGAACAGTAGACCGGCCCCGCACTCAGCGCGCGCATCAACGCATGGGTTCGCGCATGCGGATGACTGGTCCAGAACATGTCCCAATCGCAGCGGTACAACTCCCCCATCAACAGCGAGCAGTACGCGTTCTGCAACAGATGCTCGGCCAGGGACGCCGGGTCGTGCGGCAGGAAGTCGTCGCTGGTGCGGGTCACCGCGGAGACCGGCCTGTGCCAATAACTCTCCGGCGCCATGCCCATGCAGTTGATTATCGCGCCGCCCATTTCGGTTTCGACCAGTCGATCGAGCGCGGCATGGCGTTCGATGGTCGCTTCGCCGTAGCTTTCCACGCCGCGGGTCATCGTGGACATGGAACTCTGCGAATCGATCTTGACGCAGTCGATGCCCATGTCCCTCAGCAGTGACAGCCATGTCGCCCAGAACATCGTCGCCTGCCGGCGGCCGGGGCCGGGGATCAGGCAGCCGTTCGACGTCGCAGTCAGATGCTCGGCGCCGATCCGCGCCACCGCCTGCCCGTTCGGTTCCAGGCCGCTCCAGTAGCCCTGGAACGCGGCCCAGACGCCGACGTGGCGCACACCGTACCGTTCCCGCAGCAGATCGACGGTGTGCGCCAGACCGTGCGGGAACCGTTCGGGGTCCGCGTCAAGCCCGATCAATGTTTCGGTCTCGCGGTCGGTGCGCGACCAGCCGTCATCGATCATGACCCAGGACACGGGGACGCCCTTGGCGCGGAACTCCTCCATCTTCTCGATGATGGCGGCCTCGCTGACGTCACGGCCGAGCGAGTCCCACGTGCACCAGCCGAACCCGGACAGGGCTTCCGGCAGCGGCCGTCGGTCGACCGTGGCGATGCCGTTGCGGCGCGCGCCGGCCGCGACACAGGCGCGGATGACGGCGTACGGATCGGCGCCCTGCGCCACATAGGCGACGGTATCGGCGAGCGCGGTGCGGCCCGCGCGGTTGGAGGCGACGTTGAGCCGGAAACGGCCGCTAATAGTGGATGGGTCGATGATGCCGGCAACGGACGAGCCGACGACGTTGCCGCCGGATGGCAAGTTGCCGCCGGAGGTACCACCGTCGACGGACTTCTGTCCGTCGGATTCCGGTCCTATATCGCCATGCAGGTCTGCGCGGATATCATCGCCGCTGAATGCCATGACGGCGGTCCACGTTGCGACGGGAGCAGGCTCATCGGTGTCCTGCTGCGGTTTGCCGCCCGCCAAGACGACACCCGTCGGCGCGTCGGTCTTAGCCGCTGCGGGAAGGTCTCCGCGTTCGTCGCTGCGCCATAGCACCAGCTGCGTGCGGGACGGGATATCGGCGGGATTGCTGCACCATGCCGGGCGCATCCACCATTCCTTGTGCTGGTACAGGCACAGCATCGGGCCATGCGGCGCGGGCCGGACGTCGAGTGCCACCTCAAGCGCGCAGTCGGGGTCGAATGTGTCCTGCTCTTGGAATCGTTTGTCATAGCCGTCCGGCTGCGGGACCGCGACGTTCACGTCGATGCGCCACGTCGGACAATCCGCGTCGGGGCCGGCGGCGATCCGGACCACACTGTCCGGCAGGAGTACGGCATGGCCTATGGTGCCGCCGTAGCCGCGGGTTCCATTGATTATCTGCGCGGCCACCTGGCGAACAGCCACCGGGCAGTCCGCCGCCGTGTGGAGGTCGGCGGGGCTGGGCGGGGAGTCCGGAACAACGGTGTCGGGCATGGCGGTCTTCTTCGTTGGCTGACGGCGGCGCATAACGCCAGATTATCAACAGTTGAAGATGCGGCGGGGGTGCGGATGTTTTTTGGACGGTCATGCGGCCAGTCCAAGGCTTTTCCTGTATTGCACAGGGCTTTGCCAGCCCAGCGACTTCTTGATGCGTGTCTCATTGGAGTGGGTCAGGTAGGCGGCGAGCCGTTCGCGGAACCGTTCGTAGCCCACGCCCCGCCAGTCGCGGCAGTGGAAGAACTCGTTTTTGAGCCGGCCGAAGAACCCCTCCATGGCGGCGTTGTCCGGCGAGCAGCCCTTGGCGCTCATCGACCGGGTCAGCCCGTTCTCCTCGCAGATGCGGATCCACCCGGGCCACCGGTAATGGCACCCGCGGTCGGAATGGATCACGGGACGCTCCCCGTCACCAAGCGTGGCTATCGCGTCGAGCAGCATGCCGTCGGCCATGGCCGCGCCGGGGCTGCGCGACAGCGTCCAGGAGACCACCATGCCGCCGAAGCAGTCGATCACGGGGCTGAGCCAGCATTTGTAGCCGTCCATGGAGAACCGGGTGACGTCCGTCAGCCACAGCGCGTTCGGCCGTTCGGCGTGGAAGTCCCGTTCACGAGGTTGGCCGGCGCCTCGGACAGCTCCCCTTTGCAGGAGCTCCACCGCTTCGGCCTCCTCAGATACAGGGGCCGCAACCCCTCCTCCCGCATGATACGGCGCACGACCTTCTCCGAGACGACCAGCGGATCCCTCTCGTCACGCCGCAGCATGGCGTGGATGGCGCGGTACCCCCACACGCGCCCGCCCTCCTCGAACAGGAAGCGCACCCGTTCGCGCAGCGCCGCGTACCTGTCCCCGGCCGCGACGACGGCGCGCTGATAATAGTAGGCTCCGCGCCCGAGCCCCACCGCGCCGAGCGCGGCCCCAAGCCCGAACTCGCCCCTGAGCGCGTCGACGACCCGCGCCCTCTCCCGGCTCGTCAGCCCGGAGGGGTCCAGACGCGGGTCGTCGGCTTTTAAAACATTGACGGTCTCCCGCAGCACCGCGTTCTCCAGCCGCAGGGCCTCCAGCCTGCGTTTCAGCTCGGCCGGGTCATCGCACCCGTCGTCCGCCGCCGGCAGGCGCGCGTCATCATGGCCCGTCATGAGTCCACCGATCCCTTTCCTCCTGTACGCGTCGGCCCACCTCCACACGCTCGCCGGCGAGCGGCCAACGTCCCTGGCGACGGCGGCGTAATGCTCCCCGGCGACCACGCGCCTGGCGGCCCCTATCCTGAAGTCAAGCGTATACGAGCACCGCCGGCGCCGCCCATACCTGGGGTCGCGGGACACCCAGCTCGCCAGGCACGACTCGGACGGATACCCAGCTCGGCGATCACCCTCCCCGGCGTCATGCCCTCACTGAAATACAGATCGACGGCCCTCCGCCTCTGCTCCATACTGAACACAACGGACTCCAATCCGGACGCTCACACGTCCAACATTCCGTCCGCACCCCGGAAACGGCCAGTTTGCGCAGCCTATTCAACAGTTGAACAAGCTGTACTGTGCAAAACCCGGCAAGGAACAGGCCATTCGCGCACACTTCCGCACAGCGCACGACAGTCAACAGACGAAACAGTGCGGGGCGTTGGCGGGTTGACCCGCCAACGCCCCGCACACACCGGACTGTCCGTTACTTGACCGCGCCCCTCATTACGCCACTGATGACCCACTTCTGGGCGAAGACGTAGACGATGAGCACCGGGGCCATCGCCATCAGGTAGGAGGCGAAAGCCATCGGATAGTTCGACGTGAACTGGCTCTGGAACACGTACTGCGCCAGCGGGATCGTCTGGTTGCCCTGATCGGTCAGCGTGATCAACGGCAGCAGGAAGTCGTTCCACGCCCACAGCACGGTCAGGATGGCGATCGTGGAGTTGATCGGGCCCATCAGCGGGAAGATGATGGTCCAGAAGATGCGCCAGGTGCTGGCGCCGTCCACGCGGGCGGCCTCCTCCAACGACACCGGGATCGAGCGGATGAAGCCGATGGCGATGAACAGGTTGGTGCCCAGACCCAGGATGGTGTACAGCAGCATCAGTCCGAGCTGGTTGTCCAGATGCAACGAACCCATCTGGTGCGCGATCGGCAGCATGATGACGGTGAACGGCACGAACATCATGGCCAGGAAGAAGTAGTACAGGAAGCGGAAGAACCGCTTGTCCATGTTCCGGGCCACCGCATACGCCACGAACGTGTTCGTCAGCAGCGTCAGGCAGACGGCCACCACGGTGATGATCGCCGAGTTGAGCGCCGCCTTCGGATAGTTGATGTAGTTCCACGCATCGGCGAAGTTATGCCATTCCCAGGTGGTCGGCAGGCTGAACGTGCCGGCCTCGGCCGGCGTCTTCAGCGCGGTGACGATCGTGAAGTACAGCGGGATGAGGATGGTCAGCGAAAACACGGCCACGACCGCGGTCAGCCACCAGTTAATCTTATGATCCTTGCGGAACCCCTCGCTCTTGGTGTACCGCTTCGCCCCCTTGGGCGACTTCGTTGTGCTGGTCATCAGATCTGCTCCTTGCCGCTGAAGAACTTCAACTGGATGAATGCGAGGATGGCCAGGACGATGAAGAACGTCACGGCGTTGGCCATCTGGTAGGCGTACTCGCCGTTGCCCAGGCCGTTCTGGAAGATGAGGTACGAGACCGTTTCGGTCTTGGAATCCGGACCGCCGCCGGTCAGGGCGATGACCTGGTCGAACATGCTCAGGGCATTCTTCAGGCTGAGCACCATGTTGATCGTGAAGAAGGGGCCGATCAGCGGGAACGTGATCTGCCAGAACCTCTGCCAGGCGTTCACGCCGTCGATGTCGGCCGCCTCATAGACCTCGGTGTCGATGGTCTGCAGGCCGGCCAGGTACAGCAGCGTGGAGTAGGCCACGCCCTGCCAGATCGACAGGAACGCGATCGGGAACCACGCCAGATCCGGGTTGGTCAGCAGCGACGTGGACAGCCAGTCGATGCCGAGCGCCTGGCCGATCTCGGGGATCGGGACCATGAAGATGTACTTGAACACGTAGCCGATGACCAGCACGGCCAGCGTGTACGGCACGAAGAAGATCGCACGGAAGCCGTTCTTGAACGCGATCTTCGAGTTGAGCAGCACCGCCAGGAACAGGCCGAGGAAGTTCTGCCCGATGGTGATCACCACCGCCATCACGATGGTGAAGATGTACGCGTTGCCCACGCGGCTGTCGGAGAACATCGCGATGAAGTTCTTCAGACCGATGAAATCCCAGGTGCCGTATCCCTGCGAGTTGGTGAGCGAGTAGAACGCGCCCTGCAGGAACGGCCAGTACAGGAAGATCGCGACCAGGATCGCCGCGGGCACGGTCATCCAGTAGAACGCCGGATCGACCTTGCGGGTGGAGTACCGGCTGACCTTTTTCTTTGTTGCCTTTGCCATTGTTGTCTCCTACCTGAAGTTACGGGCCTGGACCTTGTCGTACTCGGTCTGCATCGAGTTGAGGAACTGGTCGACGTTGCCGGTGTTCACCAGCGTCTGCAGGAAGCCGGCGATGTTGATCGACGAGGACATGTAGTGGTCGCAGAAGTCGGTGATCCGGTTCTCCTCGAAGAACGGCAGCACGGTCTCCAGCGCCGGTTCGCCCACGTAGGTCTCCTTGAGCGGGCCGAATGCGGACTGCGCGTCGCAGTAGTCCTCGAGCGTCTTCTCCTCCATCAGGAAGTCCACGAACTCGCGGGCCTCGTCGTAGTGGTCGGTGTGCGCACCGATCGTCAGCATCACGTCGTCGCCGGCGGTCAGCTTCTGCTCGTCCGCGTCGTCGGTGGCCGGCATCTGCGCGAAGACCAGCTCCATATCCGGGTTGATCAGTCGCACCTGCGGGATGGCGTAGGTGCCCAGCGGCAGGGTGGCCGCCTTGCCGTTGGCGAAGTCCTGCGTGGCCTGCTGGTAGGTGACCGAAGGATTGGTCTGCGTGTAGTTCTGGAAGATCTCGACGAGCTTCTCGCTCACCGGCCGCCACAGGTCACCGAAGGTCTTGGTACCGTCCTTGATGTTCTGGTATTCGCTCTCCGGCACCAGCGTGGAGTTCAGCGACGACAGCGGCGCCTGCAGGGTCCATGCCTCGGCCATCGACGCCTCCACCGGGGTGATGCCGGCGTCCTTGAACGTCTGGAGCGCGTCCAGATACTCCGACCAGGTGGTGGGGGGGTTGTACGGGTCCAGACCGACCGACTCCCACAGCTCCACGTTGATGATGTATCCGGAGGCGTTGCCCGCGTACGGGATCGCGTACAGGCGCTTGCCGTCCGGGTCGTCGGTCTGCACGAGGTTCTTGGCGATGTTGACCATGCCCTCGTTCAGCTCGTCGACGATCGGATCGTCGGTGAAATCATGGAACACGCCGGCCTCGGCCAACAGACCGTAGTTGATGTCGCCGTTGATGGTGATCACGTCCGGCTCGCGGTCCTTGACCAGACGGGTGCGCAGATCGGTGACCGCGTTCGGGGAGTTGTTCACCGTAATCTTGATATTCGGATGCGTCTCCTCGAATTCCCGCGCCTTCTGCGTGAACCAGTCGCTGGCTTCGGTCTTGTACTGGAAGAAATCAATCGTCACCGTGCCAGCATCAGCCGCACCACATCCCGCAAGGGATGCACCCAACGCGACCGCAACGGCGGCTCCGGCGAGGCGACGCGGCCAGCGCGATGCCGGGTGTTGCCGTCCCGGCTCCGCGGCGGACCACCGCATCGTACGGAAAACAGGTTGCATTATCGACTCCTTTATCCTCTGTCCACGGCCAGGGCATCGTTACCCTGTCCCGTGTTCAACGGTGCCACCCCGGCTTTTTCATTCCCAGTCTTGGCGTGCCCACCACCAATCCGCAACAAAATGGACCGTCATTTCTTTCAGACGGAAAGAAAATACCTATACTGGTAATCAGCACACACGTCAGGGGAGATTTATGGGCACCAACCTCAGCCGCACAGACCGAACCGACCTCCACGTCATGGAGTTCCCCCACTGGTTCCACCGGTCGGACCACACCCACCGCGTCGCCGCCGCCATCCTCAAGCACGGGCCGATCGCCCGGACCACGCTGGCCCAGGACCTGGGGCTGTCCCAAGGCGCACTGTCGCGCATCACCAGCGACCTGATCTACGACGGCGTCGTCGAGGAGTCCTCCACGGAACCCGACGGAGCCGCCGAGCCACGCGAGCGGCGCGGCAGACCGCAGACCGCGCTGCGCATCCGTCAGAACGCGCGCACCTTCGTCGGCGTCAAGATCAACGCGCACCTGGCCACCGCGGTCGCCATCGACGCGCGCAGCATCATCGTCTCACGCCCGCACAGCCACGCGATCGCAGAACAGACGCCTGACGTCCTGGCTCATACCGTCGCCGAACTGGTGACCGCATGCACGGCCGATCTGGCGGATGCGCACCTGCCAACGCCGACGGCCATCGGCATCGCCGTCGGCGGCCATATCGTAGACGACACCATCGTGACCTTCGCGCCGTTCCTGCACTGGGAGGGGCGGATACCGTTCGCCGCACTCGTCGAGCAGTCGACCGGACTGCCCACGCGCCTGTACAACGACATCGACTCGCTGCTCGTCGACGCCTGCTGGTTCGGCGGCGGCGTGGGGTACGACAACTTCGCGATCCTCACCATCGGGACCGGCATCGGCTATTCGCTGGCCTTCCACGGCACGCCGATCAACTACCCCGACAAGACATACGGTCTGGCCGGACATATCCTGATCGACCCGGACGGGCCCCGCTGCGTGTCGGGGCACCGCGGCTGCGCGCAATGCCTGACCAGCGACTCCATTGCGGAGGAATACTCGCAGATGATCGGCAAGGCCGTCACCTTCGACGACTTCGGGCGCGATGCCCGGGCGGGACGGGCACTGGCCACCAGACTGGTGAACCGCACCTGCTTCCGGCTGGGCACGCTGATCGCCGCCATCGCCAATCTGGCCATGCCGGACAAGGTGATGATCGCCGGCGAGTCCGCGTTCATCGCCCGGCTGGGTACCGACGCCATCCGCGACGGCATCAACAACTACCGGCACAACCAGAGCGCCCCGGTGATCTTCGAGATCATCGACCACGATTGGGCGCTCTGGGCCAAGGCGGCGGCCAGCCGCGTCCTCATCCGCTACATCAAGCGCTGACGCGGTCGCCGCGTTACCGCTTCACGGCAGTGAACAACACGGCCTGAGCGGGCTGAGCCGTCAAGCGGGGAGCCCAGTGGGCTCCCCGTAGGCGAAGTGAGCGGTCGCCAAGACCGCGAAGGCATCCCGCGTAGGCCGCGTCACTGCCTCACGGCGGTGAACAGCACAGCCTGCGCGGGATGCAGGGACGGCGGGCGGATGCCGTAGGTCTGCAGCACGCGGCCGGTCAGGCACACGCCGTTGGCGTTCCACCAGCCGAGCGGCGACTGGCCATTGGTGATGTCGAGACTCTGCCCATCGGTGACATTGAGCTTCAACTCACGGTTCATGTCCAGCGGCGTCACCCGGTACACCGCATCCGGGTCCAAACCGGGCAGACGCACCGGAGCGGCCGGATAGGTCTGCGATGTGGTCAGCTGGGTGAACCGGTACACGGCGCGGGCCTTGTCGGCGCTGACCACGCCGTCCAGACGGACCGCGGGATCGCCCTCGTCGCCATGCACCACCGTGCCGGTGGCGAAATCGGCGCGATGGCGCTTGTACTCGGCCACCCACACGCCCAGCTTGTCCAGGTCGGCCTGCGGCTCCTTCAGCAGGTTCCACTCGATGCCCATATGCCCGAAGAACGCCATGGCCATGCGCATCTCCTGGCTCGTGCTGCGATGCGTGGAATGCGCGGGGCTGGCGCCCACATGCTCGCCGATCATCTCCGGCGGCACCAGCAGCGACGTGTAGCGCTGGATGTCGGCGCGCTCCACCGGGTCCACGCAGTCGGAGGCCCAGATGCGGTCCGCCACCTCCAGGATGCCCAGGTCCACACGGCCGCCGCCCGACGAGCAGCTCTCGATCTCCAGACCGGGGTGCGCGGCCTTCAGATCACGGAAGATGCGGTAGACGGCCAACGTCTGCTCGTGCACGGCGGGACGCGCGTTCTCCGGCGAGAACGCCTCGGTGACCAGCTTGTTGTGGTCCCACTTGATATAGTCGATGCCCAATTCTTCGACCAGCTTGTCCATGCAGTCGTACACGTAGTCGTAGGCCTCCGGGTTGGTCAGATCGACGACCTGCTGGCAACGGCCCTGCATCGGCAGGCGGTTGGCCGTGGGCTTGAGCACCCAATCCGGATGGTTGCGGAACATCTCGGAATCCGGATTCACCATCTCCGGCTCGAACCACAGGCCGAACTGCATGCCCTTGCCATGCACGTAATCGGCGAGCGCCTTGAGGCTCTTCGGGCCTTCGGGCCATACCGACTGGGCGATCTGCCAGTCGCCCAGGCCGGAGGTGTCGTCACGACGGGAGCCGAACCAGCCGTCGTCCACCACGAAACGCTCCACGCCGCTGTCGGCGGCCTTGTCGGCGAGCGCGACCAGCGTGTCATAGTTCTGGTCGAAGTACACGGCCTCCCAGGTGTTGAGGATCACCGGACGCGGCTTGATGGCCATCTCGGGATGGCAGGAGCGCACATACCGGTGGAAGCGGGAGGCGACCTCGTTCAGGCCGTCGCCGTACGCGCCATACACCCACGGCGTCTCGTATGCGCCGTCGTGGGGCAACGTCACTTCGCCGCCGAACAGGATCTCCCCGCCGCCGATCACGGGCTGCGTATAGGGCAGACGTTCGGCGGACAGCAGGCTGTTGCCGCTCCATGCCACATGCGTGGAATACACCTCACCGTGTTCGAAGCCGAATCCGGGGGCACCGACGGTCAGCAGCAGCGAGGCGTCGAAGTCGGGGCGGCCTGCCACGTAGGTGCGCTGGAACCGGCCGATGGTCAGCGGCTGGCGCTGCGGGGAACGCTCGCGCAGGTGGTGGCCGGTGGTGGTCAGGATTTCAGTGGCCCAGCCGGGGACGGCGAAGCCGAGTTCGACCTTGCCGATCCCCAGTTCGCCGTAGGCCAGGTTGCGGATAGCGGCACGCTGGCGGAGCAGGCCGGAGGGGTCGATCTCCATCGTCCAGGTCAAGGCCACCTGCTGTTCGGCGTCCTCGGCGGTCACAGTGACGGCGGGGCGATCGCCTTCGGTCAATGTGGTGTCGGTCACGGTGAACCGGCAGAACACCTCCACGCCGTCGCGGCGCAGCGTCAGGCGCGGTTCGCCGATCCAAGCCTCCGCCTGAGTCGGCAGCACGCTCGGCCACGGCGTGTAATCGAGCGCGCCGGACACGCGCTGGGGGCGCAGGGCGTCGGCGGCGTCCACGACCGTTTCAGGGTGAGTCATGGGGCGGCCCCAGTACACAAGCCGCGGCAGTTCCCCTTCGGGGAACGCCAACGCAAACGCCACGCCGGCTTCGGGCTGCTCCGCATACACCGCAACCACGGCGGCGGATTCATTGGACAATGCAACGATGCGCGCCATTGCACCACTCCTTCATGGGTTGGATCGGTTGGTCGATGGTTCCGATGGTAGAGCGAACGGCTTTATTTGACCGGCAACGGAGTGTTCTGAGTTTTGGTAAAAAATACGGGTTCGCACTACCTCGGACTACAACCACCGCAGTGGCGGATTTTCAACCCTCACCACCCGATGCCGCAGGGTGGTGCGAATCCGTCTCAGCGACGCGACGCAAAAAACTCCCCCAGGAGGGCCGCGCACTCCCCTTCCCGGACACCGCCGATGACCTCGGGGCTATGGCCGATGTGCGGATCTCGCGGAATGTCCCACACCGAGCCGCAGGCGCCCAGCTTGGCGTCCCACGCGCCGAACACGATGCGCCCGATATGCGTCTGCAGGCAGGCGCCCGCGCACATCGGGCACGGCTCCAGCGTCACGACCAGCGTGCAGTCGGCCAGATTCCATGCCCGACGGGCTTCGGCTGCAGCCTGCCGCATCGCCAGCACTTCGGCATGGGCCAGCGGATCGCCGTTGTCCTCACGCCGGTTCCGCCCCTCGCCGATCACGCGACCCTCGGCGTCGAACACCACGGCGCCCACCGGCACATCGCCCTCGGCCGCGGCCTGCTGCGCAAGCGCCAATGCGCGCCCCATCGCCTCGTCGTTCGTCATGCTGTCCAGTCTAACGGCCGCGCGTTCACGCAATCGGCGGGTTTCCCTACGATGAGTACTAAGCGGCGTTCGCGCCCGGCCACGACCCATCGGCCACCGCCGCGCAGAGAGGAGCACCATGGATACATTCACCCTGATTCTCTGTGTGTTGGCCGCGGTGGTGCTCTCCTCGTTCCTGAGCCGGTTCCTGCCGAAGATCTCGACGCCACTGGTGCAGATCGCACTCGGCGTGCTGGCCACCTACCTGCCGTTCTTTCCCGACACCGAACTCGACCCCGAACTGTTCATGGTGTTGTTCATCGCGCCCCTGCTGTATCTGGAGGCGCATGAAATCGACAAATCGGCGTTGTTCAAGTCGTTGAAGATCTCGCTGTCGCTGGCCATCGGTTTGGCGATCGCCACCATGGTGGCCGTGGGATTCACCGTGCACACGTTCTGGCCGGCGATTCCGCTGGCCGCGGCGTTCGCGCTCGGCGCCGCGCTGGGGCCGACCGATGCGGTGGCGGTCAGCTCGCTGGGCAAGGAGGCAGCGCTGACCCAACGCCAGCTCAGCGTGCTCAAGGGCGAATCGTTGTTCAACGACGCCTCCGGCATTGTGGGCTTCCAGTTCTCGATCCTGGCCGCGGTGACCGGCGTCTTCTCGTTCGGTGAGGCGGCCGGCGAATTCGTGGTCTCGTTCATCGGCGGCACGCTGTTCGGTCTGGCCGTCGGTCTTGTGGTCAACTGGCTGTTCGAGACGATCCGCTCGCTGGGTTGGGAGACCACGACCACGCGCATCCTGATGGAGCTGTTCCTGCCGTTCCTGCTGTATCTGGCGGCGGAGGACATCGCCCACGTCTCCGGCATCCTGGCGGTGGTGGCCTGCGGGCTGTTGATCCGGTTCGACCACACCGGCATCGGTCCGAACGTGGCGCGCACCAACATCGTCTCCTCCAGCGTGTGGGCGGTACTCTCGTTCAGCCTGAACGGCGCGGTGTTCATCCTGCTGGGCATGCTGCTGCCGGATGCGATGAGCCGCAGCTGGGAGGATCCGGGGGTCAGCAATCCGATGCTGATCTCGGTGATTCTGCTGGTGGCGCTGGTGGTGATCGCGATGCGCTTCCTATGGGTGGCGGCGGTGCTGCGCGTCACCAAGGACCAGCACACCGGCAGACGCCGGCGCATGACGCCCGAACGGTGGCGTTCCGCCGCCGTGATGACGTTCGGCGGACCGAAGGGCACGATCACGCTGTCCCTGATGCTGACCATCCCGTTCTTCACGGCGGCCGGCGACCTGTTCCCGATGCGCGACGAGCTGATCTTCATCGCCTCCGGCGTCATCATCGTCACGCTGCTGCTGGCGAACTTCCTGCTGCCGCTCATCGCGCCGAACCGTGGCACGGACGATTCGCACGAGATCACCGAGATCACCATCGACGTGCTGCGGCGCACCGTGGAGGAGCTGACCCAGCGCATCACCCCGGAGAATCGACGCGCGGTGCTGATGGTCATCGACTCGTACACCAAACGCATCACCCGGCTCAAGCAGCGCATCGGCGGCGTGGATCCGCACGGCTTCGAGCAGCTGCAGATCGACGCACTGTACTGGGAGAAGGACTTCATCAAGGAACGGCTGGCCGCGCTGCGGGCGCAGCCCTCCCCCGACGACCACGAGCGGGATCTGGGCATCGAGGCCTGCGAGCGCATGCTCGATCAGATCATGGACACCCTGCGTCATGCGGCCGACCACGATTCCTCGGGGCACGCGGTCTCCCAGATCCGTGGACGCGTGCGCGCCCTGCAGCGCCACACGCAGGCGCTCACCCGCCGCGTCATCAGCAAGATCCAGCGCACCACGCCGTTGCTCAGCGAGGATGAGGTGACCGAGCGCGTACGCGCGCTGCAGGTCGAGGCCATCGAGCACGTCATCAATCGCCTGTACGACGAGATCCGCGGCACCCGGTACAGCACCGAGCACTGCTCGCTGCTGCTGCTCGACTACCGGCGCGCGGAGGCCACGCTCCGGGCGCGTCCGAACGTCGGTGCCGGCGCGGCCGCGTTCACGATGGCCGATGATGTCAAACGAGAGAGCTACGGCATCGAGATGGGCATCATCCAGGACATGTTCGAGGCGGGCGACATCACGCGTGCGCAGGCCCGCGCACTGCGCCGCAACGTGTATGTGATGAGCGTGGACGCCGACGCCAGCCTCTGAACGGCGTCACATCACGCCGGAGGCGATGTCGTGCATGACCAGCCACTGGCGGATGTCGGCCAGCTCCTCCAGGTTCACGGCGTGGTCCAGGCCCCGGTAGCGCTCGGACGTCAGCCACGTATGCTCCTCCAGCCAGGCCTCCGTGGCATGCAGCTCGCTGCGGGGAATGACCCCATCGCGGTCGCCGTACCCGTAGAACATCGGAGTCTCCCGTTCGGCCAAGCGATCGTCCGCCGGCGCGGTGCCGGCCACAACGCCGGGCGCAAGGAATCCGGACAGGCTGATCGCGGCGCGGTAGCGTTCCGGATGCACGCGCAGCAGGTGGATCGCCAGCAGACCGCCCTGCGAGAAGCCGATCGGCACCACATCGCGATCGTCGGCGATGTTCGCCGCCACCCACGCATCGATCGCGGTCGCCGCCGCGTA
>SAMEA3387510__coassemble_1665_pt1 | contig 21922 bp, 15 predicted proteins | sample SAMEA3387510__metabat2_low_PE_015 | metagenome-assembled genome bin SAMEA3387510 (sample SAMEA3387510) | Felis catus | biome: Faeces | place: United Kingdom | collected 2012
GCCCATCAGCGCCAGACCGACGGCGTTATTCGGACTGAACAGGAACTTGATGCCGTAGTACGGGTTGAGCGCGGCGAGCACGGACCAGTCGTTGCCGATGGCTACCACGCCGACGATCGCCAGGAACGCGAACCAGACCATCACCACCGAGCCGAAGACCTTGCCGATCGATTCGGTGCCGCGCGACTGCACGGCGAACAGGATCACGATGATCACCGCGGTGATCATCATCGTCAGATCCTTGTTCTCGGTGAACAGATGCTCCAACGCGGGCAACGTCTTCAGGCCTTCGACGGCGGACGAGATCGACACGGCCGGCGTCAGCACCGAGTCCGCCAGGAACGCCGCGCCGCCGAGCATGGCCGGTATGACGAGCCATGCGCCGTATTTGCGAATCAACGAGTACAGAGCAAAGATGCCGCCTTCACCGTTGTTGTCGATGCGCATGGCAATCAGCACGTACTTGACCGTGGTGATCAGCGTGATCGACCAGAACACCAGCGACAGCATGCCCAGCACCGCCTCACGACCGGTGTTGGCCAGGCCGCCCTGACCGGACAGGAAGGTTTGCGCGGTGTACAGGGGCGAGGTGCCGATGTCGCCGTAGACGACGCCGAGCGCCACGATGGCCATGCCGAGGCTGACCTTATCCGGACTGGACTGCAGTTTGCACCACCAGCGACCGATCGGACCGCGGGCGGCGACCTTGTCGAGCTTCTCGGCCTCCTTGCGTTCGGCCTCCTGCTGCTTGGTGATTTCCTCGCGCTCTTCCTTGGTCAGCTTGCTGCGTGAGACCTTCGGCGCGTTAGTGAATGAATCCGCCCTGAGCAGGGCTTGATCGGGTTTCTCGGCATTTCGATTAGCCGGGGAGGCACCGTTACGTTTCCCGGACTGCTTCTCGTTCTGCGACGACCCACGCTGACGTGATTCCGCCATAGTTCTTATCCTCCATCGCCGGTGACCTTCCCCGCACGCGAGTTTCTCTCACTAGCACGAGAAACGGCGCCGCTTTTCGACGCCGCTTCCCTGCACTGTTGGATAGTCTATACGGTTCCTTCACCATTGGCGAATCGAATTGTGAAGACGACCCCGAAAACCGTTGTCCCGCAACGCCTGCCGGGGTTCCAGCAACACACCACGGCCATACGCGAAACACCACCGCAGAACGACGGGAATCCATCGTTCCGCGGCGGCGCGGATATGCACCGTATGGCGCGCGATCAGAACGACAACGGCCTAACGTACGACCCGACCTGCGGCCGTACGACCTCCAACGTGCCGTCGGCGTTGTGCATCAACGGTGCGAACACCACCTCGCGATGGCACCCGTCGCCTCCCGACCAGCGTCCCGCCGGATGGTACGCGAAGCGATGGTATGCGATGATCCACTCATCCGTGCCGGGGATGTTGACGATATTGTGATGCCCGGTGCCGTACAGGCCGTGCGCCGGGTCCTGTTCCAGCAACGTGCGCGGCTCGCTCCACGGCCCCTCAAGGCTCGGTCTCATCGCGTATTTCACGCAGTATTCCGGCTCGCGCGCGTCGTTCTCGCTCCACGAGGCGTAGTAGATGCCGTTGCGTTTGTGGATCCAGATCGCCTCGCGGAAATCGCCGGGGATCCAGGAGAACGCGCGGTTGCGGTCGAATCCGAGGCAGTCGTCGTCGAGCGGCGCGGCCCATGCCCGACCGTTGCCCCACAGAAAATACCGGGTGCCGTCGTCCTCCACATACACGCCGGGGTCGATCGTATGGCAGTCGAAGTCGCCGCGACGCACGATCGGTTCGGGTTCGGCGAGGAACGGACCGTACGGGGTATCGGCCACGGCGGCGCCGATCTGGTTTCCCGCGACGAAATAGAACACGTAGCGGCCGTCTGCGGCACGCACGATGCTCGGCGCCCAGGCACCGTTCTCGCCACTCCACCACGGCACGTCACGCAGGTCCAGCGCGGGGTAGCGCTCCCACGTCGCCAGATCGTCGGAGACGTACACGCTGAACGCTGTGGTGCCCCAGTCGTCCACGCCGTCGTCGGTGCAGTACAGGAAGTACCGGCCGTCGAAGATCGCAAGGTTCGGGTCGGCGCAGTAGCGGCGCAGCGGGTTGGTGTCCAGCCGGGTATCGTTGACGCGATGGGGCAGGTCGCCGCGCGCGGCCTGTGCCAGACGCGGCTGTTCCATGGCAATGGTCATGTCATGCACTCCTTGTATCGGTCCGCCCGCCGCCCGCGGAAGGAATGGGACAGACGGCGGGCGGGACGGTTCGTTCAGCCCTTGACCGAGCCGGCGACCAGGCCGGCCACGATCCACTTCTGGCAGAAGATGAAGAACACGAACACCGGCAGCAGCGCCAGTACCGTGATCGTCATGAAGCTCGGCCAATCAGTGGAGAACTGGCCGACCGCGTTGTACACCTGCAGGACGATCGTGCGCAGGTCCGAGCTGGAGATGAACACGTTCGCGTTCATGAAGTCGTTCCAGGTGCTCATGGTCTGGAACACGACCACGGTGGTCAGGATCGGGCGGATCAGCGGCATGACGATGCTCCAGAAGATGCGGAACGGGCCGGCGCCGTCGATGCGCGCCGCCTCGATGAGCTCGAACGGCAGCGAGCGCATGTAGCCGACGATCAGGAAGTAGCAGAACACGGCGCCGCCCAGATAGATGACGATCAGGCCCGCCAGCGTATTGACCAGCCCGACCTGCGCCTCCATACGGTACAGCGGGATCAGCGTGGTCTGGGCGGGCACGACGAAGGCGACCATGAGGATGGCGCCGACCGCGGCCGTGAACGTGGACTTGCGCAGGATCATGCCGTAGGCGGCGAGCGCGCCGGCGATGACCTGGATGGCCACGCCGAAGAACGTAACGATCAGGGTGTTAACCAGAGAACGGACGATCGGCACGGTTGCGAAGGCGTCGACGTAGTTCTCGAAGGTCCATTCGGAGGGCAGTCCGAGCGGGTTCGCGTTCATGTCCGGAATGGTCTTGAACGTGTTGATGACGATGTACCATAACGGCACCGCACATACGACTGCGATGGCGATCATCACCACGCTGAGGATGGCCGACGTGATGCGTTTACGCGTGGTGAAGGTCATGCCCTTGCCTTTAGGAGCCGCTGCGGGCTTGGTTGCGGCGCTCATCACTGGAACCTCCTCGAAATCAGGTTAGAAACGCCCATCTGCAGGAACACCACCACGCCGGTGGCGATGAAGAACAGGACTGCCAGAGCCGAGCCGATGCCGTACTGCGACTGGCCGATGCCCTGCTGGATGATCGACTGGGTGACGGTGTAGGTGGAGTATCCGGGGCCGCCCTTGGTCATGGTGTAGGGCAGGTCGTAGACCTTCAGACCGCCGGACATCAGCAGGAACGTGGAGGTGACGATGCCCGGGGTCAGCTGCGGGAGCGTGATGTGCACGAACTGTTGCCAGGCGTTGGCGCCGTCCACGGTCGCCTGCTCGTACAAATCGGCGGAGATGGCCTGGAGGAAGGCCAGGTACAGGGTGGCGTGCCAACCGATCTGCGCCCAGATGGCGATGAAGATCACGCAGAACTTCGCCAGCGCATTGTTGCTCAGCCACGGAATCGGGTCCAAGCCGAAGACAGCGAGCACCGAGTTGACCACGCCGGTCTTCATCGGAGAGAAGATGTACTTCCACACCATGCCCATGATGGCCAGCGAAGGCACGGAAAAGAAGAAGAACACCGAGCGTACGAAATTGCGGCCGACGAATCGCTTGTTCAGCACCACGGCCAGAGGAATCGCCAGCACCGTGACCCCGAGCGTGACGACCACCGCATACAGGATGGTGAAGCCGAGGCCCTCCAGCGTGGAGGAGTCGGAGAAGACCTTGGCGTAATTCTCCAGGCCGACCCAGTTCATGTCCATGCTGTAGCCATTGAAGTCAGTGAACGAGAAGTAGAGGGTCTGCACCAGCGGCACCAGGAACAGCACCACGAACACGGCCAGGATTGGCAGCAGGAACCAGAACGAGGTCAGGTCTTCGCGCAGCCCTTGGGCGCGGCGGCGTCTGCGGTACAGGGTCTCGTCGAGCGGCGGCAGCTTGGTCGCCGCGGAAGTAGCGTTTGCGTTTGTCATTGCTTGTCTCCGATTACGCCGGCCGCATTGGTCGGTTCGAGATGGACGGCCCGCCACACCCCGACACGGGGGGAGGCCGGCGGACCGTCCATCATGCGGTTACTGGGCGGCAGCCATCTTCTCGTCGATGTTCTTCGCCCACTGGTCGACGCTGATCGCTCCCTGCACCAGTTGCTGGGTTTCGGCCTGGGTGGCGGTCGAGAGCACGTCCGGGTTGGTGTAGAAGTTAGTCATCAGGAAATACTTGCCGGTCTGCACGTTCTGCTCATACACGGTCTGGTACTGTTCGGCGACGTCGGAGGTGTAACCTTCCACGGTGATGGCATCGCCGTTCTTGGTGCGCTGATCAAGCGCCCAATCGGAGACCATGAAGGTCAGGAACTTCTTGGCGGCGTCGAGCTTCTCGCCCTCCAGTTTGGAGTAGATGGCCAGGGCCGGGGACGGCGAGCCCTGGGCGTAGCTCTCCATGCCCTCCTCCATGATCGGCATCGGGGCGTAACCCCAATCGAGGCCGGATTCCTGGAAAGTGCTGAAGTCCCACGGACCGGTGCAGATCATGGCTACCTGGCCGTTGGCGAACTGAGTCTTCATGTCATCGCCGCTCATGCCGACCACGTCGCGAGTCACCAGGTCACGATCGTACAGCTCCATCCACGCCTCGACGGCCTTCTTCTCGTTCTCGCCGGGGTCTGCGGATCCTCAGAGGCCAGCGTGGTGATGTCGGTGTCGTCCTGGGCGAACATCGATCCCATGAACGCGTCCGGAATGCGGCTCATGCCGTCGGCGATGGTCTCCAGGTACGGAGTGATGCCCGCGTCCTTGAGCTTCTGACACAGGTCGAGGAAGTCGTCCCACTGTGCCGGCGGCTCGTCCACGCCGACCTGCTTCAGCAGATCCTTGTTGTATACGATGCCCGAGGCCCAGGAGGAGATGGACTGGCCGTAGACCTTGCCGTCACGGGCCACGAAGTCCTTGTTGGCCTGGGAGATGTTCTCCATGAACGGCTCATCGGTCAGATCCATAACATAGCCGTTGTCCATCAGATCAGCCTTGTTCTCCGAGGTGATGATGAACACATCGGGCGCCTGGTTGCCGACCAGACGGGTCTGCAGGGTCTGGATGTACTCCGGGGTGGGCGGCGAGTAGCTAAAGTCGATGTCGATATCCGGATTCTCCTCCTCGAACTTGTCGATGAAGGGCTTCATCACCTGCTCGTTGTCCCAGCTCAGGAAGCTGAGCTTAGTCTTGCCCGCGTCCGCACCGCCGCCACATGCGGTCAGCGGCAGCAGCATCGCGCCCGCCGCCAGCGCGGCGACCGTCCTGATCATCCCGTTGCGTTTCATGGCTTCTCCTTTCGTCGCGGACCGCTTTGCCCGCATCGCCCCCGGCCCATGCGCCGGTGTTTTCCGACAACCGCTGTGTTTCGGTCACACATATTGAATCGATTAGTTGACACGATTCAATATGTGATGACATCATTATGCACTGCGAATTGAAACGTGTCAAATCGTGTTGATACAGTCATGGACAGGTACCCGGACAAGGCGCGCGTCGCGAGATACGTCACGGCACGACCGCTCACGGCGAGGCGCGGAATGTGCCATGACTACGACGATCGCGGCACAAGACCGACAGACCAACGGACCGGCGGATCGACAACAAGGAGGCAGCCATGGTCACCATGACGGACGTAGCCCACGCGGCGGGGGTTTCGCGTGCCACGGCCTCCTACGCGCTGCGCGGTGACGCACGCATCGCCCCCGACACCGCCGAACGTGTACGCCAGGCGGCACAACGGCTGCACTACACCGCCAACCTCTCGGCGCGGTCCCTGCGATCCGGGCGCAACGGCGTCATCGGCGTAGCCATCTTCGAACTCGACCGCCCCTACCCTTCGGAAATGGGCGCAGCGATGTCCCGCGAAGCGGCACGCCACGGTCTGCAGGCCATCGTCCAACAGACCTCGAACTCCAAGGAGAGCGAGATCTCCATCCTGCGGAAGGTCACCAGCCAACTGTGCGACGGCATGATCTTCAGCCCCGGCAACGTCAACGACGAGGAGATCCGCGCACTCTCCGGCGGCAAACCAATGGTCCTGCTCGACGACATCTCCCCCGACCCGGTCTTCGATTCCGTCTACACCGCCTGCATCGAAGGTAGCGAAGCCGCCGTACGGCACCTGATCGACATCGGCTGCAAACATATCCTGATCGTCGGCGGCACCTATGAGGACCTGGCCGACGATGGGAAATCCGCGGGCGTCTCGATTCGCCGCATGTTGGGCAGCCTGCAGGCGTTGGAGGAGAAAGGCATGCCCATCGACCCTGGCATGTTCCTGCCCTTGGCTCCATGGGATTCCGAGACCGCCCGCGTATGCGCGCACCGCATCGTCGACTCCGGCCGACCCGTGGACGGCGTGTTCGGCATGACCGACACCATCGCCCTGGGCCTGATCCGCGGATTCGCCGACCGCGGGATTCGTGTGCCCGAGGACGTGGCCGTCATCGGATTCGACGGCATCTCGGAGGGCGAATGCTTCATCCCTTCCCTGTCCACAATCCGCACCGATCTTGACGATCTGGCCCGCAAAGCCATGGGGCTGCTGCTCAAACGCATCGACGGCGACAGCGACGACGCCCCCGTACGCCTGACCGCCGACTACGAGCTGGTCGTGCGCGAATCCACGCGACGGTAGACGGGACACTGGCGCATCGACGCCCCCTCGCTTCGGAAAACGTGGCGTAATCGCCCTCTTCATATGCGAAAAACGTTACAATAGAGACGCGTGCAATATGGAAAAACGTTACAGACGAGGTGACAACATGCTGTACCGCAACGCATGGAAACAGCTCGAATCTTGGCGAATCAGCAATACCGCGGCCAGAAAACATGGCCGGCATACCAAAGCCCTGATGATCACCGGCGCACGCCAGGTCGGGAAAACCACACTGGTAAGGGAATTCGGAAGCCGACATTACAAGCGCCTCGCGGAATTGAACTTCCTCACCGACCCTGTAGCCGCCACCGTCTTCGACGGGGCCCTCGACGCGGACAGCGTGACGGCCAATCTCACCGCCTATCTCAAAACGACGCTTCCCCCTGGCGAGACACTGGTCCTCCTTGACGAGATACAAGAATGCCCACGAGCGCGAACGGCCATCAAATTCCTCGTGGAGGACGGACGATTCGATTACGTGGAGACCGGATCGCTGCTCGGCGTGCGAACGAAGGAGGTCCCTTCATACCCGGTGGGTTTCGAGGAATCCTTCCGCATGTATCCGTTGACCTTTGCCGAATACTGTCTGGCCAACGGCGTACCCGAGTCCACCCTGACCATGCTCCGGGAGCATTTCGATACGGCCACCCCCGTCAGCGACGCCATACACAACACCATGCAACGACTGTTCATGTCGTATATCGTGGTCGGAGGCATGCCGGAGATTGTGCAACGCTACGTCGACACCCATGACATAGCCCAGGTCGTTGATTTGCAGCGCAATCTGCTCGACCTCTACCGCATCGACATCACGAAATACGCCGACAAAACCGACATGCCGAAGATACGTGCCATCTTCGACGCGGTGCCCGCACAGCTCGACGACCGCAATCGCCGGTTCGTCCTCGCGGACCTTGGCAAGACCGCACGCCAAAACCGCTACGCCAGCAGTTTCCTCTGGTTGGCCGACGCAGGCGTGACCCTGCCCTGCTACAACGTCACCGCTCCCACCGTGCCGCTGCAGGCAAACCGCAAATACAGCCTGTTCAAACTGTTCCTTGCGGATACGGGCCTGCTCTGCGCCTCGTCGATGGAGAACGTGCAGTTCGCCATTCTCAACGGTCAGATCGACATCAACATGGGGGCGATCGCGGAAAACGTGGTGGCGCAGGAACTGGCGGCGAACGGATTCGCCCTGCATTATTTCCACACCAAACGCCTGGGAGAGGTGGACTTTGTGGTGCAAACCGGGAATGCGGTGCTGCCCATCGAAGTCAAATCAGGCAGGGACTGGACTCAACATACGGCGCTGGACAACGTCATGGCCGTGCACGAGTGGAATCTTGACCGCGCACTCGTGCTATGCAACGGCAACCTCAGCCAAAACGGCAATGTGACATATCTGCCGTTGTACATGACGATGTTCATCAAGCCGCCGCAGCAGCCGGCAAGTATGCCGTTCGAGATAGACCTCAGCGCGTTACGGTAACCACTCACACCCCGTACACGGTGCGGGTCACGCGGCGTGTGGCGCGTGCGACCTCGGCCACCGGCAGATCGAACACGTCCGCCAGCGCGGCCAGCGTGTAGGGGATCATGTACGGCGCGTTCGTCCGTCCGCGGTACGGCATCGGCGTCAGATACGGCGCGTCGGTCTCCACCATCACATGGTCGAGCCCCACGATGCGGGCCGACTCGCGGATGCCGTCGTTGCCCTTGTAGCTCACCGTGCCGGACATGCTCAGGTACCAGCCGTGCTCGCGAGCCACCTTGGCCATTTCCGCGTCGCCCGAATAACTGTGGAACACGGTGAATTCCGGGGCGCCGTCCGCCAGCAGCGTCTCGATGACCTCGCGGTGCGCGTCGCGGTCGTGGATCTGCATCGGCAGGTTCAGCTCCTTGGCGAGTGCGATGTGATCACGGAACGCCTGACGCTGCAGTTCACGCGCCGAACCGCCGGTGCGGAAGAAGTCCATGCCGGTCTCGCCGATGGCCACCACCTGCTCGGGGTAGGCGACGGCCAGCCGGTGCACCTCGGCGAGCGCCTGGTCGAAGGGCACGTCGTGATGCGGCTTGTACTTGAGTTCCAACCCGTCCGGCCCGGGCACGCCGCGGTGCCCGTGCAGCACCGATTCGTTGGGATGGATGGCGAGGGCCGCGTGCACCACGCCGGGATGGTCGAGGGCCATCTGCACGGCGGTCATCAGGTCCGGCAGTTCGCACCCGGAATCGATGACGCCTTCGATGCCGACGGCTGCGGCCTGGTCGAGCAGCTCGTCGACGCTGTAGACCGGCACCGGAGGCTGCCCCTTAACCTCCGCCTCATGGCTCATCGCCCGGGAGAACGGCACGACGGAGGCGACGTGCGTGTGGTTGTCGATGGTCCGGGCGTCCTCGGGCAGCGGTTCGGGGGCCGGCGCCCAGCTGCGGTCACGGTGATGCTTGCTCATGGTTCACCAGTGTAGCCGGGATGGGGTTCGCACTACCTCGCCTCTGCAATCAGGAGGCATTGATTTTCCTTGCCTCCGTTTTCGAAAGTCGAGGTAGTGCGAGGCATCATCCCACAGCAATGACGGTGAACGACCACGCCGGCGCCTCGTACATGCCGGACATCAGCTCACACGGCCGTTCGACCGGACGGGTCGGGGCCTCCTCGCCGTGGACGCCCGCATATGGATCGTCGGCAGTCAATACCGTTGCCGTGGCGGCGGCGCGGGACGACACCGGGACGTCCAACGCGTCAAGGACCTGCGACAGGTCCACGGACACGGGATCGGCCATCGCGTTGACGACGCGCAGATAGGTCACCCCGCCGGCCGAATCGCGGGCGACGGACACCGTGCGTCGCGGCTCGTCCGCGGCCTCCCGCCCCGCGACGATCGGCTGGCCGTCGATCTCCAACGCCATGTCCGCGCCCCGGTCAGCCACATGGATCCGCGCATGCCAGACGGTGCCCGGACGCACCATATCCATCGAGACCTCGGTGCCGGCGAGGGTGGATCCGCATCCCTCGCGCACCAGCTGCAGTTCGAAGCTGCGTCCGAACGAGGCGACGTTGTGGTCCGGCCCGTTCACGTCGCCCGTATGCACCTGCACGCCCCACATGCCCTCGTGGTAGGTCACGGTCATGTCCACCGTGTACGAGTCGGCCTCAAGCGCCAAGCCGGTCGTGACCGGCCCGTTGCCGCGGTACGCGATGTCCGGCAGTTCGACTCGTTCCCCGGTATCGGTGGTGACGACGATGTCCGTGAGGTCCGCACTCGCGCCGCCTGTGACGGACAGGCCCACCGTGCGCGGCAGTTCCCGGCGGAACAGGATGCCGCCGTCCACGGCGACCGGCCATGCCGTATCGGCCGTGGTGGTGGCGAACATCCGCTGCACCCAGTAGTTGTAGGTGCGGTAGGCCCGCTCGTTGTCGAAGTAGATGAGATCGGGGTCCCAGCTGTTATGGCCGTTCTTGCAGAACAGCGGCGCGTACGAGGCCATCGTCACCACGTCGCCATTGGCCTCCATCCGGCCCATGACGGCGGCCTCGGCCAGACCGTTGACCAGCCGGGTGTCGCGAGAGCCGTATTCGCCCAGATAGATCCTCGAACCGTTCCGATCGGCGTGATCGTAATGGTCGAGGTGATGGAACCACCAGCTGGGCGAACGGTAGGAGTGTTCGTCCACAATCGGGATTCTCAGTTCGCGGGCGATGCGCCATCCCTCGTCGTAATCGCGGCCGCTCGGGTCGGGGCCGACCGTGCCGACGATCGTGATCTCGGGATGCGCGGCACGCACCGCGTCATAAATACGACGGAACCGGTCCTCGAAAACGGGATCGATCCGGTCCTCGTTGCCGATGCCGAGGTATTCCAACCCGAACGGCTCCGGATGCCCCATTGCGGCGCGCTTCGCCGCCCACGCGTTGGTCTCGGGGTCCGCATTGCAGAAGTCGATCAGGCCGATGACGGAGTCGATGTAGCCGGGCATGTCCTCGTCGGCGATGGGCACCGGCCCCTGGCTGGTGTTCTGGCAGCTCACGCCGGCGGGCAGCACCGGCAGCGGCTTTGCGCTAATCGTCTCGCACAGCCGGAAATACTCGTAGAAGCCGATGCGAAAGCTCTGATGATAGCCCCAGACGTTGAAGTTGTGGGGACGGTGTTCGACTGGGCCGATCGTGCGCTCCCACCGATACATGTTGTCCAATCCCAGGCCGTGGGTGATGCAGCCGCCAGGAAACCGCATGAACCGCGGGTGCAGCTCGTCGAGCGCGCGGACCAGATCGGGACGGAAGTGCTCCAACCCCTTGTAGGCGGTCATCGGCTCACAGGAGACGAAATCCACGTCCACCACGCCGGCCTCCCGGAACAGCACCCGCAGCGTGCCCTGCGTCGAGACGATTCCCCGTGCCTCCCCGTCCGTCGGCTCATCGTCCGCGGCCGTCGGGAAGGGAACGGACAGCGTCGTCTCGTATTTCGCCCACGATTCGCCGGCCACAGACAGTTCGGCGTCCGCCAATGGTTCGCCGTCGTCGTCCGCCAGCGCCACGCGCACCGGCATCGCGTCGCCGGACACCGAACGCGCCCACATGGAGAACCGGTAGGACTCGCCCGCACGGAACACCATGCCGTCGAATCCGGTGTTCTCCAAACCGACCGGGTCTCCGGCCACGGAGCGGACCTCGACCCGCGCGTGGTGCGGGTTCTCCTCCGCCACCGGGTTCGCGGTCCGGACGCAGAAGGTAGCGAACGAGCCGGAGGACACGAGCTTGCGCCACGCTGTGAAATTGCTCCAGTCCGGATGATCGGCGCGAGAGTATTCGAACGCGCCGTTCTGGACGAGTTCGCTGGCCAGACCGCCGTCGGCCGACGAGGAGATGTCCTCGAAGAAGATGCCCCACAGGTCGGTGCTGATGCGGCGGATGGCGGAGGTGTCCACGGTTGCGGTCAGGGTGTCGGTCATCAGAGCTCCTTTGCGGGGATGTGCAGAATCGGGTCGGGGCTGCGGTCGGCGCCGGCGCGACGCGGCGTCGGTATGGCAACGGCGTTCGGGACAACGTTGTATCGTCGGCCTAGTGTGGACCACGGCGACACAACACGCTAATCGATTCAATCATTGTCGTACGGCATGCCGTATCCGCCGCGGACCGCGGGGCGGCGCGATATACCATGGAGCCGGAGCCGTTTGGAAGGAGATGCCATGGTCACGCTCGACGATGTCGCCGCACGCGCCGGCGTCTCACGCATGACGGCGTCGAACGCGCTCCGGGGCAAGACGGTCGTGCGCCCGGAAACGGCTCGCAAGGTCATCGCGGCCGCCGAGGAGCTCGGCTACCACCCCAACCTTGCGGCGCGCCAGCTCAGTTCGGGACGCACCCACGTCATCGGTCTGACCGTCGCCGACTTCGACCTGATCTTCCCCGCCGCCCTGGCCGCGGCCATCTCCGACCGGGCCCAGACGCTCGGATACCAGGTCATCGTGCAGCAGACGCGGTTCTCGCACGACTTCGAACGCCGCATGCTGTCCAGCGCCACCAGCCAGATCTGCGACGGCACGATCATCTGCTGGCCCAGTTCCGCCTCCGCCGAGATGGAGACCTTCGCCCGCGCCCACCCGCTGGTGCTGCTGGACGGGTTCGGCCTGGAAGGGCGCTGCGACTGCGTGTTCACCCCCTGCGCCGAAGGCATGGCGGCGGCGATGCGGCATCTGATCGAGCATGGCTGCCGCAGGGTGCTGATGCTCGGCGGCAGCTATCTGCCGCCGGAACGGTTCGCGGAGGCCGACACCTCCGAACGACGCCGCATCCGGGGTGCGGCCGAAGGACTACTGTCGAACGGCCTGCCGTACCGCGCCGACGACGTCTACCCCTGCGGCTGGACGCGTGAGGCGGGGTACCGCCGTATGCGGGCCATCCTCGAGGAACGCCGCGACTTCGACGGCGTCTGCTGTCTGAACGACCCGATCGCAATCGGCGCGCTCACGGCGCTGACCGACGCCGGGATCCGCGTGCCGCAGGATGTGGCGGTCATCGGGTTCGATGGCGTGGAGGACGGCCGATATCTCTCCCCCGGTCTGACGAGCGTGGCCATCGACCCGAGGCAGGCCGCCGAGATCTGCCTGGATCTGCTCATCGAACGCATCGGACAGCGGCCGGACGTCCCCACGGATGACGGAACCGCACCGCCGCGGACGATCACCCTCGGGTACCGGCTCGAATCGCGTGGCAGCGGCGAACGCCTGTGATTCGCAGGCGCACCCCTTGATATCGCCGCCCAAGCCACACGTGCTTGCCGCACCGAAATTTTAGCGCTACAATTCACGTGACGACAGGGAATGCATCCCGCGCATCCCGGCGGAGCAGCATCGCCCCGACCGCATAAACCCGCGGACGCATTCCACCCAACACAGCGAAGGAGCTTCCATGACCATCACCTCGCCATTCACCGCCGCCGACGGCGCCCTGACCTGGGTCGGCGACGGCGAAACCGTCCGCATCGAACCATGGGGCGCGAACAGCATCCGCGTCCGGGCCCGCTTCATGCAGCCGATCGCCGACGCCGACTGGGCGCTGCTGCCGCCGCCCGCCGACGCCCCCGCACCGACCATCGTCATCGCCGATGACGGCTCCCATGCCTCCCTGACCAACGGAGGCATCACCGTGACCGCGCGCATGCCCCGTTGGGACGGCCGCTGCGAGCTCACGTTCACCGACGCCGACGGCACCGTGCTGTTCAAGGAGACCGACGACGGCGGCGCGCTGCGGCTCAAGGCGCGCAAGTACGAGCCGCTGCCCGGCGGCGGCGTCCGCACCACCGTCACATTCGACGCCGACCCGCATGAACACCTGTACGGCATGGGCGAATACCAGCAGCCCGTCATGGACCTCAAGAGCACGACCCTGGAACTGGCGCACCGCAACTCGCAGGTGTCGGTGCCGTTCGTCGTCTCCTCGAAGGGCTACGGCTTCCTGTGGCACAATCCGGCGGTCGGCCGCGCCACGTTCGCCAAGACCGGCACGCAGTGGCAGGCAGCGGCCTGCGACCAGATCGACTACTGGGTCACCGCCGGCGACTCCCCGGCGCAGATCGAGCGCCAGTACGCCGACGCGACCGGCCACGCGCCCGTCATGCCCGAATGGGGCCTGGGCTTCTGGCAGTGCAAGCTGCGCTACTGGAACCAGGAGCAACTGCTCGAGACCGCCCGCGAGTTCAAGCGCCGCAACATCCCGATCGACCTGATCGTCATCGACTTCTTCCATTGGCCGCTGATGGGCGATTTCCGCTTCGACGCAGAGTTCTGGCCCGACCCGAAGGCCATGGCCGACGAACTGCATGAGATGGGCATCAAGCTCATGGTGTCGGTCTGGCCGCAGATCGACCTGGAGTCCGAGAACTACGACGAGATGCGCGCCCACAACTACCTGGCGCACGTGACCTCGGGCAAGGATGTAGGCATGTGGTGGCCGCGCGACAACCAGTTCCTCGACGCCACGAACCCCGAGGCGCGCGCCTTCGTGTGGGGCCTGGCCAAGCGCAACTACACCGACATGGGCGTCGACGCGTTCTGGCTGGACGAGGCCGAGCCCGAATGGGGCGGCGACTATGACTACGACCACTACCTGTTCCATATCGGCCCGGTGAACAAGGTCGGCAACGTGTACCCGCAGCTGTACAACAAGACGTTCTACGACGGGCAGCTGCAGATCGGCCGCGAGAACGAGATCGTGAACCTGACCCGCGCTGCCTGGGCCGGCTCGCAGCGCTACGGCTCACTGGTCTGGTCGGGCGACGTGCACTCGACGTTCGACGACCTCAAGGCGCAGATCACCTGCCAGGTGCATATGGGCATGGCCGGCATCCCGTGGTTCACCACCGATATGGGCGGGTTCGCGGGCGGCAACCCGGATGACCCGGACTTCCGCGAGCTGTACGTGCGCTGGTGCCAGTTCTCCTGCTTCTCACCGGTGATGCGCAACCACGGTGACCGTTCGCCCGCCACCAAGGTGCCCGGCAAGCCGACGTTCGACCGCAAGGGCAACCCGATCGACCACATCCACACCGGCGCGGACAACGAGCCGTGGAGCTACGGCGAAGACGTCGAACGGATCGTGCGCAAGTACATCGCGGTGCGGGAGACACTACGCCCGTATACGCGCGATCTGTTCGCGCAGGCGCACGCCGACGGCCAGCCGGTCGCCCGCGGCCTGTTCTACGAGTTCCCGGACGACGAGGCCGCAGCCGACGTGGCCGACGAGTATCTGTTCGGCCCGGACCTGCTCGTGGCACCCGTCACCGAGCTCGGCGCACGCTCGCGCGAGGTCTATCTGCCGGGCGACGAGTCGACCACGTGGACGAATCTGCACGACAGCGCCGAGTACGCCGGCGGCAGGACTGTCACGGTCGACGCGCCGCTCGACGTGCTGCCGCTGTTCGCCCGCAACGGCGCCGATCATGGCCTGAACGGCATGATCTGACGTCCGGCTGGTTGGCGAGGCGGGCCGATATGCAGACAACACATACCGGCCCGCCATCGATTCACAATCGCCACGTACCTACGTATCGGCATCCGCAGTCGGCTCGCCATCCTTCAGCGCACGCCGCGGTCAAACAGTTCGACCGTGTCGCCATCATCATATGCCCGCAACAATCGGCGCAGGAGGAAGGTGATAAAATACGGCAACGTCAGCAGACCATCGCTGGAACCCACATTGCCCGCCCTGAGCTTTATCCCGAATTGAATATCCGGGTACGAATCGGACGACAGCAGCGTACGCATGGATTTGGCGGAACCGTTCCGGGCTTTCACTTCCACCGGCACCAGATTGTTTCTGGTCCGAACGAAGAAATCCTCCTCCAACGTAGAATTCTCCCGTTTGTAGTAGTACAGCTCATACCCGCTCTTGCGCAGGGCCTCTGCCACGATACTCTCGTATAGAGCACCCTTATAAACTCCGAGATTACGATTCGCGCGAAGATCGTCGCTCGCCTCATCATCCAGCATGGATACGAATAACCCACTATCTGCGCAATAAATCTTGTATTTGTTTTCGTCATAGTTCCCCTTCAGCGGCAATTCGGGAAACGACAGACAGTGGCAGACATTCACTATGCCAGCCGATTCCAGCCATTCTATGCAACCGCGATAGTCTTTGAACCGTGCCCCACGAGCAACCTTGCTAATTTGGAATTTCTTGTTGTCCTTGGCCAACTGAATCGGAATGTGCTTAAACACATTGAGGATTCTTGCACGGTCCAGGCCAACTGCGTATTTCTGGATATCCTCCTGATAGTCCAGTACCAGCTGTCGCTGTATCTGCAGCGTGTCAGAGAACGTGCCACTTGTTATGTAGGCGGCAACGACCGCGGGCATGCCTCCCAACGTGCAGTAATCAACAAACAGGGAAAGGAACAGGTCCATCTCTGTATCCGAAAAAGGCTTCAAATCAACCAAGTGCGAGAACATTCCCTCGACGACGTCATCACTGTAGCCTTTCGCCCAAAGGAACTCCTCGAAATCAAGCGAATGCATCTCATAATCGGTTTTGTAGCCGACACTGTTGCTCTCAATGCGCTGGTAGTTGATTCCCAGCATCGACCCACTGCAGATGACGTCAAACCGCTTGTCGATATGGAAAAACTTCAAGGTGGTGGCGATGTCGGGGTGGTCCTGCACCTCATCGAAGAAAATCAGCGTCTTGTTCGGCACCAGTTTCTTGCTGGGATCCAGCAGTGAGATATTGCGAACCACATCCTGCACGCCATACCCGTCGGAGGTAATCGCACGGTACTTCGGCTCTTCGACGAAGTTGATCTCCACCACGTTCTTATAGTGACGCTTCGCGAATCGCCGTATGGATTCCGTCTTGCCCACCTGTCGAGGCCCCTTGATGACCAAAGGCTTTCTATCATCAGCGGCATGCCATTGTGCCAGGAATCGGTCCACCTTACGTTGCAAATACATCGAAACCGGCCTCCCTGCAATGTTCTTTCGCTGCCACCCACATTTCATGAGTGAGATTTAAGCAGTTTACCACATTTCATGAGCGAGATTTTGAACAGAAACCACATTTTATGAGGGAGATTTTGGTCAATCGTCACATTTCATGAGGGAGATGACTTCGCCAAGTCAAGGAACGAGCATACGTTCAGACGTTTAGACGACACACAGCGCACACGTTCAGATGCTTCGACAAGCCATATCACACGCTTTACATACATCCGAATATCAGCACGGCACGACCGGGTAACATGGCCCGGCCCACATCCATGCTAAAAACGCTGGCCCCATCGAGCTCGGCTGAGCTACGCCGATCCAGCCCACGCCAGGAAGCCCCGTGGCCGGCGCAGCTCATCGTCCGACCACAGGGCCATCATCACCTGGGATCGAGGGCGATCCACAGTACGCCGTGGGGCGGGATCGTGCCGCGAATCACACGGTCGGCTCCTTCGCCCTCGATCCGCACGTCGGCGGGCGTGGCGCCGTCCTCGATGCCGGCGAACAGGTCGGTCAGCGTCCAACGGCCGTCGCGTTCGTCCAGTCCCACAATCGACTGCAACTCGATGTTCCGGCCGAGCTCGTACGCATCGTCGCCGGTCCAGAACAGCGCGGCGTAGTGGCCGCCGTCGTGCGCGGACATTGTGCCGTCGGCCCAGTCGACGGCGTCGGCGGCCCACACGATGAGTTCGCCGCGGTAGGAGCTCTCGTCGTCCCAACTGGCGAAGATCCGCTCGCGCACGGTCTCGTGGTTGTTGCGGGACCCGGCGGTGACCTCGCGCAGCGCGGGGTTGGCGAGCGCGGCGATGGTCTGAGGCGTGGAGGTGGGCAGGTCGCCGCCGACCATAAGCGGGCTGCGGCCCATGCACCACAGGGCGAGCAATGAGCGGCGTTCGTCGGGGGTCAGGCGGCAGTCGCGGTCGTCGCCGCGCTCGGCGCGCAGGCCGATGTGGCCGAGCGGGAGCATGTCGGCGTCGGCCCAGTGGCCGGTGGTCTGGAACGGCGCCCAGCGGGCCAGGCGTGCGAACTGCTGGTAGATGTCCTCCCAGCGGTCCCACAGGTCGTCGGAGATGCGCCACATCTCGGCGTTGCCGCGCAGGAAGTCCACGTAGCCGGTGGATACCCAGCCGCCGGGCGACAACGACAGCGTGATCTCACGCCCGTATTTGGCTTCGGCTTTGGCGATGGCGCGATGGTAGGCGGCGATCTCGTCGGCGTGGAACGGGGTCTGCATGTCGTCGACCTTGAGGAAGTCGAGTCCCCATGCGGCGAACTGGTCGATCTGCGCGTCGTACCAAGCCTGCGCGCCGGGATGGTTCTGGTTCAGGCCGTAGTTGTCGGGGTTCCAGACGCATACGTGATCGAGGTCGGCGATGTCGCGGGCCGTGTACGTGGTACCGAGCACCGGCAGGTTGTTCTCGACGGCGATGCGTGGGATGCCGCGCATCATGTGCACGCCGAGTTTCAGGCCGAGCGCGTGCACCTGTTCGGCGATCGGCCCGAAACCGCGGCCGTTGGCCGATGACGGGAACCGCTGCGGGTCGGGCAGCTGCCGGCCGTATTCGTCGAGGATGAGCGGCGCGTTCTCGTTGTAGCCGTGGGCGCGGGCGGTCGGGTCGTACCAGTCGATGTCGATGACGAGCGTATCCCACCCGGCGTCCAGCAGGTGTTCGGCCATGAACCGCGCGTTGGCGAGCACCTCGGCCTCGGTGACGGTGGTGCCGTATGAATCCCAGCTGTTCCAGCCCATCGGCGGACGCCATGCCTTGGTCGCTGCGCTCATTGATTCCCCTTTCCGCCGCGCCGATCGCCTTTGGGCGCGGGTCGGCGACGACCTGTACGAAAACGTTGTACCGTTACGGTTGATATACTATCAGTATCGCTGGCAGCAATCACCGCCCTGGGCCACCAAAACGAATGCGGACGCTCCCGCGGGCAGCGATGCGGCGGCACTGAACAACGAACTCGGCGACCCGACGAACATGTACTACGCCACCACCGCCGATTTCCGTACGTTCTCCGACCCGGTCAAGTGGATCGACCGCAAGAACGTCATCATCGACACCACCATGCTGCGCGACGATGACGGCTGGTGGTACCGCGTGTCCAAGGATTCCGAGATCACGATCGAGAGGACCCGCAACCCGTACGCGGTCGCGCGCGAGGTGCTGCGCACCGACGACCCGAACGAGTGGAGTTTCGTCGGCACGCTCACCGATCTGTTGGGTAACGGCCGCTATTCGGAGCACTATCTGGAGGGGCCGGAGCTGTTCGTGTTCAATGACGACGACGTGGCGACGGTGAACGGACGTCCGATGCGCTACGGCCTGATGTGCGATCAGTATGCGGAGGGCAAGGGGTACACGCCGTTCCGTTCGGCGGATCTGGGGTCACGCGACCCGCTGGATTGGGCGGCGGCCGACGACATCGACTTCGGCCGGCTCAAGAAGCGCCACGGCGCGATCCTGCCGATCACCGAGGCCGAGTACGAGGCGATCGAGGACACCTTCGCCAACTGATCCGGCCACGGTCAGGGACTCGACGACCGCGCAGGTTTTGGCATCAGCGCCGATACAATTCCTCGGCGGTGACGAAGTCCACCTTACCGGCATACCTATCGCGGGTGGCGTTAGACATCGGATGCTTGCTGAAAACCATGAACCGCGTATCGTCGTACCCGGGGATGAGCCCCTCCCGACCGAGAAGCGCCTCCACGGCTTCGGTCTCGTTGAACGAGTTGCGCCACGTGCATTCTCCCAGCAAGATACGTTTCGTCTGCGGGTCGGCAAGTACGACGTCGATATCGGCCTGCGCGCGCCGGCGGACGTCAGAATCATCGGGTTCGACGGCATCGCCGAAGGTGCGTACGCCACCCCCTCGGTGAGCACCATCGCCATCGATTTCGACCAGCTGGCCCGGTTCACGCTGGACGCACTGATCCGGCGCATCGACGAGACACACCATGCCGATGGCACAGACCGTCGCCCCGCCTCCCGCGCCATCGTCGGCCACCGCCTCATCGCCCGCGAATCCACCGGCCTCACTCCGTGTTGAACAGGCGCGCGGGGAAGGCTTCACGGTATTGGGTCGGCGTCAGGCCGGTACGGCGTTTGAAAACACGCATGAAATACTTAGGGTCGTCGTATCCCACCTCGACGGCGATATCGGTCACGGGGCTGGTGGTAGACGACAGCAGTTCGCGCGCCCGGTCGATCCGGTATTCGGCGATCTGTTCGGCGACGCCGATGCCGAACACCCGCCGGTACAGCGAGGTCAAGTAACTGGGCGTGTAGTGGAACCGTTCGGCCACACCAGCCACGGTGACATCCTCATACGCGTTCGCCCTCAGCCATGCGCGTACCGACCGCATGGCCGCCAGCCCGGAATCCGATGTCCGCCCCGATCTCCGCGCCCGCTCCTGCGCCGAGACCTCCAGCAACAGGCTGGTGGCGAAGTAATCGCAGTACGCGTTACGGTATGGGCCGAATTCGGCGAACAGATCAACCATCTGGGCGAACATGACGGACAGTCGATCCGGATTTGCGACCTCGGCCAGATCAGGCAGGACAAGATACCGGTCATCCTTCGGCAGCGCACTGCCGGCCATCATGGGACGCAACCCGTCATCGCCGTTTCCACCGACCGTACAATGCCCCGCGCCCACCTCCGCCGCCGTGTCCACGCCGCCGGCACACCCCGCAACCGTCCGGCCGGCATCGGCCTGTGCAACGGCACACACGGGCAGCCGGAAATGCATCCAATAGAACTCCAGGTCGGCAGTGATGGACTCGGTGCCGGCATGTTCCACACCAAGCGGGAACAGCGCCACCTCATGCGCGGCGATGTGCATCCGGCGTTCCCCGACACGGATCGGAAGCACACCCCGGCGCACAAACACCAGTTCATGCTGGTCCATCGTGCGCCGCATATGCCGCCACCCCGGCCCGGACACGAACCGCCCGACCGATTGGAACGCCACCGGCCCATCCAGCCGCCCAACCATCACCGCCATACGCTCACACACGCAGCCAGACGGTCATCTCGGTCTCGCCGCGGTTGGCCCATGCGAAGTACGGGATCAGCGTGATCGACGCGGACTCGCGCTCAGCCGGATGCCAGGCGGCATACAGCGGGCCGCCGGTAACACTCCGAACGTCACCGGACTCACGCCAGCCGGGAACCGTCAATCGGACGATGTCACGCTCGACGGATTCGACCTCGCCGGTTCCTCGCTCATCCAGACCTTCGGCTCCGGCGTGGAACCCGGTCCGCTCGATGCGCACCGCGTCCGGGTCGGCCGCGACCGCCGCAGCGTCCACGTGCAACAGGTGCAACGCCGCGCCATTATCGATACCCTCGGCGCAGTACGTCACCGGTCCGCGCATGAACGCCACCTTGCCGGCGTCCTCGCGCACGTTCGGGTTCGCGGCGAGCATCCGCACCGGCATCGGGAAGTCGAACGTCACCGTATCGCCATCCCGCCATTCGCCGGTGAGGTACAGGTAACCGTCATGCACCTCGCGCGACAGGCGGCTGCCGGCGGCACCCTCGACGCGAATCGCGTCGGCCGCCGCCTCGCCGCCCGCCCAGGCCGGCAGGCGGAAGGCCAATGTCGCGGAAACCGACGTGTCCGCTTCGTCCGGCGAGTCGGCACCGTCCGTAATCCGCACCACCGCACGGCCGTCGCCCTGCCACGGCAGGTTCGCATCCATCACCAGCGTCACGTCCCGGCCGCCAAGTTCGACCGTCGCCTCACCGCCCATGTACAGATGGGTGTACAGGGTGGACGAATCATCGCTCACCGTAGTGGCGTACTGCTGGATCGACTCGACGATGCGGGCGATGTTCGGCGGGCAGCAGGCGCATCCGAACCATTTCTGACGCACGGATTTCACGTGAAACTTGCGCTCGTCGCGATGGCAGGCAGTCGGGTCCACCTCCAACGGGTTCACATAGAAGAAGCTCTTGCCGTCCATCGCCATGCCCGCCAGCACGGTGTTGTACAGGGCCAGCTCCATGACGTCCGCGTATTCCGCCACCGGGCGGATCTGCAGCATGCGGCGAGCGAAGAACGCGAGCGCGATCGCCGCGCAGGTCTCCGAATACGCGGTGTCGTTCGGCAGGTCG
>SAMEA3387510__coassemble_1672_pt1 | contig 21868 bp, 11 predicted proteins | sample SAMEA3387510__metabat2_low_PE_015 | metagenome-assembled genome bin SAMEA3387510 (sample SAMEA3387510) | Felis catus | biome: Faeces | place: United Kingdom | collected 2012
CTAAACCCGAAAAAACTACATGACTAAAACCTCAACAAACGATTGAACAAAAACAGCGAGGGCGGAGTAGAACGGCATGGACGTCCACGGCCCGGTCTTCAGCCGCCGCGGCCGGTACGGGCGGTATGACCCGTTCTCGTTGGACGCGAACCACAGTCCCCGTTTCAGCTCGCGGCTGACGGTGGCCTTGTCCCTGCCGATCAGACCGGCCGTTTCCCTGACGCTCAGACCCTGCTCGCAATGCAGCCTCTCGATCCGGATCCGCTCGTCCGGGGACAGGTGCGAATAACATGTACCCACGAGTGCAACACCTTCTTCGGTAAGAACTTGAACACTTCCAACCCTAGGCAGGTGTTGCACTTCTATCTAGAACCCGCGGGTCATGTCTTCTTTCATGGTTCTTTCACATACGCAACTCTCCAGTAATCCAGAATTCATGTCTCTACAACGTTTTATCAGTTCATCGTGCATCGCAATGTCACGCAGCACCTAGTGCCGGTCTATATATCCATTGGCTGGATAAGGGGGTACAGGTACTTCCCGATCAACACTGCTGCGTTCTGCGTTCTACCTATGACACCCCGTATATCCGCGCGTTACCACTGGCAGGATGCTCGCGCAGATGTCCTGTCTTTTAAAGAATCTCATTGCCACGCCGGTGCAACAATTCCGCAGACAGACATCTATCAGGATCCGGCGAAGTGAATTCAGCTAGAAGCCGACCGTACAACCCATACGGTACCGTACAGTTATGTCAGTGATGCCATTGCCCTCCGACGTGCACGTCGCGCCCAGACCTGTCAAAAGGTCAATTTGTTCAGTACCGGGACAGAACCGGTTCTTTTGGGTAAAATCCTCAAACGCACCTACACTGTTCGATGCCTTTACAACATATGTATGGGAACGTTTCACGGACGACTATCAGGCCTCGATGGCGGAAGCGGAATTCTACGCGCGCATCCAGCGGGCCATGCGCGGCCAACTTGTTCCGGTCGAACAGGTCAAGCCCATGCATGAGGCTCCGGGGGTATTTGAGATACGGTGGAACTGGCACGACTACGCAAACGGAAAGAAACAGTACATCGGTGCCAGGCTGTTTCATATGGAAAAGGTCATGGAACGTTGGATTATTGCAGCATATCTTATGTGCAAGAAATCCGATACGGACGATTTGTCAACCTACTTCAAACAAACAGGTGGAGCGAAGTCAGCCAAACATGCGGTGGAGGAATCCGAGCCTGACCGCGCCAATGCGTGGGAAGAGTACCGAAGCGACGGATTCACCTTATCATAGACTGCCACGATGACTGCGGAAACAGGTACACTGTGAGAGACGTATCGAAATGAAACGAGGAACCATGAGACGTCACAAAACGGCACGATATTCCGCCCTGCTGAAGCGTGCAGCCGTGCTCGTGCAGAACGATGAGCGTCTTATCGATGAACTGATATCAATCATGTACGAGCGTCAACTCAGCGAAGAAGACGTGGCACGACACATGGGAGTCGCACTCGAAGAGCTGCAGGCCATAGAAGGCGGCACAGCCGACCCCACTATAGGCACGGTGCGGCGTCTGGCACATGCCGTCGGTGCAACGGTATCCCATCATGTGGAAAAAGATTCGGTTCCGACAAAGCCGGTACTGCTGTGGTCGACATCAAAAGAGCAGCTGTCTTTGGCCACACCGAAGACGAAAGTCGCCAGCGTAGGCGCATCGACGCGAATCAGTATCCCCCCGTACGCCACATCTTATGCACGAAAGGAATCAGCAGTATGAAACGCTTGACCAAACTTGAGCAGCTTTCAGAACACGCGGAGTATCTTCCCGAGGTATACCCCGTTCCGGGAGAAGATGACAACGTCCAGTTCCAAGCGAACGTCAATCTTGACGTTAACGGCACTGACGCGACGAATTGGCCCATTACCGTCAACGTTGAGTTCGATGTCACCGTGTGCGTCAGTCGCCAGCAGGATGGTAGCGATGAGTCCGGCGACAACTATGAACGTCTCCTTCATATAGAACTAGTACTGCGTTGCGATTTGGATGATGCCACTATCAATTCCGACACACAGCAAAGCGAAGCACGAACTGCAATCTGGCCGTATTGCCGAGAGCGACTCACTCGAATCATCCGCGATTTCCCCGTGACGGTGCCGGAGCTACCGTATCTGATCTAGCCAGGCTGCGGCCTTCTACCGCACCTCCAGCGTACCAAGCAAGGCCTTGTGATCGCTGCCTGACACAGTCACGGCATCCAAATCGCCCACCACCACGCTACGGTCGTGCACAATGTGGTCAATCTCCACGGCGGCCGGCACCGGTATCCAGCCAAACAATCGTTTGTTCGCCGGATAGGTCATATGGAACCACTCCCCCGCGTTCTCGCCGGCATCCACAAACCTGCCGCCCAACAAATACCGGAAGCTCGCGTGATCCCACGTTGCATTGAAATCACCCATCAATACAAACGTATGATCATCCTCACGCAGCTGGCTGATCGACCCCAAACCTCGATCCCATAGCCCCTGGTTGCTGGGACGTGGCGAGAACGGATGCACAGAGCCGAACCGAATCACCGTACCATCGAAATCAATACTCGCAGCGGGAATACTTGAAGCCTCGATGGGGATCAGATCACCCGTCCGCTCGGACATCGGAGCGGCGCTCCACAACCCGTTCACCCCACCGTTGTCGGACGAGGAAGTGCTCGCAACAACCGAGTAAGGCAGCAATTCGCGAATACCGGCCTCGTTCAGGCGAGAGATCATTGACGAGTTCAACTCCTGCAGCGCCAGCACCTCCACATGCTGTTCGCGCACCGTCTGGACGATCTGCGCGGCATCAGCCTGTCCGTTGCGCGTATTCAACGTCATGAGGCGCGCGTACCGATCATCAACGGATGCGGTCACGGAGGTAACCGCCATGCGTGCCGCAGAAGACAGCGAGACGCGTGGAGAGAGGAACCCCGCATGCCACACCAGTTGCATCACCAGACACAGCACACTGATTACGGCCAGTACGCGGCGACGACTAATCAGCGATATCAGCAGAATCGCCGCGGAGAGAACCGCCATCCACGGCACGAACGCCACAATCAGCGGAATATATCGTTTTCCGTCCAAGCCGTTCGGCGTCATCCGCAATACCATCACCGCCATAACGCCGAAAGTCGTCACCCAGAGCAACCCGTCCAGATAACGATGAATGCGCGTGCGTGCCTGCACAGGCGCGCACGCGCGTCCACCAGGAACCTGCCCCTGAGACGGCTCGGCAAACTCCTCCAGAAAACGCTCGATCTCTTCGCTATCGTTGCCCAAACCGCACACCCCCTCGATGATTCAAACCCATTGTGGCATGAGAAACCGATGAGTGGGGGTATTCAGCCTTGAACAAAGCGACGAAGCATACCGAGCTTGTCGAGCTTGCGACTGTCAGCTGGCGTAAATGATCGAGTTGAAATCGGGACGCGTGATCTGCGGATGCACCGGTGCCGGGTCCACGCGGTAATGCTTACGCATGCTGGACAAAATAGTACGCAACGCGCGGTTCGTTTCCTCCGCGGCCTGCCGGAATTTGGTGAATTCCCGACCGTGTGGGTCGGCGATATCCTTCGGCGCGGCAATCAGCGGGCGAATGAACGACGACGAATCGATCACCGACTGCAGCCGCTCTTGAATGGTCAATCCCTTAACTAAACCATGTTCGGCGCTATATCGACACATGTTGGCGAAATCATCCAACAGGAACGTGTAGCGCACCGCCTTCGGCGCCACCGTAACGATTTCCTTACGCTGCGAGGACTCGAAGCACAGGATGAGATCGGCGGATTCGGCCATCTCACGGGTCAGCCGGCGGGACCGGAACCCGCTGGAATCAATGCCGACGCTATCCATGAGCCGTGCACTGGAGGGATCGATCTGGTGCATGGGCAGACCTCGGGTTCCCGCACTGGTCACCTGCACCGTCGTATTTGCCAAGTAGCGACTCATCAGCAGCTCCCCCATGGGTGAGCGGCAGATGTTTCCGGTACATACGAACATGATGTGCATGTATGGGAATCCTTGTTCTCGATATCCGCTGTGTCCGCGTGCCGGACACACACCTTTACAATGATTTATCAAGTCTACTCTATTCTACGGAAGAATGGGCACCGGTCCTTGTCGCTGCAGTCCGATCCGGTAGATACCCCATGCCCCATATGACTACGTGTCTGCCTACTATAGCTACTGATCGAACAAGCATATCCGTCAACAAACCGTTCGGGGACGAATTATGAGCAAAACCCATACCAACAACCCGCAAACACCAAGCCATAGCGCAAGACATGTTGCTTCCAAGAAGCATCCGTGGCGCACGGTCGTTATTGTGTTGGCGGTGTTGCTGCTATTGCTGGTGGTTCTTCCCGGAACGGCTATCATGCTCTTCACGCGGTCCTTGGATTCCGAGATTTCGATGCCGGAGGAGGAACGGGAACAGGTTGCGGAGGTGCTGACCCCCGTTGAGGGGAGCGACAAGCCGTTTTACGCGCTCATCATCGGCTCGGACAATCGCGGCAACGAAGCCTACGGTCGTTCGGACAGTATGATGCTGGCTCGCATTGATACCGAGAACAAGCAAGTTGACCTTGTATCCATCCCTCGTGACATGCAGGTCAGCATCAATGGGGGCAGCACACCGCAGAAAATCAACGCCGCCTATGCCATGGGCGGTTCCTCGCTCATGATCTCCACCGTTTCGGATTTTGCCGGTGTGCCGATTTCCCACTACATCAAAGTGGGGTTCGACGATCTTGAACAGCTGGTGGATAGGCTTGGCGGCATCACCGTCAATGTACCTGAATCCTTCTCCGGGGGGAACGGCGGTGTTTCATTGCAAGCCGGAGAACAGACGCTCAACGGGGAACAGGCGCTTGGTTTTGCACGCGAACGCTACCAGGTTCAGGGCGGTGATTTTTCGCGTGCCCAGGCGCAACGCATCGTACTGACGGCCATTCTCAAGAAAATGCTTGAACAGCCGGCTACCGAGATTCCCGGGCTGGTACAGGAATTCGCCGCAATGATCTCCACGGATATGTCCACCATGGATCTGGTTGATCTCGGCATGCAATTCTACGGGCATGAGGTCGCCATCAATACGGCCGGCTGCCCCTCATACGCGTTCTCCCAGGATGGTGTGAGCTATGTGGGCGTTGAATACGCCGAGTGGCAGGATATGATGCGGCGCATCGATGCCGGCATGGGGCTGAAGGGAGAGGGAGAGATCCCTGCTGAACAGATGGAGAACGCTCGGCTCGGTGCCGCCTCAAATGCATTGTCTCCCAGGGACTATGCGGGCTTGATTGATCAATCGCTGAATTCCGATGACATCATCGGAAACGAATAGTCCGTTTTCCTTAAACGGCACGGCTACTCGGCCGGTACCTCCTGACCAGGGCAGGAGCGGAGCACGGACAGCATCGCCTGTTTCTCCTTGGTGGTCACGCTCAGGTCGTATTTGTCCTTGACCCCGATCTGCCGGGCCACATACTCGCAGCGGAAGTCGGCATTGGTCGGCAGCCAGTAGGCGGCGGACGCCGACCCCTTCTCCTGATTGGCCTGCCCGTCGGCGGCCAGCAGATTGTACATGTCGTTGCCGAACCGGTAACGTTTGGCCGTGTCCCAATCGCGCGCGCCCGACTGCCAGGCGTTCTCCAACGCCACCACATGCTCGATCTGCACGGCGCTGCTGGTTTGTGGCCCGCGCACGAAGTCGATCGTCTTGCCGGTATACAGGTCATGCAGCACGCCGGACTGCACCTGACAGCCGCCGGGCGTCGTGAACGTCACATCCTCCAGATCACGGGCCAACACCTCGTCGCGCACATCGCAGCCATCGCCGTCGTCATCGGTCTCACGATAGCCGAACAGGTCACGGTCGTATCCGTCCCCACTCTGATGGTCATCCACGCGCAACGTCTCCAACACGTCCGCCGCGGGGCCCGAGGCCACGTGCTCGCCGGTCAACTCCCCCACCTCGGGGCTGATCTTCGGCAGTACCACGCCAACCATAACCCCCACCACCACGGCGACGACCAGCAGGATCAGCACGCGCTCGAACGGATTGGACACGTTGAACCGCTTGTTGACATACCGCGCGGTGTTACGCGTGAATGCGGCCTGGTCACGGCGTGAAGGACGGCGATGAGTGCGGGACATACTGCCCCACTATACCCAAACGGCGGGCCGCGAGTAGTCTACTCGTAAGTAAACTCCTCACAAGTAGACTCATTAACGCGAAGAAGCATTCGAAACAACGCATGCTCAGACATGCATCCAACAGACACGCATGCATGGCAATCATGGACAACCCCGGGAATCCCAGCAGCGGAATGGGAGTACCACTTGTTCGGCGATGTTCTGGCGATTATCAACGCCTGTTGGGATTGCGAAATCACCGAAGACGGCGACATCCCGAAAGATACACAAAGACGCCTGTCACGCGTAGGAGAAGGTGAGGGGGTCGTGGCCGGCGCGGGTGGGACCGTCGAGCGCGTCGATGGCGGCATGCTCCTCCTCGGTAAGCTCGAAGCCGAACAGGTCCAGGTTCTCGCGCTGGCGCTCGGCATGCACCGACTTGGGGATGATGATCGTGCCGTTCTCGATGTGCCAACGCAGGATGACCTGCGCGGGGCTGACGCCATGGGCGGCGGCGATGCGTTCGATGGTGCCGTTCCCGGCGTTCAGGTCGGCGCCGCGTGCCATCGGCGAGTACGCCTCCACGGCGATGCCATGCTCCCGACAGAACGCGGTGACCTCACGCTGCTGCCAGGTGGGGTGCAGCTCGATCTGGTTCACGGTCGGCCACTCGCCGGTTTCCTTATGCAGTCGCTCCAAATGCTCGGGCAGGAAGTTGCATACGCCCAGCGTCCGCACGCGCTCCTCCTCGCGCAGACGCACGAACGCCTTCCAGGTCTCCCCAGAGCGCCAGTCGAACGGCGTGGGCCAGTGGATCATGTACATGTCCACATACTCGAGCTGCAGCAGGCCGATCTGGCGGTCGAACGCCTTCAGCGCGCTGTCATACCCCTGCTCGGAGTCGCGCAGCTTGGTCGTGACCCACAGCTCGCGGCGACGCTCCCCCGTGGCGTAGCCGGCGTTCACCAGCGCACGGCCCACACCGCCCTCATTGTTGTAGCCGGCCGCACCGTCGATGTGACGGTATCCAGCGGCGAGCGCCGATTCCACCACCGGGGTCACGCCCTCGTCGTCGATGCGCAGCACGCCAAGGCCCACCTGCGGAATCTCAGCGCCGTCATGCAGGCGGATCATCGGAACAGGGGACGTGTGCTGCTCGCTCATCGGGACTCCTTGTCGGTTCAACATGTCAAACGCTTATACACAGCAATATAGCTCGGGCCCTAACAGAGAGGTAGTTCGCACTACCTCAAGGATAAATTCCGGACCCCTTAATTTTCCTGTCATCCTTAACAGCAACCTTGAGGTAGTGCGAACCACTCTTGCGGCGAGCCTGCCCGACCCGCCGCCTCGACCGCAACTTTGACGTGCCGCGACCTCTATATGCGAATCACCGTGTCGGCCACGCGCATCGTGGAATCACGGTGGGAGACCAGCACAATGGCCACGCCCTGCCCGGTGCCATCATCCCCACGAGGTTCGCTCGCCAACTCGTTGATGGATTGCAGGATCACGGCCTCGTTGAAGGCATCAAGGCGACTGGTGGGTTCGTCCAGCAGCACCAAGTCGGCATGGCGCAGGAACACGCGGGCCAGACCGATGCGCTGGCGTTCGCCCTCGGACAGGCGTCCGCCCAACTCACCCACCTGGGTGTCCAGGCCGTCCGGCAGCGACTCGACCAATCGCAACGCCGATGCCTTGGCGAGCGCCCCGCGCATCATCTCGTCATCGGCTTCCTGGCTGGCCAGGCGCAGATTCTCGCGGATCGTGCCGTCGAACAGGTAGGTCTCCTGTGCGAGCATGGTCTGCACTCGGCGGCGATGATGCGCATCCACCGTGCGCAGGTCCTCGCCGGACATCGTCACAAGGCCGGACTGCGGATCCCAGTACCGCATCAGCAGCTTGAGCATGGTGGACTTGCCTCGGCCGGACGGCCCCTGCACGCCGAGGATGCCGTGCTCGGGAATCTCCAACGACAGATCCGTGAACACGCCAGCCGCATGGTCTGCCGCTGCATGCCGCGTCGTTCCGTTTGCGTCCTGGTCAAGGCCGGCATTGGGATTGGAACCGTGTCCCGCCATCTGATCGGGATACGCGAAACTCACATGATCCAAGGCCATGCCGCTGTACGCCGGCGTCAACGTGCCGGTTTCCTCCACGGCCGGAGCCTCGTCCATAATCGCGAACAGCCGCCGTGCGGAGGCGAAGGTCTGGGTCAGGCTCGCCGGCAATGCGCTCAATGCCAGCGTCGGGCCGAAGGAGCTGGCGATCAGCACCACGGCGGCGAACAACTCGCCAACCCCGCCTACGGCGGCCAGCCCATACCAGGCCAGTACCAGGGCCAACGCCCCGGCGAGCGCGGTGGCCAGCACCACCATCACCCCGCCGATGCCGCCGAATCGGCCGTTGTTCAGGCTCAGCTTGACCCGTTGATGCCACAGTTCACGCGACTGCTCCAGAATCGAGCCCAGACGCCGTTCGCCCGCGCCGAAGCGGATGATCTCGTCCAGGCCGCGCATGTCGTCCAGCATCGTGTCATCCAGCGAGGCGGCGTCGCGGCGAATATTCGGCCCCAGATACCGCACGCCGGTTGCGAACAGGCGCGGCAGCACCACGCCGACCAGCAGATGCATGACGATCAGCAGCGGCGCGAACCACGGATTGAGGAACGCGAGCGCCACGGCGAAGGCCACCGTGGTCACGACGGCGATCACCACCGGTGAGATGGTGTGCGCGAAGAAGATCTCCAACAGTTCCACATCGGTGGTGATCAGGGCGATCAGGTCGCCCTTGCCGCGCCCGTCCAATTTGGCCGGCGCCAGACGGCGCATGGCGGCGAACGCCTTCGACCGGAACAGCGCGAGCAGTTTGAACGCCACGTTGTGGTTCATATACTGCTCGGCATACCGCATCAGCCCGCGGATGACGGCACACACCGCCATCGCCGCGAATCCAACGGTCATGCTCACGCCCCACACCGGTTCCTCCAGCGTGGCGAACAGGGCAATCACGCCGAACACAGGCAGGAAGGTGGCGGCCAGGTGGCCGAGTGTGCCGAACGCGCAGGCGGCGATCATCGTCGGGCGCAGCGGACCGACCTCGTGCAGCAGGCGGCGGATCAGCGCGCCGGTGCCGTCGGCTGCGTCGGCCTTGCCGGACGTAACGCCGGACGCAGACGGGGCAGGTTCGGCCTCACCGCATGGATGCTCCAAAGCCGAACCGGTAACGGATTCCGATGCGGGCGTCCCGATAACCCCAACCGGACCGATTTCGGCAGACGCGACCGACGCGCCGGCAATGGACCGGTGCCCGACATGCTCGATGACCTGCTGTGCGCGGAACAGGTCGGCGTACACGCCGCCACGCGCCATCAGCGCCGCGTGCGTGCCGGTTTCGGCCACCCGACCGTGGTCGAACACCACCACCTGGTCGGCGGTCACGGCGTTCGCCATGCGGTGCGTGATCATGATCACGGTGGCGGACTGCGCCAGTTCGCGGATCGTGTCCAGGATCACGGCCTCACTCTCGGCGTCCACGCTACTGGTGGCCTCATCGAAGACGTAGATCGGGGTGTTGCGCAGCAGCGCACGGGCGATGGCGATGCGCTGGCGTTGCCCGCCGGACAGGTTCGCCGCGTCAGGGGCGATCGGCATGTCCAATCCCTCGGGCTGTTCGCGCACGAAGTCGGCGATATGCGTCAGTTCCAGCGCGGCCCACAGCTCGTCGTCGGCGGCTTCGGGGGCGGCCATCAGCAGGTTCTCGCGCAGCGTGCCCGCGAACAGGTGGCTGCGCGATGAGACCAGGGACACCGCGGAGGTCATCGCGTCCGCACTCAGATCGCGCAGTTCCACGGCATCGGCTTCTATGCCGTCCGACACCGCACCGGCGGACAACGGGGTCGACGCGTTCTCGCCGAAAACGGACGCAGAGTGCAAGACACCGGTGGAAGACGAATCACGGTCAGCGTCAGACAACGTGATCGACCCCTCATATCCGGCCAGCGTGCCGGCCAGCAGCGCGGCGGTCGTCGACTTACCGGAGCCGGATTCGCCGACGATGGCGGTCAGCGTGCCCGGTCGGGCGGTGAACGAGACGTCCGCCAGTGCGACGGGGGTAACGGATGCCGCCGATGCGTCGGAGTCCACATCGGCGGAATTGGCGATATCGACGGAAGTCTGGGATGTGTCAGAGTCCGCGTTGACGGAGCCGTCGGCAGCAACGGAGCCGTCGGCAATGGAGCCGTCGGCAGTATCAGCATCGGCATAGCGGTAGGCCACGGCGTTGAAGGTCACGGCCAGGTCGCGGCCGTCGCCGGGCAGGCCGGCATCGCCGCGCTCCGGTTCGGGGGCATCGAGCAGCGCGAAGATCCGCTTGGTGGAGGTCATGCCGTTCATCGCCACATGGAAATACGAGCCCAACTGGCGCAACGGCAGGAAGAAGCTGGCGGAGAGGAACACCACGATCATCGCCCCCGCCATGTCCACGCCGCCGACGAGGAACTGCCAGACCGCCACGCCGATACCGGCCGCGGTGCCGCCGTAGGCCACGGCGTCCATAGCGGTCAGCGAGCGCAGCTGGATCTGCAACACCTGCATCGTCATGACGCGGAACGCCTCGGCCTTCTCGTCCATGTCGGCTGCGGCGCGCTCATCGGCGTCGAACGCCTTCAACGTCTCCAATCCCTGCATATTGTCCAGGAACGCGGCGCCCATATCCGTGTATTTGCCCCAATACCGCTTGAACGCGCGGGCGGCGCTCATCGCCACCACGCCCACCACCAGCACGATCAGCGGGGCGCATACCAGCAACACCACGGCTGCGGGGATGTTCACCGGCATCAGCACCGCGAACAGCGTCACCGGTGCCAGCACCGCGTAGAACAGCTGCGGCAGGAACAGTTCGAAGAAACTCTGGATCTGGTCGATGCCCTCGCCCGCGGACTGCACCACGTCGGCCGTGCGCACGCGCGAGGCGTACGACGGACCCATCGCCAGCATCTTGCGGTAGAGGCGCTCACGCAACGCCAGCTTCACGCGTTCGGCCGCCTCGGTGCCGAAGGATGCAGCGGAGCGTGACGTCAGGTACTTGACCACGCAAACCGTCAGCAGCACCAGCAACGCCAGCAGCAGGTTGGTCGTCGGCATGACGACGTCCACCCCCTGGGCCGTCCAGATCGCACATTGCAGCACGCTGACCAGCAGGTTCGCCATCATGAACGCGAACAGCACGTCGGCCATCAGCGACAGCCACAAGGCCACCACCTTGGCTGCCACCAGCTTGCCGATGCCCGGAGTCAGGGAAAACAGGCGTTTGTCGAACACTGCGCACCTCATTTCTGCAACTCCTTGCCACCCTAACGGAATCGGCGGGCACGCGCCAGACCCAGTTTCCTCCATCGGACGCATCGTTTCTCCGCACACGACGACACCCGCGGCATCCTGCCCGCTTTTGTCGGGAACGTCCAAAGAAACACGGAAAAACTGTTGCCCGATACCAAACCATCGTGGTTACGGTCGCGTAACATGGGATGCATAACACAACAGTTCACGCCACCGTGTCTATTACTCCGGCACGGCATCGCAACCGTGCCACACGCGCTTGGTCGCAAAGACCGAGATCACGCACCACGCGAACTGCGCAGCACGCCACGCACACCATGCGGGGACGCGCCCAACCGCTCGGCAGGCGGCGCGACGCGCCACGCACCACCATGAAGGACCGCATATGCTCACCGAATACACCACCCCCGGATCCATCGAGGTCCACAGCAACGAAACCCTGTACTCCCTGCTCACCCAGCGCATCGAACGCACCGGCGAAGACACCGTCATCGCCACGCGCAAAACCGGTCCCGGCCGCTGGGAACAGATCACCACCGGCGAATTCCATCGCATGGTGCTGGCCGCCGCCAAGGGCTTCATCACCTTCGGCATCCGCAAGGGGGACGCGGTCTCCATCTTCTCCCCCACCCGCTGGGAATGGGGCGTGCTCGACTTCGCACTGGCCGCGATCGGCGCGGTGAACGTGCCGATCTACGACACGGATTCCGCCCCGCAAGCCGAACGCATCATCAACGATTCCGCGGTCAAGCTCGCCATCGCGGACAATCGCGAGCGCTACGACCGCCTGGACTCGGTGATCGACAACTGCCCGACGCTGCAGCGCATCCTCATGCTCGACGGCAACGCGCTCGGCGCGCTCGAAGGCATGGGCGTCGCCGTTTCGGACGAGGAGCTGGAGGCGCGGATCGCGTCGGTGGACGCGGACGACCTGGCCACCATCGTGTACACGTCCGGATCCACGGGCACGCCGAAGGGCGCGGAGCTGACGCATCGCAACTTCCTGAGCATCGTACGCGCCGGGTTCGCGTGCCTGCCGGAAGTCATCTGGGACGATCATCCGCGGCTGCTACTGTTCCTGCCGTTGGCGCACTGCTTCGCGCGGTTCATCGAATACTGCTCGATCGGGTCGGATGACGGCGTGGTCGGCTTCCTGCCGGACACCAGGTCACTGCTGCCGGATCTGCGCTCGTTCAAGCCGACCTACCTGCTGGGCGTGCCGCGAGTGTTCGAAAAGGTGTACAACGCGGCCTCACGCAAGGCCGGCATGGGGTTCAAGGGACGCGTATTCCTCAAGGCCGCCGAGTCGGCTCGCGATTGGTCGCGGATGCGGCAGGCGGGCGTCAAGCCCACGGCCAAGCAGGTGGCGGAGCATCTGGGGTACGAGGCGTCGGTGTACCGCACGGTGCGCGGCGCGCTCGGCCCGAACATCCGGTATGTGGCCTGCGGCGGCGCGCCGTTGAACGCCGATCTGGCGCATTTCTACTGCGGCATCGGACTGCCGATGATCCAGGGCTACGGACTGACGGAGACGGCCGCGCCGTTCACCGTGTGCCGTGTGGACGACAACGTGATCGGCACGGTCGGCCAGCCGGCTCCGGGCTGTTCGGCGCGCATCTCGGAGGATGGCGAGCTGCAGCTCAAGGGCGCCAACGTGTTCCGCGGCTACCACAACCTGCCCGATAAGACGGCCGAGGTGTTCACCGAGGACGGCTGGTTCAGGACCGGTGACCTCGGGTCGATCGACGACGAGGGGCGCATCACAATCACCGGGCGCAAGAAGGACATCATCATCACCGCCGGCGGCAAGAACGTGTCACCGATTCCGATGGAACACACGATGATGGACTGCCCGATTGTGGAGCACGCCGTGGTGGTGGGCGACGGACGGCCGTTCATTGCGGCGCTGGTGACGCTCGACCCGGAGGGGCTGGCCGCATGGCTGCCCGCGCAGGGTCTGCCGGCGGATCTGCCGTTGGCCGAAGCGGCGAAGCTGCCGGCCGTGCGCGACTTGGTGCAGGAGTATGTGGACAAGGCGAACGCGATGGTCTCGCGCGCCGAGTCGGTGCGCAAGTTCGCGATCCTGGATACGCAGTTCTCGCAGGACAACGGCTGCCTGACCCCGTCGCTCAAGGTGGTGCGCCCGAAGGTGAACACGGTCTTCGCCGACGTGATCGACCACGAGATCTACGGCGGGCGCTAGTTGGCGATCCGTAGAGGCCGGACACACCCCGCTTCTGCGAACACACCCCGCCCATATGGACACGCCCGGCCTGTACGGACTCTGACACTTTTGTGACTCTGATACAAGTCAAAACCGTTGGAATATCAACGGTTTCACTATTAGATCACGGTCACGATAGATCAGAGTCCGTACAGGCCGGGCGTGTCCTTAATAGCCAAAGAGCCCGAGCCTCAAAGAGGGGCTCGGGCTCATCAGGGGGCTTGAGGCCAGGAATCAGGCCTTGAGCCTTAGGTCAGGCGCGCTTGCGGCGCACGATGGTCATCGCCCCGGCGATTGCGGCCAGCAGTACGGCCGCCGCTGCCACACCGAGCACGGCGGAACCGGCGGCAGGCACCGTGGCGGGCTTGTTCGCATCGCCGGACGGCTCCGCGTCACCGGACGGCTTATCGCCACCAGTTTCGCCGCCGGTCTCACCGCCGCCCTCACCACCGGGCTGCTTCTCTGGTTGGGAGGCCGCCAGCCAACTGAGCACAGGGCCGGTCCCCTGCGACGAGGTCAACGTGATCGTGACCGTTTGCGGATCACCCTCCGGAACCGTGATCGTGCCTTCGGCTACGACGTTGCCGCTATCCACGGTGACCGAGGCAAGCGCAACTTCATCGCCGTCGCCGATGCGGTAGGTCACACTCGTCGGGCGTGTCTGGTTCCACCAATCATGGAATCCGAGCATCACCGTATGCTCGCCCTGGGGCAGCGTCAGCTGGTAGGACAGCGGCTTGTTCGAACCGGACGCGCCGGCGTAGATGCCGGACATATACGGATCGGCGTCACCCGTGTACTCCGTGCCGTAGTCCTCGGACGCATTGCCCCAGACGCCATCGGATGCCTGGTCGGGCACCGCATTCGCCAGTTCCCGCTCCGTCAGCTTATCCGCCGTGGCATAGGTCGGCGAGTCCGCGCCCCCGTTGACATCGATGAAATACTCCAGATTCTCGGGGATCATCTGGATGGTGGCGGTGGCGGGCAACGTCGTGCCGTCGACCACGCCCTTGACCTGGGTGAGCACGAACGGTTTGACGTCCACGTCGTCCAGCATCCATGTCACCGCACGGTCCGCGGTCGATCCGTCGGCCAGCGTCACGGTCGCCTCGGCGGGCAGCTCCGGGTCGCTGCCTTCGAGGAATCCGACGGTACCGTCGCATGGCTCGACCGACACCACCTCATCGGCGGCGGCCTTGGTCACGTTGATCCAGCTCAGCACGGGGTCGAGGCTGTTCACGTTCGAACGCTGCGCGCTGAACGTCACCGTAGCGGCCTTGTCCAGCGTGAACGTCAACGCATCGGATGCGTTGCCGGAATCGGCGAACACATCGGTGGACGCCAGCTCGCCGTTCTCGTCCGAGACGACGAAATGCACGGTGCGGTCGTTCCATTCCGCCCACCAGTCCTTGAACCCGGCGGTCACGGTGTAGGTGCCCGATGCCAGATCGGCCTTGTACTCGATGGTTTTACCCGTGTTCGCATACCAGCCGGTCTCGTAGATGTCGTTGCTGTCGGTGCCGTACAGCTGCATATCGCCGTCCGGAGCCACCGTGCTGGAGTACCCCCAGCCACCCTCGGAATACGGCTGATCGCTGACCTCGCCATTGATCAGGTCAGGGGCGTTGCGGCGGATGGCCTCATAGTATTCGGACTCGTTGTCGGCGCTGCTGCCGGCGTCCATGAACAGCACGGTGCTCTTGGGATACACGGTTACGGTGAAGCTCACCTGCACGTTGTTGAGCTCGGTGAGCGTGCCGTTGACCGTCACCTCCCCGGCCGGCTGGTCGGCGCCGAAATAGCGTTCCCACTTCACCGGGGTTGCGACCGGTTCCGTGGCGTCGCCGCGCAGCACCTGCAATGTGTCGGGCAGGCTGTTCATCAGATCGGCCATGGAACCGGTCTCGGTCGGCAGTTCGCTGACCACGCGCACCGCTTGGTACTGGTCAAGTTCGTCCAGTGTCCAGTCGCCGCGCGGCAGCACGCGCAGCTGGTCGCCCACGAACTGGATCGGCGTCATCACGTAGCGCGACTGGCTGATGTCGTTGCCGGTGTCCGGGTTGAACCAGCGGTCGCCCCAGTAGATGAACATGCCCTTGGCCGCATCCACCGGAATGATGGAGCTGGACTGGGTATAGAAGGAGTTCGACGGGTTCTGCTCATAGCCGTCCCCGGCTACGAACGGACACCCCTCGGATGTGTAGGGCCCCAGGATGTTGTCACCCTCGCTCATCACGTACTCGTTCTGGTTGGGAGCCCAACCGGTGGTGTGCGAGTAGATGATGTAGTAGTGGCCGTTCCACTTGACCGGCGCCGGCGATTCGCGGCTGTCGGTGGCGATGATGTTGTAGGTCGCGCCGTCGGCCACGCTGGTGCCACGCACCTGCTGCGCGACGGGCACCACCAGCTTGGTATAGGTCTTGTCGAGCAGGGAGATCGTCAGGTCGCGGTTCTCGTTGCTCGCGTAGATCAGGTAGGCGTCGTTGGCGCCGTCACCGTTGGCGTCCTTGTCGTCCACGTACATGTTCATATCGCGGGCCATGCCGGGGTTGCCCGAATTGGTGCCCGGGCTCATGCGGAACGAGCCGAGATACTTGTACGGACCGGCAGGATCGCCGGTGATGCTCACCGCCACGCCGGCCTTGGCCTTGGAGTAGGTGGCCGTGTCCTCGTTGCCGTACTGCGGACCATCGGCGTGGAACCAGATGATCCACCGGTTCGTGGCCTCGTTGTACACCATCTTCGGACGCTCGAACACGCAGCTGGTCTTCGTGGGGTTGCTGCCGTCGCCGTAGAGCGCCTTCAGATCCCACAGGAGCTTGTCGAGGGCGTCCTGGGGGCTGTCGATGTTGTAGTTCGAGGCGTCGTCGGCGAATGTGGAGAAGTCCTCGCCGTAAATGTTCGTGTAATCCGGGTCGGTGGCGATGTTCTCCACGTTGTAGTACTGCTGGTACACCGGATCGGCACCGGCCATCTTGTCGGCCAGGTCGTCATCACCGAGGTAGGTCTGGAATCCCAAACCCTTGTCCACCCAGTTGAGCAGGTCGTCGGAGTAGTAGATACGCACACCGTGGGCCACCAACCGGTCGGTCTTGTCCTCGCCGCACCAGATGTACACGGTGCCGTCGCCGTTCTCGTCAAGCGCACGGTCGGCTTCGGCCAGCGTCGAGGTCTTCGCTTTCACGATACCCGCGCCGTGGGCCTGGATCAGATTGCCGTTGTTGTCGTACATGCGCATGCCGTTGGTGCCGGTGATGCCGGTGTAATGGTAGATGAACCGCACGGCGTCGAACGCGGCCTGCAGGTCCTGCGCGGCCTGCGTGACCTGTTCCTCGGAGGCGTCGGACGAGTCGGCCACGGCCTGCGCCGCCTGACGCGCCTCATGCAGGGCCTTCAGATCATCCGGGTTCGCCTTCCAGGTATCGTATGGCGCGGTGCCGGAATCATCGGCGCGGTATCCGGAGGCCAACGGGGTCAGGTTATCATCCGCGGTCGCTTCGATCACGGCGTTCAGCTGATTCTTGCCCGTATCGGACGCCTTAGACGCATCGGGTGCGGATCGGGCTGTCGCCCCACTGTCCGAGGACGCCTCTCCATCGGCGTCGGGTTGCCCGGTTGCCGTATCCGAGGAGTCATCGACCGGCGAGTTCTCCGTTTCGCCGGCGGGCTCCGTGTCCGTTGCCGCACCGTCGCCGGACTCCACCGCCATCTTATTGATGGCGGTGGCGATGTCCATCGATTCGTCGCCGTTGGACGGCATGGTCTCCGATAGGGCCGACGGCGGAATCCCCTCATCGTCGGCGACGGCCGTGGGCGCAAAACCACCTGCCAGCAGCGCGGCGGCGACGCTGATGCCGGCCACGCACTTTCTCAATCGCATGAATGCTCCTTGTATATCATGGAAGATGACGCGGCCGGCCGCATGACCGGCCGCGTCGAAACATCCGCCGTGCATGGCTCCGTTCCAGCGGAGGATGCGGGCGGCAGAGGAGCGGTTCCGGACCGGATGTGCGAAAGAGGGCCGGAACCGCTCGTGTATCCGGGCCCGCGCAGGGCCCGAACATCCGAGGAGACAGCATTCAGGAAACGGTCAACGCAGACCGTCAGTCACGGCGGCGGACCCGCAGCGTGACCAGGCCGATGCCGACTGCCGCCAACGCCACGGCGGCGATCATGACGCCGAATACCGAGGCACCGGTGTTCGCGACGGTCGATCCTTCACCGGCGGCCTCAGGGGTCGACGGTTCGGTGGTACCGTCCGGGTTCGGCTGCGGCTCGGGACCAGGCTCGACAGGGGCCGCCTTGACGGTCACCGTGAACGTAGCGGAGACGCCACGGTAGGACACGATCACGGTCTTCTCGCCTGCGACGACGGAATCATAGCCGCTGACGGCCAGTTCCGGATCGTCCACGGCGATGGTGCGTTCGGCGCTGACCTTGCCGTCCTTCTCATAGACGGCGGCGACCGTCATGCCGGTCAGGTCGAGGTCCTCGCCCGCCTGGTATTCGGTCTTGGTCGGCGCGGTCACATCGAGGCGGGCCAACTTGGCCAGCGGCGAGCCGAAGTCCACGGTGACCGTCTTCGACGCCGTGCCGTCAGCGGAGGTGACCGTGATCGTGGCCTTCCCGCCATTGGATTCGGACGCCTGATCCACGGTCACGGTCGCCGCGTTATCGGCGGCGTAGGCGGTGATGTGCGGATACTCGGTGACATCGCCGGCCAGCGTGACCGTATAGGAGTCCGTAGCAGGGTCGAAGTCGCCGATCGTCACGCCGTCCACACGCAGGTCGGACAGCGTGGCATCGGCGGCGGGAGCCGGAGCGGCCTCATACATCTTAACCTCGGCCACCTTCGCGAAATCGGCCCATTCGTCGAGTGTGGAGTACGTCATGCGAATACGCACGCCGTCGGTGGCCGGCATCGTGCCAAGGTCCACCGTGGTCACTGCGCCGGCCACCGGGTTCACGGCCGCGGCCTCGCCCCACGGGATCCACTGGCCTTCGGCATCACGGTACTCCACGCGGATCTGGCTGGGGGCAGCCTCACCGTACGTGGGTTCGTTCTCACTGGATTTGCGCGAAGAAACCTGGAATTCCAGGCTGTGCAGGCGCTTGACACCGCCCAAATCGTAGGCCAGCCACGGATCGGTGTCGTTCTTACCCCAGTTGGACCAAGTCGTACCCGAATCACCGTCGCAGGTGTACGACGCGGGAGCGTTCGAATTGGTTTCGGTGCTCGAAGCGGTCACGCTGCAGTTGCCGGACAGCACGTTGCCGCCCTTGCCGATCTCGGTCACGTACACCGTCAGCGTGGCGGCGACGGTCGTGTCACCGCCATCGCCGGCGGCGATGGTGCCGGGCACGACCTGCTTGCCGGTCGCGGCGAAGTCGGCGTCGGACACACTCGACCAATCCCAGGTCACGGCCTCGGCGAACGCCGGGGAATCGCCCACGTGGGCATCCACGGTCGCCGGAGCGGCGGCCTGCACCTCGGCGAGGCTGCTGCCGACACCCACGGTGACGGAAACCGGATCGGTGACGGTGAACGTGCCGACGTACACGCTCGCCGTCGGATGCAACTCATTGCCGTACACATCCGTCGCCGTTCCCGTCACGGTTACGACGCCTTCCGCACCGACCTGGTCGGCGAGCGCGGCGGTGTCCCAGGTCACGGACACGGGTTGGCCTTCACCCCACACGTAGTACGGGGTGACGGTCGTCGGCAGTTCGGGCACGGTGCCGACCGGCGTCTGGACATCGACGGCCTTGGCACCGGTCGCTTCGACGGAGCGGATGTACCAGGCCTGGTGCGCGCCGCCACCGGACTCCCACAGACCGACCTTGGTGCCGGCCGCGGTGGCCTGCCCGTTGCAGTCCAGCGCCTGCTGGGCTTCGACGTTGACCAGGCTGTAGGTTTCATCGTTTTCGGTGTTGAGGATCCAGATCGCCGCATCGGTGGTCTTGGCCGTTTCCACATCCATGTCGGACAGGACGGTGTTGCCGCCGCTCGCGGTCAGTACCTTGCCATCGGGAGTGGTGAGCACGTAACGGTGCAGCGTCGGACGGTTCGCCGGGGCGCCGGCGTCGTGAAGGATCCAGGTCTGCGACCGGGCCTCGTCGGTGGTGGTCGCCGCATCCTGCAGGGAGGTGGCGGCACTATCGACCTCGACCGCGGCCAGCGGGCGGTTGGACGACTGTCCGACCAGCTGGTAGGCGCCGCCGTCCTCGACTGCCACGCCATCGGCCACGCCGGTGACGCCGGTCAGCTGGATGGAGGCGATCGAACGGGCCGGGACCGTTACGGTGGCGGTCTTGGCGGCGGCGTCGATGACGACGGAGCCTTCCGGCTGTTCCTGGTTGCTGAACTTGTTCATGTACTCCGGCGTGGCACCGAAGAAATGCTCGGCTTCCTCGTTGGCCTGCGGTTCGGTGGTCAGGTAGACGGTGCCGGCGGCATCGTCCGCGATGTTGCCGTACTTGGACAGGTCGATGACGAACGTCTGGTCGGACTGCGAGTTGTTGGTGTGGATGACGGTCTGGGTCTGGCCGTCGGCGGAGGTGGCGGTCATCGTGTCGCCGGTGCGGTTGTTCGCGATGATCGAGTCGCCCTCATGGATGAACTTGGTGTACGCGCGCACGGCGTTGTACTTGGAGTTCACGAGCACGCTGCAGGACTGCAGGCCGTCGGTGGAACCGCCATTGTTGTCCACATCGCGCTCTGAGTACAGGTTGCCGTCCTCGTCGGCCACGGTGCAGTCGAAGCTGATGAACACGGTGCCCCAGTTGGTGTTCTCGCCGGCGGGATTCGCGTCGTTGCCATACACGTCCTCGCTGCCGGTGGACATGTTGTACAGGTCCTCGACCACCTGCCAGAAGTTGAAGTCCTTCGACTGCAGCGTGTACACGTCGGCGTTGATCTTGCCGGCCATGCCCAGGCCATTGTCGAAGTTGTACGGGTCGAAGCCGCCGGACTGCCAGGAACCGTCCACCTCGCTCTGCGAGATCTCCTTGCCGTCGGTCTGCGCGATGTCGCGGGCGACGCGCTGCCTGTTGGTACCGTAGGAGTGGGTGTTGTACTGGTCGAGCAGATTCTTGACCTCGTCGGAGTACCGGTTGTAGGAATCGACCATCTGTCCGGAATCGGTGGCATCGGTGGCCACCAGCTTGGTCTGGTCGTCCTCGCCCATCGCGGCGGCCATGGCCTTGAGGGTCTCCTGCTGCACGTCGTTGTCCACGTGCATGCCCTCCTGCGGCTTCTTGACCGCATCGCTGTACGGGGTGACGGACTTGTCCTTGTCGCCGTAGTAACGCTCCCAGTACCGCTCGATCAGCGCGGTGTTGTCCGGGCCGAAGCCGTCATCCGCCATCTTGCCGGGAGTGCCCCAATAGCCGGTCTCCGACTCGTTGAACGGCTCGATCGTATCAGCTTCGAAACCGTACGTTTCCTCCAGATGGTTGGTCACCTTGACCATGTACTGGGCGAACTTCTCGGGATCGGCGAGATTGTTTGCATTGGAGTCGTACCCACCGGTGGCGTAGCCGCTCTCGGTCAGGAACCACGGCGCGGAGTTCGCGAACATCTCGACATGGTCGAGGTCGCCGGTCTCCAGACCGTGCTTGAGCCACCATTCCTGGGACGCGCCCTTATCCCAGTCGTAATGGGCGTCGTCGGACGGATCGAACGTTTCGGCCACCTGGTCCTTGTTGGCCTGCTTGGCTTCCACGCCGCCGATCGTGTCGGCCCAGTAGCCGGGAACCGCGGCGCCCTGCCGCATGAACGGATACCCGTAGGCCACGTCGGTGGCGTTGCCGCCGCCGATGTTGTACCGGGCCATGTTCAGATCTAGGCCGTCCTCGCCAAAGATGCTCTCGTAGAACGCCTCGCGCAGCTGCTTGCCGTTCTCAAGCGCCTTGGCATAGGCTTCCTTGCTGATTTCATCGCGATTCGTGACGAATCCCTCTTCGCCGTAGTTGCCGGTGGCATTGGCGAACCAAGCCAGCGATGTGCCCCAGCCGTCGAACGGGCCGTTCGCATACCACGGGTTCGGGGTCACCACTACGGCGTCATCCGGTATGGCGGACGCGGCGTTGGCCGAGCCCGCTACGGAAGCCCCCCCCCGAGCATAACGG
>SAMEA3387510__coassemble_1754_pt1 | contig 18947 bp, 12 predicted proteins | sample SAMEA3387510__metabat2_low_PE_015 | metagenome-assembled genome bin SAMEA3387510 (sample SAMEA3387510) | Felis catus | biome: Faeces | place: United Kingdom | collected 2012
TTCAGTTCGCCAAGCTTGTCATACTTACGCTGATGAAGGGTGATGAGGGCGTCCAAGCGGGAGAAGAGTCGGCCAATCAGGCGCTGTTCAGACAAGGAAGGTGTTGGAACTTCGTATTCGGAGTATTCTTTCGCGTTGATGCCCGGCTGCCCCGAACGCTGAGAAGTGATACTGACGAATCGGCGGTAACGTTCTGTAAGAGTGCTTTGAAACACAAAATCGGCGGACGCATCATCATGGATATGCGCACGAATGAGAAATCCTGCGTAGTACGCAAGACCGTCTGAAGACTGGTACAGGTAGGTTTTCCCTACACTTGCGCCCGTTCGAGCAAACAGCAGATCGCCTTCTGCAAGCCTGTATTGCTCGCACTTCATGAGGTCGGTAAGAGGAGACGTCAGATCACTTTCGTTGAATCTATGGGTTTCATCGTCTATATCCGTAATGCGGAGATACTTGTGGATGCCATCGAAGTCCGAAGCTGGAACATTCAAGCCATATTCGAAACTATCCGCCAGTTCCCCCAGCTTACGCTGTTCCCAAGGGTCAGCAAAACCAGCAAAACGAATCTCCGGCACATTCGACTTCTCGACCATGTCACTCACCTCCCAGCAGGCTCTGCAACTCGGCAAGGCCGGCCATGTCCGCCTCGTTGCCGGTCAGCTGCCCGATCATCGAGGCAAGTTCCCTCTCGGATTCGGCAATCTGATTGCAGACATCGGCATAGGTCGTCTCATATTTCGTGTTCAACGTGGACACGCGGGATATGAATCCGGCAATGATCGCTTCCGGCAACGCCTTAATCTTCTTCATCAGGGGCGTAATCCACTTGGCTTCCAGCATTGCCCTGGCGGTCTGCTCATCCAATGATTCGACTGTTGAACGAGTCTTCTCCTCCAACGCTGTGCGCTTCGTTTTGACCGCACTCTTCAGCTTCTTCGACTCGTCAAGCAGCTGCTGGGCGTGAACCAGTCGCTCCTCGAACTCGTTCGACGGATGTTTCCCAATGACCTTGACAGTACGCTTCAATTCGGCCGCAACGAACGCGTCGCCGTCCTCGTTAATCGCCGTGCTGCTTTTCTCCTCCTCATCGAAGCTCGACAGCATCTCGTCGAGCTCGGTCTGGATCGACTGCATGCGCTCCTCATCGGCGTCGATATCTCGCAGATCATCGGACAGCAGTTCCCTCTGGACCAGATCGAACGACAGAACCCGGCCGGCCCAGCCATCCTGGACCTCAACGTCCTTGCCGTTCTTTTTCTTCACCACCATATTGGGATCGACCTTGTTGACGGCCGCAAACCCTTCGCTTTGAATAGTCTCCAGATCGGGTTCGATGATCTTCCACGCATCGTCGAGTTCCTGATAGGCGTCATAGGGGTCCACCAGCGGACAGGTAGCGAGCATGGTATCCAACTCACCGCCTATCTCGGCTTCAGCGGACAGCGCGTCCACATGCTCCGCATCGTTCACCAAACGATCCCGCAGCATGGCCGGCAGACCGGCAATAGCCTGCGCATAGTGTTGCGCGTATGCTATCACGTCGGCGTTATTACGAATCGTGGCGACGATGTCATCGGTACGGCAAGTCAAGCATGAACCACCGTCGTCAGTATACAGTTCATCTTTCAAACTCGGCCATGCCTGCCAATACTCATGCAGCGCATCGACCTCCTTCTTCGGCGCACCACCGAACATCGAGGCGTACACGTCCCAAGTCTCGGCGTCCTCGGAGGAATCAACGTAGCGGGGAATGTTGAGATTGTAGTCGTTCCGCCGAATCTCATCAATCGAAACAAGCCGGCTGAATCGATCCACCGACCGGTTGCTCGTCACCACATCCACGATGCGTTTGATGTCGGACGCGCGAAGCTTGTTGTTCTTGCCGTCCTTGATGAAATGCTTCGACGCGTCAACAATCAGCACATTGCTGTCGGTTCGCGCCTTCCGCAACACCATGATGATGGTCGGGATGCCCGTGCCGAAGAAGATGTTGGCCGGCAGACCGATGATGGCCTGAATATGGTGGTTCTCGATCAGGTTCTTTCTGATTGCGCCTTCCTCGCCGCCGCGGAACAACACGCCGTGCGGCAGCACGATGGTCATGATGCCGTCGGAACGCAGATGATACAGGTCATGCAGCAGAAACGCATAATCCGCCTTGGACTTCGGGGCGACGCCGTAAGCGAAGCGCGGGTCGATCTCCTTGTCTTCCGAATCCCAGTTCTGTGAATATGGCGGATTGGAGACGACCGCGTCCACGAACAACGGCTTGTACGTCTCTTCCTTGTTCTCATCGGTATCGAAGTACGGCCAATCGTCCTCCAACGTGTCCCCGTTACGGGTGACGATGTTGTCGGGCAGAATGCCGCGCATCACCAGGTTCATGCGGGTGAGGTTGTACGTGTTCTCCTTGAGCTCCTGCGCGTAGTACTTGATGGAGTCGGCATCGCCGTTGCGCCGTGCGACGGCCTGACCGATGGTGATGAGCAGCGAGCCGGAGCCGCTGGTCGGGTCGTAGATCGTGATCTCGTCCCGCCCGCGCAGATGCCAAGCGACAATCTCGCTCATCAGTTGCGAGACCTCATGGGGCGTGTAGAACTCGCCGGCCTTCTTGCCGGCATTGGACGCGAACTTGTCAATGAGGTATTCGTAGATGTAGCCGAGCACATCATAATCCTGGCGGCCATCCATCGGAATATCCTTGATCAGATAGATCAGGTCACGCACGGCCTTGGTCTGGCTCTTCGCATCCGTGCCGAGCTTGGACAAGCCGGTCTGCAATGTATCGAAGATGCCGGCGAAAACCTTTTTGCGCCCGACCGCTATGTTGCGGCTGAACGCCGACAGGGCATCGTAGACGTTGGCGATTTCGAAGTCTCCGCCTTTGGCAATCCATGTCGAGAACAGGTTCTCGTAGGCGATGAAATAACCGCACTCATCCTTGACGTAATCGACGATATCGGAATTGTCTTCGTGGAGCATAGGCAGATCATCTTCGGAGAAGTCATTCGATTTGAGACGGGTGATCTCGTTCTCCGACAGGAACTTGTAGAAGATGAAGCCCAGAATATAATCCTTGTACTCGTTCGCTTCGATCTTCGAACGCATCTTATTGGCGGATTCCCAGATCTTCGCCGCCAGCTGCTGCTTGTTCATCAGCCCATTCCTTTCATTCCTCAGGATTCCAGTTGTGTTGCGCGGTATACATCGTTCAAGGTGCGGTCCCGGTCGTCGAACCACTCGATCCAGCCGTTCGCGCTGCCACCGAGGCAGAACACCGCCGCTGCGCTCGGCGAGCCGAACCGCAGATCCCCCTCCAGTTCCACAACGCCGTTCATTCCTGAAAACCGCTCAGCACGGAACTGTTCCGCTTTGTGATTCTTGACGATTGGACGAGTGAGATCCACCTGTGAGCCTGAAAGAACAGTGAATTGTCCAGTTGTTTCATCGTATGTACCGTAGGCCTTGATCTTGTTCCGCTTAGTATGGAACTTCTGCCCTACAGCGACAGGTTCGCGCTCCTGGCGATCCAGATCAAACCCCAGCGCTTTCATCCGGAACAAAATATCCTCGTGCAGACTGTTCACAGTCCCTTCCTTATAAGGACTGACATACGGCTTCGGATTCTTTATGTTATCGGTTACGTACGAGCCATGGTCCTGGATATAGTCGATTTCCTTGGCTTCAAGACCATCCAACACATCACGATCAATGTTGGTCTCGGTATCCAAGAACATGACGGCTTTATTCCAGAACTCCTTTTTAGCCTTATGCAAGTCCAAGCGCGAGAGGCCTTGCACTGTCTGCCCTGCGTAAACCTTCGAAAGATTCCCGTGATCCTCATCAAGCAGGAAATACACACCGCGTTTGGGTAAGCCAGGCAAGTGTTCGGCCTGCGACAACTTGTCACGGGGCACGATGACCATCACCAGCGATTTACCCTCTACATAACACAGGCGAATTCCTTCCGGATCGCCATCGATCAGGCGCATGGTGATGTTCGTCACATTGAGGATCACTGGGACACCTCCGTCAACTCTTCAAGCAAGCAGTTGCGAATGAACGCGGAAACGCTCATGCCGCGCATCGTCGCGGCATCCTTCACCGACTCACGAAGATTGTATGGAATCCTTACCGTGACGGATACCGTGTCACCGCTGACAAGATATTCACGAAGCTCCGGCTCGCTCACTCCGTCCTTCAGCAAACTGACGTAAGACATCTTTAAGCCTTTTCATATCACAACACTGTACAAATGCATTACAGCAATTCAGTATAACCTATGCCAGCTTGGGAACAGCGTAAGCTGGGGGAACTGTTTAGCTATGGCGGTTCTGGCGGCACACCTTCATCTTCCAATGACAGTTTTTACGGCGGCAAAATTCCATTTCTAGGTATTTCGGACGTCAAAGGCCGGGATATTTCACACACCGCCAAGCACATCACCGAGAACGGACTTGCCGCAAGTGCTGCATGGGTTGTTCCTTCGGGAGCCGTGTGCCTAGCCATGTATGCAAGCGTAGGAAAAGTTGGGATAATCCGTCAGAACACAGCCACAAGTCAGGCTTTCTTTAACATGGTTTTCGACAACGACGGAACACGAGACTTTGTGTATTCTCGCTTGGAAAGAGCTGAGTTGACAACGGAATGGGAATCATTGATTTCTACGGGGACTCAGAGGAATCTGAATGCGAACAAAGTCAGAGATTTTATGCTAGCTGTCCCGGCGGAGACTGAACAACGCCTGATCGGCTCGCTCTTCGCCCGCCTGGACTCCCTCATCACCCTTCATCAGCGTAAGCACAACAACACCGACATAGAACATGCAACTGGCGAAATGCGCGAATCAACCCAAATGATGAGTACGCCCGTTTCAGGGTCGGTGTACGAACCTACGGATTCAGACATCGACCCTTACCTCGCGTTTTACCTGTCACCGACGCTTGGCGCGACGCATCAGCTCCTCAATGGAGATGTCACCCCGCACATACTCGTCGGCATTCTCGCGGAATTCCACGGGAATGTATGTGCCGTCCAACTCACCGGAATGAATGACCTCCGTCATCGCCCGTTTGTGGCCCATGACATTCCACCTCCTTCCGGCACCATTAGAATACCTACGCCTGAATGAAATATTCGGCAACATATAATGCCTAGGCACTCCCAGTATTCATCTTGTCCAAGATGTTGTACAATTGTGATGAATGTCAACGAAGGAGGCTTCCATGGTCACAGCAGTCACCTACAGCACGTTCCGCAACAACCTCAAATCATATCTGCGCAAGGTCAACGAGGACGCGGATACGCTCCTCGTCACCAACACCGATCCCGCCGACGACGTGGTCGTCATAGGCAAGGACGATTACGAATCCCTCATGGAAACGATGCACATCTACAACAACCCGTATCTCCGTGACAAAATCGCCCGCGGCCTGGCTCAGGCCCGCTCCGGACGCCTCATCCACAACGACCCGACCACGGCGGAAGCGTGACGATGCTGAGCTGGACCGAGGATGCATGGAACGACTATCTTTACTGGCAAAGCCAGGACCGCAAGACGCTTAAACGCATCAACGCGCTTATCCGCGACATGAAGCGCAGTTCGTTCGAGGGCATCGGCAAGCCGGAGCCCCTGAAATGGGATTATCAGGGGGCATGGTCGCGACGCATCGATTCCGCAAACCGGATTGTATACACGGTCATCGGCGACGACCTGTGCATCCTCTCCTGCCGAGATCATTACGAATGACCGCCAGCCGGCACGAATCGATGCGTCCGAACGGCGCAAACGCGCAAAGACCGCCGAACGGACTACGATGGGACGAGGCATATCCGCATACGCATCATCAACGAGGAGTTTCACCTATGAGCGAAGTCGTGACCGACAAGGACAAGGAGTACGAGGCGCGTGAGGCGGCGGCCGCGCCGGGAGACGCGCAGCCGAACGCCGACCGTGTGAACAACCGCACGCTGCGGCCCACCGGCGAGACGTTCAGGCATTTCATGACCACGGGCTGGGATGATCAGGAGCCCGAGATCGAGCCGCTGGAGTCCAGCAAGTACATCCAGGCCCGCATCGACGCGCTGGGCGCGCAGTTCCCGGGCGAACGCATCGTGATTCCGGCCGGCACGCCGAAGGTGCGCTCCAACGACTGCGATTACGCCTTCCGTCCGGACACCACCTTCGCCTATTACACCGGCCTGGGCCAGGATTACGAGGCGGGCGCCGTACTGGTGCTCAACCCGGTGGACCCGGATTCCGAGGAGGCCAAGGCCGGCAGGACGCATACGGCCGAGCTGTTCGTGGCGCCGCGCGCCGACAACAGCACCGAGGAGTACTACACCTCCGCCCAGTACGGCGAGTACTGGGTCGGCCCGCGCGCCGGTCTGAAGGAGCTGGCTGCGATGACCGGTCTGGAGACCCATGACATCGCCCAGCTGGCCGATGCGATCGGCAAGGACGTCGGCGCCGAGGCCGGCGCGGTGCGCGTGCGCGTGATCCGCGAGACCGACGCCGCGATCACCGAGCTGGTCGAGGGCGTGCGCGAGGCGAACGGCTTCGCCGACCCGGATTCCAACACCGCCGCCGATGACAAGCTGCACGAGGTGGCCGCCGAGGCGCGCATGATCAAGGACGCCTATGAGGTCGGCGAGATGCGCAAGGCCGTGGCCGCCACGAAGAAGGGTTTCGACCGGATCCTCAAGACCCTGCCGCATGTGATCGACAAGGAGCGTTCCGAGCGCATGCTTGAGGGCGCGTTCAACTCGGTTTCGCGCGAGGAGGGCAACGAGGTCGGCTATGACACGATCATCGCCTCCGGCCCGCACGCCCCGATCCTGCATTGGATGCGCAACACCGGTGTGGTGCGCAATGGCGACCTGCTGCTCATCGACGCGGGCGTGGAGACCGACAGCCTGTACACGGCCGACATCACCCGCACCTTCCCGGTCAACGGCCACTTCACCGAGCTGCAGCGCGACATCTACGAGACCGTGCTGCGCGCGCAGGCCGCGGGCTTCGAGGCCGCGCAGGTGGGCGCCACCTATTCGGACATCCACCACGCCTGCATGCGCGTGCTGGCCGAGCGTCTGCACGACTGGGGCATCCTGCCGGTGAGCGTGGAGGAGTCGCTCTCCCCCGAGGGCCAGCAGCACCGCCGCTGGCACGCCTGCGGCTGCGCGCATCACCTGGGTCTGGACGTGCATGACTGCGCGCAGGCCCGCTATGAGTCGTATCAGGGCGCCGAGATCCGCCCGGGCATGATCTTCACAATCGAGCCGGGACTGTACTTCAAGGAAAACGACCTGCTGGTGCCGCCGGAGTTCCGCGGCATCGGCGTGCGCATCGAGGATGACGTGCTGATGACCGAGCACGGCCCCGAGTGGATCTCCGTGGACATTCCGAAGACCGTCGAGGATGTGGAAGCCTGGATGGCCGCCATGGCCGAGTAGGCTGGAATCATCCCTACCGATGGATCGTGTGCGGGTCTGTGCCGGTGGAGGTTGGCACAGACCCGCATGATTAAGGAGATGAACGATGGCGACTCCGGAATTCGTGCTGAAGCTGCGCGAGAAGATCGGTCACGACCTGCTGTGGATGATGGGCATCACCGCCTATGTGCACGATGCCGAGGGACATGTGCTGCTCGGGCAGCGCTCCGACACGGGCAAGTGGGCGCTGGTGTGCGGCATCGTGGAGCCCGGCGAGGAGCCCGCCGACACGGCCGTGCGCGAGATCAGGGAGGAGACGGGGATCGACGCGGTCGTCACCGACATGGTGGCGGTCAAATCCGACGACCGTGTGATCACCTACATCAACGGCGACCGGACGATGTACATGGACCACCTGTTCCTGTGCGAGGTCGATCCGCAGGGCAACGCCGACCCGTTCGTCGGCGACGACGAAAGCCTGAAGGTCGGCTGGTTCGACCCGGACGACCTGCCCGAGCCGATTGCGGCGAGCACGGTGGAGCGCATCGGCTACGTGCGCACCTATCTGAACAACAAGGCCGGAGGCGACGCCCACGCGCTGTTCGCCTGCGGCGGCGAGCTGCATTAGGCGGAACGGCCTCGGCCATCGGCGGGATGCCATTCTCCCCTCCTGCGGGTGAATGGCGTCCCGCCGTCCATATCCGGCCGGACGGATGCCGTGATCGGCTATGGTCACACGGTTTCCGAAGTGGGCAGGATCATCCGGGTGCTCTCCCGGACGATCAGTTTGGGGGTGAGGATCTTACGATTGCCGGCCACGGGCTCCCCCGCCAACACCTTGAGCAGCAGATTGGCGACCTTGGTGCCGTACAGGCTGGCGTCGCGGTGCACCGCCGTGATGGAGGGAAACATGCTCTCGCAGATGGCGCTGTCCTCGAAGCTCACGATGGCCGGCAGATCATAGGGGAAGCGGCGGATGCCGGAATCCCATGACAGCAGGTCGCCGGTCAGCATGACGGTGCTCAACGCCCGCAGGCTCGCTGCGGCCATCGTATCCGTTTCATAGATGAACGCGGTCGGCGGCTGCGGCTCGGTCAGCAGGCGCTGGGTCAGCTCCACCCCACGCCTCGCATCGAATCCGGTGTTCTCCACCCAGATCCGGTCGAAGTTCCGCCGTTTGTCGAAGGCATTCAATGCGGCGACGCGGGACTGGCTGTAATCCAGCGACGCGTCACCGGACAGGTAGACGATGCGCTTGTGCCCGAGCAGGCTGAGATGTTCCAGCACGGTCCGCATTGTGGCCGAGTCGTCGATGGACAGCGACGGGACGAGGTTCGACGGGTCGGGACCGCCCGCCAGCACCGAGGGTAACCCCAGTTCGGTCAGCAGCTGCGGCCGGGGGTCGTCGGCGTACAGATCCACGAGGATGACGCCGTCCACCCGTTTGCGGCGCGCCCAATCCCGGTAGACCGCGATCGCTTCCTTGTCAGAGGTGCACGGGCGGAACAGCAGACCGTAGCCATGACGGCTGAGCGACTGGTGGATGCCCGCCATGAACTGCATCATGAAGCTATCGTTCTGAATGCCATCCTCGGCGCGCGAAGGCGCGAACCCGACCGTCATGGTTTTGGACGACCCCAACGCCTGGGCCGCGTACACGGGGCTCCACCCCAGTTTGGCCGCGGTTTCCTTCACCCTGCGCTTGGTCTCGGCGGAGACGCCCGGGCGATCGTTGATGGCGAAGGACACCGCGGTCTGCGAGATGCCGAGTTCGTCGGCGATGTCCTTGAGGCTGACCCGCTGCGGACGTGCGGCGCCGTCGGCGGACTTAACCGATTTAGTTCTACCGTCCTCCGACATCATTCCTCCCGATTCGATAAGGGCGCCACATCCGGAAAACCCGTCCTCATAGACGGCTGCATCTCCTACCATATAACGGAACCTCCCGTATACGCAACGCATACGAAAGACGGCGGCGCACGCATGTCAGACCATGCAGGCACCGCCGTCAATATTCTCCGGCAGTTATCGGGAACGGGATCAGACCTTCCTGCGCTGCCAGACCGTCAGGCCGATGCCGGCGGCGGCGAACGCCACGACCAGGACAGTCATGACGGCGACCGCCGAACCCGTTGCGACGAGCGAATCGTCGGCGGGATTCTGGGTTCCGGCATCGTCGTGTTTCCCGGAATCGCCTTCACCCGGGGCTTCGGTCTTGCATTCAAGGGCGGCCTTAATGCCGGCGGCCCAGGATTCGACCTGCTCGGCCGTGTAGGTCTTGCCGGTCAGGCCATCGATCGCGGCGTCGCGGGCCGCGCGGACGGCGGCCTTGATATCGGCGCTGGTGGCGTCGGCCTCCAGCACCGTGCCCGCCTCGGCGATCAGTTCCTCCAACTCGGCGGTGTCGATGTCCAGCAACCTGGCCTCCAGGGTCGGATCGTAGGTGTTGCTGAACCCTTCACCGTAGTCACCGCCGAGCACGGCCTTGTTCACCTCGTACAGGTTCGCGCCCTGCTCCACGGCCGCACGCGCATCGTCCGCGTTCACGGCAGCGTCACGCACGGTGGTCTGACGCAGCGACATGCGGTCGATGTAGTGGTTCGCCGCGGCCTTCGCCCGATCCAGCGGCATGCCCTGGGACTCGGCGATGGCGGTCTTGGTCCACAGCAGGTTCGACGGCACGATCCGGTCGATATCCTCCTCGTAGTCACGACCGTCGCGGTCGAGCGCGTACACGAACATGCCACCAAGCTTGTGCTCGTTGACGTACGAGGCGACCTGGTAGAAATTGCTCTCCTCGTACGGCTCCGAGGCGTCATACCAGCGGTTGTTCATGTCGCCTTCCTCCGGGAAGGTCAGACCGGGCACAAACTCGCTGCCGATGTGCGGGACGTAGTCGCCGAACGCGTTATCGGTGCGCTCGGCGTTCGAGCCGTACTGCTGGTAGGCCACGTAGTCGAAGCAGTCCGCCACGTTCCTGAACGGCGCCAGATCGGACGCGTTGGTGTCGTACAGGAACATCGTGCCGTCCGGGTTATCGGACTTGGGACCGATGTGCTTGGACAGGGCGCGAATCACGTTATCGGAGACGGCGACGTCGGCCTCATCCGGCTGCGTTTCCATATCGATATCCAGGCCGTCCAAGCCGACCGAGGTCATGTACTCGTCGATGACCTGCAGGGCGTACTCGTCGTAGTCGGCCTCGGTGGCCTCCTGCTCGGTCAACCCCTTGGCCTCGATGAAGTCGCGGAACCCGTTGACGATCACACCCGTGTAGTCCACACCGCGCACGAGCTTGATGCCGCGCGAATGCAGATACGGGGCGTAGTCGGACTTCAGCTTGTCGTAATACGGCTGGGCCAGCTCCTCCCGACCCGACGGAACATAACTGAACACGTTGACCACATCCACGCCATACGGGATGTCATACATCGAAATCCAGTTCTCATCCGGCAGATCCGTATTCACACCCTTCATCGTCACATCACGCCACGCACGATAGTACACCATGAAGTGACGGTCCGAATCCTGCACGCCCGTCAGGCTCGCCATCGCGGCTTCGATGTCGGCCTGCAGGTCGGCGGTCCACATCGCGACCTCGTCGGCGGTGTAGGTCCTGCCCGTCAAACCTTCGACCGCGGCGTCGCGGGACTGACGCACCGCGGACTTCACGTCGTCGGACATGGCATCGCCAGCCAGGATGTTATCCGCAGCCGCGATCTGATCCGTCAGGGCGGTGGTGTCGATGCCCAGCAGTCCCACTTCCAGCGTCGGATCGTAGGTGTTGCTGAAGCCCTCATCGTAGTCGCCGCCGAGCACGGCCTTGTTCACCTCATACAGGTTCGTAGCCTGCTTCACCGCGGCACGCGCGGCCTCGGCGTTCAGACCGATGCCATCGGCACCGTTCTCGGCCAGCGACATGCGGTCGATGTAGTGGTTCGCCGCGGCCTTCGCCTGGTCCATCGTCATGTCCTGGGACTCGGCGATGGCGGTCTTGGTCCACAGCAGGTTCGACGGCACGATGTGGTTCCAGTCCTCGGGCTCGTAGGTGCGGCCGTCGCGGTCGAGCGCATACAGGAACATGCCGCCGAGGTCGTTGTCACGCACGTACGAGGCGATGTCGTAGATGTGGCTGTCCTCGTACGGTTCCGTCGCATCGTACCAGCGGTTGTGGTCGCCCTCCTCAGGGAAGGCCAGGCCGGGCACGAACTTGTCGGCGCCGATGTACGGCGAGTAATCCTCGACGGCGCCGGCGGTGCGGGTCGACGTGGAGCCGTACTGCTGGTAGGCCACGTAGTCGAAGCAATCCGCCACGTTCGCGAACGGCTTGGTGTTGCTGCCGTTGGTGTCGTACAGGAACATCGTGCCGTCCGGGTTGTCGGACTTGGGGCCGATGTGCTTGGACAGGGCGCGGATCACGTTATCGGAGATCGCCACATCCGCGTCGGTCGGATAGGTCTCCATATCGATGTCCAGACCATCCAGGCCGACCGACGTCATGTACTCGTCGATGATCTCAGGCGCATAGGCGTCATAGTCGGCGTCGGTGGCGTCATCGACCGACTTGCCCAGATCGGCCATATAGTCGCGGAAGCCTTCGACGGTGACCTGCTCGTAGTTGATGCCGCGAACGAGCTTGATGCCGCGTGAATGCAGATACGGAGCATACTCGGCCTTCAGCTTGTCATAGAACGGCTGGGCCTGCTCCTCCTGACCGGCCGGCACGTAACTGAACACGTTGACCACATCCACGCCATACGGGATGTCATACATCGAGATCCAGTTCTCATCCGGCAGATCCGTATTCACACCCTTCATCGTCACATCACGCCACGCGCGATAGTACACCATGAAGTGACGGCCGTCCGGGTTCGTGACACTGCTGACGTCCGCGGCTGCGAATTCGTCGGCATATGCCGTGGCGGGCGGCGCGACGACGCCGCCGAGAGCCATCGCCGCGGTGGCGATGCCCGCGGCAATGGCGGCGATACGACGTTTCACCGTCGTTCCGCAGGAAAGCAACGAATGGTTTGCACCCATCGTTTTCCTTTCTCTATGCTGGAGGTGCAGGTATCTCCTGCACCGGTTGCGACGGTGCCGCGTCTCCTGTTGCGTAATGGGCGCGGCACCGCCTTCCCGTCGAGCACACGCCCGACGGACAAATCTGGGTTGGGCCGGACGGGGACCTTATCGGCTCATCATCCCGTCCGGCATGGGGGTCAAGACGAGCGACGCCGCCTGAGCATGATGCCCGCACCGGCCGCTACGCATGCCACGGTCACGACAATCACCGCGATGATGGCGGAACCTGTCGAAGACAACGGGCCCGTCGCGTTCTGGTCCGCCCCGCCGCCAGCGGTTCCCTGATTATGGGTACCATCCTGCTGGTCGCCATCGGCGTCATCGCCATCCGTCTGCTGGTCGTCGTCACCGTCATCGGTATCGTCGTCGGGGTCCTGTGGCGTCCCCGGAACCGCGGAGAACGTCACGGTTGCGCCGTCACCGATGGTTGCGCCGTTGACGGAGGCATCGATGACATATTCACCGGCCGTCTGTGATGTCACGGCAATCGTCGCCCGACCATCCGAACCGGTGACGACTGTGATGGCTGCACCGTCCAGCGCCGAAGCGATGCCCTCGGGCAGTGTGAACGCAACCTCGACGCCGGGCAGCGGATTGCCGAAGGAATCACGAACTGACACCTTTACGGAACGTGTCTGTTCGCCGTCAGCCTGCGCCTCGCCATCAACAGCCTCAATCAAGGACCTTGCGGCATCCGGCTGCGTCGGATCGTCAACGCTCAGATCCTCCATCTCGTCGGCCGTGGGGATGCGTACCGGCTCGGTCACATTGCTCGCATAATCCTCGACGCTCACGTACAGGTCGCCGCCGTGCTTTGGAGCAATCATGAAGGATCCGGCGCGGGAGCGACCACGGATGAGCGCATCATTCGTGATGCCCGCCTGTTGCGCTTCATCGTTGGGAACGGCGTTGTAGGTGTATTCCTCGGCCGCGAAGGTTCTGGGCTCCTCCTTGGCCTCGCCATTGTCCTCCCATCGTTCGATGACCCGCAGGAACCGCCAGTCCTGGGTGTCGGGGCGCGCCAGTGTCACGCTGTCGCCGTCCCAGACCACTTGGTCGAGCGGATACGGCTCGATCGTCGTGTCGGTGAAGGTGCCGCGCGCGGTCGAGACGACGCCGTCGCCCCGCACCTGAGCGATGTACCGGGAGCCGTCGACGGGCACACCGTCGAACGTGACACTGGTCGTGCCGGCGTCGACGGTCGCGCTCACGGAGAACGGGTGCTCGGCATACCGGCGGCTGCCGCGGTCGGTCGCCAGCGTCACCGTAGTCTCGCCCGCGGAGGCGGGGGCCGTCCAGGACACGGTGGCCGTGCCGTCGGCGTCCGTCTGCACCGTGACGCCGGTGGCCGCCTTCGACTGGTCGAGCGGGGCCTCGGCCGCGAGGGAGCGCGAGCCGTCCTTGCCTACCGCGTACAGCCTCAGCGTGCCCGAGGTCGCGGGCAGGTGCTTGACGTAGTAGGTGTAGTCGTAGCGGCCGCCGAGGAACGTGTCGTCCAGGTACAGCAGGTAGTTGCGGGTCCGTTCGTAGTCATCCAGCGTCCAGTCGACGGTCAGCTCCTGCGTGTCGGTGTCCAGGGTCCCGATTGTCAGATCGGCAGGTGTGGCCGGGGTGTAGTCCGCGCCGTCGGTCAGCTGCAGACGGCCGATGTTCACCTGCCAGCCATCGATTGCGGCGGCGCCGGCCTTGGCGATCAGCCCAATCGTGGCGATGCTGCGACCCGCGTACGCGGACAGGTCGACGCTGGCGGTCTTCCAGCCGTCGGTCCGTGCGCCGTCGGCCACATCAACGGGGACCACGGTCCCCGGATCGTCGGCGAAGACCAGGCCAAGCTGGAGCGCCGAGTCGTCTGACGCCTGCTTGTTGTAGGTCAGGTTGACCACGGAGCCGTCGGTGACGTCGAGATCGGTTTTGAACAGGCGGATCGTGTTGTCGCTGGACAACCTGCCGCTGAGCACGAGCGAGCTGCCGCCCTCGTAAGCGCCGATCTTCGTGTAATCGAAGCGGTCCGCAGCCGTGTACCGCTCGCCGTAGTCGAAGTCGGCCTGCAGCGGGTCGGAATCGGCGTCGATCCACCACTGCCAGGTGACCGGCACGTCCTGCAGATTGATGTCGCCCCACTCGCCGGTGCCGGTGACCTCGCCGCCGTCACGCCATTCGAGGCCGTGACCGGTGTTGAACGTGGTGTTGAACACGGTGCCGCCGATGACGGACCGCTCGGCAATCTGGGAGTCGAAGCCTTCCCAGCCGTCGGCCACATCGGTGCCGTCACCGGTGGACGAACCGGTCCACAGGCGGCGCTCGCGGTCGAAGACCTCATTCTGGTACTCGGCCTTGACCTTCTTGTCATCGCCGAGCTCATGGCTGACGAAATCGGTGCCAAGTGCGGCGATGCTGACGTAGGGGTCGCCATTGCCGTCAAGGTTGGTCTGCATATATGCGGAGTTTTCGTCGATCGCGTCGAACTTCTTCTGCCCCGCCTCGATACCGGCGAACACGGCGGCCTTCGGATCAAGCCCAAGCGATTCGGCATGGGCAGCCGAGTCCTTGAGCATGTCGCCCGTGTACCAATAGTTCAGGAAGATCGAGTCCGACACCTTGCCGTCGTCGGCCTGCACCCACGGTGAGTTCCTGTCGTTGAACTCGTTCTGGTAGGACACCGCACCGTCCGGGTACTCGGCCGAGTCGTACCACTGCACGTACATGCCGGCATCGGTCAGCTGCCGGATGAAGTCCTGGTACGCCTCGACGTCGCCGGGGTCGACGTCGGACTCCTGGTTAATAAAGTAGCCGTCGAAACCGAAGTACTCGGCGACCTCGACCAGCTTGTCGGCCACGGGGAACGTGCCGTCGTCGCGGCGACCGACCAGCAGGTCATGGTAGGTCTGCTCGCCGCGGTCGTTGTCGGAGAAGAAGATCGTAGCCAGCGCGCGGACGCCGTTGCGGTGGGCGGCGTTCGTATAGGCAGGGTTCGGCAGGTTCATCATGCCGAACTCGAACCAGCGCTGCTGCCAGCCGTTGACCGGATCGTTCAGGGCGATGTCGTACAGGTCCTTGTCGACATCCTGTGTCGGCTGGCCGTGCCAGGTGGCGTAGAAGTCGGTGTATTGCCAGTAGTTGAACAGGTACTGGGAGAAGACGTTGTTGTCGTGGAACGACTCGAAGAACGCGTTGCCGTAGTCGCCGGCGAGATTGAGCATCTGCGTGTCGGCGGGCAGATCGGAGTCGCGCTGGGTGGCAGCGTTCGCGTCGATGCGCTCCTGCAGCGGCACGCGCGAGCGCAGGTACTGGGAGTAGACATCGGCTTCGGGGCTCCAGTGCAGCAGGTCGAGCCCGGTGTAGCCATGATTGTATGGCTGGTTCTCGCCGGCGGCCCAGTCTGGGTTGAACCGGCCCCACGGCAGGGTGTCGGTGGCGGCCGCCGACGGCACGCCCGCGGCCATGATCGCGGCCGTGATGACGGCGGCGACGCCGGCGCGGGCGAGGCTCCGTCCACGTATGCTACAACCTATAGGGGGGGGGATGTCACGCTGGCAGACTGTCGGTCTGTAGACGTCATTGGATTCTCCTTCTTTGGATCCGGCCCATGGCCGGGCGGCCTGCAACCGTTGCAGGCCACGTCGGCCCGGCCATCACATGAATGTCCGGGCCGTCACAGCCCAGGCGCGGTTCCGCCGCGCCGGCCCGTGACAATCATCGGGGGCGGCGTGCGGCCGCCCGGAGGCGGTCAGTCGGTATGGCCGCGACGTACAAGCATCACCTCGCATTCGTGGCGGGCATCCGCATCCTCAACCCACAGGCGCACGCGCATCGTCGCGTCGTGCGGGTCCATCAGCCGGTCGAACGGCACATCCAGCCGCACATCCAGCCGTTGGCCGGCAGCCAGTTCCAGATGTTCGGCAGCGACCAACTGCGCCAGACGGGGGATGTGCGAGCCGCCGATGCGGCGGGCGAACACGGTGCAGGAACCGGAGGCGGGCTCCTCTCCGGCGCTCAGCCGAAGGTCCACACGCACCGCGTTGTCCTCGGCGGTCGCCGTGAACGACTCGACCCGCACGCCGGAGAGCGAGCCCACTCCGAACCCGAACGGCAGCAGCACCGGTTCCTCGGCATCACGGTAGACGTGTTCGGCGCTCTGGCGGTCGTTATACCGCACCGGCACCGCTCCGGCATACGCCGGCAGCGTGACCGGCAGACGACCGGGCATGCCCGTCTCGCCAACCAACGCGTCGGCCACGGCCTGGGGACCGTACTGTCCCGCATATCCCTCCCACAAGGTCGCATCCGATGTCTCAAGCACATGGGTGAGCACATGCGCGCGGCCCGACACCACCACGGACACCAGCGGGGCATCTGTCAGCTCGCGGACGCGGTCCAGCAGCGCGTCCTGCCGCCACGGCAGCGTCACATCGCACAGATCCACACCCTCGCCGCAGGTCGCCCCATGTTCGGCCACCGCCGCGGCGGCGCCGTTGTCGGCGAACGCGCTGTCATAGCTGCGTTCGCTGGTACCTCCGAGCACGGCGACGACGGCCGCCGCGTTCAGCCAATCGGCACCTTCAAGCCCGGTGCCGTCCGCGGACAGCAGCACACGTTCGCCGAATCGTTCGCGCAGCTGCCGGTAGACGCTGGTGATCTGCGTCCGTTCCAGCGGGGCGGTGTAATCGCCCAGGAAACACGCCATGTCATCGGCGAACGGCCCGGTGACGATGATCGGATCGGATTGGTCGTCTCGCAGGCATGCGCCGATCCCGTTCCACTGTTCGGCGCCGTCGAGCAGCGTCAGGCACTCGCCCGCCAACGTGCGCGACTCCGTCCGGGTGCGCGCGATGGCCTCGGCGATCGCCTCCGCCTTGGGCAGGGCGACGCTCCCCCGCCCCACGGCGATGCGTTCGCTCGACCCGGACGGCACACGGTCGGCGCCCGCATTGCATCCCTCGGGCAACAGGCCGAACATCGCCTTGAGTTCCAGTACGCGGCGCAGGGAACGGTCCACCGCGGCAACCACGACCTCATCGTCGGCGTACCGTTCCAATGAGGCGAAGCCCTGGTCCCACAGCGACACGTCGACGCCGGCCAACAGTGCGGCACGTCCCGAAGCGGGGATGGATCCCGCCATATCCACCAGCCGGTCAACGGCCAGACCGTCCGCCATCACAATGCCGTCGAATCCCAACTCGTCTCGCAGATACTCCTGTAACAGCCACGGGCTGGCGCAGCATGGCACCGAATCGATGTCATTGTAGGCGGCCATGAATCCGAGCGCCCCGGCCTTGACACCGGCAACCACCGGCGGCAGGTGGATCTCATGGAGGTCATGCGTGCCGATGATCGCGGACTGACCATTGCGGCCGCCGACCGCCTCCCCCTGCGCGGCCAGATGCTTGAGCACCACGGCCACGCCCCCACGGCCCACGCGGCTGCGATCCTCCCCCTGCATACCGGTGACGATGGCCTCGCACATGCGGGAGGCCATCAGCGGATCCTCGCCAAAGCATTCCTCGCAGCGCCCCCACCGCGGATCGCGGGCCATATCCAGCCCGGAGACGAGGGCGATGTGCACGCCGCTCGCCGCCAGTTCCGCGGCAACCGCCTCCTGCGCCTGCCGCACCGCCTCGGGGTCGAAGGTGGCGCCCATCGCCAGATTCGTCGGCAGTATGGTGCCGCCCAACGCCTGATGCCCGTGCGGCGCCTCCTCGCTGAGCAGAGCGCCGATGCCGTGCGCGCTGCGGATCAGCACGGCCTCCTGCACCAGGCGGATGGCCTCCGGCCGTTCCTCGGGACGGATGCCGTTACCCCAATGCTGCCCGGACCAGGGGTCGGCGCGGAACAGCCCGTACAGTACGCCCAGACCGCCCCAGCGATCGATCTCGCGCTTGAGTTCGTCGGTCACGACCAACCGCCCCGCGCCGTCGCGGGTCAGCGCCTTCCACCCCAACAGGCGCTGGTTGAGCTGCCCGACCTTCTCCGTGAAGCTCATGGCGCCCATAAGAGCGTCGATTGACTGTACGGTCATGTCGCAACCTTTCCTGCATATCCTTACGTCATATATCCGGACGCGATCGGCCGTCGGCACGGCCATGCATGGAATCGCCCGAGCCGCCGTCCGTGGCGGCCCGGGCTGGGTTTCACTCCCCGTCGATGTCCTCGAACGAGGAGTCCGACACCGCGGTGTAGTACCGGGCCGGATGGGGATGCTCGTCCCGGATCAGCGTGGTGACGCCGAGCGCGGCAAGACGCGCCGGATCCTTCGCCACGTCGGAGGTGACGATGGTGGGACGCTGTCCCGCGCAATGCGCCCGCATCCATAGGTCGCAGACCGATCCGCCGGGGCCGCAGGCGCTGCGGCTGACCGGGTTGCCGGTCTCGTCGACGTCAACGACCACGGCCGTGCTGCGTGGCTCGGGCGCGGCATGGTTGCGGTATTCGCC
>SAMEA3387510__coassemble_2173_pt1 | contig 11754 bp, 7 predicted proteins | sample SAMEA3387510__metabat2_low_PE_015 | metagenome-assembled genome bin SAMEA3387510 (sample SAMEA3387510) | Felis catus | biome: Faeces | place: United Kingdom | collected 2012
CCCACGTCCCCGGCCAGATCGTCAAGGGCAAGGTCACCAAGATCGTCCAGTTCGGCGTGTTCATCTCCGTCGAGGACGGCATCGAGGGCCTGGTGCACATCTCCGAGCTGGCCAACCGCCACGTCGAGAACCCGGAGACCGTGGTCAAGCCGGGCGAGATCGTGTTCGTCAAGGTCATCGACGTCGACCTGGATCGCCGCCGCATCTCCCTGTCGCTCAAGCAGGCCAACGACTCCGTTGACCCGGCTTCCGAGGACTTCGATCCGGCGCTGTACGGCATGCCGGCCGAGTACGACGAGCAGGGCAACTACAAGTACCCCGAAGGCTTCGACCCGGAGACCAACGAGTGGATCGCCGGCTTCGAGAAGCAGCGCGAGGAGTGGGAGTCCCAGTACGCGGCCGCCCACGACCTGTGGGAGCAGCACAAGGAGTTCGTGGCCAAGGAGATCGAGAACGCGGCCGAATCCGCCGCCGCCGATGGCCAGGCTCCGCGCCAGGAGCGCGTCGAGGAGACCTCGAACTACTCGTCCGAGTCCACCTCCACCGGCACCCTGGCCGACTCCGATCAGCTCGCCGCCCTGCGCGACCAGCTGCTCGGCAAGAACAACTGATCGGGCTTTCATCCGCTGAGGAACCGATAGCTCGATGAACGGCCCCCGCCGTGGCGGGGGCCGTTCTGCTATCCGCATATCACATGGATGTGCGGCTCCGTTGCCGTCCGCATCCGCGGCGGGCGTGGCACAATGGCGTACATGGCGAGAACGATGAACGAACGGTTGATCCGTGTGGGGCTGACCGGAGGCATAGCGGCGGGCAAGAGCACGGTGGCCGCAAGGATGCGTGCGCTGGGCGTGCCGGTGATCGACTACGACGAGCTGGCGCGGGTGGTGGTGGCCCCCGGCAGCGTGGGCCTGAGGCGAATCGTCGAGGAGTTCGGCGTCCGGGCCCTGGGGCGGGACGGAGCCCTCGACCGGGCGTGGCTGGCCGAACATGTGTTCGGCGCGAATGCGGCCCCCGGGGCTAGAGAACGTCTCGACGCCATCGAGCATCCGCTGATCTACGAGGAGGCCGCCCGCCTCGAACGGCGCCTGCCGGCGGGGGAGGGTGGTGACGCCGGTGCGCCGGATGCGGCGCTGGTGGTGCATGACGTGCCGCTGCTGGCGGAGGTCATCGACACGATGCCGTTCCGGTTCGACCACATCGTGACGGTGGAGGCGTCCGAATGCACGCGCATCGAGCGGATGATGACGGCCCGCGGCATGACGCGACGGCAGGCGGAGGACCGGATCCGACACCAGTCGAGCCGTGCGCAACGTGAGACGATCGCCGATGCCGTTATCGACTCCGAACAGCCATTCGAACAGATGTTCGATGCTGTTGATATGCTGGTGGCACAGTGGCGGTCCGAGTGCGGGAACACGTCCCGTCGCGCGGAGGAACAGGAGGCCTGAGATGGGGTTCAGCATCGAACGTATCAACAAGCCGTTCGTCGTCAAGTCGCCGTATAAGCCGTCGGGCGACCAGCCGCAGGCCATCGAGGAGCTGGCCACACGCATCGAGAACGGCGAGAACGACGTGGTGCTCATGGGCGCCACCGGCACCGGCAAGACGGCCACCACGGCCTGGCTGATCGAGCGCCTGCAGCGTCCCACGCTGATCATCGAGCCGAACAAGACGCTGGCCGCGCAGCTGTGCGCCGAATTCCGCGAGCTGATGCCGGACAACGCGGTCAGCTACTTCGTCTCCTACTACGACTACTACCAGCCCGAGGCATACATCCCCCAGACCGACACCTACATCGAGAAGGATTCGAACATCAACGACGATGTGGAACGTCTGCGCCACGCCGCCACCGCCAACCTGCTGACCCGGCGCGACTGCGTGGTGGTGGCCACGGTCTCCTGCATCTACGGCCTGGGCACGCCCGAGGAATACGCCGGGCGCATGCTGTTCCTCAAGGAGGGGCAGCGGATCGACCGCGACCAGCTGCTGCGCAAGTTCGTGGACATGCAGTACAAGCGCAACGACATCGCGTTCACCCGCGGCACGTTCCGCGTGCGCGGCGACACGGTGGAGATCATCCCGGTGTACGAGGAGCTGGCCGTGCGCATCGAGTTCTTCGGCGACGAGATCGACCGCATCTCCACGCTGCATCCGCTGACCGGCGACGTCATCGACCACGTGGCCGAGACGCATATCTTCCCGGCCTCGCACTATGTGGCCGGTCCCGAACGCATGGAGCGCGCGTTGAGGACCATCCGCGAGGAGCTGGACGAGCGCGTGGCCGAGCTGCGCAAGCAGAACAAGGAGCTGGAGGCGCAGCGCCTGACGATGCGCACGAACTACGACCTGGAGATGCTCGCCCAGGTCGGCAGCTGCTCGGGCGTGGAGAACTACTCGCGGCATTTCGACGGGCGTGACCCGGGCACCCCGCCGCACACCCTGCTGGATTTCTTCCCGGACGATTTCCTGCTGGTCATCGACGAATCGCATGTCACGGTGCCGCAGATCGGCGCGATGTACGAGGGTGACGCCAGCCGCAAGCGCACGCTGGTCGAACACGGGTTCCGTCTGCCCAGCGCCATGGACAACAGGCCGCTCAAATGGCCGGAGTTCCTGGACCGCGTCGGCCAGACCGTGTACCTGTCCGCCACGCCGGGCGACTACGAGCTGGGGTTGTCCGACGGCGTGGTCGAGCAGATCATCCGCCCGACCGGCCTGGTCGATCCCAAGATCGAGGTGCGGCCGGTGGAGGGGCAGATCGACGACCTGCTGGCCGAGATCAAGGATCGCGTGGCGCGCGGCGAACGCACGCTGGTGACCACGCTGACCAAGAAGATGGCCGAGGATCTGACCGATTATCTGCTCGAACGCGGCATCAAGGTGGAGTACCTGCACTCCGACGTCGACACGCTGCGGCGTGTCGAACTGCTGCGCGAACTGCGCGAAGGCAAGATCGACGTCATCGTCGGCATCAACCTGCTGCGCGAGGGCCTGGATCTGCCGGAGGTCTCGCTGGTGGCGATTCTCGACGCCGACAAGGAAGGGTTCCTGCGCTCGTACCGTTCGCTGATCCAGACGATCGGACGCGCGGCGCGCAACGTGTCCGGCACGGTGATCATGTACGCCGACGAGATCACCGAGGCCATGCACAAGGCCATCGACGAGACCAACCGCCGCCGTGACCGGCAGATCGCCTATAACAAGGAGCACGGCATCGACCCCAAGCCGCTGATCAAGAAGATCAGCGACGTCAACGACATGCTGGCCAAGGAGGACGTCGACACGCAGACGCTGCTGGCCGGCGGGTACCGCAACGCCGGCAAGGCGGGGAACTCCCACCTGGGTGTGCCGCCCGCGGCCGACCGGCAGGAGGCGCAGCGCCGCCATGAGGAGCTGCTCAGGGCGGGGCTGCCGGCCCAGGACCTGGCCGACCTGATCCGCCAGTTGAGCGAGCAGATGCATACGGCGGCCGAGCAGCTCCAGTTCGAGCTGGCGGCCCGGCTGCGCGACGAGATCCGCGACCTGAAGAAGGAGCTGAGGCAGATCACCGAGGCCAAGCGCTGACGTTCCGGCGGGGCCGATCCCGGATGCCTTGCCCGCGGGGGGCGTATCCCCGCGGGCAGGATGTATCCGCGATTGCGCCCACCGGAATGTGAGCGCTAACAAACACACCGTGCGGAAAAGTGGCTCCGTTCAGGTTTTCCTAGTAAACTGTCGTGTGGCAACTGGGTCGTCAGACCCCCACACGTCAAGAAGGATAGGCAGCCATATGCGTAAAGCCAAGATCGTAGATACCATCGGTCCCGCCACCGAATCGCTCGAGAACCTCACCAAGCTCGTCGAAGCGGGTATGGACGTCGCCCGTCTGAACCGCTCCCACGGCACCCCTGAGGATCACCTGCGTGTGTACAACAACGTGCGTGAGGCTTCCAAGACCGCGGGCCGCAACGTGGCGGTTCTGGTCGACCTGCAGGGCCCGAAGATCCGTTGCGGCTGGTTCAAGAAGAACGCCGAGGGCGAGGACAAGGTCCAGCTGACCGAGGGCCAGGAGTTCATCATCACCACCGACGACATCGAGGGTGACGAGCACATCACCTCCACCACGTTCAAGGGCCTGCCGGGCGATTGCCACGCCGGCGACCCGATCCTGATCGACGACGGCAAGGTCCGTCTGGAGGTCACCAAGGTCGAGGGCAACAACGTGCACACCAAGGTCATCGTGGCCGGCCCCGTCTCCTCGCACAAGGGCATCAACCTGCCGGGCGTGGCCGTGTCCCTGCCCGCGCTGACCGAGAAGGACGAGGAGGATCTGCGCTGGGCCATCCAGACCGGCGCCGACATCATCGCCATGTCCTTCGTGCGCTTCGCCTCCGACATCGATCGCGCCCATGAGATCATGGACGAGGAAGGCCGTCGCATCCCGGTCGTGGCCAAGATCGAGAAGCCGCAGGCCCTGGAGAACCTTGAGGATATCGTCAAGGCCTTCGACGGCATCATGGTCGCCCGTGGCGATATGGCCGTCGAGTGCCCGCTCGAGGAGGTCCCGCTGGCCACCAAGCGCTGCATCGAGCTGGCCCGCCAGTACGCCAAGCCGGTGATCGTTGCCACCGAGGTGCTGGGCTCCATGGTCAACTCCCCGGTCCCGACCCGCGCCGAGGCATCCGACTGCGCCAACGCCATCCTGGATGGCGCCGACGCCACGATGACCTCCAACGAGACCGCCGTCGGCAAGTACCCGGCCGTCACCGTGGACACGATGAGCCGCATCTCCGGCTACGCCACCGAGCACGGCTACGACCGCATCCCGCAGCTGAAGAACCTCGACATGTCGTCCACCGGCGCCGTGTCGTCCGCCGCGGTGGATCTGGCCGACAAGCTCAACGCCAAGGCCATCGTGGCCTACACGCAGACCGGTTCCACCGTGCATCGCGTCTCCCGCGAGCGCCCGGCCACCCCGATCTACGGCCTGACCAACAACGAGCATACCTACCACTGGCTGGCTCTGAGCTGGGGCACCGAGGCGTTCCTGCTCGACGAGGACTATCACGACAAGTCCCGCAAGGAACTCATGGTCTTCACCGATTCGGTGCTCAAGGGCGCCGGCAAGGTGGCCGATGGCGACAAGATCGTGGTCCTGAGCTCCGCGCAGGGTGAGCACAAGGCCGGCAGCACCGACACCATCTACGTGCACACCGTCGGTGCCAACGAGTGAGCGTGACGCCGCATAGACGGCGTTGACATCCCTCCAAACGATCGGGGCCTCCGCCATGGAGGCCCCGATCGTTGTACGGGTTGCCGTATCGGGAGGACACGTCGGCGCGCCGGTTGGCAAGATCGGGCCGATGTGGTATATTTCCGTAGGTTGATATATGCCCCTGTATCCCAATTGGTAGAGGAAGCAGCCTCAAAATCTGCGCAGTGTGGGTTCGAGTCCCACCGGGGGCACGGTATTGCTTCGCTGTATGAAATACCCGAGGTCGGGTATCTTCGCCCGACCCCGACGATATCGAGTGGAAAGAGGTCGGCATGGCTGCAAGGAAGAAGACCACGGAATCCGAGGATGAGATGAACGGGGTCGTGCTCACCGACGAGGAGATCAAGGCCGCGGCCGAGGGGGATATCGAAGCTGTAGCCAAGTCCCGGGAGAATGAGGCCCCTCGTAAACGCACCGTTGTGGTGGCGGAGGACGAGTCCGTCAATCGCATGGATCTGGTGGCCATGCTTGAGGATAATGGCTATGAGGTGGTCGGTGAGGCCGCCAACGGCGAGGAGGCGGTTGAGCTCACCCGCAAGTACCGCCCCGATGTGGTGTGCATGGACGTCAAGATGCCGCGTATGGACGGCATCGCCGCCGCCGGCATCATCTGCGACGAGAACATCGCGCCGGTGGTTATGCTCACCGCGTTCTCCCAGTCCGATCTGGTCAAGAAGGCCACCGGCGCCGGCGCCATGGCGTATGTGACCAAGCCCTATGAGGAATCCAAGCTGATGCCGGCGCTGGAAGTGGCCATGGGTCGTTTCGCCGAGATCAACGACCTGCTGGATAACGTGGAACGCAGCGAGAACAAGCTGCGCGAGACCGAGGAACAGCTGAGGAAGGCCGAGGAGAAGCTCAAGAAGACCGAGGAGACCCTGGAGGAGCGCAAGCTGGTCGACCGCGCCAAGGGCCTGCTGATGGACAAGGCCGACTTCTCCGAGCAGGGCGCCTTCCGCTGGATCCAGAAGACCTCCATGGATCAGCGCATCCCGAAGAAGCGTCTGGCCCTGGCCATCATCGCCAAGTACGGCGATGCCAAGCCGGAACCCGGTGATGAGCGCTGATTCCGAACCGATGGATGAACGTACCTATCGCGGAACGCTGCTGGTCGTAGACGGCCATTCCCTGGCGTTCCGCGCTTTTTTTGCCTTACCTGTCGAGAACTTCAGCACGTCCGCCGGACAGCCGACGAACGCGGTCTGGGGCTTCGTCACCATGCTCTCGCAGGTCATCGAATCGGAGAGGCCCGACCACCTCGCCGTGGCGTTCGACGTCAAGGGCGGCACGTTCCGCAACGACCTGCTGCCGCAGTACAAGGGGACGCGCGAGGCCGCGCCCGAGGAACTGCTCAGCCAGCTGCCGCTGATCCAGCAGATGCTCAAGGCCCTGGGCGTCACCTACATCGAGAAACCCGGCTACGAGGGCGACGACGTCATCGGCACCCTGTCCACCATGGGGGAGCGCGCCGGATACCGCACGCTGGTGCTTTCCGGCGACCGTGACGCCTTCCAGCTGGTTGACGAACATATCACCGTGCTGTACCCCGGCCACCACTTCAAGGACCTCAAGCACATGACGCCGCAGGCGGTCGAGGAGAAGTACCATGTGACGCCTGCGCAGTATCCCGATCTGGCCGCGTTGCGCGGCGAGACCGCGGACAACATCCCCGGCGTGCCGGGGGTGGGTGACGGATTCGCCGCCAAGTGGATCAACCAGTTCGGCGGGCTCGACCAGATCATCGAACACGCCGACGAGATCGGCGGCAAGAAGGGCGAGGCGCTGCGCGAGAACCTCGAACAAGTCAAACTCAACCGCAAGGTCAACGCTTTGGTCCGCGACGTCGATCTGGGCATCACCGTGGACGACCTGACCTTCGGCACGCTGGATGTCGACGAGGTCAGCGCGCTGTTCACCCGCCTGGAGTTCGGCGTGCGCACCAAAAGCCGTGTCCTGAAGACGTTCAACGGCGGGGAGCGCCCGCAGCTGAACGGGGATGCCCCGTTGCCCGACGAAACGGCATCCGCCGGACTGGACATGCCCGAGGTCACTCTGATCGAAGATGCCGAGCAACTGCTTGAATGGGGCGGGCGGAATCTGCCGGTGCCCGAAGCGCCGACGGACGGGGACAATACCGGCGACCAGGACCGCGGCATCCGCGACGATATCGGCCGTTCGTGGGTGCTGTATGCGGAGGGACGGTCCAAGCCGGGCGATGTGGCGCTGACCGCGCTGGTCATGCTTGGCGGCGGTCATGCCGCGGTCGTCGAGGCGCCAATGGCCCCCAAGATTGCGGAGGCGGTCCGCGAGCTGATCGAACAGCATCACGCCACCATGGTCCTGCACGGGTTCAAGGAGCACCTGCACATGCTCTCGGCGGCGGGAATCGCCGTGGGGACCCCGTTGTTCGACACCAAGCTGGCCGGCTATCTGGTGCACCCGGACTTCCATGCCGAGACGCTGGAACAGGCCGCCGGCCATTTCCTGGATCTGCACTTCGAACAGGAACAGGAGGCCACGCAGGGGCAGCTGGACTTCGGCGAATCGGAACAGCCCGAGGAACAGGCGCGCGAACACGGCGCCGTCATGCACGCGGCCATCGTCCGCGCCCTGGCGGACGCGTTGGCGTCGCGCATCAACGAACGCCGGCAGTTCTCGCTGCTACATGCCATCGAATTGCCGACATCCCGCGTATTGCAACGCATGGAGGCCGCGGGCGCGCAGGTGGACATCCAGCGGCTGACCGACATGCGGGACCAGTTCGCTTCGGAGGCGCGACAGGCGCAGGAGATCGCCTGGGAGCATGCCGGCACGCGGGTCAACCTGCAAAGCCCGAAGCAGCTGCAGGCGGTGCTCTTCGAGGACATGGGTCTCAAGCCCACCAAGCGCACCAAGTCGGGGTCGTACACCACCAGTGCGGCCGCATTGCAGGATCTGTACGTCAAATCGGTGAACAACGAACGCGCCAACGGATTCCTCGGCGCGCTGCTACGTCACCGGGAGACGAACAAACTCAAGCAGATCGTCCAGACCCTGATCGAGGCCACCAACCAGCAGGACGGCCGCATCCACACGACCTATGAGCAGACGGTGGCCGCCACAGGGCGGCTGAGCTCCGTGGACCCCAACCTGCAGAACATCCCCAACAGGAACGCCGCCGGACGTGAGATCCGTTCCGCCTTCGTTCCCGGCGAGGGATATGAGGCGCTGCTCAGCGCCGACTATTCCCAGGTCGAGCTGCGCATCATGGCGCACCTGTCCGGCGACGAGGCCCTGATTGAGGCGTTCCGGTCCGGCACCGACTTCCACAAGTACGTGGCCAGCCTGGTCTACCGGATCCCGATCGACCAGATCACCCCGGACCAGCGCAGCCACGTCAAGGCGATGAGCTACGGCCTGGCCTACGGCTTGAGCACCTATGGCCTGGCCCAGCAGCTCAAGATCTCCCCGGCCGCCGCCGACGTGCTGAAGGACCAGTACTTCGCCACGTTCGGCAAGGTCCACGACTATCTTGAGTCATTGGTGTCCGGGGCGCGAATCAACGGTTACACCGAAACAATGTTCGGCAGGCGCCGGTATTTCCCGGCCCTGAAATCCTCCAACCGCGCCGCGCGCGACGCCGCCGAACGCGCCGCGCTGAACGCGCCCATCCAGGGTTCGGCGGCGGACATCATGAAGATCGCCATGATCCGCGCCGAGCAGGCGCTGCGGGACGCCGGCGTGCACAGCCGCATCATCATGCAGATCCATGACGAACTCGTGGTGGAGGTCGCTCCCGGCGAGAGCGAACAGGTCACCGCATTGGTCAAGGACGCGATGGAACACGCCGTCGAGATCGCGGTGCCGCTGGACGTGTCGACCGGCCTGGGCGCCGATTGGCAGCTGGCCGCGCACTGACGGGCGTCAAGGGAACGGAAGGAGTCGGTACTATGCCGATGCTCAAACAGGTGGTGGATGTCCTGGAGACGCTGTATCCGCTGCGATACGCCGAATCATGGGACCATCCCGGATTGATCGTGGGAGACCTGTCCGCCCCGGTGCGGCGCATCGAGTTCGCGGCGGATCCCACTATGGAGGTCGTGCGTCAGGCCATCGAGCGGGGAACAGACCTGCTGGTCTGCCATCACCCGCTGCTGTTCCGATCGGTGCATGAGGTGTCGGGTCTGAGCGTGCACGGCGACATCGTCCGCAGGCTCAGCCAGGCGGGATGCGCGCTGTGGGTGGGCCATATTAACGCCGACGCCGCATACCGCGGCACCGGCATGGCTGCCGCCGACCTGTTCGGACTCGTCGACCAGCAGCCGCTGGTGCCCATCGACGACCCGACGGCCGCGCACCCGGTGGGATTGGGACGCGTCGGCTCGCTGCCGGAGCCGATGACGCTGGAGACGTTCGCCCGACGTGTGGCGGATGTGCTGCCGCATACCGAACTGGGCGTGCAGGTGTGCGGGCCGCTGGATGCGACGGTGCGCACCGTGGCGGTGCTGCCGGGGTCGGGGGACTCGCTGTTCGACGAGGTGCGCGCCGCCGGCGTCGACGTGTATGTGACCAGCGACCTGCGGCATCACCCGGCCACGGACGCCATCGAACAGGCACGCTACGAGGCCGCGATGCGCGGCCGCGGCATCGGACTGGGCAGCGGGGATGCGGCCATCCGGCCGCTGCTGATCAACACGCCCCACAGCGCCATCGAATCGCTGTGGTTCCACTACGCGGTGGAGGATGTGCCGCAGGCCGTGGAACAGGCCACGGGGGAGCGGCCGCAGGTGTACTGGAACCGTATGAACACGGATCCGTGGACGTTGTCGATCAGGTGAACAGGTTCGGGTGTGACATGGAGCAGAACGGCGACATCATCGACATGAACCGGCCGGTCACCGTGCTGGAACGCAGCACGGTGTACCAGGGGGCGGTGTTCTCGGTGGAGGACATGCGTCTGGCCCTGCACGCCCGGGACGGCGGCGACATCGTGGTCCGACGCCAGGTGATGCGACACGCGCCGTGCGTGGTCATGCTCGTGCACGACACGGCGAACGACCGGTACCTGATGGAACGTGAGTACCGGGCCGGCTCCGACCTATTCGCCTACGGACTGCCGGCCGGCCTGATGGACGCCGGCGAGGATGTGATGGACGCCGCCCTGCGCGAACTGCGCGAGGAGACCGGCGTGGTTCCGGATGATGCCGACGCCGTGCATGTGGACCATGCGGGCGCCTTCTACTCCTCGGAGGGCATGTCCGACGAACTGGCGCACATCATGGTGCTGCATCTGGACCGCTGGCACACCATGCCGCGTCACCTGGACGCCGACGAACACGTATGGTCCGCCTGGGTGACGTGGGACGAGCTGCTCCAGGCCGGGGTCACCTCATCCAACTCGATGATCGCCATCCAGCACGAGGCGATCCGCCGTCTGTCCCGCCGAACGGCGTGATCGATCCCGACAATCGCGCGTTCCGAACGACCCCCATTCGTGCGGATACCGAACCGGAAAGACAGAACACCGTGTCGTGACGGATACCGCGTGCGATACTGGAACTATGCAGATCAGACCAGGTTCGATGTATCCGCTCGGCGCCCACTATGACGGGGCCGGCGTGAATTTCTCCATCTACTCGCAAGTCGCCGACAAGGTTGAACTGTGCCTGTTCGATGACCAGGACCGCGAAACCCGCATCGAGATGACCGAGCAGAACTCGTATGTCTGGCATAACTATCTGCCGGGCATCCAACCCGGTCAGCGGTACGGATACCGTGTCTACGGCCCCTACGACCCGAACCGGGGACTGCGCTGCAATCCGAACAAGCTGCTGCTCGACCCCTACGCCTATGCCATTGAAGGCAACATCGACAGCGATGAAAGCCTGTTCTCCTACTGGTTCAAAAGCCCGAACGACAATACGGCGATGAACACGCTGGATTCGGCCGGGCACACGATGAAATCGGTGGTGGTCAACCCCTACTTCGACTGGGGCGCCGACCGACACCCGAACATCCCCTATCATGATTCGGTCATCTACGAGGCGCATGTGCGCGGCATGACCAATCTCAACCTGGACGTGCCCCCGGACATCCGCGGCACCTACGCCGGCCTGGCCTACCCGACGGTGATCGAATACCTGAAGAACCTGGGTGTCACCACCATCGAGCTGATGCCGATCCACCAGTACGTCAACGACACCTTCCTGCAGGAGAAGGGGCTGAGCAACTACTGGGGATACAACACCATCGGCTTCTTCGCCCCGCACAACGCCTACTCAAGCTCCGGGCAGCGCGGCGAACAGGTCAACGAATTCAAATCGATGGTCAAGGCATACCACAACGCCGGCATGGAGGTCATCCTCGACGTGGTGTACAACCACACCGCCGAAGGCAACGACCGCGGCCCCACACTCAGTTTCAAAGGCATCGACAACCAAGCGTACTACCGGCTCGTCGACGGCGACCCGCAGCACTACTTCGACACCACCGGCACCGGCAACTCCCTGCTGATGCGC
>SAMEA3387510__coassemble_2472_pt1 | contig 9205 bp, 7 predicted proteins | sample SAMEA3387510__metabat2_low_PE_015 | metagenome-assembled genome bin SAMEA3387510 (sample SAMEA3387510) | Felis catus | biome: Faeces | place: United Kingdom | collected 2012
CCGAGGGCGCGGGAAAGACGCACCTGACGGCGGGAACGCTGAACGTTCGTCATTGAGATAATCCTTCTGTCGTTGTTTGAACGGAACACGGGACGGCCGAAGCCTTCCCGTGCTGAGCCGGCCTCTCCAACGCTTCATCGTGCCGAGGCACGAACGGCTGCCAGGATAGAAATCCCTGCGGCCGCCGACCCGTTGATGGGCTAAGGCTCCAGACGGCGTCCGCCTGACGGCAGACACCAAAGTTCAACTATACGCGCAGGGGGTGGACGACGGTTTGCCGCGCTCCCGTTCAGAGTTTTTCAATAGGAGCCACCGCCAGCATCAGGCGCTTGACGCCATCGGACCCGAAATCCACGGTGATCACCGACTTGGAACCCTTGTCCTGCAGATCCACGACGGTGCCCAGGCCGAATTTGTCATGTGTGATCCTGTCGCCGATCTGGAAATCCGAGATCGACAGCCCGTTGCCGCCCGTCGCCGACCCGGCATTCGGCTTCGACTTGGAGGCCGCCGACGGCGCGATGCGGCGGGTCGTCACCTTGCCGCTGCGGCCCGAGCCGGAGGAGCCGGAGCCGTAGGTGGCGCGGGACCCCGACGATCCATGCGAGGGGCGCGATCCGGACCGCGACAAGCGCGAACCGTACGAGGAACCGGACGATCCCGAGGAACCGTATGACCTGCCCGACCCGTACCCGGACCGGGAGCCGTAGGACGAGCCGCCATGCGAGCCGTAGGACGAGCCGTATCCCCGCGACGAGCCGCCGCGCGAGCCGTACGAGGAACCGGAACCGTACGTCGACCCCGCTCCTCCGAAACTGACCCCGCCGAAATCGTCGTCGTCCCATCCGCCGAACTCATCGTCGCCGAACCCGCCGGCGGACCATCCGCCGCGCATGCGCTCCATGCCGGTTTCGCGGCGCTTCCAATCGATCAGCTGGTCGGGGATCTCATCGAGGAACTGGCTGGGCATCATCTCGGCGGCCTGGCCCCACTGGGCGCGCACCGCGGCGCGTGTGACGTACAGGCGCCGTTGCGCGCGCGTGATGCCCACGTAGGCCAGACGACGCTCCTCCGCCAGCTCGCTGGTATCCTCCAGCGAGCGCGAATGCGGGAACGTGCCCTGCTCCAGTCCGGTGAGGAACACCACCGGATACTCCAGACCCTTGGCCGTATGCAGGGTCATCAACGTCACCGAGCCGGAATCCTCCCCGTCCATCGGCAGCTGGTCGGAATCGGCCACCAGCGCCGTGGTCTCCAGGAACCCCGCCAGCGTGGCGTCCGGGGTCTTCTGCTCGTATTCGGCCGCCACGGACTGCAACTGCGAGAGGTTCTCGACGCGGGAGGCGTCCTGGGGGTCCTCCGAGCGCTGCAGTTCCTCCAGCAGGCCGGACTTGGAGAGCACCTCGGCCACAATCTCGGAGGGCTTGCTGTTGTGCGCATCGGCGAATTCGCGCAATGCCGTCATCAGGTCGCGGAACGCCTTGAGCTGCGTGGCCGTGCGGGTGGGGGCGCCGAGCTCGTCCACGTGGAGCACGCCGTCGAAGAACGTGGTGGCGTGCGTGTCGGCGTACATGGTGACCAATGATTCGGCTCGGGGGCCCAGCCCGCGCTTGGGCACGTTGAGGATGCGCCGCATGTTCACGTCGTCCGCCGGGTTGACGATGGCCTGTAGGTAGGCGATGGCGTCCTTGATCTCCCGGCGCTCGTAGAACCGTGTGCCGCCGATGAGCTGGTAGGGCAGTCCGGCGTTGATCAGCGCCTCCTCCAGCGAGCGCGACTGTGCGTTGGCCCGGTACATGACGGCCATGTCGGAGTAGGCGATGCCGTGTTCGGCGTGCAGCCGCGCGATCTCGGAGGCGATCCACGCCGCCTCCTGCTGGGCGTTGTCCGCGGCGTAGCCGACGATCGGCTCGCCCTTGCCCAGCGCGGTCCACAGTTTCTTGGGCTTGCGGCCCTCGTTGTGGGCGATGACCGCGTTCGCCGCGTCCAGGATGGTCTGCGTCGAACGGTAGTTCTGTTCGAGCATGATGGTCTTGGCGTTCGGGAAGTCCTGTTCGAAGTCCTGGATGTTGCGGATGTCCGCGCCGCGGAACGCGTAGATCGACTGGTCGGAGTCGCCGACGACGGTGATCCAGGCCGGCCCCTGCCGTCCGGCGGCCACGGCGTCCGGCTGGGGCCGCTCCCCCGCATCCACGCCGGCCAGCTCCCGCACGAGCACGTACTGCGCGTGGTTGGTGTCCTGGTACTCGTCGACGAGGATGTAGCGGAACTTATGCCGGTAGTATTCGGCGACCATCGGGCAGCTGCGCAGCAGTTCGACGGTGCGCACGATCAGGTCGTCGAAGTCCACGGCGTTCGCCATGGCCAGCCGGTGCTGGTATTCGGCGTAGACGACCGCGTACAGCTCCTCCACGTTGCCGAACCGGCCGAGCTGGTAGCCCTTCTGGCCCGGCTTGTAGTCGGCCGCGTAGGTGTTCAGCTGCTCCCGCCAGCCCTGCAGGTTGCTCTTGTAATCGGAGATGCGCGCCAGGATGGAGCGGGGCGTGTAGCGTTTGAGGTCGATATTCAGATCGGCGCCGATGAGCTTGACCAGACGTTCGCAGTCGACGGTGTCGTAGATCGAGAACCCGGATTTCAGTCCGATCTGCTCGCCGTCGCGCCGCAGGATGCGCACGCAGGCGGAGTGGAAGGTGGACACCCACATGCGCTGGGCCACCGGTCCGATCAGTCCGGTCAGGCGTTCGCGCATCTCGGCGGCGGCCTTGTTGGTGAAGGTGATGGCCAGGATTTGGCTGGGCCAGGCGCCGAACTGGGTGAGGATCCAGGCGATGCGGCGCGTCAGCACGCGGGTTTTGCCCGAGCCCGCGCCGGCGCCGATGAGCAGCGCCTGCCCGCGGTACTGCACGGCCTCGGCCTGCTGCGGGTTCAGGTCGCCGATGAGATCGTCGGCGGCACGCACGATGAGATCCGGATCCTGTGGCACGCTGGCCCCTTTCCTTCAAGAATCGATCGAGCCCGATACGTCGGGTATCGGCGCATTCATGTCTACCACATCGTTCGGTCAGGTGACACACGTAAGCTGGACGGTTATACGCGCATCAGCACGTTGTCGGCAGCATTCAGCGCAAAGAATGAGAAGCATGAAGGAACTCGAGGAACGTATCCGCCAGGAAGGCACCGTCAAGCCGGGCAATGTGCTCAAGGTCGACGCCTTCCTGAACCACCAGTGCGACGTGGCGTTGTACGACGCCATGGGCAGGGCCTGGGTCGAGCATTTCGCCGGGCGCACGATCACGAAGATCCTCACCATCGAGGCCTCCGGCATCGGCATGGCCTGCGTGGCTGCCCGCCATTTCGGCAACGTGCCGGTGGTGTTCGCCAAGAAGGCGCAGTCGATCAACCTGGACGGCGACCAGTATGTGTCCACCGTGTATTCGTTCACCAAGCAGCGCGAGTTCCCCGTCATCGTGTCCAGGAAGTATCTGGGCCCGGAGGACCACGTCCTTCTCATCGACGACTTCCTGGCCAACGGCAAGGCGCTGCGTGGCCTGATCGATATCTGCGAGCATGCCGGCGCCATCGTCGAGGGCATCGGCATCGCCGTCGAGAAGGGGTTCCAGGGCGGCGGCGACAAGCTGCGCGAGGAGGGCTACGACGTGGACTCGCTGGCGATCGTGGAGTCGATGGATCCGCAGACCGGCGACATCGAGTTCCGCTGACCGTTTCGCGATCGTTCACACGCAGAGGATATTGACGTCTCATGAGTGAGAAGAAGACCAAGGCTTCGGGCATCTCGTTCGAGGCCCTGAGCAGTCTGGATGCGCCCGTCTCGCTCTGGCGCGGCATCCCGTTCGGTTTGCAGCACGTCATGGCCATGTTCGTGGCCAACCTGGCGCCGATCTTCATCGTCGCCTCCGCCGCCGGGATGACCCCGGAACAGTCGGCCACGGTGATTCAGGCCGGTCTGCTGGTGGCGGGCCTGGGCACCTGCCTGCAGTTGTACGGCGCGTGGCTGATCGGTTCGCGCCTGCCGATGGTGACCGGCATCTCGTTCACCTATGTGGCCGCCGCCGTGGCGATCTGCGCGGACAAGGGATACGGCGCCGTGGTCGGTGCGGTGCTGGTCGGCGGCCTGCTGGAGCTGGTCCTGGGTCTGACGGCCCGCTACTGGCGCCGGTTCGTGCCGCCGATCGTCTCGGCCATCGTGGTCACGTCGATCGGCTTCTCGCTGCTGACCGTGGGCGCCGAAAGCTTCGGCGGCGGCTCCGGGGCCGAGGATTTCGGCAGCTGACAGAACCTGACGCTGGGCCTGGTCTCGCTGGTCGCCTGTCTGGCGTTCCAGCTGCTGATGAAGGGCACGGCCAAGCAACTTTCGGTGCTGTTCGGCCTGGTGGTCGGCTATGTGGCGGCGATGGCGATGGGCAAGGTCGATCTCTCCGGTTTCGCGCACCTGCGGATCGTATCCGTGCCGCGAATCATGCCGTTCAAGCCCGAGTTCGACCCGGGTGCGATCATCTCGCTGGGCCTGCTGTACGTGGTCTCCTCCGTGGAGGTGCTGGGAGACACGGCCGCGCTGACGAAGGTGGGTCTGAACCGTCTGCCCACCGAACGCGAGACGGCGGGAGCGATCGCCGGCGACGGCCTGATCTCCTCGGTCTCCGGCCTGTTCGGATGCCTGCCGCTGACCAGCTTCGCCCAGAACATCGGCCTGGTGGCCATGACCAAGGTGGTCAACCGCAAGGTGATCCTCTCCGGCGGTCTGATCCTGATCCTGGCCAGCTTCGTGCCGGCCATCGCCGAGGTGTTCAATTCGATGCCGCAGGCGGTGCTCGGCGGCTGCACGATCATGATGTTCGGCAACATCATCCTCTCCGGATTCCAGATGATCGCCGAGGCGGGCTTCACCCAGCGCAACATCACCATCGCGGCGCTGAGCCTGACGATCGGCATCGGCTTCACGCAGGCGAGCAACATCTTCGTGCACTTCCCCGCCCTGTTCCAGCAGATCTTCGCCTCGAACTGCATTGCGGTGGCCTTCGTCGTCGCGCTGATCCTCAGTCTGGTCCTGCCCAGCGAAGAGCATTTCCTGGCCGCCAGGGAGGACTGATTCACGGTCAGCTATGAGGTTTTCCTGACGGTCGACGACAACGACGTGGCGACGGACCGCGCCAGCGTGTCGGCGGGATTGCCTTCCGCGGCCTTGAGCCCCCGCAGCATGCGGAACTGGATCGGCACCGTGATCGCGAACGTCAGCAGGTCGGAGATCGGCTGGGCCATCTGGATGCCCAGCAGCGCCGGCAGGCCGAACGCCGGCAGGATCGCCGGCAGCAGCCAGACCAGCGGCACCAGGAACAGCCCCTGACGGGCCACACCCAGGATCGAGGCCGCCAACGTCCTGCCCATGGTCTGCTGGCTCATATTCGACATCATGTTGAACCCGTTCATCCACAGCGTGCAGCACTGCAGCCGCAACGCCACCTCGCCGATCCAGATCACGTCGGGGTCGGCCCGGAACAGGCCGACCAGTTCGGGGGCGAACAGCGCGAACACCACGGTCGCGCAGACCAGGATCGCCGTCTCCACGCGCACACCGAACCAGAATCCGCGGCGGACGCGGGCGAACAGACCGGCGCCGTAGTTATAGCCGCACACCGGCTGGAACCCTTGTCCGAAACCGACGATCATCGAGTTGGCGGTCAACGCGATGCGGTTGACGATCGCCATGGCCGCGATCGCCGCATCGCCGAACGGGTTCGCGGCCAGATTCACGCAGGTCACGGCCACCGACCCCACGCCGTTGCGCAGCAGCGACGGCAGTCCCCCGCCGATCATCTCCCGGATGAGCAGCATGTCCGGCTGGAACCATCGCGGGGACAGCCGGACCACGCCCACCTTGACGCACATCACGGTCAGGATCGTGAAGCTGATGGTCTGGCAGATCGCGGTGGCCAAGCCCGCGCCGAAGATGCCCAGACCGGCGCCGAAGATCAGCGCCGGGGCCAGAGCGATGTTCAGGATCGCCCCGGTGACCAGACCGATCATCGAATAGGCGGACAACCCCTGGAAGCGCAGCAGGCCGTTCATCGTGAACGAGCCGGTGACGCAGGGCGTGGCGACCAGCAGCGGCGTCAGGTACTGCACCGCATAGGGGGCGATGGTGTCGGTAGCGCCCAGGCCGCGCACCAGCGGATGCAGGACCAGCAGCCCCAGCACACCCAGCAGTACGCCGAAGCCCACCGATCCGAAGAAGGCGACCGACAGCAGTCTTGAGGCGCGCTCCTCGTTGCGTTTGCCGAGCTCTCGCGACAGCGAGTTGCCGCCGCCCTGGCCGAAGAAGAAGCCGATGGCCTGCATGATGGTCATCACCGAGAAGGCCACGCCCACGGCGCCGGACTGCGAGGTGCCGAGCCGGCCGATGAACCAGGTGTCGGCCATGTTGTAGGTCACGGTGACGAGATTCGAGACGATGGCCGGCACGGCCAGACGCAGGATCAGCGGTTCCAGCGGGGATTGCGTCATCTGGACGTATTTCGCGTCCGCCTTGGCATGGACGTCCGATGATACCGCAGCCGTTCCGTGTCCTCTACTCACGCCCGCATTCTATCATCGCGGCCGGCGGCGCGGCCCGGAACCGTCTATCGATCGCACTCAGCCGACGGCCAGCTCGGTGGTCCTCTCCGCGGTATCCGAGCGCGGCCGGCGTGCCCGGATGGCGCCCACGGCCAAACCCACGCAGGTGAAGGCGGCCGCATACATCAGCACCAGACCGGTCGATGACGCCCACGCCCCCGCATCCGGACCGGAGGCGGCATGCTTCCCCAGTCCCAGCGCCGCGCCCAGCGCGTCGCCGTACCACCAGCCGGGCAGCAGATGGCCGAGCACCAGCATGGCGTCCGGCATCAGCGAGGCGGGGAACCAGGCGCCGCCGGTGAAGGCGACCATCAGCGAGAACACATTCGCGAACCCGTTCGCCGCCTCCTCGGACACGCCGCACTGCCCGAGCGCGAATCCCAACGCCACGGCCATCAGCGCGTACGTCAGCACCGTCACCGCGCACAGCGCGAAGGACTCCGGCGCGATCGAGGCGTCCGTGCCCAACGGCAGCATCAGCAGCGCCGACAGCGCCAGGTAATAGGCCGACGCGATGACGCCGAGCAGCAGGCAGGCCAGGAACACGCCCATCCCCCGCCGAGAGGGATGCTCCGCCGACGCGGCCAGCCTGCGCCGGACTCGACCCGCGTTGAACACACCGGCCACCAGCGCCACGGTCACGGTCATCGACGCCATGATCGGATACCCGCCGAATCTCATCGACACACCGAACATCGACGCCCCGGTGCGGGAGTCGCCGGCCGTTCCCGTCTGCGCCACGGCGATGCCGTCGCGCCCGTTGGCCTGCGCCTCGTCCATCACCCGTTGCACGCTGTGCGCCAGCAGCGCTCCGTCGGCGTCCGCGTCGACTCCCGCATGCACCAGCCGCGCGCGGTATTCCGATCGGAGCGACGACAGCAACCCTTCCATCTGCATCCTCGCCATCGCCCCCACGCCGGAGGTGTAGCTGGTCACGGTTCGCACCGCCGGCACGTCGCCGCCCGTGCGGACCGCCTCGGCGAACCGTGCGGCGTAACCCTCCGGCACGATGACGATCAGGTCCACATAGTTCGTGGCCACGGCGTCCTGCAGCGCGCGCTCGGTATCGTCGAGCGCGATCAGATCGCAACCGGCGGAAAGCCCCTCGCGCAGCCCCTGCGCGATGCCGGCCTCACCGCCGTCGCGGTCCACCACGGCGACCGTGGCCCTATCGGACTCGTAGACGCCGGCGGACGCCGCATCCTGCTGCGCGCCGGCCACCGAGCCGGACATCAGGACGATCATCATCAGGCTCAGCCCGAACAGGTAGACGAGCAGATAGGCGCGGTGCCGCCAGATGACCCGCAATGCGGCCTTAAAGGTGTTCATAGCGTTGCCTCCTCAACATCAGCGCCGCAATGGCCAGGAACACGATGCTCATCCCCGCCAGCAGCGCGGCCGTGCGGATGAAGGGCTGCAGGCTGTCGTAATACAGGATGTCGTGGAACAGCTGGGAGACCTGCCGGACGGGGTTGATGTCCGCCAGCAGCGGCAGCTCCCGCTGGATCATGTCGCCCAGCTGCATGGCCGGCTGGCCGTAGAGCCCGGCGAACAACGACAGCAGACATGTCATGCCGGTGGAGATGCCCACCTTCGAGCCCACGCCCAGTTTCGGCAACGCGCCGATCAGCGAGCCCAGCGACGACGCCATGAACGTGGCCACGCCGATGCCGAGGAACGCGAACGGTTCACGCCCGGCCACGCCCACCGAGAACACGTATCGGATGACGACGAATGACAGGCTCATGCAGCATGCGGACACCAGCCAGGCGGCCAGGAACCCCGCCGTCAGTATGCGCCACTTCGGCAGCGGCGCCAGGCAGCGGCGCGCGCCGAGGGTGGACAGGTTCGGCTGGGATTCGCTGATGGCGCCGATGGCCAGGGTCATGGTCATCAGACAGGCCATGCCCAGCAGTGCGAACTGGTAGCGCACGGGTTCGTCCGGGGCCGTGCGGGTGAGCCGGATCTCCTCGCTCAAGCCCGCGGTGGCCCCCAGCTGCCCGGTGAAGGAGTCGTCCAGAAAGGCTTCGGGAGCGTACCGCCCCACCGCCTCCCCCAGCCGTGCCGTGTCGTTGTACCGCGTCACGGCATCCGAGATGATGCTGAGGGTTATGCCCACGGCCCCGTCCGATTCGGCCGTGGTCGCGGCCGAATCGCTGATGACGAACGCCAGTTCGCCGTCCCGCGCGGCCAGATAGCCCACCGCGCGACCCTCACGCAGGTCGGCGAGCGCCGCGTCCGCGTCCGGCACCTGCGTGGCCTTGAGCACGGCCGTGTCGGCGTCCTGCAGGGCTTCCACGAGGTCCTGCGCGCCTGTCAGGCCGTCCCATGCGTCGTCACGCACGATGTCTATGGGCCGGGCCTCGATGCTGTAGCTGCTCGCGATGTTCTGGAACATGGCGTGGAACATGGTGGCCAGGATGATCGGGAAGGCGAGCGCCCAGAAGATCATGGCCGGCCGGTGCAGCATGGTTTTGATCTGTGCGATGAATGTGGTGAGCATCGTCCGCTCCTTTCAGTCGCGCAGCGCCGTGCCGGTCAGTTCGAGGAACACGTCGTTCAGGCTCGGCGGGCG